>OGZM01000002.1_pt1 | contig 425297 bp, 419 predicted proteins | sample 1576821 | NCBI WGS metagenome assembly OGZM01 (sample SAMEA3541491, study PRJEB24748) | human gut metagenome | biome: human gut; feature: human-associated habitat; material: faeces | place: China | collected 2012
CAACCCGAATCTTTTTCGAGTCGACCTCACCCTTGGAAAGCAAGACAACCGTCTCCACGTGGTAAGTCCTAGGGAACATATCTACACTACAGATTTTTCTTACCTTATAGCCACCTTCTTCAAAGAGGAGCAAATCTTTAGCAAGGGAACTAGCTTTACAGCTAACATAAACAAGAGTTTCTGCATCAAACTTTATTATTTTTTCAATAGCTTTTGGGTTAATGCCTTCTCTTGGTGGGTCAAGAATTATTGTGTCAGGTTTATCTTCCAACTGGTCCACCATATTAAGGACATCGCCAGCAATAAATTCACAGTTTTTAATACCATTAAGTTCAGTATTTATTTTTGCAGCTTCTACAGCTTCCTCTACAATTTCAATACCAATAACCTTTTTAGCATTTTCACTTAACAACTGTGTAATAGTACCGGTGCCACAGTACAAGTCAAAAATAATCTTATCATTACTTGTGCCGGCAAATTCCTTTACAGTAGAGTAGAGAACTTCTGCTCCAGCCGAATTTGTCTGGAAGAATGAAAATGTTGAAATCTTGAAATTAAGACCAAGGCATTTATCCATAATAAAGTCCTGACCATAGAGTATATTCATTTCGTCAGCCTTTACAACATCAGCAACGCCGTCATTTACAATATGGCTTATGCCAACGATTTTACCTTCTAACTCTAAAGCAAGAAGATTATCAACTAATGGTTTTAAATCTGTTTTTAATTCAGATGTAGTTACTAAATTAATAATCATTTCGCCTGTAAAGTGTCCTCGTCTTACAAGTAAATGTCTTAAAGAACCTGTATGTCTCATTCTGTGATAGAACTGTTCATCTGTACCTCTAAAGTATTCCAAAACTGTAGAAAGAGCTTTGCAAACATCTTCGTTTACAATATTACAGCAATCAGCAGTAACAACCTCGTAGTTGCTTTCTCGCTTTCTCATACCCAAACAGAGATTACCGTCTAAGCCGTCATCACCAAAACTAAATTCCATTTTATTTCTATAAGCTGTAATAGAAGGGCTTGGCTTAATGCCACAGTATTCATAATCTGTTAAGCCTGCGTTGTCAAGCAACTTTAAAACAACATTTTTCTTAAATTCTAATTCCTGCTCATATGAAATGTTCTGATAAGTACAGCCACCACAAAGTCCAAAATTCTTACAGGCTGGTTCAATTTCGTATTCAGCTTTTTTCTCAATACTTCTAAGTCTACCTTCAAAATTCTTTCTTTTTTTCTTTACGTCAGCTATTACTGTTTGACCAGGAATAGTATTTTTTACTGTTACTTTTTTGTTTTCTTCTCCAAAATAACCTACACCTTTATTTGGAAACTCTAAATCTACAATATCAATTTTTGTGTCAAAAAGTGTTTTTGCCATTGTTTTCTCCTATATATACCGAAAAATCTAAAAATACAATGGAAGTATTATAACATAATTTACTTATGTACTCAATGGGTATAGGTATTTTTAATATGATTTTAAAAGGTATTGATAAAAAGTCTATAAATTGGTATAATTATAACAATTAAGTAATTTGGAGGTAAAAAATGCTGACAAAGGATTGCAATTTTAGAGATATTTATCATAAAGTTTGTTTTATAGAATGTGCAGACCAGATACAGAACTTAAAAAAGGTATTTAATGTAAGTAAAAAGGATAATGGTGTTCTTGCTTACGGATATATTGACCACGAAGATGGCTTTACTTTTGAAGTGTTAACAACTGGAAAACTTGAAAACGGTGTGCTTTCAAGAGGTTTAGGTAACGATGAAGTGTCAATGAAATTTAGAAAATCTAGTGTAAATGATAGAGAAATTCGCATTTACGAAGATAGAAGTCTTTTTAAAGAATACAATGAAAAGTTTAAGACTATTGATACATTTTTTGCTGATACAGAAGATGTTGACAAAACTAGAGGCATAAGAGAAATTGATAGTTGCAGACACGAAGATTTTCCAGATGATGTTATAATATATCTAGTTAAAGACGGATTAAATCCTGAAACTGTTTGGGTTAGATGTGAAAAAGCTGAAAAGCAAGGGGTTAAAGCTAAGTTAATTAGCGAACCTGAACAGGATTTTGGAGTTCATACAAATGACTTTGTAGTATTTCGTCCAGCAAAAAATGAAAATGGCATTTTGTGCATAGCGAAATTATAAAATTTAATAATCTATAAGAAAGGGCATAGTTTATGTCCTTTTTTTGTATATAGTAAATTGAATTAATAAAGCTAATTTGTTCTAAAAAAGGAGGAAGAAAAAATGAAAAAAATCTTAGGGGTAATGCTTTTTACTGCTATGTTATGGTTGCTTAGTTGTCAGCTGTTTGCAGCAACTATTACAGCAGAGGATTTAAGAGGAGATGATAATTTTATAAATAAAATATTGTCACTTCAAAAAGAAGATAATTCAGTAGTAGACAATGCTATTTATGTTGCAACAGACGGAAGTAATGGCAACAAAGGTACTATTGATAGTCCCTATGCTACAGTTTATTATGCTATTTCAAAAGCTAAAGCCGGACAAACAATATATGTTAGAGGTGGTACATACAACCAAAATATTGTTATTACAAAATCTGGTACAGAGGATAACTATATTACAATAAGAAACTATCCAAATGAAAAGCCTGTATTCGACCACACAAATTATGCTACTGATGGTGGTGCGATAATAGAACTTTCAAAGGTAAACTATATACATATACAGGGTCTTAAACTTTGTAACAAGGATTTAAAATCCAATAGTGGATATGGTATTCTTATGCGTCAAGGTAATCACATTATCATAAAAGATGTGGAAATCAGTAACATTAATGTGCCAGACCCTACATCATCAAAGGTTGGTGCTAATGCAATAATACTTTACGGAAATAATGCCTCTGTGCCTATAAGTAATGTACTTATAGATAATTGCTATGTTCACGATTGTCAGACAGGTTGGAATGAGGCAGTAACAGTTAATGGTAATAGTGAATATGTAAATGTTATAAACAGCAGAATTGAAAATATTGGAAATATCGGTCTTGACTTTGCCGGTCACTTTAATGCTTGTAAAGATAGTTCTCTTGACCAAGCCAGATATTGTGTGGCTGTAGGTAATGTAGTCAGCAAATGTGTAAGTCCTAATGCTACAAGTTATGGTCTTTATAATGACGGTGGTAGAGATAATACTTTTGATAGAAATATTGTTTACGAATGTTCCGGTGGTATTGAAATTGGTTCAGAAGAGGGCGCTAAATATTCAGACTATCCAGTAAAAAATGTAGTTGTTAAAAATAACTTAATATACAATAATACACAGGCCGGACTTTCTGTAGGTGGTTATGATAACGATGCTACAGGTATTGTTTACAATACTAAAATCTATAATAATACCATTGTTAACAATGGAAATTCTGACTATGGCGTTGAACTTGGAATAAATAAAACAAGTGGAACAGACATTAGAAACAATATTTTCTATAAGGATAATGATTTAGAGCTTATAAAGGTTAGATTTACAGAAGATTTAGCTGGTGATTTAACATTTAAAAATAACTGTTATTACTCAACTCGTACAGCAAGTAATTTCAAGGTTATACGATATGGAGAAACATTTAGAGGTTTTGATAATTGGAAAACAGCATCAGGAGAAACAGGTATATATGAAAATCCAAATTTTGGAGATGAATATAGCCTTTTGAAAAATTCTCCTTGTATAGATGCCGGTGATTCAACTGCTTATAGTGGTAAATACGACATTTTAAGTAATGAGAGAAATATTAATAATATTGATATAGGCTGTTATGAGTATAATGGTTCAGAAGTTACTACAACAACAACTGTTGAAACTTCAAGCGAAACTACCACTACAAAAGTAACAGAGACTTCAACTGAAAGTACTACTACAACCACAACAGAAACTACAACAGTAAGCGAAAACTCCAGTGAAACTACTACAGAAAATGCTGTAGGTAGTGCTTTAGAGTGGGATTTTACAGATAGTAACTGGACAGATAAAATTGCCACAAAAACAGTATATACAGTAAATGGCCTTACTGTTAGACATAATGGTACATCAAGTGGAATAAAGGGTTTTAAGTTTGATAAAAATACGAAGTCAAATAAATTGGATTATTTTTATATTCGTTTAAATGCCAAGGCAAAGGATAAATTGACAGTGTATGTAAACTATAATAGTTCTAAAGCTGGCAATATTGTAGCCTTAACTCTTGCTAAGGTAAATGATGATGATACATTTACAACAGTAGATACTCAATCAGTAGAGACATTAAAAACAGGTGATTATAAAATAACATTTAATGTTTCTGATGACGGAGATTACATAGTTTATACTGATACTACAAGTTCAGGAACAGCTTTTTATAATAAGGTAGTTATTAATAGAGCAGTTACTGGCGATATGAATGGGGACGGAGTTTTGGATAAAGAAGATGTAGCCATAATATTAAAGCACTGCTCAGGGGTTCAGCCTATTACTGACAGTACAATGTTGACTAAAGCTGATATAAATAATGACGGTGTAGTTGATTTAAAAGATGCTATTGTATTATTAGGTAGCATTAATTAAAAATTCTCAAAGAGAAAGTTAATGATTAAAATTTAACTTTCTCTTTTTTTACGTTATTATTACTGTTTTCTAATGATTTCTTAATTTCTGTGGTTTATTATATATATGAACTTAAGGAGAAAGGAAGAAAGAAAATGAGTATAATAAATAAAAATAGGATTTGTTTGAACTATTTAATAGGTGTTTTAATTTGTGGCTTTGTAATTTATGCTAACTATATTCATAAAATAGGAAATAGTACAGGATATACAACAATAATGAGTTTTGCTCTACTAATAAGTGTTACGACATTGTCTATATTTAATAAAAACAATAGACTTTTCATTAATATGATTTCAACATTAGTTTCAACATTTTGCTTAGGTAACTTAGTAAGAAGTGTGGCTATTGGAGGAATGTTAGTATATGCTATAGATTTACACTTGATTTTAGGCTTGGTACTTATGGTAGATACAGCTATAATATATGTCAACAAAAGATAAAGAAACTGCGTACTTAGTTTTTTAAGTATGCAGTTTTTTTGTCAAAATTTGTTGTATAGTACAGAATATGGGACTTATATAGAAGTATAATAAAATAAAGAGAGGAGGAATATATATGAAAAACAGGAAATTAACTTCAGAGAATTTGGCAGAGTTTTTAAATTTTATGAAAGAGGTAGAAATTGAGTACTCTACAGCTTTAAGTATGATGAAAAAGTGCGAAAATTTAGAGTGTGACTTATTGCATCAGTTGGAAATTGAAAAATTAAGTGTTTCAGATAAAAATAAGTTGGCAACTAAATTAAGGGATTGCCTACGGGACAGAAGATATTATAAAAATATAGTTGAAGAAGATGCACCTTTAGCAAATATAATAGGAGATGTAGACATTAAAAAAACTGTACATAGGCTTGAGCAAGTTTTAGGGCAAATAAGAAAAGCAGAGTCATATCACGACAATAGAAAATATTATCCTAGAATAATGAAATATGAAGAATATAAAAATATTTGAAAAAATATAAATGTGTCTAAAAGAGCTGTAAAAAAAGCGATTTTAGGCACTTTTTTGATATTTTAACAGATAAATAATCATAATATTTTGAAAAACGGGAGGCTTATTGATAAAAATTAATCAAAAAAGTTGTTGACAGCTAACTTAGGTTAGGGTATACTAACTAGGTAAATGAAATGAATTTATCAATAAGATACAGAAAGAAGATGAAGAAATGATGCCGTTATCAATGGTCGGAACCGGAGAAGAAAGTGTAATAAAGAAAGTCGGAGGCAACGAAGATACCAAAAGATTTTTAGAAAACTTGGGTTTCGTTGTTGGTGGAACTGTAAGTGTGGTTTCTGAAATTGAAGGAAATCTTATTGTAAACGTAAAAGATTCAAGAGTTGCTATAGGCAAAGATATGGCAAACAGAATTATGGTTTAAGAAAAGAGGTAAAGGCAAGATGGAAAATCTTAGACAGGTTGCTTGTGGGCAAACAGTTAAGGTAAAGAAAATTTCAGGCGAAGGTCCTGTAAGAAAGCGTATTATGGATATGGGTATTACAAAGGGCGTTGAAATCTTTGTAAGAAAAGTAGCACCTTTAGGTGACCCAATTGAAGTAACTGTTAGAGGTTACGAGCTTTCTTTAAGAAAAGTCGATGCTGAAATGATTGAAGTAGAGTAATTTTTTTTAGTCATTAGTTAGCTTACACTAATGTAGGTAGGGCAGGCTAATTCAATAAAAATCAAAGAAAAGGAGTATTACGATGATTAAAATTGCTTTGGCAGGTAATCCAAACTGTGGTAAAACTACATTGTTTAATGGACTTACAGGCTCAAACCAGTTCGTAGGTAACTGGCCTGGTGTAACTGTAGAAAAGAAAGAGGGTAAGTTGAAAGGTCATAAGGACGTAACTATTATGGACCTTCCAGGTATTTATTCACTTTCACCTTACACACTTGAAGAAGTTGTTGCAAGAAACTATCTTATTAATGAAAGACCTGATGCAATCATCAATATTGTTGATGGTACTAACATTGAAAGAAACTTATATTTATCAACTCAGATTATGGAACTTGGTATTCCAGTAATCATGGCTGTAAATATGATGGATGTTGTTGAAAAGAATGGCGACAAGATTCATATTGACAAACTTAGCAAAAAGCTTGGTTGTCCAGTAGTTGAAATTTCAGCTTTAAAGAACAAGGGTGTTAAGGAAATGGCTGAAAAGGCTGTTGACCTTGCTAAGAATAAATCAGCAGCAACTCACGTTCACGAATTTGCAGCAGATGTTGAAAATGTAATCAAGAATGTTGAAGCTAAGTTAGGTAACGATGTTGTGGCAGAACAGAGAAGATTCTTTGCTATTAAACTTCTCGAAAAGGACGACAAGATTGCACAGCAGTTAAAGAGTGTTCCTAATGTTTCAGAAGATATTAAGGCTCTTGAAGATAAGTTTGATGATGATACAGAAAGTATTATTACAAACGAAAGATATACATATATTTCTTCAATTATTGGGGATTGTTGTACAAAGTCTAAGAATAAGAAACTTACTACATCAGATAAAATTGATAGAGTTGTTACAAACAGAATTTTAGCTCTCCCAATTTTTGCTGTTGTTATGTTCCTTGTTTACTATATTTCAGTAACTACAGTTGGTACTTGGGCTACTGACTGGGCTAATGATGGTGTATTCGGTGATGGCTGGCACTTATTTGGTATTGGTTCTTCTGCTTATGAAGATGCTAGTGGTGAATATGGCAAGGCTGACCAGATTATCGAAGCTCTCCAGAATGGCGAAAAGACAGTAGATATTACTGATGACGAAGGTAATGTTGAAGAAACTGTAAACATTACTCCTGATGTTCAGAGTGAAGCTCAGGCAACAGTTGATGCTGGCGAACCAGACCCAGCTGACTATGGTGTTTGGGTTCCAGGTGTTCCAGTTATTATTGGTAACGCTCTTGACGCAGTAGGTTGTGCTGATTGGTTAAATGGTCTTATCCTTGATGGTATCGTAGCCGGTGTTGGTGCAGTTCTTGGTTTCGTTCCTCAGATGCTTGTACTCTTCATCTTCCTTGCTTTCCTTGAAGCTTGTGGTTACATGGCAAGAGTAGCATTCATCATGGATAGAATTTTCAGAAAGTTTGGTCTTTCTGGTAAGTCATTTATTCCAATGCTTATTGGTAGTGGTTGTGGTGTTCCAGGTATTATGGCATCAAGAACTATTGAAAATGACAGAGATAGAAAAATGACAATTATGACAACTACATTTATTCCTTGTGGTGCAAAGCTTCCAGTCATCGCTATGATTGCAGGTGCATTCTTCGGTAACAGTGGTTGGGTTGCAACAAGTTCTTACTTCGTAGGTATTGCAGCTATTATTTGTTCAGGTATTATTTTAAAGAAAACTCAGTTATTTGCTGGCGACCCAGCTCCATTCGTTATGGAACTTCCAGCATATCATATGCCAACAGTTACTAACATTTTAAGAAGTATGTGGGAAAGAGCTTGGTCTTTCATCAAGAAGGCTGGTACAATTATCCTCTTATCTACAATCGTTCTTTGGTTCTTAATGAGTTTCGGTTGGGAAAACGGAAGCTTTGGTATGGTAGAAGAATTAAATTCTAGTATTCTTGCTAAGATTGGTTCTGCTATTGCTTGGATATTTACTCCACTTGGTTGGACAAAGGCTGGCGAAGGTTGGAAGATGGCAGTTGCGGCTGTTTCTGGTCTTATCGCTAAGGAAAATGTAGTAGCAACATTTGGTGTACTTTTCGGTTTCGCAGAAGTTGCAGAAGATGGTTCTGAAATCTGGGGTAACTTAGCTCAGGTTATGACTCCAATTGCAGCATATGGTTTCCTTGTATTCAATCTTCTTTGTGCTCCTTGTTTCGCAGCTATGGGTGCTATTAAGAGAGAAATGAACAATACAAAGTGGTTCTTAGTTGCCATTGGTTACCAGTGTACTCTTGCTTATGTTGTTGCTCTTTGCATTTACCAGATTGGTACATTTGCTACAACAGGCGTATTCGGAATTGGTACAGTAGTAGCATTCTTATTTGTAATCGCATTTATTTACTTACTTTTCAGACCATATAAGAAAAGTAAAACATTAAAAGTTGATATGAAAAAGGTTGCCGGCGAAAGATAAGCAATCTGTGTGAGTAGGGGACTGCCGGTGCAGTCCCCTATGTTTTTAAGGAGGTGTTCCCATGGGAACAGTTGTTGTTGGATTAATACTTTTGGTTATAATTTGCCTTATCGTTCATAGTATGATAAAGGCTAAGAAAAATGGCAAGTCAATTCAATGTGGTGGAGATTGTACACATTGTGGAGGTCATTGCAACAGATAAGGAGGACGCAGATGTCTGAGAATATAAACAATGTAAATTACGATACTGAATGTTCTGAAGATTATCGTGTTTCAAATATGAAAAAGGATATTATTGTTCAGAGATTGAAGGACCGTGGTTGCAGAATTACGAAGCAAAGACTAATGCTTTTGGATATTATTCTTGAGGAAGACTGTTCTTGCTGTAAAGAGATTTATTATAAGGCATCCAAGAAAAATAAAAATATTGGTTTTGCCACGGTTTACAGACTTATAAATATGCTTGAGGAAATAGGGGCAATTAGTCGTAAGAATTTTTATAAAGTATCTTGTGGAGAAGAAAGTAATATTTGTACTATAGAATTTGAAGATAATTCAGTTATTGAGCTTTCTGATAATAATTGGAAAACTATTATACAAAAAGGACTTAGTGCTTGCGGATATTGCAAGGATAAAGCTATACGCTGTGTGAGAGCAAATACTTGCAGATGTGGCGAATAAAACTTAATGAGAAAATTTCTCAATAATATAAGTTAGCCGAGCCTTTTTTTGTAAAGTATTGTATAATCATGGTGAAAGATGTGTAAAAGATGTTTACACACAATATAAGTATAAATAAATAGGAGGTCTAGTTATGTTAGATTGTTTAAAATGTCTTAAGAAAATTGATTTCAAGAAAACAGGTATTTTTGCTGCAGGTGTTTTATTCGGTACAGCAGGCGTAAAGATTCTCGCTAGTAAGGATGCAAGAAAGCTTTACACTAATTGTACAGCTGCTGCACTTAGAGCAAAGAGCACAGTAATGAAGACTGTTACAAGTATTCAGGAAAATGCTGAAGATATTTACGCAGAAGCTCAGCAGATTAATGAAGACAGAGTTGCAGATTCTTTCATTGACGATGATTTCGAAGATGTAGAAGATTTAGTTGCTGCAACTGATGATGAACAGGACGAAGTTACAGAATAAGGCGTAGTGTATATTTGTTAAGCATATTAAGCACCTGTTTATACGGGTGCTTTTTGCTATAGAGATGAGGAATTCTTATGAAATTTGAAATTAAGCATGAAATTAAAGGTCGTATGCGTGTTCGTATGCACCAAAAAAGAATGACTTGTAGGGAGGCAGATATACTTCTTTTTTATCTCAGTTCTCAAAGACATATTACAGGTGTTAAGGTAAGAGAAATTAACTGTGATGCTACAATTAATTATGTTGGAAGCAGACAGGAAGTTATAAATGCTCTACAAAAGTTTAAATATGAAACTGCTGGAGTTCCTGAGAATTTTCTTGAAAACTCAGGCAGAGAATTAAATGAACATTATAAGGAACAGCTTATAAATAAGGTTGTTATCAGAGGACTTAATCTTCTTTTTGTTCCTAAGCCTATTCAGGCAATAATTGCACTTTGGAAATCAGCAAAGTATATTTGCAAAGGTGCAAAGATATTGTTAAAGGGTAAAATACAGGTTGAAGTATTAGATGCAACTGCTATAGGTGTATCAGTATTGAGAAATGATACATCAACAGCAAGCTCTATAATGTTCTTGTTAAGCATAGGAGAACTTCTTGAAGAATGGACACATAAAAAGTCTGTTGATGATTTAGCAAGAAGTATGTCATTAAACGTAAGCAAGGTTTGGAAGAAAGTTGAAAATACTGAACAGCTTGTATCCTGTGATGATATTAAACTTAATGATGAAGTTGTAGTCCATGTTGGTAATGTAATACCTTTTGATGGTGAAGTTATTGACGGTGAAGCTATGGTAAATCAGGCATCATTGACAGGTGAGTCTGTACCTGTAAGAAAACATAAGGAAAGTTATGTATATGCAGGTGCTGTAGTTGAAGAAGGCGAATTAACTGTAAAGGTTAAAGCTATTGGTGGTTCAAGTAAGTTTGAAAAGATAGTTACAATGATTGAAGAGTCAGAAAAACTTAAATCTTCTTTGGAAAGTAAAGCTGAAAGAATAGCCGATAAGTTGGTTCCTTATACTTTACTTGGTACAGGTGCTGTATATCTCTTTACAAGAAATGTTACAAGAGCTTTATCTGTGCTTATGGTTGATTTCTCTTGTGCATTGAAATTGGCTATGCCTATTTCTGTACTTTCTGCTATAAGAGAGGCAGGTTTATACAATATTACTGTAAAGGGTGGTAAGTATCTTGAGGCTGTTGCAGAGGCTGATACAATAGTATTTGATAAAACAGGTACATTGACAAAGGCTAAACCAACAGTTGTAGATGTAATACCATTTAATGACTTTAATGCAAATGAACTTTTAAGAATAGCAGCTTGTCTTGAGGAACATTTCCCTCATTCTATGGCTAAGGCAGTTGTAGATAAGGCTAAGGAATTAAAACTTACTCATGAGGAAATGCACTCTAAGGTAGATTATATTGTTGCCCATGGTATTTCTACGAAGATAAATGATAAAAAGGTTATTATTGGTAGTCACCACTTTGTATTCGAAGATGAAAAGTGTACTATACCGGAAGATAAAAAGGATGTATTTGCAAATCTTAAGCCAGAGTATTCACACCTTTATATGGCTATTGAAAATGAACTTGCAGCAGTTATTTGTATTGAAGACCCTGTAAGAGAAGAAGCCAAGGGTGTTGTAAATGCTCTTAAAAAATCTGGCATATCTAAGGTTGTTATGATGACTGGTGATAGTGAAAGAACTGCAAAGGCTATAGCTGAAAAGGTTGGTGTAGATGAATACTATTCAGAAGTTCTTCCAGAAGATAAAGCAAAGTTTGTTGAAATGGAAAAGGCAAAGGGTAGAAAGGTAATAATGATAGGCGATGGTATTAACGATTCTCCTGCACTTTCTGCTGCTAATGCTGGTATAGCTATAAGTGATGGTGCTGAAATAGCAAGAGAAATTGCTGATATTACAATCGGTGCTGATGATTTATATGAAATAGTTACATTAAAGGCTATCAGTAATAGTCTTATGAAACGAATTAATAAGAACTACAGAACTATTGTAGCATTTAATTCTGCACTTATTTTCCTCGGTGTTGCCGGTATAATTCAGCCTACAACATCAGCTATGCTCCATAATACTTCTACTTTGGCAATAAGCCTTAGAAGTATGCAAAACTTAATTAAATAATTATTTTAATTTTTTAAAGGGGTACTTTATTAAGTACCTCTTTTTTTGTAAGTATGATATAATAAGTGAAAAGAGGTGAAAATATGACATTACAACAATTAAAGTATGTTATTACGGTGGCTGAAAAAGGAACTGTAAGTGAGGCAGCAAAAACACTTTTTATTTCTCAGCCTAGTTTGACAAATGCTATAAAAGAACTTGAAAATGAATTGCAAATTGAAATATTTATACGTACTAATAAAGGTGTTATAGTGTCCAATGAGGGTGAAGAATTTTTAGGTTATGCCAGACAAATTATAGAGCAAACTCAATTACTAGAAGATAAATATATTAACCATAAAAATCATAAACAGAAATTTAGTGTTTCTAGCCAGCATTATTCTTTTGTTGTAAATGCTTTTGTAGATGTAGTAAAAAAGTATGGATACAGTAATTATGACTTTACATTAAGAGAAACACAGACTAATGAAATCATAAGTGATGTAAGTTCTTTAAAAAGTGAAGTAGGGGTATTATACCTTTCAAGTGAAAATAAAAGTGTTATAAATAAATTGCTTAAGGAAAATAATTTGAATTTTGAGGAAATTATGGAAGCTGAACCTCACGTTTTTATTAGTTATAGACACCCTTTAGCTGAAAAGAAAATTGTTAATTTAGATGATTTATCGCCTTATCCATATTTGTCTTTTGAACAGGGGCAATATAACTCTTTCTATTTTTATGAAGAAATATTGGGAAGTATGGAAAGAGAAAAATCTATAAAAGTTAGAGATAGAGCAACATTATTTAATTTGGTAGTTGGCTTAAATGGCTATACAATAAGCTCTGGTATTATAGATAAGGAATTAAATGGGGAGCAAATTATAGCACGAAAATTAAATGTAAAAGAAAATATGAAAATAGGTATTGTAACTCACAAAAATGTCAGTTTAAGCAAGTTGGCAAGAGAGTATATAGAGTCTATTAAGAAATATATGGTATAGAAAAAGCCTTAAAATTTATGTCTGACTAAATTTTAAGGCTTTTAGAATAAATGTTTTATAAGAGAGTATTTAATCTGTTTTTTTCTTTTATAATCAAATATATAGATAATATAGTAGCAATTAAATCACTAATAGGCTGAGCAAAAAAGATACCGTTTATTTTAAATAACATAGGTAAGATATAAATAAATGGGATTAAAAATATTACCTGTCTTAAAATTGTTATCAATATAGAAGGTACAGGTCTGTTTAATGATTGAAAAAATGTTGTGGCTAACATTACAAAACCGAGTACTGGGGTAATACAGAAATTTATTCTTAAACCTGTAATTCCTATTTTAAACATTTCTTCTGTTCCACCAAATGCAGCAAGTATTTGATGTGGGAAAAATAACACTATCAACCAAATAAGACAGGTAAGTCCTACAGAAAATAAAGTTGCTTTATAAAATGTTGACATTACTCTTTTGTAATTACCAGAACCGAAGTTATTGCCAATAATAGGTTGAATACCTTGACTAATGCCACTAGCCGGCATAATTACAAATGTCATAATACTGGAAATAACTGCATAGACACTAATTGCTATATCTCCACCATATTTTCCTAGCTGACTATTGTATACAAGGCTAATAAATCCCATTGCCATTTGTGCAACCCAAAAGGCAAATCCACAAGAAATAATTTTTACACATAAAGATTTTTCTAAATGAAAGATTTTTTTAGAAATGTGAACTTGAGTGTGATTTCCAAATACTAGATATGTACCTAAAATAGAAGAAAAAATTTGTCCAACAACTGTAGCTATTGCTGCACCTACAACACCCCAATTAAAAACTATAATAAAAATGGCATCCAAGATAATATTAGTGATTGCTCCGATACCGGTTACGCACATACCAAGTATGGGTTTTCCAGATACACGAACAAAATCACAAAATAATTGAGATAAACCTTGAAATATACAACCTAAAGCTACAATTCTATAATATAAAATTGCATATGGATAGGCAGTTTCTGTAACACCAAATATTTTTAAAAGGGGATTTGCAAATAATAATAAGACTATACTAAGAAATATTTCAAACATACAAACAAGTACCATTGCATTACCAAAAGACTTGTTCATTTTGTCTGATTCATTTTGACCAGAAAATAGGCTGAAAAATGTAGAACCACCGGCACTACACATTAAGCCAAAAGCCATCATCATATATGACAGGGGAAAGCATACAGATAGTCCTGCTAATGCAGATGTTCCAACAAAGTTACCTACAAATATTCGGTCTACAATATTATATACGGCGGTTATTAGTAGTGAAATAGCTGCTGGAATTGAAAATTTTAAAATCATTGGAAATAACTTTCCGTTTAAATAATCGACACCTTTTGAATTCATTTTATATTCTCCTTTTCTTTAGTTTACTAAGTATTTGTTGTAAAGAATAGCTACCTTAAATGGTAGCGTAATAACTTTAAGAAATATTGTTGAGCATTTTTTCTACTACTTTAAAAAATATGTCCATATCACTTTCTGAAATGTCCGTTGTTAATTCGTCTTCTAATTGAGTTATATCTGACATTACAATATCCTTATATTGTAGAGCTTTTTCTGTGACAACTATTTTTTTCATTCTCCCATCATTTGGTAGAGATTCTCTGAAGATTAATCCGTTTTCCTCCATTTTCTTTAAAAGGGCAGTTGCTGTAGGTGGGCGAAGACTGTATTCTTCTTCAATGTCTTTTTGAAAAACATCTTCAGTTTGTGCTAGTAGAAAGTGCAATACTCGACCTTGAGAACCACTAAAACTTTCCTTGGTAGAAAAAGCATCCATTTTTCGTCTTATTTTATTGGATAATTTACTTATATCGTGACCGGCATATTTAATATAATTCATAGCTCCCCCAATTACTTAGTAAACTAAGTATAATGAATTCTAGTGCAAATGTCAATAACTGTTTTGTAATATAAAATAAATTAATAATTACAAAAAAAGCCTTGAAACCTGCTAAAAGCAAATCTCAAGACTTTAAAGTTAGTAGCGAGAGGGGGATTCGAACCCTCGACACCGCGGGTATGAACCGCGTGCTCTAGCCAACTGAGCTATCTCGCCATGGATGGGAACAACAGGGCTCGAACCTGTGACCCCCTGCTTGTAAGGCAGATGCTCTCCCAGCTGAGCTATGCTCCCATGACATAAAAGATTTAAAAGATAACTGGAATACTCTTTTAATCTGTTGTCTTCGTTGTTTCAACCCTGAAGACAAGAATTATTATAACAGCAAGTGGGCATAATGTCAAGCATTTTTTTTAATTTTTTTAAACTTTTTTTTGAAGCTGATTTTTTCAGTATTTATGAGGGTTTGAGAGGTGTTTAAAAATTGTCTATAAAAATATTCTAAAAATTTTTTTGAAAATATTTTAGAAAAATATTGAATTTATGTATAAGAAAAGGGTCTATAAAATAATAACATTGAAATAAATAGTTTGCTATGTTACACTGAAAGTTAGAGAGGGATGATAATGGGTGATAAAAACTGGCAATTTAGAAATATCAATATTTGAATTTATTGTTATGACAATAGTTCTGTATAATCAAATAATGTATATACCACAAAATTCGAAATACAAGAGAGTTGTTGTAGAATTATCCACATCACTTTCTTTAATGATTTTTTGTAATGGTGTTTTATCTTGTGTTAATGGAACTAATTTTTTTGGAAGTTATTATATTAATTATGTTTTTACTGTAATATATTTTTTATTAAATGGTCTTGTGCCTCTGTTGTGGTTTAAATATATGTATATTTTCTATGATACATCTCCTAAAAAATCTATTTCGCAGATTACGGCAATTTCTTATTTATTGTATTTGATACTAATTTTTATAAATTGTTTTACTGATATACTTTTTAGTATAAACAGCAATAATCAATACCAAAGGGAAGATGGCTTTTGGTTAATTGTAATTTTAAATATGACATACATATTGGCCTCGGTTGTAGTTATAATTTTAGCGATAACAAGAAATAGAGGGTTTAGAAGTGAAGGTAAACATATACTTTTAGGAATGTTATTGGTAGCATTAGACATCGTATTGCAACTTTATTTTTGGGAAGATAGTTTTATACTTTTAACTTTTTTATTGTTTATGCTTATTGTATTTTTGCGTTTTCAAAATTTGGAGATGCTTGTAGACCCTTTAACAGGTTTGGGAAACAGAAGAAGAATGCAGTTGTATATAGATAAACTTAGCAGAAAGAGAAAAGGTGAATTTTCAGCAATAGTATTTGACATAGATGATTTTAAGGATATAAATGATTTATATGGTCATATTTATGGAGATAGAGTTTTAATCGTCATTTCGAAAATATTAGAAAAGTCTGCCGGAAATAAAAAGATTACTTGTATAAGATATGGTGGAGATGAATTTATTGTTATAACACCTAAAGAAGAAGTAAATGAGTTTATAGCAAAATTTAAGAAATTACTGAGTGAATTTAATGACCATAAAGAATTTCCAAGTAAAATAGATGTCAGTATTGGTGTTTCAGAATTTACTGTGAATAGTGAAATAAATATGGAATATATAATAAACACAGCTGATAAACTTATGTACGAAAAGAAAAAATTAAAGAAAAGAAATTCAAACAAGTAACCGTTTTATTAACCTACCATTAAAGGTTAGACTTATAAGTCTGATGTTTATGGTAGGTTTTTCAGTATAATTTTAATGTAAAAAAAATTACATATATAGGAAAGAAATATTTAAATGAGAAAAAAATTTTGAAAAATTTGAAAATAGGACTTGACAAAATGGGATAATAATACTATAATCCTATATATCAAGTAGGAAATATATGAAAAAGAGGCGTATAAATGAAAAATAGATTTTTTAAAGCTTCCGGAATAACTGACAGATGTTGCAATTAATGTTTAAAGTGTTTTGACGTTGATTTAATATAAATATAAATGAGATTTTAATATAAAAAGAAAGAAAAGAGGAAATTATTATGAGTAAAATTTACAAGAGTACAGCAGATTTAATTGGTAACACACCTTTATTTGAATTAACTAACATTGAAAAGGAATTAGGACTTGAAGCTAAGATTGTTGCTAAACTTGAATACTTCAATCCAGCAGGTAGCGTAAAGGATAGAATTGCTAAGGAAATTATTGAACAGGCTGAAAAGGCTGGCAAGATTAAGCCAGGTGCAGTTCTTATTGAACCAACTTCTGGTAATACTGGTATCGGTATTGCATCTATTGCTGCTTCTAAGGGTTACAGAGCTATTTTAACAATGCCTGAAACAATGAGTGTTGAAAGAAGAAATATCTTAAAGGCATATGGTGCTGAAATCGTACTTACAGACGGTGCTAAGGGTATGAAGGGTGCTATTGCAAAGGCTGAAGAACTTGCAAAGGAAATTGAAAACAGCTTTATTCCTAGTCAGTTTGATAACCCAGCTAACCCAGAAGCTCACTTCAAGACTACTGGTCCTGAAATTTGGAACGATACAGACGGTAATGTAGATTACTTCATCGCTGGTGTAGGTACAGGTGGTACTCTTTCTGGTACAGGTGAATACTTAAAGCAGCAGAACAAGGATATTAAGGTTGTTGCTGTAGAACCTGCAACTTCTCCGGTTATTAGCAAGGGTGTTGCTGGTCCACATAAAATTCAGGGTATTGGTGCTGGTTTCATTCCAAAGAACCTTCACGATGTTTATGATGAAGTTATTCCTGTTGAGAATGAAGATGCTTTCGAATATGGTAAACTTATTTCAAGAAAAGAAGGTATCTTAGTAGGTATTTCTGCTGGTGCTGCTTTAAGAGCTGCTGTTGAAATTGCTAAGCGTCCAGAAAGTAAGGGTAAGACTATTGTAGTTATTTTCCCTGATAGTGGTGACAGATACTACTCAACTCCTTTATTTACTGAATAATATAAATTTATAAAAACTCATAATGTGCGATATAGGAAAGTCCTGCATACAACTTGTATGCAGGGCTTTTTTGTGTTACGTAATAAAAATGTTCTAAATTGTGCAAAATTGCAATAATATTGAGAAAAAATATTCCTTATTGATAAAAATATACAAATATATTATAATAATTGAGAGGGAATTATAATATTGTGTATATAGAAGGGAAGTGTATTAATGGGAAAAAGTTTTGATTTTAGCAAAATTGATGAAATAGTTGCTAATCACGAAAATTCGGCAGTTAATATTATTGCTATTTTGCAGGATATACAAGAGTATTATCACTATTTACCAAGGGAAATATTTGAATACATAGCAAAAAAATTAGATACAAAGTCATCTACTATTTACAGTGTTGCTACGTTTTATGAAAATTTTTCTCTTGAGCCAAAGGGGAAATATGTTATAAAGGTTTGTGATGGTACAGCCTGTCACGTTAGAAAATCAGTGCCTATATTGGAGAGATTGAGAAGCGAGCTTAATTTAACTGATAAAAAGGTAACGACTGATGATATGCTTTTTACTGTAGAAACCGTAAGCTGTTTAGGTGCTTGTGGACTAGCTCCGGCAATGACAGTAAATGACAAGGTTAATCCATCTATGACACCAGATAAGGCCAGTGCCTTAATTAAAGAGTTAAGGGAGGCTGAGAATGATGTTAAGTAACAGAACGGATTTAAGAAAAATTAGAGAAATATATAGTAAGGCTTTAAAATCTCAGAAAAGAAAAATACTTGTCTGTTGTGGTACAGGCTGTCTTGCCGGTGGCTCAATGGATATACACTACAGATTAAAGGAATTAATAGAAGAAAAGGGTTTAAAGTGTACTGTAGAACTGGAAAAAGAACCTCATGGAGATAGCATAGGTTTAAAAAAGAGTGGCTGTCACGGATTTTGTGAAATGGGTCCTCTTGTCAGAATTGAACCTGAGGGGATTTTATATACAAAAGTAAAATTGTCTGATTGTGAAGAAATAGTTGAAAAGACTATTATGGAAAATGAAATAGTAGAAAGGCTTGTTTACAAAGTAGAGGGTAAGCCTTATGTGAAACAGGAGGATATACCTTTCTATGCAAAGCAAACCAGAGTAGTTTTGGAACACTGTGGACACATTGATGCTACTTCAATAGAGGAATATTTTGGCATAGGTGGATACAGTGGACTTGAAAAAGCACTTTTTGAAATAACACCGGAGGATATAATTGATACTATTACAGAATCATCACTTCGAGGCAGAGGTGGTGGAGGTTTCCCAACAGGCAAAAAGTGGGCACAGGTTAAAAATAACGATGCCGATGAAAAATACATTGTTTGTAATGGCGATGAAGGCGACCCTGGTGCTTTTATGGATAGAAGTATTATGGAGGGCGACCCTCACAGAATGATAGAGGGTATGATAATTGCCGGTATAGCCACAGGTTCAGAACATGGTTATATTTACGTAAGAGCAGAATATCCTATGGCAGTAAATAGACTGGAGAATGCTATAAAACAGGCTAAGGAATATGGTCTTATAGGTGAAAATATATTAGGTAGTGGATTTAATTTTGATTTCCATATAAACAAGGGTGCTGGTGCTTTTGTTTGTGGAGAGGGTTCAGCACTTACTGCCTCTATTGAGGGTAAAAGAGGTATGCCAAGAGTTAAACCTCCAAGAACAGTTGAGCAGGGCTTATTTGGTAAACCAACTGTGCTTAACAATGTAGAAACTTTTGCTAATGTACCTAATATTATAAACAAAGGTGCTCAATGGTATAAGGGCGTAGGCTCAGAAAAAAGCCCTGGTACAAAGGCCTTTGCTTTAACTGGTAATATTGAAAATACCGGACTTATTGAAGTGCCTATGGGTGCTACTTTGAGAGAAATAATATTTGATATTGGTGGTGGTATGAAGAACGGCAAAGCGTTTAAGGCTGTTCAGATAGGTGGACCATCAGGTGGTTGTCTTATAACTGATAATTTGGATTTGCCACTGGACTTTGACTCTCTCAAAAAAGTAGGAGCTATGATTGGTTCAGGTGGTCTTGTAGTTATGGACGAAGATACCTGTATGGTTGAAGTTGCTCGTTTCTTTATGCACTTTACTCAAAATGAATCTTGTGGTAAGTGTGTACCTTGCCGAGAAGGTACTAAGCGTATGCTTGAAATTTTGGAAAGAATAGTAAATGGTAACGGCAGAGATGGAGATATTGAACTTTTGCTAGAATTGGCAGATACAATATCAAGTACAGCCCTTTGTGGTCTTGGTAAATCAGCTGCTATGCCAGTTGTAAGCACAATAAAGAACTTCAGAAGTGAGTATGAAGCTCATATATATGACAAAAAATGTCCATCTGGAAATTGCAAGAAGTTAATTACATATCAGATTGACCCAGAATTGTGTAGAGGTTGCTCAAAGTGTGCCAGAAACTGTCCTGTTAGTGCCATAACCGGAGAAATTAAAAAGCCTTTCACTATTGATACAAACAAGTGTATTAAATGTGGAGCTTGTAAAGAATCTTGTAACTTTGGTGCTGTAAAGGAGGTGTAGAATATGTCAAATGAAAATTATATGCTTATTGACAATATTCCTGTTGCCATTGAGGGAGAAAAAAATATGCTGGAGCTTATAAGAAAAGCCGGCATTGATTTACCTACATTTTGCTATAATTCTGAACTTTCTATTTATGGTGCTTGTAGAATGTGTATGGTAGAAAATAAATGGGGAGGTATGGAGGCTGCCTGTTCTACACCTCCAAAGGCTGGTGCTGAAATTTTTACTAACACGCCTAAACTTAGAAAGCATAGAAAGATGATACTTGAACTCTTGCTTTCTAATCATTGTCGAGATTGTACCATTTGTGCTAAAAATGGAAATTGTAGATTACAGGAACTTGCTTTAAGATTTGGAATAACAAAAGTTAGATTTGAAAATACAGCGGCAGAACCGGATATTGATGATTCATCACTTTGCATTGTAAGAGATAGAAGCAAATGTATTCTCTGTGGTGACTGTGTACGAATGTGTAATGAAGTTCAGAATGTTGGTGCTATTAATTTTACAAACAGAGGTTCTAAAATGGTGGTATCTACTGTTTTTGATGAACCTTTGGGCAAAAGTAGCTGTGTTGGCTGTGGTCAATGTGCAGCAGTATGTCCAACAGGTGCTTTGGTTGTAAAAAATGATACTTCAAGACTTTGGAAACAGTTCGGAAAAGATGATGTAAAAGTTGTAGCACAAATTGCTCCGGCAGTAAGAGTTGCAGTTGCAAAGGCTTTTGGTCTTAGTGACGGCGATGTAATGGGTAAAATTGTTGCAGCTATGCACAGAATAGGATTTGAAGAAGTTTTTGATACTGTAACAGGTGCAGACTTAACAGTTTTGGAGGAAGCTAATGAATTTTTAGAAAGACTTTCTAATGGTGAAAATCTTCCGTTGTTTACATCTTGTTGCCCAGGGTGGGTGCAATATTGTGAGAAAAACTATCCTGAACTTTTGCCTAATGTGTCTACTTGTCGTTCTCCAATGGAAATGTTTGGTTCAGTAATAAAGGAGCAGTATAAAACCAGTAGCAGAAAAATTGTTAGTGTTGCTATTATGCCTTGTACAGCCAAAAAGTTTGAAGCAGCCAGACCGGAATTTAAGTGGGACGATAATCAACAGGTTATAGATTATGTTATAACTACACAAGAGCTGATACAGATGATAAAAGAAGCCGGTATTGTATTTTCAGAAATAGAGCCGGAATCTATAGATATGCCTTTTGGTTCAATTTCAGGTGCAGGTGTTATATTTGGTGTGACAGGTGGTGTAACAGAGGCTGTTATAAGACGAGTTTCATCTGATAAATCCCTTTCAGCTTTAAGAACTCTTGCCTTTAATGGTGTAAGAGGATTAGAGGGTACAAAGGAAATTACAATAGAATACTGTGGTAAGCATTTGAGAATAGGTGTTGTCAGTGGTCTTAAAAATGCCGATAAACTTATTAGAAGTATTAAAAATGGTGAACATTTTGATTTAGTGGAAGTTATGGCTTGTCCAAATGGTTGTATAAATGGTGCTGGTCAGCCATTTACAGATAGAAATGGTATTAAAAACAGAAGTGAAGCTTTGTATGAAGCAGATAGAATGTGTACTAATAAGAGAAGTGAAGAAAATCCTCTTATGATGTCACTTTATAATGGTTTATTAAAGGGCAAGGTACATAAATTACTTCACGTTGATTATGTAAAGGAGGAAAATATATGATAAAAATTTCAGTTTGCATAGGAAGTTCATGTCATTTAAAAGGTTCTTATAATGTTATAAATGGATTTCAACACGTTATAGAGAAAAATAAAGTTAGTGATAAAGTTGAAATAGCTGGGACTTTCTGTACCGGTCATTGTGGAAATGATGTTTCTGTGCTTGTAGACAATGAATATTACAGTGTTTCTCCGGAAAATATAGAAGAATTTTTTAATGAAGAAATTATTCCTAAATTATAAAAATAAAGGCTGTTGCACTAGGTGTGTAACAGCCTTTATTTTATTTACTGAAAAGATAATTAGGCAATTCAACAGTAACAACACAGCCATTATCTGTGTTTTCAAAGTCGATTTTACCTTTGTGTTCGTGGACTATATTTTTACATATAAGTATACCTAAACCACTGCCGTTTTCCTTAGTGGTTACAAATGGTGTACCTAAGTTGTTTAGGACAACGGGGGATATGCCACCTCCATTGTCTTCTATTGTTATAGTTGTTTTGCCTATATCAGGTGTAACAGTTGTTTTTATAATACCTTTATTATTAATAGCCTCTATTGCATTTTTATAAATATTGAAGAAAAGAATATTGATCTTGTTATAATCTCCGTACAATTTAACATCGTCAGGAGAGTCTAAAACAAATTCAATTTTTTTGTCATAAGGAGTAAGGTTGTATTCTTCAATAATATCTGATAATAACTCATCTATAAAAATCATTTCAATGTTTTCTTTTCTTGTGTTTTCTGCCATTATAGTATAATCGTTAATTATGTGATTAAGCTTTTCAAGCTCTTTTTCAATGACTGTAAAATTATTTTCGAGAGCTTTTGGGCAAAAATCCTTTATGTATTGTACATTCATTTTAATAAGGCTAACAGGGTTTTTAACTTCGTGAGCTAATACTGCTGCAATTTGTTCTTTTCCGTTCATATTATCCTCCGTCTTTCTATGGTAAAAGTAACTTGTGTCCTACTACTATATTGTTATTTTCAATCTTGTTTAATTCCCTTATTTCATTTACTTTGGAAGTATTTCCGTAAACGCTTTTGCTTATTTTAATAAGAGTATCTCCCTCCTTTACTACATATTCTGCATGTCTTTGAGTTTCCGGTTCAGGGGCTTTTGTTGTAGCCTGTGTAGTCTGAACTGTAGTTGGAACAGTCGTATTTTCAACAGTTGTCTGCTGTACCTTGGCTTGTACAGTTGTTTGCTGTGTTTGAGATGCAAACACACTTTGAGTGCCGTCAAGGGCTTCCTGTAACTGTGCTACTTGTTGCTCCATAGCACTTATTCTTTCGTCACTTTGTATAAGCCCGGCACCCATAACAAAGCAAACTAAAAGCATTATAAAACTAACGCCACCTAGTAAATTGAGTAATCCTTTTTCTTGGGAAAGAATATTGTGTTTTGCGTGAAGTGTTCTTTTTCCTGAAGTGATTTTTCTGAGTAAAGCTTCTGAATCTTTTTTTAATTCCGGAAGTACGCTATCTTTATTGACTACAGGTTTCAACTTGTTTTCCAGCATATATTCGTGCATACCTTCATTTTTTTCATAATACACAATATAGCCTTTTAATATATTAAAAACGTGTCCGTCAATGTCCCATTTGTAAAAACTGCTTATGTTTTCTGTAGGGTCTGTAACATAAAGTAGTTGCAAACCTCTTGTAAGGTTGTTTCTCTGAAATTGACATAGCTTGTCACTTATGTAGTCCTCAAAGCCGGGCTGAATATATGCCCAGCCAACTACTCCTAAGTCTTTGAAATATAGCTCTATTTGTTTTTCTACGTATTGCCAGCTTTTTTCTGTTAATTCCGGCATACCGTTTCTCATTATTGTGTATTTACCCTGTAAAACACCACTTACAAAAATAACAGTTTCGTTATCTACAGTCATTGTTTTGCCTATTAAAACAGCAATTTTTTCTTTTGAAGGCTCAGAGGCAGCATATTGTTCTATGTAAGTGCAAGCATAATCTTCCATATAAATTCTGCTGCCGTCGGAAATACTGCCTACTTGTTTCACATTTGTAGGCAGTTGGAAATTATTTTCCTCATTGGTCATAACTGACACCCTCTCTTAATATATTTATATTTTTGTAGTTGAAAGCATACCACAGCAAACAAAAATAAAATGTCAAACAATGGAGGTATGATTAAAAAATAAATAGCAAATAATTCCAAAAAATTTATATTTTTCGTTTACTAATTTTTACAAGTCATATTTTTACAGTAGTAAGCCATAATTATTGTAAAGGAGGTATTTTATGCCCTTGTTATGTAAAAAAGAATATTTATATGTAAATAGTAATGAACCGGAAAAAAGATTTTTGGAAAAACTGTCAAATATGATTTTAGAAACTTTTGACGGAGAAAAAACAGTAGTGTTTCTTTGTATAGGAACAGATAGGGCAACTGGTGATGCCTTAGGTCCTTTGGTTGGGTCTTATTTACTCAAAAATGGATTAGAAAACGTTTATGGTACAGTAGATGAACCGGTACACGCAGAAAATTTGAGATATTATATTGAATTTATAAATAAAAAATATGAAAATAGTTTTATAATTGCAGTTGATGCAAGTTTGGGTAAAAGTGAACAAATAGGGGGTATAAATATATGGAAAGGACCTTTGCATCCGGGAAGTGGAGTAGCAAAGGTTTTAGGTAGTGTAGGTGATATATCTATAACAGGTGTAGTAAATAAAATGACAATAAATCCTATGTTTCAATTACAGAATACAAGACTCTCCTTGGTTATAAATATGGCAGAAGTAATAGGAAAAGCTATATGCAGAACGGTAATTTATTAATTATTTTTTAAATATGGGCTTTTGCCTTGACAATTTTAATTAATATAAGGATAATATACAGTAAAGAATACTGTGAATAGGTATGTTTAATAGATAGGGAGAGTTTTTATGAAAAAGAAATTATTACTTGGACTTGCTTTAGGTGCAATGGTTATGACGACAGCTTGTGGTCAGGCAAAAGATTCAAACAAGGGGTCAGCTGATACTTCTGTTGAAGAAACATCAAACGATGAAACAAGTGAAACTACACAGGCAACAGAAAAACAGACTAATGACGAAGTTACAGAACTTCCACAGCTTGACGGCGTAAAGAAAGGTGACACAATAGCTACAATCCATACTAACTATGGTGATGTTAAGGTATGGTTCTTCCCTAAGTACGCACCAAAGGCTGTAGAAAACTTTACTACTCATGCTAAAGAAGGTTATTACAACGGTCTTATTTTCCATAGAGTAATAAATAACTTTATGATTCAGGGTGGTGACCCAACAGGTACAGGTGCAGGTGGCGAAAGTATTTGGGGCAAGGAATTTGAAAACGAAGTAAACCTCAACTTAAGAAGTTTCAGAGGTGCTTTATGTATGGCAAATGCAGGCCCTGATACAAATGGTAGCCAGTTCTACATTGTTCAAAATCCTGACATTGGCGATGAAATGAAGTCACAGCTTGAAGAATTAAGCAAGAGTGATGAAACATTTAGCGAAAGTAATGGTACAAAGATTTCATTTAGTAAGGCTTTCCCAAGCAAGGTAGTTAAGGAATACGAAGAAAATGGTGGTTATCCATCACTTGATATGAACTACACTGTTTTTGGTCAGGTTTATGAAGGTATGGATGTTGTAGATAAGATTGCAGCAGTTGATACAGACCAGAATGATAAGCCAAAGACAGATGTTAAGATTGAATCTATAGAAGTAGGAACTTACTAAAATGAATTTAATTTCAGTAGAAAATTTATCAAAAGCCTATGGAGAAAAAATAATATTTGATAATTTGACTTTTGGTATTGACGATACAGATAAAATCGGTGTCATTGGTGTAAATGGTACTGGTAAATCCACTCTTTTGAAAATTATAGCAGGAGAGGAGGAGGCAGATAGTGGTAATGTAATTACTATGAATGGTCTTAGAGTAGGCTATTTGCCTCAATCTCCTGTGTTTAAAAAAGGCGAAGTCGTAATGGACTATATGATTCGTATTTGTAAAATTACAAATGCAGATGAAGAAAGTAAGGCAAAGACTGTACTTACTAAAATAGGTATTAACGATTTTTATGCTGATGTAGATACTCTTTCAGGTGGACAGAAAAAGAGAGTTGCTATTGGTGCAGCAATGATTTCCCCAGTAGATTTACTCATATTAGACGAGCCTACAAACCACATTGATAGTGAAACTATTGCGTGGATGGAAAATAATTTGAAGTCTACAACAAAGGCTCTTTTAATGGTAACTCATGATAGATATTTCCTTGACAGAGTTGTAAATAAAACTTTTGAACTTGATAAAGGCAAAATATATGTTTATCAGGGAAATTATGGAGAATTTTTGGAACAAAAGGCTCAGAGAGAAGAACTTGCACAGGCAGGAGAAAGAAAACGTCAAAATTTCCTCCGTACAGAGCTTGAATGGGTAAAACGTGGAGCGAAGGCAAGAACTACAAAACAAAAGGCTAGATTACAGAGGTTTGAAACTATATCTCAGATTAAAGCTCCGGACCAAAAGCAAAGTGTTGAGATTGCCGGTCTGTCTTCTCGTCTTGGTAGAAAAACTATAGAAATTAATAATGTTTCTAAGGCTTTTGGAGACAAGAAACTTATTAATGACTTTAGCTATATTATACTTAAAAATGATAGAATTGGTATAGTTGGACAAAATGGTACAGGAAAAACTACTCTCCTTAAAATGATAACAGGAAAGCTACAACCGGATAGTGGTACTATTGAAGTAGGCGATACTGTTAAAATTGGTGTATTTTCTCAGGGTACAGAGCATATGGACGACAATATGCGAGTTATAGACTATGTAAAAGAAGTGGGAGAATACATATCAACAACTGACGGAAAGTTGTCTGCTACAAAACTTTTGGAAAGATTTTTATTTAATGGGGATATGCAATATTCTCCTATTGGTAAACTTTCTGGTGGAGAAAAGAGAAGACTTTATTTATTGAGAGTCCTTATGTCAGCACCGAATATACTGTTCCTAGATGAACCTACAAATGATTTGGATATTGAAACTCTTGCTATATTAGAGGACTATCTTGACGGTTTTGCCGGTGCTGTTGTTATTGTTTCTCACGATAGATATTTCCTTGACAGATGTGTTGATAGAATATTTGCATTTGACGGAAATGGAAATATAAAGCAGTACGAGGGTGGCTATAGTGATTATAAGGCTACTTTAGAGGAAAGTAAAAAGGCTGTAGTATCTGAAAGCAAGGCTAAGGAAAGTAAAACTTGGAATAAGGGTGAAAGAAAGTTGAAAATGTCTTTCAATGAAAAGAGAGAATTTGAAACTATAGATGACGATATTGCTAAACTAGAACAGGCTATTGCTGATACAGAGGAGCAAATGGAAAAATCTGCTAGTCAGTATTCTAAATTACAAGAACTTTCTCAGCAAAAAGAAGATTTGGAAAATCAGCTTTCTGAAAAGATGGATAGATGGATGTATCTTAATGAATTAGCTGAAAAAATAGAAAATCAAGAATAAAAAAATTAGCTGTTTACTGAAAATTGTAAACAGCTAATTTTTTTTGATGTTAGTGAAAATATATTAATTAATAAATTAATACCCGATTAAGCAACTTTTTTCATAAGTTTTTGAAGTTCTGGTCCAATAATAGCTACTATAATTATTTTTCCAAAGTCGAAAATAAGGAAAGGTAATACACCAACTGCTAAGGCTTCCATAAATGTTCTGCCCATACCAAAGGCAAGCCAAGCTGTACCAAATATATATGTAATAGCTAAACCAATAATCATACCAATAATGTTAGGTATTCTCTTGTAATTGAACTTTTCGATTATTAAGCCACTTATAACTGATGTAAAAATAAAACCTACTAAATATCCACCTGTAGGGCTTACCAATTTTGAAATACCACCGGTAAATCCTGCAAATACAGGAAGACCTACAAAGCCTAAAAGCAAATATATAATATAGCTTACAGTTGCTTTTTTCCAACCTATAGCATATATTGTAATATAAATCAGAAAATTAGTTACAGAAACAGGAACTTCGCCTATTGGTATTGAAAATGGGGCAAGTATACAGAATATTGCAGCAAACAAGGCTGTAAATACCATATCTTTTGTAGAAAAGTTTTTCATAGATTAACAACTCCTAATATTAAATTGATTTAAGGAGAGTATAGTACAAATTCGATGGATTGTCAACCTTAATATTTTAAATAGTTGACGTTGTTTTGAGCAAACAAAAAACCCGTAGGGGCAACTACGGGTTTTTGCTAACAAAAGGGTGTTAGCGATGGATTGCGGGCAAACAATCCAAGAGTGTAATAAATATAAAAATAGGAATAAAATGAAGGAATATAAAAAAACTTCCTATTTTTCTTTGTGATTAATGTGATTGGGGGCACATAATCAATTAATTTAAGGGTAAATTGTTTTATTATTTATTACAGTTATTATTATATGGTATAATTCTTAAAATGAAATGTAGAAAAAGCTTAAAAAAATATTACGATTATAAAAAATAGAATGTTTTTTACATAATTTTTGGAAAATATATCTCAAATATTGTAAACTTGCAAATAATTATTTTTTAGGTTATAATTATTTCAACTATGAAATGTGTAATAATCTATGGAGGAAAAAAATGATTGTAAATAATGTAAACCTTGCAGCAGTAGGTGTTAAGTTTAGTCAGTACCCTACAGATAATAAACCAGAGGTAGCATTTGCAGGAAAGTCAAATGTAGGTAAGAGTTCTCTTATAAATTCTATGATTTATAGAAAGGCACTTGCCAGAACAAGTCAAAATCCAGGTAAAACTCGTACTATCAATTTTTATAATGTAGAAGATTTACTTTACTTTGTTGACCTTCCCGGCTATGGATATGCAAAGGCATCTCATTCAGAAATTGAGAAATGGGGTAAGATAATAGAAGATTATCTTACAAAGAGAGAATCTTTAAAGGCTATTATTATGCTTGTGGATATAAGACACGAACCGGGAGCTAATGACTTGATGATGTATGATTGGCTTAAGCATTATAATCACAAGATTATTATTGTTGCCACTAAGTCTGATAAATTAAAGCGTAGCCAGTTACAGAAACACGTTGCTATGCTTAAAAAAGGCTTTAACCTTCAGAAAGAAGATATTATACTTCCATTTAGTAGTGAAACAAAGTCTGGCAGAGATGAGTTGTGGGAAATTATTGAAGGTATTTGTGAAATAGAAAAAGAAGAAAAATAATTTAGAATCTTGAAAAAGCATATTTTTGAAAATAATTTGTAATTTTTAATGTTTGCAAAATTTTTCGGATTATCAAAGGAAAGTTGTTAAGAAAACCTTGGTTTTCTTAAACTAATTCCGGAACGGTGAACCGAAAGATAAATCGGACACACGAAGTGTGGCTTTCAACAAAGTTGAAAGTTCTGACCAGAGCTTTGCCCGAATGTAGGGCTGGTCATAAATTACTTTGTAATTTATTGCTCGCCTATGCAACCTAGAGGGGACAAAAATATGGTACTGGTTTTTAGTGCCATATTTTTCACGGCACGAATCGGAAAGGAGTCCGATAAATTGCATAGCAATTTACATTTAGCTTGCTAAATGTTCTGCTGGTCCCTACCTTAGACTAACTGCAAGAAATGCAAGCATTTCTTGCAAGGCTGTCGGCTTTATCGACAGCCTGTTGTGGGTGCAATGAAAGCACCCACTTTTTCTATTTATTAAAAAGTAAAAGGAGTAATAGTATTAAAAGCATATTATTGTCCGATGTTTCTTTGCTATTTATACTAACACCACAGTCTTTGTCGATTTCATATATTCCGTCATTGTGTATAGCTGAATCCTTTATTGTCTGTGTTGAAACTTCTCTTTCACAGGTTTGAGGTAAAATGTTTTGATTGTAGCTATCGCAAATGCGATTAAATGTTCTTACGGTGTTTATTATATTTATCATATTATCAATATTACCTTTATTGTTAGTAAATGGTTTACAGGCTTTAAGTAGTGTTATTTCCTTTGTAGGTTCTGATGCACAGTTTTGTGAACAACAGCGAATATCCTGCTCAATAGGTGTGAGATACTTGTGTTTAAAGTGCTTTTCTACTAAGCAAATAGCTTCGTTCAAGTCCTCTTTTATATTATTGGAATTAGAAAGTCTACTAAAAATGTTATAGATATTGCTATTTTCTGACATAAACAACCTCCCGATTTAACAAATTTTCAATATCTAAAAGACCCCAACCTTGTCTGTTTGGGGAACACTCTAAGTTATGGCAACTTTGTTTAAGCATAAACTTAATATCATCAGGTTTTAAATCAGGTGCTTTTTCTAATAAAAGGGCAATAGCACCACTTACAATAGGTGTTGACATAGATGTACCACTAAGGCTTTTATAGTAGTTGTTGCTTTTGTTATCCTCACAAAGACAGGATATTATATTTGTTCCGGGAGCAACTACGTCAGGTTTTATTACACATTCTTTAGTAGGACCTCTGCCGGAATAACTTTTGCCTATATCGTTTTCGGGTACATTGATGTCATCTGCTGAACCTACAGTAATTATTTTTTTGCTAATGCCGGGAGAAGATATTGTACCTTTTTGAGGACCGTTATTTCCGGCAGCAGCAACTACAACTATGCCCATATCCCATAATATTTCAGCAGCTCTCACAAGAGGGTCTTTTGTGTTCGTAATTCCTGCACCAATGGACATATTTAAAATTCGTATATTATATTTTTTGCAGTTATCGGCTATCCATTGTATACCGGTTAATACATCTGAGGCTGTTCCTTTGCCCTCAAAATCTAAGGCTTTTATCATTACTATATTGCTTTCAGGAGCTATTCCTCTGTATTTGCCATTACTGTTTGCACCACTTCCGGAACAGATACCAGCAACATGAGTACCGTGGCCACAATCGTCATATACATAATTTTTATGATTAACAACGTCATAGAAACACTTTATTCTTGAATCAAAATCATTGTTTTTACATATACCTGTATCTATAAAGGCAATAGATATACCTTTGCCTGTATATTTTGTATTTATGCACTTTACTTTATCTCTAACAATGTTCATTTGGGTATCTATGGTTTTGTTAGGATAAAGGGCGTTAATGGATTTTATTTTCTTTAATTTTGAAATATTCTTATTACTGACTTCAATAACATGGCTGTTAATTAGTGGCAGACTGTACTTTATATTGCATAGTTCAGTAGGCAACATATGCTTGTCGCATTCTGCTATAAATTCCAATACTGACACTCCTTAAATTATATTTATATTTTATGCAATAATTCTTTGTATGTTATTGTAACTGTGCTTGCTTTTTTTAACTTTAGGTTATATAATTCAAAGTAAGTTTGATAAGAAAAGGAAGTGTAGTTTTGAAATCTATATCTGAAATAAAGGAAATATTTAATAATGCTGATATAAAAAGTATTCCAAACCTGATTGAGGAATTTTCTTCTGATGAGAGAAAGGGTGTTCAAAATATTATAGCATCTGGCAAGAAGAATTATGATAAATATATTGCAGAGTTAGAGAGATTAGAAGTTATTTCAGCTTTTGAAAAAAAGTATGCTTCTCAAGGTGTAGAATATATTGGTGGTATAGACGAAGTAGGCAGAGGACCTTTAGCTGGACCGGTAGTTACAGCTTGTGTAATTTTGCCTGTAGGCTGCAAGATATTAGGTGTAAACGATAGTAAAAAACTTTCTGCTAAAAAGAGAGATGAACTTTTTGACATCATAATGGAAAAGGCTGTTTCTGTTGGTATTGGTATGGAGGATAACAACACTATTGATGATATAAATATATTGCAGGCTACATATAAGGCTATGCAACAGGCTATTAACAATATGCCAATAAAACCACAACAACTTTTAGTAGATGCAGTTACTATACCTAATATTGATATACCTCAAGAACCTATTATAAAAGGCGATGCAAAGAGTATTTCAATAGGTGCAGCAAGTATTGTGGCAAAGGTTACAAGAGATAGAATGATGGCAGAATATGCTAAAACTTATCCTATGTATGATTTTGATTCTAATATGGGCTATGGCTCAAAAACTCATATTGAGGCAATTAAGAAATATGGTCTTTGCTCAATTCACAGAAAGAGTTTTACAGGTAATTTTGTATGAAAAGTAAATCAAAAGGCAAACTAGGTGAGTGTATTGCAAGAATATATCTTAGACTACATTTGTATAAAATTTTAGAGAAGAATTTCAAAACAAATACTGGAGAAATTGATATAATAGCTAAGAAGGGTGAAACTATAGTTTTTGTTGAAGTTAAGTTCAGAACTAATACTGAAAAGGGATTACCTAGAGAGGCTGTTGACTATAGAAAACAAAAGCATATACAAAATACAGCTCTTTGTTATTTAAAGTACAAAAATTGTATGGATAGTGATATAAGATTTGATGTTATAGAAATACTAAATTTTAAAATTACCCATATTAAAAATGCTTTTTAGGAGAAATAATATGAAAACGATTAAGAAAGATAAATTAGAATATTTGGTTTTTGAAAATATGCCAGAAATAAAACATTGTTTTTCTACCAGATATGGTGGAGTATCTGAAGGTGCATTTTCTTCAATGAATTTGGCTTGGAGAGAAGATAAAAAAGAAAATGTATTGAAGAATTACGATATTTTATGTAATGCTATTGGTGTAAAGGCTGAAAATACGGTATGGACAAGACAGGTTCACACTGACAATATATTGAGAGTAACTGCTGAGGACAGAGGAAAAGGTCTTTTTAAAGAGAGACAGGAAGACGGCTACGATGCTATTATGACAAATGAAAAGGACGTAGTTTTAGTAGGCTTTTCAGCAGATTGCGTTTTGATTTATTTTTATGATAAGGTTAAAAATGCTATTGCTATTGCCCATAGTGGTTGGAGAGGTACTGTATTAGGTATTGGAGGAAAAGTAGTCAAGAGAATGAAGGAAGAATTTGGCTCAAATCCAGAAGATATAGTTTGTGGCATTGCTCCAGCTATTGGTGTTGACCATTTTCAGGTTGATATACCGGTAGTAACAGCTTTTAGACAGGCTTATGATTGGGCTGACAAATTTATTTATCCTGATGAAAATATGGCTGAAAGATGGTTTATTGACTTACACAGTATAAACGAAGAAATACTTGTGAATGAGGGAATTAAAAGAGAAAATATTGAAAATAGCAGAATTTGTACACAATGTGACCCAGATAGATTTTTCTCTCACAGAGTAATGGGAGCAAAAAGAGGTACTTTGGCAGGCTTTATGAGTTTATAATTATTTATAGGCAAAAATATATAGTATATAGATGTATAATTGTTGGAAATAAGTCATATATCACACTTTATTTATTTTTTATTGTGTGTTATAATACTATAGACTGATGATGTTTAATGGGGAATTTTGCCCAGTTGTATAAACTCAAGGCAAAGTTCCCTTTTATAGATTTTTTGATACGGAGGATTAAATTTATGGCAAAACCTATAGTTGCTATTGTTGGCCGTCCTAATGTAGGTAAGTCGACATTATTTAACAGAATTGCCGGCGAAAGAATTTCTATTGTAGAAGATACGCCAGGTGTAACTAGAGATAGAATTTATGCAGATGCAGAATGGTTAGACCATCATTTTACACTTATTGATACAGGTGGTCTTGAACCTGACAGTGATGATATGATGCTCAAACATATGTATTCACAGGCTGAAATTGCTATTAGTTCAGCTGATGTTATACTTTTTGTTGTTGATGTAAGAACAGGTATGACAGATATGGATATGCAGGTTGCAAATATTTTAAGAAAAGCAGACAAGCCAGTTGTACTTGCTGTAAACAAGGTTGATGATTTAGCTAAATACGGTATGCAGGTTTATGAATTTTATTCATTAGGTCTCGGTGACCCATTTGGCGTATCCGGTGGACAGATGATTGGCTTAGGCGACCTTCTTGACGAAGTAGTAAAGCATTTCCCAGCAGATAAAGATGATTCAGCAGAAGATGATTCAATAAAGGTTGCAATTATTGGTAAGCCTAATGTAGGTAAGTCTTCACTTGTAAACAGAATTTTAGGCGAAAACAGAGTTATTGTAAGTGATGTAGCCGGTACTACAAGAGATGCTATTGACTCAGAATACGAACTCAATGGTCAGAAGTATGTATTTATTGATACAGCAGGTATGAGAAGAAAGGCGAAGATTAAGGAAAGTATTGAAAAATATTCTATTATTCGTGCCGTAGCTGCCGTTGAAAGAGCTGACGTTTGTATTCTTATGATTAATGCTGTTGAAGGTATTACAGAACAGGATACAAAGGTTGCCGGTATTGCTCACGAAGCGGGTAAGGCTGTTATTATTGCAGTAAATAAGTGGGACTTAATTGAAAAAGATAACCACACAATGAATAAGTTCTTAAAGGATATTGATACAGAATTTAAGTATCTTTCATATGCTCCAAGAATTTTCATTTCAGCAGCAACTGGTCAGAGAGTAACAAAACTTTTTGAATTAATTACAATGGTAAGCGAAAACAATTCAAGAAGAATTGCTACAGGTATGCTTAATGATGTTCTTATTGAGGCTATGGCTATGAATCAGCCACCGGCTGAAAAGGGTAAACAGCTTAGAATTTACTATATGACACAGGTTTCTGTAAAGCCACCTACATTCGTTTTATTCGTAAACGATACAGAGCTTTTACACTTCTCTTACAAGAGATATTTGGAAAATCAGCTTAGAGATGCTTTCGGCTTTGTAGGTACTCCAATACACTTTATTGCCAGAAACAGAAAGGAATAAGTTATGTTTAGATTATTTTGCCTCATTATAGGCTATGGACTGGGTTGTTTGCAGTCAGCGTATTTTGTCGGCAAGTTCTTCGGACATATTGATATTAGAGAATATGGCAGTGGAAATGCTGGCTTTACAAATACTTCCAGAGTATTAGGCAGAAAACTTGGTGCTATAGTTTTTATTTTTGATTTATTTAAGGTTATTTTAGCTTACTACATTTGTACAATGCTTTTTAAAGGCAGTGGTACATTTGTTGAAGGCTCAAGCCATTTGCCGGGGATTTATGCTGGCGTAGGTGCTGTACTTGGTCACAATTTCCCTTTCTACCTTAACTTTAAAGGTGGTAAGGGTATTGCCTGTACACTTGGTCTTATGCTTTGCATAGATTGGAAAATTGCTCTTATTACATATGCAGTAGGTATTGTTGTAGTTTTAGCAACAAAGTATATCTCAGCTTCATCACTTTCTATGGCTTTGGTATATCCTATTGTTATGATTATAATGCGTAATATTGAAGGCATTAAGCCAGAAGAAATTATATTGATGTTTGTTCTTTGTGTTTTAGCTTATTACAAGCATAAAGCTAATATACAGAGATTAATGAATGGTACTGAAAGTAAAGTAGGTACAAGAAGCAAAGAAAGGGCGGTTAAATAAATGAAAACTGTTGCAGTTATCGGCTCTGGTAGCTGGGGTACAGCTCTTGCAGTTCAGCTTAAAAGAGCAGGAAATAATGTTATTTTATGGTCTTTCAAAGAGGAAGAAGCTCAGGCTATTCTCTTAAATGGAGAAAATAAAGAATTTCTCCCTGGTGTAAAAATTGATAAGGAAATAAATGTAACTTACAAGGACGAAGATGTTGCATGGGCAGATATGCTTATATTTGCTACACCTTCTAAGTTTGTAAGAAATATGGCAAAGAGATTTGCTCCTTATGTAAGAAAAGATGAAATAATTGTTAATGTTGCCAAGGGTCTTGAAGAAAGCACTCTTATGCGTCTTTCAGAAGTAATAAAGGAAGAAATTCCACAATGTAAAATAGGTTGTTTATCTGGTCCAAGTCACGCTGAAGAAGTAGGTCTTGGTATGGCAACAACTCTTGTTGCTGCCGGCGAAGATATGGCTGTTGCTGAAGAAATTCAGGATACTTTTATTACACCTATGTTCAGAGTTTATACTAATGATGACTTAATTGGTGTTGAACTTGGTGGTGCACTTAAAAACCTTGTTGCTTTGGCAGCCGGTATTTCTGATGGTGTAGGCTATGGCGATAACACAAAGGCAGCACTTATTACAAGAGGTATTGTTGAAATAGCTCGCCTTGGTGTTGCTATGGGTGCTAAAAAGGAAACTTTTGGTGGACTTTCAGGTATAGGTGACTTAATTGTTACTTGTACAAGTATGCACAGCCGTAATAGACGTGCAGGTATTCTTTTGGGACAAGGCAAGTCTTTAGAAGAAACATTGGAAGAAATTCATATGGTAGTTGAAGGTGTTGTAAATGCTAAGGCTGCTTATGAATTATCAGAAAAATATAACGTAAGTATGCCTATTACTAAGCAGATAAATGAAGTCCTTTATAACAAAAAAGATGTTAAACAGGCTGTATACGACCTTATGACTAGAGGCAAGACAAAGGAAACAGAAAAGGATATGTATAAGCTTTAGGAGGCATTTATGTATCAGAAGTTTAATGGTCCTTGGATAGGAGATAATGAAAATGGAACTTATAAAAATCCTATTTTGCTTTCAGATTATTCAGACCCTGATGTAATTCGAGTAGGCAAGGATTTTTATATGGTTGCCAGTTCCTTTACTTATTTTCCGGGTCTTCCGGTTTTACATTCTAGGGATTTGGTGAATTGGGAGATAATTAGTTATGCTGTAGATAAATTGCCTTTTGATGATTATGATGTTCCACAACATGGTAAAGGCGTTTGGGCACCTAGTATTAGATACCATAATGGTATGTTTTATGTCTATTTTGCAACACCTGATGAGGGTATATTTGTTAGTACAACAGATGACCCTTATGGTAAATGGAATTTAAAACTTGTAAAAAAATCTTGTGGTTGGATTGATACTTGTCCGTTTTGGGATGAGGATGGGCAGGCTTACTTAATAAGAGGTGTGGCAAAAAGTCGCATAGGCTATAAAAGTAAGCTCTTTCTCCATAAAATGTCTGCTGACGGTATGGAGCTTTTAGACGATGGAGTTTTAGTATTTGACGGAAGAATAAATCAACCAACTATAGAAGGACCTAAGATGTATAAGAGAAATGGATATTATTACATTTTTGCTCCTGCCGGTGGTGTTCAGCATGGTTGGCAAATGGAAGCAAGAAGTAAAAATATTTATGGTCCTTATGAACATAAGGTTGTACTTCATCAAGGAAATTCGATTATAAATGGACCACATCAAGGTGGTTGGATTGATACCGAAAATGGAGAAGATTGGTTTATACATTTTCAAGATTTAAATATGTATGGACGAGTTACACATTTGCAACCGGCAAAATGGGTTAATGATTGGCTTGAAATAGGTGTTGATACTAATAAAGACAATATTGGCGAACCTGTTTTGAAATACAAAAAGCCTGAATTAGACAAATGTGAAAAATTATATCCATTAGACTCTGATAATTTTACAGGCGATAAATTAGGTTTGCAATGGCAGTTTCAAGCTCATTTTACAGACGATTTTTATGACTTGACTGGAAATGGCATTAAGTTGTTTGCAATAGGGAATAAAGGAAAGAATATTTCCTCAGCTCCTAATGTAATGTGCCAGCTTATAAATAGACCTAACTTTACGGTAACTACAAAAATAAAAGCTGTTATTGAAAATGGTGACAGCTGTGGACTCGTAATTACAGGTGGTAGTTACTATGGATTAAAAATTACGAAAATAAATGGTAAACTAATTGTTCAACAAGTTAGTTATGAGCTTACACGTTCTGAAGATAAAGAGGAAATCGTTGGAGGCTCTGTGCCACTGGAAACAGACCAATTATATTTACGTCTTAAAGTTAGTTATCCTAATTGTATAGAAAGCTATATCAGTGTTGACAATAAAAATTATATAAAAATTGGAAATACTGTTAAATATGAAGTTTCCAGAAAGAGTTGGGTTGGTGGCAAAATAGGAATTTATTGTACATCAGGAAATAGTGAAACACATAAATCATATGCAAAATATGATTATATAAATGTGGAGTGATTTTTATAAGATACTATAAAGACTTAATTGTTGAAGATAATATTGATATTATTAAGGCTAAAGAGTTGTTTAGCCAAGGAATATCTTTGTTTAATGTATATGCCATATGTGTTAGTTCCAAAACCAATGGGTTAATGGAGATAATGTCCACAGAAAATTTACTTAAAGAAGTGAATTCTTATGGAAATTATGGTATAATTGCATTAGTGAAGGGCAGAAATAAGGCTAGAAAAAAATCTATAAGGCTTATTGAAAACTGGCTTGTTACACATTCAGATTTAACTGGATTTAAAAGCCATTATAATCAGAATAGCTTTTAAAGTAGGTGATAAAATTGCTATTTTTAAATATACTTCTTCTCATATTGAAGATAATAGGAATAATTATATTAGCTGTTTTATTACTTGTTATTGGTTTATTATCTATTGTACTTTTTGTACCTATACATTATGAAAGTCAATATGAATATTATGAAAATTTAAATGGTTTCTGTAATGTGAATTGGCTTTTTAAAACTTTTGCTTTTAATTTAAAAACTGTAGACGGTGAAACTGACTATGATATAAAAATGCCGTCTTGGATTGACAAATTGTTGTCTGATGATAATGAAGAAGAAAAATCAGACAATGAGGTTGTTTACAAAATTGAAAATAATCAGGATGAGTATTTTGATGATATTACAGTAGAAAAGTTAAAAGATAAAGCAGAAGAAAAAATAGAAGAAACTGTAGACAATGTGATTTCTGAAGTTAAAGAAGAAATTAAGGAAGATACAGAAAAAGAAATAGCTCAAAATTTAGAAGATGCCGAAGAAAAATCAGAAAAAAGTATTTTTGGTGAAAAGGTTATAAACTTTATAAGAAAAAAGGTTGTAAACTTTCTTTGTAAGTTAAAAGGAATTTTAAATTTTACAAAAGATAGGAAGGCTTTTATAAAAGAAAAAATTGAATTTTTTGAAGATTTAAAGGATAAATATGACTTAAAAGGTATTTTTGATGTAACAATTTTGCTATTTAAGAAAATTTTTAAAGGTTTGGGGTTGAAATTATTCCAAATCTGTGGAATAATTGGATTAGATAATCCTTGTTCAACAGGACAGGCTATTGCTTTAATTTCTGTGGTACAAACTTTTGTACCATTTGATGTTGATGTTCAAGGCGATTTTGAAAATAACGTCTTGGAGGGAAGTTTATATATTAAGGGAAAAGTTAGAATTAGCAGTATAGTTTTTCCGGTAATATGGTATCTTCTCACAAAGCCAGTCAGAACTGTTGTTATTGATTATGTGAAAGGGGATAGAAAATGAGTGAGGTAAGTAGTAATCTTGAAGTTTTGTTTAACAAAATGGAGAATTTTGTGTCAACCAAAACTGTAATAGGAGACCCCATTACCATAGGTAAAGTCATTTTAGTACCTCTGATAGATGTGTCATTTGGTGTTGGAGCTGGTGCAAAGCAGAATAAAGCTAATAAGGTTGGCTCTGATACAAAAAATGGTTCAGCAGCAGGTTTGGGTGCAAAGATGTCACCATCTGCTATTCTAGTAATAAATGATGGAACAGTACAAATGGTAAATGTCAATGACCAGAATAGTGTCAATAAACTTATTGATATGATTCCTAGCATTGCTAGTAAAATAAAATCTTTTGGTGGCTCTGATGATGAGACAGAAGAAACCGAAGACTCTGTAGAAATTATCGAATAGAGGTGGTTTGTTGTCTGACTTTTTTAAGGAACAGCTTGTGAAAAAAGAATTTTCACAAAAGGACAGAACCAAAAGAATTTACATTATAGGTATTGCCATAGCAGTTGCAGTTTTCGTTTGGCAAATTTGTAGCGATAGTGCGACGGCAGCAAAGACGGATACAATGTTTGTAGCGTTTATGATGCTTGGTATTATACTTATTGGAATTATAGCCTATATAGCGTTTGTTAAAATAAGATACTTAAATCAAGAGTTTGAGTATGCTTATACAAATGGTAGTCTTGATATAGATGTTATTATGAATAAGAGCAAAAGAAAAAACGTGTTTCAGGGTAATGCAACAGAGTTTGAAGTGTTTGCTCATATTGATGATAAGGAGCATTTGGCTATGTATGAAAACTTGCCAATAGTTGATTTTTCAAGTGGCAAGAAAAAAGAAAATACTTATGTTTTTGTAGCAAATTACAAGAACAAAAAGAAAAGGTTTATTATAGAACCTTGTGAAGAAATCTTAAAGGCTGTATATGTGGATTTATCCCCAAGAAGAGCTTATATAAAGAAGTAAAATTTTTAATGGAGGAAAATTTAATGCACGAAATGATTGTGATTTTGGACTTTGGTGGTCAGTATAATCAGCTGATTGCACGTAGAGTTCGTGAATGTAATGTGTATTGTGAAGTTAAATCTTACAAGACACCACTTGAGGAAATCAAGGCTATGAATCCAAAGGGTATTATCTTTACTGGTGGACCTAATAGCGTTTATCTTGAAGACTCTCCAAGTATTGGTAAGGAAATTTTTGAATTAGGTGTTCCTGTTCTTGGTATTTGCTATGGTTGCCAGCTTATGTCACACGTTTTAGGTGGTAAGGTTGAATCAGCAACTACAAGTGAATATGGTAAGACAGAAACTTTCTTCAATACAGATAGTCTTTTATTCAAGGGCTTAAAGGAAGAAAGTATTACATGGATGAGCCATACTGACCTTATTACAGGTATGCCAGAAGGCTTTACTTCTATTGCACATACAAGTGAATGTCCTGTTGCTGCAATGGAAAATAAGGATGCTAAACTCTATGGTATGCAGTACCACCCAGAAGTTATGCATACAGAGAATGGTACAGCTATGCTTAGAAACTTCCTTTATGAGGTTTGTGAGTGTAGAGGTGATTGGAGCATGAGTAACTATGCTCAGACTGCTATTCAGAGTGTAAGAGAAAAAGTTGGCGACGGCAAAGTTCTTCTTGCATTAAGTGGTGGTGTTGATAGTTCTGTACTTGCAGCACTTTTATCAAAGGCTGTTGGTAATCAGCTTACTTGTATTTTTGTTGACCACGGTCTTATGAGAAAGAACGAAGGTGACGAAGTAGAACAGGCTTTTGCTGATTGGGATGTAAACTTCGTAAGAGTAAATGCAGGCGAAAGATTTTTAAATAAGCTTGCTGGTGTTTCTGATCCAGAAACAAAGAGAAAGATTATTGGCGAAGAATTCATTAGAGTATTTGAAGATGAAGCTAAGAAGATTGGTAAGGTAGACTTCCTTGCTCAGGGTACAATTTATCCAGACGTAATTGAATCTGGTACAGGCGACGCAGCAGTTATTAAGAGTCACCATAATGTAGGTGGTCTTCCTGACTACGTTGACTTTAAGGATATTATTGAACCTTTAAGACTTTTATTTAAGGATGAAGTAAGACAGTTAGGTGTTGAACTTGGTCTTGCAGATTACCTTGTATGGCGTCAGCCATTCCCAGGTCCTGGTCTTGCAATCAGAATTATTGGAGATATTACTCCAGAAAAGATTGCTATTTTACAGGATGCAGATGCAATCTTTAGAGAAGAAATTGCATTAGCTGGTATGGATAGACAGATTAATCAGTACTTCGCAGTATTAACTTCTATGCGTAGTGTAGGTGTTATGGGCGATGGTAGAACATATGATTATACACTTGCTTTAAGAGGTGTAACAACTACTGACTTTATGACAGCAGACTTTGCAAGAATTCCTTATGAAGTTCTTGAAAAGATTAGTAGCAGAATCGTAAATGAAGTAGCATCTATTAATAGAATAGTGTATGATATTACTACTAAGCCACCAAGTACTATTGAGTGGGAATAATCTATAAAAGCCCCGAAACATTGAATTTATCAATGTTTCGGGGCTTCTTTTTATGCAGTGACAATAAAATGACAATATTTTTTATTATAAAAATTTATTTGTTGTCCTTATCATTGTTTGATATACGAACTTTTATTCCATCTGTTCCTTTTTTTACAACGACATTACTTTTTGAATTTATGCTGTATAGATTTTTAAAACTTAAATATTGTTCATTAATATTTTTTCTCACAGCTTCCTGTACAGAATCACTTCCATCGGGTGATTCAATAGAACCCTTTACACTTGGTAATGCATTTTTCATTGAGTTTAAATACTGTGTCATATTTGCCCATTTAGCTAAAAAATCTTGTAGATATGGATTTTTAAATTTTATAGACATAGTTTTAGGGATGTATTTATCATCATCTGTTTGTTCACCTTCAAACTCAATATCTACATTATCTTCTAATGCAAAAAGAATAGAAATTACATCTCCAACTGTTTCAATATCAAAATCATAAAACATATAAGAGGAAACACCTAAACCGTTGGCAATTCTCTCTATTTGGTCAGGCTTAGGATTCCTAATACCTAGTTCATATTTTCTTATAGTACTAACATGTATTTTAGACAATTCGGAAAGTTGAATTTGAGTAAGTCCTTTAGATTCTCTAATATTTTTAATTTTTTCTCCAATGGTCATATAATTCACCTCAAATAAAAATAGTGCAAACACTCATACACATTATACTTCAAAAAGTAAATTTTGTAAATATTGATAAAATTATTGACAAATTCACAAATGTGGAGTAATATACATATGTGAATGCAAATTCACAAACGTGCACTATATAAAATGTTAAAGAAAGAGGGTATCATTATGAATAACGACAAAATATTTTTAAATGCTGACGATGTAGCAGAAGAATTAAATATTTCTAAGCCTTTTGCTTACAAACTTATCAGGAATTTAAATTCAGAATTGAAAGCTAAAGGTTTTGTAACCATTTCAGGAAAATTGAGTCGAAAATATTTCCAAGAACGATTCTATGGAGTAGCAAATTAGAGGTGGTTTAGATGTCAGTTTCAAAAAATGCAAAAACAGGCAAATGGGAGGTTCGAACTTATTTCAAAAATATTGATGGACAATTAAAGCAGAAAACTCGCAGAGGCTTTAAGTTAAAGTCTGAAGCATTACAATGGGAGCAGGATTTCAAAAACCAAAGAAATTTTAGTTTAGATATGACTTTTGCCCGATTTTGTGAAATATATTTTGGTGATATTGAACCACGATTGAAGTACAATACTATGCTGACAAAAAGACATATTGTGGAGCATAAAATTTTACCATATTTTAAGGATAAGAAGATTAATGAAATTAAACCAGCTGATATTATTCGGTGGCAGAATATATTAATAAAATCGGGATTGTCGTCTACTTACTTAAAAACTATTCACAATCAATTGTCAGCAATTTTTAATCACGCAGTTAATTTATATGAATTAAAAGCAAATCCAGCCAAAAAAACTGGAAAGATTGGGTCAAAGACACCTGATAGTGAAATGCAGTTTTGGACCAAAGGTGAATATTTGCTTTTCAGAGAGGCTATTGCTGATAAGGCTATTTCTTACTATGCGTTTGAAGTGCTTTATTGGACTGGATGTCGACTTGGAGAACTTTTGGCTTTGACAGTTGAAGATTTTGATTTTGAAAATAAAACTATGCGAATTAATAAGTCGTACCAAAAATTTAAGGGCAAAGAGTATATTACAACACCTAAAACTCCCAAAAGTGTTCGAACTATTTCACTACCGGACTTTTTGGCTGTGGAGTTAGAAAGTTATATCTCAATGCTGTTTGGCTTCGAGAAAACGGATAGAATTTTTATGATAAGCAGGGGATATCTACACTCTGAATTAAATAGAGGAGTTAAGATTTCAGGGGTTAAACGAATCAGGATTCACGACCTAAGACATAGTCATATCTCGTTGCTAATTGATTTAGGTTTTTCAGCTGTTGCTATTGGTGAACGAGTTGGTCACGAATCTGTCGAAATTACATATCATTATGCTCATTTGTTCCCAACAGTTCAGAGTGATATGGCCAAGAAGTTGAATTGTGAGATGGAATGCAATGATAAAGAGAGGTGATTTAAAATGTCAGAAAAAAAACGAATTAGACCTAAAACTATTGCCTTTCGTATGTCAGAGGCTGAAAAGATAGACTTGGAAAACAAAGTCAAGCTGTCTGGAAAAAAGAACAAGCAAGAATATATTATTTCGGCTTTATTAAACCATAAAATTGAGGCAGTTGGAAACCCATTAATGTTTTTACAATTTAAAAGAGTACTGGAGCGTATTGAATTAATGGTAAAAGATGGCGAAGGTATTGATGAAGAATTGAAAAATTGTTTGTTCGAAATGTTAAAAATTTTAGAATCTTTTGAAATAAATAACAAGGTACTTTAATTGATACAAGTGAAGTTGGTTAAAGTGTCTGTATATATTAGATAGAGTGCTGTAGCTGTTCTATAAGGGTGGCTACAGTGCCTGTTGGAGGTGAAAGTTTTGGCTAGACCTATTAAGGAGGGACTAGATTACTTTCCTCTGAATGTAGTTTTAAATTCTAAATTCGAAATTATTGAAGCTCGGTTTGGAATTAAGGGGTTTGCAGTAATAGTTAAACTATTCCAATACATATACGGAACAAAGGGCTATTACTGTGAATGGGACGAAGATGTGCTATTTGTGTTTGCTAAGCGAATAGGAGTGGGTGCAAATAGTGTGTCTGAAATATTAGATACTTCTTTAAAGAAGGGTATATTCAACAAAGATATGTACGAAAAGTACAGCATATTAACCTCCGAAGGTATACAGCAGAGATATGTTGAAGCTAAAAGAGGTGGATATGCAAGAATTTGTAAGAAATACCTTTTAATTAGTATACCCAAAACAGAGGAAAATGGTTCAGAAACAGGAGTTAATGTAACAAAAACTGAGGTTAATGTTACAGCAAGTACACAAAGAAAAGAAGATAAAATTAAAATAAATCAAATTAAACAAAACCAAAAACTGTTTGAAAAGGTGTGGAGCGTGTATCCGAAGCAATTTAAAAGACAAGAGGCGTTAGAAGAATTTTGTTCTTTGAATGTGTCAGCTGAATTAGCTGATAGAATGGTGAAGTCTATTAAGCAACAAAAGGGACAAGAGAATTGGAAAATAGAAAATGGCAGATATGTACCATTCTTAGTCAACTGGCTTAAAAATAAAAGATGGGAGGATGAAGTTGCAAGCTGTACAATAATGCCACCAAAGGACAGTTGGAATAATTTCGAACAGCGAATTTACACAGACGAAGAAATTGAAGAAAGACTTAGGAATAAAAAAATAGTATGATGTCTTAAATTTTCTGATTAATTTAATATCTTTAAATTAAAAATTATTAAATTTTGTTTTTGTAAAAAAAATAAAGAAAAAATTGTAGAATGCTAAAAGGTTTGTGTGAATTTTTGAGGATTAAAGTCAAATTTGTACTAATTATTAAAAAGGAGTGTATTTTTATGAAAAACAACAATACTAGAGAATTAAATTTTAACTTTATAGAGCGTCAACCGATAGCAACAGAAGCATATCTTCTTCTTTTGTTTGGTTCGACTGACCAAGAAAAAATTAAAGAAAAAATGCTAGAGGTGTATAGAGAGCTTTATGAAAATGATAAAAATTTGTAATTTATTAATTATATAGTAAATTGGTTGGTTATATTAATTGTATAAGCAGAAAAAAATAACCTCGCCAACAAGCGAGTACAAAATGGGTAGGGGATTTTCCCTACCCATTGCCTACGGCGTAGAGAGAAACTAGCAAGCTCTGCATTTGTGTCACAAATGCATCAAAATTGAAAATTTTGGCTTGTTAGGGGAAGTCCCCTAAGACCCTTGTTTACAATTTATTCATAAATTGTAAACCTATGAATTTTAAAATTTCATTTTAAAATCCATAATATTTAATTTCACAAATTCAATTTCATATCAGAAAGGAGTTAATAAAAAAATGGAAGAAAATTTAAAATCGAAAAATATCTTTATAAAGGCAAGAGTTAATCTTCCTGAATATATGGTAATAAAGAGAAAAATGCAACTGTTAAAAATTGAAAAAATTTCTGACTATATTCGAGAAGCTACAATTTTTGGTACATTATTTGTCTTTCAAGATTTTTATGATTTAACAAATGAATGGATAAGGGTTAATTCTCAAATTCATAAAATTGGAACGAATATAAATCAGATTGCTCACAGAGTAAATTCCAATCCTGAGAAATTAGAACTTTATTCTGATGATTTAATTTTTATAAAGAGCCAAATTCAGAAAATAAAAATGGATAACGAAGAATTGATAAAGAAAGTTTTTAAAAGTTTTAAAATAAAATAGGAGGTGTAGTTATGGCTGTAACTAAAATCATACCGATAAAAGCAACAGTTCAAAAAGCAGTTGATTATATTTGCAATCCTGATAAGACAGACGATGAATTATATATAGATTGTTCAAACTGTTCACCATTTTGTGCAAAGTTAGAATTTGACTTCTATCGTTATAGATATGATAACAGTGTGAAAGAATACAATCAAGGAGTCAAGGCATATCATCAGGTACAATCATTTAAGCCCGGAGAAGTTACTCCAGAGCTTGCACATAAAATTGGTAAAGAGTTTGCAAAAAGAGAATTTGGTGAAAAGTTTGCATACATAGTAACAACGCACATTGATAAAGAACATATTCATAATCACATTATAAGTTGTGCCTATTCTACAGACGGAAGTAATAAATATCACGATGGAGGGTTAAAAGATATTTATCGTAGAAGAAATTTAAGTGATGAAATTTGTAAAGAGAATGGTTTGTCGGTTATAGAATATAATCGTAAAAATTGGCAGACTTATAAAGAATGGCAAACCAATAGAAACGGTACAAGTTGGAAACAGGAATTAAGAGATATAATTGATAAAAATATTGCCATTGCAAAATCTTATGATGAGTTTGTTTTAAAAATGAGGCAAGAAAATATTTTTGTGAATGATAGTAAAAAATATATAACATTCCAAAAGGAGGGGAAAAGAGCTGTTCGAGGAAAAACTTTAGGAGATAACTATTCAGAAGATAAGATTATAGAAAGAATAGGGAGCGAAAATGAAATTAAGTCCATTAAGGAAAATGTTGAAAGTAAGCCTATTAATAAAATTATTGATACCAATGAAAATAAGTTTCAAGATAGTATAGGTCTTAATAGATGGGCAAATAAAAAGAATATGGAAACAGCTGACCAATTATTTAATCTTCTTAGAAGTGAAGGATTTACTTCTGTTGAAAATTTAAGAAGTTATATAATTAGTCAGGAAATGCAAACAGATGATTTAAAAGAGATTGTAGAATTTCATAAATTGGAAATTAAAAGATGTCAGGAAACGATTAGATATATAAAAGATTATCAAGATTTTAAAGAATATACTTATGGATTAGCACAAGCCAAAGATAAAGAAGTCTTTAGAAGTAAATATGAAAATCAGTTAAATAAATTTTTTACAGCTGAAAAATTTTTAGCTAAAAATGACATTGACGAATTTGATGACACTAAAATTATTGAATTAAATCAAGAAATGGGAGCAAATGCTATATCATTATCAGAAATAGAAAAAGAGATAAGAAAAAATACAGGCAAAAATTTTACAAATTTAAAAAACTTGTTAAAGCAATTTGATACATATTTAGGTAATAGTAAAAAGGAAAAGACACACGATAAATTTGATATGGAAAGGTAAAGAGGTAGTTTAATAATTAATTGGATTTTAATAGACTGTAAAACTTAAATACGAAAAGAACAGGATTGATTTGATATGTACTATCTTTACTGGACAACCGGTAAGGAGGGGACATATCAAATTTTTTTAGCAGGCTTTTTGACTCTTTCATTTTTAAATCAATACTAGTGCTTCGATGGTTAGTTGTTATATTATAGAAACATATTCTTTGAGAGGTAAACTGACTTTTTATACCTAGAGGATAAAGTTATTGCGATAATAGAAGTAAAGAGGGTCGATAAATCAAAAAAGTTATGAGAAAAGATTCTATTATAGTAAATACAATATTCATACTGCTTCATGTTGGCAAAGGTTGTACAGAAATGGATCAATTAGTGATATATATACTATGTAGCAAATCTATAGAAAACCAATAATGATATATTTATTATTAGACATAAGTTTTTATTTTTAATATATTGAAAAAATTCTTGAAAAGTGTATACTATAAAGAGAATATAAAAATACGATTTAGACATTAGATTTTATTATGGTGTAGTAATCTTTTAAGAGAGGAATAAGAGAGGTATAGATGCATGTTTTTAAAAAAAGTCAAAATTAAAAATTATCGACAATTAAAAGATAATGTTGAGTTAGATATGCAAGATTCTTTAACTGTATTAGCAGGGCCTAATAATAGCGGAAAAACAACACTGATTTCTGTTTTGAAGGGAATGTTTTGTGACAAGAGGTTAAATTTTAACTATAACGATATTCCAATAAGCTTATCATCTGCTTGGTTAGATAAAATACTGACTATTATTGAACCAATTATGATTAAAATGGATAAAGAATCAGGTGTTCGTGAAATTATTAATAAAATATCGGTTAATGATGAATTTATTGGTGAGTATATCATGGATAGCTTTCAAGCACAGATTCAAGTGGATTATAATCCGAAGAGTGATGATATCCAATATTTTGCAGATTATCTTATGGATTTGGACGATACTAAACATTCATTTTACTTTATTTATACATATGAACCAAGTATATCTTCTTTTGAAAAAAATCTAAATGAGCATTATGACAGAATGTCGGCTCGTTTTAAGGATATTAAAAATCCAGAATGTGTTGAGAAAGATACTAAGCGTTATTTTTTAAAAGAGGAATTACTTAGATTATACTGCAATTCAGCTATTGAAAAATGCTACTTTTGTAATTCGGATTATGAAAATATAAGTCCAATGGAAGTATCTGAATTTAAAAATTTATTCAATTTTCAAAATATACCTGCAATCAGAGAATTGGATGATAGTGAATCGGATTCTTCTAAAGGAATTAGCAAAAGAGTTATTTCGTTACTGAAAGATAATGATACCTGGGTAAAAGCAACGAAAAAACTTCCTGATTTGTTAATGAGCGATATTGAAAATTCCGGAGCAAAAAAAGAAATTAAAAATTCATCAGTTATATCACTAGATGATACGATAAGAGACATTTCAAAAACAAGTGGTGGACATATTGGAAAACTTCAACTGGAAATGGATGTTAGCGAACGTGATGTAGAGGAGTTTATTCAGCGGATTACGAGAGCAAAATACGATATAGATGGGCTACTCTTAAATGAAGATTCTCAAGGATTAGGATTTAGCAATTTGATTTATTTGCACATGAGACTAGAGGAATTTTATAAATCGGTTGATAGTAATAAAGTGAATGTGTTTTTTATAGAAGAACCTGAATCGCATATGCATCCTCAAATGCAGAATGTATTTATCAGATTCCTCCAAAGATATTATATCGATAAAAAAATACAGGGACTTATTACAACACATTCTAATGAAATTGCAAGAATGGTTGGTCTCGATAGTCTTAGAGTGATTAGGCAAACTGGAAAATCAAAAAGTGAACTATTTAATTTGAGTAAATTTAGAAATTCAATAAAAGGGAAAAAGGTTGAGAATGTTGATGAAGAATCTCAATTTCTTTTAGAAAACTTCTTTGATTGGTTTTTTGAAATCGGGTATTCGGAATTGATTTTTGCAGATAGAGTTATACTGTATGAGGGGGATTCGGAACGACTATATATTAGAAAATTAATTAAATTGCCAGAATTTTCAGCTTTAGCTGACAGTTATATAGCATTTATTCAAGTTGGAGGCGCATATGCTCACAATTATTTACCAATACTTAAAATGCTTAAAATGAAGACGCTGATAATAACTGATTTGGACTATGGTAAAGATGTTTTAAACATAGACAAAGTGAAAAAATCTAAAAGTACAAATGCAACGATAAATCATTGCTATAGGTTAATCCATCCTGATAGAGGAGAAAAGTATTCTCCTACCATTCAAGAAATATATGATTTTCAAACAAAAGAAGAAATTATATTGTGTAATGGGTTAGTATATCTTGCTTTTCAGGATGAAAACAGTACTGCTCGAACCTTGGAAGAGGCTATGCTGAAAAAGTTATTAGAAGTTGATGTGTTTTACATGGTAAAGAGCAGTGAATGGAAAAAAATAAAAAAGAATAACAAACTGACATTTTCTATACCGAAAAATAAAGAAGGCGAAGAGGACAGTGAATATTCTATTCGTAAAATTGTAGAAGCAACATCTAATAATAAAACAGATTTTATGTATTCTGTTATTTTGAGTGGAAATGAGAGGAAAATGCTTCCAGATTACATAGAGAAAGGATTATTATGGTTGGCAAAATAAAAAATAACAAACATTTAATAAATGCTCCAGCAGGAAGTGGAAAAACCACATATATACGCAAAGAGTATTTGTTTTAATAAACCGGGTAGTAGGATTTTATGTATTACATATACTAATCGAGCAGCAGATGAACTTAAGAAAGATTTGGAAAGTACTAATATTACAGTAAGCACTATTCATTCTTATATTAATGATTTAATTAGTCCCTTCTACTCTCATAAAGAAGTGTTAGATTTATATTGGGAGATATATGCAGAAAAAATTAATGAGAGGATACAGAATGTTACAAACGATGAGAATATTAATAAAAGTAATCAGTACTATATTGAAAAATATGGTGAATTAACTGAGAAAACTGTGCATGAGAATTTATTAGAGTTATCATATGGAGAAACACAGTTTACTTCTTTTTATACTGGCAAATTGTCTCATGATGACTTGCTTATGTTTGCAAATAAATTGATAAAAAGATATCCGATTTTGCTGAGGAAAATAGGAGATAAATATAACTATATTTTTATTGACGAGTATCAAGATACATCAGCTTATGTACTTGATATTTTTAATGATGCGGTTGAAAATAGAGAGAATATTCAGCTATATCTCTTTGGAGATCGAATGCAGCAAATATACAAAAATTATGACGGTTCATTTGAAGAAAAATGGAAAGAGTTTGATACTTCCGATCGACTGGAAACTAACTTTCGTTCTATAGGGAAAATTGTATCTATTTTGAATAATATTTACAATGATTCTTCATTTAAACAGCACCCCACAGAAAGTAATATTGATGTTGTCCCAGATATAATGCCAAAGTTGATTATTTCTCCCAATGTACAGGAGTGTATTTGTGAGTTGCAAAAGAAATTCCCAGATATACTAACATTATACTTAATGAACAAAGAAAAATACCAGGAAATTGGAGCAAAAAATCTATATAGTGCATATGAAAGTATGGAGAAATATTCATTTGGAAGGAAGTATTCTCCAACAGATATTTTGTCTGACATGTCAAATGACAATCCAGATATTTTGATGAAGTTTCTATTTTTGTTAAATAGTATAATGAGTTTTTATGCAAATGAAAACTATGGTATGGTTATTTCACTTTGTAAGAAAGAGAGTAGATATTTTGATTCACAGCAGTTCAAAATAAAAAAACATACGGATAAGAAAAGGATAAAGAATAAATTTGATAAGATTCAAGCTGAATATGAAAAAGATGAGTGTCTAATTCGGGATGTAATAGAGAGCTTGTTTAATAATGGCTTTATACCAGAAGCGGTGAAAAATGATTTTGAAGAAAGTACGGAATATCAGCGAGTATTAGATACTAGAGTCATAGAAGTTAAAAATTTAGTAAACTATTTAAATACACCTCATATATCAACACAGCATGGTGTAAAGGGAGAAAGCCACCCCTCTGTAATTTTTATGGCTTCTGACAACAATGTTACTCCGAATGTGCGAATGTATCCATTTTTTGAGTTGTGGTCGAAGTTAGATTTTTCGCTTCCTCAATTTGAAACATTGTTTTATTCATATGGAAGGATAATAGAAAAAGTAGAGGCAGAGCTTGGAATGAAAATTAGAGAGCTTACAGCTGAAACACATAATAAAAGTGAAAAGAATAAAGATATTTTGTCTAAATATAGCAAAGAAGTTTTAAAAATATATCAAGGAGATATATTGTTTAATACTTTATGTAAAGATGATTTTGTGTCATATCTAACTAAGCAGAATGTTGGAAATGCAAAGAAAATTTTTAAAATTTCAAAGATTGAAGGTATACTAACAGCATATAAATTATTTTATGTAGGCTGTTCACGAGCAAGAAAAAATCTTATTATTGTAGTTAATGCGAACAAGGTCAATGGGTTTAAAGAAGCTTTTATTAATAAAATGGAAAAAATTGGCTTCTCTGTGCTTTGCAGACAGTAGTGGAGTGATTTGTACTTTGGAGTCTGCATATTGTAGAAAAATTAAATTAAAATAGTTGTCTTTAAGAGTGGTCTGCTTCTGTACGGTAGACCGCTTTTTTCTTATTGATAGGAAAAAAGAACCTCCAATGACATAATAAATTTGATCTGACAACCAATTAATCAATTAAAGTAGGAGATTCAAATGAATTATAATAATACTTTATCGCATAAAATACGACATTTATTTTTTTACCTTGTCTATACATCTGCAAGTCTTACTTTCTAAGAAGATATTGCTTCTTCTAATTATTAAATGATAATTTAGTTTTTTTAAACCAAATTATCCTAAAATTGTCCTTGCATTTTTCAATTGAATATATACTTTTGTTTTGAGTTGATTAAATGCAAAATTTTTGTACGTCTAATTTTATAAGGAAATTTATAAATTACAATTCCAGCTTTATTGTAAAAATTAAAAAATTCGTACAATTATTAACCTAATTGCCATGAGAAATGATGAATTGGATGTTTTTGAAAATAAAAAATTCTCTACAATGGCTATAGATGGGCTCTAATAGTAGAAATAATTATATATTTATGTTATAATGGTTCTGCTATGATGAGATATTTTAAGAAGAGATTTAATAGGAGATTTTCAAAATAAATAAGAAAATTTAGATAACGATGTTTCATAACATAGAGAAACTATTTCGAAAAGTAAAAATAGTATCTTCTATGTTAAACAAACTGGAAAGTGGAATATCAAAACGGAATCTCACTGCAATAAATACTATAAAGGAATTCTTCATTAGAAATAATTTAGAATAAACTAATATTTAATAGATGTGGTTTAATTATACAGTGGAGGTAAAAGAAATATGATTAAAGACATTATAAATGCAAACGAATCACTTCTTCCCGATACAAAGCAAATGGAAGTGTTAAAAGAAAATTTTCCCGCTTGTTTTAAAGAAGATGGCAACTTCGATTTTGAAAGGTTTAGGGAATACTTAAATGATAAACTTACAGTAAACAATGAGGGATATGAATTAAAGTTTCTTGGAAAAAATTATGCTCGCTTATTAGCTTCTGTAGATACTACTACTGTTATTATTCCTGATGAAGATCATAACAATAAACCAGAAAATAAAAATAGCCAAAATATTTATATATCCGGTGATAACCTTGATGGATTGAAGCAACTGTTAAAAAGTTATAATCATCAAGTGAAGTGTATTTACATTGATCCTCCTTATAATACAGGGGCTGATGGTTTTGTATATAAAGATAATTTCAATTTTACACCAGAAGAATTATCTGTAAAATTAAGTATTGACGAAGAAGCAGCAAAGAGAATTCTTGATTTAACAAAGAGAGGTTCCGCATCACATTCAGCGTGGCTTATGTTTATGTATCCTCGTTTGTTACTTGCAAGAGATTTGCTTACAAACGATGGTGTTATCTTTATTTCGATTGATGACAACGAATGTCATAATTTGAAATTACTTTGTGATGATGTTTTTGGAGAAGAAAATTTTGTTGCTGAATTGACTTGGGAAAAAAAGAAAAAAGGTTCCTATCTTGCCAATGATATTACTAATATAAAAGAATCAGTTATTATTTATTCAAGAAAAAAAACTTTTTTTAATGGACTTATTGGAGAAATAAATACCAGTGAAGAAACGTATCCTTGTGTAAATGCAAGTAATGGTCGTGATATTCGCCATATTCCAGCTGGAATTATGAGTAAATACAGAGAAAAGAACTTTACAATGAAAGCTGGTGAAGTGATATCAGATACTACTATGAATCTTGTATTAAAGTCTGATTTAGTGATAAAGGATGGTATATTAGTTCAAAATTTAGATATTGAGGGCAACTGGAGATATGCTCAGGATGTTATGGCTGAATATGCTAAAAATAATGAAATATATATAACTCAAGACTTGTATTTAAGAAGAATCGTAAGAGAACCTAGATATAAGGGTTTGAAAGATTTGTTGCTTAGAGTAGGTGACAACGGAGAATCTGGTTATTCATACTCATTTGATGAAAATAATTTACAATTAGGTGGATGGGGTTCAAATGAGGATGCTGATGAAGAACAACGTATTCTTTTTGGTGAACAGGGACTAATGACTTATCCAAAGCCTGTATTGTTGCTTATGAAGTTGATTACATCAATTCGAGATGACAACATGATGATTTGTGATTTCTTTTCTGGTTCTGGAACTACTGCAGAAGCTGTTATGCGCCTGAATTCAATTGGTAAGAATAATAAATTTATAATGATTCAATTACCAGAAGATTTAGATAAAAGTTATTTAAATTCAACCGGCGATGATAAGAAAAAGATAAAAAAATTAATTGATTATTTAGGTGTGAATAATCGTCCGCATCAATTGGATCAACTTGGTATTGAAAGGATTGTTCGTGCTGCTCAAAAGATTAGGGAAGAATATCCTGAAATAACGGCAGATCTAGGGTTTAAGCATTATACTCTTCAAGAGCCAAATGTAGCCACACTTGATAAATTGGAAAAATTTGTTCCTGAAGATCAGGGAATGTTCCTTACAAATAATATTCTTACAGATTTTGGAACACGTACCGTATTAACCACATGGCTTATCAGAGATGGATATGGTTTCAATGCTGATGTCAAAGTTATAGATTTTGAAGGATATATCGGTTATTATATGGACAAGCATTTGTATCTTATTGACGCCAATATCACGAAAGAGTCCATTGCAGCTATTGTAGATAAATATGAAACAGATGGAAGTTTCAATGCTGAGAATGTGGTCCTTTTTGGATATAGTTTTGTTTGGACAATGACAGAAGAATTAAAAATGAATTTGGCAAGACTCAAAGATACGGAGAAAAATCTTCGTATTAACTTTGATGTCCGTTATTAAGGAGGTACTTTATGGAATTAATCCTCCAGCAACAATTACCACATCAACAAAAGGCGATTGATGCTATTGTTGAAGTATTTAAGGATGTGGATATTACTGCCCCGACTCAGTTTTATATTAATCCAACATTCGCTTTGAAGGATTCTCATATTGATAATAATATTAGAACTTTGCAAAGTGATCTTCCTGCAGAATATCGTTCAAGTATACCTGTATCAGAAAGAGATTATCTTAACCTTGATATTAAGATGGAAACGGGTACAGGAAAGACTTATGTTTATACAAAGACAATTTTTGAATTACATAAGAAATATGGGTTTAACAAGTTCATTATTGCTGTTCCTTCATTACCAATTAAAGCTGGTACAGAACAGTTCTTGAACGAACCTTATGCGAGACGCCATTTTACGGATGGCTGTGGATATGGTGCTGAGATTGAAACTTTAGTTTTAGAAGCACCAAAGAATAAGAAAAAAGGACGTTCATATTTTCCAAGTGTTGTAAGTGACTTTGTGAAAGGTTCTTGTCAGAATACAAATAAAATATATGTACTTCTTGTTAATAGACAATTGTTTACCAATAGTAAAATACTAACTCGTAATGATTATGATTATGGTGTAGAAGGATTTTATAGACCACTTGATGCAATAGCTGCAACAAAACCTATTGTTATAATTGATGAGCCTCATCGTTTTTCTCGTGATCAAAAAGCTTTCAATATAATACTTAAAGATATAAAACCACAGGCAATTATTCGTTTTGGTGCTACATTTCCGGAAATCATAACTGGGCGTGGAAAAAACAAAGTTATTGTCAAAGATTATCAGAATCTTTTATATGATTTGAATGCTTGTGCTTCTTTTAACCAAGGACTTATTAAAGGTGTAGCCAAGGAGCATTTGGAACCTAACTCAAACAAAGAAGAAAAAGTAAAAATTACTTCTATTGATAGTAAAGAAGCTGTACATTTTCAGTACATAAAGAAAGATGAAGCAACTAAAACGTTCACGCTAAAAACGGGTGACTCGCTTTCTATTATAAATGATGCATTCGAAGGTATTACAATTTCTGCTATTGATAAGACAAGCGTTGAATTCTCAAACGGAATAGTCAAAACATCAGGTGAAGAACTTTATGTTGATATTTATATGACATCTTATCAAGAGCAGATGCTTCGTCTTGCTCTTCAGCGCCATTTTGAAACAGAAAAAGAAAATTTCTGTAATAGGAATTACAAAATTAAAACTTTGGCATTGTTTTTTATTGATGATATTACATCTTACAGAATTAGTGATGATGGAAAAAAGCCATACCTTCTTACTATGTTCGAAAATTTATTAAAGGAACAGATAAAAAAAATAATCTCCTCCTTAGATGAACATGACGTAGAATATAAAGAGTATCTTGAAGCAAGCATTGCAGATATTAGTGCTTGTCATGCTGGATACTTTTCACAGGACAATAGTGATTCTGATGAAGATATTGCAAAAGAAGTTGAAGTTATTCTTCACGGTAAGAAGCAATTATTATCTTTCAAAAATGAGGATGATAGTCATAATACTCTTCGTTTCCTTTTCTCAAAATGGACTTTGAAGGAAGGGTGGGACAATCCAAATGTTTTCACCATTGTAAAGCTACGTTCAAGTGGCAGCGAAAATAGTAAACTTCAAGAAGTAGGTCGTGGTTTAAGACTTCCGGTTGATGAGAATGGCAATAGAATATCAAACGAAGAATTTACCCTCAATTATATTGTTGATTTTACTGAAGCAGACTTTGCACAAAAACTTGTAGACCAAATAAACAGAGAACTTCCACAAGTGGCTACTATTTCAGAAGAAAAACTTGAAGCAGTGGCTGAAAAACTTGGAAAAACAAGCGATGACTTGTTTGACGAGTTGTATGATAAGCATTACATCGATAGGCATAATAATATTAAACCAGAAACACGTGATGCATTCTTTATAGAGTATCCTGATTTTACTACCGGATTATTGGCAGAAAATGTAAAAGATCGAAATAAAGAAAAAACAAAGCCGGTGAAAATACGTAAGGGTGTTTATAAAGAAATAAAACAATTATGGGAAACAATTAATCACCGTTATCTTCTGTTTTACGATAATGATTTGAATGATAACATTGGAGATGTTGTTTTAGGACTGTTTGAAAAGCCGGGAGTATTTACCGATTCAGTAATGCGTAGCGAACGTGATAAAGTTGAAAGTAACGGAAAAGAAATGAATGTTGTTGAGGGAACCGGAGTTCAGTATATTAATCCTAAGACTATTCCATATAGTGTTTTCTTAAAAAGAATTTCAAATGTAACAAATCTCCCTATCAAAGTTTTACATTTGGCACTATGCAAGTATTCAAAGAAACATGGCGATGACTTCACTTCTCATATCAATGAAAATTCAATTGCTGGATTCTGTGCTGAATTTATTAATTGGAAAAATGAGAATTTACAAGGAAGATTTAGATATGAACGTAGCAAGGCTCCACTAGGTGCTACTGCACTCACATATGCTGACGGAACAGTGCGAAGCGAAATTTCTCAAGGCAGAATTGGAACAAAATCTGTGCTAGGTACTCCTAGTGACAAATATCTGTATGATGCTTACGCATATGATTCGCCTTTGGAAAAAGATAATATTACATCAGATATTGAAGAAGTAATTGTGTACGGAAAAATCCCACGTTCTAGTATTGCTATACCTACAATTACAGGCGGTATGTATAGTCCGGACTTCATGTATGTAGTTAAGCATACAAGTGGAGATAAGGAACTTAATATTATTGTTGAAACAAAAGATGTTGAGAACAAGACCAACATTAGGGGAACAGAAAAAGTAAAAATAGACTGTGCCAGAGTGTTCTTTGATACGCTTTCTGCTGATGGCTACACTGTTCACTTCAGAGAGCAGATTGGTAATAAACAGATGGCTCAAATAATCAGTGAAGTTATGAAAGGTGCAGATTGATGAATAAAAGGGAAATACAAGATTTAATTTTGCTTAAACAAGAAGGCTCATATTGGGATTTTAAAAGAGAATGGTATTCACAAGATAAAAAAGCAGATTTACTCCATGATATTATTTGCATGGCGAACAATCTTTCGAATAGAGATGCTTATATTATTATTGGTGTTGATGAGGAAAATGATTATTCATTTTCCTCTGTAAAATTTGATCCAAACAGAAGGAATACACAGCAACTAGTGGATTTTATGAGAGATAAACATTTTGCTGGTGGGATCAGACCGATTGTCAGTGTTGAAAATATCTGCTTAGGGCAAAATGTAATAGATATAATAGTTATACATAACAATAATGAAACACCGTTTTTCTTAACTGAAAAATATCAATCCGTAAGGGAAAATAATATCTATACACGAGTAATGGATTCTAATACGCCTAAAAATAAATCTGCTGATTTGTCATATATTGAGATGCTTTGGAAAAAACGTTTCGGATTGCTTTCGCCACCGTTGGAAAGAATGATGATATATTTAAAAAACTCTGTATTGTGGGATTATTCTCCAAGTAGCAGTTGTGAAGAAAAAATGTATTATAGATTTTCGCCTGAATTCACAATAGAAACGGTAATGGATGATAGCAGAAATGGATATCAGTATTACTTGTTTAATCAAACTGATACTCATCCTAGGTGGTATGACATTAATTTGTATTATCATCAAACAATGATTGCTTCATTAGAAGGAATATCACTTGATGGAGGTCGTTATTTTACATCTTCACCAAGAACAGATGGCATTTCATTAACACAATCCTATCATTGGGATATTTCGTTTAAATATTATATCAAAAACTCTATCGAATATATTGTCCATGAGTTTTACTATCACTCTGATCGTGAAGATGAAATTTTTGCACATGATAGATTTATAAAGTGTATCCTTGTATTTGAAACTGATACTGAAAAAGAAGAATTCAAACATTTTGTTGTACAGAATTGGAAGAATAAACAAGAATACGATAAGAATATTTTGATGCCTTATTTCAATAAAATAAAAGGTTATAAAATGGATGAGTTCAAGAAAGAATTTTTTAATTCACAAATATTAAAGAAAATGTTTGAAAAATTTCGTAATACAAGAACTTAAAATACATAAAGTGGTTGTGAGAAGAAATTTGAGTGAATAAAATTGATAAAAAGCTGAATTTATTTTAGGTCAATGGCAAACTTTGTGAGCTAAAGTAGGGATTCTATGAATAATATATTTGTAATATTGAAATAAAAAATTTATCTAAAGATAGAAAGAAAATTACTACTTTAAAAATATACAAGAAATAGTAAAAGAGGTTAAAGATAGATTCGCTTTTATAATAAAAAATAGTATAAACAAATAATTGCAAGTGACAACAAAATGACAATAGTTTTTTTAAAGTTTAAAATAATACAGCAAAATATGAATAATTATTCTATATAAAATGGGCTAATATACATTAAATATACAATAAAATGTTTAAAATTTAAGAGTGGGAATAAAAAAATAGTCTTATATACAGCATAAATGATGTTTTTTTTATTCCTGATTGATACGTTTTTGATACGATAATATTCATAAAAAACAAATAAGTGTAATATAACAAAAGCCACAAACCTTGTGAATAGCAGGGGTTGTGGCTTTTTGTTTTGTTAGAATGTACTCGAGAACACATTAATTTATTAAAAATAATATTGATATATGTTGCTGTTGTATAAAGTATGTTGTAAATAGATGACAAATAGTGTATAATGAAATTAGAAAGAACAGGTTATAAGTTTTTGTTATTTTATGTATATATGATAGCTTTTATTGTAAAAGTTAATTTAGTGAACAAAATATATAAATAAAATAAATTTGTTATTTAATCAACTATAATTTTATTAGGAAATATAAAATAATTAAGTAGCATATGGGGATGGTGAAATCGGCAAATCTGCATTAATACATTTAGGGGATGAAATTAAGAGGAGGGCTGTAAATGAAAACAATAATAAAAATAAATTTAAAGGTGGTAAAAATACTAACACTAATATTTTGTTTATTCTTTTTGCTATTAATTATATTTTCAATTTTTAGTATGTGTACTCAAAAGTATAAATTGGAATATGAAACATGGTTTGACACTAAAAATGTTTTTGGAAATGGAGAATACCAACAATACTCAAATGAAAGAGGTGGATTGGATTTATATAATGTCAAATATAATTGTTCGATAATATTTAGTGTTGTTAATTATGTGGAACAAGATGAAAAGGTATATATAAAGGGGTACATATATGATGATGTAAAGAAAAAAACATTTGAAGTGCTATCTATTTTAGATTTAGAAACAAATATGCTGAAGTACTGTGTTGTTGATGGTAAGTTTGAGGAATATTATATTACACATTGTCAACAAATGATAAGTAATGGGGATTTAATTATAGTAAATAAGTTTTCTGACTTTAACTCTGAGGAACAAAATATATTGAAAGATTTATAATTGCTATAAATATACTGAGAGGTGTTTAATATGAAAAAGTTTTTAATTTCTATATTTATTTTTATGTTTGTATTTACAAATGTTATTTCTGCTGAGCCATTAAAGAAAATATCAATATTTATTAGTGAGGAAAATAGAGGTGATTTATACATAAACGGAAATTATGTTGACAATGACCCTGTTTTGTTTACTATTATTAAAGAAAATGAAACAGGAATTATAAAAGAAGATGGTGGAGAGACACTTTTTCCGTTGAGAACTATATTTGAAAACTTAGGGGCTGAGGTTAATAGCGATGAAACTGGAAAGAATATTGAAATTTTATACAATGGAAATAAATATTTATGCTCGGTATTTTACAATAAAATGGCAGTTGTATCCAATGATGAAAATCTATACAATGGTAAATATTACGTGATAAGGATATTTGATACAAAAAACAATAATTATGTGTACTTAAATGATATGAGTGATTTTGGTGTTTGTACAGTAGTAAACGGACATATATATTTATTCGAAAAAAGTGGCGAACATTTATTTAATGAATTGGGGTTTGAAGTTTCAACGGATATAGAAAACAGAATTGTGCATATTGATAAAGAAACTAGTCTTGATAAAGAGGAGATTAAATGATAATTAATATTTAGAGCAAGGGGGCTTTGTAATAATTTTTATTAGACATCACTATCTATATTTGATTTTGGGCTAGGGTAAGGGAACTCAAAATTGATATAGGTAGTGGGGTTTATTGTAAATATGGCAATAGAAATTAATTAATAAAGTGTATATAGTAATATTACTGAAATAAAAGATAACAATATGACCAGAAAATATGAATATAACAAAGCTAATCTTATTACTGGAGTAACAAACACCAATAACAAGAATGTCAAAACAATCTATAGATATTCATATTATCCAGATGGAAATATATCTCACTATGTAAATCATTACAATGCAACAATGGATTATACATATGATAGTGCAAATAGAGTTGTTAAAGAGGTCTATGACGAAAATGCAAATATGCCATTTACAATAGGTTACACATATGATGAATTTGGTAATCTTACTAAAAAGGATTATAGAGATGCAGATAATCCGTCATATATTACGACATATAGCTATGATAAAAATAACCGATTGATAAAGGAAAATCAGGTTATAAATGATGGAAATGCTAAGTGGCAGAATATAACATCATACGGCTATGATAAAAATGGAAATAGGTTAAATAGAGTTGAATATAAAAATAAAAATGTAGACAGTAACAAATTTAACCTAGGTATGATTGATGTTGGCAGTAATAGCAAAGGGACAGGGTATAAGTATTCCGATTATGGAAAAGAGGTATATACTTATGATGGTCTTAATGAGCTAAAGAGCTATAGAGGTAAAGATGAGCAAAATGCAACCTATGAATATATGCCGAACCATTACAGAATTTCAAAAACTGTAGACGGCACAAAAACATATCAGTTGTGGGATAATGATAGGGTTGTATCTGAATTTGATAGTGAATTAAATATGAAAATAAACTATAGAATAGGTACAAATGGTCAAGTATTATCTGACAGCAAAGAGAATTTATATAGCTATGATGGACACGGTAATCTTGTAAATGGAAAAGATAATTCATCTACAACAGTTTATGATGCCTATGGAAATAAAACAGAAGATATAGGCATAGGTGATGCTCCATTTGGTTATTGTGGAGAATACACAGATAGTGAATCAGGATTTGTATACCTAAGAAATAGATATTATGACCCAAGTACAGGTTCATTTATAACAGAAGACCCTATAAAAGACGGAAATAATTGGTATGGATATGCCAGTCAGAATCCAGTGATGTTTGGTGATTCGAGTGGATTGACTACTACTAGAGGAGGAAATTTTTTTGAAGGAATTTCAAAGATTATTAGTAGTAATAAAAAATTAAGTAAAATTATTAAGTTTACTGATTTTAGAAGTCATAAACAAGATGACGATACTACTGTTTGGTATACAAATTCTGATTGTTGGCAAAAAGCATTTGGATATAACAATATATATGATAAATTGGCTGATAATTCAGGACCGTCTATACTAGGGATAAATAAGATGGACGTAAATGTAAACTTATTTAATATAATAACAAAAAAATTTTATTTTAACTTCAATGAGGTTGACTATAGAATACAATTATGGAAAGGTAGATATGGACCTGGAATAGGATGTGAAGTGGGTATTTATGAGAAAAAAAACGGATCTTATGTTATAGAAAATGCGTTAGATGTAAAACACTATAAATCATCTTCTGTAGACTATAAAATGTCTATTCAGTTAAGAGATTCAAGTAATAATACTCAAATTTTCAGTAGAAAAGATAACACATGGTGGATAAATGGATTTATTGCAAATAATGCTAGTTTGGATGATTTAACTATGGATATAAGCATTACTTTTCCTGATTCACATATGGCTGAAATTTTCACAGGAACTGTTAACAAGGCTCGTGAATCATATGAAAACAGAGGTATTACTGTGAATAGGAATAATAATGAGGTGAATGTTACATGGGCAAGCAAAAATTTTACAGATGCAAATTATGGAAAATAGGTTGTATTGTTTTTTTGATATTTTTTTTATTATGTGGATGTGGTTTATTTAGTATATATGGTTTATTAAGAGGCTTATCGCACAATGCTAAATTATATCGGGCAATAGATTTTCAAAATTTTGAAGCCGTAAAGGAAGCTGTTGATGATGACTGTAATATAAACAGCTTTAAACCACTAAAAATTAGTGTGTGGGATATGTCTACTGTTGATAGTCCAGTAGTTATGGCTTTGTTTGAAAATAGACCAGATATTGCTAAATATCTCATAAAGCAAGGAGCAGACCCCAATTATATTACTACAAGTGGAAAATCTGTTTTAACTTACTTAATTGAGTATTATGGATATAATAAAGATATGTTTGATTTGTTAATTGAAAAAGGGGTAGATATTAATTATGTTAATAGTGAAGGAGTATCATTGATTGAGTATGCAGTAGGGCGCTATTATGGAGAATTAATATATGCATTAACAGATTTCGATAATCTTATAGTAAGCGATAAAACTGTTAATAATGTACTAAATGAATTAAAGAATGATAATAATTATTATAAAGGATATGGATATTTAAGAGCATTACTTAAACATAATAAAAATGTAGATTCACAAATTTATGATTCAATATTTGACAGTAGTAGACTATTAAATGAAGATATTAAATATGAAAACAAGAAATTGGTGGTTGGTTGTATTGCATCCTTTGGTAATGCAGATACATTGAAAAAAATAATTCAATATGGAGATTACGATATTAATTATTTATATATGCTATCTTGTGAGTACGGAAATATAGAAAATATACAATATTTATTATCAATAGGTGCTAATATTAATAGTAGTGATAAAAACGGAATCACAGCCATTGAAAGAGCTATGAAAGATAATAGATGTGATATAGTAAAATATTTGTTAGAAAAAGGTGCATCAACAAGGGGTGAAAAAGGTACAAATTATGATGATGTTTTGTGTTATGCTGTAATGAATAATAATTATGACATAACAAAATTGCTTATAGAAAAATATAACGATAACTTGAGTATTGATAGAGCAATTTATACAGCTGCATCTTCTGGTAATGGTTTGGCGTTAAAGGCATTTTTGGATACAGGAACAGATGTTAATAAACCTGTAAACAGTGTTAGTTTGCTAGAGTTAGCTTGCATACCAGATAATGGAGATGCTTGTGTAAAACTACTATTAGATTATGGTGCAAATGTAAACGGAATTAACGGTAATCCATTAATTAATGCTGTTAAATATGGAAATACAAATACTGTTAAATTATTGATTGATTATGGTGTTGATATTAATTATAATTTAAGGTACGGTAAAGATGGTGGAACAGCTTTATATTATGCAACTACTGCAGGATACTATGATATTACTAAAGAGTTGGTAAAAAGTGGTGCTAAATTTTCAAATCAGCAAGAAATTGAAAAAGCTATGAGTCGTATTAAATTGAGTAATAATATTTACAATTATTTATTAGCAAATAAGTTGATATAAATTGAATACATGCCAAACCATTATAGAATTTCTAAAACTGTAGATGGCACAAAAACATATGTAATACAGGAAAAGATGCCGGGGTAGTTGGCTTACAAACATGGACAAGTTTGGGGCTAATATATAGGACAAAAGAGGATATTGCTGTTGGCGTTGAAATCGTTATGGCAAGGAACATCGGTGCTGGAGGTCGTAAGAAATATAAAGATTTTAGTGTGCCCATCAACAATGCCTTAAATGATGCCGTTGGTGATTTTCAGGCACATTCTGGGGATTTCATGTGGTTTTATGATATGGTTAAGACTGGTGCTACATGGGATATTAAATTGAAAGATAAGTGGAATGCTCTCATAGGGGCTGGCACATATCCTGGAAGTATAAGTGCCTCAATAGTGCTTTTTGAAACTCTTACTACTCCTGAAGCAGTTGGCAATATAATTTATGGATATTTGAAAACGGCAGCAGGTTTTTCAGAAGGAATACTACTTAAGGGAGGCGATTTTGCGGCGGCTGGTGGTAATTTATCACTTACAGGTTTATTTAATGGAATAGGAGGGGTTTTCCGTAGTGCTGATTCGGCAGATGATAAAGCTAATGTAAGAATAGGCATAAATTGGTATAACAATCGGTAAGGGGGAGTTGAAGTGAAGTTGGATAAAAAAGTGCCAATCAGTATTTTAGGTGTTGTAGTAGTTGCTATTATCGCCCTAAGCATTTTCTTTGTAAGCCATCGTATCAACAATGATAATATAACATACAATAAAATTGTTTCATATGTAAGCGACAATTATGAGATGCTCGAAAACTTCTCATATAGTGAAATTGAGAAAATCAAATCTTCAAATGACAACCCTGAAATAAGAAAACAAAAGGAAGAAGAAATCCTTAAAAGACATCTTGGGGAAAACACCATAGTTACAAGAGTTTATGCTTACAATGAAAACGTTTTGCAATTTTATTGTGGAAGTTCAGGCTTTTTAGATGCAGGAACTTATACAGGATTTTATTTTTCACGCGATGATATGCCTTATTCATTTGAATTTAACAATCTTGAGTTAGTCGAAACAAGTCCCGGTGTGTTTGAGGGGCAAGATGAAAAAGGTGCTCAACAAAATCATGGAGGTCATAAAATCCGTACAGAAAAAATCCGAGATAAGTGGTATTACTATATACAATATTGGTATTGATTCCACACCTACCGTCTTGTAATTTTTGTGACATAAACAATAACTTGTATAAATGCTAGTTTAATTAGGTGCATGGATTTTAAAGAAGTTATTTAAAAGTTTTGTCAGAAAAAGGAGGGGAGGTATGAAGAAATATATAAGCATAAAAAATTATTTATCAGTATTGTTTTTATAGGTGTTTTAATATTTATTATTTTGAATATTTTAAGTATTCATAATATTGAAAATAAATATTTATATTCAAATAAAAAACAAATAGAAAATTTGTACTTAAGCGATAAAGAATTTTGGAATGGGTTTGCTACAAATTTAAAAGAACAAAGTTTTATACATGATTGTAATTTAATAAATATTTCAGAAGATGGTAAAATTCAAGTTTATTGGAATAAAAAAGAGAAATGCAATATTGATAGTAAGACAGAAAATTACATAAAAGAAGCCTCAAAACTTTATAGTATAAATAAAATATATGTTTTATGCTTAAATAATGAAAAAAATAATTGGGGATATAGATTTGTTTTTGCAAATTCTAGTGCTGAAAATGATACATTTAATGGTTTAGCTTATATATTAGAAATGAATGAAGATAGTTGGAAATGTAAATTTTCCATCTATGATATTTTGTTTAGAGATTCTTCTATGACCTATATGACAACTGTACATACTAAGAAAATTGGTGACGATAATTGGTATTTTTATTGTAGTAGAAATTGGGATAAAAAGAATTATCCATTATTACATAGATTATATGATAAGATACATGGAAATTTGTAGTCTACTAACCATTGAAATGTAAGTATATGTTCTGACTATCAGTAATATAAAAATTAAAATATATAATTAGAGCCATAGACTTTGTAAATATTATAAGTTTATGGCTTTTTGTTTTATAAAAACATATCTGTTTCTTAAATAATACAAAGTATATTGTTAATACACAACAAATAGTGTATAATGAAATTAAGAAGAATTAATTATGATAAATTGAGCGTGGTAATAATGGGGATTATTTTATGAGTAAAAAGAAAATAGAGAGTGAAAGTTTTATAAAGAAATTAAAAAGAAAAATAGATAGTCCTAGTTTTATAACAGAGCTGGGTATAGTTCATGGGGTTTTGATGATAGTGTTTTTGTTTGGTTTTGATATATATTTGGAGGATTACTATAGTTCCTTTAGCTCATGGTATAGAACTTTTATTGTAAAAATATTTTTTTGGGGTCCAATTGGGGTTTTAGTTTCTTTGGAACTGGTTATTTCGCGTATAATAGAGTTTTTTACGAAAAAAAAGTATGATTATTATGGGTTTTTATTAATAATGTTTATTATGAATTTCTATTATATATTTATAATAGCATCAGTAATATTTTTTGAAAGAGGCCGAGATATTATAGATTATTTGATTAGGCATTATTGCTAGAAAATACATAAGGTTAAAATTTGGATATGAAATATTAGGGGAGGTATTTTTATGAAAAAAGTGAGAAATATCGTATTTTTTCTAATATTGGTTTCGTTGCTTGCACAGATATATAGAATATCTCAAGTAAAAAAAGTAAAGAAAAATAATAAATAAAATTTTGGATTTTAGCTCTGATGAAAATTAATTTCGGATATGTAGTAGAATTACAATTAATAAGGAGTTGGTTTTATGATAGAAAGAGAATTAGATATTTTGAAAAAAAATTGGAAATGTTCATCAGCTCCTAGTCTTGATGGAGAAGCACCGATTTGCGAAGAAATGTTAGATACAATACTTGAAAAATTCAGGCAATTAAATGATGAAGACTTAGTTAAAGAGTTGAGCAAGTTATCAAAGGAAGATAGGTGGTATTTATGCCCATATGTAATAGACGAGCTAGCCTATGATGACGGAAGAAAAGTAGCAGAGCCTTTTATAGTTGAATAGTATAAAACACCTAAACCAACAGCTTTTGGTTAATATTGTTATAGAAAATTTTATTATGTACGAAAGTAATGGGATAAAAAAATGGACTTATAAAATAGTATAATATATCTTAGATATATTAATAAGGAGCTGATTTTATGATAGAAAAGGAACTAAAGATTTTGAAAGAACATTGGAAGTGTCCTAAGGCGCCAAGTCTTGATGGGGAGTCTCCAATTTGTATAGAAATGTTAGATACAATACTTGAAAAACTTAGAAAGCTAGATGATGAGGAATTAGTCAAAGAGTTGAGCAAGTTATCAAAGGAAGATAGGTGGTACTTATGCCCATATGTAATAGATGAGCTTGCTTATGATGATGGAAGAAAAGTAGCAGAGCCATTTATAGTTGAATAGTATAAACCACCGAAACCGACTGATTTTGATTAACATTGTTATAGAAAATTTATTATGTACGAAAGTAATGAGATAAAAAGGGTTTTATAAACTAGTATAATAAACCTTAGATATATTAATAAGGAGCTGATTATATGATAGAAAAGGAATTAGAAACATTAAAAAGAAATTGGTTTTCCGATGTTGACCCTACACTCGAAGGAAATTCTCCAATTTGTATAGAAATGTTAGATACAATACTTGAAAAACTTAGAAAGCTAGACGATGAGGAGTTAGTCAAAGAGTTGGATAAGCTATCATATACAGATAGATGGTGTATGAGTGCTTATGTAATAGAGGAGTTAGCATACGAAGATAGAAGAAAAATAGCAGAACCATATGTGGTTGATTATGATAAAGAACCAGAACCAACGGATTTTAGTTAATAAAAATTTATGTTTGGTGGAATAAATATGAAAATTGTAAAATATTTAATTAAGTATTGTTTGAATTTTGTATTGTTAGGGCTAGTGTTTTTTAGCTCAATTTTATATACATTTGGTGTTGATGATTTTGAATTTTCATACAGGCAGATATGTATAATTTTGGTGGCTTTTATAATTCAAGTACTTTATTATAAGATTTTTAGAATTAAAGGAAATACTAAAATAGCATTGATTTGTTATTTTATTACTATAATAAATCAAATGCTTTTGATATTTATTATAGCAGATAGTGTGTTAAATGGTAAAAGTGTATTTAGCTTAATAATTGGCTTTGCATATTTAATGATTATAAATTGTTTTATTGCTTTTGAATTGTTGGAAAGTAGGAGGGGTGAAAATGAAATTACTAATTAAAATTGGTTTGGTTATAGATTTGGTAATTCTTATTGCAAGTTTTATACTTGGAAATTTTGTTTATACTGCTTTTGAATTACATAAATTTATAGAGTTAATTATCATTATTGCTTTTATTTTACTTATCTACAGTTTGCCTATGAACTATGCTACATACAAAATTGAAAAAGCTAACAATGAAAAAAGTAAGGAAATTTGTCGTGGATTGAACTATGTAAATTTGATTATAGTGGCCATTGTCAACTTAATTTTTCTGATACTTGGATTTAGTGAATTTTCAAAAGTGGCTTTTTATTTAACGGTTTTTGCTACAGTATTGTTGGAAAATCTAATTAGGGTTTATATATTTTATGCAAGAAGTTGGAATAGATGATGTGTTAGGCAAGGCTGTTTTTAGCCTTGCCTTTTCTATAATGAATTGTAAAAAATTTGATTTTAAAGAATATTTAGGGTAATATTAAAGTAGATGGTTTTGATATTGGGCAAAAGGGTGAAAAATATGAGAGAAAAGATATACAATATAATAGATGTAGACGGAAATGATGATATATTAAGTGTGTTATATGACCGAATAATGATATTTTGTATTTTAGGCAGTGTAGTTCCTTTATGTTTTAAAAGCAGTAGTGTTGTTTTTATGTGGATAGAAAAAATTACAGTCCTGCTTTTTATTGTAGATTACATTTTGCGTTGGATAACAGCAGATTTCAGGCATAGTGAAAGGAAGAAAATGGCCTTTATAGAGTACCCTTTTACATTTTATGGTATAGTTGATTTGTTATCTATATTGCCTTCGCTTGTAGTTTTAAATTCAAGTTTTAAATTGTTTAGGCTGTTAAGATTAAACAAGGCTTTTAAGGCTTTAAGATTACTAAGATATTCTAAAAGTTTTAATATGATACTTTCAGTTGTGCAAAGAGAACGACAGGCTTTGATTACAGTTTGTGTATTAGCCGGTGGATACATTTTTTTAGTTGCATTAATTATGTTCCAAGTAGAGCCAGAGAGTTTCAATTCTTTCTTTGATGCAATATATTTGTCTGTTGTTACATTGACTACTGTAGGATATGGAGATATTTATCCAATAAGTCAAATGGGTAAGGTTATAAGTATGATTTCTTCTTTTATGGGCATAGCCATAGTTGCATTACCAACTGGTATTATTACGGCTGGCTATATGAATGAATTAAACAGAAGAGAAAAAGAAAATGAAAAATAGATTCTGATGGAATAGGTTTGGTATAGTTTAAAACTATATCAAACCTATTTTTTTATGTATTTTACAGATTTAGTTTGCTGTGGTTATAATATATGCAAATGACGTCGTACAAAAATTTAAGGAGGTAAATAAATGAAAACATCTGTAATTGGATTTCCTAGAGTGGGAAAGCTAAGAGAATTGAAATTTGCAACAGAAAAATATTTTAGAAATGAAATAACAGCTCAACAATTAGAAGAAACTGCTGAGGATATTAGAAAGTATCAATGGAATTTACAAAAAGAAAGTAATATAGATTATATTCCATCTAATGATTTTTCTTTTTACGATTTGATTCTTGATACTGCTGTTTTATTTAATATAGTGCCAAAAGAATATAAGGAATTACATTTATCAGATATTGATACATATTTTGCTATGGCAAGAGGTTATCAGGGAGAAAATGGTGATGTTAAAGCTTTGGCTATGAAAAAGTGGTTCAACACAAATTATCATTATATCGTTCCTGAAATTGAAGATGATACTGAAATTAAACTTGTAGGAACAAATCCTTTTAAATACTATAGCGAAGCAAAAAAAGACGGTATTGAAACAAAGCCAGTAGTTGTTGGTCCCTTTACATTATTGAAGCTTGCAAGATTTACTGGTAATAAATCTGTTGAGGAGTTTGTTGATGATACTATAAAAGCTTATTCTGAATTGTTGAATGAATTGAGTAAATTAGGCGTTAATTGGATTCAGTTTGATGAACCTTTCCTTGTTCATGACATTACAAAAGAAGACCTAACTTTATTTGATAAAATTTATAATGCAGTTTTGGCAAAGAAAGAAAATATAAAAGTTCTTTTACAAACTTATTTTGGAGATATAAGAGATAGTTATGAAAATATAACAAAGCTCAAATTTGACGCTATTGGACTTGATTTTATTGAAGGAAAAGAAACATTAAATCTTATTGAAAAATACGGTTTTCCAAAAGATAAAATACTTTTTGCCGGTTTAGTAAACGGTAAAAATATTTGGCGTAATAACTATGAGAAAACTATTTCTACATTAAATTTATTAAAAAATAAGGGTATAGAAGTAGTATTAAGTACATCTTGTTCTCTTTTACATGTACCTTTTACAGTTGAAAATGAAACAAAACTTTCAAAAGCTGTTTTAAAACATTTTGCTTTTGCAGTTGAGAAATTAGGAGAATTAGCAGATTTAAAAGTTCTTGCAGAAGAAATTAATTTCACTGAAGATAATGTATTTGTAAACAACAAAAAACTTTTTAGTGAAGATAGAAATGCTTTAAATCCAGAAGTGGCTGAAAGAATTAAAAATATAAAGGAAAGTGATTTTACAAGACTTCCTGCATTTGAAGAACGTGAAAAAATTCAAAAAAAGGAATTTAATTTGCCTATTTTCCCAACTACTACTATAGGTTCTTTTCCTCAGACTGCTGATGTAAAGGCGAATAGAACAGCATTTAAAAAAGGCGAAATTACAGAGCAGGAATACATTGAATTTAACAAAAAGAAAATTGCTGAATGTGTAGCATTACAGGAAGAAATAGGTATTGATGTTCTTGTCCATGGAGAATACGAAAGAAATGACATGGTTGAATACTTTGGTGAAAATTTAGATGGCTATATTTTTACAGAAAAGGCTTGGGTTCAATCTTATGGAACACGTTGTGTAAAGCCACCTATTGTATGGGGTGATATTTCAAGAAACAAATCTATGACAGTTGATTGGTCAGTTTATGCTCAAAGTTTAACAAATAAACCTATGAAAGGTATGTTGACAGGACCGGTAACTATATTAAATTGGTCTTTCCCTAGAGAGGATATTTCTTTGAAAGAATGTGCTTACCAAATTGCACTTGCTATTCGTGATGAAGTTCTTGATTTAGAGAAAAACGGTATAAAGATTATACAGATTGATGAAGCGGCATTGAGAGAAAAACTTCCTTTACGTAAGGCTGATTGGTACAGTGAGTACCTTGATTGGGCAATAAAGACATTTAGATTAACTCACAGTGGAACAAAGGCAGAAACTCAAATTCATACACATATGTGTTACAGTGAATTTACAGATATAATTAAGGCTATTGATGATATGGATGCAGATGTAATTACATTTGAGGCTTCTCGTTCAGATTTATTGCTGTTGGATTCTTTAAAGGAAAACAATTTTAAAACAGAAGTTGGTCCAGGTGTTTATGATATTCATTCGCCTAGAGTGCCATCGGTTGATGAAATATTGACAGTTCTCAATAAAATGGCTGAAAAAATTAAGCCTGAAAAATTATGGGTTAACCCTGATTGTGGTTTAAAGACAAGAGGGGTTGTTGAAACAAAAGCAAGTCTTATAAATATGGTTAAGGCAGCAAAACAATTTAGAGAAAAATTTAATAAATAATTTTAGGAGGAAAAATAAAAATGACAAAATTAAACACACCATTCAGATACGATTATGTAGGTAGTTTCTTAAGACCTGCAGAATTAAAACAGGCTAGAACAGATTTTGAAAATGGTAAAATTACTGCTGATGAATTAAAGGCAGTTGAGGATAAGGCTATTACTGACCTTGTAGAAAAGCAGAAAAAGGCCGGTTATCACGTTATTACTGACGGCGAATTCCGTAGAGCTACTTGGCATTTAGATTTTATGTGGGGATTTAAGGGTGTTGCCCACAAGAAAACTGAAAAGGGTGTAGCTTTTAGTAGTGAAGCAGCATTAATTGATGATACTTGGCTTACAGGTAAAATCTCTGGCGAAAACCACCCATTTGTTGAGCATTTCAAGTTTGTTAAAAATCTTGAAGATGAAAATACTGTAGCAAAGCAGACTATTCCAGCTCCGGCACAGTTCTTCCAGCAGATGGTTATTCCTACAAACATTGAAACAACAAGAAAGTTTTATCCAACAGACGAAGAATTAATTGAAGATATTGCAAAGGGCTATCATCAGGTTATAAATGATTTATATAATGCCGGTTGCAGAAATATTCAGTTTGATGATTGTACTTGGGGCGTACTTGTAGCAGAAGGTAGCGTAGAACGTTATGGCAAGGGTGCAGACTTAAAGTCTATTACAGAAAAACTTTTAAAGGTAAACAATCTTGCTATTGAAGGAAAGCCGGAAGATTTAGTTATTAATACTCACGTTTGTAGAGGTAACTACCATTCAGCTTATTTCAGCAGTGGTGCATATGACCCAATAGCTGAACCATTATTTGGCAGAGAAAATGTAGATGCTTACTATCTTGAATTTGATGATGAACGTTCAGGTGGTTTTGAACCTTTAAAGGCTGTTACAGGAGATAAGAAAGTTGTACTTGGTTTAATTACTTCTAAAACTCCAGAACTTGAAGATAAGCAGACAATAATCAATCGTATTCACGAAGCTGAAAAATATATTCCTCTTGACAGACTTTACCTTAGTCCACAATGTGGTTTTGCATCTTGCGAAATAGGTAATAAACTTACAGAAGAAGAACAATGGGCTAAACTTGCTCTTGTAAAAGAAATAGCAGAGGAAGTTTGGGGTAAATAATTTACAAATATAACCTTTCAAGTGTATGAAAAATATGCTTGAAAGGTTTTTTTGTTGTGTTATACTTACACTAGATATAATAGAAAGTAGGTGAGAAAATAATGGAAATAAGTTTTTTGCTGTTTAAACAGATTGCCCAGTTTTTTATAATGATAATAATGGGGTATACATTGGTAAAACTGAAAATTGTAAAATCTGAAGACAGTAAAGTTTTATCAATGGTCTGTCTTTACTTAATAATGCCTTGTGTAATTATAAATTCGTTTTTAATTGAGTTTACACCGGAAAAGTTGAAGGGTTTAGGCTTGGCTGTTGGAGTAGCAATAGTTATACACTTTGTTGCTTGGGTTTTTATTAGAATATTGGGCAAGGTTTTGAATTTTAATCCAGTAGAAAAAGCGTCTGTTATGTATTCAAATGCTGCAAATATGGTAATACCTGTTGTAATGTCAGTTTTAGGCGATGAATGGGTGCTGTATTCTAGTGCTTTTGTATCTGTGCAGTTGGTTTTGTTGTGGACTCATTGTAAGAGTATGCTAAGTAATGAAAAGGGCTTTGAATTAAAAAAGATTTATACTAACATAAATCTTATAGCTATATTTATTGGAATTTTATTGTTTATTACAAAAATTCATATTCCTAGTGTATTACAGGGAACTTTAAAATCTGTAGGTGGAACTGTTGCCCCAATTAGTATGATTATTACTGGTATGATAATGGCAGGAGCAGAGCTTAAAAAGGTATTTGTGAATGAAAGAATTTATTTGGTTTTATTTTTTAGAATGATATTTTTCCCTTTTATTGTGTTTATGATTATATATTTTACAGGCATAACAAAAGTAATAGATAATGGTGCTATGATTTTGTTAGTAACGTTTATTGCAACTATAACACCAACGGCGTCATCAATTACGCAAATGGCACAGGTATATGGAAATAATGAACAATATGCAGGTGCTATAAATATAATGACTACTATTGTAAGTATTGTGACAATGCCTATAATGGTAGCTTTGTACTGTAGTTTTATAGCTGTATAATTATTATTTGAAATATAGAAAATGATGTGCTATATTTAAAATATAAATTATGAAAGAGGGTCTTAATAATGGCAAATGATTTTACTTATTATGCACCTACAAAAGTTGTTTTTGGAAAAGGTGCTGAAACACATGTTGGAAAACTTGTGAAAGAACAGAATTGTAAGAAAGTTCTTATTCATTATGGTGGAGGAAGTGCTAAACGTTCAGGACTTCTTGATAGAATAACAGATAGCCTTGAAAAAGAGGGTATTGAATATGTATCCCTTGGTGGAGTAGTACCTAATCCTAGGTTAAGTTTAGTTTACGAAGGTATAGAGCTTTGTAAGAAAGAAGGTGTAGACTTTATACTTGCTGTTGGTGGTGGTTCAGTGATTGACTCATCAAAGGCTATAGGATATGGTTTGGCAAACGGTGGAGATGTATGGGATTTCTACGATAGAAAGAGAACACCACAGGCTTGTATGCCTATAGGTTGCGTGCTTACTATTGCAGCAGCCGGAAGTGAGATGAGTAATTCATCTGTAATTACAAAGGAAGAAGGTCTTATAAAGAGAGGTTGCAATAGCGATGTATGTAGAGCGAAATTTGCAATTCTTAACCCAGAATTGACAATGACATTACCTCCTTATCAGACTTCTAGTGGCTGTGCTGACATTATGATGCACACAATGGAAAGATACTTTAACCAAAGTGAAAATATGGATATTACTGACAGCATAGCAGAAGGTCTTATGAAAACTGTTAAGAAACACGCAGTAATATTGATGACAGAGCCTGATAATTACGAGTCAAGAGCAGAGGTAATGTGGGCAAGCAGTCTTTCTCATAACGGTATTACAGGTTGTGGTACTGACGGTGGAGATTGGGCAACTCATAAAATGGAACATGAATTAGGTGGTATGTTTGACTGTGCTCATGGTGCAGGGCTTGCTGCAATATGGGCAAGTTGGGCAAGATATGTATACAAGGAAAGAGTAGACAGATTTGCAAAATTTGCTGTTAATGTAATGGGTGTTGAGCCACAGGAAAATGATGATGCAACAGCTTTAAAAGGTATTGAGGCTATGGAAGAATTTTATCATAGCATAAATATGCCAACATCAATAAAGGAATTGGGAATTGATGTTACAGAAGAACAGATACAAGAAATGGCTGAAAAATGTATTGTAGCTTGTGGTGGCTTTGCCGGTAAAGTTAAAAAGTTATATACAGAAGATGTAGCAAATATTTATAGAATGGCAAAATAGTGATTTATGGGGCGAGTTGTTTCGCCCCTTTTTCATTCATCGTCTTCCAATTCGTCATAAATTCTTTTTCTACAATTTTTATCATTAAAGTATTCACAATAACAACAACTTTGCCTTACAGTAGATAAATCATTAGGTAAATATGAAATTGGCTTAAAGCTGGAACAGGTTTTCTGACTACGTTTCTTCATATTATATGACCTCCAATGTAATTTACAGTATTATATTATGAAAAAAGGCATTTTTTATACTTTGATTGCTGGCAAGATGTTATATAAATTAAAAAATATGTTATGAAAAAATGTTTTTCTACTATATAATATAGGAAGAAGATAAATTTTGCTTGCATTGTATGGTATATTATGTTATAATTACTCCAGTTGAATGATGTCTTGTGTGAGAGTGGGTTACGCCCACTCTCGTTTTGTATGTAAAATAAAAAGTTACATTGAAAGGATGGTTAAATGCAGGCAAAGGAAATAGTTAAACTTGTTGAAAAATTAGCTGTACCTATTCTTGAGAAAAAGGGACTTGAATTTGTTGATGTTGAATATGTAAAGGAAGGTGCTTCTTGGTACTTGAGATTATATATTGACAAAGAAGGTGGCGTCGGCATTGACGAATGTGTAGACGTTAGCCGTGAGCTTGATGCTCAGCTTGATGATGATATGACAGAACAGGCTTATATACTTGAAGTAAGTTCTCCGGGACTTGATAGAGTATTAAAGCGTGACCACGAATATATTAAGTATAAGGGCAGAATTGTTGATGTAAAGCTTTTCAAGGCTGTAGATGGTGTAAAGGAATTCCAAGGTACTTTACAGGGTCTTGATGAAAATGACAATGTTACTATTATAACTGAAGACAACCGTACATTAGCATTTAACCGTAAGGACATTGCTACTACAAGATTAGCAGTTATATTATAATTTAAGGAGGATATTTTAAATGGATTGCAAAGAACTTTTAGACTCTTTGGAAATAATTGAAAAAGAAAAAGGTATACCAAAGGAAACAATTTTTGAAGCTATTGAAACATCTCTTGTTACAGCTTGCAAGAAGAACTATGGTACTTCTCAGAATATCAAGGTTGATATGAATAGAGAAACTGGCGAAATCAAGGTTTTCGCTCAGAAGGAAGTTGTTGAAGACGTATACGATGCTTTCTTAGAGGTTTCTCTTGAAGATGCACAGGAAATCAACCCTATGTATGAATTAGGCGATTTTGTTGATTTTGAAATTACTCCTAAGAATTTTGGTAGAATTTCTGCTCAGACAGCAAAGCAGGTTGTTGTTCAGAAGTTTAGAGAAGCTGAAAGAGAAAAAATGTACAACGAATTTTCTGCAAAGGAAAAGGAAGTTGAAACAGCTATTGTTCAGAGAACAGACGGCAAGGGCAATATCATTGTAAACCTTGGCAAGACTGATGCTATTCTTCCTATGACAGAACAGCTTCCAGGCGAAACTTACAAGTTTAACGATAGATTAAAGGTTTATATCCTTAAAGTTTCACTTGCAACAAAAGGACCTCAGGTTACTGTTTCAAGAACACACTATGAACTTGTAAAAAGACTTTTTGAACTTGAATGTCCTGAAATTTTTGACGGCACAGTTGAAATCAAGGGTATTTCAAGAGAAGCTGGTTCAAGAACTAAAATGGCAGTTTATTCAAACAGCGAAAATGTTGATGCAGTAGGTGCTTGCGTAGGTCAGAACGGTTCAAGAGTTGATGTAATCGTAAACGAACTTAAGGGCGAAAAGATTGACATTATCCCTTGGAGCGAAGACCCAGCAGAATTTATTGCTGCAGCTTTAAGACCAGCTAATGTTGTTGCTGTTGAAATTGATGAAAATGAAGACGAAAAGTCTGCTAAGGTTGTTGTACCGGATAATCAGCTTTCACTTGCTATCGGTAAGGAAGGTCAGAACGTAAGACTTGCTGCAAGACTTACTGGTTGGAAGATTGATATTAAGAGTGAATCTCAGGCTCGTTCTACAGACTTTATAGATTTTGACAAAATTGGCAATAATAGTGAAGTTGAAGAAACAATCGAAGAAGAAACAACTGAAGAATAATTTGGGGAGGTGTAAAAATGGCTACTAAAAAGATTCCTTTGAGAAAATGTATAGGTTGTCAGGAAATGAAAAATAAGAAAGAACTTATTCGTGTTGTCAGAAATGATGCTGGCGAAATTTCTCTTGACCCTACAGGTAAAAAGCCGGGCAGAGGTGCATATGTATGCCCAAATGCAGAATGTCTTAACAAGGCGTGTAAATCTAAGGGACTTGATAGGTCATTCAAAACCTCTGTTCCCCAGAGCGTTTATGAAGAGTTAAAAATGCAGTTGGAGAATATAAATGAATAGACAGACACTTTCTCTACTATCACTTTGTCAGAGGGCTGGCAAGATGAAAACAGGTGAAGATACCGTAGAGAAAGCAATTCAGAAAAAGGAAGCTAAGCTGGTTATTATTCCGGAAGATGCTTCTGACAATACAAAAAAGAAATTTACAAATAAATGTAAACATTATGATGTGCCGATTTTAATAACAAGCACTAAAGATATATTGAGCAGTATTATTGGTAAAGACAATCGTAGTACCTTTGCCATAATTGATGAAAATTTTGCAAATAAAATTCATTCTATGCTTGAACAGTAAGTTGTAGTGAGGGGTTGCCCCTAGTCTAAATGGAGGTGTGTTCTATTGTCTAAATTGAGAGTTCATGAATTAGCAAAGACGTTAGAAGTAAGTACAAAAGAACTTATAGAAAAACTTGATAGTATTGGTATTAAGGATAAAAAGGCTGTTAGCTCATTAGATGAGGAATCAGTTGAAAAGGTAAAAGCACTTTACAATAAATCAGAAGCTAAGGCTGAAAAAAAACCAGAAGTTAAAAATGAAGAAAAGCCTGTTGTAAACAATAATAATAACGGTAATAACAACAACAAAAATAACAACAGCAACAACAATAATAATAAAAACAACGGAAATAAAAACGCCGGTCAGAATAACAACAACAATAATAGAAACAATAATAACAACAATAACAGAAATAACGGCAATTTTAATAAGAATAATAACAATAATAGAAACAACAATAACAATTTTAAGAAGAATAACAATTTCAATAATAACAATAATAACTTTAATGGCAAGAAGAATAAGAAGAACAAGGGTGGTCAGAAGCAGGCACCTGTTGCTCCAAAGCAGCCAGAAGTACAGGAAATTTTTGAAATTGCTATTCCAGAAAGCATCAGCATTAAGGATTTAGCTGAAAAGATTAAGAAAGCTCCATCTGCTATTGTTATGGCTCTTATGAAAAAGGGCATTATGGCAAATATCAATCAGGAAATTGATTTTGATACAGTAGAAGAACTTTGTATGGAAGAATTCAACATTATTGTTGAACACGCAAAGGAAATTGATATTTTCGAAGAAGCCTTCAAGGAAGAAGAAGACGATGAAAAGAGCTTAGTAGAAAGACCACCAGTAGTAGTAGTAATGGGTCACGTTGACCACGGTAAAACTTCACTTCTTGATGCTATTCGTCATTCTCACGTTACAGCAAGAGAAGCCGGTGGTATTACTCAGCACATTGGTGCTTACACAGTTTCTATTGATAAAAAGCCTATTACATTCCTTGACACACCAGGTCATGAAGCTTTCACAGCTATGAGAATGAGAGGTGCTCAGGTTACAGATATTGCTATATTAGTAGTTGCTGCCGATGACGGTGTAATGCCTCAGACTATTGAAGCCATTAACCATGCAAAGGCTGCCGGTGTAGAAATTATTGTTGCTATCAACAAGATTGATAAGCCAGGTGCAAACCCAGACAGAGTAAAGCAGGAATTAGTTGAATACGGTCTTGTTTCTGAAGATTGGGGTGGCGAAACAATTTGTGTTCCAGTTTCAGCTCAGACTAAGGAAGGTATTGATAACCTTCTTGAAATGATTATTCTTGTTGCTGAAATGAAGGAATTAAAGGCAAATCCTAATAAGAGAGCAAGAGGTAATATTATCGAAGCTCAGCTTGATAAGGGTAGAGGTGCTGTTGCTACTGTACTTGTACAGAGTGGTACACTTCACGTTGGTGACCCTATTGTTGCCGGTACTTGCTATGGTAAGATTAGAGCGATGATGAATGATAGAGGTCAGAAAGTTAAGAAGGCTGGTCCATCTATGCCTGTGGAAATTCTTGGTCTTAATGAAGTTCCTATGGCTGGTGATATGTTCTACGTTGCTGAAAACGAAAGAAAGGCAAGACAGGTTGCAGAATCTGTTGTAGCTAAGGATAGAGTAGATATGCTCAAGGAAACACCTCAGAAGGTTAGCCTTGATGACTTATTTAGCCAGATTCAGAGTGGTAATATTAAGGAACTTAACATTGTAATTAAGGCTGACGTACAGGGTTCTGTTGAAGCTGTTCGCCAGAGTCTTGAAAAGCTTTCTAATGACGAAGTTAAGGTTAGAACAATCCATGGTGGTGTAGGTGCTATTACAGAATCTGACGTAATGCTTGCAAGTGCATCTAATGCCATTGTAATCGGTTTCAATGTTCGTCCAGAACCATCTGCTAAGAATGTTGCTGAAGAACAGAAGGTTGATGTAAGACTTTACAGAGTAATTTACAATGCTATTGAAGATATTACAGCAGCTATGAAGGGCCTCCTTGACCCAGTATACGAAGAAAAGATTATTGGTCATGCTGAAATCAGAAGTACATTTAAGGCATCTGGTATCGGTACAATCGGTGGTGGTTACGTTACTGATGGTAAGATGAACAGAAATGCTCAGGTTAGAATTATCAGAGATGGTATCGTAATTTACGAAGGCGAACTTGCCGGCTTAAAGCGTTTCAAGGACGATGTTAAGGAAGTTAACACAAGTTTCGAATGTGGTCTTACATTTAATAAGTTTAACGACGTTAAGGAAGGCGACATTGTTGAAGCTTTCGTTATGGAGGAAGTTAAGCGATAATGAAAACAAATACAAGAATGATTCGTATTAATGACGAAATCAAGAAAGAAGTATCAACTATTTTAAGAGGCGAGTTAAAAGACCCTAGAGTAGGTGTTATTACAAGTGTTTTAAAGGTTGATACAACTAACGACTTAAAATATTGCAAGATTTTTGTTAGTATTTTAGGCGATGATGAAAAGAAAGAAGAAGTAATGCAGGTTCTCAATAGAGCTTCTGGTTTTGTCAGAAGTCTTATTGCTAAGAGAATTAATCTTAGAGTTACTCCTGAAATTAAGTTTATACTTGATGATTCATTGGAATATAGCTTTAAGATTGATAAGATTATTAGAGAAATTAACGATAAGTAGGGGATTTGTATGTATGAAAATACCATTGAACAGGATATAAAAAATATACAGACAATATATATTTCTGCTCATGTTAATCCAGATGGAGATGCTGTAGGTTCAGTTATGGGTCTTGCTTTTGCTCTTGAAAAGCTAGGCAAGACTCCGGTTATTCTTCTTGAACATTTTGGAGAAGAATTTAATATTCTTAATGGCAACAGATTTTTATATAATGGGGATTATTCCGAACTAAATCCAGAAATTATGTTTGCTGTTGACTGTGGAGATAAGGAAAGACTTGGAGAGGCTGGTTCAGTTTTTGACAGAGCAACTCTTACTTACAACATTGACCATCACATAAGTAATAATCTCTTTGGAGATAAAAATATAGTAAATAGTCAGGCGTCATCAGCTTGTGAAGTTGTTTACGAGCTTGTAAGTCAGTTTGTAGATATTGATTTAAATATTGCAACTGCTCTCTATACAGGAATACTTACAGATACAGGTTGCTTTATGCATAATTGTACATCAAAAAGAACTCACCAGGTAGCAGGGGAGCTTGTAGGTGTAGGTATTGATACTCCTTTTATTCATCAAAAGATATTAAAGGAAAAGACAATAGAGAGAATGAAAATAGAGGCCAGAGCTGTTGATAATATGAATTATAGCGATGGAATTGCATATACTTATATTACAGCAAAAGATTTAGAGGATAGTGGTGCATCACTTGACCAAATCGGTGGTATAGTTGGATATATGCTTTCTATTAAAGGTTCACAAGTCAGTGTATTCGCAAGTGAAAGAGATAATGGTATTGTTAAATTAAGTTTCCGTTCAAAATCAGTTGATGTAAATAAAATTGCATCAGAATATGGTGGTGGTGGTCATATATTGGCTGCCGGTGCTTCTGTAGAGGGAAATTTAAAAGATGTGTTGGAAAAAGCAGTAGAAAGAGTTAAGAGAGAATTAGATGAAAAGTAATTATAATTTTTCAGGTGTTATAAATATTTATAAGGAAAAGGGTTTTACTTCTCACGATGTAGTAAATATAGTCAGAAATACCCTCAGCAAAGTTAAGACTGGTCACACAGGTACTCTTGACCCAGAGGCAGAAGGGGTTCTGCCAGTTTGCGTAGGTAAGGCAACTAAGTTGGCTGACTATATTGCAGCAGATATTAAAGAATATATTGCTGAAATAACTCTTGGCATCTCTACTACAACAGAAGATATTTTTGGTGATGTATTGGAGGAAAAGCCTGTAAACGTTACAGAAGATGATTTTAAAAATGCTACTGTGAATTTTATAGGCGAATACCACCAAAAGCCTCCTATGTACTCAGCAATAAAAGTAAACGGAAGAAAATTGTATGAATTGGCAAGAGAGGGCAAAGAAGTAGAAAGAAAAACCAGACTTATACATATCTTTAACATTTCAGATATTAAAAGCTTGGGAGATAATAAATTTGCCTTTAAAGTCCTTTGTTCGAAAGGTACATATATCAGAACTCTTTGTAAAGATATAGGTGAAAAACTTGGCTGTGGTGGCTGTATGTCAAAGCTGACACGTAGCCGTAGTGGTAACTTTTATCTTGAAAACAGTATAAAAATTGATGACTTTAAAAAATTAGTAGGAGAGGGCAATATAAAAGATGTTCTTATTCCTATGGATGTGATTTTAAAGGATTTTAAAACGGTTACTGTTACTAAAGAGGCAGAAAAGTACGTTGTAAACGGAAATCCAATATCTAAGAATTATTTAAGTACCAAGGAAATGGATAAAGGAGGACAAGTTGTTCTCAAAGATTGGGACAACAACATTGTCGGAATTTATACAGTAGAAGAGGAATTTATTAAACCTAAAACTATGTTAAAATAAGGTGATAAAAATGAAGGTTTATGAAACTGATGATTTTCAAATAGAGAGAGCTTCGGCTGTATCATTAGGTAACTTTGACGGTGTTCATTTGGGACATCAGGAGTTAATTAAAACTGTCAAAGAATATTCCAAAAGAGAAAATTTAGAAAGTGTAATTTTTTCATTTTATCCTCATCCCGTAGAGTTTTTTGGCAAAAAAGGCGAATTTCTTACTATGCTCTCTTTAGATGAAAAGAAATTTATAATTGAAAAAATGGGTGTAGATGACCTAGTGCTTTATCCTTTCAATAGAGAGTTTGCACAGCTTGCACCAGAGGCATTTATGGATTTGCTTGTTAAAAAAACAAATTGCAAGGTTCTTGTAGTTGGGGAAAATTATTGCTTTGGTAGAGATAGAGTAGGCAATTTGGAAATTTTGAAAAAATTGGGAGAAGAAAGAGGAATAAATGTTATAGGCATTAGTTCTGTAAAAACCAATGGTGTCAGAGTTTCCAGTACAAGAATTAGGGGACTTATAAATTATGGGGATATGGAAACTGTAGCGAAGTTACTTAATAAGCCATATTTTGTAATAGGTAAGGTTGTTCATGGTGACCAGAGAGGAAGATTAATGAATTTTCCTACAGCAAATCTTGAACCACCTGAAAAGAAGCTCCTACCTCCAGATGGAGTTTATCTTACATCTGTGATTTATGAGGGAAAGACATATTATGGATTTTCTAATGTAGGAACAAATCCTACTTTTGGCAAAAATAATAGAAGAATTGAAACTAATATTTTTGACTTTAATGAAGATATTTATGATAAAGAAATTATTGTTTGTTTTTACAAGAGATTGAGAAACGAAAGAAAATTCAAAAATATGGACGAGTTAGTAGCTCAGTTAAAAGATGATAAAAACACAGCATTAGAATATATAAATAATCTTGATGTGTTGAAATATAAATTATAATATTTGCCACTTCATTAACTATTTTTATAGTTAGTGAGGTGGTTTTTGTTATTTAGTAATAAAAAAGAATGGTGAAAAATAAATTTTAACACCATTCTATTTCTTTTTCGCAACCATAGGAATTAAGTTGGTATCTTCTTCAAGAATATCGTTGTTTTGCATACAATTTTCAATCTTTTCCTGTATATCTTCGTCCTCGTCATCATTTGATGTGGGAGAATTGTTTGTTATAAGACTTTGTAAAATCGTATTATAAATGTTTGAAACATTAGATTTCCAGTTTTTTCTTATTAGCTTAGCTTGGTCCTTTGAGGCAACTGTAAGATTAAGTTCAATTAATGGGGCATCGTCTTCTATGATACCACATTTAACAATATATTCATTTTCTGCATAGTAAAAATAATTTGCGTAAACTGAATATTCTTTTTTTATTCTACTTTTGTTCTTACGCACATAAGCCAATATACTACCTAACTTTGACTCAGGAATACGTTTGCTAAAATAACGTATACATTGAGTACCATCTTCAGTAATAGAGTAAAAATAGCCGTTGTCTTCATTTAATTTTTCGACAATACCGTTTTCAACCATTTCCTGTAAATATATTTGAAAGTCCATATAATCCATATAATTAGGGACTGCAAAATCCAAAAGGTCTGCCCATGAAATAGGCATATCTAACTGGTAAATTAAGTAGAGTAGGATAAGCTTGTTTTCTGCCATTATAGCAGTTTTTGTCATCAATACCAACTCCTATAAAAAACTATATTATATTATAAATCATTTTTTTAATATTGTAAATCCTCTTTTTATTCCATAAATATAGAAATAATTACATAAATTTTGGTTACATTTTACCTTGACAAGAACATCTAGTAATAAAGCCCCTAGATATGGAATTTAAAACCTTTCTTTTATCAAGACTCCAGCGAGGTTCAAACAAATCCTCTTTTGGTCCGTCACCTGTAATTCTATGTATAACAATGTTTTGAGGAGCTTTTTCGATTAATTTTATTACAATATCTACATATTCATCAAGAGATAAAATCTTAAAAGGCTGTTTGCAATATAAATTATACAATTCAGTATTTTTAATGATGTGAAGTAACTGAAGTTTAATTCCATCAGTACCACAATCTATGGCGAATTGTAAAGTGTTTTGATAATCTTCAAAAGTTTCATTAGGTAAACCTATTATTATATGTGTAATAGTATCTATGCCTAAAGATTTTAAATTTTTCACAGCATTTTCATATATGCTGTTTTCGTAACATCTGTTAATTAGTTTTACAGTATTTTCATTGGAAGTCTGTAAACCTAATTCTACAGTAACGTATGTTATTTTTTGTAATTCATTTAATAATGAAAGAACTTCCGAATCAAGACAATCAGGTCTTGTGGCAATAGAAATACCTACTACATTTGGTAAATTGGCAGCCTCAAAATAAAGTTGACGCAATTTATCAATACTTCCGTAAGTGTTAGTAAAGGCTTGAAAATAGATAAGATACTTTCCATATCCCCATTTTTTAGCCATTGTTTCTTTCATCTGTTCAAACTGTTCTGTAACTGAAAGTACTCTGTTGCCTGCAAAATCTCCAGAACCTTTGGCACTACAAAATATACAGCCTTTTGTGGAAAGCTTTCCGTCACGATTAGGGCAAGTAAAACCACCGTCAATGGCGATTTTAATGATTTTTGAACCAAATTTTTCTCTGTAATAGTCATTGGCAGAATAAAAAGGATGTTTAGGATTAATCATAATTTATTCTCCAATAATCTCTATCTGACAAACTGACATAGCTAAAAGGGCGTTTTTGTGGCTCTCTGGAGTAACACCTGCACAACAATCAGCCTTTACAGAAATTTTAACTTCCGGTAAAAGGGATTTAATTAAGAAAGCATTTGATATTACACATATGTCAGTACATAAGCCTATTATTTCAATTTGAAAAGGTTCTTTTATTTTACATAATTCTTCAGCAAGCTTTGGGCAACCAAAACCACTCTTTTCAAAAATACCACAACTGCAGGCTACTTTTAAAACATCAGAATTTATCTCCCAGCCGTTTGTATTTTTAATACAGTGGGGCACAGGAAGATTTTTACCTTCTTGAGTTTCTAAGTAATTTTCAAAATGCGTATCAGCAGTTAAGAAAATATCTGAGCTGTCATATTTTTTTATTTCATCAATGACTTTTGGAACAATAGCTATAGCTTCTTTAGTGCCTAAAGCTCCGTCAATAAAGTCATTTTGCATATCTATAACTAAAAGAATTTTTCGCATAAAATATTACTCCCATTCATAAAAACAGGATGAAACGAAGTATCATTTCATCCTAGAATAAGCATACTAAATAACAAGCGTAAACAACATTATACTACAAATTTCTTATTAAGTAAAGTATTATTTAATAGGTATTGCAATTCCGTGCATAAGCAATTCCTCGGCATGAGATTTATCAGTATCCTGTGAAAGTATAATTTCACTTAAAATAATCTGCTTAGCTGTGCCGAGAAGTTTCTTCTCTATACTGGAAAGACTTTTAACTCTCTCTCTAAGAAAGAGGGTTTTAAAAACTTGTGTAATTTTAAATAAATCGCCGGTTTTTAATTTTGCCATATTTTCTTTATATCTCAAATTCCAGTTATTAGACATATCAATAGGTTCAGCATTATTTACAATATCTATTACTTCTTCAGCTGAATTTAAAGCTCTAAGACCGAGAACATCGGCTTTGCTTTTAGAAATTAAAATTTTAAGGTCACCTATTGGAATATGAAGAACATAGTAGGAAAGTTCCTGACCGTCAACATCTCTAGTTTCAATACCTTCAATAACACCTGCACCATACATAGGGTAAACAACCCTGTCACCTACATTAAACACCGATAATCCTCCTCTCAAAATAATAAACAATCGTACAAAAGTATTATATCATAAGGTGGAAAAATTTGTAATAATATAAATTACCAATAATTTTACTGTTTTTTTGGGCAATATTAAAAAAAGGAAAAATTTAATTTTATTTATGAAAATAAATATTCATAAAACTTGGAATAATATTAAAATAACCTATTTACTTTTAATGGCTTTTTTGATAGAATGAATATAAATTAAGACGAAAAAAGTCGACGAAAAATATATTGTAGAAATTTGTAAAATTATTAAAAAATAATTTGAATTTTCTGTTGACAAAATACTATAAAAATGGTATTATTCATTAGATATATTTGAGCAAGAAAAGGAGGATGTACTATGTGTAAAAATACTTTGACAGCTATGGCAGTATTCAAAATATTTTTATCCCCTTTTGTTTGCTTTTTTTGTGGTTTGCAAAGACAGTGGAAAGAGTGTTTTTAGAAATTCTTTTTATTGTCTTTTTTATTGTCTAAATTTACTATAAAGGAGTGATAGCTTTGTATAACAGGAAGGACCTCCTTGGCTTGAGAGATTTAAGTGCTGATGAAATTATGACTATTCTCAATACAGCAAAGGAAATGAAAGCAAAAATAGATAATCCATCTTTAAGAGATGATAGTCTTAGTAAAAGTAGTATAGTTACTCTTTTCTATGAAAATAGTACAAGAACTAAAATGTCATTTATGCTTGCAGGTGATTACCAGGGAGCTATTGTAAAAGACCTTGGCGTTGCAACAAGTAGTGTTTCAAAGGGTGAAAGTCTTGTGGATACAGGTGTAACTCTTGACCAAATGGGCATAAATATAATGATAATAAGACATCAGATGACTGGTGCAGCTCATCTTTTAGCTAAAAATGTAAAGGCTAGTGTTGTAAATGCAGGTGATGGTTCAAATGAACACCCTACACAGGCACTTCTTGACCTTTTCACTATTATGGAAAAGAAGGGCAGTTTTGAAGGCTTAAAGGTTGTAATTCTTGGTGATATTTCTCATTCAAGAGTAGCAAGAAGTAATGCCTTCGGTCTTACAAAATTAGGTGCTAAGGTTACACTTGCAGGTCCATCAACATTAGTAAGCAATTCTATGAAGTCTTTAGGTGTTGAAGTTGAAACAGATATTCCAAAGGCAATCAAAGATGCAGATGTTGTAATGGGATTAAGAATACAGTTTGAACGTCAGAAGAATATGCCATTCCCAAGTTTAAGAGAATATTCAAGTTTATTTGGTGTAAATTCAGAAATTTTGAAATATGCCAAGGACGATGTTCTTGTAATGCACCCAGGTCCTGTAAACAGAGGTGTTGAACTTAGTACAGAAGTAATTGACGGTAAGAATTCTGTTATTACTGTACAGGTTAAGAATGGTGTTGCTGTAAGAATGGCAGTTTTAAAGCTTTTAACAGAGGCTAATAGCAGATAGGGGGACATACATTGAGTAGCTTATTTATTAAAAACGGTCGAGTAATTGACCCTGTAAATAATATTGATAGTGTTGCAAATGTTCTTGTTGTTGATGGCGTTATTGCAGAAGTAAGTGATAAACTTTCAGCAGATGCAGACAAGGTTATAGATGCAGAAGGTTGTTGGGTAATGCCTGGTTTTATTGACCTTCACGTTCACTTAAGAGAACCTGGTCAGGAAAAAAAGGAAACTATTGCAACAGGTACTAGAGCAGGTGCTATGGGTGGTTTTACATCAGTTTGTGCTATGCCTAACACTACACCAGTTACTGATAATGAAATTATGGTAACTTACATTAAGTACAAGGCAGAAAAAGAAGGCGTAATCAATGTATTGCCTATCGGTGCTATTACTAAGGGTCAGAAGGGTGAAGAACTTGCTGACATTGGTAGAATGGCTCAGGCTGGTGCTTGTGCAATTTCAGAAGACGGTCGTTCTGTAGAAAACGCATCTCTTATGAAGACAGCTCTTAAGTATTCAAAGATGTTTAATCTTCCGGTATTTGACCACTGTGAAGATGCAAAGCTTGCCGGTAAAGGTTCAATGAATGCTGGCGATGCAGCTGCATTACTTGGCTTAAAGGGCATAAGCAATGACTCTGAAGAAGTTATTGTTTCAAGAGATATGATTTTAGCAGGTGCTACAGGTGCTAAACTTCACTTATGCCATATTTCTACAAAGGGTAGTGTTGATTTAATTAGAGAATCACAGGCTAGAGGTATTGATGTAACAGCAGAGGCAACTCCTCATCACTTTACATTATGTGATGAAGATGTGCCGGCATATGACAGCAATTTCAAAATGAATCCTCCTCTTAGAAGTAGAGAAGACTTAAAGGCTATTAAAGAGGCTTTAAGAGATGATGTTATTTCTGTTATAGCTACAGACCATGCTCCACATCATATTGATGATAAGAACTGCGAATTTGCAAAGGCAGCAAATGGTATAATTGGTCTTGAGACAGCTTTCCCTCTTGCTGTAACTGAGCTTGTAGAGCAGGGTTATCTTACACCATCACAGCTTGTTGAAAAAATGAGTGCAAACCCAGCAAAGATACTTGGTATCAAGAAGGGTCAGCTTACTCCTGGTGCTTGTGCAGATATTACTATTGCAAAGGCTGATGAAGAATATACAATAGATGTATCTAAAATGGTAAGCAAAGGAAAGAATACACCTTTCGGTGGCAGAAAAGTCAAAGGAAAGGTTCTTTATACAATCGTTGGAGGCAACGTAGTTGTTGAAAACGGAAATTTAGTAGAGGAGGCAAAATAATGATTATAGATAGACTTATTGATAGAATTAAGGAATTAGAAAATCCTACAGTAGTTGGTCTTGACCCAAGACTTAACTTTATTCCTAATTTTATTACAGAAAAGTATTACAATAAATATGGATATACTCCAAAGGCTGTTGCAAAGTCAATGTACAAGTTTAACAAATACATCATTGATGAAATTTGTGATATTGTACCAGCTGTTAAGCCACAGATTGCAATGTACGAAAGATACGGTATTGAGGGTATGAAGGCTTATGCAAAGACTTGCGAATATGCTAAGGCTAAGGGTCTTATTGTAATTGGCGATATTAAAAGAAGTGATATTGCTTCAACTGCAGAGGCTTATGCTGATGGTCATATTGGTAGAGTAAAGATTGGATCAAATGAATACCCAAGTTTTGCTCAGGATATGATTACACTTAATCCATATCTTGGCTCAGACTCTATTACACCATACATTCAGGATTGTAAGGATTTTGAAAAGGGTCTTTTCATTCTTGCAAAGACTTCTAATCCAAATAGTGGCGAAATTCAGGACCTTATGGTAGACGGCAAGCCTATTTATGAAAAAGTTGGCGAACTCATTGAAAAGTGGGGCGAAGACTTAAGAGGTAAATATGGTTATAGCTCAATCGGTGCAGTTGTTGGTGCAACTCACCCAGATCAGGCAAAGGTTCTTAGAGAAGCTATGCCTCATACTTTCTTCCTTGTACCAGGTTATGGTGCACAGGGTGGTAAGGCAGAAGACCTTGCTGTATGCTTTAAAGATGGTATTGGTGCAATCGTAAACTCATCAAGAGGTATTATTGCTGCTCATACTAAAGACCAGTATAAGGGTTGCTTTACTGATGAAACAGAATTTGCAAAGGCTGCTAGACAGGCTTGTATAGATATGAAAAATGATTTAAGGAGATGTATATAATTATGGAAAAGACCATAAAGGCTGAACTCATACTTGAAAACGGTATTAAGTTCTACGGCAACGCATTCGGTTACATTAAAGAAACCGTTGGCGAAGTAGTTTTCACAACTGGTATGACTGGTTATCAGGAAACACTTACTGACCCTTCTTTTGCCGGACAGATTGTAACAATGACTTATCCGCTCATTGGTAATTACGGTATCAACCTTGAAGATATGGAAAGCAGAAAGCCTTTCTTAAAAGGTTTCGTAGTTAGAGAAAAATGTGATGTACCTAACAACTGGAGATGCGAAATGAATCTTGATGATTTCCTTCAGCAGAACAAGATTATGGGTATCGAAGGTATTGATACAAGAGCTTTAACTAGAGTATTAAGAGAAAATGGTACTATGAAGGGTATCATTACTACAAGAGTTGATGATTTAACTCCTAGCCAGATTAAGCAGAAGTTTGATACTTATACAAATGCTTATGCTGTAAAGGAAGTTACTATTGACGAACCTTACACAATTAATGGTATTGGTACACATTTTGCTGTACTTGACTGTGGTATTAAGCAGAATATCTTAAGAGATTTATCAAAGAGAGGTTGCAAGCTTAGTGTATTCCCTGCATTCACATCTGCTGATGAAATTCTTTCTGTAAATCCAGATGCTATTTTCTTAGGTAACGGCCCTGGCGACCCACAGGATATTCCAGAAGTTGTAGAAACAGTTAAGAAACTTATTGAATCAGGTATTCCTGTACTTGGTATTTGTCTTGGTCATCAGCTTATAAGTCTTGCACTTGGTTGTAACACTAAGAGATTAAAGTTTGGTCACCATGGTGGAAACCATCCAGTAAAGGATGTAAAGACTGGCAGAGTATATATCACAAGCCAGAACCACAACTTCGTTGTATGTGACTTATCAGATGATGTTGAGCCTACTTTTGTAAACGTAAATGATGGTAGTATTGAAGGTATTAGACATAAGACTAAGCCAATCTATTCAGTACAGTTCCACCCAGAAGCAAGCCCAGGACCACTTGATACAGAGTTTTTATTCGATAGATTTATTAAGACAGTAGAGGAGGTTAAGACTCGTGGCTAAGGATAATTCAATTAAAAAGGTACTTGTAATCGGTTCAGGTCCTATCGTAATCGGACAGGCTGCTGAATTTGACTATTCTGGCACACAGGCTTGCCAGTCATTAAAAGAAGAAGGTATTGAGGTTGTTCTTGTAAACTCTAACCCTGCCACTATTATGACAGATATTGGTATGGCTCATTACACTTACATTGAACCTCTTACTATTGATTTTGTAGAAAAGGTTATTGCTAAGGAACGTCCTGATAGTATCATCGCCGGTATGGGTGGTCAGACAGGTCTTAACTTAAGCTGTGAACTTTATGATGCAGGTATTCTCGATAAGTACAATGTTAGAGTTATTGGTACTTCTATTGCTTCTATTAAGGAAGGTGAAGATAGAGATAGCTTTAAGCAGTTAATGGAAAGAACTAATCAGCCTATCGTTGAAAGTGACATTGTAACAGATGTTGAATCAGCTGTAGAATTTGCAGAAAAGATTGGTTACCCAGTTATTGTACGTCCTGCGTATACATTAGGTGGTACTGGTGGTGGTATCGCTGCTGACGAACCAGAATTAAGAGAAATTTGTACTCAGGGTCTTCACCTCAGCCGTGTAGGTCAGGTACTTATTGAAAAGAGTATTGCTGGTTGGAAAGAAATCGAATTCGAAGTAATGAGAGATGGTGCAGGTAACTGTATTACAGTTTGTAGTATGGAAAACGTTGACCCTGTTGGTGTTCATACAGGTGATAGTATCGTTGTTGCTCCAGCTCAGACACTTTCAGATAAAGAATATCAGATGCTTAGAAGTGCTGCTATTAACATTATCAACTCTATTGAAATCAAGGGTGGTTGTAATGTACAGTTCGCACTTGACCCTAACAGCTACAACTATGCTGTAATCGAAATCAACCCTAGAGTTTCTCGTTCATCTGCTCTTGCATCTAAGGCAACTGGTTATCCTATTGCTAAGGTTGCAGCTAAGATTGCATTAGGTTATAACCTTGATGAAATCAAGAATGCAGTAACAGGCAAGACTTTTGCTTGTTTTGAACCAACTCTTGACTACGTTGTATTAAAGTTCCCACGTTGGCCATTTGATAAGTTCTTTGGTGCTAAGAGAACACTTGGTACTAAGATGATGGCAACTGGTGAAATTATGAGTATTGGTAAGAGTTTCGAAGCTGCTCTTTTAAAGGGTATTCGTTCTCTTGAAATTGGTCAGTACGGTCTTGAAAGAAAGTCTTCTAAGGCTAGAACTCTTGAAGAACTTAAGAGACGTGTTGTTGTTCCAGATGATGAAAGATTATTCGACCTTGCAGAAATGTTAAGACGTGGCTACAAGGAAGAAAAGGTTTGCCAGATTACTGGTATGGACTTATTCTTCGTAGACAAGATTAACAAGATTGTTAAGATGGAAGAAGAACTCAAGAATATTAAGGTTGAAGAATTTACAGAAGAATCTCTTTCTTACTACAAGGAAAAAGGCTTCTCTGATAAGGCAATCAGTAACTTTGTAGGTTGCAAGCCACCAGAGATTTATGCTTTAAGAAAGAAATGGAATATTATGCCTGTATTTAAGATGGTTGATACATGTGCAGGCGAATTTGAGGCTGTTACTCCATATTACTATTCTAGCTACGATTCAGAAACAGAAGTTAGAGTTAGTGATAAGAAGAAGGTTATGGTTATTGGTTCCGGTCCTATCAGAATTGGTCAGGGTATTGAATTTGACTATTGTTCAGTTCATTGTATCAAGGCTCTCAAGAAGGCTGGTATTGAAACAATAATCGTAAACAACAACCCAGAAACTGTAAGTACAGACTTCGATACAGCTGATAAGCTTTACTTCGAACCACTTACAGAAGAAGATGTATTAAATGTAGTTGAAACTGAAAAGCCAGACGGTGTTATTCTCCAGTTCGGTGGTCAGACAGCTATTAAGCTTGCTAATTTCTTTGACGAAATGCACATTCCAATCCTTGGTACACTTCCAGAACAGATTGATGCTGCTGAAGATAGAGAAAAGTTTGATGAAATTCTTGAATCTCTTGACATCAGAAGACCAAAGGGTAAGGGTGTATGGACTCTTGAAGAAGGTATTGCTGTTGCTAATGAACTTACATTCCCAGTTCTTGTACGTCCTAGCTACGTTCTTGGTGGTCAGGGTATGGAAATCACTCATAACGAAGCACAGCTTACTAAGTACCTTGTAGAAGCCTTCGAAAAGGATAAGAAGAACCCAGTTCTTATTGATAGATACCTTGGTGGTAGAGAAATCGAAGTTGATGCTATTTGTGATGGTACAGATGTATATATTCCAGGTATTATGGAACATTTGGAAAGAGCCGGTGTTCACTCTGGTGATAGTATTTCTATTTACCCACCTCAGCATATTAGCGAAGAAATTCAGGCTCAGATTCTTGACGAAACTAAGAGAATTTCTAATGCCCTTAAGATTATTGGTATGATTAATATTCAGTTCATTGAATTCAGAGGCGAACTTAATATTATCGAAGTAAACCCTCGTTCTTCAAGAACTGTACCTTATATTACAAAGGTAACAGGTGTTCCTGTTATTGATATTGCTACAAATGTAATGCTTGGTTCTAAGCTTGCAGATATGGGATACAGCACAGGTATTGCACCTACTCCAGATGTAGTAGCTGTTAAGGTTCCTGTATTCTCTACAGAAAAGCTTCCACAGGTTGAAGTAAGTCTTGGACCTGAAATGCGTTCTACAGGTGAAGTTTTAGGTGTAGGTTATAACCTTGAAAATGCTCTCTATAAGGGCTTTATTGCATCAGGTATGACTGTTCCTAAGGCTGGTAGCACAATTCTTGCAACTGTTAGAAGTCAGGACCACGAAACTTTTGTACCTATTGCTAAGAGATGTGCAGATTTAGGCTGTAACTTCATTGCTACAAAGGGTACTGCTAAGGTTTTACAGGAAAATGGTATTGACTGTAAGGTTGTTAAGAAGATTAGCGAAGGTGTTCCAAATATCATTGATACTATCAGAAGTGGTGTAATTGACCTTATTGTAGATATTCCAAAGAAAGCTAATGATGTTAAGAGTGATGGCTTTAAGATTAGAAGAACAGCTATCGAAAGTGATTTAACACTTATTACTGCTCTTGATACATTTAAGGCTATGGTTGATGTAATGGAAAAGAAGATTAATCAGGATGAATTAGCTATCTTTGACATTAACAGAGATATGAAAAAATAATATAGTGTTGTAAATGCGATTTACTTCAAGAAGGGTGCTGGCTTTATGTCAGCATTCTTTTTTTGTCGAAATATGACGTAATATATCACAATATGCCAGAATATGACAATTGAATATGTATTTTCTCTAAAGTATAATTAATGTAGTATACATAATATAATATATGGAGAAAAATTATGCAGAAAATTTATATTTGTGATGATAATAAAATTCAATTAATTAAAATTAAAAACATAATTCAGGAAGAAATTCTTAAACAGGACTATGATATGAAGATAGAAAAATATTATACTTCTAGTGAGGAATTTCTTTTTGACATTGTTGAGTCTAAAGAATCCAATATTTATTTTTTGGATGTATGTATGGAAAATGAAAATAGTGGGTTTAAAACAGCTATTGAAGTGAGGAATAAACAACCTAATTCTTTTATAATTTTTATAACTTCTCATTATGAATTTGTATACAATGTTTTTGGCTATCATATAGAGCCATTGGATTATATAGTAAAGGAAATAAATGAGGAGAATATTAAAAAGAAAATTGAAAATTGTCTTATTACAATAGATATGCGTTGTAATAAAGACGGTAAAGGGTATAATAAATTTTCATTAAAAATTGGAAGAAGTAATATATCAGAGGATTATGAAAAAATTATAAGTTTTGAAAAGGTTTCAGATTCCAACAGGGTTATTATGACTACACAGAATTCTAAAATGGAATTTTATGGGTCAATATCTGATATAATAAATAATTTAAATGAAGATTTTTGCAGATGTAAAAGAAATTATATTGTAAATAAGAAATATATAGATTATATTGATAAAAAGAATAAATTAATTTATATGAAAAACAATACGGTATTTTCATATTCAAATAGACTTATGAAGGAGATGATGTAGAATATATGGGTTCAATGGGTATTTTGATTGCTATAACCTGTATTGCAAATTATATAAGTGGAATGATATTGGCAAGAGAAAAATATGATACATTAAAAATGATTGTCTATATTGTAGTACAAGTTTTATTGTCATATTTGCTTATAGATAAAGTTCCCAGAATTATAGTATATACTGGGATTATAGGTACTGTTTATCTTCTCTATGATAAAAGCAAGTCATTTGATTATAGCTTAGTTATAGCATTGTTTGTACAGATTATAATAATGATAGCAGATGTTATAGAATCTAATCTGGCAATATTAATTACAAAAAAGGATATTAATACTTTACTTTATAGAAATGATTATAATATGATTATTTATGCTTTTATTGCCATACTAATTTTATCTTTATTGTCAGCTTTTGTTAGTTGGGTAGTAAATAAAAAGATGAAAATGAAGATGCTGGACTTTAAAGAAATAAATAGCAAACTTTTGATTGTAATTCTTTTAATTAATTTTATAATAATTTTTTCAAGTGGTAATGTTTGTAAAAAGCTAGGATTTAATAATGAATTTATACAAAGTCTGGGGCTTTTGTTATGTCTCTATACACTTTTTCTTGCTATGTTTATGATAATGTTTATTAAAAATGTAGTTTCTGAATATGATATAAAATTAGAAAGAGAAAAGAACAAGCAATTAAATCTCTATACAAAGGAAATAGAGGAACTTTATAATAGTCTTAGAACATTTAAACACGATTATAAAAATATACTTACAAGTATGTCGCTGTATATTTCGGAAAAAGATATGGATGGACTTGCGGAATATTTTAAGAAAACTGTTTTACCTACAGATTTAATAATAAATAATAATGAATTTAGTATAGCCAGTTTGCAATATGTGGAAGTTAAAGAACTTAAAGCCTTGTTAGCAATGAAACAAATAGAGGCTAAAAATAAAAATGTGGACTGTAATATTCGTGTTTTAGGTATTGTAAAAGAAATAAATATGGGCATTATAGATTTAATAAGGATTGTAGGAATACTGTTTGATAATGCTATACAGGCAGCAGAGGCTACAGAAAGTGGTAAGGTAACCTGTACTTTAAAACAAGGGGATATATTTAAAATAGAGATTAGAAATAATTATATAGGAAATATAGATGATACATCAAAGTTTTTTGAAAAAGGTTATACAACTAAAGAAAGTGGCAGTGGAATAGGATTGTATAATTTTCTAAACATAATACGTAACTATGATAATGCTATTTATTCTGTAACATTGGATAATAATGAATTTATAATTCGTATTACTATATCATAAAATGTCGAAAAATGCAGAAAAGTATAATTTATTGTACTATTATATGGTTTTTTGTCCTTATTTATTGATTAACAAATGATAGATTAAGTTTTTGTGTAAAATTAACAAGTTAAATGTGGTTTTTATAAAAAACTGATGATGAAATGAAGTGTGAAATAGAAAAATATTAAAAAAACCATTATTTTAATACGGTTATCACGCTTTTGGAAAAATTGACATAAATTAACTTTTACAATATACTTTTTCTAGGGCAAGAAAGGATGGGATAAAAATTAAATTTGTAGATGATTTTGTTTCAAGTAAGGTAGTAGATGATAACTACGACCATATTGAAAAAGTAAAAATAGCCTACGGAATGGAGATACTTTTAGAAAATTTAATAAAGACAGTCGTTATTATTGGTTTGGCATTAGCCTTAGGTGGATTAAAGTACACCTTAGTGGCTATTTTATCATTTGCAATTTTAAGGTTTTTTACTTTTGGTTTGCACTGTCAATCAGGAGTAATGTGTTTACTGCTTTCTGTATTTTTAGATGTAATAAGCCCTATACTAATAAAAGATATCTATGTTGGTACAATAGCCCGTAGCGTACTAATGATTACATATATCTTTATCATTTTCAGATACGCACCAGCAGATACAGAAAATCATCCTTTGGTAAAGAAAGAGGTCAGAAAACAGCTAAAAAGCCGAGCTGTAATCGTAAGCATTATTTACTGTCTTTTAGCTATATTTGCAAAGCCAATGTGGTTTGTCAATATATTGATGCTTATGGAGACCTACGTTGTTATAAGTATCTTGCCCGTATCGTATAAAATTTTTAGAAGGAGGTACAACAATTATGAAGAATTTAATGATGAAAATTAAGTCAATTGTTACAAACAAAACTGTTTTACAGGTTTGTACATTTGCTTTAGTTGTTGGTTCTGTTGCTATTGGTAGATGTCTTCCAGGATATGCTCACGAACCAAAGTTACCAAACGAATTAATCGAAAAATAATTTTAAAAGCTAAAAGACAGAACAAAAAATTCCCAAACGTATTTATCTAGCAAAGGCATTTGATTTATATTATCAAGTGCCTTTGTTTATGCAATAAAATAATAATTGACAAATTTTGAAATAATGTTAAAATAATAATGTATCAGGGGAGTTGCCTTTGACATCTGAGAAAGTTTTAAACTGACCCTTATACCTTTTCGGATAATGCCGGTATAGGGAGATATATTATATTAAGTATTTTATAAATCCCAAGTTTTCTGGGATTTTATTTTTTTGCTTTAAATTATGGTTAGGAGGAATAATAAATGAATGCAAGTGTAGCAATTCAGGTGTTACCAGATACAAGAGATGAAAATGAGTTAATAAGAATAGTAGATGAGGTTATAGCTTATATTAAGAGCACAGGACTTAATTGCTCTGTAGGACCTTTTGAAACAACTATTGAAGGCGATTATGACCAGCTTATGGACATAGTAAAAGAATGTCAGAAAGTGGCTGTAAATGCAGGGGCTAAGTCTGTTTCTGCTTATGTTAAAGTTGTTTATAAGCCAGAAGGAGATGTATTAACTATTGAAAAGAAAATTACAAAACATCATCAAGAATAGTACATCTTTATGGACGTTTATTGTCTTTTTAATACTGTGGCAGGTTGTTTCTGTTTCGGAAATAATACCTGAATATATGTTGCCGTCGCCAATAAAAGTAGTAAGTGCTTTAAAAACTGATTTTTTACTACTTTTGGGGCATACAGGTACAACCCTGACAGAGGCTTTTTGGGGACTGGCTTGTGGTATAATATTAGGTTTAATTACGGCTATTCTTATGGATATGTGCAAGATATTAAACAAAATATTGTATCCCATAATAATAGTGTCACAAACAATACCAACAATAGCCATTGCACCTCTTTTAGTGCTTTGGTTTGGTTATGAATTGACACCTAAAATTGTACTTATAACAATAACAACATTTTTCCCAATAGCAGTAGGGACATATACAGGACTTCATTCAGTAGACAAAGACGAAATACAGCTTATGAAGTCTATGGGGGCAAGTAGATTACAAATATACAGACATATTAAATTTCCGGCATCAAGAGGTGAATTCTTCTCAGGACTTAGAATATCTGCTGCTTATTCAGTAGTAGGTGCAGTTATTTCAGAATGGCTTGGAGGATATAATGGACTTGGTGTTTATATGGTAAGAGTAAAAAAGTCTTACTCATTTGACAAAATGTTTGCAGTTATAATTTTAATATCTGTTATAAGTCTTATATTAATGAAGATTGTAGACTTTTTAAAGAAAATTTCTATGCCTTGGGAATTATCAGAAAATAAAATGGAGAAAAATATATGAAAAAATTTATATCAGTTTTTGTAGCTGTAGTAACGGCTTTAAGTTTTACAGGCTGTGGTCAGACTGCTACATCAGAAAATAAAAATTTAGAAAAGGTAACAGTTGTTTTAGACTGGACACCAAATACTAACCATACAGGTCTTTATGTAGCAAAAGAAAAAGGTTATTTTGAAGATGCCGGACTTGATGTGGAAATTCAACAGCCACCGGAAGACGGAGCAACACTTATGGTTTCTTCAGGTAAAGCACAGTTTGGTATAGATTTTCAGGAATATCTTGCACCAGCATTTAAGCCGGGAGAAGAAATGAATGTTTCAGCAGTTGCAGCTATAATACAGCACAACACTTCAGGACTTATTTCATTAAAAGAAAAAGGCATTGACTCACCTAAAAAGCTTGAAGGAAAAACATATGCTACATGGGATATGGATATTGAAAAAAGTATTATAAAGCACATTATGACTAAAGACGGTGGAGATTATAGCAAACTTAATATGATTCCATCTACTATTCAAGATGTAAAGACTGCATTAACTACTAATCAGGTTGATACAGTTTGGGTTTATTATGCTTGGGACGGTGTTGCTTTAGAGCAGGCTGGTCTTGATACTAACTTTATTAATTTTGCTGAACAGGACGAAAATCTTGACTTTTATAGCCCTGTAATTATTGCTAATAACGACTATATTAAAAATAATCCAGAACAGGCTAAGGCTTTTGTTCAGGCAGCAAAGAAGGGTTACGAATTTGCTGAAGAAAATCCAAAAGAAGCAGCAGACATTCTTTGTGAAAATGCTCCTGAATTGGATAAAGATATAGTTGAAAAAAGTCAGGAATGGCTTGCTGACAAGTATACAGCAGATAGTGAAAGCTGGGGTTATATAGACCCTAAGAGATGGAATGATTTTTATAACTGGCTTTATGACACAAAGGCTATTGATTATAAAATACCAGAAAATACAGGCTTTACAGATGATTTATTAAAGTAAGGAGTAAATATGGCTTTACTTAAAGTTTCAAATGTTTCAAAAAGTTATGATGGCAGAAAAATAATAGACAATATAAATCTTGAGCTTAACAAGGGTGAAATAGTTTCGTTGCTTGGTGTAAGTGGTGTTGGTAAAACTACTCTTTTTCAAGTAATATCAGGCTTGGTAAAACCGGATAATGGAACTGTGGAGTTAAATGGCAGAGATATTACCGGAGTTTCAGGAGAAGTTGGATATATGTTGCAAAAGGATTTGCTTGTGCAATATAAAACTGTTTTAGATAATGTGGCACTTCCACTTATAATAAGAGGAGAAAAAAAGAAAATTGCCAGAGAAAAAGCAGGTCAATTATTTCCTAAATTTGGATTAGACGGAACACAGAATAAATATCCATCTCAGCTTTCAGGTGGTATGCGTCAGAGGGCTGCATTTTTGAGAACATATTTGTTTTCAAATGAAATCAATTTGTTGGATGAACCTTTTAGTGCCTTAGATGCTATAACAAAAGGGGAGTTACATAAGTGGTATTTGGATATTGTAAATAGCATTAATTTATCTTCAATTATTATTACTCACGATATAGATGAGGCAATAATGTTGTCTGATAGAATTTATGTAATGGGTGGCAGACCCGGAAGTATAGTTTCAACTATAAATATTGAAAAAGACAAAAATCAACGTAAGAACTATAATCTTACAGAAGAATTTTTGGAATATAAAAAAGAAATATTGTCTAAATTAATGTAATTATTTAAAGAGCTGGTTTCTGTAAAAGGAATCAGCTTTTTATATATAAGTGGTTGAAGAAAATAATTTTTTTGGTATAATAATTGAAAAGAAGAATTTTAAAGCATTGATTGATTTTGTGAGGTGTATTTTGTGATTAAAAATTTTCAAAAATTAATAACGAATTATGCCTACAATAATAATCTTTACTGTAGATTTAATTTTGACGGATACATAGATGAAATAGATACAATAAAGGGTAAAGTGTTCTATGGCTCTGGTTTCACACTTGTTTTAGAATATCAACTAAATTATGGAAAATTGTTTTGTAGATTTATACTACAGCAAAATCCTCCTATAGAGTATAATCCTTACGATGTATTACACTATATTGATGATAAATTCTATTGCCTGTCCTTTGATTATATTGAAAATGAAAAGGATTTGGAAATATGTATAAGCTATATTTTTGATGTTATAGATAAATATTATGAAAGAATATTGGAACTGTCCTATTCAGAAAAAATAAAAGATATAGAAAATATTTTTGCTAGAGATTTTGACAAATATTACAACGGAAATATCTTTGGTAATGAAAATATAGTCAGTGAATATAAGGAAATACTTTTTGATGATTATTACAACATAGACAATGAAAGATATTTCAAAAAAGAATATAAATATTTTATTGAGGGTAAATTTGATAAAGCAAGGGAAATATATTTAAAGAATAAAAATAATTTAGCTAATTATGAAATGAAAGTTTTGGAGCATATAGAAAATACAGAGAAAATGGAATTGCCGGTAAAAAACATTGAAAGTGTTTCCAAATACGTTTTTTACAAGAAAAAAATATTTGATATAGTAAATTTATTGAAAATATTTTGTGGTATTTTTGGAGTTGGTTTAAGTTCATGTCTTTGCTTTGCAATTTATACAGTTATATATTATTTTTTAATGCTTGTAATAAAAGGACAATGTACAAATGTAAATAGATATGTTATAGCTGTACTAAGTATAATCCCTGGTATAATGATGACCTTTAAATTGCGAAAAGAATGGTATGATATGTTTGCAATACCAAATGATTTGGAAAGTAATGAAAAAATTTCTAAATTAGAGAAAAAATTAATATTGGTTTATATTATTTTAAGTTTTATAATTATGATTGTAAATATAAAACTTATTTAATGGTGATGTGAGATAATGTACGATTTTGATAAAATTATAGACAGAAGAAACACAAATTCCTTAAAATGGGACGTAGCTGAAAATGAACTTCCAATGTGGGTAGCTGATATGGACTTTGAAACAGCTCCGGAAATTAAGGAAGAATTGAAAAAGTGTGTAGACAGAGGTATATTTGGTTATTCTGTTGTACCTGAACAGTGGTACGATGCTGTGATATACTGGTGGGATAAAAGACATAATTTTAAAATAGAAAAAGAGTGGTTGCAGTTTTGTTCAGGTGTCGTTTCTGCAGTTAATTGTGTAATAAAAAGAGTAACAAACTTAGGGGATAATGTTTTGCTTCAGACACCTGTATACAATGCTTTCTTTAATTGTATTAAAAATCAGGGCAGAAATATTGTTGAAAATGAATTAATTTATGATGGCAAAATATATTACATTGATTTTGATGATTTAGAGAAAAAGCTATCCAATCCTCTTACAACAATGATGATACTATGCAACCCTCAAAATCCGTCAGGCAGGATTTGGACAAAAGAGGAACTTTCAAAAATAGGGGAACTTTGTAACAAGTATAATGTTGTTGTTCTTTCTGATGAAATACATTGTGATTTAACAGACCCTGATTGCAATTATATTCCTTTTGCAAGTGTATCTGATGTATGCAAAAATGTAAGTGTAACATGTGTGTCTACTTCAAAGACTTTTAATGTTGCAGGCTTACATTCAGCTACGGTTATAATTCCTAATGAAAAATTGAAAAATAATGTTGCCAGAGGCTTAAATATTGATAGGTATTCTAGTGTAAATTCTTTTGCTATAGATGCTACCATTACAGCTTATACAAAAGGCGAAAAGTGGTTAGATGAGCTAAGAGTTTATTTATGCGAAAATAAGAAAATAGTATATGAATTTATTGAAAAGGAAATACCTGATTTAAAGGTTTTAAAATCTGAAGCAACTTATTTGATGTGGCTTGATTGCAGTGAAATAACTAAAAATTCTTCAGAACTTTGCAATTTCATAAGAGAAAAAACAGGATTGTATATTTCAAAGGGTGTAAATTATAAAGGCAATGGCATAAATTTTATGAGAATGAATATTGCTTGCCCAAAGGAAACTCTTATAGATGGTCTTTCAAGATTGAAAAATGGTATTGTGGAATATAAAAAACAAAAATGATAAAAATGGCATAGGCGAACAACCTATGCCATTAAATTTATTTCTTAGAATTTGTTTTAGCTTGGAATTTTTCGTTGTTTATAATAAATCTTTCGTGAGTACCTTCGCCAATTTTACCAACTTCATCAAAGGCTGTTACTTTAAAAGTCAACTTTCTGCCGTCAATAGCAATAAGCTCACTTTCGGCTGTAACCTTCATACCTACTGGTGTAGCTGATATATGCTGAATATTCATAAGTGTACCTACGGTGCCACTACCTTCTTCTAAAAGAGATTGAACACTTTCGTAAGCTGATTTTTCCATTAAAGCAATCATAGCTGGTGTAGCATAAACTGATAAACCACCACTACCTACAGCAACAGCAGTTTTTTCATTTGTTACAATTTCAGATGCAGAACCTTTAATACCTGTATTTAACATAATATTCCTCCTTATATAGTTAGACAAAGCTAACTTCTTTTATGAAATGGTATCATATAAATATTGGGTTGTCAAATATATATAACTATTTTTTTACATTTCCTATGTCTGTTACAATATTGTAGCCGGAATTTGACACTCTCTTTTCAAGACAACTTCTGCATTGAGCAGATTCGTCACCAGTACAAATTTTATTTTCGTACAATTCGTAGAACTTTCTTACACTAACAGGGGAAAGATTAGGCATTACAACATTTGCACCAGCCTTTAATCCCATTTCACGACCTAAAGGATTTATTGTGCCTAATGCTGTTGTTGCAGGAATAAGGGCATAAGGAAACATAATCCTTAAAATAGAGATAAGTTTCAAAGTTAATTCAAAACTTCCGTTGCCATAAATATGGAAAGGAGTTTCGGCGTGAGTTAAATATGGTCCTATGCCAATCATATCAGGTTCAAGCTCTTGCAAAAATCTTAAATCAGATATTAAATTTTCTGTAGCCTGGAAAGGTGAACCAACCATAAAACCGGAACCAACTTGATAGCCTATTTCCTTTAAATCGAATAGGCACTGTTTTCTGTTTTTTAAACTCATACTATGGGGATGAAGTTTGCTGTAGTGAGTTTCGTCAGCTGTTTCGTGTCTTAATAAATAACGGTCAGCACCGGCATCAAAATATGCTTTGTAGCTTTCTTTTGATTTTTCTCCTATGGAAAGTGTTACAGCACAGTCGTTGTATTTTTCTTTTATTGAATAGACAATATCGCATATTTTTTCATCTGTAAAATATGGGTCTTCTCCACCCTGTAATACAAAAGTACGGAAACCTAAACTGTAGCCGTCTTTACAACATTCCATTATATCTTCTTTGGAAAGTCTGTATCTATGTGCATTTTTATTATCTTTTCTTATACCACAATAATAGCAATCATTTTTACAAAAATTAGTAAATTCTATTAATCCTCTGATATATACATCAGTGCCATAGTGTTGTTTTCTGATAATATCTGCATTTTCTCTCAACTTACTATCAAATTCAGTAGACTCTAATAATGTTTTTAACTGCGTATCACTTAGATTACAGTTTTTAACAAATTCATCAATCATTATTTTACCTCTCAAATATCCTACTTGTTTAGTAAGAATATCATAATCAATAATTATTTGAAAGTCAATATATATGAAAATTTTTATAAAAAATTCAATAGTACCGTACTTGACAAAAATAGGTGGAATAAATAAAATATAATACATAAATCATATAAAACATATAGGAAATGGGTGATTAGTATGAAACAGATATTATGCTTTGGAGATTCAAATACATATGGATTAATTCCGGCAACAAAAGATAGATATGATTGGAACACTAGATGGACTGGTATTTTAAGTAAGAAAATAGAAAAGAATGGATATAGAGTAGTAGAAGAAGGTTTATGTGGCAGAACAACTATTTTTGAAGATGCTACTAGAAAGGGCAGAAAGGGAGCAGACTTACTTCCTATTATATTGGAAACTCACAAGCCTATTGATACAGTTGTACTTATGCTTGGCACAAATGATTGTAAAACTGCTTACGGTGCTACTGCTGAAAAAATTGGAAGTGGAATTGAATTATTAATAAAGCAAATTAAAGATAGTGACCCTGATATAAATATTATACTTGTTTCACCTATAGAATTAGGAGAAGGTGTAGGGGAGGAAGGTTTTGATATTGAATTTAATGAAAATTCAGTTGAGGTGTCAAAACAACTTCCTAAAGTTTATAGAAAAATTGCAAAAAAATATGACACTGATTTTGTAGCTGCTTCAGATTATGCAAGACCTAGTTCTGCTGACAGAGAACATCTTAATGAATTTGGTCATAGACAGCTTGCAGAGGCTATTTATAATCAGTTTTATAGCAAAATTAGGGAAGCAGTTTAATGAAAATAGATAAGAAAACTTTATTATTTGCTTTTGTAAGTTCACTACCTATTTTCTTTAGTTATGAGTTTTTGAGCATAGCTTTTGGTATTATGATGTATAATGCAGGCTATAATTTCATATGGTCTTGGCTTGTAAGCAAAACTGTCTATACAGGGGCTTTTCAATATGTTCTTGTGGATTATTTAAAAACAGGAACGCCTTTTATTACTGTAATATTAACAGCTGTTTTTATGAACAGTAGAATGTTGTTTTATGGTATTTCATACATTGAGAAATTTAGAAAAACAGGTAAGTTTTATCCTTATATGATATTTAGTTTAACAGATGAAACTTATGCTCTCTACTGCAGTATGGATGGAGGTAAAAATTTACCAAAGGGCATAAATGAAACTTTGTATATGCTTTATGTTGCAATAATGGCGAGAGTTTATTGGTTGACAGGGACTATTATTGGTGGATTGTTAGGTAGTTTCCTAAAGTTTGATTTTACGGGAATAGATTTTTGTATGACAGCGTTATTTGTTACTATTTTAATAGATAAATGGAAAGTCGGAAAAGACCGTAAATTTGCAATAACAGGTTTGGTGTGTGGTACAGTTTCACTTTTTATTTTTGGAGCAAAGAGTTTTATATTCCCTGCAATGATGTTTACAATGCTGTTATTGATTGTTGAGAGAAAATTTAGTAATAAGGGGTTAGGAGATAATGTCTAGCTTAAAAATTGTAGCCATAATTTTATGCAGTGGTCTTTGTACTTTTGGTATAAGAGCTATACCATTTTTGATATTTAGAGATAATAAAAAGCCACCGGAAATAATATCGTACTTAGGAGAAAAATCTACTTCTGCTATTATGGCTATTTTAGTTGTATATTGCTTAAAAGATGCTGTTAATTCGGATTTTATATCTAATTTGACATTATTTGGTGGTGTGGCAACAACAGTTATTACTCACTTAATATTTAAAAATACTCTTTTAAGTGTATTTGTTGGAACTGTATGCTATATGATTTTTATAAGAATTGCGTAATATTTACTTTATTGATATAGATTGAAAAATATGTTAGAATTAAGTCATAGTGAAAGCTGTGACTTTTTTTATTATTTTTTTATATGATTTTAGAATGGGTGTAAGAAATGGAATTAAATGAGCCAATATCAGTAGTGAAAAATATTGGAGAAACTAGATGCAAACAACTTAATAAAATGGGTGTTGAAACTGTAAATGACCTTATAGAGTATTTTCCTAGAGATTACGAGGATAAGAGTCTTTTTGTAAACATATCTGATGTAGTAAAAGGAGAAGTCAACACATTTAAAGCGAAAGTTTCATTTAATCCAGAGGCTCACAGAGTAAAAGGTATGGTTATTGTAAGGGCTAGATTAAGTGATGCTACAGGAAGCATAGATGGTGTGTGGTTTAATCAACCTTATATTAAAAATTCACTTGTATTGGGAAAAGAATATGTATTTTCCGGCAAAGTTACAGAAAAATATAACAGAATACAAATAGAAAGTCCTGAATTTGAAGTTTTTAATCCCAACAGTTTAAACAATGGTAGAATTGTACCGGTATATACTTTACCAGCTAGATTAAGCCAAAAAGTAATAAGAACTGTTATAAGAGATGCTTTAGTTGAGGTAAAGGATAAAATAGATGAGTTCTTGCCTGAAAGTATTATGAAGAAAATGAACTTGTGTTCAAGACTTTATGCTATAAAGAACATACATTTTCCTCAAAATGACGATGCCTTTTTTAAAGCTAGATACAGATTGGTAGCAGAAGAACTTTTACTTTTGCAAATGAGATTGTTACAGCTTAAAGGCGATGTTGGAGAAAAGACAAGTACTGTAAAAATAGGAAATTATGATGTAAGTGAAATAAGAAATCAACTTAAATTTGATTTGACAAATGCACAGAAAAAGGTTTTAAGTGAAATATTTAATGATTTTTCCAGTGGCTATGTTATGAATAGATTGGTGCAAGGTGATGTAGGCTGTGGTAAAACAGCTGTTGCAATGATAGTAGCGTATCTTATTATAAATAATGGCTATCAGGCTGTTATGATGGCACCTACAGATGTACTTGCCAATCAGCACTATGAAAGTTTCAAGGCTGTGTTTGAGCCTTTAGGTATAAGTTGCCAGTTACTTACAAGTGGGTTAAAGAAAAAAGAAAAGAATTTAGCCTATGAAAATATAGAAAATGGCAATGCAAAAATGATTATAGGTACTCATGCACTTATACAGGAAAAAGTTGTTTATAATAATTTAGGGTTAGTCATTACAGATGAGCAACATAGATTTGGCGTAAGACAAAGAGAAATGTTGGCTCAAAAAGGTGAAGAACCTCACGTTTTAGTTATGACAGCCACACCTATACCTAGAACTTTGGCTCTTATATTATATGGGGATTTGGATATATCTACTATAAATGAACTTCCACCGGGAAGACAGAAGGTAGATACTTTTGCTGTAAATCACACCTATGACAACAGACTTTATGCCTTTATAGAAAAAGAAGTTGCAAAGGGTAGACAATGTTACATTATTTGTCCTATGATTGAAGAAAATGAAAAACTGGATTTAAGAAGTGTTTTGAAATTTACTGAAGAACTTCAAAATGACAGACTACCTAGTTTAAGAGTAGAATGTATGCATGGTAGGTTAAAAAACAACGAAAAACAGGATATTATGGACAGATTTTCTAATGGAGAAATTGATGTTTTGGTATCTACTACAGTAATTGAAGTAGGTGTAAACGTACCAAATGCTACACTTATGATTATTGAAAATGCCGAAAGATTTGGTTTGTCAGCTTTACATCAGTTAAGAGGTAGAGTAGGCAGAGGTGGAGAAAAGAGTTACTGTGTTTTGGTTACTGACAGTAAAACAAAGGTAGCAAAAGAGAGAATGACCATAATGTGTAAGTCCAATGACGGTTTTGTAATTTCTGAAAAAGATTTACATCTCAGAGGACCGGGGGATTTCTTTGGAACAAGGCAACATGGGCTTCCGGAAATGAAAATTGCAAACCTATATAAGGACATAAATATATTAAAAGATGTTCAGTCTGTCGCCCTTGATTTGTATAAAAGTGATGAAAATTTGGAAAAAAAAGAAAATTTATTGCTTAAAAAGCGAATAGAAGAACTATATTCTGAAGAAAATAAAAAAATTTGCCTATAAATGAATTTAGGGTATTTACTTAATTAATTTTTTTTTGTATAATGATGTTTAGAACTGTTGTAAAGGTGATGGTATTATATGAGAGTAATTTCAGGTTCGGCCAGAGGTTTGAAACTGAAAGCTCCCGAAGGAATGAACACAAGACCTACGTTGGACAGAATAAAAGAGTCGCTTTTTAATATGATTGCGGCTGATATGTATGACTGTAGATTTCTTGATTTGTTCAGTGGTAGTGGAGCAATGGGTATTGAATGTCTATCAAGAGGTGGACAGAATGCTGTTTTTGTAGACAATAATAAGGAAAGCATTGATGTTATAAAACAAAATATCAATGGAGCTAAGGTATCAGACAGGGCAGAGGTTATGTCTTGTGATGTTACTTCAGCTATATCTAAGTTAGCACAGAAGGGTAAAACTTTTGATGTTATTTTTATGGACCCACCTTATGACAAAGGTCTTGTAGAATTATCTTTGCAAGCTATAGTTAAGAATAATATACTTTCAAAAGATGGGTATATTATAGCTGAACAGTCAACAGAAGAAGAAATTCCAGAAATAGCAGGCTTAAAAGTTACAAGAGTGAAGGAGTATAGAATTACTCGTATGACTTTTTTGACTTATGCCGATGAGTATGGAGGATAATAATGAAAGTTGCAGTTTATCCTGGTAGTTTTGATCCGACTACTAATGGACATTTGGATATAATAAATCGTGCATCACGATTGTGTGATAAACTTATTGTCGGTGTTTTGGATAATAAGTCAAAAGTGCCACTTTTTACAGTAGAAGAAAGAGTAGCACAACTTAAAGAAATAACAAAAGATTTTGTTAATGTAGAAATAAAGGCTTTTTCTGGTCTTTTAGTAGATTTTGCCAGAGCAAATAATTCTAATATTGTTATAAGAGGCTTGAGAGGTGTGACTGATTTTTCTTATGAATTTCAGATGGCATTGACTAACAGAGCTTTAGATAGTGATTTAGAAACACTTTTTATTTCGGCTGATACACAATATTTGTTTTTCAGCTCAAGTCAGGTTAAGGAAATAGCTTCCTTTGGTGGCGATATTGCTAATATGGTGCCTGAAATTATTAACGAACAATTGCGTAAAAAACTGGAATTAAAGGAATTGAATTAGGAGGAAAATAATCATGGATAATTTGGAAATGGAAAATCAGTTTGCTGAGGACAATACGTTTTATAGACTTATTGACAGACTCGAAGATACTGTAGATGGAGCTAAAAATGCACCTTTTTCAAATGATAAGGCTGCTGTTTCAAGAAATGAACTTAACGAAATTATTGAAGGTATGCGTCTTAATCTTCCAAGAGAAGTAAAGCAGGCTCAGAGAATTGTTGGTCAGGCTCACTCTATTATTGATAAGGCTAATTCTAATGGTCAGGCTATTATTATGGAAGCTAATGAAAAGGCTGCTCAGATGATTAGCGAAGAACAGATTTACAAGCAGGCAAAGGCTGAAGCTGAAGCTCTTATTGAAGATGCTCAGAATAAGGCTAACTCTATTATTAAGGAAGCTAGTGACAGAGCAACTCAGCTTAAGGTTGGTTCTCTTGACTATGCAGACAAGATGCTTTCAAATACTGAAACTAAGATTGAAAACCTTATTAAGAGCATTACTGAGAATTCAGAAAGCCTTAAGGGTTACTTAAATCAGGAAATTGATGCAATTTACGAAGAACGTCAGACTCTTAATACTTATTATGAGGACGTATATCAGGAACAGTAATATTCATAATTATAAAAAGGCTGTCTTATGAATGGAACTATAAGACAGCCTTAGTTTATATAAAGAGATATGTATAAATACCGGCTATAATGCTGTGAACGAATTTTGCGAATATGTATTTTTTTGCTGACAGGTCTGTTTTTGCGATAAAGCTCATTGATTGGGCGTGAATAGAAAATCCACCCCAGGCGATTATCATAGAAATAAAGGGTAATATGTTTGAACTGCTTTTTGAAATAATGCTACAGCCATTGGTTATTTCTAATAATCCACTTATTATTCCTTTTGAAGTATATTGGTCCATACCTAGAATACATAGTGGTTTAGACAGGAATGATATTACTTGAGTTTTGGAAAGTAGAGTATATAGTATTGAGAAGAAAACTATATATCCACCTATGGCGACAATGGTCTCTATACCGTTAGATATAGATGTATTTAATAATTCACCGATAGGCTTTATTAAGCTTTTATGATATATACATTCTTTATTGTCTTTTTTAGATACTATACCTAAAAGTATACCTAAAGTAATAGCAGAAAATATATGTATAGCCAAAAGTTTGTAACCAAGGGCAGAGTTGTTTAGCATTTGAGTGCCAATAGTTCCAATAATGAAAATAGGACCAGAATTGTTGCTGAAACAAAGTATTCTTTGTGCTTCTGATTTGCTGATTTTATTTTCATTATATAGGTCACATGTCAATTTAGCCCCTAAAGGGTATCCGGACAGCATACCACAGACAATGGGAAAAGCTCCATTTCCACTTATTTTAAAAATTTTATTAAAAATTGGACTTAGTTTTTTACTTAGGTAAATGGGAAAATTTGTCGATTTAAGTATGTTTGTGCCTATGATAAATGGCAAAAGTGAGGGTAAAGCGAAGTTATACCATAATAATAACCCATTTTTTGCAGATTTAATGATTTCTTTCGGAAAGATTATAATTAAAACATTGAAATATATTGCAAAAATTGTTATAATGTAAGAGTATGTAAATTTTCTTGCTTTCATAAATCTCAAAACCTTTTTTGTGAAAGTATATGAATTAAAATAAAAAATATGAGGAGGTAGTATTGTGTTCGGCAGTAAAAAAAATAATAAAAAAACAAGGAACACTAAGAAAAACAATACTACTGTAAATAATAACAGAAATAATAGTAATAATAGAAATTATGGAAATACATATGGGAGAAGTACTGGTTCTCAGTATGGGGCAGGAAATAGATATTCTAGCGTAGGAAGATATAGAGTTTCAGAAAACGTTTTTTCTACAGGTGCTGGAATGAATAATTCGAGAAGTACATATGGTTCTGGTCGTTCAAATAATTCTAGTCATATGAATAACACTAGAAATCAAAGAAACTATGGCTATACAAGCAGTAGCAGAAATGTGTTTGATAATCAAGAACATAATTATACTAAGAATACTGGAACTAAACAGCATAAAAAGACTGCTCCAAAGCCAAAGAGAACTAGAAAATATATACCTACAATAAATTTAAGTAGCCGAAATAGTAAGGCCATACCAATATATATTTTTATATTTGCCTTAGTACTTATACAGGTTATAGGTTACTCTGCTTCAAGAGTAACAAAAGGAAAAGTAAGTTACGATACAGTACAGTATGGAACGATTGATTCTCCTAATGTTATACAAGGTGTAATTGTAAGAGATGAAAAGGTATACAACACTACAGTAGATGGTGTTATTTCTTATGATGTTGCCGATGGCGAAAAGGTAAAACCAAATACAGAAGTATGTAGCATAAAAGACCAGGCTGCAGTAGCATCTATGGAAAGTGACCTTGAAAAGATAGATAATGATATTATGGATGTTCAGGATAAGAGAGATGATATTTCAATTTATTCTGACGATATTAATAAAGACAATCAGCAAATTAAGAAAATAGTTGATGATAGTGCTATTAATTTTGCAACTTTAAATCTTGAAGATGTATATGAGTTAAAAACAAATATAGAAAAAGAACTTTCAGAAAGAAATCAACTTCTTCTTAGTGAAAATCAAGGGGCTTTAACAGACCTTGTTACAAAAAGAAAAGCACAGGAAGAAAAACTTAATCAAAGTATCAGTAAGGTTTCTACAAATGAAAGTGGTATCGTTTCTTATGATGTTATAGGTGATGAAGATAAATATACATTGGAAACAATGAAATCACTTACAAAGAAAAATACACTTGCTACAACAAGTAGTGATAGTGGATTTAAGACTTCTGTAAAAGCAAATAGTCCGGTCTTTAAAATTATTAAATCCAATACTTGGTATATAGCTGCTTACATAAGCGAAGATTATACTAAGGATTGGAAAACAGGTAATGTAGTTAATATATATGCAAAAGACGATAATGGCGTTTCATATACATTACCAGCTACAATTAATACATTATCAACTGTTAAAGACGGAAAAGAAAAGTACGTAATATTGAGTATTACAAAAAATATGCTTGAATTTGTTGGTGACAGAAGCATTAGCTTTGAAACTCAGAAAACAAAGAAGGGCTATAAAGTTCCTAACAGCTCTATTGTAGACGAAACACTTTTACAGATACCTAGTGATTATATTACAGAAAATAATACTGTAAATAAGGTTTCTGGCTCAAATACAAAGGAAATTCAGGTTGTTGTTTCAAGTGTAGATAAGGAAAAGAAGATTTCTTATGTACCGGTACAGCTTGGCATTTTAAATGTTGGTGATGAAATACAAAAGCCAAATTCTTCTAGCAAATATAAGATAGAAAATGTAGTCAATTCTAATGGTATATACGTTGTGAATTCAGGTATTGCAGAATTTAAAATTGTGAGTTTAGACGACTCTGTGGCTAATTCAACACATACAATTTTAGATATTGGTAAAAATCCTAATATCAACATATATGATAGAATTATGACAGATACTGAAAATGTAACCAAAGAAGAAAAAGTATTTGAATAGAGGTAATGATAAATGAGTATAGCTGACAATTTAAAAGAAATTGAAGAAAAAATTACTAAAGCTGCTGAAATAAGTGGCAGAAAAAGAGAAGATGTACTTCTTCTTGCAGTTTCAAAAACAGTTGATGTTCCCAGAATAAAAGAGGCTGTTAATCTTGGTCTTGTAGATTTAGGTGAAAATAAGCCACAGGAAATTAACTGGAAGTATGAGGAAATAGAAAATGTAAGATGGCATCAGATAGGCCATTTACAGACAAATAAGGTTAAATACATTATTGATAAAGTTTGCCTTATACACTCTCTTGATAGTGTAAAGCTTTGTGAAGAAATTCAGAAAAGAGCTGGGGCTAAGGGAATTACAATGGATGTACTTGTGGAGATAAATATTGCTGGAGAAGAAGCAAAGCATGGGGTTCCACCAGAAAAAGCTGAGGAATTGGTTTTGGAAGCATCTAAATTTAAAAATATTAGGGTTAAAGGCTTAATGACAGTTGCTCCTTTTGTCGAAAATCCTGAGGAAAACAGAAAATATTTTAAGAAAATGCACAAATTATTTATTGACATTAAGGATAAAAACTATGATAATGTAGATATGGAATATCTGTCAATGGGTATGACAAACGATTACGAGATAGCTATTCAGGAAGGTGCCAATATTGTCAGAATAGGCACAGGACTTTTCGGTGCTAGAAATTACGCGGTTTAATATATTTAGGAGGATAAACGTAAATGATTGAATTATTTGATAAGGTTAAGAATTTTATTTTAGGAGAACCTGAAGAAGAATACGAAGAAGAATATAATGACAATTATGGCGAAGAATATGAAAATGAACAGGAAGTAAGTAACGGCAGTAATGTAAGGTCATTTGGCTCAGGCTTTGGTGGATTTACTCAGAAGATGGGCTTTGGTTCAACTTCATCTGCATCTAAGAAGAATACTGAATCACAGTCTTCTTACAGAACTTCTTACTCATCATCAAGAAACTATGGTTCATCAATGGATATGGGTAGAGGTGCATCTAACAAGGTTTTAAGTATTAACACAAGTGTTAATATGCAGGTTGTTATTGTTACACCAAAGACACTTGAAGAAGCCGGTCAGGATAGTCTTCAGTTAAAGTCTAAGGTTGTTATCCTTAACCTTGAAGGTGTTGAAAAGGATAATGCACAGAGAATTACAGACTTCTTCTCAGGTGCTTGCTATGCCTTAAACGGTACTATGCAACCTGTTTCAAGTAGAATTTTCATTGTAGCACCTTATGATGTTAATATTTCAGGACAGTTTAGACGTGAATTAGAGGCAAGTGGTATTAAGTTACCTAATTCTTCTATGTGGAGATAGTGAGGTTTTGTATGGTTAATGCGAATATTGGTTTTGTATTAATAAAAGCACTTTATTATTTTTATACTCTTTTGGAATATGCAATTCTTGCAAGATGTATATTATCTTGGTTGCCAATAGGTCAGAATAATATTTTTGCAAGAATTTTAGTTGCAATTACTGAACCTATAATGGGACCTATTAGAAAATTAATTTATAAGTCCCCACTTGGCAGAGGTATGATGGTAGATTTTTCGCCAGTGTTGGCGTTATTAGTAATAATGTTCATATATAGAATTCTTGCAAGCATTATATATGGGGTATTTTTCTAATGGCAAGTAAAAAAGATTTACTAAAGAGTATTTCCGATGAAGATGAAAGAAAAATTTTTGCTAAGGCTTTAGATAAAGGAAATTTGTGTGCTAAGATTAATGTTCCTCAGTTTTCAGATTTTATGGACCCCTATAAGGCTCATAAATTAGAGGAAATATGTAGGGGCTGTGAGTTTAATACAGTACTTTATGGTGGCTATGGAGATGCCGAAAGATTAAAGTTGGGCTTTTTCCCTTATTATGATGAAGGGGAGTATTCTTCATTTCCTATTTCCTATGTTGAAGTCACATATAATGGCAAATATAGTAAAACTCTTACTCATAGGGAGTTCTTAGGCTCAGTTTTAGGCTTAGGCATAACTCGTGATAAAGTGGGCGATATATATATTCAGAATGAAAAAGCTGTTATAATGGTAGATGATGATATTGCTGATTATATAGTTTCTAATTTGGAAAGAGTTTCCCATACAAAAGTTAACGCAAAAATTATAGACCATTTTGAGTCTACACCTTCAGAAGTGAATGAAAAGAAAATAACAGTTGCTTCACTGCGTATAGATGCAATATTAAGTGGGGCATTGAATATTTCAAGAGGTAAGGTTTCCGATTTAATAAAAGGCGAAAAGGCTTTTGTAAATTGGAAACAAATTACGTCTGTGTCTGAAAACATTAAAAATGGAGATATGATTACACTTCGTGGTTTTGGACGAGTTAAAGTAATAGAAACTCTTGGAAAAACGAAAAAAGATAGATTTCTTATTGATATAGAAGTCTATAAATAGATTTAGGAGGAAGTTGAATTATGATGACACCTGTTGATATTGAAACAGCTGATTTTAAAAAGGTGGCTTTAGGTTACTCTTGTGATGAAGTAGATACTTTTCTTGACAAAGTTATTGTTGAATTTGAAAAACTTTTCAAAGAAAATGCTAAACTTCAGGACAAGGTTACTACAACAGAAGAGGCACTTAAATATTACAAGGATTTGGAAGATACAATTAGAAATTCTATTGTAAGAGCTGAAAAAACAGTTGAGGAAACAAAACACAATGCTGAAGTTGAAGCTAGTCAGATTGTCAAGACTGCTGAACAGCAGGCTGTTGATATTATGCAGGATGCTCATAAGCAACTTTATCAGTTAAAGAACGAAATTATTAGACTTAAGGCTGAGTACGAATCAGTTAAGGGAAAGTTAAAGATGCTCCTTGAAACTGAATTAAAAATGCTTGAACAGTATGAAGAAGAATTAGGTTTAAACGAGGAACAGGAATAAGAGGTTTAATATGAAAATTTTAGAAGTAAAAACTGCTTTAAAAGATTATCCAATTTATATTGACCATAGCTATGATGAACTTGTTTCAGCTTTTGAAAAGTCCGGTTTAAAGCCAAGTAAACTTTGTATTATTACAGATACTAATGTAGAAAAGTATTATCTTGAAACAATAGAGTCTATGCTTTCAGAAAAGTATGATGTTTGTCATTATGTTTTTGAAGCAGGAGAAAACAGCAAACATTTAGGCACAATCAGTGATTTCTATAACTTCTTTGTAGAAGAAAAATTGGATAGAAAATCTGTTGTTGTTGCTTTAGGTGGTGGCGTTGTTGGTGATATGGCTGGCTTTGCTGCATCTACATATATGAGAGGTATTAGTTTTGTTCAAGTGCCTACAACTTTACTTGCACAGGTTGACAGTAGTGTAGGTGGCAAAACAGGTGTAGACTTTAATGGCAACAAGAATATGATTGGTGCGTTTTATCAGCCGGATTTTGTTTTTATAAATAGCGAAACACTTAAGACTTTACCTTATAGAGAAGTTGCAGCAGGTATTGCTGAGGCTATAAAATACGGTTATATTATTGATAAGGATTTCCTTGAATACTGTGTTGAAAATAAGGGAAGTATAAAGTCATTAGACAATAATGCTCTTATTGAGGTTATTTATAAATGCTGTGAAGCAAAGGCCTATGTTGTAAGCAAGGATGAAAAAGAATTAGGCTTGAGAGCTATTCTTAATTTTGGACATACTTTTGGTCATTCAGTTGAAACACTTAACAATTTTAAATTGCTTCATGGTGAATGTGTTGCTATTGGTATGGTTGCTGCTCTCTATTATTCTATGGAATGTGGCAATACAACTAAGGAAGATATTGAAAATATTGAAAAATTACTTGAATTTTTTGAACTTCCTATTAGATGTGATAACAATGTTGATGAAGTTTATAATCAGATGTTTTATGATAAAAAGACTTCAAGTGGCAAAATAAAGATAGTTGCATTAAAGAAAATAGGTGAGGCTTTCATTGACTCATCTAATGATGTGGCAAATATAAAAAAGGCTATAGAATACATAGCAAAGTAGGTGTAATAAATGTTTTTATTGCCTGTTTTAATTATTTTAGCTATTGTAATAATAGACCAGATAACAAAATATATGACTGTTTCAATGCTTATGCCTATTAATTCAGTAGAAATTATAAAAAATTTCTTTTCATTGACATATGTTGAAAATAGAGGAGCAGCTTTTGGAACAATGATGGGTGGAAGATGGTTTTTCGTTGCCCTTACAGTTATTGTTGTTGTAGCTGGTGGTATTTATTATTCTAAGATATATAATAAAGATAAAAGTAAAATTGCGTCATTGGCACTTGTATTAGTAGCTGGTGGAGCAATAGGAAACTGCATTGACAGACTTTTCAGAGGTTATGTAGTGGATATGTTGTCATTTAACTTTTTTGGCTACAGTTTCCCTGTATTTAATTTCGCAGATATTTGTGTTGTAATAGGTGCTGTTTTATTGGTTGTTTCCTTATGTTTTACAAAAGAGGGAAAATAGTATGGAAATATTTACTATTGAAACAGATGACGTTAACAAGAGAGTAGATGTTTTTCTTAATGAAGAAATGGAAGATATATCTCGTTCAGCTTTGCAGAAAAACATTGAAAAGGGAAATATAACAGTAAATGGAGAAAAAATAAGCAAAAATTATAAACTTCGCATAGGAGATATAGTAGAAGCTGAACTTCCTCCTCCAGAGAATATTGATATTGTGCCAGAGGATATTCCTCTTGACATAATGTATGAAGATGATGACTTGATTGTTATAAATAAACCTCAAAATATGGTTGTTCATCCAGCACCGGGACATTATACAGGAACTTTGGTTAATGCTTTAATGTTCCATTGTGGGGATAATTTATCCGGCATAAATGGTGTACTTCGTCCTGGTATTGTTCACAGAATTGACAAGGATACATCAGGTGTTTTGGTTATAGCAAAGTCAGATTTGGCACATAAAGGTCTTTCAGAACAGCTTGCTGAGCACTCTATGAAAAGAGTATATAATGCTATTGTTTACAATAGTTTTAGTGAAGAAAGCGGTACTGTAGACAGAAATATTGACCGTTCTAAAAATGACAGAAAGAAAATGGCTGTTGTTATGCAGGGTGGTAGAAATGCTGTTACCCACTACAAAGTAATTGAAAAATTGGGTAAATATACTTGGGTTGAGTTACAACTTGAAACAGGAAGAACTCATCAGATTAGAGTTCATATGTCTTATATAGGTCATCCACTTTTAGGAGACCCTGTATATGGACCAAAGAAATGTCCTTTTAATTTAAATGGTCAGGTTCTTCATGCAAAGGTTTTAGGTTTTATTCATCCGAGAACAGGAGAATATATGGAATTTAATTCAGAATTACCGGATTATTTCAGTTCTCTTATCGAAAGATTAAAAAAATAAAATAATGCTTGCATTTTGGAAAGTATTATGTTATAATATCGACTTGTGAGTACGAATGTTCCGCTGGTACTTGTGGCAGGAAGCCATTAATCCAAAGGGTATTTATGAACATTTATGATGAAAGGGAGGCAAAGCCTTATGAATTATTCAATTATTAGAGAAATCGAAAACGAACAGCTTAAGCCAGAAGTTACTGAATTTAACGTAGGTGACACAGTAAGAGTTTACGCTAAGGTTGTTGAAGGTACAAGAGAAAGACTTCAGATGTTTGAAGGTGTTGTACTTAAGAGACAGGGTGGCGGCGCTAAGGAAACTTTCACAGTAAGAAGAATTTCTTACGGTGTAGGTGTAGAAAGAACTTGGCCAGTACATTCTCCAAGAATTGACCGTATCGAAGTTGTTAGATATGGTATCGTTAGACGTGCTAAGCTTAACTACCTCAGAGGTAGAATCGGTAAGGCAGCTAAGGTTAAGGAAGATATCCACAGAAGAAGTAAGTAATTTTTTGACCCTCGGCGTTGACCGAGGGCTTTTTCTTTTTAGTCCATAAAACTAGAATAAAATATATTTCTAGTTATTATTATAATAAAGTACAAAATTTATAAAAGGAGGCGAAATGTTATGAACATACAATGGTATCCTGGTCATATGACTAAAACAAGAAGAATGATGGAAGAAAATATATCTTTAGTAGATATTGTAATTGAATTGCTTGATGCTAGACTTCCATTTAGTAGTAAAAATCCGGAAATTGATAATTTAGCAAGAAACAAAAAGAGAATTGTTATCTTAAATAAGGTGGATTTAGCTGACGAAAAGAAAACAAAAGAGTGGAGAGCATACTTTGAAGATAAGGGCTTTAAAGTAATTGAAGTAAACTCTATTACAGGAAAAGGTATTAAGGATATTACAGAAGTTTCAAAAGAACTTATGGCTGAAAAGCTTGAAAGATTAAGACTTCGTGGCAGACTTTTTACTCCAACGAGAGCAATGATTGTTGGTATTCCTAATGTAGGTAAATCAACTTTAATTAACAAATTTGTAGGCAAGGCTCTTGCTAAAACTGGTGATAAAGCTGGTGTTACAAGAGGTAAACAATGGGTAAGAGTAAAGCGTGATTTTGAACTTTTAGATACACCGGGTATTTTATGGCCTAAGTTTGAAGACCAGAGAGTAGGTGAAAGATTAGCTTTTACAGGAGCTATTAATGACGATATTCTTGACTCAGAAACTCTTGCTTGCAAATTAATTGATTATTTAAGAAAATTATATCCGAATGCTTTGGCTGAAAGATATAAGGTAACATATGACGAAAATACAAAATCAGAAGAAGTATTAAGTGAAATTGCTGTAAACAGAGGATTTAAGTTAAAGGGTAATGAACTTGATTTAAAGAGAGCAGCAGATATTCTTATTGATGAGTTCAGAGCAGCAAAGCTTGGAAGAATGACACTTGAAAGTGTTGAAAATGTTTTAGAAGATTAAAAAAATGTTGTATATATTTTTATGATTGGACAATAATATCTCTTGAAGGGTTTGCCTTCATATAATTAAAGGAGGATTATTGTTATGAACAACAATTATGAAAACAACAGCAACAGCAAGTCCAGAACTAACAAGAACAGTAGAGTAGAATTTGCAGAAGATATGAACTTTGATGAACAGAGCAACAGCAAGTCAAAGTCAAATAGTCGTTCAAATTCTAACTGTACTAACAATTCAAATTCCAACTCTAACTCTAATTCAAATTCTAACAGTAGATAGTCTTATTCTAACAAAAAAACAAGGTCCTAGGACCTTGTTTTTTTAGTTGTTTTCTTTTGCCTGACAATCAGGGCATATACCGTAAATATCAAATTCCTGAGCTTCAGCACGGAAGCCTTTCTTTTCTGCAATCTGTGTTCTTAAATTGCTAAGAGCAGAACTTTCTAAAGCTGTAGGATTGAGATAATCAACTACACAATGACATCTTGTGCAAATCAAATGAGGATGAAAACTTGTATTTGCATCATATCTGTGACTATCTTCTCCAACATTAAACTCTGTTACAAGATGAGCATCTCTTAAAGAAGCTACAGTTTTGTATACAGTAGCAAGGCTTAAAGAAGGGTGTTCTTCCTTTAAGTCGTTGTAAATAGTTTCTACACTAGGATGAGCAGTAGTATTAGTTAAATATGAATAGATAGATAATCTTTGAGGAGTTACTTTTAAATGATTTTGCTTTAAATTTGCGGCTAAAGTATTCATAGGACACCTCCTTTATAATAAATGATAAATAATAATTATTATTTATCATAATATAAATTTTCTATTCTGTCAATAGTAATTTGAAAAATATATGATTTTTATTTGTTGTAAAAAACTTATATTTGTGGTAATATATAATTGTATTAATATATATGTAAAGGAAATGAATTTTAAAATGAACATAATTTTACACGAACCAGAAATACCTCAAAATACAGGTAATATTGGTAGAACTTGTGTTGCAACAGGTACTTCGTTACACTTAATTGAGCCTTTAGGTTTTAAGATTGATGATAAATCGCTTAAAAGAGCTGGTATGGACTATTGGAAAGATTTAGATGTACATTATTACACAAATTTCCAGGATTTCCTCAACAAAAATCCTAATGCTAATATTTATATGGCAACAACTAAGGCTCTGAATACATATTCAGATGTTAAATTTAAGGATGACGATTTTATTATGTTCGGTAGCGAAGGCTCTGGAATACCTGAAGAAATACTTCTTCACTACAAGGATAATAGTATTCGTATTCCAATGCTTGAACAATATAGAAGTTTAAATTTATCCAATTCTGTGGCTATTGTTCTCTATGAGGCTTTAAGACAGAACTCTTTTAAGGGCTGTCAAATGGAAGGACATTTACATAGACATAGTTGGAGCGAGGCAGAATAAGAGGTAGATATATATGGAGCAAGAAACTGTATTTGTTATAATGCTAAAAAATAAAGAAACTGGATTTCTTGAAAAAGAATTAGGAAGTCTTAATATAAATAAAAATGATGAATATATCGTTAATTTGTTTGTATTAAAGGAAGATGATGGTGAAAAATTACACCTTAGAATATCAACTGACAGAGATGTAGAAGATTGGGAATATGGTGCAATTTTTGATAATTACAACTATGATTCTTACGGCGACAATGTTATTGAAATTGATGAAATTGATAATGATTACAATCCAGTATGGGAAATTGTAATTGATTATGATGACAATTTATCAGTTGTAGAAGAAAGAGTTGCTGAAATTTTGGATATTCATTCAAATGAACTCAAGAGAGTTTATGAAGAAATAAAAGACAAGGAAAGTGAATATAAAAATGATTGATAAGAGAATGGCTGCTGCAAGTGCCTTTGTTATTGCTGTTGGTGTAGCAACAGGTGCCGGAATGTATTTTATTCATAATGGTTCTAACACCACTACTACTGAACAGACAGAAGTTACAACACAGGCACAGGTTGGTAATGCTTCTGCTAATAAAGATGGTACTGTGGATTACAAAATTGGTCTTTCTGATTTTGAGCCTAGTGATGAACAGGTTAATTCAATGATTACTGTAGTAGAAGGTGCTCAGAAATATTATGACGATAAGGCTGTATCAGATGGATTTTTAAGTCAGTTTGGTTTTTTGTATAGCCTTTCAAAAGAAAACACAGTTTCTTTGTCTGAGATTATTGCTGATGGATATGCAAAAGCTGATGATGATATTGTAAAAAATACAGATGTTTTATTAATTAGACCTTCAGATTATAATTCTGTTATAGGTGCTGAAGGTGGAGAAAAGGATTTATCTGTTTTTACAGCATTAAATACTAAAAACGGTTATTTCTTAGCTGGTGTAGGCGTAGAACCTAAAATGCTTACAGCACAGCAGTATCAGCAATTAGTTGGAATGTATTCTTTTGAACATGGAGAAATAAAAAATCCTAAAAAGGGCGAAGACGAATATAATGCTATTATAAAGGCATCAGGAGTTAGTGGCAATATTGATGTTAAGCATATAGCTTGTGACAATAAATATGCTGTGCTTGTTGTTGGTAGTCTTGATAACCCTACAGATATTAAGGAATTTGCCTTTTTAAATGACAATGGAAAATGGGGTATAATTGCTAATGACTTAACTACAGTTGCTAATGCAAAGCAGTATATGAATGAAAGATACCCAGATATGGAACTTGGACTTTTACCTATTTACAATATTAAAGACTATGGTACTATTGTTACAGGCTTTGATGACTATGTTAGTTCTTTAGTATCATTAGGTATGATAAAAGACGGAGATATGAAACAAGGTGCATACGAATGTGGTGCTGGTAACTTTGTTTATATTGAACCAAAGGCAACAGGAAAGAGACTTATAGGTCACGTTAATTCTCAGAATAAACTTGAGTTTTTCGAGGCTTTAAGTCTTGAGGAAGCTATATCAATTATGCTCCAAAAGGAGAAAAATCCACCTGTATTTATACTTAAGTTTGACAATTAATATTTTGTAGACAAAATAGTATAGATATAGTAGAATAAGGCTATAGATAGTTTAGGAGGGGATTTTTATGAATAATACAATTATATCAATTTGCAGAGAATACTGTAGTGGTGGTAAAGAAATTGGCAAAAAAGTTTCTGATGAACTAGGATATACTTTCTTAGATAAACAGCTTATTACAGAGGCAGCGAAAAAGTCTGGCTATGATGAGTCTGTTTTTGAAAAAGTTGATGAAGTAGCTACAAATAGCTTACTTTATTCATTAGTTCTTGGTACATACGGAGCAAATGCTGCCGGTGCAATGCCTGATAATGACAAACTTTTTGGTTTACAGGCTGAAATTATAAGAGATACAGCAAAGGAAAAAAATTGTGTTGTAATTGGCCGTTGTGCAGATTATGTTTTAAGAGAAGAACCTCATCTTATTAAGATTTTCTTGAAAGCTGATATGGACTTCAGAGTAGAAAGATTTCGTTCGTTATATACAACTCCTGAAGGTAAAAAGCCAGAAGATATTATTAATAAGACTGATAAAAAACGTGCATCTTATTATAAATTCTATACAGGCAACCTTTGGAAAGATATGAATAATTATGATTTAGTAATTAATACAGGTAAGGTTGGCATTGATAATGCTGTTGCCACTATTATAGATTATGTAAGGAAATATGATTATGTAAAATAAAGAACTGAGGACGGATAAGTTACTGACTTGTCCGTCCTTTTTTGCTATATACACGTAAAAAACTGGTATGGAAATATAAACCATACCAGTATAATATTTAACTCTTTGTAGTAGTTTCTGTGGACTCTGTAGTAGTTTCAGCTTTCTTAGTACCTATGTAAGTAACCTGTTGTCTTGGAGAATATGTGCTGGTGTTAATTTTTACAGTATCCTTTAATACACCATCTTCATACACCTTTTTATAAAGCTCGTATTTGTAACCCTTTAAAGGAGTTACAACTTCAGTTTCCCCTTCTAAAAGAGTAGGGTCTTTCTTTTCTACAGGGTCATCAGGGTCAGTTTCTTCAATAAGTTTGTTTTCAAGTTCTATAGTTCTTCCGGCAGGGTGAATTTCTTCCCCATATAGATTTACAACAACATTTGATGAAGTTAAATAGGATTCTATATAAACAGCCTTATTGGTATTGTTTTTAAACTTAAAATCCTTATAATCCCCAGCCAATGTGGCATCAAAGGCATAAGGAGAATAACCGACTTTCATAGAATGATTATGTCTTTCTGTAACTTCAAGTTCTGCATATAGAACTGCATCATACAAGGCACTTGAAACCTGACACATACCACCACCAACACTGTCTTCTATTTTACCCTTAACAATAGTACCGGCTAAAGCCCAACCATTTTCTTCTGTACAAGGATTAAAGTGGGCATTGGTAGAAAATTCTTCGCCGGGATATAATATAACACCGTTTATTTTGCTACAAGCATTTCTAAGGTTTTGGACTCTGTTTTCATCATTACCTTTATATTGACTTGAATAGTTACCAATAAGCTTGTCAGCACCGGTAAATATACCGGATTCGTATTTTGGCTTAGTTTCAGTTATATCAAATTTAATTGTCTTATTAAAATCATTGTCTTTTATGCTTTGGGTAAGCTCATTTAAAACCTTTTCATAGTCAAAATTGTAGCCAATTTGTGATTGACTTACTTGGAAACTACCATTTACTCTTTTTTCAGTAGCATCTTTGGCTTCAACAATAATATCACTTTTGATTTTATTTATAGCTGAATTAACCTTATCTGGGCTATATGTCATAACTGGCATATTTACAGTGCCACTTTCAAGAGTTTTAAATTCACGCCACCAATTATCAGATGATGTTTGAGCAAAATTTACAGCTTGTTTTACAGTATCATCAATGTTGAATTTAATATCAAAATCATCAAGGGTATACTCATACTTATGCTTGCCGTCTGTACTCTCAATGGTAAATACAACACCTTCGTAGTTTGTTTTAATTTTAGACTTAACGGTGCTTAGTGCCTTTTCGTAGGTCATACCACTTAAATCCATACCGTCTACAAGTATACCTTTTTTTATTCTAGGTTCAGTCTGTTTAATAGGGCGATTGATTTTCATTTGGTAGTAGCGACTTAAAGCTGGTCGCCAAGAAAAATGAATAGCACTAAGTCCAACAACAAAAACAACAGCAATATTAACTAATCTTTTTTTAGTTGCTTTACGTCTTATTTTATGCTTTTTTGTTGGTCTGTGTTCTGCGTTCATTTTGTATTCACCCTATGTTAATCTTTTGTTATTTTGGTAATGTTGATATTACTACTGATGCTTCAGACATTCTTTTTTCCATAACAGAAACAACAGTATCAGTTGTTTTTTCTACATCTAACTTTTCGTTGTAAAAATCTAAGTCATTATTAATTTCTGGTTCAATTTTTTCAATACAAGCTTTTACAGTGTTTCTATCAACAAAATAAGAAGGGTTTAAATATTTACGCTTATTAAGTAAAGTAGTATATTCTTCTACTCTGTCAGCTATTTTACCTGTTCTGGCATAGCCATAGGCTTCATTTATGGCTGATTTAATATCTAATCTTGCACCTAAATCGTAATATGTAAATCTCTTGTTGTAGCTTGTATGATTACTTGATAAATAAATTACATTTTGAAGTTCTAATTTAGAATAATCGTTTTCACCTCTGTCAAGAGCTTGTTCTACAGTTAAACCACCAATAGGATAGTTATTTAAAAAAGCACCTGGGTAAATTAAATCCGTATCAAGAGCCTCTTTTACAGAGTCTGTCTTTGCTGCATTAATAGCATTTTTAGAGTATATTCCACTCCCTATTGAGGCAACAATAAGAACAGCAACGGCTATAATATGGAGAGGTTTAATTTTGAATGTATCTTTATCAGCAATATAATCGCTGTTTAAAAATTCAATAACTTTATCTTTTAATTTTATACTGTATTTTTTAGTGTATTTAATGAAAATTTTAAACTTTTCAATTAATACAGGAACAATATTATTTATCTTGTTTTTCATAAAAACTCCTTAGTGTATAAATATAATGGATAATGAACTTAATACCATAGCAACAATCAAAAATATAGCAACTACGCCAGCAACAATTCTCTTAGTTTTTGGATTCATTCTTCTCACTTTATATACACTCTCCTTTAAAAATCTCTATAAGGCTTATTATAACAGAAATATATATTTTTTCAATAATTTTAATATATTTAATATAAATTTAAGGGATGTATACTTGACTTTAAAAATTAAGATTTTATAATAATATAGTTAGATTTCTAAATTTAGGAGGAAATAAACAATGAGAAAACTTTTGAAATACCTGAAGCCTTATTGGCTTTATGTTATTTTAGCACCTCTTTTAATGATTGTAGAGGTTGGAAGTGAATTGCTTATGCCTAAAATAATGAGTTACATTGTAGATATTGGTGTAGCAAATCACGATTTTAGCTATATAATTTCACGAGGAATACTTATGATTATTATAGCTTTCTTCGGTATTGTAGGTGGTGCAGGGTGTACAATTTGCTCATCAAAGGCATCTATGGGCTTTGGTACAGATATAAGAAAAGATATGCTTGATAGAATACAAAATTTTTCTTTTGTAAATCTTGATAAGTTCAAAACATCTTCTCTTATTACAAGACTTACAAACGATATTACACAGGTGCAACAGATAGTAATGATGAGTTTAAGAATGTTGGTCAGAGCACCGGCTACATTTATTGGTGGCTTAATTATGGCTATTACAATTAATACCAGATTGTCACTTATATTGGTTGTAGCTATTGTTGTTTTATTTACATCTGTTTTTCTTATTATAAGAAAAGTTGGACCATTATTTAACATAGTTCAGCAAAAAATAGATAACGTAAATACAGTTATGAGAGAAAATCTTGCTGGTGTTAGAGTTATTAAATCTTTTGTAAGGGAAAAGAAAGAAAAAGAAAAATTCGATGTACGAAATACAGAATTAAGAGATACAACAATATCTGCTTTTAGAATTGTTACATTAATTTTCCCTGTTTTAATAATCATAATGAATGTTGTGACTGTTATTATTTTGTGGCGTGGTGGACATATGGTATTTGAAAACATTATGCCTACAGGAGATTTAATGGCATATATTACTTATCTTACACAGATTTTAATGTCATTAATGATGGTAAGTATGGTATTTGTAATGATTTCAAGAGGTGGAGCTTCTGCTGAAAGAATAGGCGAAATTTTTGCAACTGAAATAGACATTACAGAACCGGAAAATGCTATTACTTCAGGAATAGACAAGGGTAAAATTGAATTTAAAAATGTGTCTTTTAGATACCCTGAAAGTACAGGAGACCCTGTTCTTGAAAATATTAATTTGACAATTAATTCGGGAGAAACAGTTGGTATATTAGGTGAAACTGGTGCAGGTAAGTCTACACTTGTTAATCTTATACCTAGATTATATGATACAACAGAGGGCGATATATTTATTGATGGAAAGAATGTAAAAAATATAAGCCTTGACTATTTGAGAAGCTCTATTGGTACTGTGTTACAGAAAACAATACTTTTTTCAGGTACTATTAAAAACAATATAAAATGGGGCGATAGTAATGCCTCAGATGAAGAAATTATCGAATGTGCTAAAGATGCTCAGGCTTATGACTTTATTGTTAATACAGACAATGGCTTTGACACAGAATTAGGTCAGATGGGTGTTAATGTTTCCGGTGGACAGAAGCAGAGAATATCCATAGCTAGAACACTTTTGAAAAAATCCAAAATACTTATTTTTGATGATAGTACAAGTGCCTTAGATACTGGCACAGAAGCTAAAATACAAAGTGTTTTAAAGAATAAATACAAAGATGTGACAAAGATTATTATTGCTCAGAAAATTTCTTCTGTTATGAATAGTGATAAAATCATTCTTATTCATGGAGGAAAAATAATTGGAGAGGGTAATCACGATTATTTAATGGCAAATTCTGAGGAATATCGTGAAATATATGAATCCCAAATAAGAGAGGAGGATGAATTAAATGGCAGATAACAAAAAGTCACCAATACCTGTTGGTGGAGGCAGAGGAGATAGACACGCAGCCCCTCAAAAGCCTAAAAATACAATGGCTACATTGAAAAAATTATGGAAATATATATCAGTTCATAAAGTGAAATTGATAATTGTATTTTTCTTAGTTTTATTTACAACTTTGACAACATTAATATCTACAAGAGCTGTAGGTACAGCTATAGATAATTATGTTTTACCGGGAAAATTTGGTGATTTGGCAAAAGTAATAGCAGGACTTGTAGTGTTATATCTTTTGTCAGCTCTCTTTACTTGGCTACAAACACAGCTTTGCGTAAATCTTGCACAAAATACAGTATTTGAAATAAGAAAAGATTTATTTAATAAATTACAGACTTTACCTTTAAAATACTTTGATACCAATTCAAAAGGTGATATAATGAGTAGAGTTACAAATGATGTTGATGCAATAGCCAACTCACTTAATGTAAGTTTAGTTCAGGCTGTCCAGTCTTTAATGACTATTATTGGTATATTTATATTTATGCTTGTACTTAATCCTATTTTGACAGTAGTAACAGTTGCAACAATACCCTTTCTGTTTTTAATGACTAAGTTTATTACAAAACGTTCAAGAGTATATTTTGTGAAACAGCAGGTAGCATTAGGTGCTTTAAATGGTAATATAGAAGAAGTTATATCAGGACAGAAGGTTGTAAAAACATTTGTAAAGGAAAAGTATGAGCTTGAAAAAATGGAAGTCCTCAATCAGGAGCTTAAAAAAGTTGGTACTAATGCTCAGATTTTTTCTGGATTTATGGGACCTTGCTCAACTTTTATAAATAGTTGTTCTTATGCCCTTATAGTTGTTGTAGGTGCTTTAGCAGGAATTACTCCCGGTGTTATAACAAGTTTCTTGATTTATTCAAGACAGTTTGGCAGACCTTTTAATGAAATTGCTACACAGTATAACTCGCTTCTTTCGGCTGTAGCTGGTGCAGAAAGAGTATTCACCGTTATGGAACAGTTACCAGAACCGGCAGACGATGAAAATGCTATTGAATTAAAGGATATTAATGGTAGAGTAGATTTTGATGATGTTTGTTTTTCTTATGAAGAGGGTCATCCAATTCTTAAGAATATAAACTTATATGCAAAATCTGGTCAGACTATTGCCTTAGTTGGACCAACAGGTGCTGGTAAAACAACTATAATAAATCTTCTTACTAGATTTTATGATATTCAGAGTGGGTCAATAAAAATTGATGGTACAGATATTAGAAAGATTAAGAGAAATAGTTTAAGAGAAACACTAGGTATTGTATTGCAGGATAGTTATTTATTTACTGGTACAATAATGGAAAATATAAGATATGGCAGACTTGATGCAACAGATGAAGAAGTTATAGAGGCTGCTAAATTGGCACAGGCTCACGAATTCATAAGAAGATTAAATAATGGATATGATACAGAACTTTCAGAAGATACAGACACTCTTAGTCAGGGTCAAAAGCAGATGATAGCTATTGCAAGAACAATACTTGCTGACCCTAAGATATTGGTTCTTGATGAGGCAACAAGTAATGTAGATACAAGAACAGAAGTAAAAATTCAAAGAGCTATGTTAAACCTTATGGAAGGAAGAACTTCATTTGTAATTGCTCATAGACTTTCAACAATAAGAAATGCAGACTTGATTGCTGTATTAAAAGATGGAGAAATAATCGAAAGGGGTAATCATACTGAACTGCTTGAAAAGAAAGGTTTTTATTATTCCCTTTATATGAACCAGTTTAGTGAAGATTTATAAAAATTATGGATAAAAATGAGGAATTAAAACAGCAAGTTTTAAATGAAGAAAATAAAAAAGATGATGGTTTAAATGATAAACAGCGAGAGGCTGTTTACATTAGGGGAGCAAACACTCTTGTCAGTGCAGGTGCTGGGTCTGGAAAGACCTATGTACTGACAAAGAGAGTTATCTCTCTTTTAACAGATGAAAAAAATCCCGTTGATATAGATAGGCTTTTTGTTGCTACGTTTACTGTTTCAGCTACAGGCGAAATGAAAGAACGTATAAGAAAAGCTATTAATGATGAAATAAAAAGAATAAGAAAAGAAAAAAACAAAAAAGAAAATTTAAATAAAATAAATGAATTAGAAAAACACGAGAATCATTTAAGAAAACAGATTTCTCTTTTAAATAGAGCAAGTATTACAACAATAGACTCATATTGTTCAACTGTAGTAAAACAAAATTTCCAAAAATTGATTTTTGAAACAGACGGAGAAACTCTTTCCTTAGACCCTAATTTCAAAATTTGTGACAGTTGGGAAAATGACCAAATGCAGTCAGAAGCTATGGACGAATTTATGGAGTTAAAATACCAAGAAAAAAATCCAAACTTTATGGCACTGTGTGATAATTTATGCCAAAATTATACTGATAGAAATTTAAAAACAGTTATATTATCAGTTCTCAATAAAATAGAAAACTTCTCAAACAGAGAAAAATGGTTTGAGCAAATAATGGAAATGTATCGTCAAATAGAGAATATATCAAATGAGGACGATTACTATACATCAGATTTTGCTAAGGCATATAAGGAATTGTTTGCAGAAAATGTAGATGATATTAATGATGCAAAAAGAGAGTTTGATATTAATATTGGAGATTTAAAGGAACGTTTGGCTTACTTAGATAGCCAAACAAAATTAACTGACACTATAAGAAATGGTATATATGTTGCTGATAATATAAATGATTTTGTCACTAAATTAAATGAAAGCTATATTTCTGAAAGTGCTAAAGAGTTTAGTAATCTTGATGTTAGTGGTGTTTTTGGAGGTAGACTTTTAACCCCTGCTAAAAAGGGTGATAAGGAAAAAAATAATTTAAAAATAGAGGCTATAGAAATTGCAAACGAAATAAAAACAAATGCCAAGATTTTTAAAGAAAATGTTTTTGATATTTTTGCTTCAAAGTATGAGTCTATATCATATGATGATTTTGAAATACTAAAAAAACAAGCTCCTTTAATTGAAACCCTTATTGATTGTGTAAGAGATTATAGCAAAATATTAATGAGAAAGAAATTTGAACAGCAAAAATATACATTTAATGATATTGCTAGATTTTGCCACGATATATTAGTAGATGAAAATGGTAACAAAACTGCTGTTGCAGAAAGATATTCTGAAGAATTTGCAGAAATTATTGTTGACGAATATCAGGATATAAGTTTCTTACAGGATGATATATTGAGAGCTATATCTAATGGACACAATTTATTTATGGTTGGTGATATAAAGCAAGCTATATATAGATTTAGAGAGGCAAACCCAGAAGTATTTAATGAAAAGTACAAAAAATATGAAGTATATAAGGGCAAAATAGAAAGTGACAAAGAAGGTTATAAAATTATGCTTTCAGAGAATTATCGTTCAAGAAAGCAGGTTTTAGAGGCTAGTAATTATATATTTAATGGACTTATGTCAGAAACCCTTGGCGAAGTAGAGTATGGAGAAGATACTAAGCTTATAACAGGGTCAAAATTTCCTAATGCAGATGATAAGATATATAATACAGAAATTGTATCTATATATAAACCTAGTAAAAACACAAAAAAAGTTAGATATGATAGTGAAATTGGTACAATGGAATGTACTTGTGGTGAGTATTATGACGGAGTACCGGAAGATGCTGATATAGTTTATTATGAAGCCAGTGAAATTGCCCATAGAATAAAAGAACTTGTAGGTACTATGGATATAAGTATAAAGAATGAACCTAATAAGACAAGAAAATTGGAATACGGTGATATATGTATTCTGATGAAAACTTTAAAACTATCAGATGTTACAGGTACAGGAAATACAATGAAGGGATATTTAATGAAAGCCGGTATACCGGTTTCACTTAAATTGGAAAATGCTTTAGTCGATACATTTGAAGTTAAATTGTTACTTAATTTTTTACGAGTACTGGATAATCCTATGCAGGATATTCCTCTTGTTAGCTTGTTATATTCAACTGTTTATAATTTTTCAGCTGATGAATTAGTTGAGATAAAGAAAGCAGAGTTTAATTCAAATATTTATATAGCTTTATTGAAATATTGTGAAAATGACAATGAAAATGCTGAATTAAAACGAAAAGCTCAACAAGTTATAGATGATATAAATAAGTTTAGAAATATGGCGTTGGAAACAAGTATGTATGACTTGATTTCAGAAATTTATTTGGAAACTAATTTATATAATTATGTTTCGTTCCTTCCTGATGGAAAAAACAGAAAAGTAAATTTAATATTGTTCAAAGAATTAGCTTTGGAATATGATGCTAAAAATTGCTTTGGTATAAATGGATTTTTAGATTTTGCAGAAAATACTGCTTTAAATGCTCAGGATTTAGGAAGTGCATCAGATAGTAACAGTGTAAAAATTTCAACTATACATAAGAGTAAGGGTTTGGAATATCCTGTTGTTTTTGTTGCTAACTTAGGCAGAGCATCTTTAAATGAAAATCATAGAGATACAACAGAAAGGGCATTTATAGATAAAAATTTACTTGCTGTTAATTACAGAGACAGCTTTGAAATGCAATCCTATGGTACTATACCAAATTATATAGGAAAACTGAGAAAGAAACATTTGGAGTTGTCAGAGGTAATGCGTTTATTCTATGTTGCTTGTACCAGGGCAAGAGAAAAGCTAATATTAATTGGCTGTAATGATAGTGTTTTAGATGTAACTGAAAATAAAGATATATATCAAAATAAAAATGGAAAATTTATTCCTACATTGATGCAAAAACAGAATAATATAATGAAATGGCTTTCATATACTGTAAAGGGGTGCAAAGAGGATTATATAGATGTTGAAAATATTTATGTTCCTAATATGCAGGATTATTTAATAAGAGATGAAGAAGTTACACAGCTTCAAGAAGGTAGTCTTAGTAATATTGTTCCACCTCAGGATATTAAAGAAAGTGATGAATATATTAATATTGCAAAAAAGCTGGATTGGGTTTATTCAAATGAATTTGCATCACAGATACCTACAAATATGTCTATTACAGAAATAAAGAGAAGGCATACAGCTGAAATAGTAGAAAATGGAGATACTGAAAAAATAGCCAGTTCCTTTAGGGAACAAAATGCAGTTTATCCTATGCCTAAATTTATGAAAGAAAATGCTGATAAAATATCACCGGCTCAGCTTGGTTCTGTGTACCACGCTATATTAGAAAAATTAGATTTTCTAACTGTTAGTACAGAAGATGAAGTCCAAAATGCAGTGGATACTTTTGTGAAAAAAGGTTTCTTATCTGTTAATGAGGCAGAGGCTGTTGATTTAAAGAAGATAGTAGCTTTTCTCAACTCACCTTTGGGACAGAGAATTAAAAAAATACCGGCAGAGGATATACACAAAGAAAGTACATTTATAATGTATATGACACCTGATGAAGTTGCTAAGTTAAATGGAACTTTACCGGAAGAATTTTGGGGCAGCAATTATAAAAAAGTGGAAGATAGAATTTTAATAAACGGTATCATTGACCTTTATTTTAAAGATGGTGATAACTACGTTCTTGTGGACTATAAAACTGACAATGTAAAGAGCATGGAAGAACTTGTCGAAAGATATGAAGTTCAGTTGAAGTTTTATAAAAAAGCTTTAGAAATGAATTATAATATCGAAATTTCAGAGCTAGTTATATATTCGTTAAAATTAAATTCACAAATTATTTTATAAATTCTATTCTAAAAGCAATAGTAGTTGAATAAAAATAAATATGGACTATATTAAAACAACGAGGGGAGCTTTTTTATGGAAAACAATTTAGAAAACAACAACATTATACATTTGACAGGAAAGATTATTTCAGATTTTGAATATAGTCATCAAGTGTATGGAGAGAGTTTTTATTGCTTTAAATTAGAATGTAAACGATTAAGTGATACTGAAGATATATTGCCGGTAACAATTTCTGAAAGACTTATTATTACTGAAAATATATCTGTAGGTTCAACAGTGGAAGTGCAAGGACAGCTTAGGTCATATAACAATTATGTTGATGGCAAAACCCATTTAATGCTTACTGTTTTTGCAAAGGATATTGCCGTAAAGGAAGACGATTTTTGTGGAAATCCTAATGAAATTAAACTTACAGGATTTATTTGTAAAGAACCTGTTTACAGAAAGACACCTTTTGGCAGAGAAATAGCTGATGTGTTGTTGGCAGTAAACAGAGCATATAATAAATCTGACTATATTCCGGTTATCTGTTGGGGTAGAAATGCTAGATTTGCAGGAACACTTTCTGTAGGAGATAACATAAGTGTGTATGGAAGAATGCAGTCAAGAATATACCATAAAAAAATAGACGAAAATAATTACATTGAAAAAACAGCTTTTGAAGTTTCTGTGTCTAAAATAGAGTGTATTTCTGTTGGTATTGACAAAACAGCAAATTAATAGTATTATATTACAAAAGGATTTTTAAGGTATTTACTTAAAGAAAGGGGAATTTACTTATGAAGAGTGATGTATTCGTACAATTTAGAGGAGATACTGTAGATACAAAGTCTTTAATGGATACTGCTAAGGAAATTTGGAAGGCAGAAGGTAACAAGGTTAAGGATTTACATACAGTTCAGCTTTATTTAAAGCCTGAAGAAAAGAAATGCTATTATGTATTTAATGGCGAAGGCTCCGAAAACAGCTTTTTTATGATATAAACAAAGTGATGTAACAGTGTGGAGGACAGTTGCTTCTACACTGTTTTTTTGTCAAAAATAGGTTTACTTTAATGATATAAAGTGTTAAAATACATAGGTAAAATATTGACCCATGAGGTGATTTGTTTGATAGCCGAATTGAGAAATAGCAAAGAAGTACAGGATTTGATGACGGGTATATTAAATCTCGATAACATAGAAGAATGTTATAAATTTTTTGATGACCTTTGCACAATTCACGAACTTAAGTCTATTGCCCAGCGTTTTGCTGTTGCAAAAATGTTAAAAGAAAATATAACATACAGCGAAATAGGAGAAAAGACCGGTGCATCTACGGCGACTATTAGTCGTGTCAACAGATGTCTTAATTATGGTGACGGTGGATATAATCTTATTTTGAAACGAATGGAGAATAACAATAATGGAAACGATTGAACAACTGATTGAAAGGCTTAATCCTATGCAGAAAAAAGCGGTCCTTACTACAGAAGGACCTCTTTTGTTGTTGGCTGGTGCTGGTAGTGGTAAGACAAGAGTTCTTACACACAGAATAGCATATTTGATTGAAAAGGGAGTACGACCTTTTAATATTTTGGCGATTACATTTACTAATAAAGCTGCAAGAGAAATGAAGGAAAGAGTTGCTGCAATTACTGAAAAAGGTGATGAAGTATGGGTAAGCACATTCCATTCTACTTGTGTTAAGCTTTTAAGACGTGAAATTGACAAAATAGGATATAGCAATAGATTTTCAATCTATGATTCAGATGATAGCGAAAGACTTATAAAACTTGTTTTAAAAGAATTAAATATTGACGATAAAAGATTTCCACCTAGAAACATCTTAAGTGAAATAGGTAACAGTAAGGATAATCTTATTTCAGCAGAGGAATATGCTGATAATGCTATTAATGGTGACTTTTTCAAGAAAACTTATGCCAGAATATACACAGAATATCAGAATAAGTTGATAGAAAATAATGCTCTTGATTTTGATGACCTTATTTTTATGACAGTTGAGCTTTTTAGAAAGTGTCCGGAAGTTCTTGAAAAGTATCAGGACCGTTTTCAGTATATAATGGTAGACGAGTATCAGGATACAAATGCGTCACAGTATCAGCTTATAAAATTGTTGTCAGCTAAGCATCATAATCTTTGCGTTGTTGGTGATGATGACCAGAGTATTTATGGCTGGAGAGGTGCTGATATAAAGAATATTCTTAATTTTGAAAACGATTTTAAGAATACAAGCGTTATTAAACTTGAACAAAATTACAGGTCTACAAATGTAATTCTTGATGCTGCCAATGAAGTTATAAAGCATAACTACACTAGAAAAGACAAGAAACTTTGGACAGATGTTGACGGTGGAGATAAAATTATTTATTGCCAGTGCTATAATGATTTTAAAGAAGCCGAATATGTTTGTGAGCAGATTAAGAAGGGCATAGAGAAGGGCAAAAAATATCAGGATTTTGCTATATTATATAGAAACAACTCTCTTTCCAGAATTATGGAAGAAATTTTAATACGACAGGGTATTCCATATAGGCTTTTTGGAGGTACAAGATTTTATGACCGAAAAGAAATAAGAGATATTTTGGGATACTTAAAGGCTATTAATAATCCAAATGATGATTTGCCTATCAGAAGAATAATAAATGTACCCAAAAGAGGTATTGGCGATACAAGTATTGGCAGAGTAAGTCAATATGCTATTGACAACGATATGAGCTTCTATGAGGCTTTAAGCAACGTGGAAAAAATAGATACATTAAGCCCAAAGGCTAAAAAGTCTATTTCTGATTTTGTAAGACTTATTGAGGATTTAAGAAATTGTGCCGAAACTATGTCTGCATCAGAAATTTTGGATAAGATTTTGGCTGTAACATTGTACATTGAAGAATTGAGAATTGAACGTACAGAGCAGGCAAATGGCAGAATAGAAAACATAAATGAACTTTTAAATAAGGCTGCTCAATTTGAAGACCAAAATCCAGATGATGCCAGTGTTAGTGCTTTCCTTGAAGATGTGGCACTTGTGGCAGATGTAGATGCCTTTACAGAAGACCAGGATACTACAGTTCTTATGACATTGCATAGTGCAAAGGGTCTTGAGTTTGATACTGTATTTATTATTGGTTTTGAAGAAGGCATATTCCCTAGCTATATGTCTACACAGTCAGCTAATATGAATGCTATGGAAGAAGAAAGACGTCTTTGTTATGTAGGTATTACAAGAGCAAAGAAACAGTTGTACCTTACAACTGCTAAATCAAGAATGCACAATGGTAAGCACGTTTCAAATCTTACATCAAGATTTTTAAAGGAAATACCAACAGCAGATTATGAAAATGCTTTTCAGGGTGTTGAAATAAAGAATAAGGCTAAGGGTAACATAGAAGAAACTCCACAGCCTCAGATTATCAGACCTAATTTTAGAAAAAGACCAGTAAACAATTATAAAATGCCTGTGCCACAGGACTACAACCCAGATTTTGAGGTTGGAGATAAGGTAAGACATTTTAAATTTGGTATTGGACAAGTTATTGATATTTGTGCAGCAGGAGCTGATTATGAAGTTACTGTTGATTTTGATATGCCACAGTATGGCAAGAAGAAACTCATGGCAAAATTAAGCAAACTCAAAAAGTTATAAAATGTTGTGCATTTTATTGTGATAATATGTATAATTTTGAGATGGATTAAGTTTTAAAATTGTTAAATTTCATATATAAAATGTATAAAATTTAAGTAAAATAAGTTATTTTTACTTAAATAAAGTCGATTTTACATCTTTTTTGAGGTTTTGCCTGAATTACGTTTTATTAGTTGAATTTGTATTTTTATGTAAAATATAATATACAAATTATGAAAATTGTAGTATAATAGCCTTCGAATATTTTTAAGATGAAAGAGGGTCTATACTATGCGATTACTTAATCAGTTTGCTGTTATAGTAATCATTACGTTTCTTGGTGAACTATGCAAGCAGGTCTTGCCTTTCCCTGTACCGGCTAGTATCTACGGCTTGGTAATTATGCTTTTTTGTCTTTGCACCGGCATTGTAAAGCTAAAGCAGGTTAAGGTTGCTGCCAATTTTCTAATTGACATTATGCCGCCAATGTTTATTCCAACAGCAGTAGGTATTATTGTTGTTTGGGACCAGCTAAAATCTAGCTTAGTGCCAATAGCCGTAATTACAGTAGTAAGTACGGTTGTCGTTATGGTTGCTACAGGTTGGGTATCTCAGATTCTTATTAGGACAAGTAAGAAAAAGGGGGCTAATAAATAATGACGGACTTTTGTAATAATTCAGTATATTTTGGTGTAGCTGTAAGTCTGGTTGGATATGTTATAGGTGTTCAGCTAAAGAAGAAATTCAAATTAGCGGTGTTAAATCCGTTAATGATTTCAATTATTTTTGTAGTTGGGGTTGTATTGCTTTTTAAGTTGGATTACCCTTCTTATAAAAAACAAGCAGAAATTTTAAATTATTTGCTGACTCCGGCGACTATTGCCCTGGCAATTCCCCTTTATCAGCAGTTATCTCTGTTGAGAAAAAATTTACTTGCAGTAATATGTGGTATTATTTCCGGCGTTTTTGCCAGTATGTCCAGTGTGCTTGCAATGTCTGTGTTGTTTAGTCTTTCTCACGAGGACTTCGTTACACTTTTACCAAAGTCAATTACGACTGCTATAGGTATGGGTGTATCAGAAGAACTAGGTGGTATACAAACAATTACAGTAGCTGTAATCATTGTTACTGGTGTTTTGGGTAATGTAATTGGCGAGGGTGTGTGCAAGCTCTTTAGAATTACTGAGCCTATATCAAGAGGTTTGGCTCTTGGTACAGCTGCCCATGCAATCGGTACTGCAAAAGCTTTGGAAATGGGCGAAATTGAAGGTGCAATGAGTAGTTTATCTATTGCTGTTTCAGGTCTTTTGACAGTTGTTTTTGCATCATTCTATGCAATGGTGTACTAAATTTCTGTGGGAAGTCTGTACTATGCAATAATGATGATGCAAATTTTTATCTGTTTATTAGAAAAATGCAGTATGTTTTTTCTTAAAAACGAATAGGGGCTTAGGTTGTTATTTGTTTGTTTTAGTTGTGCTGTAGATTAAAATTTGAAAATAAATATTGCAGATTTTTAATTGTTTTTTAAATAATGAGGTCACAGGTTAGTTATATTAACAGTATAATTAGTCTGTGGCTTTTTTATTGCTTGGACTATAGTTTTTTTCAATGTATTTGTAGTTGCATAAAAGTCGGAAAATATGTTATAATGTTCATATACTATGGAGGCAAGTTATGGAAGTAAAATCGTTTAAAACACTTGAATTTAATAAAATAATAGATAAGTTGCAAAATTATGCAGGTTCTGAGTTAGGAAAGAAGATTGCTGGACAGTTGACTCCTTACACAGATATTGATGAAATTAAGCTACATCAGGGAGAAACCTCAGAAGCAGTTACTATGATTTTGAAAAAAGGTTCTCTTGGTATGGGTGGACTTAGAGATATTAGCACCTATATAAAGAGAGTAAACGTAGGTGGTTCTCTTAATATTGTTGAGCTTCTTCATATTGCAGACTTTCTTAGAGTTGCTAAAAGGGCTAAAAACTATGGACAGGCAGAAGGTAAAAATGATTCTTTCCCTATCCTAGAGCCTAGATTTAATGCTATAGAATTGGCTAATGATTTGGAAAGAGATATTGAAAGATGTATTATTTCTCCAACTGAGGTGTCAGATGACGCAAGTTCAACTCTTAGAGAAATCAGAAGAAATATTAAAATTTCTAATGATAGAATAAAAGAACAACTTAATTCAATTATTCATTCAGCAAGCTATAGAAATATGTTGCAGGACCCTGTAATCACAATAAGAAATGACAGATATTGTGTGCCTGTAAAGCAGGAATATAAAAATGCTTTTTCAGGTATGATTCATGACCAGTCAGCAACAGGTGCAACTGTATTTATTGAACCTATGAGTGTTGTTAATCTTAATAATAGAATTGCAGAATTGTTGAGCAATGAAAAGGTTGAAATAGAACGTATTTTAGCACTTCTTTCTTCTAAGGTTGCAGAATATGACGATTTACTTCTTTCAAATCAGGAAATATTAGCCGATTTAGACTTTGTTTTTGCAAAAGGCGAATTATCAATTTCTATGAAGGCTACAGAACCTATATTTAATACAAAGGGCTATATTAATATTAAAAAGGCAAGACACCCACTGTTAAATCCCGAAACAGTAGTGCCAACTAATATTTACATTGGTAAAGACTTTAATACATTACTTATAACCGGTCCTAACACAGGTGGTAAAACAGTTACACTTAAAACAGTTGGTCTTTTTACATTAATGGGACAGTCAGGGCTTCATATATCAGCTTTTGATAATTCACAGCTTACTGTTTTTGATGAAGTATTCGCAGATATTGGTGATGAACAGAGTATTGAACAAAGTCTTAGTACGTTTTCATCTCATATGACAAATATAGTTAAAATACTTGACAAGATAACTAACAATTCCCTTGTATTGTTAGATGAATTAGGTGCAGGTACTGACCCAACAGAAGGTGCAGCTCTTGCTATCTCTATAATACAGTATTTACACAAAATAGGTGTAAGAACTCTTGTAACAACTCACTATAGCGAGTTAAAACTTTTTGCTTTGTCTACAGATGGTGTAGAAAATGCTTCTTGTGAGTTTGATGTTCAGACTCTTAGACCAACATATAGATTGCTTATTGGTGTACCAGGTAAGAGTAATGCCTTCGCTATAAGTCAAAGACTTGGACTTCCGGAATTCCTTATTGAAGATGCTAAGGAAGTATTAAGTCACGAAGATGTTAAGTTTGAAGATGTTATTACTGACCTTGAAATTAACAGAAAGTCTCTTGAAATAGAAAAAGAAAAGGCTGAGGAATATAGAAAAGAGGCTGAAAGACTTAGAGTAGAGGCTCAGAAACAGAGAGAAAAACTTAATTCACAAAGAGAAAAGATAATTCGTAAGGCAAATGAAGAAGCTAGAATATTAATAAGTGATGCCAAAGACGAGGCTGACAAGGTGTTAAAGGAAATTCGTAAACTTCAAAGAACAGGTAATACGAAGGCTATTGAAGAAAAAAGACAATCTCTCAAGGATAAGATGTCTAAGGTTGAGAGCAAACTCACTAAAAACGAAAAGAAAAATTACAATGTTCCGGAAAAACTTGTTATTGGCGATAAGGTTAAAGTTCATTCCCTTAACCAAAGTGGTGTAGTAGCTACATTGCCGGACAAGAATGGAAATGTAACTGTAAAAACTGGTATTATGAAGGTCACAGTTAGCATAAAAGATTTATCCCTTGACCAAAGTGATTCAGTGATTATGGCTACTCCAAAGAGATTTGCATCTAGCATAAAGAGAAAAAAAGCTAGTAATGTTTCTGCAGAGATAGATTTAAGAGGTTGTTTAGCAGATGAGGCTATTGATTTAGTAGATAAATATCTTGATGATGCGTATTTAGCAGGTGTTTCACCGGTAACAATCATTCATGGTAAAGGTACAGGAGCATTAAGAAAAGCCGTTCACACTTTCTTAAAGACAAATGCTCACGTAAAGTCATTTAGATTAGGTCAATATGGCGAAGGTGAATCAGGTGTTACTGTTGTGGAATTAAAGTAGTGATATACAATAGGAGGAAAGGTTTATGGAAAATAGATATAAGGTTTTAATTGCTGATGATGATGCACATATTTCAGAACTTATAGCTTTGTACATGGAAAAAGAGGGATATGAAACCATTGAGGCACATACTGGTAGAGAAGCCATAGAATCCTTTAAGGAACATGCCCCAGATATAGTTCTTTTGGACATTATGATGCCTGATACTGACGGCTATCAGGTGTGTAGAGAAATTAGACAAATGGGACAAACTCCTATTATTATGATTTCTGCAAAGGGCGAAACATTTGATAAGGTTTTAGGTCTTGAATTAGGTGCTGATGATTATATTGTAAAGCCTTTTGACTCAAAAGAATTGATTGCTAGAGTAAAGTCAGTCCTCAGAAGAAGTGAAACAAGACATAGTAATGTTTCAAAGAAGGTAATATTACCTAATCTTGTAATTAATCAGACTACTTACACAGTTATTTACCACGGTAAGGAACTTGAATTGCCTCCAAAGGAATTTGAACTTCTTTCATTCTTAGCAAAATATCCAAATCAGGTGTTCAAGAGAGAAGAATTACTTGATAAGATATGGGGTTATGAATTTGTAGGTGATACAAGAACTGTAGACGTACATATTAAGAGATTAAGGGAAAAAATGCAGTACGAAGACAGTTGGAGTATAAAGACTGTTTGGGGTGTCGGTTATAAGTTTGAAGTTAAAAATAACTGATTTTTGTAAATAATGCTTGTATTTTATATGCTTTTGTGATATACTTGTTTCGATATTTTAGGAGGTGCGATTATGAGCATTGCTTTTATTGTTATCACAGCTTTAGTAATTATTGTTTCAGTTCTTCTTGTTGCTTTAATTCTTGCACAGAAAAAGGATGCAGCTGGCTTTACAAATGGTATGGGTGGTATGGTAAGCTCAAATACTTATTGGGGTCAGAACAAGAAAAATTCTATTGAAGGTAAGCTTGAATTCCTTACAAAGATTGCAGTTGTTGTATACTTTGTATTAGTTTTAGTTTCTAACTTCGTTAAATAATTTCTATTGCGAAAGAGAGGATAATTTCCTCTCTTTTTTTTATACATTACTTGTGGTTTTAATTATAGTGTGATAAACTTAAATCAAAGAATATGTAAAATTATATATTATTGGAATATTTATACTAGCTTTAAGGCAGATTAAATACATAAACTACACAGAGGAGGGTTTGGTATGGACGAAAACAATATTTTATATGAAGAAAAAAAAGAAAAAGTTTTGGAATTTATAAATAGCAAAGATTATTTCCCTATGGGCTTGAAAGATATTGAGGTAATAATGCAAGTTCCTCACGAAGACAGGGAGATTTTTTCTAATATTATAGAAGATTTAGAAAAAGAAGGTAAAATAATAAAGTCTAAAAAAGGCAAAATTATGAAACCTGAAGAAATGAAATTGTATGTAGGACAGCTTACAGGAAATAGCAGAGGTTTTGGCTTTGTTAAGGTTGATGGTCTTGATGAAGATATTTTTATTCCGGCTAATGCTATGAATAATGCCATGCATAAAGATACTGTAATGGTTAAGCTTAATCCAAGTTCAAGAGGAAAAAGACAGGAAGGCGAAGTAGTAAAAATAATTAAAAGAGGTATGGACGGTATAGTCGGTACTTACCAAAGTGTAAAGGGTTATGGCTTTGTTATTCCTGATGATAAGAAAATAGCAGATGATATTTTCATTTCTTCCGGAGATAGTATGGGTGCTGTTACTGGTCATAAGGTAGTAGTAAAAATTACTAAGCCGGCCGGTCAAAAGAGAAAAAATCCAGAAGGTAAAATTATTGAAATACTTGGACATATTGATGACCCAGGAGTTGATATTCTTTCAATAATAAGACAGTTTAATCTTCCTACAGATTTCCCAGAAGATGTAATGAAACAGACAGAAAGTATTCCGAATGTTATTGACCCTGAAGAAGCTAAAAAACGTGAGGACTTAAGAGATGTAACGATGGTTACTATTGACGGAGAAGATGCAAAAGACCTTGATGATGCTGTTTCTGTAGAAGTTCTTAAAAATGGTAATTATAAATTAGGTGTATATATTGCAGATGTTTCTCATTATGTAACAGAAAATTCTCCTTTGGACAAAGAAGCCTATAAAAGAGGTACAAGTGTATATTTAGTAGATAGAGTTATACCTATGTTACCTCATAAACTTTCAAATGGTATTTGTTCTCTTAATGCAGGGGAAGATAGATTTACTTTATGCTGTATTATGGAAATAGATAAAAAGGGTACAGTTATAAATTCTGATATTAAAAAGGCTGTTATAAATGTAAATAGAAGAATGTCATACAATGTAGTATATGATTTGCTTACAAATGAAAATTCTGAGTATTTAAAAGAATATGAAGATTTAATGCCAATGTTTAAAAATATGGAAAAACTCAGAAATATTCTTTTAGAAAAGAGAATAAAGCGAGGAGCTATTGAGTTTGAATTTGACGAAGCAAAGATTATACTTGATGAAAATGGTAAGCCTATTGACATTGTAAAGAGAGAAAGAAACGTTGCCACAAGTATTATTGAAGAATTTATGCTTGCAGCCAACGAAACAATAGCCGAAAGATTTTTCTGGCTTGAATTACCTTTTGTGTACAGAACTCATGAAGTACCTGATGAAGAAAAGGTAGAACAGCTTGAAAACTTTATTGGCAAAATGGGCTATATATTAAAGGGCAATGCAACACATCCAAAGTCTTTCCAGAAAATGTTGGAACAGGCTAAGGGTAAACCAGAGGAATTGCTTATTCATAGAATGACATTACGTAGTTTCAAACAGGCTAGATATACTGCTGAAAACGGTAAGCACTTTGGCTTAGCAGCAACATATTACTGCCACTTTACTTCTCCTATCAGAAGATACCCTGATTTACAAATTCACAGAATTATAAGTCAGTATTTAACAGGAGAATTGACAGATAAAAGAATAAGCAAATACAATAGAACTCTTGCACAAGTTGCACTTCAATGCTCTATAAACGAAAGAAAAGCAGAAGATGCTGAAAGAGAAACAGACAAGTACAAGATTGTTGAATATATGCAGGATAAAATTGGAGAAACATTTGACGGTATTATTTCAGGTGTTACTTCTTGGGGTATATATGTTGAACTTGAAAATACAGTTGAAGGTATGGTATCAACTGATGATTTATATGATGATTACTATATCTATGATGAAGATAGTATGTCATATATGGGTGAGCATACACATAAGACATATACTATTGGCGATAAGGTAAAGGTTACTCTTGTGAGAGCGAGCCTTATTGACAGAGTAATTGACTTTGAATTTGCACAAGAAGAAAATTAATGTTGCAAATGATAGAATATAGTGATAACATTTAAGATAATGTTATTTAAAAGTGAGGGGATAGTATTGGTAGCTAAAATTTATTCATCTGGTCTTATGGGGGTAAATGGTTACACAGTTGAGGTTGAGGTAGATACAAGTCAAGGTTTGCCTAGCTTTGAAACTGTTGGACTTCCAGACAGTGCTGTGAAAGAGTCTAAAGAAAGAGTAAGGACAGCGATTAAAAATTCAGGCTATACTTTCCCCGTAAAGAAAATTACAGTAAATCTTGCACCGGCAAATACAAGAAAAGAAGGTCCGGCCTATGATTTGCCTATAGCTTTAGGTATATTGAGTACCATAGGCATTATCAAATGTAAGGATATTAGTGATAGTATTTTTATAGGAGAGTTATCCCTTGATGGCAGAGTAAAGGCTGTTGACGGAGTTTTGCCTATGGTACTTTCTGCAAGGGATAACGGCTTTAAAAGATGTTTTGTTCCTTGTGAAAATGCCGATGAAGCTGCTTTGGTAAATGATATTTCAGTATATCCGGTCAGTTCAGTATCACAGCTTGTAGATTACTTTAATGGTAAAATTAGAATTGAACCTAGAATCGTTGATATAGAGGCATTTTTTAATAATAAAGAACAGGAAACAAATGACTTTGCTGATGTAAAAGGTCAGGAAAATGTAAAAAGAGCTTTGGAGATTGCTGCTGCTGGTATGCACAATGTACTTATGATAGGACCTCCAGGTTCTGGTAAGACAATGATGGCAAAAAGACTTCCTACTATATTACCGGATTTATCTATGGAAGAAAGTCTTGAAATTACAAAAATATATTCAGTAGCCGGTCTTTTGAGAAACAGAGATGCTCTCTTTACAAAACGTCCCTTTAGAGCACCTCACCATACTATTTCCGGTTCAGCAATGGTAGGTGGAGGTAGAATACCAAAACCAGGTGAAGTAAGTCTTTCTCATAATGGCGTTTTGTTTTTAGATGAATTACCGGAATTTAGAAGAAATGTTTTGGAAGAATTAAGACAGCCTTTGGAGGACTGTAAGGTTACTATTTCAAGAGTTAATGGTACAATGACATATCCGGCAAACCTTATGCTTGTGGCATCAATGAACCCTTGTCCTTGTGGCTATCATGGATATTCTGATAAATGCACTTGTTCTCCTAGTCAGATTAAAAGATATATGGGGAAAATCAGTGGACCTTTGTTGGACAGAATTGATATTCAAATAGAGGCATCAGCTGTAGAATATTCGGATTTGGAAAGTAAGGAAGCTGGCACAAGTTCGTCAGAAATAAAAGAGAGAGTTATAAAAGCTCAAAAAATACAGCTTGAAAGATATAAAAATGATAATATTTTCTTTAACTCACAACTTTCAGCACCTTTGATTGAAAAATATTGTGCTTTGGGCGAAAGTGAAAAACAAATGATGAAAACAGCTTTTGACAGACTTAATTTTAGTGCAAGAGCATACCATAAATTACTAAAAATAGCCAGAACTATTGCAGATTTAGATAGTAGTGAAAATATAGAAATTAGGCACATAGCTGAAGCCTTGCAACTTAGAAATCTGGATAGAGTTACTCTACATTAGGAGTGATTTATATGAATTGTGATAATAAATACATAATGTGGTTGTCTTCACTTAATAATATAAAATTGTCTATAAGGAGAAAGTTGCTTGATTACTTTGGCAGTGGAGAGGAATTGTGGCTGGCAAATAGCAAAGATTTAAAATATTCTGAAATTTTAAATACTGCCACAATAGAAAAAATAGTAGCCAGTAGATATAAATATTCTGCCGATGAAGAATTGGAAAAGTTAAATAATATTAATGCTAAATTCTATACAGAAGATGATGAAGAATATCCTGAAAAATTAAAGTATATTCCAGATGCACCCTTGGGTATATATGTAAGAGGAAATGTAGTTCCTGAACATAGAACAAGTGTAGCCATTGTAGGCTCAAGGCGAATTACAGACTATGGTGCTATGTGTTGTGAAAAGTTTTCAAGAGAACTGGCACAAAATGGTATATGCGTTGTAAGTGGTCTTGCAATGGGTACAGATGCCGTAGCTCATAGTAGTTGTTTAAAAGGTGGAGGTATTACCTTTGCTGTTTTAGGTACTGGTGTTGACACTATTTATCCGGCTTGTAATACCAATTTAGCAGATAAAGTTATGGAAAAAGGCTGTTTAATAAGTGAATTTCCACTAGGAACAAAGGCTTTTCCTGCAAATTTCCCAATAAGAAATAGGATTATAAGTGGTATGTGCGATGTTACGGTCGTTATTGAAGCTGATGAAAAAAGTGGCACAATGATAACAGCTAATCACGCATTGGAACAGGGTAGGACAGTTATGGCACTTCCGGGAAATATAACAAGTCGACTTAGCAGAGGGACTAATAATTTAATAAGGCTTGGGGCAACTGCTGTTACAAAAACAGAGGATATTTTAGAGGAATTGGACATAACAATACAAAGTGAAAATACAAAAGAAAATATTAAAAATTCAGGAAAAATTATAAATGGGCTTGCACCAAATGAAAAATTGGTTTATGATTGTATGGATTATGAACCAATTACGATTGATGAAATAATAGAGAAGATTAATTTGAATATACAGGACGTGTCTTGTGCATTGACTATGTTGGAAGTTCAAGGGCTGATACAAAAAATGTCAGGACAGAAATATGCAAAAGTTCTGTAGGAGGATGTATAATGAGTGCGAAAAAATATCTGGTTATTGTGGAGTCACCAGAAAAATCAAAGAATATACATGGCTTTTTAGGCTCTAACTATAAAGTAATTGCTACCAAAGGCCACGTTAGGGACTTACCTAAAAGTGAACTTGGTATTGATATAGAAAACGATTTTGAACCTAAATACATTACTATACGAGGAAAAGGGGAAATATTGGCACAACTTCGTAAAGAAGTTAAAAAAGCTGATAAGGTTTATTTGGCAACTGACCCTGACCGTGAAGGAGAGGCTATTAGTTGGCATTTATTGTATGCCTTAAAGCTTGACCCAGAAAAGACAGCTAGAGTTACATTTAACGAAATTACAAAAGATGTAGTTAAAAAGTCTATAAAAGAAGCAAGAGAAATTGATATGGACTTAGTTAATGCACAGCAAGCTAGACGAGAATTAGATAGAATAGTAGGCTATAAAATCAGTCCACTTCTTTGGAAAAAAGTAAAGAAGGGGCTTAGTGCCGGTAGAGTACAGTCTGTTGCCCTTAAACTTATTTGTGAAAGAGAAGAAGAAATAGAAAACTTTGTTCCACAGGAATATTGGTCTATTGATTCTGTATTTAAAACAGCAAAGGGCAAGAAGTTTTCTGCTAAGTTTTATGGAGATAAGAATGGCAAGGTTGAATTAAATACAAAGGAAGAAACAGATAAAATTCTTAATGCCGTTGAAAATGCTGACTTTACTGTAGAAAAGGTAAAGAAAAGTGTTAGAGCCAAGAATGCTCCAGCACCATTTACTACAAGTACAATGCAACAGGAAGCATCAAAACTTTTAGGCTTTGCTCCTCAAAAGACAATGAGAATTGCCCAGCAACTTTATGAAGGTATTGATATTGAAGGTGAAGGTACAGTAGGTTTGGTATCTTATATCAGAACTGACTCTGTAAGAATTTCTGATGAGGCTTATGAACAGGCCAAAGAAGTTGTTTCAAAACGCTATGGCGAAGAATATCTTAGAGAAAAGAAACAGTATAAGACTGATAGTTCAGCACAGGATGCTCACGAAGCTATTAGACCTACAGTAGCACAGAGATACCCTGATTCTATAAAGGAAAGCCTTAGTCGTGACCAGTATAAGCTCTATAAACTTATTTGGGAAAGATTTATGGCCAGTCAGATGATGCCGGCAAAATATGCAACTGTAAGTGCAGATATTGGTGCAAAGGACTATATTTTTAGAGCAACTGGTTCAACACTTATGTTTGACGGTTATTTAGCTGTATATAAAAAGAATGAAGAATTAGACGATGAAAAGGCTATGCCTGAAATACAGGAAAATGATACTGTAGTACCAGTTACTATTGAGGGTAATCAGCATTTCACACAGCCACCTGCAAGATATTCAGAGGCATTACTTATTAAAACACTTGATGATATAAAGGTAGGTAGACCATCAACTCTTGCTCCGACTATTGCAACAATTCTTGCTAGAAATTATGTTACAAAGGAAAAGAAACTTTTGTATTCAACAGAATTAGGCGAAATTGTAAACGAAATTCTTACAAAGAACTTTGAACCAATTATCAATGCTGAATTTACAGCAGATATGGAAAATACTCTTGATATGGTTGCTGACGGCAAAATGGAATGGAAGCAGGTATTGAGAGATTTCTATCCTTTACTTGCTGAACTTTTAGCAGAGGCAGAGGCAAAAGTTGAAAACGTTGAAATTCAAGACGAGGTTACAGACGTTATCTGTGAAGAATGTGGCAGAAATATGGTTGTTAAATACGGCAAGTATGGTAAGTTCCTTGCCTGCCCAGGTTTCCCAGAATGTAGAAATACAAAACCTCTTTTTGAAGAAGCTGGCGTAAATTGTCCAATTTGTGGTGGTAAAGTTTTAATTAAGAAGACTAAAAAAGGTAGAAAATATTTTGGTTGCGAACATAATCCGGAATGTAGTATGATTTCTTGGTATAAGCCAACTGGTGAAATTTGTCCAGAGTGTGGCGATGTACTTGTAGTAAAGGGTACAAAGACTAAGAGAGTGGCTTGTAATAATCCGGAATGTAATTTTACTAAGGACTATGTAGAAAAAGAAAATGAAGAAGAATAAATACTTTATTATGAATCCCGTTTGCATTATGTAAACGGGACGCATAATATAAGGTGAAGGAGGGCGTATATGGCAGAATTGGTTTTATATCGTAGAAGATTTATACCTGATGAAAAGATTTTATTAAAAGATGATAAGGTTGTATCTGTTTCAGATGATGCCATAGTAACAAAATGGGAAGTGTTGACAAAACGCCATGATTTTACTCATGGTATGTCTTGTTATTATATAAAAGAGGGCTTTAAGGTTAGTAAATTCCTTGATGACAACGATAATATTGTTTATTGGTATTGTGATATAATTGAAACTGAAAAAGACGGTAATACATATACTTTTAATGATTTGTTGGCAGATGTTATAATACACAATGATGGCAAAGTGGAAGTAGTAGACGTTGATGAAATAGGTCGTGCTTTAGAAGAAAATATTTTACCAACAGAATTAATTGCAAAGGCACTTTATCGTTTAGATAAATTATTGAGAATAATATATTCTGGCGAATTTGAAAAATATCAAGCACCGTTAAACAATTAATAGAGGTCCATAAATGGATGAGAAAGAAAAGAAACCTAAAAAGAAAAATATACATAGTGGTCATAGACATAGAGTAAGGCAAAGATTTTTGAAGGAAAATTCCTTAGAAAGTTTTGAAGAATATCAAATTGTAGAATTACTTTTGTTTTACGCATATCCTATGAAAGATACTAATGAAATGGCACATAAATTGTTAGATACCTATGGCTCATTTCATAATCTGTTGGCAGCAGGTGCCGATGATTTAATGGCTAGGGGTAATTTAACAGAGGGTGCAGCTGTTTTAATATCTATGTTGCCTCATATTGCAAGGCGTTATGAAAATAGCTTTTATTCTAAGAAAGAACAAATTGATACTTTTGCAAGGGCATCAGCATATTTGACTACACTATTGTCGGCCAGACCTTTTGAAAGTTTTGTGCTTTTATGTTTAGATATTAATAAGCGACTGATAAATTATATTTATATAAGTGATGGTACTACAGACGGTACAAAAGTGTATATTGATAAAGTAGTCGAAAAAGCATTGATAAATAAAGCTAAATTTGTTATAATAGGTCATAATCATCCATCAGGTAATAGAGAAATGTCTAATGCTGATTATGTTGCCACTACTGCTATTATTAGAAGTCTTGAACCATTAGGTATAAAAGTTTTGGACCACATCATTGTTTGTGATAAAAACTGGAAGAATAATTTTAGCTTTGCCAAGGAAAAATATTTTGGTCTAAAATACAACATATCTGCTGATTAGGAGGTAATATTATGAAAAAATTATATAAAATCAGAAGTGAAGCTGTTGTAGGTGGCGTTTGTGCGGGTATCGCAGAATATTTTAATATTGATAAAACTGTTGTAAGAGTGGCTTTTGCTCTTATCAGTTTAATGAGTGGTGTATTCTTAGGTGTAGTTTTTTATATTGTTTGTATGATGGTTATGCCTGATAAAGATATATAATTGTTATTTAGGAGGATTACAATGGAAAAGTCAATGGAAAAAGTTGTTGCACTTGCTAAAAACAGAGGTTTTGTTTATCCTGGTTCTGAAATCTATGGTGGTTTAGCAAATACATGGGACTATGGTCCTTTAGGTGTTGAACTTAAAAATAATGTAAAAAAAGCTTGGTGGAAGAAGTTTGTTCAGGAAAGCCCTTACAATGTAGGTGTTGACTGTGCAATTCTTATGAACCCAGAAGTATGGGTAGCTAGTGGTCACGTTGGTGGCTTTAGTGACCCTCTTATGGACTGTAAGGAATGTCACGAAAGATTTAGAGCTGATAATATCATTGACGATTTTATGAAGGATAATGGTATTGAAGGTTCAGCTGATGGTATGACAGAAGCTGAAATGCAGGCTTATATTGACGAACACAATATTCCTTGCCCTAGCTGTGGTGCTCATAACTTTACTGGCATTAGACAGTTTAACCTTATGTTCAAGACTCACGCTGGTGTTACAGAAGATAGCAAGAATGTTGTTTACCTTCGTCCAGAAACTGCTCAGGGTATTTTCGTAAACTTTAAAAATGTTCAGAGAACAACAAGAAAGAAAGTTCCTTTCGGTATTGCTCAGGTTGGTAAGTCATTCAGAAATGAAATTACACCTGGTAACTTCACTTTCAGAACTAGAGAATTTGAACAGATGGAACTTGAATTCTTCTGTAAGCCAGGTACTGAAATTGAATGGTTCAACTACTGGAAAGAATATTGCAGAAATTGGCTTTTAAGCCTTAACGTAGACGAAAAGAATATTGTTCTTCGTGACCACGAACAGGCTGAACTTGCTCATTATTCAAATGCTACAACAGATATTGAATATATGTTCCCATTTGGTAAGGGTGAACTTTGGGGTGTTGCATCAAGAACTGACTTCGACCTTAAGGCTCATGCTGAACATTCTGGCGAAGCTATGGACTACTTTGACCCAACTACAAATGAAAAGTATGTTCCGTATTGTATTGAACCATCTTTAGGTGCAGATAGAGTTACTCTTGCTTTCCTTTGTGAAGCATATGATGAAGAAGAAATTGGCGAAGGTGATGTAAGAACTGTATTACATTTCCACCCAGCACTTGCTCCTTTCAAGGCTGCTGTATTACCTCTTTCTAAGAAGCTTTCTGAAGAAGCTAGCGAAGTATTTGCAGAACTTAGTAAGTACTTTAGATGCGACTTCGATGATGCACAGGGTATTGGTAAGAGATACCGTCGTCAGGACGAAATTGGTACTCCATACTGTATTACATATGACTTTGATTCTAAGGAAGACGGTTGCGTAACTGTTCGTGATAGAGATACTATGGAACAGGAAAGAATTAAGATTTCTGAATTAAAGGATTACATTCTCAAGAAAATTGAATTTTAATTATACTTTTTAAGATAAGGTGCGTTGATTTTGTGTCAATGCACCTTTTTGCAAATATTTTGTTTTAAGTCTTGTAATTGTTTACAAAAATAGTATTGCAAAACTGGTGAAATATGGTATAATAGTTGTAAGATAACTGAATTTAATTGGCAATTTGCACAATTAATATAGGAGGCGGTTGAAATGGGTAAAAAGTTTGTATATTTATTTTCAGAGGGCAACGACCACATGAGAGAATTACTCGGTGGTAAAGGTGCTAACCTTGCAGAAATGACTTTGCTTGGTATGCCAGTTCCTCAGGGCTTTACAATCACTACTGAGGCTTGTACTCAGTATTATGCTGATAATGAAACTATAAATGATGAAATTCAGCAACAGATTATGGAATATATAGGTAAACTTGAGGAAGTTACAGGAAAGAAGTTTGGAGATAATGAAAATCCACTCTTAGTTTCTGTTCGTTCTGGTTCAAGAGCATCTATGCCTGGTATGATGGATACTATTTTAAATCTTGGTTTAAATGATGTTGTTGTAGAAACAATAGCTAAAAAGACTGGTAATCCAAGATTTGCATATGATTCATACAGAAGATTTATACAGATGTATTCAGATGTAGTAATGGGTGTAGGCAAGAAGTATTTTGAAAAGTTGATTGATGAACTTAAAGCTGAAAAGGGCGTTAAGTTAGATACAGAGCTTACAGCTGATGACCTTAAGAGACTTGCAGAACAGTTCAAGGCAGAATATAAATCAGAAATAGGAAAAGATTTCCCAACTGACCCTAAGGAACAGTTAATAGGTGCTGTTGAGGCTGTTTTCCGTTCATGGAATAATGAAAGAGCTGTATACTATAGAAAGATGAATGATATTCCTAGTTCTTGGGGTACTGCCGTAAATATTCAGTCTATGGTATTTGGTAATATGGGCGAAACTTCAGGTACAGGTGTTGCATTTACTCGTAATCCTGCTACTGGTGAAAATAAACTTTTTGGTGAATTCCTTATGAATGCACAGGGCGAAGACGTTGTTGCCGGTGTAAGAACTCCAAGAAAAATTGACCAGCTCAAGGAAGTTATGCCTGAAGTATATGACGAATTCGTAGAAATTTGTAATAAACTTGAAAATCACTATAAAGATATGCAGGATATGGAGTTTACTATTGAAGATAAGAAACTCTATATGCTCCAGACAAGAAATGGTAAAAGAACAGCAAAGGCTGCTTTAAAGATTGCTTGTGATTTAATTGATGAAGGTCTTATTGATGAAGAAACTGCTCTTTGTATGATAAATCCAAAGCAGTTAGATGCTTTACTTCATCCACAGTTTGATGATGAGGCTTTGAAAAAGGCTGAACCAGTAGCTGTTGCTTTGGCAGCTTCTCCAGGTGCAGCTTGTGGTCAGATTGTGTTTACAGCTGAAGATGCTGTAGCAAAGGCTAAGGCTGGCGATAAGGTTGTTCTTGTTAGACTTGAAACTTCTCCAGAAGATATTGAAGGTATGAACTATGCACAGGGTGTACTTACTGTTAGAGGTGGTATGACATCTCACGCAGCCGTTGTTGCAAGAGGTATGGGTACTTGCTGTGTTTCTGGTTGTGGCGAAATAAATATTGATGAAAATGCTAAGAAGTTTGAACTTGCTGGCAGAACTTATAAAGAGGGAGATTGGATTTCTCTTGATGGTTCTACTGGTTGCATTTATGGCGAAGCTATTCCTACAGTTCCAGCTACAATAAGTGGCGAATTTGAAAGAATAATGAATTTAGCTGATAAATATAGAACACTTGAAGTAAGAACAAATGCTGATACTCCAAGAGATGCAAAACAGGCAGCAGCTTTTGGTGCACAGGGTATTGGTCTTTGCAGAACAGAGCATATGTTTTTTGATGCAGACAGAATTTCAGCTATGCGTGAAATGATTTGTTCTGATACAGTAGAAGAAAGAGAAAAAGCTCTTGATAAACTTGAACCTATGCAGCAGGGCGATTTTGAAAAGCTTTACGAGGCTATGGAGGGTAAGCACGTTAATATTCGTTTCCTTGACCCACCACTTCATGAATTCCTTCCTACAGCAGAAGAAGATATTGAAGAAGTTGCAAAGGCACAGGGTAAGACAGTTGAACAGATTAAGGCTATTATTGTTTCCCTCCACGAATTTAACCCTATGATGGGTCATAGAGGTTGTCGTCTTTCTGTTACGTTCCCAGAAGTAGCAAAAATGCAGACAAAGGCTGTAATTAAGGCTGCTATTAATGTAACTAAGAGACACCCAGAATGGAATATTGTTCCAGAAATTATGGTTCCTTTAGTTGGTGAACTTAAAGAATTTGCTTTTGTTAAGTCAATAATTACAGAAACAGCTAATAAGATTATTGCTGAATCAGGAATTGATTTAAAATACAAAGTAGGTACTATGATTGAAATTCCAAGAGCAGCTTTAACTGCTGACGAAATAGCTACAGAAGCTGAATTCTTCTCATTTGGTACAAATGACCTTACACAGATGACATTTGGTTTCTCAAGAGATGATGCCGGTAAGTTCCTTGATTCTTACTATGCTAATCAGATTTATGAACACGACCCATTTGCTACACTTGACCAAAAGGGTGTTGGTAAATTGGTAAATATGGCTGTTCAGAGTGGTAAGAGTACAAGACCAAATATTATTCTTGGTATTTGTGGTGAACACGGTGGTGACCCTGCGTCTATTGATTTCTGTCATAGAGCAGGTTTGACATATGTAAGTTGTTCTCCATATAGAGTTCCTATTGCAAGACTTGCAGCAGCACAGGCAGCTATAAGAAATAAATAAAATTCTATTTATCCCGTATCATAATGGTACGGGATTTTAGATTTAGATAGTGGATTGGAAAGAAAATCCGATGTATTGATTAGTGTAGAAAGGAAGATTTTTTAATGACTAACGCAGTAATTGAAAATATGATTAATAGAAGAAGTATAAGAAAATACAAGCCTGAACAAATTAAAGATGAGGAATTACAGGCTGTTATAAAGGCTGGAGAGTATGCTCCTACAGGAATGGGTATGCAGTCACCTAAAATGGTTGTAGTACAGGATAAGGAAACTATTAAATTATTGTCAAATATAAATGCAAAGATTATGGGCGTTGACTCTGACCCATTTTATGGAGCACCAACAGTAATTGTTGTATTTGCTGATAAGGCTTGTAGACCAACTTATGTAGAAGATGGTTCTTTAGTGTTGGGTAATCTTATGAATGCAGCTCATTCCGTAGGATTAGGCTCTTGTTGGATTCATAGAGCAAAGGAAACCTTTGAAACTCCAGAGGGTAAAGAGCTTATGAAAAAGTGGGGCATAGCTGATACTTGCGTTGGTATAGGTAATTGTGTTTTGGGCTATGCAGATATGCCTATGCCAGAACCAAAAGAGAGAAAGAAAGATTATGTGGTTATGGTGAAATAAATTTTAATTATAATATAAAAATAACACAAATTGCTAATAAAAATTGCAATTTGTGTTATTTTAGTACTATTATTTTAAAAGTTTTTCAGTTAAGGTTACATCATAATAATATGCGTGTTCCCCATGATACGAACAATTACTTGGACAAGGACCACCCATATGCTTTAAATTACTTGGACCACTCATACTTGTGAAATAAAAATCAGTGATAACAACATTCCCACATAAATTACATTTCCACGCTACCTTTGTCATAATAACCTCTCCTTAAATTATATATTTTTTCTTTATTATTTTTAAATTATTGTATTTTAAAGTCTGTAACTTTTACATGATAATTATAGGTATCTTCAGCAATAACCAATCTTTGCATATAAAGGCTACTACTAAATGAACTATTGGCAGGAATATCAATGGTTGCTTCTTTGCTACCGGTTTTACCGTCATTAATTTCTCCTAAGATTGTAGCTTTTACAGGTCTACTAAGTCTATTTGTTAGGGTATAGAAAACTTCAACATCGTAAACCTTATCAGACAATACATAATTATATCCAGTGTTATATACATTCCTTACAACGAAACTTAATTCAGAATGAGAACTTAAAGATGACACTTTTACAGGCTTACTTAAATATTCTTTATCTTTGCTTATTGTTTTGATAAGTGTAGAATATTTACTTCTCGCCATATTACCAGCAGTATTAGTAGGTACATTGTCAATACAATTAATAGCATCATTATAATTTCCTTGATTATAATAATTATTTGCAGACTTAAGAGAATCAAGATAGGTCTTATAACTGTTGATTGTATATACTAAATCATTAATACTTTTGTTAGTAGGATTAATAGCTTTTGCTAAGTCTATTGTTGCAAGAGCAGAATCAATTTTGTAGTTTTTGAATTGTGTAGTAGCTATCTGAATATAATAAGATATTACAGAATTTTTTAATTTTTCTATGTCTTTGTGGTTTGGGTTAATATTAAAAGCTTCGTTTGCATAGTTGATGGCTGATACAGGGTCTTTTGCTTTAAGTTTTTCATATCCTTTATTAACGTATTGCTCAACAACATTATCTATTGACATAAGCACGTTTTCCATTTGCTTGTTACGATATGGGGTATATATTTTAGTTATATTTTTATAGGCTTCCGTATATTTGCCTGAATCAAACTGTTTTTTAACATATTTTCCCATATTGGTTTGAGCTTCTGTAAACAATTCATCACAAACTTTAAAGTCAGGACAAAGAGCAAGAGCTGTCTTTGTATTTTGCATAGCATTAAAATATCTATAATTTGCAATATCTTTTTTAGATTCTTCATATAAAGCACCAGCTTCTTTTATTTTTGAAATTTCAACAACAGCTTCGCTATGGGCATAGCTTAAAGGCATTACCCAGCTATAGTAACTGATGGCTTTATTGTAGTCACCATTAACAATAGCCTCTTTAGCCTTTCTAATATTTCTGTTGTCAAAGGCGTGCCATATAAATAAAACACTTATAGTTAAAATAACTATAGCACCTAAAATGATAAAAATGGTTTTTATTAATTGCTTCTTTTTTTTTAGAATTTTAAAAATATTTTTTCTTTTAGGTTCTTGAGTTACGTCAAGGCTGTTGCCACATTCTGAGCAAGTTTTTAAATCATCTGTACATTCCGTACCACATTTTGGACATTTTTTCATTTGTAATACCTCCCCATAAGTTAGTGTGTGTTAAAACACAATTAAATAAGAGTATCGTAATATTTGTCATTGTTTTTACTGATTATAAAAGGTCAGATAATAAGAACTTCTATGGAAGGATACTTGTGTAAAGTATGTAGTAATAAATTTGTTTATAAATAAGGTCCAACAATAAGTTTTATAAAAAAGAATATAATTACCATCATTATTATAATGGAAAATTTTTCAATGTTACGTTTTTCATATTTTTCAATTTCTTCATTAATATATACACCGTCAACATATAGTACAGATTTTTTTCCGTTATTTTCTATTCTGATTACAACCAAAAAGTTTGCTTTAAGCAGAGCACCAAATTTGTTTTGAGAATTTAAAGTACCTCTTACTTCCCAATTTCCACCATTGCGTTTTTCTTCAAGTATAAGTTCATCGGGAGAGCAAAATATTGCTGTTAATGGTGCATTTAAACGTTCTAATATATTAGGCTTAATAGCTTCAAGAATTTGATTTTTATTCCATTCCATAATATTTACTCCTATCTCTTTATCATATGTATTTGTAAAAATATAGTTTTCGTGTTAATGATTAATTTTTGTTTACATTCATATATACAAAGTTACCGTAAGATTTTTCAGCATAATCAGTTAATTGAGTACCCTTATATTTGTCTCTTATTTCGTCTTCTGCAAATTTACCTACAAATTCAGACCTTGTTTCAGCAGATACAATTTTGTCTTCAGTATTTATAGTGTTAAGTGTTGTTCCGGCATCAACCCAGGCAGATACTTTAAAAACATCAATAATTTCACCATTGCAAACAGCAACAACATATTTAAGAATACTTCTTTTTTCTTTATCAATGTCCCAAGCAGTACGGCAAGTATCATATAACTGGAAATCTGTCATATCAGGTTTGTATGTATTATTTATCTTTACAGCGATTGCATTTGTTTTTTCATTAAACATATTTATCATCCTTTCAAAAATATATGGTGTTGGTTGCTAGAATTTAATTACATTTACACAATTTAGCATAATGTAGTTTTTTAGCTGTACTTTTCATTTCCTCCTTCATTTTAAAAAATTTGTGTAAATACATAATTATATTAATTCGTAAGTACACTTATATTATAGTCCAAAATGGTCTATTCTGTCAATAGTCCGTTTTGGCGAATTAATCGAATACATTATTGACTTTTGAGATAATAATTCTGAGGTGATTATTGATGAAATATGAAAGAATAAGAAATCTTAGAGAAGACCAAGATTTAACTCAAGCATATATTGGTAAAGTCCTGAATGTTACCCAAAAGTCATATTCCAGATATGAAAATGGAGATAGAGCCATACCTATTGAGCTTTTATCAAAGCTTGCTGATTTTTATGATACAAGTGTTGATTATTTAATAAATCGTACAAATATTAAAACTCCTTATCCTAAAAAATAGATTTAATATACAGCATTAATGTAAAATTTCTTATTTCATTAGATGAGAGCTTTACTATATAGAAAATCAAAAGTTTAAGAGAGATTAGCCGTGATATGCCTTTCTTAGTTATGTATATATCAAATGTAAATGGTATATAATACTATATATGTTTAGGAATGATAGTTTTGAAAAATATAAAACTTTCGGGAAATAAGTGGCTTTTAATATGTTACATAGCTTTGTTATGCCTTGGTATTGCAAGGGCACATTATAATAAGTCTGTTAATACAGCATCTTTACCGGTAGAAAAGAAAAATATTGTTATAGATGCCGGACACGGAGGTTTTGACCCTGGAAAGGTTGCATCTGATGGCATACAGGAAAAGGGTATAAATTTGAAAATATCTGAAAAATTGAAAGCCTATTTAGAACAGGGTGGAGCAGTTGTATATATGACAAGGCTAGATGATACCTCTCTTTCGGATAAAAAAAGGGAAGACTTAAAAAACAGAACTTTAATAGGAAATGGAGAAAATGTAGATTTATTTGTAAGTGTTCATCAAAATTCTTTTCCAAAAAATTCTGCAAAAGGAGCACAGGTGTTCTATTACAAAAAATCTGAAAATGGAAAAAGGCTGGCTACTTGTATTCAATCAAGGTTAAAGGAAGTTGTAGACACAGAAAATGACAGAGTTGCAAAGCCCAATAAAGATTATTACGTTTTAAGAGAAATAACTGTTCCCAGTGTTATTGTAGAATGTGGGTTTTTAAGTAATTCCGTTGAGCATGATTTATTGCAAAGTGACAAGTATCAATCTAAATTAGCTTGGGCAATATATATGGGTATACTAGACTACTACGGAGAAGGCAAAGTATAATATATTATTAAATTTTCTTTAAGTCATAAAAATATATTGTATTAATTTGGAAGTATGTGGTATAATCAAAATACATTTAAAAAGCAAAGGAGGCTATATAATGGACGAATTAAAAACAAATACTTGTGGTTGTGGACATGACCACGAACATGAACACGGTGAAGATTGTGGTTGTGGTGAACACGCAACAATGATGTTACAGCTTGATGACGGTAGCGAACTTAAATGTACTGTACTTGGAATTTTTGATGTAGAAGAAATCGAAGGTAAAGAGTATATCGCTTTACTTCGTGAAGATAATGATGAAGTTCTCATTTATGAATATAGCGAAGATGAAAATGAAGAACCTATTCTTGCAAATATCGAATCTGATGATGATTATGATAAGGTTCAGAGTGCTTTTATGACATTGTTAGATATTGATGAAGAAGATATTGAAGAACTTGAAGACGAATTATTAGATGACTTAGACAAAGAATAATTCCGTTGGGACTATCTGAATAGGTAGTCCTTTCTTTTTTTGTTGATTTATGCTAAAATATGTAAGTGTTTTTAGTATATACTTAAGGGGTATGTTTTAAAAAGCAAAGGAGGAAAAAAAGTTGGCGAAAGGAGAAAAGAGAAAAAAGGTAAAAAGTGGCTTTTTCAGAGTAATATTTAGCCGTACAGGACTTGTATTTGTTCTTATTTTGCTACAGTTAGCTTTGTTGCTTTTTGGGTATTATTATTTAACAATCTACAAAGGTATTTTTTATGGAATAATGATTACTGTTAGTGTTTTGCTTGTTGTATATATACACAATTCAGACAGTGATCCAAGTTTCAAAATGGCATGGCTTATTCCTATATTGTTAGCACCAGCTTTTGGTGCGTTTTTCTATTTGTTTATACATTTGCAGGTAGGTACAAAAGTAATAGCAAGAAGACTTCAAAAAAATTATTTTGATACATCTGCTTTTTTGGAACAAGATGAGCTTGTGAAAAAAGAGTTGGAAATAGAAAATCCGAGAGTAGCAGGTTTGGCCCACTATGTAAAAAATTATGGTGGCTATCCAATATATAACGGAACAGGAGCAAAATATTATCCTTTTGGAGAAGATGTATTTGAAGACCTTAAAAAAGATTTGAGAAAAGCTAAGAAGTTTATTTTTCTTGAATTTTTCATTATTGAAAGAGGGGTAATGTTTGATTCAATATTAAATATTTTAAGGGAAAAGGTAAGAGAAGGCGTAGAAGTTCGTTTGATGTATGATGGAACTTGCTCAATAATGCTTGTTCCCTATAATTTTCCTAGTCAAATAGAAAAAATGGGCATAAAGTGTAAGGTATTTTCCCAAGTTAGACCTTTCTTATCTACAAGCCAAAATAATAGAGACCATAGAAAAATTGTTGTCATTGATGGACATACTGGATATACTGGTGGATTTAATTTAGCTGATGAATACATCAATGTAAAATACAGATTTGGTGTATGGAAAGACACAGGCGTAAAAATCAATGGTCCTGCTGTAAAGAATATGACAATGATGTTTTTGCAAATGTGGAATGTGACAGGAAATGAAAAAGAAAATTATCAGGAATATATACTTCCTGATAACCACGCCTATGAATTTGGGTATGACAGAAAAGGCTATGTAATGCCTTATGGTGACAGTCCCTTAGATAAGGAAAACATAGGAAAACAGGTCTACATTGATATAATGAATAATTCAAAGAAATATGTTCATATAGTAACACCTTATCTTATACTTGATTCAGATACGGTATGTACATTAAAATATGTGGCAAAAAGAGGGGTATCTGTAAAAATAATTACACCACATATTCCGGATAAAAAATATGTTTATTATTTGGCACATTCCCATTATAAGGACCTGATTTCAAACGGTATAGAAATATATGAGTATACACCAGGCTTTGTTCATGCAAAAATGTTTGTTAGTGACGATATGAAGGCTGTAGTTGGTACAATTAACTTGGATTTTAGAAGTCTTTATCTTCATTGGGAAGATGCTGTATATTTCTATGGTAATTCAGTTGTTCATAGTGTTGAAAATGATTTTATGGAGACACTTTCAAAATGTCAAAAAATAAGTTTAGAGGATTGTAAGAAGTTTTCTTTATTTGATAAGGTTGCAGGAAAAGTTTTAAGACTTATTGCTCCGTTGATGTAATTTATAAGGTGCTGGATAAATTTCAGTGCCTTATTTTTTTGTAATAATTAATTCTGATAATGAATATATTTTCTATATTGCATTTGGGGTGAGTGTATTGGAAAAACCTCCTTATTCTGATGAATTTTATGAGGTAATGCTTGAAAATGAAATTACACTACAAAATGAATTTGGAATTACAGATGTAAAAGTATGTCATTTAAAAAACAGTTCCTTTGTAGTTGCCTATATTCCGGCTGATGTATACAGGAGAGTTATTAGTCAAAGAGGGTCTTTTGAGGGTGCATTACTAGCAGGAGCACCTATTATTATGGGATTGACAGATGCTGAATTAAATAGTGCTATAGATGTATACAGACTTAGGGATAGTCCTATAGATTTAAGAGGACAAAATACTATAATAGGTATAGTTGATACAGGAATAGATTATAAAAATGAGGAATTTATAAGAGAAGACGGTACAAGCAGAATATTAAATATATGGGATATGACAATAGACAGTGATGATGACAATGTATGCTTTGGCACTGAATTTTCAAATGAAGAACTTACAGAACAAAGTGCTGATACTACAGATGAAGTAGGTCATGGAACAAGAATGGCACAAGTAGCAGGGGGCAGAAGTGGAGTAGCACCTGATTGTGAATTTATTGTTGTAAAATTAAAAAGGGCAAAGAAAAGTATATTAGATTTATATGGGCTAAATAGTGATACTGAAAGCTACGAATCCTCAGATGTGGTATTAGGTATAGACTATCTTGTTACAAAGTCTATAGAATATAGGAAACCAATATCTATTATACTTGGTTTAGGTACTAATCAAGGAGGCCATGACGGATTAACTGTAATAGAGAGAATTTTATCTCAAATGGCATTAAGAATAGGGGTTGGAATAAGTGTATCTGCTGGTAATGAGGCTTTGTCAGGACACCACACGTCATTTACCCTTGAAGGTTCTTCGCCCTATTATGATATGGAAATTAACGTAGCAAATAATGAAAAAAGTTTTCCAGTATGGATTTGGAATAGCCTGTTTAGCGAGATAGAAGTCAGTATTATCTCTCCCTTGGGTGAAGAAACAGGAAGAATACCGACTAGGAATAATTTTACCAATACTTACAATTTTAATATTAGTTTAACTTCTGTAAGGGTTTACTATGAATTGCCGGCATCTTGGGGACGTGACCAAAGAACAACATTGGTATTTAATAATCCTATTGAAGGGGTATGGAAGATTAGGGTATATAATATTGGTGTTACAGGGGTAGTAAATAGCTGGTTGCCTTCAAATGGATTTATAAAGAGAGATACAAGGTTTTTAAATCCTGACCCATATATTACAGTAACTGTACCGTCAACAGCAAATTATATAATGTGTGTAGGGGCTTTTGACCCATCTACAAAAACTGTTTATTCAACTTCCGGCAGAGGACCTACAAGGCAAGGAATAGTGTTGCCTAGTTTTGTTGCCCCTTCTGATGGCAGTACAAGTATAGCTACAGCAGTAAACGGAGGAGCAACAGCATTAATTTTGGAATGGGGTTTAAATAGAATAAATAACCTGAATATAAATTCTTTAGCGATTTTGGAATATATTACAAGGTCTGCTACAAAAAAATTAGAAGACATATATCCTAATACAATTTCTGGCTATGGAAGATTAAATATTTTTAATGCAATAGCCAGTATTTAGTATAAAAATAAAGAAATGTTGCATAATTATAAAAGTAAAGTTAAGTGAAAAAGTTTGACTTTACTTTTTTTTATTAAGTATAAAAGGGTATTCAACGGATAATTTAAAAATATATATTAATTAAATAAGTAGAATTTTTTTACAATTTATGATATTATATAAAGAAGTATTGACAATTTTCATATTTATGATATAATTTTAGTAATTTATCACTTTACTAGACTAAAGTGAAATGAGAGGGAGTTCATATGATAATTAAGAAATTGCATACACCAGAAGGCGTAAAAGACTATTTACCTTCTGAGTGCGTATTAAAGACAAAAATAGAAAACAATGTTAGCAAAGTTTTTAAAAGCTTTGGCTACGTTCCGGTAAAGAGTCCAACATTTGAATATTCAGATGTTTTTGATAATAAGGGTAGTGTTTCAGACCAAAATCTTTATAGATTTGTGGATAGAGATGGTTCAATTTTAACTCTCCGTTCTGATATGACACCAGCTATTGCAAGAATTGTTGCAACTACATATTCAGATAAGAAAATGCCTATAAGACTTAGCTATATTGAAAATTTATTTAGACATACAGTAAATTATCAGGGTAAGTTAAATGAATTTACACAGGCTGGTGTGGAACTTATTGGAGCACACTCTATAAGTGCTGATGTAGAAGTTTTAGTAATGGCAATAAAGGCTATTTTATCATCTGGTGTAAAGAATTTTAAAATAGACTTAGGTCATAGTAATTTCTTAAAAGGTGTTCTTGAAGAAACAGGGCTTGACAGCGAAAGTATAATGATGTTACAGGAATCTATTGCTGACAAGAATTATGTTGCAGTAAATGATTTAGTTAGTCAGTTAGACATAAGTGGCGACCTTAAATATCTTTTTAATGAATTACCTTTCCTCATTGGTGATTTATCTGTTCTTAATAGCGTTAGAGAAAAGAACTTAAATAAAAAGTCTTTAGATGCAGTTAATTATCTTGAAAATATTTACAATATACTTAAGGAACTTGGCTTTGAACAGTATGTTTCTTTTGACTTAGGTGTTATTGGTTCAATGGATTACTATACAGGTATTATTTTCAGAGGTTATGCTGAAGGTGTAGGTTTCTCTATTGTTGACGGTGGTAGATACGATAAGTTAGTAAAGAATTTTGGAGCTGATTATCCGGCTGTAGGTTTTGCTGTTAAGATTAATGACCTTATGCAGGTTCTTAAAACAGAAAATACTGAAAGTGCTGATATACTTGTAGTTTTTGATGATGAAAGTATTGTAAGTGGATTTAAGTATGCAGAGGCTTTAAGAAATGCCGGCAGAACTGTTGAAATCGGTCTTTCAGGTAAAAATCTTGAAGAAAACAAGGCTTATGCAGCATCAAAGAACATAAACAAAATTGTTGCCGTAAATGGTAAGATTACAGAAATAGATTTAGATAATAACGAAGAAAAGACAATAGACATAGAAAGTCTTTTGAACAAGGAGGCAGAATAATGGAATACTTAACTTTTGCCCTTGCAAAAGGCAGACTTGCAGATATTACAATGGATTTGCTTGAAAAAATGGGCATTACTTGTGATGAAATGAAGGAAAGTTCAAGAAAACTTATATTTACAAATGAAGAATTAAAATTAAAGTTTTTCTTGGCTAAGGCATCTGATGTTCCTACATATGTTGAATATGGTGCAGCAGATATAGGTATTGTTGGTAAGGATACTTTACTTGAAGAAGGCAGAAACCTTTATGAAGTTCTTGACCTTAATATGGGTAAATGTAAGTTTGCAGTAGCAGGATATAGTGATGTTAAGGAAAAACTTGAAAGCTCAAACGATTTGAGAGTTGCAACAAAATATCCTAATATTGCAAAGGAATATTTTTATCAGAAAAAGCACCAGACTATTGAGATTGTAAAACTTCATGGTTCTGTTGAACTTGCTCCTATTGTAGGCTTGGCTGATGTAATTGTAGATATTGTTGAAACTGGTTCTACATTAAAGGCTAATGGTCTTGAAGTTCTTGCTGACGTTTGTCCTATTTCAGCAAGAATGGTTGTAAATAGAGTTAGTATGAAACTTGAACACGAAAGAATTGCTAATATAATAAATGGACTTAGAAAAATGGTGGGTGAAAACAAATGATTAACATTTTAAAATATAACGATGAAGAAGGAAAAAAACTTATAGAAGGACTTTTATCTCGTTCACAGCTTGAATATGGTGATGTTCAGGAAAAGGTTAATGCAATAATTGCTGATATTAAAGCAAATGGTGACAAGGCTTTATTTGAATACACTAAGAAATTTGATAAGTTTGATGTAAATGCAGATAATATTCTTGTAACAGAAGAAGAAGTTAAGGAAGCCTACACAAAGGTAGATCCTGAACTTGTAGAAGTTATTAAGAAGTCTGCTGAAAGAATTAGAGCTTTCCACGAAAAGCAGAAAATGAACAGCTGGCTTGAACCAAGTAAAAATGGCGAAATGTTAGGTCAGCTTATTCGCCCACTTGCAAGAGTAGGTGTATATGTTCCGGGTGGTAAGGCAGCATATCCATCTAGTGTACTTATGAATATTATGCCAGCTAATGTAGCAGGTGTTGAAGAAATTATAATGACTACACCTCCATCAGCAGAAGGTAAAATCAATCCAACAACTATTGTAGCTGCTGATATTGCCGGTGTACATAAGATTTATAAAGCCGGTGGTGCACAGGCTGTTGCTGCTCTTGCTTTTGGTACAGAAAGTATTCCAAAGGTAGATAAGATTGTAGGCCCTGGTAATATTTTTGTTGCTCTTGCAAAGAGAAGTGTATATGGCTATGTAAATATTGATTCAGTTGCAGGCCCTAGTGAAATCCTTATCTTAGCTGATGAAAGTGCAAATCCTGTTTATGTTGCAGCTGATTTACTTTCACAGGCTGAACATGATGAACTTGCATCTGCTGTACTTATTACTACAAGCGAAAGCCTTGCCAATGAAGTACAAAAGGAAGTTGAAAAGCAGACTGCTGTTCTTGAAAGAAAGGGCATTATTGAAAAATCTCTTGACAACTATGGTGCAATAATTCTTGTAAAGGATTTTGATGAAGCTACTACATTAAGTAATGCTATTGCTCCAGAACATATGGAAGTTTGTATAAAAGAACCTTTTGGTCTTTTACCAAAAATACAGAATGCAGGTGCAATTTTCTTAGGTCACTTTACTCCAGAACCTCTTGGAGATTATATGGCTGGTCCTAACCACGTTCTTCCTACTGGTGGTACAGCTAGATTTTTCTCTCCACTTTCAATAGATGATTACATTAAGAAATCAAGCATTATTTCATTTAGTGAAGATGCTTTAAAGGCTTTAGGCAAAGATGTAATCAAGTTTGCTGAAGCAGAAGGTCTTACTGCTCACGCAAATTCTATTAAGGTCAGAATGTAATATAGGAGGCTAAGGCTATGGAAAGAATTGCCACTATAAATAGAGATACAAAAGAAACAAAGATAAATATGAACCTTAATATTGACGGTTCAGGTGAAAACCATATTAATACTGGCGTTGGTTTCTTTGACCATATGCTTACTCACATTTCAAAGCATGGATTTATGGATTTAGATGTTACAGCTGATGGTGACTTAGACGTAGATTGTCACCATACAGTTGAAGATGTAGGCATTGTTCTTGGAAAGTGTATTTCAAGAGCATTAGGTGATAAAGCCGGTATAAAAAGATTTGGACAGGCTATTGTGCCAATGGATGAGGCACTTGTGCTTTGTGCCATAGATTTTTCAGGTAGAGCTTATCTCAATTTTGATGCACACTTTACAGTACCTGCTTTAGGTTTATTTGACCTTGAAATGGTTGAAGAATTTTTTAGAGCTGTTGCAGACAATGCAGGTATGACATTACATATTAAGGTGTTAGACGGTAAAAATAACCACCATATTGCAGAGGGCATTTTCAAAGCCTTCGGTAGAGCAATGGATATGGCTACAAGTATAGATGAAAGAATAGACGGAGTATTGTCTACAAAAGGAATGTTAGAATGATAGCAATAATTGATTATGGAATGGGTAATCTTCGCAGTGTTCAGAAGGCTTTACAGTTTGTAGGACAAGACGCAGTTATTACCTCTGACTTAGATGAAATAAATAAAGCAGACAAGATTGTATTGCCTGGTGTAGGTGCTATAGGTGATGCAATGGAAACAATTAGAAAAAAGGGCTTTGACAAGGCTATTTATAAGGCATGCGATGAGGGTAAGCCATTCCTTGGTATTTGCCTTGGTATGCAAATGGTTTTTGATAAGAGCTATGAATATGGCGAACATAAGGGATTGGGCTTAATTCCCGGTACAATTCAGCTTTTGCCTGATAATGTAAAGAAACCTCATATTGGTTGGAACAATTTGAATGTTAAAATGAGAGCTCCTCTTTTTGAAAATACTGGAGAAAGTCCTTACGTTTACTTTGTTCACTCTTATTATCTTGAAACAGATGCTCCTGTTGTTTCTGCTACTACTTTTTATGGCAAAGAAATTCAGGTTGCTGTTCAGAAAGATAATATTTTCGCTTTACAGTTCCACCCAGAAAAGAGTGGAGATGTAGGCTTACAGATTTTGAAGAACTTTGGAGGAATATAATATGATAATTTATCCAGCAATAGATATTATAGACGGAAAGGCTGTCAGACTTAGTCAAGGTAAGTTTGATGATGTTACAGTTTTTAATGATATTCCGGCAGATGCTGCAAAAGATTGGGTTGACGCAGGAGCAGAATACATTCATATTGTCGACCTTGACGGTGCAAGATATGGTAAAAGTTTTATAACTGGAATAATAAAAGATGTAACTGAAAAGTATAATATTCCTGTTCAGACCGGTGGTGGCGTTAGAACTATACAAGATGTTGAGGATAGAATAAATGCCGGTGCTTCAAGAGTTATTATTGGTACAGCAGCAGTTAAAAATCCAGAGCTTGTAAAAGAAGCTGTTGAAAAATTTGGTGATAAGATTGCCGTTGGTGTTGATGCTAAAAATGGTATGGTTGCAATTTCCGGTTGGGAAGAAGTAAGCGACATTTCAGCAGTTGATTTATGCCTTAAAATGAAAGAATATGGCGTAAAAACTGTTATCTATACTGATATTTCAAAAGACGGTATGATGAGTGGACCTAATATTGAGGCTACAAAGGATTTAATTGACAAAACTGGACTTGATGTTATTGCATCTGGTGGTGTTTCAAAAATGGAAGACTTAGAAAATGTTGAAAGCATTGGTTCAGCTGGTGTTATCATTGGTAAGGCACTTTACAATGGTGCTTTAGATTTAAAACAGGTTTTAAGTAAGTTTAAAAAAGGTGAATAGTTATGCATACAAAAAGAATTATTCCTTGCTTGGATGTTAATAACGGCAGAGTAGTAAAGGGTGTAAATTTTGTTAATTTAAAAGACGCAGGTGACCCTGTAGAGATAGCATCTTTTTACAATCAATCTCTTGCTGATGAAATTGTATTTCTTGATATTACAGCATCATCTGATGACAGAAGTATTATGCTTGATGTAGTATCAAAGACTGCCGAACAGGTGTTTATACCATTGACAGTTGGTGGTGGTATTCGTACAATAGATGATTTTAGAAAAATTCTCAGTGCTGGTGCTGATAAAATTGCTGTCAACTCAGCAGCTTTAAAGAGACCAGAACTTATAAATGAGGCTGCCGAAAGATTTGGTAATCAATGTGTGGTAGTTGCTATTGATGCCAAAAGACGTGAAAATGGTGGATTTGATGTTTACTTAAACGGTGGACGTGTAAACACTGGTAAAGATGCTGTTGAATGGGCTATAGAAGCTGAACGCAGAGGTGCTGGCGAAATATTGCTTACAAGTATGGATTGTGACGGTACAAAGGCTGGCTATGATATTGACCTTACAAAGGCTGTAAGTAGTGCTGTTCAGATACCTGTTATTGCCTCCGGTGGTGCAGGTACAATGGACCATTTTGCTGAAGCACTTACAGATGGTGGTGCAGAGGCTGCTTTGGCTGCCAGTCTTTTCCACTTTAGAGAAATGGAAATAATTGAATTAAAGAAATATCTTGATAAAAAGGGTATTCCTGTAAGATTAAAATAGGAGTATATATTATGGATTTAAAACTTAAATTTAATAGTGACGGTCTTATTCCGGCTATTGCTCAGGACTATAAAACAGGCGAAGTTTTAATGCTTGCATATATGAATCAAGAGGCTTTTGACCTTACAGTTAAAACAGGTAAGGGTACATATTTTAGCCGTTCTCGTCAGAGTCTTTGGGTAAAGGGCGAAACTTCTGGTCATTTTCAGTATGTAAAAGAAATAAGATATGATTGTGATTGCGATACAATACTTTTACTTATTGACCAGATTGGTGCTGCTTGTCATACAGGAAACCGTTCTTGTTTTTATAGAAAAGTTGAAGATTTTAAAGGAGGGGAAGAATAATGTCTGATATAGGTAAGTCATTAGTAACAGAATTAGATGTAATTAAAAATAGAAAGGCTAATCCTCAAGAGGGTTCATATACTAGCTACCTTTTTTCTAAGGGCGTAGATAAGATTTTAAAGAAGGTTGGGGAAGAAGCTACAGAGGTTATTATTGCAGCAAAGGATAATAACAATACTGAAACAGTTGCAGAAATTTGCGATTTACTTTTCCACGTTGAAGTTCTTATGACAGAAAGAGGACTTACTTGGGACGATGTTGCAAATGAAATTGATGCAAGACGTTTAAAAGAAAATATGAATGTTGAAAAAGAGGCTAAGAGAAAAGCCGAAAATAGAACAGATGAATGTAATATAAATTAAAAAGGGGCAATAGCCTCTTTTTTTTTATTAGTGAAACTTGTATGTTAAGCAACAAATAATTGTATTAATGTTTTCTGTTGAGATAAAATATATTTTATATGTATTGGATTTTAGGGGCCTTAATATGCCAATATAATACATTTTACAATAAAAATTTCATATTTTTACATTAAGATTAAAATTTATACTTGCAAATAAGGAATATTATGGTATACTAATATAGAGATTGATAATTAATTAACAATCTTTTAGGGCTATTTTTAAAGAAATTGATTCCCTTATTTTGAATAATTGTATTGAATAAATGAAAGAGAGGATTTTAATGGAAAACAAAGAAATAGTAACACCTGTTATTGATAACGTAGATGCACTTTTAGCTAAAATGAAAGCTATGAAAAAGGCACAGGAAGTCTTTTCTACTTATAGTCAAGAACAGGTTGATAAAATATTTTTCGAGGCTGCTGTTGCAGCTAACAAAATGAGAATACCCCTTGCAAAAATGGCAGTTGAAGAAACTGGTATGGGTATTGTAGAAGATAAGGTTATTAAAAACCACTATGCTTCAGAGTATATTTATAATGCTTATAGAAATTCAAAAACTTGTGGTGTAATAGAGGAGGATACAGCTTTTGGTATTAAAAAGATTGCAGAGCCAATAGGTCTTATTGCAGCTGTTATTCCAACAACTAATCCTACTTCAACAGCAATTTTTAAGACCCTTATTTCTTTAAAGACAAGAAATGCAATTATAATCAGTCCACATCCAAGAGCAAAGGAAAGTACTATTGCTGCTGCTAAGGTTGTACTTGAAGCAGCTGTTAAGGCAGGTGCTCCAGAGGGTATAATTGGTTGGATTGATGTACCCTCTTTGGAACTCACTAATGAAGTAATGAAAAATGCTGATATAATTCTTGCAACAGGTGGTCCTGGTATGGTTAAGGCTGCTTATTCATCAGGTAAGCCGGCTTTAGGCGTAGGTGCTGGTAACACACCTGTTATTATTGATGACACAGCCGATGTTACTCTTGCAGTAAACTCAATTATACATTCTAAGACTTTTGATAATGGTATGATTTGTGCATCAGAGCAGTCAGTTACAGTAGTAGGGGATATATACGATGATGTAAAATCTGAATTTGCTCGTAGAGGTTGTTATTTCCTCAAAGGCGATGAACTTGATAAGGTAAGAAAGACTATTATTATTAATGGTGCTTTAAATGCAAAGATAGTAGGTCAGAGTGCTTATACTATTGCAAAATTGTCAGGGGTAGAAGTACCTGAAAGTACAAAGATTTTAATTGGTGAGGTTGAATCTGTAGATATTTCAGAAGAATTTGCTCACGAAAAACTTTCTCCTGTTCTTGCTATGTACAGGGCAGCAGATTTTGATGAAGCTATTGAAAAGGCAAAACAGCTTGTAGCAGACGGTGGCTATGGTCACACTTCATCACTCTATATAAATACAGCTGAAAAAGAAAAAATGGCTAAACACGCAGAGGCTATGAAGACTTGCCGTATTCTTGTTAATACACCTTCTTCACATGGTGGCATTGGCGATTTATATAACTTCAAACTTACACCTTCTCTCACACTTGGTTGTGGCTCTTGGGGTGGCAACTCAGTATCTGAAAATGTTGGAATAAAGCATTTGTTGAATATTAAAACCGTTGCAGAGAGGAGAGAAAATATGCTTTGGTTCAGAGCACCTGAAAAGGTATACTTTAAGAAAGGCTGTTTACCAGTTGCTCTTGATGAATTAGGTACAGTAATGAATAAGAAGAAGGCATTTATTGTAACAGACAGCTTCTTATATAAGAATGGATATACTAAACCAATTACTGATAAACTTGATGAATTAGGTATTGTATATACTTGTTTCTATGATGTTGCTCCTGACCCTAATTTGGCTTGTGCTAAAGCTGGTGCAGAGGCTATGAAATCTTTTGAACCTGATGTAATTATTGCATTAGGTGGTGGTTCAGCAATGGATGCAGGTAAAATTATGTGGGTTCTTTATGAACACCCAGAAGCTGATTTCCTTGATATGGCAATGAGATTTCAGGATATAAGAAAGAGAATATATACATTCCCTAAAATGGGCGAAAAGGCTTATTTTGTAGCAGTTCCTACATCATCGGGTACTGGTTCAGAAGTTACTCCTTTTGCTGTTATTACTGATGAAAAAACTGGTACAAAGTATCCTCTTGCTGATTATGAACTTTTACCTAATATGGCGATTATTGATGCAGATAATATGAAAGACCAGCCAAAGGGGCTTACAAGTGCAAGTGGTATTGACGCATTAACTCACGCTCTTGAAGCATACGCATCTGTTATGGCTACAGATTACACAGATGGTCTTGCATTAAAGGCTATGAAACTTATATTTAAGTATCTTCCATCTGCTTATGAAAATGGTGGTAAGGATATGAAGGCGAGAGAAGAAATGGCTAATGCATCTACTCTTGCAGGTATGGCTTTTGCAAATGCTTTCTTAGGTGTTTGCCACTCAATGGCTCATAAATTGGGAGCATTCCATCATCTTCCACATGGTGTAGCTAATGCACTTCTTATTACTGAAGTTATGAGATACAATGCAAATCCAGTACCTCCTAAAATGGGAACATTCCCTCAGTATGAATATCCTCATACACTTGAAAGATATGTTGAATGTGCTAATTTCTGTGGTATAGTAGGAAAAACAGACGAAGATACACTTGATAAATTTATAGATGCAATAGAGGAATTAAAGTCTAAAGTTGGTATCAAAAAGACTATTAAGGATTATGGGGTAGATGAAAAATACTTCCTTGATACTCTTGATGATATGGTAGAGCAGGCCTTTGATGACCAGTGTACAGGAGCAAATCCTCGTTATCCATTAATGAAAGAAATAAAGGAAATGTACCTTAAAGCATATTACGGAAAGTAGGAAGTTAAGAGGAGGTAGTTTTTATGGAAATAGAGAAAATATTGATTGAGAGAACTAATAAGAGAATATACAAATCAGGAAAGTTTGTAGTAAAGGAATTCGATTCTGATTTTTCAAAGTCTGATATTTTGAATGAAGCACTTAATCAGGCAAGAGTTGAAGAAACTGGATTAAAAATTCCACAGCTTGAAGAAGTAAAGAAAATTGATGGCAAGTGGGCAATAGTCTTAGATTATATAGAGGGAAAGACTCTTGCAGAAATTATAGAAAATGACAGAAAAAATCTTGAAATGTATATGGAAAAGTTTGTTGATATTCAAATTGAAATACATTCTAAGCGTTCACCTCTTTTAAATAAATTAAAAGATAAGATGAGTAGAAAAATTGATGAAACAAATTTAGATGCAACAACAAGATATGAACTTCATACAAGACTTGAAGGAATGCCTAAGCATAATAAGGTTTGCCATGGAGATTTTAATCCAAGTAATATTATAATTACACCTGCTGGTGATTATTATGTGCTTGACTGGTCACATGCTACACAGGGTAATGCCAGTGCTGATGTTGCCAGAACATATCTTTTATTCTCTTTAAAAGGTGATAAAGAAGCTGCAGAAATGTATTTGAATATGTTCTGTAAGAAGACAGATACAGCAAAGCAGTATGTACAGCAGTGGTTACCTATTGTTGCAGCATCACAATCAGTAAAGGGGAATGAAGAAGAAAGAGAATTTCTCTTAAATTGGATTGATGTAGTAGATTACGAATAAAATAAATATTTTTACTAAGACAGTTGTATAGCTTTTGTACAGCTGTCTTTTTTAAGTTTAAAATAAAATTTAATACTAAATTAAAAACAGTACTTGACATTACATAGTAGTGGGTGTAATATAATAGTCAACCGGAGGTGATAATTTGAACGTACAGTTTAAAAAAGGTGTATTAGAGCTGTTGGTTCTTTTGCTTGTTCACGACAAGGATATGTATGGATATGAATTGGTTTCAGAAGTTTCTAAAATTGTTGATGTAAATGAAGGTACAATTTATCCATTGTTAAAAAGATTAACAAATGAAAAATATTTTGAAACTTATTTAAAGGAATCAACAGAAGGACCACCTAGAAAGTATTACCACATTACAGTAAGTGGAATAACATACGTAAGAGAATTAGAAAAAGAGTGGCTTTACTTTTCGGGACAAATAAATAAATTTATAGAGGAGGGTATAAAGAATGAAGACTAAAAAAGAATTTTTAAATTTTTTAGATAAAAGACTTTCAATACTTAAAGAGGAAGAAAAAAATGAGGTGCTAAACGAATATTCTCAGCATATTGATATGAAAGTTCAAGAAGGACAGTCAGAAGAAGATGCAATTAAAAATTTTGGCAATTTAGATGACTTTGTTGATGAAATATTAGATGCCTATAATATTAATTCAGCTTATAACAAAAAGAATATTGAAACTGAAAAAATTACAGAGGCAATAGATACAGGAGTAGATGTAGCTAAAACATTTTTTCAGAGAGTTAGAGAATACATAAAAGGGATTTCTAACTATATTTTAAATGAAAAACCATCTAAAATTTTAATTTTCTTAATGAAGATTGGAATTTTGTCAGTTGCTTTGTTTATAGCTTGTATGTTTGGAAGTTTTGTGTTGAACATAATAAAAGGTATTTTCAATATTGGCATAGTAAATATACTTTTAAAAATTGTATATTTTTGCTTCTGTGTTAGCTTAATAGTATCCGTGTTAGGAACTTTTATATCAAACCATCTCAACGGATATATTGAAGATAGTGACAAAGAATGTAGTGTAAAAGAAGAAAAAACAAAGAGTGTTAAAATTCACAAAAATGTTAATTGTAATTTTACAAAACTTATGGGTAAAATTATTATGTTGTGTGTTAAAATAGGACTTATTTTTATCTTTATTCCTTTTGTGTTTGGGCTTTGTTGTTCTATAGTAGGAATGGGCATAGGTTTTGTACTTAGTATTATGTCATATCCTACAGTAGGACTTACATTAATAGCTTTAGGTGTTAATATAAGTGGAATAGCAGCTACATTGTTTGTTTTGAGGTGTGTTTATGGAATAAAAATATTCGATAAGGGAGGAAATAAAGATGTCCAGTAAAAGAATATTAGCAATATTATTAGGGGCTTTTGTCTTGGGGCTATTTATTGTTGGCATAGGTTGTGGAGTGACTATTCAAGAATTTAAAGATATAAAAACTGAACCTTTAAAAGAAAATTACCTCTTTAACAGTGTTACAATGAATGTTCCAGAGAAAAATAGTGATATATACATAGACTTTTCAGATTATAAAATCGAAAAAGACGATTCTGTTGAAGACAATACACTTGTATTTGATGTTGAAAGCTATGGCTATACAAAGGTTGTACCAACTATAACAAATAATAAATATTTAGTTGTTGATTCTCAAAAATCACCCAATCTAATTAATCTAGTTGATGTAGACTGTGAAAACATAGGCGATGATAACAATAGTTTTGGTAAATATATGGAAGAATTTAAAAACAAAAAATTCTACCATAAGGAATATAGCTATAAGGTAACAATAAAGGTAAATTCAAGAGATTTTAGTAGAATAAAAGTTTTAAATGATGATATGGAACTTGTAAGATAGATAAATTTAATAGAAAATAAAAAAGACCTGAAAATCAGGTCTCTTTTATTGTAAATGAAATGGTATACGATTTAAAAAATCATATCAAAAAATATATTATTCAGCTGCAGGAGCGCCTACTGGACATACACCAGCGCAAGCACCACATTCGATACAAGTATCAGCGTCGATAACATACTTACCATCACCTTCAGAAATAGCAGTAACAGGACACTCGTTTGCACAAGCACCACAGCTAATGCAATCATCAGAAATCTTATAAGCCATTGAAAGCACCTCCTTAAATTATTTGTAAGTTTCCTTACTTTGATTACATTGTAATATAAAATGAAAAAATTATCAAGTATAAATTTTATTATATTTAAAATTTTATATAAATTACAGTTTTTTTGGCAAAAATAACAAAAAAACAGAGTGTTTTTAGGCCACTCTGTTTTTAGAAACCGAATATATCTGTAATATTTTGCTATATCCTATAGGAATTATATGTTAATCTTCTGCTGATGCTAATACAGTTTTTGGGTCTACACTTTCATCATCTTTAAAAACAGCAAAATCCAAATGTGGTCCAAGATTTGTGCTGTACTTTGTAGGTTCTGCCACAATTCCGATAATGTCGCCTTTGTATACAGTCTGCCCCTGAGCAACCTGAAGGTTGTCCTTAAGCTGGCTGTATGTAGTGCTCCAGCCGTTACCATTGTCAATCGTTACAGTTGTTCCGTTAATATCGTCTTTATCTACTGATGTTACAACTCCGTCAAAAGCTGCTACAACATTTTCACCTAAAGTTGCAGCAAATGCAATAGAATCATTAGTTCTGTACTGGTCAAGTGTGTTGTCATACACAGCAGTTTCTGTACTGTAATCCATTAAAATTTTAGCATCTGCAATAGGATACTCCATTTCTTGAGTATCATCAAAAATAGCTGCTGTTTTTGGCTGAACAACATCCATATGCTTTGTTGTAGTTTCTGTTGTAGTTTCTTCTAGGGTTGTAGCTTCAGTTGTAGTAAGTGGGGCAACATTTGATTTATCAACAGGGGCACTATCTTCAACAATGTCATTGTTGGCATTTTCCTGTGGATGATTACTGACTTTTAGAACAGAAAAAGCAAAAGCCATAATTAGGAAAATGGCTGCCACAGTATAAATAGCTGTAAAAAATCCTCTGCTTTCTTTTTTTTCGTTTTTGTTCATTATAACACCTCCTGAAAATATTATTGACAGCTTAAAAATTTATATACAACAAAATTTAACTTAACTTCATAACTTTGCATATTATATAAAATTTGATTTCATAAAGATTTTATAAAAAATAGTAGTCAAACGACAAAAAATATGATAAACTAAAATAAACGGAAGGAGAGTGTGTTATGTACAAACGAGTAGTACTTAAATTAAGTGGCGAAGCCCTTGCAGGCAATACAGATAAAAATTTTGATAATGAAACTATTTTTGGTATTATTGACCAGATTAAGGAAGTAATTTCACAGGGTACACAGGTTACTCTTGTAGTAGGTGGAGGTAACTTCTGGAGAGGCAGAAGTGCTAATCCGGCTATGGATAGAGTTAAGGCTGACCAGATTGGTATGCTTGCAACTGTTATGAACGCTATGTATCTTGCAGATTCTTGCAGACAGAAGGGCGTTGAGGCTGTTGTAATGACTCCTTTCCCAGTAGGAACAATGACACAGCAGTTCTCAAAGGATTTGGCTAATAAGCTCTTAGGCGAAGGTAAGGTTCTTATTTTTGCAGGTGGTATTGGTCATCCATTCTTCTCTACTGATACAGTTACAGCTTTAAGAGCGTCTGAACTTGAGGCTGATGCAATCCTTTTTGCAAAGGCTATTGATGGTGTTTACGATAGCGACCCAGCTGTAAATCCTAATGCAGTTAAGTTTGATGAAATTCCATGTAAGGATATTGTAGAGAAAAACTTAAAAGTAATTGATATTGCAGCAGCAAATCTTTGCTATGAACAGAAAATTCCTGTTGTTATTTTTGGTCTTGCCGAAGAAAAGAGCGTTATCAGAGCTGCTAATGGCGAGAAAATTGGTACAACAGTAACAGTATAATTATTATTTATTTTGGAGGTTTTTATGTCAGAACAGACTAAAGTATTTGAAGAAAAGATGAAAAAGAGTGTAAGTAACTTAAATAGTGAATTACTTACAATCAGAGCAGGTAGAGCTAACCCTCACGTTTTAGATAAGGTAACTGTTGAATATTATGGTGCTGAAGTACCTATCAATCAGGTTGCTAGTGTTTCTACTCCAGAAGCTAGAATTATTGCAATTTCACCTTTTGATTCTACAATTTTAAAGGAAATTGAAAAGGCTATTAATATGTCTGATATTGGTATCAATCCTAACAATGATGGTAAGGTTATTCGTCTTATTTTCCCTGAGCTTACAGAAGAAAGACGTAAGGAACTTACAAAGGATGTAAAGAAGAAGGGTGAAGACTCTAAGGTAGCTATTAGAAACATCAGAAGAGATGCTATGGATGCTGTTAAGAAGGCTGAAAAGGCTAACGAAATTACAGAAGATACTCTCAAAAACTTAGAGGAAGAAATTCAGAAGCTTACAGATAGCAATATTGCTGAAATTGATAAGCTTGTTGAATCTAAGAACAAGGAAATAATGTCAATTTAATTTAGGTTTTTATTAATAAGTCTGGCATCTTCGGAGGTCAGGCTTATTTAAAACTAATTACCAGAAATGAGGAGTAACCCATGGGTAGAGAAGTACCAAAGCATATAGGAATAATAATGGACGGAAATGGACGATGGGCAAAGAAAAGATTTTTGCCTCGTGCAATGGGTCACAGACAGGGAGCACAGGCTCTCGATAAATTAACAAAAGAAGCCGAAGGTCTTGGCGTAGAGTATATTACTGTTTATGCCTTTTCTACAGAAAATTGGAAAAGAAGTAAAGACGAAGTTGACAGTATTATGGGTCTTTTAAGAGAATATATCAACAGATTCTTTAGTGATAAAAATAGTATTCTCAAAATTCGTTCAGCAGGTGATTTGACTGCTTTATCACCGGATTTACAGGCTGATATTGAAAAATTAAAGGAGCAGTCAAAAGACAGACCGGGTATGACTTTGACTATAGCTATAAATTACGGTGGACGTGATGAAATTCGCAGAGCTGTAACTAAGATTGCAGAAGATGTAAAGGCTGGAAAAATACAGCCGGAAGATATTAATGACCAAATGATTTCTGATAATCTTGATACAGCTGGTATTCCAGACCCAGAGCTTATTATCAGAACAAGTGGCGAATTTAGAACAAGCAACTTCCTTATGTGGCAGTCAGCGTATTCTGAATATTATATTACAGATAAACTTTGGCCAGATTTCAATGTTGAAGATTTAAAAGATGCAATAAAGGCATATCAGACAAGGGACCGTAGATTTGGTGGCAGAAAAGAGGGATAATTATGACTAAAAGAGTTATTTCATCAGTAGTTGCCATACCTGTTTTGTTAGCTGTTGTAATTGCAGGTGGTCTGTGGTTTAAAATAGCAATAGGTCTTGTGGCATGTATAGGTATGTATGAGCTTTATAAAGCTGTTTCTAAAAAATTAAAACCCGTTCACTTATTGGGTTTTGTTATGGAAATAATGTATATAGCCTTTATAGATAAGGGGCTTAGCATTACATATTTTGAAATGTTTTTTATGGCTATAACCCTTTTAATTTTAATGTGTCTTATTTTCTTGCATAGGACAAATAATGTTATTGATGGTGCTGTAACAATTTTTGGTTTTGCTTATGTAGGTATGCTTATGTCATGTGCATACCAAATAAGAGCTGAGCATTTTGCTCTTGTTTGGTTACCTTTTATGTGTGCATGGGGTAGTGATACTGGAGCATATCTTGTAGGTAGAAAAATAGGTAAGCATAAATTAGCACCAGCTTTAAGTCCTCATAAGTCTATTGAGGGTAGTATTGGTGGTATGATTTCAGCTGCTATATTATGTGGTTTATATTGTTGGCTTTCAGGAAAATTTGACCTTAAACTTATTCCAGCATTTTGCTTAATTGGTGTTGTAGGTTCAATTTTTGGACAGCTTGGAGATTTAGCTGCATCAAGTATAAAGAGATATACAGGAATAAAGGACTATGGTCATATTATGCCTGGTCATGGTGGAGTGCTTGATAGATTTGACAGTGTGTTGTTTACACTCCCAATAATATACATTTTCGTAAAGATTTTAGCTAGATAGGAGATAAAAATGACTGAAAATATTTCCATTTTAGGTTCAACAGGTTCTATTGGTACACAAACTCTTGACGTTGTAAGAGAAATTGGTGGTATTAAGGTTTGGGCTATGAGTACCAATACAAGAATAGAGCTTTTTGAAAAACAGGTTAGAGAATTTAAGCCGGAAGTTGTCTGTGTTATGGATAAAAATAAGGCTTTAGAATTTAAGAAAAATATAAGTGATTTAAACGTAGAGGTCCTTTCAGGTATGGAAGGACTTATTGCTGTGGCAACATATGAAAAAGCTGATACAGTAGTCAACTCTGTTGTAGGTAATATTGGTCTTGTACCTACTGTAAAGGCTATTTGTTCTGGCAAAAATATTGCTTTAGCAAATAAGGAAACATTAGTTACATCTGGTAAATTAGTAATGAATTTATTGAAGGAAAATAATGTTTCTATGTATCCTGTAGATAGTGAACATTCTGCTATTTTCCAGTGCTTACAGGGTAATGCTGAAAATAAAATAAAGAAAATATTGCTTACAGCTTCCGGTGGACCTTTCAGAACTTTTGATGATGTTTCTAAGGTGACAGTTGATGATGCTTTAAAGCACCCAAATTGGTCTATGGGCAAGAAAATTACTATTGACTCTGCTACACTTATGAATAAGGGGCTTGAAGTAATAGAAGCAAAGTGGCTTTTTGGTGTAGAACTTGACCAAATTCAAGTTGTAGTTCATCCTCAGAGTATAGTTCACTCAATGGTGGAATATGAAGACGGTGCAGTAATTGCTCAGTTAGGTGTGCCAGATATGAAAGTGCCTATTCAATATGCTCTTACATATCCAAAGAGAGTGCCTAATGGTTTTCCAAAACTCAATATTTTTGAAGAAGGTAGTAACCTTACTTTTGAAAGACCAAGAATTGAAAAATTCCCTTGTTTACAGTTGGCATATGATGCTATTAAAATCGGTGGAACTATGCCTACAGTAATGAATGGAGCTAATGAAATAGCTGTTGCTAAATTTATAAATAGAGAAATAGGATTTTTAGATATACCAAGACTTATAGAAACTGCTATGAACGCATATACTTCTATAAGTGATTATACTCTCGATGATGTTCTTGAGGCTGACAAGTGGGCAAGAGAATATACATCAAAAATATGCTAATTAACAGTTGTTGCGAATTTTGAGGTGATATTTTGTCGATTTTATTAACACTATTGATACTTTGTATTATTGTAGTACTCCATGAATGGGGTCACTTTATAGTTGCAAAAAAAAGTGGTGTACTTGTTGAAGAATTTGCTGTTGGTATGGGGCCAAAGCTTTTTTCTGTGAAAAAAGGGGAAACAATGTATTCCCTCAGACTTATTCCTATTGGTGGTTACTGTAAAATGGCTGATGAAGTGGAAGAAGGAAGCCAAAAGTTAGGTTTTAATCAAGTTGCACTTCCTAAAAGAATAGCTATTTCTTTTGCAGGTCCTTTTATGAACTTTGTTTTAGCTTTTTTAGTATTTGTTTTTATTACAATGTGTACAGGATATTCTACAGTAAATGTTACATCTGTTGTTGAAAACACACCGGCCTATAATGCTGGTATAAAGGCAGGAGATAAAATCATAAACTATGCTGGACATAATATTCATACTCGTGATGAAATGGAATATTACAAGGCAAAGTATGGTGATGACTATGTTTCTGTAGTTGTTAAACGTAACGGTGAAAAAATAAATACAGAATTAGCTGCTCAAAAAACTGAAAAAGGCTATTCTTTAGGTCTTCAGTTGGACTACAAAGCACCGTTAATAAATGTAATGAACTATAATGGAGAAAATATTACAAAAGGTAGTGTTTTATCCTATTTTTCACAAGGCTATTGGGGTCTTGTATCAATGGTAAAAATTATGGTTCTTAGTTTTGTTGATTTATTTACAGGCTCTGTTGCTGTTAGTGAATTGTCTGGACCAATAGGTGTAACAACTGCTGTTGGGTCAGTATATCAAGAGGCTGCAAGAGTTAGCATTTGGGCAGTAGTTTTGTCTATGCTTAATATGGTGGCACTTTTAAGTGTGAACCTTGGCATAATAAATTTATTTCCACTTCCAGCATTAGACGGAGGTAGAATTATAATTTATATTGTGGAACTTTTTGTAGGTAGAGAACTTCCAAAATCTGTTGAAGCTATGATACATGCAATAGGTTTTGTACTTATAATGGGACTTGGCGTAATAATAGCATTTAATGACATTTTAAAGTTAGTATAAGGAGAAAATACTATGGGCTATATTGAAAGAAGAAAAACAAGAGAAGTTAAAATTGGCAATGTTACTATAGGTGGAGATAATCCTATTGCTATTCAGTCTATGTGCAATACAAAGACATCAGATGTAAAAGCTACAGTTGCACAGATTTTGGCTCTTGAAAAGGCTGGTTGTGAAATCATAAGAGTTGCTGTTCCTGATATGGAGGCAGCTCTTGCCATTAAGGAAATAAAAAAGCAGATACATATTCCTCTTGTTGCAGATATTCACTTTGATTATAAGTTGGCTTTACAGGCTATAGAATCCGGTGTAGATAAGCTTAGAATTAATCCCGGTAATATTGGTGGCGAGGATAGAGTAAAGGCTGTTGTAATGGCTGCAAAGGAAAAGCATATTCCAATCAGAATTGGCGTAAATTCAGGTTCATTAGAAAAACATATATTAGAAAAATATGGTTCAGTTACTCCTGAAGGTCTTGTTGAAAGTGCTATGGGACATGTTGCTATACTTGAAAAATATGATTTCCACGATATTGTAATATCTATTAAGGCATCAAATGTACCATTTACTTTAAAATGTTACAGACAGCTTTCTCAGAAAGTTGATTATCCTTTACATTTAGGTATTACAGAAAGTGGTACAAAATGGTCTGGTACTATTAAATCATCTGTAGGTATAGGTGCTATTTTGGCTATGGGTATAGGTGACACCATTAGAGTTTCACTTACTGGCGATACAACTGATGAAGTAAAGGTTGCAAAACAGATTTTAAAATCTCTTGAACTTAGGAAGTTTGGTGTAGAGTTTGTTTCTTGCCCAACTTGTGGTAGAACACAGATTGATTTAATAGGTCTTGCTGAAAAGGTAGAAAAGGCCTGTGAAAATGTAAATAAAGATATTAAGGTTGCCGTAATGGGCTGTGCTGTTAATGGTCCTGGAGAAGCTAGAGAGGCTGATATAGGTGTAGCAGGTGGCAAAGGCTATGGACTTATATTTAAGAAGGGCGAGATTTTAAGAAAATTGCCTGAAAGCGAGCTTTTAGAGGCCTTAATTGAGGAAATTAATAAGTTATAATTTTTAAAGGAATATATTTATTATTGGGGAAAGGAGGTAAAAACGGTGGCAGAATGTTTGTTTGAAAAGGTATTTGATGGTCTGAAATTGTCAGCCAATGTAAAAACTGTGCTTAAAAATACATTGGTAGATAATTTGTCTATATCAACTAAAGGAAGAAAAATGATTGTAGATTTATCTTCCGACATATTTATTGATGAAAATTGTATTGTAGACTTTAGGGAAGACCTAGCAGATGCTTTTCCGGATTTGAACACAATAGATATTAATTTAAAATATCCAATGCCTGATAAAACACCCCACGAAAAATTGGAATACTACTGGCCAAAGATTGTAGATGCAGTTAATGTTGCTAGTAGTTGTTGTGGGGCATATTTGAATAATTCAAAATGGAAATTAGAAGATGACAGCATTATTGTTGACGTAGTTCAAGGTGCTGTCTTTCTTATGAAATATAAGAAGATTGATAAATTAATAGAAGATTTAATTAATAGCAGACTTGATATACAGATGCCAGTTAGATTTAGGGAAGTTCCCGATATAGAGTTTGCTGAAAAGTGCGAAAAGGCAACGGAATTTTATACTAATATGGCTATGAAATATGTTGGGGCTAATGCTGAAAAGACTGAAGAAGAAAAGAAAGCAGAAATTCCGGAAAATTCTATTGGTACAGTAGCACCAAGACCGAAGCCTGTAGTTGATGACAATAAATTTCAAAAACGTAAAAATACCGGTAAATGGTCTGTTAATACAGATAAAATTACAGAAAAAACTCTTACAGTATCTGAAGCCTTGGAAAAGGGTGGAGAGGTTTATGTTGAGGGTTATATTTTTGCTCAAGAGGATAATGTTGTCACTAAAAATGGCAAGGTAATTGTAAAATTCTATGTTACAGATAAAAAGGATTCCTTTACAGTAAAATTCTTTACAACTCCGGAAGACTATGACGAAATATTTAAAAATATAATATCTCTTAAAAAGGGAACAGGCTATATTAAGATGTTTGGAAAGCTTGAAGAAGACTCTTACGAAAATAGTGAAATGGTTTTAAGACCTAAAACTCTTAATGCAGCAAATCCTCCAAAAGTAAGAGAAGATACAGCTCCGGAAAAAAGAGTTGAACTCCATCTTCATACAAATATGAGTATGATGGATGCTATTACTCCAGTAGAAACTTACGTAAACAGAGCTAAGTACTGGGGTCATAAGGCAATAGGTATTACTGACCATGGCGTTGTACAGGCGTTCCCTGATGCACAGGGTATTGCTGACAAAACTGGGGTTAAGGTTCTCTATGGCTGTGAAGGCTATATGGTAAATGATATGGGTGATGTTGTTACCAATACCAAAAGCCAAAGCCTTGATGATACCTATGTAGTTTTTGACTTGGAAACTACCGGTCTTAGAAAAGCTGTAGATAAAATAATAGAAATCGGTGCTGTAAAAGTAAAAGAGGGAAAAATAATAGATAGATATTCTACTTTTATTAATCCTTGCAGAGAACTTGATGAAAAAATAGTAAAACTTACTAAAATAACTGACGATATGGTAAAAGATGCACCATTGGAAGATGAAAAACTTCCGGATTTTATTGAATGGTGTGGAGATAGTGTTCTTGTTGCCCACAATGCAGGCTTTGACGTTGGTTTTGTTCGTCAATGGGCAGTAAATCATGGTCAACAGATAGAAAATACCATTATTGATACAGTAGAATTAGGAAAAACTCTTATACCGGATTTGAATAATTATAAGTTGGATACACTTTGTTCTAAGTTGGGTGTTTCGCTTGAAAATCATCATAGAGCTGTTGAAGATGCCGAAGCTACAGCAGAATTGTTCTTGAAAATGCTCGTTATGTTAAAGGAACAAAATATAACATCATTAGATGATATTAACGAATTAGCATCAAAGAATATTGATAAAAGAAAAATTAAAAAATATTATCATATCATTATCTATGCCGTAAACCAAAAGGGTTTGTATAATCTATATAAATTGGTTTCAGAATCAAACCTTAAATATTATTTGCGTAGACCTAAGATACCTAAATCAGAACTTATAAAGTATAGAGAGGGGCTTATTTTTGGCTCAGCTTGTGAAGCCGGAGATTTATATACAGCAGTATATGAACAGTGGCCGGAAGATGATTTAAAGAAAATAGTTGATTTTTATGACTATTTGGAAATTCAGCCTTTGGGCAACAATTTCTATATGATTAATAATCAGTCTAAAAGTGGTAAGAGCGTAGAAAGTGTTGACAAGTTAATTGAAATAAATAAGAAAATTGTAGAATTAGGCGATACCTATGGTAAGCCGGTTGTAGCTACTTGTGATACACATTTTATTGACCCGGAAGATGAAGTGTTTAGAAGAATAGTTCAAACAGGGGAAGGTTTCAAAGATGTAGATAATCAAGCACCTTTGTTTTATAGAACAACTGATGAAATGCTTAAGGAATTTGAGTACTTGGGAAAAGAAAAGGCTTATGAAGTTGTTGTTACCAACACAAATAAAATAGCCGATATGATGGAACATATTGAACCTGTTCCAAAGGAAACTTTCCCTCCACATATGGAAAATGCCAATGAAGATTTTGAAAGAATTTCTATGGAAACGGCAGAGTCTATATATGGTTCTCCACTTCCGGAAGTTGTAGAAAAAAGATTAAGACGAGAGCTTGATTCAATTATTGGTAATGGTTATGCCGTACTTTATATGATTGCCCAAAAACTTGTAAAGGATTCTAATGACCATGGATATATAGTTGGTTCAAGAGGTTCTGTAGGTTCTTCATTTGCAGCTACAATGGCAGGTATTACAGAGGTTAATCCTTTAGAGCCACATTATATTTGTCCTAAGTGTAAATATTCTGAATTTGATTCAGAAGAAACAAGAGCTGTTGCCGGTACTTCCGGTTTTGACTTGCCAGATAAGAATTGTCCTGTTTGTGGAACTCCTTTAAGCAAAGAAGGTCAGGCTATACCGTTTGAAACTTTCTTAGGCTTTAATGGTGATAAAGAACCGGATATTGACCTTAACTTCTCCGGTGAAGACCAGTCAAGAGCTCATAAGTATTGTGAAACTCTTTTCGGTAAGGGTTTCGTATTTAAGGCCGGTACAATTTCTACATTACAGGAAAAAACAGTTTATGGCTATATTGCAAAATATTGTGAAGGTCATAATGGCTGTTATATAAAAAGTTCTGAAAAGAAAAGATTGGCGATGGGCTGCTTAGGTGTTAAGCGTTCAACGGGTCAGCATCCGGGTGGTCTTATGGTTGTACCTAGTGATAACGATATATTGAACTTTACACCGGTTCAGCATCCGGCAGATAAATTTGATTCAGATACTATTACAACTCACTTTGACTACCATAGAATTAGTGGTCGACTTTTAAAACTTGATATGCTCGGTCATGATGTGCCTACAATATTGAGAATGTATAAAGATATTACAGGTGTTGACCCACTAGATGTACCTCTTGACGACAAAGCTACTTACAGCTTGTTTACTTCTCCAGAGGCATTAGGTATTAACCTTGATGAAATAGGTTGTGAAACTGGTACGTTAGGCTTACCTGAAATGGGTACAAAATTCGTTCGTGGTATGCTTATGGAAACAAAGCCTAGTACATTTGGTGAACTTGTCAGAATTTCAGGTCTTTCTCATGGTACAGACGTTTGGAATGGTAATGCCAGTGAATTAATTGCTCAAGGTATATGTACCCTTAAAGATGTTATTGCAACACGTGATGACATTATGACTTACTTAATTCAAAAAGGTGTAGAAAACTTTACAGCCTTTACTATAATGGAAAAAGTAAGAAAGGGTAAGGGACTTTCAGCTGACCATGAACAGATAATGAGAGAAGCCGGTGTTCCGGACTGGTATATTGATAGTTGTAAAAAAATTAAATACCTTTTCCCTAAGGGACACGCAGTAGCTTATGTTACAAATACCGTTAGAATAGGTTATTATAAAATACACTATCCTTATGCTTTCTATGCAGCACAATTTTCTGTAAAGTATGACCAGTTTGACTATGATTTAATGTGTCATGGTATGGATAAATTAAAGGCAAAACTTCTCGAAGTTGAAAAATTAGGTAAAGAAGCCGAAAAGAAAGACCAGGATATGACACCTAATATGGAAATGGTTTATGAACTTTACTTGAGAGGTTTAAAGTTTGCTCCAATAGACCTTTATGAATCCAGAGCAACTCATTTTAAAGTAATTGAAGTTGATGGTGAACAAAGACTTTTACCACCTTTCTGTACTTTACAGGGATTTGGTGAAACAGCTGCCAGAGATTTAATAAGAGCTAGAGAAGAAGTTGCAAAGACAAATGAAACCGGAAAATTTGAAACTATAGAAGAACTTCAAAAATTATCTGGTTTAGGTAAAAAGAATATTGAATTATTAAAACAAAATGGTGTTTTGGACGGTTTAAGAGAAACTGACCAGCTTACATTGTTTTAAATTTTGCCCTGTGAATTTCACAGGGTATTTTTTAGTTATGTATATACATTAATTATTGAAAAGGCTGTTGACATATGGTATTATATTAATGTTAATGATTGCGAGGTAAAACTATGATAAAAGAAGTTTATTCCGAAAAAGAAACTAGAGATTTTGCCTATGAAATGGCACAAAAAGCAGAGGTAGGTCAGGTATATTGTCTTGATGGCGATTTAGGTGTTGGAAAGACAGTATTTACAAAAGGTTTTGCAGAGGGTCTTGGTATTGATGACGATATTACAAGTCCCACTTTTACTATTGTAAATGAATATCATTCTGGTAGAATACCGTTTTATCACTTTGATATTTACAGAATAGGCGATGAAGATGAAATGTTTGATATAGGCTTTGATGAATATGTTGACGGCGATGGGGTTTGCCTTATTGAATGGGCAGAACTTATAAAGGGTATTATACCTGAAAATGCAGTGTCAATTAAAATTACTAAGGATTTGTCAAAGGGTCTTGACTATAGAAAAATTGAGGTGGAAGAATGAAAATTTTAGCACTTGATACAACAGGATTAGTTGCAAGCGTAGCACTTGTAGATGAAAATAAAACAATAGCTGAATTTACTACTAACTATAAAAAAACTCATTCACAGACTATTATGCCTATGGTTGAAAATCTCAAAAATATGGTAGATTTGGATTTAAGTACAATAGATTATATAGCTTGTGCTTGTGGTCCAGGTTCATTTACCGGACTTAGAATTGGTGCAGCTACAGCTAAGGGACTTGCCCATGGCTTGGATATACCTGTTATTCCTGTACCTACACTTGATGCTTTGGCATATAATATGTTTGGCACAAATAAACTTGTTGTACCTATTATGGACGCAAGAAGAAATCAGGTTTATTCTGCTTTCTACTACTGTGGAGAGAAATTGGAAAGAGTATCTGATTATATGGCACAGGATATTGACGAAGTTATTTCACAGGTTCTTGAAATAGATGAAAATGCTGTATTTTTAGGTGATGGTGTACCTGTGTTTATGGATAAATTAAAGCAGTATGATACATTTACTATAGCACCTGTATCAGCAAATATGCAGAGAAGTGCCTGTGTAGGTGCTATTGCTTTAGAAATGACAGACAAGGCTGTTGATTGCAATAAATTTGAAATTATGTATTTAAGAAAATCACAGGCAGAACGTGAGCTGGAGGAGAAAAATGGAACTTCAACCATTAAGTAGAGAACATATTGACGGCATTATGGAAATAGAAAATGATAGTTTTTCTATTCCTTGGAGCCGTGGTTCTATGGAAAAAGAACTTGAAAATAAATTGGCAATATATATTGTAGCTATGGAAGATGATAAGGTCGTTGGATATGCAGGTATGTGGCACGTTGTAACAGAAGGTCATATTACTAATATTGCTGTCCACAAAGACTATAGAGGTAAGGGTGTAGGTCAGGCTCTTGTAAAAGGCCTTATTGACATAGCTAAGGAAAAGGAAATGATAGGTGTTACCCTTGAAGTAAGACCAAGTAACGAAACTGCTTTACATATTTATAAGAAATATGGCTTTAAATTAAGTGGAGTACGCAAGGAATACTATGACGATAACAAGGAAGATGCCTATATTATGTGGTGTTATCTTGTGCCTCCAGAAGAAATAGAGGGGGAGATTTTTTGATTACAGAATTAGATTATAGTGTTTTAAAACGTCATACAAATATTGAAGATTTAGGTGATGAAGTTAAAGCTTTAGACGATAACAGTCTTATTGGTCAATCAACAGGAGAAGAAGCACTTAAATTTGGTCTTAATGTAAAAAGCAAAGGCTACAATATTTATGTTGCCGGAGCAAATGGAAGTGGTAAAACTTCATTTGCTGAAAAATTTGCCAGAGAAATGGCAGCCAAAGAAAAAACTCCTGATGATATGTGTTATGTATATAACTTTGACAATCCTATTGTGCCAAAGGCTCTTTTCCTTCCTGCCGGTAAGGGTAAGGAACTTAAAGCTGATATGGCAGAATTAATAAATAGACTTACATATGAAATAACAAAAAGCTATAATGCTCTTGAATATCAGGAAGAAAAAGATAGAATAATGAAAAGCTATCAGAAGAAGAAAGATGAAGTTATAAACGGTCTTTCTGATAAGGCAAAGGAATATGGCTTTGGAGTAAAGCAAAATCCAGCAGGTGGTATATATTTTCTTCCTTTAGTCGATGGCAAGATGATAAATGAAGATGATTTTGAGGACTTAGATGATGAAACAAGAGAAAAAATTTCTTCTGGTTCTGAGGAAGTTCAGGAACTTGCTGCCAGTACAATGCGTAGCCTTAAAACTTTTGACAGCGATGCAAAAAATGAAGTTGAAAATGCAGATTACAATATTGCCTTAATGGTGGTTGGTCGTTTTATGAATAAACTTCAGAGCAAGTATGTAAACTGTGAGAACGTTATGAAGTATCTTGCTAGTGTTAAGGAAGATATACTTGAAAATATTGATGAGTTTAATAATAGTGAGGATACAGAAAGTGATGACCCAATTACAAATATGGTGCCATGGCTTTCTAAAAAGGCTATTAATGATGACTTTTTGGTTAAGTATGATATTAACGTAGTTGTAGACAACAGCAATTTACAAGGTGCACCGGTTATAACTAATTTCAATCCTAGCTATGTTAATTTAGTAGGTGAAATAGAATACGAAAACGAAAATGGTAACCTTATAACAGATTTTATGAAAATTAAATCTGGTTTAATGCACAAGGCAAATGGTGGTTATATTATTTTCCATGCTTCCGATATGGTAGGAAATGCCTTTGCATGGGATACCCTCAGAAAAATTCTTAAAACCGGTACAGTTACTATTGAACCATTGAAGGAATACCAGCTTGGTGGTATAACAGTATCTGCAATTCGCCCAGAAACTACAGAAGTAAATGTAAAGGTTATACTTGTTGGCAGTCTTTACTATTATGAAATGCTTAAGGAATATGATGACGATTTCAGTAAGCTTTTCAAGATGTGCGTTCTTTTTGATTATGAAATGGATTACAATAAAAAGAACATAGATTCTGTTGTTTCTTTTGTAAATAACTTTGTAAGCAAAGAAAACTTAAAGCCTATAGATAAAAATGCAATAAGACAGCTTGTAGAATATTCAACAAGAGTAGCTGAAAGACAGGATAAAATGACAACTCGTTTTGGTACTTTAGGTGATGTTCTTATTGAAGCCAATACTTGGGCGAATATGGATAACTTGGATACAATTAATGAAAAATGTGTTTTAAAGGCTATTAATAAGAGGATTGAAAGAGTGAATATCTATGCTGAAAAGTATATTGATATGATAAAAGAAAATGAAATTCTCATTGATACAACAGGAGAAAAAGTTGGTCAGATTAATGGTCTTTGTGTAATGGAAATGGACGATTACACTTTCGGTATGCCTACAAGAATTACTGCCAGCACATACACAGGAAAAGCCGGTATTGTAAATATTGAAAAAGAGGCTGAAATGAGTGGAAGTATTCACGATAAAGGTGTTCAGGTTTGTATTGGTTACCTTGGTGGTAAATATGCTCAAAAATTCCCACTTACACTTAGCTGTCGAGTTTGTTTTGAACAGAGTTATAACGGTGTTGACGGAGATAGTGCGACATCAACAGAAACTTATTGTATACTCTCTAGTTTAAGTGGCTTACCTATAAGACAGGATTTAGCTGTAACAGGTAGTATGAACCAAAGAGGTGAAATACAGCCTATAGGTGGTGTAACATATAAAATAGAAGGTTTCTATAACATATGTAAAAACAAAGGCTTAACAGGTACACAGGGTGTCATTATCCCTAGAAGTAATATAAAGGATATGGTTCTCAGTGATGAAGTAGTGGAAAGTGTAAAGAATAAGCAATTCCACATTTATGCTATAGATAGTGTTGATGACGGTATAGAACTTCTTATGGGACAAAAGGCTGGTAAAGCTCTTGCAAGTGGAGGTTTCTCAAAAGATAGTGTTCATAGCAAGGTTTATAACAAGTTGAAAAATTACTATAAAATAAGTGTTCAAGAATAATAAAAAAGTGAGTGGCTCTGTGGTCACTCACTTTTATATGGAAAAATATTAAATTTGGTCAAGAGCCTGTTGAATATCAGCAATAATATCCTCAGCATTTTCGATACCTACTGACATTCTAATAAGGTCAGGTGTTACACCACAGTCAATAAGCTGTTGGTCGGAAAGCTGTCTATGAGTTGATGTAGCAGGGTGAAGAACACCTGTTCTAGCATCGGCAACGTGGCATACAATATTAGCAAGTTTAAGTGAATTCATGAACTTAGCAGCACCTTCTCTGCCACCTTTAGGACCAAATGAAATTACACCACTGCAACCCTTTGGAAGGTACTTTTTAGCAAGTTCGTGATATTTGTTGTCTTTAAGACCAGGATAGTTTACCCATTCAATTTTTGGGTTTGCTTCTAAATATTCAGCTACTTTTTGAGCATTTTCACTGTGTCTTTCAACTCTTAAACAAAGTGTTTCAAGTCCTAAATTAAGAAGGAAACAGTTCATAGGAGCAGGAGCACAACCTAAATCTCTCATCATTTGAACTCTGGCTTTTGTGATGAAAGCAGCTTTGCCGAATGCTTCAGTATAAACTACACCATGGTATGATTCATCAGGCTCAGTAAATTCTGGGAATTTACCATTTGCCCAGTTAAAGTTACCACTATCTACAATAACGCCACCTAAAGCAACAGCATGACCGTCCATATACTTTGATGTAGAATGAGTTACAATATCAGCACCCCATTCAATAGGTCTACAGAGTACAGGAGTAGGGAATGTGTTGTCAACAATAAATGGTACATTGTTGTTGTGAGCTAAAGTTGCAAATTTTTCAAGGTCAAGAACCTCAAGAGATGGATTTGCAAGAGTTTCGCCAAAAACAGCCTTTGTGTTAGGTTTAAATGCTTTCTGTAATTCTTCAATATCGGCAGTTTGGTCTACAAAAGTTACATCAATGCCAAATTTTTTAAGAGTTACAGCAAATAAATTGAAAGTTCCACCGTATATAGTAGTAGCACTAACAACGTGGTCGCCAGCCTGACAAATATTCATAATGGCAATAAGTGATGCAGCCTGTCCAGCAGAAGTAAGCATAGCACCTACACCACCTTCAAGGTCAGCGATTTTCTTTTCTACAGCATCAGCTGTTGGGTTTGCAAGTCTTGTATAAAAGAAACCATTGTCTTTTAAGTCAAATAAATCACCCATTTGTTCAGCTGTTGAATACTTGTATGTAGTGCTTTGAACTATAGGCAATACTCTAGGTTCTCCATTCTTTGGAGTATAACCAGATTGTATACATTTTGTTTCAATTTTCATAAATTCATACCTCCCATATATGCGATGAGGGAATTATACCATAAAATGCTCATTTTTTCAATAAGGCTAGGTGTTTTTTTGCCTAAAGTTCACAATGGCATAGTGGATATAAATGTGGTATACTTTAAGAGAGGTGACATAAATATGGATTGGTATGAAAGAACGAGAATGCTCATAGGTAATGAAGCAGTAGAAAAATTGGCACAGTCTAATGTAATAATTTTTGGAGTAGGAGGAGTCGGTTCATATATTTCAGAAGCTGTAGCAAGAGCCGGTGTGGGAAATATAACGCTGGTTGATAATGATACAGTTGCTGAAACAAACTTGAATAGACAGATTGTAGCTCTTAGGTCCACAATAGGAAGTATGAAAACTCAAGTTATGGCAGACAGAATAAAGGAGATTAATCCAAGCTGTAATGTTAAAACAATAAATGAATTTGTTTTATATGATAACATTGATGATATATTGACTGACGAATATAACTATGTAGCAGATGCAGTAGATACTGTTACGGCTAAACTTGCCATAATTATGAAAGCCAAGGAATTAAATATTCCAGTTATTTCATCAATGGGAACAGGAAATAAACTTCATCCGGAAATGTTGGAAATTACAGATGTATTTAAGACTTCCGTCTGTCCATTAGCTAAAGTAATGAGAAAGGAATTAAAGGATAGAGGTATCAAGAAATTAAAGGTATGCTATAGCAAAGAAATACCTTTGAAACCTTTAGTTTCAGAAGAAGTAACCAACAAACGCTCAACGCCGGGAAGTATCAGCTTTGTTCCTAGTACAGCCGGTTTATTAATAGCAGGGGAAATAATAAGAGATATTTGTAGTCTTTAAACTAAAAAATAGTAAGGGGAAATAAATATGTTTAAAAGATTTTTATTTGTATTATTGTGTATTGTCAGTGTATTTTCTCTTTCTACAATAGTCTTTGGTAAAGATGATGTTGCAGAAAGATTAGATACTGTTGTAAATTTTGATGGCCAAAAAATAGAATTTACTTCTTATGATATAAACGGAAGTAAATATATGAAGATATATGATTTAGCATATTTGCTAAAGGAAACACCTCTCAAGTTTGATGTTGACTTTACATCACAGAATAAAAAAGATATGAAAATTACCGTTGGAAAAGCATATACCAACAAAGATAATGTGGCAGTTCTTACACATACTGGAGAAAAATATGCTAAGCCTAAATATGTTGATATTAATATAACTGATGGTGAAAATGATTATAAATTCAAAGGTGTAAATATTAATGGATATAATTTCATAAAAGTCAGAGATTTATCAGAAGTTGTTGGATTTAAGTTATGTTGGAGAATGTATATATCTACTTTAACATTTAATAAACCAGTTTCCAAGTTATCTGACTTTACAAAAAATCCAGAAGAAATTACATCATTAAGTGATTTTATGACAGGAGATTACTTAAATTATATTTCTGATTACACAAAGAATTATATACATAATGATTTAGATATAGCAGCGCATTTAATGGGTTATAATTACTCAAAGTATGTTGAACCTACTTCAGATAATTACAAGAATTTTAAGTTAAATGACGACAATATTAATTTTAATATTGATTTAAGTGATTTAAAGATTAAAAATTATGAAAATATTTCAGTTGCTATAAAGTATAGTGATTTAAGTGATTATATTTCTACCAACGAAACTGTACACTTATCACTTCTTATGGCTCCAACAGAAGAAATGAATGAAGAAACTGCTACATTTGATACAACAAAAGAGCAGTTTAATAAAAAAGTATCTACAACAAGTGAAACTACTACAGAGTCTACAACTTATTATGTTGACCCAAACAAGCCTATGATAGCACTTACATTTGATGATGGTCCAAGAAAGGGCAGTACAGAACTTATTGTAGATGCACTTAAAAAGGTAAATGGTAGAGCTACTTTCTTTGTTGTTGGACAGATGGTAGAACAAAGTCCGGACCTTGTTAAAAAAGCTGTAGAGGCAGGTTGTCAAATTGGTAATCATACATATGACCATGCCAACTTAAATAAATTAGGTGCTTATGGAGTAAAAACAGAAGTTAATAAATGTTCAAATGCTGTTTATGCAGCAGCCGGAGTTTATCCGATGATAGGCAGACCTCCATATGGTTCTGTAAATCAGACCGTTAGAAATGCCGTAAGTATTCCTTGGTTTAACTGGAATGTAGATACATTGGATTGGAAGAACAGAGATGCCAACTATGTATATAATTACGTTATCAATAATGTAAAAGACGGTCAGGTAATTCTTATGCACGATTTACACCCAACTACAGCACAGGCTATGGTAAGAGCTATTCCAAAACTTCATGAAATGGGATATCAGCTTGTAACTATTGATGAAATGGCAAGGGTTAAAGGTGGCTATGAAAACATACCTGGCTATGTAAAAGCAACTGTAAAATAAAGGTGTATTTTAGGTTTAATTGTTGTAATTACTAAAAAAATATAATATATTGCAATAATAAATGTTAAAATTTGATAAAGCACTATTGAAATGATTTGTTAAATTTGGTATAATTAAGTAAAGAAAATGTACCGAAAGGGGAAATTAAAATGGCACATAATATTATAGTAGGACAGTCAGGTGGTCCAACTTCAGTAATTAACTCTAGCCTTGCTGGTGTATTTGCAACAGCAAAAGAGTTGGGAGCAGGTAAAATTTATGGTATGCGTAATGGTATCGAAGGTCTTTTAGAGGAAAGATACATTGATATGACTGAGTACATAAAGAATAGTATGGATGTTGAAATATTAAAGAGAACTCCATCTTCATTCTTAGGTTCTTGTCGTTTCAAACTTCCTACAGCTGAAAAAAGTCCTGAAACTTACGAAAAGATTATTGCAGTGTTAAGAAAACTTGATATTCAGCATTTCTTCTACATTGGTGGAAATGATTCAATGGATACAATTAAGCAGCTTAGTGAATATGCAAAGGCAAAGAACATTACAGATATTACTTTTATGGGTGTTCCAAAGACTATTGATAATGACCTTGCTGTTACAGACCATACACCTGGTTATGGTAGTGCTGCAAAGTACATTGCATCTACAATGAAAGAAATTATAAGAGATGCTTTAGTTCAGCCTATTAAGATTGTAAATATTATTGAAATTATGGGTAGAAATGCTGGTTGGCTTACAGCTGCATCAGCTCTTGCAAAGGGCGACGATTGTGAAGGTGTTGACCTTATTTACTTACCGGAAACAGTTTTCGATATTAACAAGTTTGTAGCTAAGGTTCAGGAAATTCAGAAGACTAAGAAGCAGATTGTTGTAGCAGTATCTGAAGGTGTTAAGACAGCTGATGGCAAGTATGTTTGCGAATCTGCATCATCAAATATGCTCGTAGATAGTTTTGGTCACAAGCAGTTAAGTGGTACAGCATCAGCTCTTGCTAATGTTATTTCTAATGAAATTGGTTGCAAGACTAGAGCTATTGAATTTAGTACAATCCAAAGATGTGCTAGCCATATTGCTTCTCTTACAGACGTAAATGAAGCATTTATCGTTGGTGGTATTGCTGTTAAGGCTGCTTTTGACGGTGAAACTGGTAAGGTTGGTATTTTCCAGAGATTATCAAACAAGCCTTACTTAATGGGTACAAGCATTTATGATGTAAACGCTATTGCTAATGTTGAAAAGACTGTTCCACAGGAATGGATAATTAATGATGGTACAGGTGTTTCTCAGGAAGCTCTTGATTATATGCGTCCACTTATTCAGGGTGAAATTTATCCATATATGGTTGATGGTCTTCCAAGACATATCAAACTTTAATTTATTTAGGGTATGACGCTTGTCATACCCTTTATTTTTTAGGGGGATTATGTTTGTATAGATTAAAGGAATTGGCTATAGAAGTAGCTGAAAGATTTAAGAGAAATGAGCTTAATATAGTAGCAGATGCTTTGGCATTCAGACTTATATTATCTATTTTTCCTCTTATTTTATTTATGATTTCGCTTTTGGGTATGTTGAATTTATCTTATGATAGAGAACTTACTAATATTTTAGCCTCCTTACCTGATGAAATGCAGTTAATTTTGCAAAATTTCATTAAGGAAGTAGGAGCAAATACAAGTTATGGTTTATTGTCTACAAGTTTAATAGTTGCTTTAATAAGTGCATCATCAGGTTTTTATGGGTTGGTAAGAGGCATAAAAAAGGCTTATGATGAAGATTTAATAAACAAGTTTATTAAAATGAGATTACAGAGCATATTGCTTGTTATAATTTTCGTAGCTTGTATTGTTTTAACACTTTATGTGTTTACATTTGGTAGCGTAATAAATGATTTTATCGTAAAAATTGGTTTGATACAGAGTATACCGTCTTTTTTAACTGGGTTCTTTATGTATTTTCTAAATGCTTTTGTTATGTTTGTCTTTTTGATTATACTGAATATGTTCTGTGTTAAAAGAAAATTGCCGTTTAGAAGACTTATACCGGGAACTTTGTTTACAATGGGTTCTTGGATGATAATATCTAAACTTTTTAATATTTATATATCAAATTTTTCAAGATATAATATTGTCTATGGAAGTATTGGAACACTGTTTGTATTTGCCTTATGGATAAATATATTTTCCTATGTCCTTTTACTAGGGGGACAAATTAATGCAGTTTTTTGCGATGATAATTATATGATAGAACTTATTTCTTATCATTAATTGTACAAAAGATAAGGGGTATTTTTATGTTTTTTATAGAAAATTTAATAATTCAGTTGTTTGTAAGTGCTTTACCAAATGAGATACAATTATTAACGTCAGTATTATTGATATTGTTAGTATATATAGTAAGTTGGAGAGTGTTTTCAAAAGCAGGTGAAAAGGGGTGGAAATCACTTATTCCTTTTTATAATGGATATGTTCAATATAAGTTTCTAAAAATGAAGGATTTATATTGGCTATTGTTAATATTACAATTTTGTATAGTATCTGTGTCTATTATGTTTGCAAATACAAAAAATATTTTTGTTACTGTTTTTACAACTTTAATATTGATTTTAATGGTACTAGCTATTGCTTATATAGACTTTACTTCTTGTAGCAGACTTGCTACTTCTTTTGGCAAAGGTAAAAAATTTACGTGGGGTATTTTTATTTTTAGATTTTTATTTACTGCTATAATTGCTTTTGACAAATCAGAATTTAAAGCACCACAAAATGAATTACGAATAAAATAACTAAAGACCTCTATTTTGGTTTATTTCAAAATAGAGGTCTTTTTGTGTATTTATCCAATAACCTGTTTTGCTATATCTACAGATTGCTTTGCATCTTTAGAATAGAAATCAGCACCTATTTTTTCAGCATATTCTGGTGTTAAAACAGCACCACCAACCATTATTTTACAGTTGAGATTATTTTCTTTTATAAGTTTTATTGTGTCTTCCATTGAACCAAGAGTAGTTGTCATAAGGGCACTGAGACCTACAAGCTGACAATCGTGTTCTTTTATAGCATCGACTACAGCTTGATATTCAACATCTTTTCCTAAGTCTGTAACTGTATAACCATAGTTTTCAAGAAGTACCTTTACAATGTTTTTACCTATATCGTGAACATCACCCTTAACTGTGGCAACAACTATATTTCCTTTACTAACTGGAGTATTGTTACCGTTTGCTAAATGGTTTTTGATTACTTCAAAAGCCTCCTGAGCTACACCGGCTGAAAGAATAAGCTGAGGTAAGAATATCTTACCTGATTCAAAATCAGCACCGGTTTTGTCAAGGGCAGGAACAACAATTTCATTTACAATCTCCATAGGGTCAGTTGTTTCTAAAAGTTTTTCTGTGATTCTTTTAGCATCGCCTTTAAGACCTTTTTCAATAGCGTAATCAAGGGTACAATCTTCAGCAGATACCTTTTCTGTCTTAGGTGCTTGTGCATTGTCGTTACCATAGGCCTCAATATATTCTACAGAGTTTACATCATAATTTGCTAATAATCTGTAAGCTCTTACTGCACCTGTCATAGAATCAATATTAGGATTAATAATAGGTAAATCAAGACCACTATGAAGTGCCATTGCAAGGAAATTGCAATTTACAAGACCTCTGTTAGGTAAACCAAATGAAATATTAGATACACCAAGTACAGTATGAAGACCTAACTGAGTTTTAACCATATTTACTGCCTTTAATGTTTCCATTACTGCAGCCTGTTCAGCTGATGCTGTAAGGGTAAGACAGTCAATAAAGATATTTTCCTTTGAAATACCAATTTCCAAAGCTCTGTTCATTATCTTCTTTGCTATTTCAAATCTCTTTTCTGCCTTTGGAGGAATACCGTCTTTATCAAGGGTAAGACCAACAACAGCAGCACCATACTTCTTAACAATAGGTAATACATTCTTTAATGATTCTTCTTCGCCGTTTACGGAATTTACTATTGCCTTACCGTTATATACTCTTAAAGCAGCTTCAAGAACTTCAGGAATAGTTGAGTCTAACTGTAATGGAAGGTTTGTAACACCCTGTAATGCCTTTACAGTTTTAATCATCATTTCTTTTTCATCAATGCCTGGAAGACCTACATTTACGTCAAGAATTTCAGCACCACCTTGTGCCTGTTCAATAGCCTGTCCAAGAATATAGTCAAGGTCGTTGTTTTTTAATGCCTCTTTAAAACGTTTTTTACCAGTAGGGTTAATTCTTTCGCCAATAATTCTAGGCTGATTTATTACTACTGTTTTACTAGAAGAACAAACGGCAGATGGTAGTTCCTTTTTCTCTACCTTAGGGTGAATTGTACTTAATTTCTTTATTGTAGCTTTTATATATTCTGGATTTGTACCACAGCAACCACCAACAACTCTGATGCCGTAATTGGCCATATCTGCTACGTATGATGCAAATTCTTCAGGTGTAATGTTATATGTGTTTGTAATAGGGTCAGGCAAACCGGCATTCGGCTTTACAACTAAAGGAAGGTTAGTCCATTTAGAAAGCTCGCCTATAATAGGCAAGAGTTCCTTTGGACCAAGAGAACAGTTTAAACCTATGGCAGAAACACCAAGACCATTTAATGTAATTGCCATTGATGGAATATCACAACCTGTAAATGTTCTTCTGTTTTCTTCAAAAGTCATAGTTACAATAATAGGTTTGTCTGAATTTTCTCTGGCAGCAAGAACGGCAGCCTTAACTTCGTAAATATCTGTCATTGTTTCAAAAACAATAATGTCAGCATCACTACCGGCAACAATCTGTTCTTTGAAAATATCATAGGCTTCTTCAAAAGTAAGACTGCCAGTAGGTTCTAAAAGCTGACCAATAGGTCCAATATCTAAAGCTACAAGACCGTTGTAGTTCTTACAAGCCTCTTTAGCGTTTTTTACAGCAGCTTTTATAATTTCTGTTGGGCTGTATGGGCAATCCTTTAATTTGTATGAATTAGCACCGAAAGTGTTGGCATAAACAACTTGTGAACCTGCCTCAAGATAGGCTTTGTGAATACCTATAATTTTTTCCGGTTCAGTTATACTTAAAACTTCAGGAATACTACCTAATTTTAAGCCTTGTGCCTGTAACATAGTACCCATAGCACCGTCTAAGAATATATAGTCTTTTTCTAATAATTTATTAAAATCCACAATGTGTTCCTCCTTTTCTAAATTGGCAAGTTTTATTCATATTGCAATATGCACAACCTCTACGTTGTTTAGGTATAGGTTCTTTTGATAAACCGATTATTGCTGTAACAGATTTTCTAGGTAATAAAATACCACCTTCATTTACAGTAAGACCGATTCTTTTTTCAGCATCAGTTACTCTTACAAATTCTCTTTGTAAAGTTATTGGTAAATCACCATATCCGGGAGAAAATCGCCAAGTCATAAAATTATCTTTGTTTATTTTTTCTTTTATTTCTTTTTCAGCTGCGTCACAAACTTGTTCTATGGCTGTGCTTGCCATACTATCTAATATTAAGGCCGATGTCATATCATTTATTTGATGCTCAGATATAACTTTATCTGCACCCATTGAAAGAGTGGCAGAAAGCAATATAACACCATAACAGCCTTTTAAATGATTTAAAATAGAATTTCCTGTTAATACTAAACTTGTATTTTCGACTTGAATAGTATTGTTTACTTCATTAATAGGAAAAAACTTATATATAAATCTAGGTTCAATAGCTTTTAAAAGTTCATTTTCACATTTATCTAAAATAGGGGTTAGATTATCTATGTTTATGTTATCTTTATAACCAAGATACCTTAAAGCCTCATCTCGGTTAATCGAAGTAATTTTCAATATACGCACCTCCGCCAAATTAGCTTTTATTATACCATATTTAATAGGTATGGTAAATAAATTTTGTGTTTTTTTCATTTATGTGGTAAAATAAATACAAATTTATGAATGGTTTTAGTTAAGGAGAAAATTAAATGGATGTAGGTTATTTAGGACCGGAAGGGACTTTTACTGAGGAAGCCACGCTTTTATTAGCTAATGGCGAAAATACAGTGCCTTATCATAATTTTTATGAAGCTTTGCGCGCAGTAGATGATGGAAAAATAAATTCAGCAGTTGTTCCTGTTGAGAATGTAATAGAGGGTATAGTTAATGCAACTGTAGATGAATTGATTTTTTCAGTAAATTTACATATAAATGAAATGCTTATTTTGCCTATTAACCAAAATTTAATAGCAAAAAAAGGCACAAAGGTAGAGGATATAAAAGAAGTTATTTCTCATCCTCATGCAATACCACAATGTAAAAATTTCTTGAATGAATATTTGCCAGATGTTCCAAGAACAACAGCAAGCTCTACGGCAGAGGCAATAAGAATGGTTTCTGCGTCAGACCAGTGTATAGCAGGTATAGGAAATAAAAGGGCAGCAGAGCTTTATGGCTTGGAAGTTTTAAAGGAATGTATACAGGATAATAAGAATAATTTTACTCAGTTTGTTAGAGTATCAAAAACTCCAAATATGGATAATAAAAATGCAAAGGTCTGTACATTAACTTTTTCAACGCCTAATAAACCAGGGGAGTTGTTTAAGGTAATGGAAATATTTTCTGTATATAATTTGAATATGTCAAAAATATCATCAAGACCAATGAAAGAAAGACCAATGGAATATGTTTTTATGGTTGATGTAGATATTGATAATAATTTAGAAGATATAGAAAATGCAATAAAGTTGATAAAAAGAAAAACGTCTTTTTATAAAAACCTTGGATTCTATCCTGTACGTGACTTAAGATTGCAAAAATAATATATATATGCTATAATGTGACTTATCACAAAGGCGGAGACTTTGTGATAAGTCAACGAAAGTTTTTGGAACAAAAACTTGAGTCAAAAAGGAACAAAGGCGGAGACTTTGTGATAAGACAACGAAAGTTTTTGGAACAAAAACTTGAGTATTTAGTATTTAGTAAAAAAATATAAATTGTCAATAATTTGGCAGTAATTTACATTCTTCATTATTTGAAGATGGCAATAAACAGAATATAGCTAAGATTCTGTTGTTTATGAGGAGTAAACAATTATGATTGATGGTATGGTTTTATCATTTCCTTGTATAAAAGTTAATAATGATTTAGATATATTGGAATCTAATCATGCCTTTAAAACTTGGGTTGGTGAAGATAAGGAAGTTAAAAATGTCCTTGAGTTATCCAATGACTATGATGTTTTAAAGCATAACCAGCGTTTATTTATTAATGATAAATTTTATGATGTGTATACAAATGCTGTAAATAGTTGCTTTTATTTGGAATTTATAGAAAATCCGTATATTAATGTAAAAGGACAGGTTGACAGTAATATTCTTGTTGGTTTTGTCTTAATAGATAACTATGCTGAAGTTGAGGAAAACGTAGAAGAAGCACGTTTACCTCACCTTATGGCCATTATTGAAAGAAAAATAAATGATTATTTCAATAATATGGGAGGTATAGTACGAAAATTTGAAAAAGATAAGTATATTTTTGTGCTTAACAAAGACCTTCTTCCGGAATTGAAAGAAACAAAATTCCCTATTGTTGAACAAATTAGTAAGATTGAAATTGGTAATATACCTGTTACATTAAGTATAGGTATAGGTATAAATGGAACATCAATAAATGAGGATATGGAATTTGCCAGAGGTGCTTTAGATTTAGCATTAGGCAGAGGTGGTAACCAGACTGTTATAAAAGAGGCTGATGACAAGTATCAATATTTTGGTGGCGATGGAAATGAAGTAATTAAAAATTCAAGAGTTAGAGCTAGAGTAAAGGCTTATGGACTTGTTGAACTTATTTTGTCAGCATCAGATGTTATTGTTATGGGTCATAAAAATCCGGATTTGGACTCTTTAGGTGCAGCAGCCGGTATTTATTCAATAGTAAGATTTTATGATAAAAAATGTAATATTGTTCTTCAAAAGGTTACATCTAGTATTAAGGCACTTTATGATAGATTGGTGTCAGACGAGAAGTACGATGGTGTATTTATAACTCCAGAACAGGCATTAGCAAAAGTAAAAAGAAGAACTTTAGTTGTTGTAGTAGATACCCATAGAGTTATGCTTTGTGAGTGTCCGGAACTGTTGGATAAAACATCAAGAATAGTTGTTTTTGACCACCATAGAAAAACATCAGGAGCTATTGAAAACTATTCCTTAACATACCACGAGGCATATGCGTCATCTACCAGCGAAATGGTAACAGAAATGCTTATGTATATTAAGGGTGTAAGGTTGTCAAGAGCTGAAATAGAAGGACTTCTTGCCGGTATAACTGTTGATACTAAGAATTTTGCTTTTAAGACAGGTATAAAGACTTTTGAAGCTGCGGCATTTTTGAAGAAAAATGGAGCAGATACGATTTCTGTCAGAAGATTGTTTAAAAGTTCTTTTGATGCATATATGGCAAAGACAGAAATTGTTCGTACAGCAGAAATTATATTTGATAATATGGCTATATCAGAACTTGATAGAGAAGTTGAAAATCCAAGTGTTCTTATTGCACAGGCAGCAGACGAACTTTTAAGTATCGACGGTATAGAAGTAAGTTATGTGTTGTGTAAGGTTGGAAATAGGATATGTATTAGTGCTAGAAGTTTAGGTAAGGTAAATGTGCAGAAACTTATGGAAAAGCTGGGTGGTGGAGGACATCAGGCAGGTGCTGCTGCACAGCTTGAAAATGTATCTATGGAAGAAGCACGAGAATTACTTGAAAGTAAAATAGAAGAATATATAGAGGAGACAAATTAATATGAAAGTTATTTTATTAGCAGATGTAAAAGGCGTAGGTAAAAAAGACCAGACTATAAATGCAAGTGAAGGTTATGTAAAGAATTTCCTTTTCCCAAGAAAGTTAGCTGTTGAAGCTAATTCAGGAAATTTAAAGAAGCTTGATAACCAGAAAAAAGCTGAAGACTTACAGCGTCAGGAAGAATTAGATGCAGCAAAGGCTTTAGGCGAAAAGATTGCAGAACAGAAAGTGGTTATTAAAGTAAAGACTGGTGACAACGGTAAGTTATTTGGTGCAGTTACAAACAAGGAAATTGCAGTTGCATTAAAGGAACAGACAGGTCTTGCTGTAGATAAGAAAAAGATTTCTTTAAGTGACCCAATTAAGGCTATTGGTGAGAAGGAAGTAACAGTAAAACTTCACCCAAAGGTAAGTGTAAAGTTAAAGGTAGAAATAGAACAGCAGTAATTTAATTTTAGGTGGTTTAGTATGGCAGAGAATACTGAAAATAAATATCTTAATAAAGTGCCTCCACATGATAATGATGCAGAACAGGCTGTATTGGCATGTATGCTTTTTGATAATGAAGGTGCAAGAATTGCTATAGAGGGCTTAGATTCTCAGGATTTTTATAGTCCGGCACATCAGCTTATTTTCAGTGCAATTTCTGATTTGTATAACGGAGCAATGCCTGTAGATATAATTACAACCAAAAATAAGCTCATAGAAATGGGTGTTTTGGAAAAGGTTGGTGGACCGGAGTATATTATAAAATTGGCAACCCTTGCTTCAACAAGTGCAAATACCAAAGAATATGCTAATATTGTAAAAGAAAAAAGTGGCTACCGAGCTATAATAAATATTGCAAATAAGATTTCTGATGATAGTTTTAAGTCTACTGAGGGCGTAGATTCTATTTTGGCTGAAGCTGAAAATAGTATTATGAATGTTGCCCAAAATAGACGTTCAGAAAACTTTAGACCTATTGAAGAAATTGTTGCTGAAGCTATTGATAAAATAGAAAAAGTAAATCAGGCTGATAATCCTATTACAGGTGTTGAAACTGGATTTACTGACTTTGATAGAAAGACAGCAGGTTTACAGCCATCAGATTTAATTCTTATTGCAGCTAGACCATCAATGGGTAAAACAGCATTTGCACTTAACATTGCTCAGTATGCTGCAGTAGAAAAGGGTGTGCCAACAGCTATATTTAGTTTGGAAATGTCAGCTGGTCAGCTTATGAACCGTTTGCTTTCTGTTCAAAGTAGAATTGAGGCGGGCAAGTTTAGAAGTGCCGGTCTTACATCAGATGAATATGAAAGACTTGCTTATGCAGCCGGTAAAATAGCAGATTCACCACTTTTTATTGATGATACTTCAGGTATTACACCTACAGAATTAAAAGCTAGATGTGAAAAATTGAAGAACGATAAAACAAAGGGCTTAGGTCTTATTGTTATTGATTATCTTCAGTTAATGAATGGAGGTACAGGCAGAAAAACTGATTCTGTACAGCAAGAAGTTGCTTATATTTCAAAAAGTTTGAAGGGTATTGCAAGAGATTTGAATGTGCCGGTTATAGCACTTTCTCAGCTTAGTAGAGCTGTAGAATCCCGTTCAGATAAAAGACCTATGCTTTCAGACTTGAGAGAATCTGGTGCAATAGAACAGGATGCCGATGTGGTATGTTTCTTATATAGAGAACAATACTATAAACCTGATACTATTGATAAGAAAAATCAGGCAGAAGTAATTATTGCTAAACAGAGAAACGGTCCTTTAGGAACAGTTAATTTGGCTTGGCTTGGACAATATACTAAGTTTGAAAATCTGGAAATAAATGAATATGATATAGATGTATCAGATTTAGATGATATTGAAAATCAGTAATATGAGAATGTATATGGTGTGGTCAGTATATGGCTACACCATTTTTAATGAACCGAAAGATAGATCGGACATACGAAGTATGGCTTTCAACGAAGTTGAAAGTTCTGACAATGAATCGGAAAGATAAATCCGATAGCTTGTTTACAAGCTACATTTTGCAAAGCAAAATGTTCTGACAATGAATCGGAAAGATAAATCCGACGACTTAACGTGTTAAGTCGCAAATAACGAAGTTATTTGTTCTGACCAGTGAATCGGAAAGATAAATCCAATAGCTTGTTTACAAGCAACAAAATAAAATTGTAATTTATTCTGAATAAACAAAAAAAACAACCAGAAGCTTAAATAATCAAGTTTCTGGTTGTTTCATTTTATTCATAATACAACAAATTAAGTATTTATACTATAAATTCTAATAATAAGACAATTATAAATAAAGACAAAATTATAAATTAGATAATTAGGTAGTTGATTTTTTTAAACACGAACTTTTATTTGCACGAAAAATTCTTAAAGTATAAAATCATTATCTTAGTAATATGAAATATATATTATAGAGTTAAATAAAGTATATAACGACCATACTTTATATCAATCTATATTTTTAAAGAGGAGAGGGCAAGAGAACTTGTCCTCTCTCATAATAATTTATAATTAAACTAAAATCTAATCAAAGATTACTTGCATTCTTCAGCGAGTTTCTTGTAACCTTCGTATCTTCTCTTAGCATCAGCAGCACACTTGTCGAATAACTCTTCAGCGATGTCTGGGAATGCTCTCTTTAATGAAGAGTAACGTACTTCAGCAGAGATGAATTCCTTGAAGTCTGTCTTAGCTTCCTTAGAATCTAATGTGAACTTTTCGTCTGTTGGGTTATATCTGTATAACTGCCAGTAACCACAATCTACAGCCTTCTGAGCTTCAGTATGGAAGTTACCTCTGAAACCGTGGTTGATACATGGAGAGTAAGCCATAATTAATGAAGGACCATTGTAAGCTTCAGCTTCCTTAAGAGCCTTAATTAACTGTGCCTTATCAGCACCCATACAAACCTGAGCAACGTATACATAACCGTAGCTCTTAGCAATCATACCGAGGTCCTTCTTACGAACTCTCTTACCTGCAGCAGCGAATTTAGCGATTGCAGCAGCTGGAGTAGCCTTAGAAGCCTGTCCACCAGTGTTAGAGTAAACTTCTGTATCGAATACGAAAACGTTTACATCGTTGTCAGATGCTAATACGTGGTCAACACCACCGAAACCGATATCGTAAGACCAACCGTCACCACCGAAGATCCACTGGCTCTTCTTAACTAACATATCCTTGTGGTCTACAACATACTGACAATGTTCACAACCAGCACCCTGAACAGCAGCTAATAATGCAGCAGAAGTTGCCTTAGAAGCTTCACCGTCGTTGTAAGTATCTAACCAAGCCTTTGCAGCTGCAGCAGCTTCAGCGTGGTCTGATTCAGCGATTGCTTCAACATGACCCTTTAAGATTTCTCTCTGGTGCTGAACACCCTTGAACATACCTAAACCAAATTCAGCGTTATCTTCGAAGAGTGAGTTACACCAAGCTGGACCATGACCTTCAGAGTTAGTAGTGTAAGGAGTTGTAGGAGCAGAACCACCCCAGATTGAAGAACAACCTGTTGCGTTTGCAATGTACATTCTATCACCGAATAACTGAGTAATAAGTCTAGCATAAGCAGTTTCAGCACAACCACCACAAGAACCTGAGAATTCAAGTAAAGGCTGTTCGAACTGAGAACCCTTAACAGTGAACTTATCTTCTGGGTTAGCCTTAGAAGGAAGGGCAATAGTGTAATCCCAAGCTTCAGCCTGCTTAGCAGCTTCGTCATCGAATGCAATCATCTTGATTGGTGCATTTTCCTTAGCAGCCATTGGACAAGATGCTACACAGTTACCACAACCAGTACAGTCCATAACAGAAACCTGCATTACATACTTGTAACCAGCTTCCTTACCCTTACCGTCAGCCATCTTAACTGTTGCAGGAGCATTGTTAGCTTCTTCTTCAGTTAATAAGAATGGTCTAATACAAGCGTGTGGACATACAAATGCACACTGGTTACACTGAAGACAAGTTGTAGGTTCCCAAGTAGGAACGTTAATAGCAATACCACGCTTTTCGTAAGCAGCAGTACCGTTTTCGAAAGTACCATCTTCGATGTTCTTGAATGCAGAAACAGGAAGAGTATCACCCTTCTGAGCGTTCATAACGTCAACGATGTTCTTAACGAATTCTGGTCTGTTAGAATCTACAACAGCAGCTTCGTCCTGAGCATCCTTCCAAGATGCAGGGATTTCAACCTTGTGGAAACCAGTAGAACCAGCATCAACAGCGTTGTAGTTCATGTTTACAATCTTTTCACCCTTCTTGCCGTAAGACTTAACGATGAATTCCTTCATGTACTTAATAGCGTCATCCTTAGGAATGATTTCTGTAATCATGAAGAATGCAGACTGAAGAACCATGTTGAACTTGCTACCTAAACCAAGTTCCTTACCAATCTTAACAGCGTTGATTGTGTAGAAGTTGATGTTCTTGTTAGCTAAATCTCTCTTAACGTTAGCTGGAAGATGCTTATCTAATTCTTCATCAGACCAAACTGTGTTAAGTAAGAAGCTACCGCCATCCTTTAAGTTAGATGTCATATCATACTTATTAAGGTATGCCTGCTGATGACAAGCAACGAAGTCAGCTGTGTTGATAAGATATGGTGAACGGATAGGGCTCTTACCAAATCTTAAGTGAGAATTTGTGATACCACCAGACTTCTTAGAGTCATAAGCGAAGTAAGCCTGAGCATACATATCTGTATGGTCACCGATAATCTTGATAGAGTTCTTGTTAGCACCAACAGTACCATCAGAACCAAGACCCCAGAATAAGCAGCTTGTTGTGCCTTCAGGAGTAACGTCGATTGTAGGACCCTTTTCAAGAGAAAGACCAGTAACATCATCATTAATAGCAATTGTGAAGTGGTCCTTAGGAGTATCCTTTTCAAGGTTAGCATATACACCTAAGATATCAGCTGGAGTAGTATCCTTTGAACCAAGACCAAATCTACCACCAACGATAACAGGCTTTCTGTCTGAACCGTAGAATGCAGAACATACATCAAGGTATAAAGGTTCACCAAGAGAACCAGGTTCCTTAGTTCTATCAAGAACAGCAATCTTCTTTACAGAAGCTGGGATTGCTTCTAAGAACTTTTCAGTTGCGAATGGTCTGTAAAGGTGAACGTTTAATAAACCAACCTTCTTGCCCTGAGCAACAAGATAGTCAATAGTTTCAGCGATACATTCGCAAATAGAACCCATAGCTACGATGATTTCTTCAGCGTCTGGAGCACCGTAGTAGTTGAACAACTTATAATCTCTGCCAGTAAGCTTGCTGATTTCGCCCATGTATTCTTCAACGATACCAGGAACAGCATTGTAATATGGGTTACAAGCTTCACGAGCCTGGAAGAAGATATCTGGGTTCTGAGCAGTACCTCTAGTTACAGGATGTTCTGGATTAAGAGCGTGAGCCTTAAATTCCTTAACTGCATCCATATCAACGAGCTTAGCTAAATCTGCATAGTCAAGAACTTCGATTTTCTGAATTTCGTGAGAAGTACGGAAACCATCGAAGAAGTGAAGGAATGGAACCTTACCCTTGATAGTTGAAAGGTGTGCAACAGCACCTAAATCCATAACTTCCTGTACAGAAGATGATGCTAACATAGCGAAACCTGTCTGACGACATGCCATAACATCGGAATGGTCACCGAAGATGTTAAGAGCGTGGCTAGCTACACAACGAGCACTAACATGCATAACGCATGGAAGAAGCTCACCAGCAATCTTGTACATATTAGGAATCATAAGAAGTAAACCCTGTGATGCAGTGTATGTAGTTGTTAATGCACCAGTAGCTAAAGAACCGTGAACAGTACCAGCTGCACCGGCTTCAGACTGCATTTCTACAACATCAACTGTCTGACCAAAGATGTTCTTCTTACCTCTAGCTGCCCATTCATCTACATGTTCAGCCATTGGAGAGGATGGAGTAATAGGGTAAATACCTGCAACTTCAGTAAAGGCATAAGATACTTCAGCAGCAGCCTGATTACCATCCATAGTTTTCATAACTTTTGACATTTCATAATCCTCCTTGTCAAATGCATTAGAGTCAGAGGGTGTTGCCCCTCTACAGATAAATTGCTATAAGCAAAATATTCTATGGTTATATTATAACAACATTTCTCTCATTAGTAAACATAAATTTTCCTTTTTTTAAAATTTTTTAAAAAATTAACTAAAAAGGTGCAATTTTTCGGTATAAAGAATAAAATAGATGTTTTTTTGTAGGTTTTATTGGAAAAATTAAATCATAGTAACCACTTATGAAATATAGTGATTATAGACTTTTTAAGCATAAAAATTGAAAAATGATTGTATTTAATAATGCTTTGAGTCTTTTTATGAAATACTTAGTTACGGTAAAAATAAATCAGTATTTTTCTAATATTAAAAATTAAAAATTAGGTAAACATATAATTGTTGAGCTATAAATGTTATAAAAATATATAAAATACTTCTTTGAAAAATAGGGTTCATGTGATATACTATGACTAGCTTACTTTATTGTAGAGGAGGTTGAGATGTGACAGATGAATATAAGGGGTTAAGTGAAGATAAAGTCATATCTTTATTAAATAAGTTTTATTCTACTTTTTTTGAAATATATCAGAATGAAAATTTCTTAAATAAAAATATATATGCAAGGTGTTGTGATAGCCTTTTTAAAAAATGGTACTATTCAGCAGTTGTAGGGAATACTACAATTACACCGGCTCAAATAGTGGAATATTTAAACCCTAATAGTGTAGCATACAGAATAAAAAATTCTGACTATAAAAATGAAAAAATTTTAAATTATAAAAAAATAGATTATTCTTTAGAAAGTCACCCTATAACATACGATTTTAAAAATATATTAAGTTTGGGCAAAAATAGTATTCAATTTGACACTATAGGCAAACTTGTTAATATAAGTAAGATTGAATTAAATGAATTGCTCTCAAATACAGAAGATAGTTATGTATTCTATTTGTTAGAATTGGCTATGGAAATGAAATTGGTTACTACTATACCTTCCATAGGAGTTACTACATTTCAGACCACAGATAATGCCAATGACGTATTGAAAATGGATAATAGAAAATTACTGGATTTTATGTTAGATGGTGCTTATGAATTAACTAAAAATAAAATTATAGTAAATAATGTAGGAAAGAAAGAACACATTAAAAAATGGATAACAGAATTTACGGAAGTAGATAAGGTTATGAGATTTTTAATGGAGCTTGAAAATGGTAAAAATTATACTGATGATGAATTCAGTATGTTTTTACTTGAAATGGGTATTTTGTTTGACAAATACTTCCTTACGCCTTATGGCTATTATTTCAAACTTATAAATCCTTACTATGGTATGCCTTTTGATATGGTAAATGAATTTATGTTTATAGATTCTTTGGCTGAGGATTATGGCGAAATATATTTAGAGGACTATGAAGATATTATGTATTCGCCTTGTACAAGTTACTCCCTATCAAAATTAGGCAGAGAGTATTATGAAAAACACTCTTTGGAAAAAAATCAGTTGGACGATTTGAATATTGATGATGTTTTTGATATTGTTCTTAATAATAAGGTAGAAAAATATCATAGATTGAGAAATAAAACCGTAGAAAAAAATGAAACTATAACATTGAAGATGTATGATAATGATAATCCATCTGAAAGTTTGTTGGATAAGTTCAATAAAAATATGTCTTTAGCAAAATTAAGCCATATTATTTGTCATAAGTACAAACTAATGGGGGATTTGTATGATTATAGTTTTTATACATTGCCTAAGACAGTTTTTTCAGAGTACAGATGTGATTATGAAAATGTTAATTACAATACAGTTAATATAACGTTAAAAGATATTTTTAGTCGATTTAATAAACTTTATTTAGAATTTGGTAATAATAAGGTTTTTGTTATCAATAAAGTGTAAAATTTAATAGGTAATTTATTAGAAATCTTTGCATATAATGTATTGAGGAGGTTGTACGTTTATGCGAAGATTTTTATTTTTATTATTAATTGTTTTGTTATGTGGGTGTTCGGAGAGTGATAGCAATTCCAATACAGCTACAGTAGGTAAATATGGTGAAAGTATGCCTGTAACAAGGGCTGAAGTATGTAAAATGATAGCTTTGTCTAAATATAGTCCAGAGGAAATTGACTTGTTGGAAAGAAAAATAGTGTTTAAAGATACCGATATGAATAAATGGTATGATAAATACATAAATAGTGCCTTTACCTGTGGTTATATAAGTGGTGTTGATGAAGAACATTTTGACCCAGAGGGATACCTTTCATTAAGACAAGCTCAATTCCTTATTAACAAAATTACAAATTCAGAAAAATTAAAACTGAAATATAATGAGGAGGATAAGGATAAACCTATTTCCTACGCAATGTGGGTGGAAGCTTTTGAAAAATCAGCCAAAATAGCAAATTTAAAAGTTGCAAATCAAAGTGTGATAGTTTATGCCACAAAAGAGCAATGCTCAAAATTAGGCGATGACTTTATACTTACTGATAAAGGATTATTAAAAACAGATGGAATAGATTTTTCAGCTTATTATGATTGCCAAATTAATGTTATTACAAGAGAAAAGGAAATTGCTGCTATTAAATCTATTGAAAATGATTGTCCGGTTATTGATGATTTGACTGTTGTAAAAGCTAATTCAAAGGGGATAGATGTTCAATTAAATGGAGCTACCAGATTTTTCAAAATTGAGAACAGTACATATAAAGAAGGGGACAAAGTTAAGATTTCATTCCTGAAAAATGGGGGCTATGAAATTAAGTATATGTAATTTATGACAGTGCTTTTACATATTAATTATGTAAGAGGTGATTATATTGCAGAAAATTAATATAGGTATTTTAGGTGGGGATTACAGATATAAAATATTAAAAAATCTTTTTAAGTCAGAGGAACTTAATGTCAAAACTTTCGGTAATATACATATTGAAAATAATAGCGCTTCACTTGATGAAATGTTAGATAATACAGATTTGTTAATAGGTCCAATACCTTATACTAAGGACAAAAAATACATAAATTTGTTTTGTGAAGATAAAATATCAATTTCAGAGCTTTTATTAAAAATGAAAAGTAAGAAAATAGGGTGCTTTATTGCCGGTGTACTTGATGAGGAGTTCAAAAATAAGGTTAAAAGTTCGAATATTAAAGTATATGATTTTTTTGAAATAGAAACTGTTGCTGTAAAAAATGCAGTGCCTACAGCAGAAGGTGCAATTATGACTGCTATGGAAGAAAGCGAAAAAACACTTTTTGGTAGTGATAATTTAATTCTTGGCTATGGACGATGTGGCAAGATACTTGCTCATACATTAAAAGGTTTGGGAGCTAATGTAAGTGTTTCTTACAGAAAACAGCTGGATTTAGCCTATATATCAGCCTATAATTACAATCCAATTAAATTTGATGATATAGAAAAGGTAATTGGCAAATATGATTTTATATTTAATACTATACCAGCTCTTGTTCTAAATAAAAAAGTTTTAAACTGTGTTTCTAAAAATGCAACAATAATTGATATAGCTCAAGCTCCAGGAGGGGTGGATTATAACTATGCAAGGAACATTGGCTTAAGAGCTTTGTATTGTCCTGGATTGCCGGGAAGAATTGCTCCTGTTACGGCAGCAGAAATTTTAAAAGAGGCTGTTGAAACAATCGTAGCAGAAATAGATATGCCATATCACAAAAATAGATAAGACCTCATAATATACAGGGGAGGTGATATGGTGGAATTAAAAGGAATTAATTTAGGCTTATGTATGTGTGGCTCTTTTTGCACTTATAAAAAATCCTTTGAAGCTATTGAAAGATTAAAAAAAATAGGGGTTAATATATATCCAGTAATGAGTAAAATTTCCTATACTACAGATACAAGATTTGGAAAGGCTCTTGAATTTAGAAAAAGACTTGAAGATATTACAGGAAATAAAATTATTGACTCTGTTTTTTCAGCTGAACCTATTGGACCACAAAATTTCTTAGATATTATGTTGGTTGCCCCTTGCACAGGTAATACGATGGCAAAATTAAATAATGGTATCACAGACGGTCCAGTTACAATGGCTTGTAAGGCACATTTAAGAAATAACAAACCTCTAGTGCTTTGCCTTGCCACCAATGATGCTCTTGGTATAAATTTAAAAAACATAGGTGGGCTGATGGTAAGAAAAAATATTTTCTTTGTGCCTTTTGGACAGGATAATCCATCTAAAAAACCTCTGTCTATGATTTCTGATTTTGAAAAGATAGAGGATACTTTGAAAAAAGCTTTGGAATATGAGCAAATACAACCTATACTGATTTAAAGATAGAAAAGGCTGTTGCAACGAAAACAACAGCCTAGAGTTTTAATTATATTACATAATTTTTTAAGCTACCAATTTTTTCTATGCGACATTCTATTACATCACCTTTTTTAAGAAATTTTGGTGGCTGGAAGCCCATACCAACGCCAGCAGGTGTGCCCATAGAAATTATAGTACCAGCCTTTAATGTAGAGCCTTGAGATAATTCGCTTATAACATGAGGAATATCGAAAATAAGCAAGCCAGTATTACTATCTTGTCTAAGCTCTCCATTTATGTAAGACTGTATAGAAAGTACAGGTGGTCTATCAAACTCGTCTTCTGTTACAATATCAGGTCCCATAGGGCAGAAACCATCAAGACTTTTGCCGAAATACCATTGTTTGTGTCTTGTTTGGAGATTTCTTGCACTAACGTCATTTAAAATTGTATATCCAAAAACATAGTCAAAAGCATTTTCTTTTGAAACATTCTTAGCATCTTTTCCTATTATCACAGCTAATTCACATTCGTAATCTAAACTGTCTACTAATTCAGAATATGAAGGAATATTACCTTCTGTAGCAACACATTCATTAGCTCTTTTTGAAAAATATACGGCATAAGGTCTATCGCCACCAAAGGCCTCTTTTTTGTAACGAGCTGATTCTTCAGCGTGTGCCATATAGTTAATACCTAGACATATTATGTCCTGTTTAGGATTAGGAATTGGAGCAAGAATTTCAGTTTCTGCTACATTAATCTTATCAGAAACTAAACTCAATAATTCCTGTGTAGATTTATTAGACTCTATTAATTCATTCATAGAATTGTAAGGTAAGGTATATATTAAATCATCTTTTACTATACCCACTTTTGTATGGTTATTGTGTTTAAAAGTTCTTAATCTCATTTTTTCACACTCCTTTATTTGATTATATCATATTGGCAAACAAAATTAAATATAAAAAGTTTATACGAACAAATGTTTGACAAAGGCGAAAATATATTGTATAATGTCGATAAATCGAAGATATGTTCGAAAAAGGAGGAGAAAGATGAAAGAATATAAAAATTGTATTAATAGAATTATGATGGCTTTATTGTCCGCATTTGCTTTTTCTATAGTTTATGGAATATGTTGGCTTATAAATGCAGGATTTGAACGTATGATTGCTTTTACTATGCCTTTTGTAGTAGTAGCTGAAATTTCTTGGATATTGTTTGGTGTAAATGCTGATTTAGAGGAAAAAAGAAGAAAAGAAAGGGCTATAGCTAGACAAAAGAGAAAAAGTTTGGATTATGGAAATAACGTTATTTACGGCTTTGCAGAAAAAGAAAGAGACAAATATTATTTGTTCAAGGTTTCTTAATCAGGTAGAAAATGGTTTTTAGTTGACAAATTTGTTGTTCTGAATTAAAATCAATATGTAAATACTGATTTAAAGAAAGGAAACAGAAAAATGAAAATTGCTTTAATCAATGAAAACAGTCAGGCAGCAAAGAACGAATTAATCTTCAATACTTTAAAGAGTGTAGTTGAACCTATGGGTCATGAAGTATTTAACTATGGTATGTACTCTGCTGATGACGAAGCACAGCTTACATATGTTCAGAATGGTATTCTTGCAGCTATTTTATTAAACTCTGGTGCAGCTGATTTTGTTATCACTGGTTGTGGTACAGGTGAAGGTGCAATGCTTGCTTGTAATGCTTTCCCAGGTGTTTTATGTGGTCATGTTGTTGACCCATCTGATGGTTATATGTTTGCTCAGATTAACGATGGTAACTGTGCAGCTTTCCCATTTGCTAAGGGCTTTGGTTGGGGTGCTGAATTAAACCTTAAGTATACTTTCGAACAGCTTTTCTGTGGTGAAAGTGGTCAGGGTTACCCAAGAGAAAGAGTAGTACCAGAACAGAGAAACAAGAAAATTCTTGACGAAGTTAAGAAGGTTACTCATACTGATTTAATTACTATTCTTAATAACCTTGATAAGGACCTTGTTAAGGGTGCTATCAGTGGTGAAAAGTTCCAGGAATATTTCTTTGCTAATTGCAAGGATGAAAAGATTGCTGAATGTGTTAAGGCTCTTTTAGCTTAATCAATAATATTTGGTAGTAAAAATGCTCTCGTTTTATAGCGAGAGCATTTTTTGTGTCATATTTGTTTTACATAGGTAAAAGTAACATAGCTACTTTAAAGAATACGAAAACTGAGAAAGTATCTACAATAGTTGTAATAAGTGGAGATGCCATAATAGCAGGGTCCAATTTAAGTTTTTGTGCAACCATTGGGAGTATACAACCAATTAATTCAGATAAAATAACAATAAGCATAAGTGTAACACCTATTGTAAATGATAAAAGTACAGTAGAAAAAGTGAACTGATTTCTATACATAATGTATATTCTTATACCATTTACTATTGCAAGAGCAACACCTACAACTAAAGCAATTCTAAATTCTTTAAACATTACTTTGAAAATATCTTTAAACTTAATTTCTTCAAGAGCAAGACCACGAATTACAAGAGTTGAACTCTGAGAACCACAGTTACCACCGGTATCCATAAGCATTGGTATAAATGAAACTAGAATAGGGATAGCAGTAAATGCGTTTTCGTATTTTGTTATTATTGTACCAGTAAGAGTTGCAGAAAGCATAAGGAATAAAAGCCATAATATTCTATGCTTTGCATGACTAAATACAGATGTTTTGAAATAACTATCCTCAGTAGGTGTCATGGCAGCCATAATTGCGAAATCTTCTTCAGTTTCGTCTTCCATAACGTCCATGGCATCATCGACAGTAATTATACCAATTAATCTGTCTTCGTTATCTACAACAGGAATAGCAAGTAAGTCATATTTTGAGAATTTCTTAACCACATCTTCTTTATCGTCAAGAGTATTTACAGCTATGATGTTGGAATCCATAATATCTGAAATTTTACAAGAATAGTCATTTAAAAGTAAATCCTTAACAGAAACAGTACCTAAAAGTTTTCTGTCCTTTTCAATAACATAACAAGTGTAAATTGTTTCCTTGTCTACGCCTGTTTTTCTGATTATGCTAAAGGCTTCTTCAACTGTCTGCTGTGGACGGAAGTTGACGTACTCAGTTGTCATAATACTTCCGGCACAATCCTTAGGATACTTTAAAATATCATTTATAGTGTTTCTAGTTTCTCTATCTGTGTTCTTAAGTATTTTCTTTACAACACTTGCTGGCATTTCCTCTATTAAGTCTACAGCATCGTCAATGAAAAGGTCTTCCATAATTGCTTCAATTTCTTTATCTGAAAAACCTTTGATGATAAGTTCCTGTTCGTCACTATCAAGGTGAGCAAAAGTATCTGCTGCCAACTCTTTAGGTAAAAGCCTAAAAAGCAAAATGACATCAGTTCTAGGTACTTCCTCAAATATGTTTGAAATATCAGCAGGGTTTTGTTCTGCCAAAAGTTCTTTTAATTCTTTTAAATTTCTGTCATTTAAAAGTTGTACGGCCTTTTTTGTTAATTCTAATTCTTCAGTATTCAAGGTCAATCACCTCTTCTTATTTTTTTTATTTCTTCCTCACTTGTAGTGATGTAAGCAGTTTTGTTTGTTTCGTATATTACAAAACCTGGTTTAGAACCATTAGGCTTTTTAACATTTTTCTTTTCGGTGTAATCTACAGGCACTTTTGAGGAGTTCTTAGCCTTACTGTAAAAAGCTGATAGCATAGCTCCCTCATTAAGAGTAGTGTCTGGTATTGTATGACCATTTGCAACAATAATTACATGAGAACCTGGGATGTTTTTAGTATGCATCCAAATATCTCTCGGTCGTGCAAATTTTAAAGTTAATTCATCATTTTGAATATTATTTTTACCAACATAAATATCAAAACCATCTTGAGAAATAAAATGCAAAGGAACAGAATGTTTCTTGCTTTTATCTTTTTGGTTCTTAACTTTCTTTACATAGCCTTCTTCTCTAAGTTCACGTCTTATTTCTTTTACGTCCTGCTCATCAGTACAGTTGTTTACAGACGTAAGAACACTTTCAAGATAGGCAAGTTCTTCATCGTTTGATTTTATTTGGTCTTTAAGAGCTTCAAATGTTCTCTTAGCTTTGTTATAGGCTTTGTAATATTTTTGAGCATTTTCAGAAGGTGTTTTATTGCTATCTAACTCTATAGCTACTAATTCTTGATTTTCAGAATAATAATTAGGTAACTCAACCGTTGTCATACCTTTTTTGATTGAATAAATGTTAGCAGTTAAAAGCTCACCTTTAAGCCTTAATTCGTCTCTGTTTTTAATACTTCTGAGAGTTTGCATCTGAATATCTTTTTTTCGTATGCAACGCTCAATGTTTTGAGTAATAAGTTTTCTTAAATCTTGAGTTTTTTGTCCTATTCTGTAGGCAAAGTCTCTATTAGCATAAAAACTTTCGATTAGTTCAGATATTGAAGTATATTTCTTTATTTCAAATCCGTTGAACTGAGACATTTCAATAGGACTAAAATCTATAGTTTTACCTTTTTCGTTAGTGATGCTTTCAGGGTAAAATCTATTTGCTTTTATATCTTCAACTAACTTGGCAAATTCATTGAAAATTACTTCTTTCTGAATGTCGGTTAAAGCCTCTACGGGTGTTGAACCGTTTGCATTTGCTCTGTAACAAATTTCAGAAGCTGCAATAGGGCTGATACCTGTATAATTTTTGTATATAACAGACTGGATTTCAAAAGAAGGGCTGTTTCCTAAAACCTCTTTAAAATTATTATCATCTAATTCAAGGGTGTTGATTTTGCCTTGAGATGGAGGGAGTGTATACTCTCTGCCGGGCAAAACTTCTCTAACAGAACTGGTATCATGACCTATATGTTTTATACAGTCTAATATAGTATTATTTTCATCTGTAAGAATAATATTACTGTGTCTGCCCATTATTTCTAAAACGAGCTTCTTTACAGAATAATCGCCAAGTTCATTAAGTGATTCTACATAGATGTTTAATATTCTGTCAAAATCAGGCTGTTCAATTTTTATTATTTTACCACTTTGTAAATGTTTACGCATTACCATACAAAACAATGGTGGTGTCATTGGATTGCTAGGGTTTGTTTGCGTAAAATGAAATTTCGGATTTGATGCATTGGAGGTCAACAACAGTTTGTAAGCTTGACCCATACTTCTTATTCCTAATATAATTTCGTCTTTCTCAGGTTGATAAACTTTATCAATTCTTCCTCCGAGTATTTTATCTTCAATTTCAGCCTTAATAGCTGAAACAGTAATACCGTCAAATGCCATTGTGATTCCTCCTAAACGGTAATATTATACCGAATTTTTTGGTTGTTTTCAATACTTGTTTAAAATTATTCTGTGCTTTTACTGATTTTTTACCTACCTATAGTAAAAATTTTACTTATTTATAAAAAAACTCTTTAAATTAATTTAAAGTTATAGTATAATAAATTGATATTTAGTAAAACGAAAGAGGTAGTTTTATGAAAAGTATGACAGGCTATGGTAGAGGCGAGTGTACAATGTATGAACGCAAGTTCACCGTTGAAATAAAAGCTGTAAACCATAGATATAATGATATTACAGTTAAATTACCAAGAGCAATAATGGGCTTTGAAGACGAGATAAAGAAAGCTATTTCTAAAAAAGTCTTTAGAGGTAAGCTAGATGTCTTTGTTAATTTTGAATCTTTTTCCCAAGAAGATGTTAACATAAGTGTAAATGAGCCTTTGGCAAAATCTTATACAGAAACATTGAGAAAACTTAAGTCTGACTTACAGCTTGAGGGAGATGTTACCATTGAGATGGTTTCTAAATTTCCGGATGTAATTACAGTAGATAAGAATATTTCTAATGAAAATACTGAAAATGAAATTAGAGAATGTCTTATGAAGGCTGTTGAAGATGCTACAGATGCCTTTGTTGCTATGAGAGAAGTTGAAGGCGAAACTCTTAAAAAGAACATTATTGAAAAGGTTGCTTTTGTAAATGATGCTTTACAGAAAATAGAGGAAAGAGCTCCTTTTGTATCTAAGGACTATAGAGCAAGACTTGAGGCTAAATTGGCTGATTTAGACGAAATTCAAGTTGACGAAAGCAGACTTCTTACAGAGGTTATGTTGTTTGCTGATAAGGCTTGTATTGATGAAGAAATTACAAGATTGCACTCTCATATTTCCCAGATGTACAGCATTGTAGAGGAGAGTGTTCCTGTAGGTAGAAAATTAGATTTCCTTGTTCAAGAAATGAATAGAGAAACTAATACTATTGGTTCTAAGTCTAACGATATACAAATAACTAACCACGTTGTGGATATTAAAAGTGAAATTGAAAAAATTCGTGAACAAATTCAAAATATAGAGTAGGTGATGATGTGAAACTTATTAATATAGGTTTTGGTAATACTGTTCCGACAAGCAGGATTATAGCTGTTGTCAGCCCAGAATCTGCACCTATTAAAAGACTTATTCAAGATAGAAAGGAAGCTGGTCTTGCTATTGATGGTACTTTGGGGCGAAGAACTCGTTCAGTTATTGTTCTTGATAGCAACCATATTGTGCTTTCAGCTTTGCAACCGGATACAATTTCAGCTAGAATAAACGGTAAAGACTTAAAATTAGATACAGAAGATAGATTAGGAGAGGAAAGTTTATGAAAAAAGGACTTCTTATAGTTGTTTCTGGGCCATCTGGTGCAGGAAAAGGTACTGTAATGGGTAAACTTTTAGAAACAGGTAAATATGCTTTGTCTATTTCTGCAACAACTAGAAAACCTAGAGAGGGAGAAATTGACGGTAAGTCATATTTCTTCAAGACAAAGGAAGAATTTGAACAGCTTATTGCTGACAAAAGATTGTTAGAGTATGCCTGTTTTTGTGATAATTACTATGGTACACCTCTTGATTATGTTCAGGAACAGATGAACAATGGTAAAAATGTTATTCTTGAAATAGAAGTACAAGGGGCTATGGAAGTAAAGAAAATGTTACCTGATACAGTAATGATTTTTATGCTTCCACCAAGTTTTGAAGAATTACACAATCGTTTGGTAAATAGAGGTACTGAAACTATTGATGTAATTGAAAAAAGAATGTCAAGAGCTAAAGAGGAAGTTGGCTTAATAGAAAATTACGATTATGTAGTTGTAAATGAAGATATTGAAGATACAGCCTCAGCTATTGACAATATAGTAGAAAGTGAAAAAAGTAAGGTAAAACATAACTTAAATACAGTAAATAGAATTTTAAAAGGAGAGTAATAAAAATGTTAAAACCATCATATGCACAACTTATGGACGTATTAAATAAGGGCTCTAAGGAAAATGTTACAAGCCGTTATTCTGTAGTTATTGCAGCAGCAAAGAGAGCTAGACAGCTTATTGACGGTGATGAACCAATGGTATTTGGTTATACAGAAGATAAGCCTTTATCAACAGCAGTTGCTGAAATCGAAAAAGGTAAGATTAAGATTGTTCCAGTTGGTGAAGGTACAGTTTTAAACTTACACAAAGACCAGGATATTGAAGAAGAAATTCTCAATGAACTTAAAAAAGAAGCAAAAGAAACTGAAGAAGAAAAAGTGCCTACAAGTTTTGAAGAAAACGAAGCTGAGGTAGAAGTAGCAGAAGATGAAATTACTGAGGAGTAATTTTGTCGATTTGGGCTGATGTATATTCAGCCCAATATTTTTTTGGAGGGAATATACTTGAATTATGCAGAAATAGTAATTGCTAATGCAAATGAAAATCTGGATAGAGTTTTTCATTATGGTGTGCCTGAAAATTTAAGGAATGTCATAGAAGTCGGTATGAGAGTATATGTCCCTTTTGGAAAGGGTAACCATAGAACTGAAGGCTATGTAATAGGCTTTACAGATGAAATAGATTTTGATAAAAGTAAAATCAAAAATATTTATTCAATGGCTGAAAGTTATGTGGTTATTTCACAAAAAAGGTTACAGCTTGCTTATTGGATGAAAGAAAAATACTATTGTTCAATAGGCAGTGCAATTATGGCTATTACTCCCAAAATAGTAAAAGAAAAGGCTTTTAAATGTGTTTCTGTTAATAAAAAATGTGAAAATTTATCTGAAAAAATACAACAGGTTTTAAAAAAACAGACTAAACAAAAGGCTGTTTTAGAAATGCTTTTAAATGGTAGTGTAGTTCCTGTAAGTCATATTAAAAATCTGCTTGGAGTTACAGATAGCCCCATTGATAGTCTTGTTAAAAAGGGTATTTTGGTCATAGAAAATGTTCAAACTTATAGAGGTAATTGTAATTTTGAATACAGAAATAGAACAATTGCACCAATATTAAATGAAGAACAAACAAATGCAGTTAATGTTTTAAACGATAGTATTGACAATCAAAATACAAAACCTATTTTAATAAAAGGTGTTACAGGAAGTGGCAAAACAGAAGTTTATATGGCTGCCATAGAAAGGGCTTTGCAGATAGGTAAACAATGTATAGTCCTTGTGCCGGAAATTTCTTTGACACCACAAACTGTAGATAGATTTGTTTCAAGATTTGGTGATAAAGTTGCTGTTACACATTCAAGATTGTCAGACGGTGAAAGATATGACCAATGGAATAGAGCAAGAAAAAACGAAATTTCTGTTATGATTGGACCTAGGTCAGCTATTTTTACCCCTTTTGAAAATTTAGGCCTTGTTGTTATTGATGAAGAACACGAAACTACTTATAAATCAGACCAACAAAGTCCTAAATTTGATGCAAGGGAAGTAGCCGAAAAATTAGGTGAGTTGTATAATTCTGTAACAGTTTTAGGCAGTGCTACCCCATCTATTACAAGTTTCTATAAGGCTAAACATAATATATATAAGTTAGTTCAATTAAACAATAGAGTAAATAACGCATATCCCGATGTAAAAATTGTTGATATGCGAAGTGAATTGGCAGAGGGAAATAAATCCATTTTCAGTAGAGATTTGCAATATAATATTTCAAAGGCTATTTCCAATGGAGAACAGATAATTCTGTTTTTAAATAGACGTGGATTTTCAAATTTTGTTTCCTGTAGAAGTTGTGGACACGTTATGAAATGTAATAATTGTAATGTCAATTATACATTTCACAAAAGTATAAATAAACTTATGTGTCATTACTGTGGTAAAATAATTCAAGTACCTACGGTTTGCCCAGAATGTGGTTCAAAGTATATTAGGCATTTCGGCTCTGGTACTGAAAAAATACAGCAGGAAGTTGAAAAACTGTTTCCGAAGGCTAGAACTTTGCGTATGGATTTGGATACTACAACAAGAAAAAATAGTCACCAAACAATACTAGAGAAGTTTAGAAATCAGGAGGCAGATATTCTAATTGGAACACAGATGATAGCAAAAGGATTGGATTTTCCTAATGTTTCATTGGTAGGGGTTATATCTGCTGACTTATCCCTAAATTCTGGAGATTATAATTCAAGTGAAAATACATTTCAGCTTGTTACACAGGTTGCTGGCAGAGCTGGTAGAGCCGATGTTTCAGGAAAAGTTATAATACAGACTTATAATCCTGAAAATTATTGCATACAATATGCTGCCAAAAATGATTATATTGATTTTTATAATGAAGAAATAGAATATAGAAGACAATTAAAATACCCACCTTTTGGCAATTTTTTTGTTGTTTTATTTACGGGAGTAGATTATAATTTAGTTGTAAGGCTGTTGGAAGAATTACACTTCATAATGGAACATTATAATAAAAATAATCAGTTTACATTATTAGGACCTATGCCTGCTACTATTTCTAAAATAAATAATAAGTATAGGTATCAAATAGTTGTAAAATCAACGGAAGAAACAAAACTGAAAAACTATGTTTTGTACTGTTTAAATAAACTTAAAACCAGACAAAAACTGGATAAGATAAATATTGGATTGTATTTAAATCCAAACCATAGTGTATAGGAGGATAATTATGGCTATTAGACAAATTAGAGGTAAAGATGAAGAAATTTTAAGAAAGAAGTGTAAAGAAGTAAAGGAAATTACACCAAGAATTCTTGAAATGCTTGACGATATGGTAGATACTTTAAATGCTGATGAATATGGTGTAGGTCTTGCAGCCCCACAGGTTGGCATTTTAAAGAGAATGGTTGTTATTGATGTAGGCGAGGGTATGATTGAATTAATTAACCCTGTTATTGTTGAAACTAGTGGTTCTCAGACTGGTTATGAAGCATGTTTATCAGTACCTGGTGTTAAGGGTATTGTTACAAGACCTAACTATGTTAAGGTAGAAGCATTAAATCGTAAGGGTGAAAAGTTTACTGTAGACGGAACAGAACTTCTTGCCAGAGCGTTTTGTCATGAAATTGACCACTTAGATGGTATTTTATACATTGATCACGTTGAAGGCGAGTTACAATCTTCATATGAAGATTTCGAAGGTGAGGAGGAATAAAATAATATGAAAATATTATTTATGGGTACACCTGAATTTGCTGCTGTAAATCTTAAAGCTATTGTAGATAAGCACGATGTAGTAGCTGTTGTAAGTCAGCCAGACAGACCAAAGGGTAGAGGTAAAAAACTTCAGCCAACTCCTGTTAAGGAAGTTGCGTTAGAGTATAATATTCCAGTTTATCAGCCGGAAAAAATTAAGGATAAGGAATTTGTAGATTTTCTTAAGACTATTGATGCAGATGTATATGTTGTAGTTGCATATGGACAGATATTGTCACAGGAAATTCTCGATATTCCAAAGTATGGTTGCGTAAATGTTCATGGCTCGTTACTTCCAAAGTATAGAGGTTCTTCACCTATACAATGGAGTATATTAAATGGAGATAAGATTACAGGTGTTACAACTATTTTAATGGATAAAAACTGTGACACAGGTGATATGCTTGTAAAAAAGACCATGGAAATATTGCCGGATGATACTTATGGTAGCCTTCACGATAGAATGGCACCTATTGGAGCAGAGGTTTTACTTGAAACTCTTGAAAAAATTGAAAATGGCACTGTTGTAAGAGAAAAACAGAATGAGGCAGAGGCTGTTCATGTGCCTATGATATTTAAATCAATGGGTGAAATAGATTGGACTAAAAATTCTAATGAAATAGTAAATCTTATACATGGTTTAAATCCGGCACCTGGTGCATTTACAAATTATAACGATGAAGTAATGAAGATTTGGAATGCAAAGGAAACTACAGGAAATGGTCAGGCCGGAGAAATTTTAGTTGCTGATAGCAAAAAAGGTCTTGTAGTCGCTACAGGTAATGGTGCTATTGAAATTACAGAAATTCAGGCAAAAGGTGGCAAAAAGATGAACCCAAAGGATTATCTTAGAGGTCACGCAATGGAAGAAAAAACAGTATTAAAATAATCAGACTTTTTTTGATTGTTATCGTATATGCTTGTATATTATGAATAGGAGATGAGATTTATGCTTTTATATTATGGTGTAATTCTTGTTGCGATTTTAGCTTTGTTTTTTCAGGCTAATGTAACAAGCACATTTGGTAAGTATTCCAAAATAAGAAGTTCGAGAGGCTATACAGGCGCTGATGTAGCCAGAATGTTGTTAAGCCAAAATGGTATTACAGATGTTAGTGTACAGCCCATTAGAGGTAATTTAACAGACCATTATAATCCAGTTAATAAAACTCTCAATCTTTCAGAGAGTGTTTATAATTCGACAAGTGTAGCTGCTCTTGGTGTAGCTGCTCACGAAACTGGACATGCCGTTCAGCATGCAAAGGGTTATGTACCTTTACTTATGAGAAGTGCTATTTTCCCAGCAGTTTCTTTTAGTGGCAAGATTGCAATGCCACTTTTCATAGTTGGTATATTACTTGCTAATTTTATTAACTCACCAATTCTTGCTTTAATTGGGGCTTGGTTATATGTATTTGTAGTAATTTTCCAAATTATTACATTGCCTGTAGAATTTAATGCCTCAGCAAGGGCTTTAACAATGCTTAGAGATTATAATTTCCTTGATGAAACAGAAGTTAGAGGTGCTAGAAAGGTTCTTTCAGCAGCAGCTATGACTTATGTTGCTGCAGCAGCTGCATCTATATTACAGTTCCTTAGACTTCTTGCTATAGTAAATTCTTCAAGACGTAATAACTAAATACTTTTGTTTTAGAAAACAACTGGCTAAAAAAGTCAGTTGTTTTTTGTTGCTTATTATAGACAAAAAATAACCCCAAAAGTTAGAGTTTTAAAACTAACCTTTGGGGTAAATTGTTTTATTTTACTTTTTCTAAGAAAGTTTTTATTCTTTCATTTTTTGGATTGATTATTACATCTTCAGGAGTGCCGTAGTCAATAACGTATCCTTTATCCATAAACATGATCTTATCAGCTACTTGAGCAGCAAAGCCAATTTCGTGGGTTACAATAAGCATTGTAATACCTTCTTTGGCTAAATCACTCATTACACTTAATACTTCCCCTGTAAGTTCAGGGTCAAGGGCAGAAGTTGGTTCATCGAATAATATAATTTCGGGATTTCTCATTAATGCTCTAGCAATAGCTACACGCTGTTTTTGACCACCAGATAATGTAGAAGGCATAGCATCAATTTTATCAAGTAATCCAACCTTAGCCAAAGTTGATTCAGCTAATTTTGATATTTCCTCTTTTGTACCTTGCTTGTTTAAAAGTGGGGCACACATAAGATTTTTTCTTATGCTCATATGAGGGAAAAGATTAAAGTGCTGGAATACCATACCAGCTTTTGAAAGTGCTTTTGCCTTTTCTTTTTTTGATACATAAACGCCGTCTTTACATAAACTTTCTCCTGCAATAGCAATAGAACCACCATCTACAGTCTCTAAGTCTATTAAACTTCTTAAAAATGTACTTTTACCAGAACCAGAAGAACCTAATATTGCAACAACTTCTCCTTTATTAACTTGGAGGCTAATGCTTTTTAATACTTCTAAATTTCCGAAACTTTTCTTTATATTTTTTGCTTCAATTTCGTACATATTTTTACCTCCTAATTAAAATGAAAATTTACCTTCAAGCTTTTTGAAAAGTATAGATAATACATAACTTAATGCTAAATAGAAAACAGCAGCAACAGCATAAGCTGAAACGTTTGTAGATGTATTTACTATTTCTTTTGTAACGTCAAGTAAATCAGCTAAACCAATAGTTGAAACAAGGGCAGTATCTTTTAATAAGATAATTGTTTCATTTGCAACAGCTGGTAAAGAAATTCTAAACATCTGAGGCATAACTATTTTAAATTTAGTTTGCATTTCGGAAATGCCTAAAACTTTTGCAGCTTCATATTGTCCCTTATCAACAGAAAGAAGACCACCTCTAAATATTTCAGCAAAATATGCTGCATAGTTAAATATGAACGCTACAGCACCAGCTGTAAATCTATCAGAAATTGTTAAATACTTTCCTATGCCAGGAATAAAAGGTAAACCAAACCATACGAAAAAGATTTGGAGTAAGAGAGGAGTTCCTCTTAGAATTAATATATAAAAGCCAATGACTTTATTTAATACACGACTTTTACTTGTGTATAAAAATGTAAGTATAAGACCAAATGGTATTGAAAAAACAATAGTGGCTATAAATAATTGAAGGGTTACAATACAACCTGTAGACATTCGGCTTATCCAAGACATTAAATCCATTTTTTCACTTCCTTTACAATAATAAAAGGGGCTGAACACAGCCCCAGTGTTTTATGTTATTAGTTGTTGTTTACAACAATATCTTCGCCAAACCACTTGTTAGAAATTTCAGCAGCTGTACCATCGGCTGATAATTCATTAAGAGCAGTCTGTAATTTGTCAATTAATTCTGTATTGCCTTTCTTTGCTGCAATACCATAATTTTCTGTACCAAAATCATCATCTAAAACCTTAAGGTTTTTGTCTGGGTTTTGAGCAGTATAGTATTTTGCAACAATTTCATCAGCAACAACGGCATCAATTCTACCAGTCTCTAAATCTGTAAAAGCAAGAACGTTTGTTTCATATGTAGGGTTAGATGCAAATTGATTGTGAATTTCATCAGCATTAATAGCATCAACAGCTGAAGAACCCTTCTGAACACCAACATTTTTACCAGCTAAATCAGCCTTTGATTTAATATCAGAATCTTCTTTTACAACAATAATCTGACGATTGTTGAGATAAGGCTTTGTAAATTCCATACTTGCAAGTCTGTCATCAGTAATAGTGAAACCGTTCCAAATTAAACTAATCTTACCTGTGTTAAGTTCCATTTCCTTACTATTCCAGTCAATAGGCTGGAATTCTATCTTACAACCCATTTTTTCAGCAGCAGCTTTTGCAAGGTCAATATCGAAACCAACAAGTTCGTTTTTATCATCTCTAAAGCCCATTGGTGGGAACTGGTCATCAAGACCTACGATAATCTTATCTGTACTTGCTGTTGTTTCAGCATTGTTGTTTGCACTACCACAGCCAACAACGCCTAAAAGCATAGTAGCTGAAAGAATAATTGATAAAAGTTTTTTCATAATATCCCTCCGAAATTATTTTATTATACTAATACTTTACCACATTAGAGTGGTATATGTAAAGAGTTTTTTAAAAAAATTAAAAAAATTCTTGACAAACAATAAATTATGTTGTAAAATAGCTTTTGTTGGTGACGGAAGTTACTGAGTATGTACGTGTAGCTCAGCTGGATAGAGCGTCTGACTACGGATCAGAAGGCCGCGTGTTCGAATCATGTCACGTACATTTTTGAAAGCACATTTCCATTTGGAGATGTGCTTTTTTCGTATATAAAAATGTTTTATATAGCTTTATTTTTGGGTAATATTTTCCATATAAAATGTATAAAATATAGTATTGGATTTTTTATAAATTTTTCTTTGCTTTTATATAAAAAATCTGTTGAAATTTATTGTTCTATATAGTATTATGTAGGTTAGTAAATTTATAATGGTGGGGGAATATGTTTTGAGAAGAAAAAGAAGCAGATACAATGCAAAAACTAGGTTGCAAGAAATGGCAAGGAGGGTGAATGAAGAATTAGATACTAATACTTCAACCTTGGAAGAATCAAATGTCCATGTTGAAATGGATGTGGATTTAGATAATAGTGAATTAGAAGATGAAAAAATTGATAAATTAGATATTCCTATTCCAAAACACAATGAAGATGAAACATATAACGATGAAGAAAATGAAAAGTCCGAAGAAGATATGGATGAATATATAGTTGGTCATAGAGTTAAAATAGGTAAGAAAAAAAATAATAAAAATTCTGATAAGAAAATAGTTGAAGAAGATATTGAGGATGTTAATATCAAAAAATCTAAAAAGGGCAAAAAGATTGCGATAACTTCTGCTGTAACTATTATTATTGCCGGTGTTGCATATTGTTCAGTTGCTTATGGGTATTATGGAAATAGACTTTTACCTAATACATACGTAAATGGTATAGACTATTCAAACGAAACAGCTGATAAGTTTACAAGTGAATTAAAAAAACAAATTGAAAATTATAGCCTTACAATTAAAAAAGGTGGAGAAGATATTGATACCATAAAAGGTGCAGATTTAGAAATTTCTTTAGCAGATGAAGGTGAAAAAGAAGTGTTGTCTGCAATAAAGAAACAAAATAAATTACTATGGCCTTTAAGTTTTAAGAATAAAACTAATTTGAATATTTCTGGCGTGGTAACTGCAAATAGTGATAAATTAAATGAGATTTATACAAACTTAAAGGTTTTATCTGTTCCTGTAACGGCAGAATACCAAGACGCAAAGGTTTTGTTTAAAGACGGAAAGTTTGTTGTACAAGCTCCGATTCCATCTGATGAAATAGATGAAGAAAGATTAAAAAGTAATATTCTGAGCTGTGTATCTTCGTTAACACCAGAGCTAAATCTTGATGACGGTAATTGTTACGTACAGGGTGAAAGTAATACTGACACTGAAGCATTGCAAAAAGTATGTGATGAAGCAAATGCTAAATATCCAAACTTAAATATTAAAATTATGCTTGAAGGAAGCGATATAAATTTAGCAGAGGAACTTGTTCCAGATGCTTTAATTGTTGCTGATGATGGTTCAGTCAGTGTAACTTCTGATTCTATAGATAAAGCCATTGCCAAAGCTAAAGAAAAATATTCTACTGTAGGAGAAACTGTTAAATTTAAAACTGCTCACGGAGATACTGTAGAAGTTAGTGGTGGTGATTATGGCAATATAATGAAAGTAGACGGATTAAAAGAACTACTTGAAAAGGGTATATTAAAAGGAGAAGGTGTTAATGCATCTGTTCCATATAAGTCAAACTGCCTTAACAATAACCCTAAAGTAGAAGGAACATATGTAGAAGTGGATTTAACAAATCAGTACTTATATATGTTTGTTAATGGAAAGAAAGTAGTTGAAACATCTGTTGTTACAGGTAAGGTTGGGGCTAGAGCAACACCTCAGGGTGTCTATATGCTCAAAAATAAGATAATGGATGTTCCTCTTGTTGGTGATAACTACGTAACACCGGTTAAATACTGGATGCCATTTAATGGTGGTATAGGTTTACATGATGCAGTATGGCAAAGTGCTTTTGGCGGAGAAAGATATAAAACTAAAGGCTCTCATGGCTGTGTTAATCTTCCTATGAGTAAAGCTAAAGAAATATATGAAAATGCTACAGTGGGAATGCCTGTTGTATGTTATTATCACGATAAACTTTCTGGATTTGATGTGGTTAAATCTCCAGACCCTGTTATGTCTACTTATAGAGGCTTAACTGCAAATGAACAGAGAATGTTGTCAGATATTAAACATGGCAGAAAAGCTCAGGGTGCAGTATACGATAGTAATGTTGGGGAAAATGCTAAAAAGTATGGAAATACAGATGTTTCAAATACTGAAAGTTTAAAGAAGGCTGTTACTAGCGAAAGCATAAGCGAATATGCACCAGAGGAAATTAGTCCTGCTGAAAATGAAGGTGGAAACGATACAATTACAGATAATGTTGCTACACCTGCAGGAATTGAATAAAGTTTTTGCTCCTGCAAAAGGAGAAAATTATGCAAAAAAATATACAGAATGATGAAGATGATAAAATGAAAACAACTGATAGTTCAAAAGTTGTAAATGAAATGATTAAAGAATTAATATCAGAAGATGAGTTATCTGATATAGAAAGTACAAACGAAACTCATAAAAGAAAAACTAATGAAGATGTTGTTAGTCATAGGAGAGCAAGAAGAAATAAATCCAAAAACAGACATACCAGAAAAGGGAAAACCAAAAAAACTAAAAAGAAAAATAAAAAGACAAACAAGAAACTAAATAAAGTACTTAAAATTATAGGTATTACTTTAGCTGTATTGGTAGTTGTTCTTGCAATCGTTTATTTCGGTATAGCATATATATATTATAACAATAGATTTCTTAATGGAACTGTTATAAATGGTTATGAGTGCTCTAATATGAAAGTTGAAGAAGCCTTTAATAATATAGATAAAGATGTCAATTCCTTTAATTTGACCATAAGTAAGGGTGAAGATGTTCTTGATGTTATTAAGGGTAGTGATATAGGTATTAATACAGGAAATACTGATAATCAGATGAAAGAAATTTGCGATAAGCAGAAAAAATATCTATGGTTAAAGTATTTTAGAGAAAAACAAGAACCTATTACGACTAATGATATGGTTCAATATGACGAAGAAAAGTTTAATAACTGTATTGCTAACTTAAAGTCTATGAATATGACACCAACTGTAGTAAGTCAAGATGCTAAACTTGATTTTTCAGGAAGTAATTATAAGATTGTAGCTGAAGTCTATGGTAATGAGATTAATAAAGACACTTTAAAGAATCTTATTATGCAAAATGTTCAATCTCTTAAGCCACAAAACTATAGTACAAAAATTGATGTAGCTACAAGTGACTGTTATATAAAGCCTAACATTACAAAGGATAATGAAAAATTGGTTAATGCTTGTAATAAAGCAAACAGCATACTCAACAGTACATTTGCCGTTAAGGTTATAAATAAAGTGGAAAACATTGATTCAGCTACTGTAAAATCTTGGGTTAGCGTAGATAAAGATTTTAATGTCAATGTTGATGAAACAAAAATAGGAAATTATGTAGAAACATTAAATTCTAAATATACTACCTATGGCAAAGATAGAAAATTCAAAACGACTTATGGTGATGTTGTTACTGTATCAAAAGGTGATTATGGTAGAAAATTAAATGCCACATCATTAAAAACAGATTTAGTTAGTGCTGTAAAAAATGGAAAAAGTTCTACAGTAGTTGCTAAGTTTTCAAGAACTGCTATGGGTTCTCTTGAAAATGATTTAGGAACAACATATGCAGAAATTGATTTAACAAACCAGAGAATGTGGATGTACAAAGATGGTAAAATTGTAGTAGCTACAGATGTGGTTACTGGTAAGCCTGATGGAGAACACGATACACCACAAGGAACTTATAAATTGAAATATAAGGAGAAAAATGCGACCTTAAAAGGTGCTAATTATTCAACACCTGTTGCGTGGTGGATGCCTTTTAATGGAGATATAGGTATGCACGATGCGACATGGCAGCCTACATTTGGTGGAGATAGATATATAAAACACGGTTCTCATGGTTGTGTTAATTTACCTCTTGATAAGGCAGCATCAATATTCAATTATGCTGTTGTAAATATGCCTGTAGTCTGCTATTATCACGCAAAAGCTGAAAATCCAAGTGCTTCAAATACTTCAACAGAAACAACAACACAAACTACGACAAAGGCTAGTTAAAAAATATAGTTAAAAATTTAGGTGGTTTTACTATTGACAAAATTATGTTTAATTGTTAATATTATGACATAAGGTTTTGCATAACTGACGGAGTGTGGATAACCACAAGGGAGTGCAAAATGTCGATGCCGACCGTCTGGGCAGATAAAATTTTGCTCGGATGGTGGGCATTTTTTATCTTTATAATTATTTTTCTTACTTATAAGGAGGAATTAAAAAATGGTAAAAAGAGCTTTAATTAGTGTTTCTGACAAGACAGGTATTGTAGAATTTGCTCAGAAATTAAATGACCTCGGTGTTAGCATTATTTCAACAGGTGGTACTTTTAAGGTGCTTAAGGAAGCAGGTATCCCTGTAATTAACATTTCTGATGTTACAGGTTTCCCAGAATGTCTTGATGGTAGAGTAAAGACTTTACATCCAAACATTCATGCAGGTCTTCTTGCTATGAGAAGTAACCCAGAACATATGAAGCAGGTAGAAGAATTAAATGTTGAATTAATAGATATGGTTGTTGTAAACCTTTATCCATTTAAGCAGACAATTATGAAGCCAGATGTAACTCTTGCAGATGCTATTGAAAACATTGATATTGGTGGACCTACAATGCTTAGAGCAGCAGCAAAGAACTATCAGGATGTAAGTGTTGTTATTGACCCAACAGATTATGAACAGGTTCTTTCTGAAATTAAGGAAACAGGTGCAGTTTCTGTTAAGACTAATTTCTATCTTGCAGCAAAGGTATTTAACCATACTGCTTACTATGATACAATGATTGCTAATTATTTAAGAGATAAAGCTGGTTTACCAAAGTATCCTGACAAAATTAGTATGACATTTGAAAAGGTACAGGATATGAGATATGGCGAAAATCCTCACCAGTCAGCAGCTTTCTATAAGGAAGTTGGTAATAGTGACGGTATGCTTTCTGGCATCGAACAGTTACATGGTAAGGAACTTTCTTTCAATAATATCAATGACTTACACGGTGCACTTGAATTATTAAAGGAATTTGATGAAGAACCTACAGTAGTAGCTTGTAAGCATTCTAATCCTTGTGGTGTTGCAAGTGGTAAGGATATTCACGAAGCATATGTTAGAGCATATAATACAGACCCAGTTTCTATTTTTGGTGGTATTTTATGTGCTAATAGAAAAATTGATAAGGCTACAGCTGAAGAAATTAGCAAGATTTTCCTTGAAATTGTTCTTGCTCCAGATTTTGATGATGATGCCTTAGAAGTTCTTGAACAGAAGAAGAACATTAGACTTCTTAAACTTAAAGATGTTATGAAGAAACAGCCTGAAACAGCTTACGATGTTAAGAAAGTAAGTGGTGGTATCCTTATTCAGGATATTGACAGCAAACTTCTTGGTGATGAATTAAAGGTTGTTACAGATAGAAAGCCAACAGAAAAGGAAATGGAAGATTTACTTTTCACTTGGAAGGTTGTTAAATTTACTAAGAGTAATGGTATTGCTATTGGTAAGGATAAGCAGTCTGTAGGTATTGGACCAGGTCAGGTTAATAGAATTTGGGCAACAGAACAGGCTATTGACCACGGTACAAAGCAGCTTGGAGCAGACGTTGTTAAGGGTGCTGTTCTTGCAAGTGATGCTTTCTTCCCATTTGATGACTGCGTAGAGGCTGCTCATAAGGCTGGTATTACAGCTATTATTCAGCCAGGTGGTTCAAAGAGAGACCAGGATAGTATTGATGCTTGTAATAAGTATGGTATTGCTATGGTATTTACAGGTATGCGTCATTTTAGACACTAATATGTTTATGAAAAGACACGGAGATTTTTTCTCTGTGTCTTTTTTTACGCTGAAAGCTATATAAAATAAATAGCACTAGCATTTTAGCGTTTTATTTGATATAATTAACAGGTATTGTTGTTATAAAATAAGTAAGGATGTTTTGATATGTATCTTAAAAGTTTGGAGCTACAGGGCTTTAAATCGTTTCCAGAAAAAATAAAATTGGATTTTAATAAGGGCATAACAGCTGTAGTAGGACCTAACGGTAGTGGTAAGAGTAATATTGCAGATGCAGTACGTTGGGTGTTAGGCGAAAAGAGTGCCAAAAGTCTTCGTGGAAACAAAATGGAAGATATTATATTTAACGGTACTGAAAATAGAAAGCCATTAAGTTTTGCAGAAGTATCTATGATTATGGATAATTCAGATAAGAAACTTAATTTGGATTATCCGGAAGTAACGGTTACAAGACGTGTATATCGTTCAGGAGAAAGTGACTACCTTTTAAATGGAACAAAGTGTAGAGCTAAGGATATACTAGAACTTTTTATGGATACTGGTGTAGGTAAAGAGGGGTATTCTATAATAGGACAGGGTAGAATAGATGAAATTTTGTCTAACAAGTCTGAAGATAGAAGAATGTTGTTTGAAGAGGCTGCCGGTATTGTTAAATATAGAACAAGAAGCTTTGAAGCAAGTAATAAACTTGCAAAAGAAAGAGAAAATCTCGTAAGAGTTAATGATATAATTGCTACATTAGAAAGTCAAGTTGGACCACTTGAGGTACAGGCAGAAAAAGCTAAAAAATTCATATCTCTTTCAAATAAATTAAAAACTGTAGAAGTAAATAGATTTGTAATTGAGGCAGATAGATTTGAAAATGATATTAAGGAAGTAGAAAAAACTATATCTCAATTAGGTAATGATGTATTAAGAGAACATAGACAAGAAGAGGTTTTACAGAAAAAGAGAACATCGTTAAAAAGTGATTTGTCTAATGTTGATTTACAGTACGAAGAAAATAGTAATTCTATAGGCGAAAAGCGTTCACAAGTTGAACAAAAAGAAAATGACATTAAAATGTGTGAATCAGAAATACAGCATTTTAATGAAAATATAGAAAGATTAAACAAGAATATTGACCAGAACAAAAAAGCTATTGAAGACAAGAAAAATGAGTCTGATGCTTTAGATGCAAAAATAATTGCCAAAACTCTTGAAATAGAAAGAAAAAACAAAGCCTACGAAGATAAGAAAAGTGCTTATACAGACTTAGAAACAAAGGTTACAGAGTCAGAAGAAATGTTCAACAGATTTAATTCCGATATTAGAGATAAAATGAACAGGTCTGCTGATATTTCAAGTGAAATAAGCAAAATAAATGCAAGACTTTCACAGCTTAAGGAGAGAAAAAGTACGGTAACAGAAGATATTTCTGTTTTACAAGGACAGTTAAAAGAAAAAGAAATAGCTTTAGCTGTTGAAGAACAAAAAATTAGCCGTATTGATAATGAAATTGAAAAAATTAGCAATAATATAAAAAATGACAATGTAACAGTAACTGAATTAAGTGGTAAAATTAATGATACTAAGAAAAAACAGCTTGATATGACTAAGTCTATACAAGATAAACAATCTAGGTTGAGAATTTTATCTGAATTAGAAAATAGTTATGAAGGTTACTATGGTGGTGTAAAGGCTGTTCTTTCCCAGAGAGATAGGAAAGTAAGTGGTTTTGAAGGCATTTGTGGTGCTGTAGGCGAACTTATTACTCTTGATAAAAAGTATGAAACTGCTATTGAAATTGCTTTAGGTGGAGCTGTACAGAATATAGTGGCAAAAAATGAAAATGATGTAAAAAAAGCCATTAGTTATTTGAAGACAAATAATAAGGGACGAGCAACATTCTTGCCTATGACAGCTATTAAACCTAAAACTATGAACAACAAGGGAGATATTTTTAAAAATACTGGAGTAATAGGCATTGCTAAGGAACTTATTTCCTATGATGCACAGTATGAAAATATTATGTCTTCGTTACTTGAAAGAGTAATTATTGTAGATACTATTGACAATGGTATTGCTCTTTCAAAAAAGACAAATTATAGCTATAAGATTGTAACTCTTGATGGCGAACTTTTCAATGTTGGTGGTTCAATGACTGGTGGTTCAATCAGTAAAAGAAGTACAGGTATATTTTCAAGAGGTAGAGAAATTGGTGAACTTCGTGAAAATTTAAAAGTTCTTGTTTCTGAATATAATGAGTTGAATAGTGAATTAGACTCAATGAATAACCTTATTGAGGAGTCAAACAAAAATTTAAAAAGCTCTAATGAAATGTTGCAGAGTTTACATATTAATAGAACCCGTTCAGTTGCTGAATTAACAAAGTCTAAGGAATATGTTGATGATTATAAAACGAGAATAGAGTGTTCAGGTAGTGAATTTGAAAAACTTGAATTGACAATTTCTGAAGATGAAAAACAGATAAAACAATATGAAAACGATTTAGCTGCTATAACAGCTGAAATAAATAGTGTAAACGAAAAAATACAAGAATATCAAAGCAAGATACAAGAAAATAGAGATATTAGAGAAAGTAGTATTAGAGAAATTAATGATTTAAAATTAGAAATCAATCAGATTAATAATGAAATCTATAACTTTAACTATAATAAAAAGAGAATAGAAACTGAAGTTATGGAATTGAATACTGGAACTGAAAATTTTAAATCTGAAATTTCAGAATATGAAAGTCAGATTGATGATAAAGAAAAAAATAAGCAATCTATTTTTGAAAATGCAGAGCAATTAAAAGAAGAATATACCAAGTTTATAAAAATGCAAGAAGAACTTATTAACTATAAAAATGAAGTTAATAAGGAACTTGATGAATTAGAAAAATCTATACAAAGACAGACAGAAACTAAAAATGCTATAGAGAAACAGCTTTCAAGATTTGAAGTAAGGAAAGAACAGCTTGAAAATGAAAGAAAAAATCTTTATAACAATATGTGGGAAGAATATGAAATAACATATGTTGTTGCAAAGAATTATGAAAAGTTGGATATGAGTTCAGAAGATTTAGTCAAGGAAGAAAGAAACTTGAAAAATCAAATGAAAGCTCTTGGCAATGTTAATATGAATGCTGTTGAAGAATATGCCGAAATAAGCGAAAAGTATCAATTCCTTATTAAAAACAGAGATGATATTAAACAATCAGAAGAAAAACTTATAGGTATAATTGAACAGCTTAATGTATTAATGGAAGAACAGTTTAGAGAACAGTTTAAGGTGATTAGTGATAACTTTGCCGAAACATTTAAAGAAATGTTTGGTGGAGGTGAAGCATCACTTAAATTAAGTAATGACCAAGACATTTTAAATTGTGGTATAGATATTATTGTTCAGCCACCGGGAAAGACTTTGCAAAATATGATGCTTTTATCAGGTGGAGAAAAGGCACTTACAGCTATTTCGCTATTGTTTGCTATATTAAAAATGAAACCATCACCATTCTGTATACTGGACGAAATAGAGGCAGCATTAGACGATGCCAATGTAAACAGATATGCAGATTATTTGAAGAATTTCGTTGATGATACACAGTTTATAGTTATTACCCATAGAAAGGGTACAATGGAGGCTGCTGATATTTTATATGGTGTCACAATGCAGGAAAAGGGCGTTTCAAAACTTGTTTCTGTTAAGTTTGATGAAGATTATAATTTAGATAAGGAGGCTTAAAATGGGATTTTTTAAGTGGTTTAAAAAGAAAAAAGAAAATACACCTGTAGAAAATACTCAGGTACAGGAAGTAGAAGTTAATGTAACAGAAGAAAGCAATACAGAGGAAGCTTCAACAGTTGAAGAAAATAAAATTGAGGAAGAAACAGTTGAGGCTGTTGTTTCTACTGATGATGAGGTTGAGGTAGTAGAGGAAAGCGTTGATGAGTCAGAATCTGTAGCAGAAGAAATTTCTGAAATTGAATATGTTATAGAAAATGAAGAAACAACTATAGAAGATGCTGTTGAAGAAGATAAAGAAGAACAGGTTGTAGTTGAAGAAGTAAAAGAAACTGAAAACGTTGTAGAGGAAATAGAACAGGAAGAAGAAAGTACTACAGAACCTACAACAGAAGAAGTAGTTCAAGTTGAAGAAGTAGTAACCGAAGAGGATACCACAACAGTAGAGGAAGTTGAAAAAACATCAGATGAAAGCGATGTTGCAGTTGAGAAAGTGGAAGAAACTTCAGAAGAAACTGTAGAATCAGTTGAAGCTGATGAAACAGAAGAAGTTGCAGAAACAGAAGAAGTAGAAGAAGTTGCAGAAGTAGAAGAACAACCTGTAGAAGAAGAAAAGCCAAAGGGCTTTTTTGCGAAAATTAAAGCTGGTCTTTCAAAGACAAGAAATAATATTATTTCAAGTGTTGAAAATGTATTAAGTGCTTTCACTAAAATTGATGAGGACTTATACGAAGAACTTGAAGAAGCTCTTATTATGGCTGATATAGGTGTTGAAACTTCTCTTTACATTATTGAAAAATTGAGAGAAAAGGTAAAAGACGAAAAAATACATGACCCGGCAGAAGTAAAGGGTGCTATTATCAGAGTAATTACCGAAATTCTTGAAAAAGATGATGAACCTTTTGAATTACCACATCCTAGTGTAGTTTTAGTTATTGGTGTTAATGGTGTAGGTAAAACTACTACTATAGGTAAACTTACTCATAACTATATGGAAAAAGGTAAAACAGTTCTTCTTGCTGCTGCTGATACATTTAGAGCTGCTGCTATAGACCAGTTACAGGTTTGGGCAGATAGAAATAACGCACAGCTTATTAAGCATCAAGAAAATTCAGACCCGGGAGCTGTAGTTTATGATGCAGTTCAGGCAGCAAAGGCAAGAAATACAGATATTCTTATTTGCGATACAGCAGGTAGACTTCATAATAAAAAGAACTTAATGGAAGAATTAAGAAAAATATCAAGAATTGTAAATAAAGAATATCCGGATGCTAAGGTGGAAACACTTCTTGTGCTTGATGCTACTACTGGTCAGAATGCGTTACAGCAGGCAAAACTTTTCAAGGAAGTAGCTGATATTACAGGTTTAGTTCTTACTAAATTAGATGGTACAGCAAAGGGTGGTATTGTACTTGCTATAAAGCACGAAATGAATATACCGGTTAGATATATTGGTGTAGGTGAGCAAATGGACGACTTGCAGGAATTTAATTCAAAAGATTTTGCAAAAGCATTGTTTGATGAAGAATAATAATAAAGTCAGCTGATACTTAAATGTCAGCTGACTTATTTTTTTTACATATATTTATTATTGTAGTAAAGAAACTACTGATTGACGAAACAACCATAATACCGGCTGCTATTGCCAAGGCAATGGATAAAGTGTTAAATCCAGAATCAATAAAATTTTGCCACCTTTGTTCCATAAGGGCAGCTATTGTTCTGTATAAACCACCACCGGGAATTATTATGATGATGGCTGCTACTAAAAATGTAGTTGTTGGAGTTTTGAAAATTCTTGCAGCCAGCTCAACATAGAAAGTTATAAAGGATGTTACTAAGAAATAACATATAACATCTTGATGAAATATTTTATACAATATTAAGTATAGTCCCCAAGTCAAGATACCACCGAAAAAAGATACCCATATTTTGCGACTTTTTACATTGTATAATATAGCGAAACCCAGAGAAGCAAATCCGGCAGCTAATACTTGAATAATCATATTAATCATAAGAAAGTACCTCCTAAGTAAGTTGCCATAACAAAGCCGAAGGAAACGGCTGCTGCTATTAAAATGGTTTCAATTAATCTGTTTGTACCTGACATAGTATCTCCCTTTATCATATCTCGTAGGGCATTTGTTAAAGCAACACCTGGAATTAAAAGCATAATGTTACTAATAACTATTATATCCAAGTTTTGACCGAAGTTAAATTTAACAGCAAAAACAGCAAGCATACCGGCGATAAAGGAAACCAATACGTTAATAACAGGGGCATTATTATCTATTTTTGAAACAAAATTAAGAGCAATCTTCAATACAATGCCAATTAAACCAGCTACAATAGCATCAGCAAATGTTCCACTAAAATAAATAGCAAGAGTAAAAGCTATCATACCATAGGTTAAACATATTATTCTGTCATTGTACATTGGTCTTTTTCGAATTTTATCAATCTGTTTTGATACATACTCAAGTGAAGGCTTGTTTTTACAAATATATCGGGATAGGGCATTTAATCTTTCAACTCTATCTAAATTTGTTGTAGACTTGAAAACTCTTATAGACTGAGTATATATCTTGTTTTCAGGAGTTTTTATTGTCACAACTATACTGCAAGTTATTGTAAAAATATTAATTTCTTTTATGCCATAAGCTTTGTAGATATGAGCTAAAGTGTCGTCAACACGACTTATTTCAGCACCGTTTACCAATAGGTCATGACCTATCTGTAAAGATTTATCTAATAATAATTCATAATCCATAACAAGCCTCCTTCCATTTAAGGGGATTATAGCATATAAAATAAAAAATGGCTACAGCAAAAAGCCGTAGCCACATAAATTTTACACAAATTTTAAATTAGAAATCAATTTCTTTTCCGTAGTAGATAGCATCAAGTATTTTAGCCATACTTTCTGTATCTACAGGTCTAGGGTTAGAACCAGTACAAGCATCACCAACAGCAAGTTCAGCAATCTTGTTAACCTTTTCTTTGAATTCGTCTTCCTTAATACCAAATTCTTTAAGAGTCTTTGGAATATTAAGTTCAGCATTCATTGCATCAATCTTATCACAAAGTTTAGTTACACATTCAGCATCTGTACCATCTATACCAATGCTTCTTGCAATATCAGCATATCTTGCTTCTGCATTCTTTGCGTTGTATTTGATAACATATGGAAGATAAATTGCATTTGCTTCACCATGAGGAATATGACCAGTAGAGAAAGCAGCACCTGTCTTATGAGCAAGTGAATGTACAATACCAAGAAGGGCGTTACTAAATGCTTCACCGGCAAGACACTGAGCATAGTGCATTTCTTCTCTTGAATTCATATCACCACTAAATGACTTGATTAAGTGTTCATTTACCATCTGAATTGCCTTAATAGCTAATGGGTCAGTAAATGGGCTGTTTAATGTAGAAACATATGCTTCAATAGCATGAGTTAAAGCATCCATACCTGTATGAGCTACAAGGTGAGGTGGAAGTGTTGCTACAAGAGCTGGGTCTACAATGGCAATATCAGGAGTAATATTAAAGTCTGCAAGAGGATATTTAATACCCTTAGCATAATCTGTAATTACAGAGAATGCAGTAACTTCTGTTGCAGTACCTGATGTTGAAGAAATAGCAATAAATTTAGCTTTCTTTCTAAGCTCTGGGAAACTAAATGGCTGAATGATTTCTTCAAAAGTAGTATCAGGATATTCATAAAATACCCACATAGCCTTTGCTGCATCAATAGGAGAACCACCACCTAAAGCAACGATTAAATCCGGTTCAAATTCACGCATTGCAGCCGCACCCTTCATTACTGTTTCTACAGATGGGTCAGGTTCAACACCTTCAAATAACTTTGTTTCAATACCCGCTTCTTTTAAGTAACCAATAATTTTATCTACGAAACCGGCACGCTTCATAGAGCCACCACCGATAACGAGAATTGCTTTCTTTCCCTTTACAGTTTTTAAAACTTCAAGGGAATCTTTTCCGTAATAAATATCTCTAGGTAAAGTAAAACGCATCATATTGATAGCCTCCTTGTATATATATCATTAAAATATATTATTTATTTTGTTAAATTATTAACGATGATTATATTATAGCACTTATTTTTTAAAAATCAAGAGGTTTTTAACAATATTTTTGTAAAATTTGCATAAATCAATGTAAAGAGTGTGTGTATGGGTAAGTTTTTGTTGCTTTTTTGTGAATGTATTAGTATAATTTCTGTAATGGTTATTTATAATAATCAATTAAAATCTGGTTGTAGGAGGCTGAAATGGCAAATCTTATTGAATTTTCAAATATTGTTCAAGAATTTGACAATAATATTGTTCTTAAAGGTGTTAATCTTCAAATAGAAGAGAACGAATTCGTTACATTGTTAGGACCTAGTGGTTGTGGAAAAACGACGTTATTAAGGATTTTGGGTGGATTTTTAGCTCCAACCCAAGGTAAAGTAATTTTTGATGGTAAAGATATTACAGACGTACCAGCATATAAGAGAGAAATTAACACGGTATTCCAAAAATATGCGTTATTCCCTCATCTCAATGTATATGATAATATTGCATTTGGTTTAAAAATAAAGAAAGAACCTAAGGACATTATTGCCCAGAAGGTAAACAGAATGCTTAAACTTGTTGGTCTTGAGGAATATGGAAAACGTGCTGTTACAGAAATGTCTGGTGGACAACAGCAGAGAGTTGCTATTGCTAGAGCTTTGGTTAATGAACCTAAGGTACTTTTGCTTGATGAACCTTTGGGTGCCCTTGATTTAAAATTGCGAAAAGAAATGCAGAAAGAATTGAAAAAGATACAGCAGGAAGTAGGTATCACTTTCATTTTCGTAACTCATGACCAAGAAGAAGCTCTTACTATGTCAGATAAGATTGTTGTAATGAAAGACGGTGTAATACAGCAGATTGGTAATCCAACACAGATTTATAACGAACCGGCAAATAGATATGTTGCTAATTTCATAGGCGAAAGTAACATCATTGAAGGGGTTATGAAAGATGATAGATTAGTTGTAATGAACGGTAAGCCTTATGAATGTGTTGATTATGGTTTTGAAAAAAATGAAAATGTAGACGTAGTTCTTCGTCCGGAAGATATTGACATTGTAGCTCCGGAAGATGGCAAAATTGTTGGTACAGTAAAGAATGTATTGTTTAAGGGTGTTCACTATGAAACATTAGTTGAGACAAGAACAGGTACTTCAATTACAATTAAGATGACTGTGTACAATGATGAACCTGTTTTGAATTCTGGTGCTGATGAAGCTATAAGTGCTAATGATTTTTATTTGGATATAAGCGATATTCCTGAATTGACAGATATGGATATTGTAGCCAGAGCAAATGCAGCTGCATGGAAAATATCAACAGAAGAAAGTATATCTATAAACAAGATTGATTATAAGATAGAAGAAAAGAACGGCAAATATCCTGTTACATTTACTACTTCCAGTGGTACATCTATTACAGTAAATATGATTGTAGAAAAGGAAAATAAGGTAGTAGATAGTAAATATGGCGAAGTAATTTATGCCGTTAATATATTTAAGTCTGTAGATGATATAGTAGAAAGTATTGCTTTAGATACAGATTTAAAGACATGGGCTAATGCACAGGCTTGGACAGATGACGAAGAAGAAATTATAGAAGTTACAGATGTTATCTACGATTTTGACCCTAAAAATATTGAGCCGGGAGAATATTCTGTAACATTTAAAACAAGAGGTAATGAATATAAGGTAGATACTACAGACCAACATTTTGAAGGCGACAGAGTAGGTCTTACTTTCACCCCTAATGATTTGCATATTATGAGAAAAGGGGGATTATAATTGAAAAGTTTTAGTAAAATGGCTTATCCATATTTGATATGGGCAATTATAATGATATTGATTCCCTTAGCAATGATATTTGTTTATGCCTTTACTACTGGTGGTAATTCAGTTCGTACATTTATATTTACACTAGATAATTTTGCAAAGTTTTTTAGTGATAAGGTATTTATTGAAGTTTTAGTTAGGTCTCTTTATATAGCTATAATGACCACTATATTCTGTATTCTTTTAGGTTATCCAACAGCCTATGTTATTGCTAAATATTTTGGAAAAGGACAGGGAAAATTAATACTTGCTATTACACTTCCAACTTGGATAAATATGCTTGTAAGAACATATGCTTGGAGAGGTATTTTACAGAAAGATGGTTTGATTAATGCCATTCTTGGTCTTGTTGGAATTGGTCCTTTACAGATGTTGGAAACAAATTTCGCTGTAATTTTAGGTATGGTTTATAATTTCTTGCCTTTTATGGTGTTACAGATATATTCATCACTTAGTAAAATGGATGAAAGCTATATACAAGCTGCATCTGATTTGGGTGCAAACAAAGTGCAAACTTTCTTAAAGGTTACTTTGCCTTTATCTATTCCCGGTATAATAAGTGGTGTTACTCTTGTTTTCTTGCCAGCAGTTTCAAGTTTCTTTATTCCAAAGTTACTTGGAGGAGGAAAGTTTGTTTTAATTGGTAATGTTATAGAAAATCAGTTCCTTACAGCAGGTAACTGGGGCTTTGGTAGTGCAATTTCGTTGATTATGGCTATTATAATTATGATTTCAATGTATTTTGCTAGACGAGTAGATAAAAAAGTTTCTCCAGAAGGGAGTGATGACTGATGAAAAAGAGTAAGGGTATAATTTTAAAAATTATTTTAGGCTTAGTTTTATTATTTTTATATTTACCTATTGTCTATACAATAGTTTTCTCTTTTAACAGCTCAAAATCCCTCAGTGTATTTAAAGGTTTTTCGCTTAAATGGTATGAAAAGATGTTTAATAGTGGGGAAATAATGGATGCTATTTTCTATACAATAATTGTTGCTGTATTAACAACTGTTATATCAACAGTTGTGGGAACTATTACTGCTATTGGTATGTCAAAGTCTAAAAAAGTAATAAGAAAATCCATAGAACAGATAAATGATTTTCCTATTATGAACCCTGAAATTGTAACAGCTATTGGACTTCTTATGTTCTTTAGTGCTGTAGCTATTAGAAAAGGTTTTTTGACAATGCTTTTGGCACATATTATGTTTTGTATTCCTTATGTTATACTTAGTATAATGCCAAAATTAAGGTCTTTAGACCCTAACTTAATTGATGCAGCCCTTGATTTGGGAGCTACTCCTATACAGGCGTTGACTAAAGTTGTTGTTCCACAGATTACGTCAGGTATAGTAGCTGGTGCATTAATAGCGTTTACAATGAGTTTTGACGATTTCGTTATTTCATATTTTGTTACTGGTAATGGTGTAAACAATATTTCTATTATGGTATACACTATGTCAAAAAGAGTAAATCCAACAATAAATGCAATTTCAACACTTATTATTGTAATAATTACAGTTGCATTGTTATTGCTTAATATTATTCCATTTATAAAAGAAAGGAAAAGAAAAAAATGAAAAAATTAGTTGCTTTAGTATTAGCTGGTGCTACAATGTTAATGACAGGTTGTGGTAGTACACAGACAGCAGAAACAGATGCTTACAAAGGACAGACATTAAAGTTCTATAATTGGGGCGAATATGTAGGCGAAAATGTTGTTGCAGATTTTGAAAAACAGTATGGTTGTAAAGTTATTTCTGAATATTTCGATTCAAATGAAATGATGTATACAAAGTTACAGGCAGGAGATGCTTATGATGTAATCGTTCCTTCAGATTATATGATTGAGAGAATGAAGAAAGAAGATATGCTTCAGCCATTAGATAAGGATAAAATCCCAAATCTTTCAAAATTAACTGATAAAATGTCTTGTGATTTTGACCCTGACCACGAATATTCAGTTCCTTATTTCTGGGGTAATGTAGGTCTTGTATATAACAAAACAAAGGTTAGTAAAGACGAAATAGAAGCAAAGGGCTGGGATATTTTACAGGATACTAAATATAAAGATAGCATTTATGTTTATGACTCTGAAAGAGATGCTTTTATGGTAGCTTTCAAGGCATTAGGCTATTCAATGAATACAGATAAGGAAGAAGAAATTACAGCAGCTTCTCAATGGCTTAAAACTGTAAATGATACAATGGGTCCTGTATATGTTACTGATGAAGTAATTGACTCAATGAGTAATGGTGCAAAGGATATAGCTGTTGTATATAGTGGTGATGCTGCTTACGTTCTTGACCAAAATGAAGATATGGCATATTGTCAGCCAAAGCAGGGTACAAATGTTTGGACTGATGCAATGGTAATTCCTAAGAATGCTGAAAATCCAGAATTAGCAAATGTATTTATTAATTTTATTCTTGAAGATAAAGAATCTCTTGATAATTCACAGACAGTAGGTTACGCATCTTCTAATCAGAATGTTTTAGATGAACTTTCTGAAGGAGATTATGCTGAAAACGAAGCATACTTACCAAGAAGTGGTTATGATAAGGATGAATATTTCCACGATAACGAAACTTTAAGAGCAAAACTCTCTGAACTTTGGATTAAGATTAAAGCCGGAAACTAAAAAATAATATTTGTAGAAAGCCTTTGAATTGACAAAATCAATTTGAAGGCTTTTGTTTTTATTTACAAATAAGTTTTTGTGTGATAAAATGTTGTCAATGAATAAAACACTTAGGGTGATGATTATATGAAGGAACTGTTGATTACTTATTTGACCTATGCTGCACATCAGGTTCAGGTTGAATTTGAAAAAAGACTTAAAAACTATGGGTGTAGCTGGCCACAGGCTTTGACAATAGGATTTATTAAAAAGTTTAATGAAAATAATAAAACTGTAAATCAAAAAGATATTGCAGAGGCGTATGGCATAAAAGGACCGTCTGTTACAAGTCTTATAAAGACTATGGAAAAGAATGGGTTTATTACTAGAGTTAAAAACAAGAATGATGCTCGTAGTTATGATGTGTTTTTAACGGAAAAGGGCGAGGAAGTTTTTCATCAGGTTAAAAAAGCTTTTTTTGAATATGATGGGGAATTTAGTAAAAAGCTTTCAGATGAAGATAAAAAAGAATTTTTGAGGTTGATGAAGATTGTTACAGAAAATCCTCCTCCTGATTCAATGAAAATTGATAGATAAATATTATGAATGGTTAAATTTGTAGATTGTATTACAAGTTATCGGACTTATCTTTCTAATTTACTATGAAAAAAGGTTGTTTTGAAAATAAATCAAAACAACCTTTAATTATTTAGTTTCCTTTTTTGCAGATAGGGAGAAGAAGTCGACTTTAAATGCACCGGCTTTTTTCAATACCTTACAACATTCATTTACTGTTGTTCCTGTTGTAAAAATATCATCTACAATTAAGATACTTTTGTTTTTTATATCTATATTATCTATCAATGAAAAAGCATTTTTAATATTTGCTTCTCTCTCTTTTTTGTTTAAAGCATTTTGAGGTTTAGTATTTACAGTCCTTTTTAATATAGAAATATAAGGAATGTCAATATGTTCAGAAATATATTCAGCCAATAATTCAGCCTGATTATATCCTCTAATTTTTAATTTCTTCTTGTGTATGGGAACGGCAGTAATATAGTCATAGCTTTCCATAATGTAATCAAAATAGTAATCTACCATTTTTGAACCTAAATATGTGTAGTACAGAGCCATATTTCTGAATTTGAAATTTAAGATAGTGTTTCTAACAGCACCACTATATGGGTAGACACAATATCCTCTTTCAAAATACAATTTTTCGCTTTTGCATATGCTACATTCGCCTGTATTATCTGTAGGTCTGTCACAGGTGACACAACGATTTCCAACGTAAGGCTCAAAATCTTTAGAACATTCATCGCATAACTCAACTTTTGCATTATAATTCAATAGAGTATTACAACCCATACAAGTTTTGGGATAAATAAATGTAAGAAGAAATTTTAAAAATTTCATTTTTGGTAAATATTTCAGCCTTAAATTCATAATAACCTCAAAATTAAAATTTATTATTTTTTCTTAGGTGGTCTTTCTCCATAGAATTGATAATAATCAGTTTTTACATTACCATTAAAAAGTTTTCTCTTTTTGTCAGCTCGTCTACCATATAATTTTTCAAAGCCTTCGTGAGATGTGATAAAGTAAGTAGACCAAGTTTTGTTATGATTAAATAACTTGCCCATATCTCTATAAAGTCTTTCAACATCATTAAGATTTCCCATTCTTTCAGCATAAGGAGGATTTGATATACATACGCCGTAATTGCAAGGCAATTTTAATTTATTAAAAGGTATTTGAGCAAATTTTATACAATCTCCTACACCAGCGTTGTCAGCATTTTCCATAGACATTTTAACTGCATTTGCGTTTATGTCAGAGCCATATATTTTAGGCTGAAAATCTTGCTTGATAGCTAATCTAGCTTCTCGTCTTTCTTTTTTCCAAAGTTCTTTATCAATAAAATCCCATTTTTCTGCTGCAAAATGACGCATTAAACCTGGAGCAATATTTTTGGCTATAAGAGCAGCTTCAATAGCTATTGTACCAGAACCACAACAAGGGTCTAAAAGAACTCTGTCAGGCTTCCAATAGCTGAGCATAATAAGGGCAGCTGCCATTGTCTCTTTTAAAGGTGCCATTACCTGCTGTACTCTATATCCTCTCTTATGAAGAGAAGGACCGGAAGTGTTGAGGGTTACAGTTACTATATCCTTAAGTAAAGCAACCTGTATTGTATATTCATCACCATCTTTAGGAAAATGAGCAATTTTATATTTTCTTTGCATAGCTTTAATTACAGCTTTTTCAGAAATAGACTGACAAGCCGGCACACTAGAAAGCTGTGATTTAAATGACTTACCTGTAACTACAAATTTAGCATTTTCAGGCATAAGATTTTCCCATTTAATAGAGTTTACACCTTGGAATAAATCTTCGAAGGTCATTGCTTTAAATCTATTAAGCACGATTAAAATTTTATCAGCTGTTCTAAGCCATAAATTAGCCTTTACAACATCTTCAGCAGTTCCAGAAAATTCAACATATCCGTCAGATACGGTAATATCTTCAAAACCTAAATCAGTAATTTCTCTTTTTGCAACAGCTTCTAAACCAAATGTAGTTGTTGCCATAATCCTGAATTTTTCCATATTTTATCTCCCAAAATAATTATTATGGACTAATATTAACATTTTTTTATTAAAATATCAAATATATTTGCTATAATTCAAAAAATATTGTATACTAGAGCAAAAGCAAATTTTTTTAATGAGGTTATTTGTATGTATAAATTATTAAAGACAGAAGGACGAGCAAAACGTGGCGAATTTCATACAGTTCACGGAACTATACAAACGCCGGTTTTTATGAATGTAGGAACTGCCGCTGCTATAAAAGGTGCTGTTTCAACTGAAGATTTAAATAATATTAAATGTCAGGTTGAGCTTTCTAATACTTATCATCTTCATTTAAGACCGGGAGATGAGGTTGTTAAAAAACTTGGTGGACTTCATAAGTTTATGGTTTGGGATAAGCCCATATTAACAGATTCAGGTGGATTTCAGGTCTTTTCACTTACTACTCTCAGAAAAATAAAAGAAGAGGGTGTTTACTTTAATTCTCACATTGATGGCAGAAAGATTTTTATGGGACCGGAAGAAAGTATGACAATTCAGTCAAATTTAGCATCGACTATTGCTATGGCTTTTGATGAATGTCCTCCACATCCTGCTACAAGAGAATATATGCAAAATTCTGTAGACAGAACTACAAGATGGTTGGAAAGATGTAAGAAAAAGTTAGAACAACTTAATAGTATGGAAGATACTATCAATAAACAGCAAATGCTTTTTGGTATCAATCAAGGTGGTACATTCCACGATATAAGAATTGAACATGCAAAGAGAATAAGTGAGCTTGATTTACCGGGTTACGCAGTAGGTGGACTTGCAGTAGGTGAAACTCATGAGGCTATGTACGAAGTTCTTGAAAATGTAGTACCATATCTTCCACAGAATAAGCCAACTTACCTTATGGGCGTTGGTACACCGGCAAATATATTGGAATCTGTTGATAGAGGTATTGACTTTTTTGATTGTGTTCTTCCAGCCAGAAATGGTAGACATGGTAATGTGTATACTAATAGGGGTAAATTAAATTTATTAAATAAGCAATATGAATTAGATGATACACCTATTGCAGATGATTGTCAGTGTCCAGTATGTCAAAGATATACTAAGGCATATATTAGACATTTATTTAAGGCAAAAGAAATGTTGGCAATGAGACTTTGTGTAATGCACAATTTATACTTCTTTAATAATATGATGGAAGAAATTAGAGATGCTCTTGATAAGGGTGAATTTGCAAAGTATAAGGCAATGAGATTAAATGGATTTATGGAATTTGACAAAAAATAAATTTTTTTGTAAAATAATAGAATAAATAATTAATATACAGCGAAAGGGAGAGTCTAATGGCTGAGATTAAAAGAATTTATGTAGAAAAAAAAGAAGGTTGTAACATTGAAGCAAGTCAGTTACTTGCTGATATTAAAGAAAACTTAGGTTTAACAAATTTAACTGGTCTTAGAATTTTGAATAGATATGATGTTGAAGATATAGCTGATGATGTTTTTGAAGCAGCATCAAAGACTATCTTCTCAGAACCACCTGTTGATTATATCTACAACGAAACTTTTGAAATGGCAGAAGATGAAACAGCATTCAGTATGGAATATCTTCCAGGTCAGTATGACCAGAGAGCCGATTCTGCTATGCAGTGTATCCAGATTATTTCTGGTGATGATAAGGCTGTTGTTGCTTCAGCTAAAACATATGTTTTAAAGGGTAAGTTATCTACAGAAGATGTTGAAAAGATTAAGCACTACTGTATTAACCCAGTAGACTCTCGTGAAGCTAGTATGGAGAAGCCTGCTACACTTAAAATGGACCTTACAATTCCAACTACAGTTGAAACTATTGAAGGTTTTATTGATATGGACGAAAAGGCACTTCTTGATTATAGAAAGTCTTTAGGTCTTGCAATGAGTGAGGCAGATATTTTATTCTGTCAGAAGTATTTTAAAGACACAGAAAAGAGAAATCCTACAATTACAGAAATTAGAGTAATTGATACATATTGGTCAGACCATTGTAGACATACAACTTTTGCAACTCATATCAATGATGTAACATTTGAAGACGGTAAATATAAAGAAGTTGTAGAAAATGTTTACAAGATGTACCTTGATGAAAAGAAATCTCTTGGTAGAGAACAGAAACCAGTTTGCCTAATGGATATTGCCACAACAGGTATGAGAGCATTAAAGGCACAGGGTAAGTTAGATAACTTTGATGAATCAGAAGAAATTAATGCTTGTAGTATTGTAGTTCCTGTTGATGTTGATGGTGTTGAAGAAGATTGGCTTGTAATGTTCAAGAACGAAACTCATAACCACCCAACAGAAATTGAACCTTTTGGTGGTGCTGCAACTTGTCTTGGTGGTGCTATCAGAGATCCACTTTCAGGTAGAAGTTATGTATATCAGGCAATGAGAGTAACAGGTGCTGGCGACCCAACTGTTCCAGTGGCTGATACATTACAGGGTAAGCTCCCTCAGAGAAAGATTGTTACATCTGCTGCTCATGGTTATAGCTCTTATGGTAACCAGATTGGTCTTGCAACTGGTCAGGTAGCTGAAATCTACGATGAAGGCTATGTAGCAAAGAGAATGGAAATTGGTGCAGTTATTGCTGCAGCTAAGAAAGAAAATGTAATAAGAGAACGTCCAGATGCTGGCGATATTATTATTCTTACTGGTGGTCGCACAGGTCGTGACGGTTGTGGTGGTGCAACTGGTTCTTCTAAGGAACACGATGAGGACTCTATTCTTACTTGTGGTGCAGAAGTACAGAAAGGTAATGCACCTACAGAAAGAAAGTTACAGAGATTATTTAGAAATCCAGAAGTAAGCAAGATGATTAGACGTTGTAATGACTTTGGTGCAGGTGGTGTATCTGTTGCCATTGGTGAACTTGCAGACGGTCTTGAAATTAATCTTGACTTAGTTCCAAAGAAATATGAAGGTCTTGACGGTACAGAACTTGCTATTTCAGAATCTCAGGAAAGAATGGCAGTTGTTGTAAAGGCTGACAAGGCTGATAGTTTCATTAAATATGCTAATGAAGAAAACCTTGAGGCTACAGTTGTAGCAAAGGTTACAGATGACAGAAGATTAAAGATGTTCTGGAATGGAAATGATATTGTAAATATTTCAAGAGATTTCCTCGATACAAATGGTGCTGTTCAGAACACAGATATTTATGTTGAAGAACCGGCAAATAAGCCAGAAAAGATTGAAAATAAGTCTGACTTAAAGGCTCAGTGGCTTGAAAATCTTTCACAGCTTAATGTAGCTTGTCAGAAGGGCCTTGTTGAAAGATTTGACTCAACAATTGGTGCTGGTACAATTCTTATGCCTTTTGGTGGTAAGAATCAGATGACACCTGCTGAAGTTATGGCAGCAAAAATCCCATTATTAAAGGGTGAAACAACTACTGGTACATTAATGAGTTATGGTTATAATCCTACTGTAGCAAAGTGGAGTCCTTTCCATAGTGCAGTTTATGCAGTTGTTGAATCAGTTGCTAAGATTGTAGCTGGTGGTGGTGATTACGATAGCGTAAGACTTACTTTCCAGGAATATTTTGAAAGACTTGGCGAAGACTCTCATAGATGGGGTAAGCCATTTAGTGCTTTACTTGGTGCTTATCTTGCACAGATGGAACTTGGTACAGCTGCTATTGGTGGTAAGGACAGTATGTCTGGTACATTTAAGGATTTAGATGTTCCTCCAACACTTGTATCTTTTGCTGTTGACCCAGTTAAGATGTACAATGTTATTTCACCAGAATTCAAGAATGCTGGTAATACAATCGTTAAGGTTAATGTTTCTTATGATGAAAATGATTTACCTGTATTTGATGAACTTAAGAAGAATTTTGCTAAGATTAGTGAACTTGTAAAAGAAGGTAAGATTGTTTCTACTGCTACAATAGGTGTTGGTGGTATTGCTGCTGCTGTTACTAAGATGGCTTTTGGTAACGATATTGGTGCAGTAATTAACGAAGAAGATTTATTTAATTACAACTATGGTAGCTTTGTTCTCGAATTAGCTTGTGATAAGGCAGAAGCTGAAAAACTTTTTGCTGGTTATAATTTTGCAGTTATTGGTAATACTACTTCAGAAAAGAATATTGTGGCTAATGGTGTTACTATTGACCTTGATGAAGCACTTAATGTATGGATTAAGCCTCTTGAAAAGATATTCCCAACAAAGTATCTTGAAGATGTGAAGAAGGCTGACATTGAAATTAAACCATTTAATGTTGTTGAAAAGAAATTCTCAGGTAAGGGTATAGCAGCTCCTAGAGTTCTTATACCTGTATTCCCTGGTAATAACTGTGAATACGATACAAAGAGAGCTTTTGAAAAGGCTGGTGCAGTTGCAGATACTTTAGTAGTTACAAACCTTAAGACACAGTGGCTTGAAGAATCTATTGATAAGATGGTTGATATGATTCATAATAGTCAGATTATTATGATTCCTGGTGGTTTCAGTGCCGGTGATGAACCAGAAGGTTCTGGTAAGTTTATTGCTGCTGTATTTAGAAATCCAAAGGTTAAAGAAGCTGTTATGGACTTACTTAAGAACAGAGATGGTCTTATGCTTGGTATTTGTAATGGTTTCCAGGCTCTTATTAAGCTTGGTCTTGTACCATTTGGTGAAATTAGAGATATGGAAGAAAATAGCCCAACTCTTACATTCAACACTATTGGTAGACATATTTCTTGCCTTGCTGATACTAAGATTGTTTCTAACAAGTCACCATGGCTTTGGAATAGTAATGTAGGCGATATCCATAAGGTTGCTTTCTCTCATGGCGAAGGTAGATTTATGGCTGATGAAGCTGTTATTAAGGCTTTAGCTGAAAATAATCAGATTGCAACTCAGTATGTTGACCCTAATGGAAATCCTACATTTGACATTAGATATAATCCTAATGGTTCATTATATGCTATTGAAGGTATTACAAGCCCAGATGGTAGAGTATTAGGTAAGATGGGTCATTCAGAAAGAATGGGTAACGGAGTATTTAAGAATGTTCCCGGTGAAAAGGATCAGAAGATATTCCTTTCAGGTGTTCAGTATTTTAAGTAAAATTAGTGTAGTATCGGTAAGTAGCAAGTAAATCTTTGCTACTTGCTGATGTTATGTTAAATATTAACAAAATATGGATATTTATATCTACTAAAATTGGAGGTATTGTTATGAAAGTTGTAAGTCTTGTTGTAAGTAGTTTAGCTTTATTGATAAGTGCTGCTGGATTAGCTATATCTATTGTGTCACTTGTGCATAAAAGTGAAAAAAACAGTCATATTTTGTAAAAAAAGTATTTTAAAATAAAATTGATTGTGATATAATACATTTAAGTTAGGTTGTTATTTGGTATGATGGATTGTAATAGTTTGTTATATTTATAACAATAACTATAAATTTTTTTAATATTTCAGGAGGAATTTAAAATGGTTAAAGTTGCTATTAATGGTTTTGGTCGTATTGGTAGACTTGCTTTCAGACAGATGTTTGCTGCTGAAGGTTACGAAGTTGTTGCTATCAACGACTTAACTGCACCTAGAGTATTAGCTCACTTATTAAAGTACGATTCAACTCAGGGTAAGTTTAATGGTACTGTAGAAGCAAAGGAATCTTCTATCGTTGTTAACGGTAAGGAAATCGAAATCTACAAGGAAGCTGATGCTTCTAAGCTTCCATGGGGCGACTTAGATGTTGACGTTGTACTCGAATGTACTGGTTTCTACACTTCTAAGGAAAAGGCTTCTGCACACATCACTGCTGGTGCAAAGAAGGTTGTTATTTCTGCTCCTGCTGGTAACGATTTACCAACAATTGTTTACAGCGTAAACGAAAATACATTAACAGCTGATGACAAGATTATTTCTGCTGCTTCTTGTACTACTAACTGCTTAGCTCCTATGGCTAAGGCTCTTAACGAATTTGCTCCAATTCAGGCTGGTATCATGACTACTATTCATGCTTACACTGGTGACCAGATGACTCTTGATGGTCCACAGAGAAAGGGCGATTTAAGAAGATCAAGAGCTGCTGCAGTTAATATCGTTCCTAACTCAACTGGTGCTGCTAAGGCTATCGGTTTAGTTATTCCAGAACTTAACGGTAAGTTAATTGGTTCTGCACAGAGAGTTCCAGTTCCAACTGGTTCTACTACTATCCTTACTGCTGTTGTTAAGGGTACTGATGTAACTGTTGAAGGTATCAATGCTGCTATGAAGGCTGCTCAGTCTGATTCTTTCGGTTACAACGAAGATGAAATCGTTTCTTCTGATATCGTTGGTATCACTTACGGTTCATTATTCGATGCAACTCAGACAATGGTTAACAAGGTTGCTGATGATTTATACGAAGTTCAGGTTGTTTCTTGGTATGATAACGAAAACTCATACACTAGCCAGATGGTTAGAACAATCAAGTTCTTTGCTGAATTAAACTAATTTAAAGTTATATAATATAACTAGAAAAAGCACACATTTTTTGTGTGCTTTTTTGCTGTGAAAAAATGTATTACACATAAATCAAGTATAAATCATTACCACATACAAATAATAAAAGGGTAGCACTATAAATTAATGCTACCCTAAATTTTTGTTTTATTATAATTTAATGAACTGTTATAACAGAAGTTACGTTATAGCCTTTTGCCTTAATATCTTCTACAGCAGCAGTTGCATCAAGGCTACGAACCTTAATAGTAATTTCTGATTTGCCGTTTTCAGATATATCAGTAATATTTCGTATATTAATATTGTGCTGAGCTAAAATACTGGTGATGTCAGCCAAAACACCTACTTTATCTTCAGTAGTAATTGCAATTCTTGTGCCAGTAGCTTTAACCCCCATAATATCAATAAATGCTTTGAATATATCTGTTCTTGTGATGATACCAGCTAAGTAATTATCTCCTTCAACAACAGGAAGTGAACTTATTCTATTTTCTTTCATAATAATTGCAGCATCTTCAATTAATGCGTCTTTATTAATCTTGAAAATACCAGTTTTCATTATATCCTGAACTTTTGTTTTACTTAAAAGATAGTTGATTTCATAAACACTTAAAGAAGTAGCGCTTGAAGGATTTACCTCTGCTAAAAGCTTTTCAGTTACAAGACCAATTAATTTGTTGTCACTATCTACAACTGGGAGCTGAGAATAGTGACCTTCAGTCATAATCTGATAAGCCTTAGAAACAGAGTAATTAGGCATTACAGTAGCAGGGTATCTTGTCATTCTTTCAGAAACATACATAATAAACACCTCCAAAAAATTTATGTATCCTTAATGTAATAATACCACAATTTGTGAAAAATGAAAAGCAGATTTGTAAAAAAACTTCGTTTAAAATGAAATAATTTAGTCGAAATAGACAAAATTATATAATTGTTTATCTATGCTTGTATTAAAATGAAGATTGTTGTATAATAATGAAGATTTGAAATTTTAAATTGAGAGAACAATCCATTGTCAAAATTGTATAAATATTTTGGATTTGTTTTCATATTTTTCGGAGGTAAAAAAATGAACTCATCAGATTTATTAACTATAAATTGTATGCGTGTGTTGAGTATGGAAGCTATCCAGAAAGCTAATTCTGGTCATCCAGGTATTACTATGGGTGCAGCTCCTATGGCATATGAATTATGGGCACATCATATGAAGCATAACCCTATTAATCCGGAATGGGTAAATAGAGATAGATTTGTATTATCTGCAGGTCATGGTTCAATGATGCTTTATTCTTTATTACACCTTTTTGGTTATAAAGTTTCTATTGATGATATTAAGAATTTTAGACAGTTTGAATCAATTACTCCAGGTCATCCAGAACATGGTGTAACTCCTGGTGTTGATGCAAGTACAGGTCCTCTTGGTCAGGGCTTTGCTAATGCAGTTGGTATGGCTATGGCAGAAACACATCTTGCATCTAAGTTCAATACTGAAGAATATAAAGTTGTTGACCACTATACTTACGCACTTTGTGGTGACGGTTGTATGATGGAAGGTATTACTTATGAGGCTGCATCACTTGCTGGTACATTAGGTCTTGGTAAGCTTATTGCATTATATGACTCTAACAATATAACAATTGAAGGTAGCACAGATATTGCATTTACAGAAAATGTAAGACAGAGATTTGATGCTATGAACTGGCATACAGTTTTTGTTGAAGATGGTAATGATATTGATGCTATTGGTAAGGCTATTGAAGAAGCTAAATCTGTTACAGATAAACCATCACTTATTGAAATTAAGACAACTATCGGTTATGGTTCTCCTAATAAGGCAGGTAGCAACGCATCTCACGGTGCACCTCTTGGTGAAGATGAAGTTAAGGCTACAAAGGCTGCTCTTGGTTGGAAGTATGATGAAAGCTTTGTTGTTCCTGATGAAGTTAAGACTCATATGTCAGAAGTTGTTAAGGAACTTACTAACGACGCAGATAAGTGGGACGAAATGTTCAATGAATATGCAGAAAAGTATCCAGAACTTGCTGATGAATACAAGGCTTGGTTAAATGATGACTTCCTTGGCGATATTGAAAAGGATGATAGTTTCTGGTTAAATACAGAAGAAATGGCTACTCGTCAGTGTTCAGAAAAGATTCTTAATAAGCTTTCAGAAGTAATGCCTAACTTATTTGGTGGTTCTGCTGACTTATCTCCATCTAATAAATCTATTATGAAAAATAGTGATTTCTTCTCTAAGGAAAATAGAGAAGGTAGCAATATCCATTTCGGTATTAGAGAAATAGCTATGACAGCTATGGCAAATGGTATGGCTTTACATGGTGGTTTAAGACCATATATTGCAAGTTTCTTTGTATTCAGTGATTATATGAAGCCTGTTCTTAGAGTTTCTTCAATCACTGGTTTACAGGTAGCTTGTATCTTAACACATGATAGTATTGGTGTAGGTGAAGATGGTCCAACACATCAGCCTATAGAACAGGTTGCTGCTTTAAGAAGTATGCCAAACTTTAACGTATTCAGACCTTGTGATATTAATGAAACTGCTGCTGCATGGTATACTGCTATGAAGAGTAAGCATACTCCAACAGCTATGCTTTATTCTCGTCAGAATACTAAGAATTTAGGTATTGACGGTAGAAAGGCTTTAAAGGGTGGTTACGTTATAAGAGAATCATTTAAGGAAACTCCTGATGTAATTCTTATGGCAACAGGTAGTGAAGTTGGTCTTGTTTATGATGCTTATGATGTATTAAAGGAACAGGGTATATCAGCTCAGGTTGTAAGTATGCCTTGTGTTGAACTTTTTGAAGAACAGTCTGATGAATATAAGGAATCTGTATTACCTCACGCAGTTACTAAGAGAATTGCAGTTGAAGCATCTTCTGACCTTTCTTGGTATAGATACTTAGGTATTGATGGAAAGCTTATTAATATGACTACTTTTGGTAAGTCTGCACCATATAAGAAGCTTTTTGAATACTTTGGCTTTACAGTAGATAACGTAGTAAAGACTACAGTAGATTTATTAAATAAATAAGAGTTTTTAAGGCTGTAATCATTGGGTTACAGCCTTAATTGTAATTCTAAAGTGTGTTTGGAGGTACTTATGGATAAATTAAAGAAACAAATGGATTTCCTTATGGAGATTGATAAATTAAAAAATATATTTAGACAATCTCTTTTATCTGTTGATAATAGACGAGAAAATGATGCTGAACATAGTTGGCACCTTTGTATGTATGCTGTTGTTCTTGAAGAATATGCCCCAGAGGGAACAGACTTGTTAAGAGCTATTAAAATGATGCTTGTTCACGATTTGGTTGAAATATATGCAGGGGATACATATTTATACGATGTTAAGGGTAATGAAACTAAGGCACAGAGAGAGTCTGAAGCAGCTGAAAAGTTATATGCCATTCTTGATAAAGAACAATGCGAAGAATTAAAGGGTTATTGGCTTGAATTTGAGAGAAATGATACTCCAGAAGCTAAGTTTGCAAACAGCCTTGACAGACTTCAACCTATAATGTTAAACTATATTACAAGAGGTGAAAAGTGGCTTGTAAATCATGTAACAAAGGCTCAGGTTATTGAAAGAGGTAGTAAATTAACTAAAGATGCTCATCCAGCACTTCGCAAATTTGTTTTAGACATATTAGATGAAAGTGTTGAAAAAGGCTACTTGTTGCCATAGGAGGCGATTTTTATGAATAGTGAAATTGAAGTTGGTGTTGAGAAAGCTAAGCTTTTAACAGAGGCATTACCATATATAAGAGATTTCCATAATAAAAAGATTGTTGTAAAATTTGGAAGTAGTGTTTTAAAGGATAAAGAAACTCTTGAAAGTGTAGTAGAGGATGTTATACTTTTAAAACTTATAGGTATGGAGCCTATTATAGTTCATAGCGGTAGTGATGAAATTAATCGTTGGCTTAATAATATAGGCAAGAATATACAGTATGTTGAAGATTTCCGAGTTACAGATGAAGAAACTATGGAAGTTATTGAAATGGTATTGGGTAAAATAAATAAAGATTTAGTACAGATTTTTGCAAAAAAAGGAGCAAAAGCTGTTGGTATTTGTGGTAAAGACGGTGAAACTATTAAGGTTGAACCTAAGGTTATTGAAAGTGCTGATATAGGCTATTTTGGTAGCATAAAAGGTATAAACACAGACTTAATTGAGGATTTAATAGCACAAGATTATATTCCTATTATTGCTTCAATAGGTGTAAGTGATGACTTTACAAGTTACAACCTTAAAGCTGATGATGTTGCTTGTGCAACAGCTATTGCCCTTAAGGCAGAAAAAATTCTTTTCCTTTCACAGGATGATGGTATAAAGAAAAATAATGATAAAAGCTTACATTCTATGCTCACAGTAAGTGATGCTAAGAATGTTATAAATAGTGGCAGGTTAAATAGTGAAATAGCTATAAAGCTTAATTGTGCTATTCATGCCGTAGAAAATGGAGTTCCTAGAGCACATATATTGGATGGTTCTGTTAAGCATAGTGTTCTTTTGGAATTATTCACAGTATATGGTGTGGGAACTGCTATTGTAAGTGATAATAAAGAATTGTATAATCACGAAAAAGAATATAGAAAATAGAATTTGATAGGAGGTTTAAATATGTATTGTGTAAAGAAAATTCAAGATGATTTGTTTTGGGTAGGTGGTAGTGATAGAAGATTAGCTTTGTTCGAAAATGCTTTTCCTATACCAAGAGGAGTTAGCTACAATTCTTATCTTTTATTAGATGAAAAAACTGTTTTGTTTGATACTGTTGATGGTGCTATTTTAGACAATTTCTGTGAAAATATAGCTCATGTATTAGATGGCAGAGATTTGGATTATGTATTTGTACATCATATGGAACCTGACCATAGTAGTTCCCTTGAAAGAGTATTAAGAAAGTATCCAAATGCAAAAATTGTTACAAACGCAAAAACAGTTACTTATATTAAGCAGTTCTTTGATTTTGAAAATATAGATGAAAAAATTGTTGTTGTTAAAGAGGGCGAAACTTTCTCTACAGGTAAACATAACTTTGTCTTTGTTTTAGCTCCTATGGTTCATTGGCCAGAAGTAATGGTGTCATTTGATACTACAACAGGTACTCTTTTCTCAGCCGATGCTTTTGGTACATTTGGTGCTATGAATGGTAATATTTTTGCAGACCAGGTAGATTTTGAAAAAGAATGGCTTGACGATGCAAGAAGATATTATACAAATATTGTAGGTAAATATGGTCCACAGGTTAAATCACTTTTAGAAAAAGCCTCTACATTGGATATTAAAATGATTTGTCCTTTACATGGTCCAATTTGGAGAGAAAATATTGGTTGGTACGTTGACAAGTATATGAAATGGGCAACTTATACTCCAGAAGATAAGGCAGTAGTTATTGCTTATGGTTCTGTATATGGAAATACAGAAAATGCAATGAATATTTTAGCTTGTAAACTCGGCGATTTAGGTGTAAGAAATATAAAGATGTATGATGTTTCTAATACACATCCATCTCAGCTTGTTTCAGAAGCTTTTAGGGCATCAAATCTTGTGTTTGCAGCAATTACTTATAATAATGGCATTTTTACAAATATGAAAAATGTGTTGGAAGATTTGAAAAATCACAATATTCAAAACAGAACTGTTGCATTAGTAGAAAATGGTACATGGGGACCTTTAGCAAATAAGCAGATGAAAGAAATAGTTGAAGGTATGAAAAATATGACTATTCTCAATGAAACGGTTACAATAAAGTCAAGTCTTAAAGAATCTCAAATGGATGCTTTAGATTCTATGGCTAAGGCAATATATGAATCTATGAAGTAATTCTTGTTACGTTTGTTTTACGGCTGTAGAAAATTTTCTATGGCCGTATTTTAGTATTACAGTATTTTATTTGGGAGGTGAAGAAATGCTTTTTAATTCTCTCACTTTTATAATTTTTTTGGCTGTAGTTCTTGTTCTTTATTATACTTTACCACAAAAATTAAAGTGGATAATGCTTTTGATTGCCAGTTGCATATTTTATATGGGGTGGAGAGCTGAATTAATAATTTTAATAGTTATATCTACGCTGTCTAACTGGCTGTTGGCGAGGCTTATATATGATAAACCAGAGAAGAAAAAAGTTTTCTTGATTATAAGTTTAATAATTAATTTTGGATTGCTTTTTGTATTTAAATATATGGTATTTATTAACCATAGTTTTATGTGGCTTTACGATTGTTTTGGTTGGACATATCCAATAAAAGATTTTGATATTGTTTTGCCTATGGGTATTTCTTTTTATACATTTCAGGCTGCTAGTTACACTATTGATGTCTTTTATGGAAAATACAAACCGGAAAGAAATTATTTTAAATTATCATTATTTATAATGTTTTTCCCTCAGTTAGTTGCAGGTCCTATAGAAAGAGCAGACAGGTTGCTTGGTCAGTTGTTTACAAAGCATAAACTTGAATTAGAAAACATATCTCAAGGTGCTAAGTTAATGTTAATGGGCTATTTTAAAAAGATTGTTATTGCCGACAGAGCATCTGTATTGGTAGATACAATATACAATTCACCTCAAGAATATAAGGGTTTGCCACTTGTTGTTGCTACATTGTTTTTTACTGTTCAGATATATTGTGACTTTAGTGGATATACAGATATAGCTAGAGGTGTTGCAAAATTAATGGGTATAGATTTGATGATTAATTTTGATAGACCATATTTTTCAAAGAATATAAAAGAGTTTTGGAGAAGGTGGCATATTTCACTCTCATCTTGGCTGAGAGACTATATCTATATTCCGTTAGGTGGCAGTAGATGTTCATTAATTAAAAAATATAGAAATATTATGATAACATTTTTAGCTAGTGGTTTGTGGCATGGAGCTAATTGGACTTTTGTTCTTTGGGGTGGCTTACACGGACTGTATCAAGTTATAGGTGATTTAAAGAATAAAATTATCCATATAAAAAAGGATTTCTTTGTAATAAATATATTTAGGGTTATAATTTGCTTTGCTTTAGTTGCTTTTGCTTGGATTTTCTTTAGAGCTAATACAATATCAGATGCAATTTATATCGTTAAAAATATATTTGCCGGATGGGAAAATATAACTGATTTACAGTATCTATATGTAACTTTCAATAATATGGGGTTGAAATTATTCGAAATACTTATTTTAAGTATAGCTATATTATTCTTGATATTTACTGAAGTAATTAGCTTTAAATACGATATTCATAAGCTCTTAAACAAAGGTCCTTTTGTTTTTAGGTTTGCTTATTATTATATATTAGCTTGCTTTATTTTTATGATGGGGGTGTTTGCAGGTGGTGGACAATTTATTTACTTCCAATTTTAAGAAAAATATAATTTACGTATTAAAAGGAATTTTATTTTTCTGTGCATTAGTTCCTATGATATTTGTTGTAGGAAATAAATATTCAGCAGCATCTACTGAAAATCAGATAAATAATTATAATGAGAGCCGATGGAATGAATTTTACGATTTGCCTAAAAATAATTTAGATATGGTTTTCTTAGGTTCATCTCATTCCTATTGTACATTTGACCCTGAAAATTTTGATTCTGTTCTTGGCACAAGCAGTTATCAATTGGGTATGCCGTTACAGCATATGGACTCAACTTATTTTACATTGCTTGAAGTTTTAAATTATCAAAAACCTAAAAAAGTAGTTGTAGAAGTGTACTGGGATATGCTTGACGATGAATTTGAATTAACACAGGCAGGCTATTTATTTCAGGTGTTGAGAAATACAGAGTTGGAAAAACAATATATAAAAGAAGTTTTCCCTTTAAGTCAAAAATTAATGTATGATACAGATATATTTAGGTATCAGGCTGATTATTTTGCTTACAGAAATTCAAAGTTTAAGAAAAGTCTTGAGTCTAAATATGGTGTGTATACACCAGCTACTGAAAAACAGGAAGGTGTAGAAAAGTATAGAAGTAAAGGTTATACTTATTGCAATTACAATATGCTTCCAGATGAAATGGACAAGACTAATCAGTTTAAGGGCTTAGACGGAAAGGATTGGAAAATTAATGAAACTCAGAAAAAGTATTTACAAAAATTAATAGATACTTGCAAAGAAAGAGGAATTGAAGTTATTATGACTACAGCCCCAATAGCTCCGGTTTCTTATGATTATATATCAAATTATGAGTGTATTCACGATGTTTTCCAAAAAATAGCTGACGAAAATAATTTAACATATTTGGATTTCAATTTAGTAAATGCTAAAGAGCATATTCTTACTAATGATAATTTCAGAGATGATGCACATTTAAATGATAGTGGTGTGAAAATAGTTGATAAATATATGATAGACCATGGTTATTTAAACTAATTATATAAGTGAAATATAAAAAATACGGCTTTTTGTCGTATTTTTTTATTGCAATAAATTAGGATATGACAAAATTTTCTTAGTGACAAAGGTATAATAACCATTGTTAAAACACTTTTACGTATTGCAAATCTGTAAACAGAATGTATGTATTTGTTGAGGTGGTACTATGGAAACTGTTCTGTACGGAGATTTATTTATTGCTGGGAATAGCCTTGTAAACATAACGATTTTTGTTTTTGTTGGCAAGTTTTTAAGAAAACATATTAACTTATGTAAATATTCTCTTGTAAGTATTGCAATATCTGTACTGTATTTGCTGGCAATATATAAAAATTTTATACTGGCTAGTGTTGTATCTCAGTTGTTAATTATTATAGCAGGAATATTTTTGTTTAAACCTAAAAGTCTATGGGAAATGGTAATTCTGTACTTAATAATAGGATTGTTTAGTTTTTTATCAGTTACGGCTATAAATATACTTATTTACTATACTGGAATAAAAAATGGAAAAATTGTTATTCCAGTGGGAATTTTAATTTCCAATGCTGTAATAAATTTTTCAGCTAAAAATATACATAAAACTAAAAACTATTATGACGTAGAAATAATAAATAACCATAAATCAATTTTAATAAAGGCATTTATGGATACGGGACATAGTCTGATTGAACCTATAAGTAAAAAACCTGTATTGATTGTAGAATACAGAGCTTTAAAGGAGTTAATACCATTAAAGCTTAGAATGTTGTTTGAAAGAGAAAATGTATATTCAGCAATAAATGAAATAACTGAAAATTCTTATTCAAACAGATTAAAGATAATTCCATATAGTAGTTTAGGTAATGAAAAAGGTATTTTAATTGGGTTTGAAGTAGATAGTATAGTTGTTAATGGTAAAAGTGTAGAAAAACCTATCGTCGGCATTTATAAGTCTGTCCTGTGTAAAAATGGACTGTACAATGCTTTACTTAGTCCAAAACATTTAGGGAGGCAATAAAGGTGAATATTAAAAGTATTATAGAAAATATTTTTAAAGGTGACTCAGTATATTACATTGGAGGAAGTGATTCGTTACCACCTCCACTTAGCACAGAGGAAGAAAATGAAAATTTAAAATTAATGATGGAAGATAACCAAGATGCAAAAAATTGTCTTATAGAACATAATTTGAGATTGGTAGTTTATATTGCCAGGAAGTTTGATAACACTGGAATAAACGTAGAAGACTTAATTTCAATAGGAACTATAGGTTTAATAAAAGCTATTAATACATTTAAGATGGACAAAAATATAAAACTGGCTACATATGCTTCAAGATGTATTGAAAATGAAATTTTAATGTATCTCAGAAGAACTACTAAAACAAAAACGGAAGTTTCTATTGATGAACCACTTAATGTAGATTGGGAAGGAAATGAACTTCTACTTTCTGATATTCTTGGAACAGATGTAGATGTAATTTATAGAGACATCGAAGATGAAGTGGATAGACAATTATTAAATACTGCTATAAGTAAATTAAATCGCAGGGAAAGGGATATAATAGAACTGAGATTTGGCTTAAAGAATAATGGCATAGAGAAAACTCAAAAAGAAGTTGCTGATATGATGGGAATAAGTCAATCTTACATATCCCGATTAGAAAAAAAGATAATATCCAGACTTAGAAAAGAAATAATGAAATTTGTATGAAAATAGAGAAAAATGAATGGATAAAGTGAACAGAAAAAACATTAATTGTTATGCGTAAATAGTGAAAATGTTGGAAAATTATATGTAAGGCAAAATTTATTTAAAATTACTTGAAATAATGGATAAATTATGATATTATACAAGTCATAAAGGCTACGATGGAGACAAGTAATTTTGATAATACTGACAGGGAATTAAAGTCATGGACTGGAAACTTTAATCTGATATTACACTATGAATAACACTCCTGAGCCTATTTTGCAAAAGGCTTTTGCCCGGTAGTGAAGTACGTTTTGCACACGTTATAGTGCCAAAGTCGGGCATTAGTGTCAATTTAGGTGGTACCGCGGAGATTTTCGTCCTAAAGCTGTTTTTTGCTTTAGGACTTTTTTGTGTGCGTGGCTACTATTTTAAATCCAAAATTTCAAGGAGGATTTTTGTTATGGTTATTGATGATAAACTTATTCAATACTTAGAAGATTTATCAAGACTTCATCTTACAGAAGAAGAAAAGGAAAAATCAAAGGAAGAACTTGGTAAGATTTTAAATTACGTGGATATGTTAAATGAACTTGATACTACAGGTGTAGAAGAAATGTCACATCCATTTAGTTTTACAAATAATTTTAGAGAAGACGAAGCAGTTAATACAGAAAACAGAGAAGCATTACTTGCAAATGCACCTGAACAGAAAGATGGCTGCTTTAAAGTTCCTCAGACTGTTGAATAAGGAGGATAAGACGTGGATTTTAATAATATGACAGCTCTTGAAATAGGGCAGATGATAAAAGATAAAAAGACAAGTGCTGAAGAAGTTACTAAGTCTATGCTTGATACAATAAAGGCTAAAGAAAGTAATATTAATGCCTTTACAAATGTTTTTGAAGAATCAGCAATGAAGAATGCAGCTGAAGTACAGGCTAAAATTGAATCAGGAGAGCTTACTTCTCCTCTTGCTGGCGTACCTATGGGTATTAAGGACAATATTTGTACAAAAGGTTTAACTACAAGCTGTGGTTCTAAAATGCTTGAAAACTTTGTGCCACCTTATAATGCTACTGTTGTAGAAAAATTACAGGACGCAGGTGCTGTTGTTCTTGGTAAGTTAAATATGGACGAGTTTGCTATGGGTGGTTCTACTGAAACTTCTCATTTTGGACCAACAAGAAATCCTTGGGACTTAGAAAGAGTACCAGGTGGTTCTTCAGGTGGTTCAGCAGCAGCTGTTGCAGCAGATGAAGCTGTATACACTCTTGGTTCTGATACAGGTGGTTCTATCAGACAGCCTTGTTCTTTCTGTGGTGTATCTGGTATTAAGCCAACTTATGGTGCAGTTTCTCGTTATGGTCTTGTTGCATTTGCATCATCTCTTGACCAGATTGGACCTATTGGTAGAGATATAAAGGACTGTGCTACAGTTTTAGAAACTATTTCAGGACACGATGCAAAGGACTCTACTTCTATTAAGGGTAAAGTGTTAGACTTTTCAAAATGTTTTGATGGTGATATTTCAGGAATGAAGATTGGTATTCCTAAAAATTATTTTGGAGACGGTCTTGACGAAGATGTTAAAATTCCTGTTTTAGAGGCTGCTAAGACTCTTGAAAAACTTGGAGCAACTTTAGAAGAATTTGAAATGCCGGTTGTTGACTATGCTATTCCAACTTACTATGTTGTTGCTTGTGCAGAAGCCAGTTCAAATCTTTCAAGATACGACGGTATTAAGTATGGTTATAGAAGCCCTAATGGTGATAACCTTCTTGATGTTTTCTATAATTCAAGAAGTGAAGGCTTTGGTATGGAAGTAAAGCGTAGAATTATGCTCGGTTCTTTCGTACTTAGCTCTGGTTACTATGATGCTTACTATAAGAAGGGTTTACAGGTAAGAAGACTTATAAAGAATAGTTTTGCTGATGCTTTTGAAAAATATGATATGATTCTTTCTCCTGTTGCACCTACTGTAGCTTATAAAATTGGAGAAAATAGCTCAGACCCTCTTAAAATGTATTTAGGTGATATTTATACTGTTTCTGTAAACCTTGCAGGTCTTCCAGGTGTTACAGTTCCTTGTGGCTTTGGTGCAAATGGTATGCCTGTTGGTATGCAGTTAATTGGCGATACATTTACAGAAGACAAGCTTGTTAAGGTTGCATATGCTTTCCAGAAAGAAACAGATTTTCACACTAAAAAAGGAGGTAGAGCATAATGAATTACGAAATAGTAATGGGTCTTGAAGTGCATGTAGAACTTGCTACAAAGTCAAAGATTTTCTGTGGTTGTTCTACTGAATTTGGTGGCGAACCTAATACTCATGTTTGCCCAGTTTGTTCAGGTATGCCGGGGGTATTACCTGTTATGAATAAGAAAGTAGTTGAGTATGCTGTAAAGGCCGGCTTAGCTCTTAATTGTGATATTACAAGAAAAAATAGATTTGATAGAAAGAATTACTTCTATCCTGACCTTCCAAAGGCTTATCAGGTAAGTCAGCTTTACTTCCCAATTTGTCAAAATGGTAAAGTAGAAATTGACGTAGATGGTGTAAAGAAGAATATTGGTATTCACGAAATCCATATGGAAGAAGATGCCGGTAAACTTGTTCATGACCCATGGGATGATTGTACATTAGTTGATTACAACAGATGTGGTGTACCTCTTTTGGAAATTGTTTCTGAACCAGATTTTAGAAGTGCTGAAGAAGTTCTTGCTTACTTAAACAAACTTAGAGATATTCTTATGTTCTTAGGTGTATCTGACTGTAAGATGCAGGAAGGTTCAATGAGAGCAGACGTAAACCTTTCTATTAGACCTGTAGGTCAGGAAGAATTTGGTACTCGTACAGAAATGAAGAATATGAATTCATTTAAGGCTATTCAGAGAGCTATTAAGTATGAGGCTGAAAGACAGATGGATATTCTTGATGCTGGCAAAGAAGTTATGCAGGAAACAAGAAGATGGGATGACAATAAGGGCGAAAGCTATGCTATGAGAAGCAAGGAAAATGCTCAGGATTATAGATATTTCCCAGAACCAGACTTGTTGCCTATTGAAATAAGCGAAGAATGGATAAATGACGCAAAGAAAAATATGCCAGAACTTCCAGAGGCTAAAAGAGCAAGATATGTTGAAGAATTTGGTCTTACAGATTATGATGCTTCAATTCTTACTTCTGCTAGAGAAATTTCTCGCTTGTTTGAAGATGCTACTGAACTTTGTGGCGAACCTAAAGAAGTTTCAAACCTTATTATGGGTGAACTTATGCGTCTTATGAGTGAAACTTCAACTTTAGCTGAAGATTTAACAATGGAACCAAAGAAGATTGCAGATTTAATTGGTCTTATTAAGGGCAATAAGATTAATAGAAGTGTTGCTAAAGAAGTATTTGAAGAAATGTTCAAGAATAATGTTGAGCCTGTAAGTTATGTAACAGAAAAGGGACTTATGATGCTTAATGATGATTCTTTAGTAGAAAAGACTATTGATGAGGTTATTGCTAATAATCCAAAGAGTATTGAAGACTTTAAGAGTGGTAAGGCTAAAGCTAAGGGCTTCCTTGTTGGTCAGACAATGAAGGCATTAAAGGGTAAAGCTAACCCTCAGACTGTAAATCAGATTTTAGATGAGAAATTAGCAAAATTATAATTTATAAAACAAAATATATTTTTTTTAGGTGAGTAAGATGATATATACAATAACATTTAATCCATCTATTGATTATTTTGTTTCACTTGATAATTTAACTGTCGGCCAATTAAACAGGTCGGCAGTTGAATTTTTTAAGGCAGGTGGTAAAGGCATAAATGTATCACAGGTACTTACTAACCTTGGCTTAAATAATATTGCATTAGGATTTGTAGGTGGATTTACAGGGAAGAAACTGGTTGATTTACTTAATGAAAATAATATTAATAATGATATGATTTTTATTGAAAATCAGAATACAAGGATTAATGTGAAAATATCTGCCAATAATGAAACAGAAATTAATGCTGATGGAATATTTGTAGATGAAAATGACGTAGATAATTTGATGAATAAGTTTAATGGGCTTAGTGCAGATGACTATGTTGTTATTTCTGGAAATATATCAAAAAAATGTTCTATAAATCTTTACAATTATTTGGTAGAAAAAATAAAAACGGTATGCAATAATATTGTAGTAGATTGTTCTGGAGATTTATTGAAATCAGTTTTAAAATTAGAACCTTTTTTAGTGAAGCCTAATTTAAAGGAACTAGAACAATTTGCAAATATTGAATTAAAAACAGATTTTGATGTTAGTCAAGCTATGATTAAAATGCAGGGTTGTGGAGCTAAAAATATATTGTTGTCAAAGGGCTCTGATAAGGCTGTTTTTCTTGATAATACTGGAAAGTTTTATGAAAAAGAACCTTATAGAGGAAATGTTGTAAATACAATAGGCTGTGGAGATAGTATGGTTGCAGGTTTTATATATGAATATATAAAAACCAATGATGCTAAAAAGGCTTTTGATTTTTCTGTTGCAGTTTCCAGTGCCTCTGCTTTTAAAGAAGGCTTGGCAGATAAAAATGATTTAAGAAAATTAGGCTTAATAGTTAATTAAGTTTGTATAAGAATATGAATAATATATAGGAGGATAATATGGTTTCGGCTAAAATTACTTTAAAAAATCCTACGGGTATGCATATGCGACCAGCAAGTGAGTTTGTGTATGTAGCAACAACATTTGAAAGTAGTATTTACATACTATTTAAGGATAAGAAAATAAATGGTAAGAGCATTATGAATATTATGAGTGCTTGTATTCGTACAGGTGACACTATTGAAATACAATGTGATGGTCCTGATGAACAGGCTATGCTTGATGCAGAAATAAAACTTATTGAAAATAACTTTGCTAGTGATGAAAAGTAATCGGAGGCATAATATACTAATGCTTGGTAATGGTATATCAGATGGTGTGGGGATAGGATATGCTAAGACTATTGAAAATGTTCAAACAACATATACAGTTGTTGATATAGGTACACCAGACGAAGAAAAAAGTAGACTTTCTGGGGGTATTGAAAAACTGCTTTTAAAAATTAAAAGTGGAAATAATCTTAGTCTAAATAAAGAACAAAATGACATTTTACTTGGTCATATGTTCTTTTTAAAAGACCCCGCTGTAATTCAAAAGTTAAATGAGGAAATAGATAATGGAAGATGTGCAGAGGCTGCTGTAGAGGTAGTTTTTAAGTCTTACTCAGAAATGTTTATATCTTTTGAAGATAGCTGTATGGCACAGAAAAGTGTAGATATGTTGGATATATCTACTCGTTTGATTTGTGAATTACAAGATAGAAAATACTATGATTTATCTAATTTGTCTGAAAATTCTATTCTTGTTGTGAAAGAAATTACTCCATCAATGCTTATTAGTTTAGGTAATAAGAAAATAGAGGGCATAGTTGTAGAAAAATGTGGGGAATACAGTCATTCCGTTATTATTGCAAAAGCATTGGAACTACCAATGGTTATAAATGTTAGCGGATTTGATGAAATAGTAGATGGACAGCCTTTGATTATTGACGGTGGCAAGGGTAAGGTTATACAAAACCCTACAGAAGAACAAATAAATGAATATTGTAATATAAAGAAACAAATATATATTGAAAAATCAAAATTAAGAGAATACGTAGATAAAAAAGCTACATATGACGGAAAAAATATTCGCTTTATGGCAAATGTTTCTTCTGAAATAGATATAAAAAATGCAGGGTTGCTAAATATTAATGGTGTAGGTATTTGTAGAACAGAGTGCTTGTTTATGGGGTGTGGACATATACCTACAGAGGCAGAACAGTATGATATGTATGTAAAAGTCGCATCAGCTGTGAAAGGCAAAGATATATCTATTAGAGTATTTGATATTGGTGGAGATAAGAAAATAGACTGGCTTGATTGTAATGAAATTGTTAGTAATGATAGAGGTATTAGATATTGCTTAAATCATATTGATATTTTTAAAAATCAATTAAGAGCTATACTGAGAGTTAGTGGAATTTATTCTAATATAAAGATATTATTGCCATTTGTATCATCTGTAGAGGAAATATATGAAACAAAAGCAATAATAAAAGAATTGACAGAAGAATTATTAACTAAGGGCTTTTCAGTAAACGAAAATATAGAAATTGGTGCTATGATAGAGACACCGGCAACGGTTTTTATTATGGATTTACTTGCTAAAGAAGTTGATTTTTTTAGTGTAGGAACAAATGATTTAATACATTCCCTTTTAGTAAGCGATAGATACAGTGGTAAAATGGAATCTTCATTGTTACCACCTTCTGTACTAAGGTGTATTTATTACGTAATAAAACAAGCACACAAACAAAATAAACCCGTTGCTCTTTGTGGTGAGGTAGCATCTAATCCAAATCTTATTCCAATTTGGCTTTCTTTTGGCTTTACTATTTTTAGTGTCAGTCCGTCTTTAGTATTAAAGGCTAAGAAAGCTGTTTGCCAGACTATTGATGTAAATAAGGCTATTAAAGTTCAAGAAATTTTTGATTGTACAACAGCTGAGGAAGTAGATAGATTAATAAATGAGTCCTAAAATTTTTGTTTAGGACTTTTTTTGTTGTCAATAATTACTGTAGAGGTGATTATATGAAGAAAGTTCTATTTACTTTGTTGGCAGTTATGTTATTAGCTAAAAATGTATATTCTACAGAAGTTAGTAAAAATTTTTTTATGCTTTTACCGGCTATACATTGTGATAATGAAAAAATTTCAACAGAAAAAGTAGATGATAAAAAATATGTTTTAAAATTTAAGATAATAGAGGTAATTAATAGCTTTTTGGATTAGTTTATATTGCAAAAAACTCTAATTAAGTTTATAATATAGGGAGTTTAGGAGTGATAAACTTATGAATAATTTTTCTGTGAATAGAAGTAAATTAAAAAATATCTTAGAAGATAATCAAATGGCAGTAGTTTTTAGTGGAAATCCTATACAAAAATTAGGTGATGAATATTTTCCCTTTACGCCTAACAGGAATTTTTACTACTTAACAGGACTTGATAGACCTAAGATGATATATTTTGTGTATAAGTTTAATGGGGATATAGAGGAATATATTGCTATTGAAAGATTTGATGAAGTAAAAGCTAAGTGGGTAGGAGCAGTAATGTTGCCTGACGAAGTGAGACAAATTTCAGATATTCAGCAGGTAATATATTTAGATGAATTTGAGGAAAATATTAGCTCTATTATATTTAATAAGAGAATACAAAAATTATATTTAGATTTAGAAAACAGAGATTTTTATGCCAATACACCGGCTATGGATTTTGCTAATAAGATTAGTAACAAGTATAGCTATATTACAATAGAAAATTTGTTTAATATAATGGCTGATTTTCGTATGGTTAAAGAGAGCTGGGAAGTAGAAAATATTGTAAAGGCTATAGATATTACAAAAGATGGTATCTACAATATGATGAGAAATTCTAAAGCTGGTATGATGGAGTATCAAATAGAATCTTACTTCGATTTTGCCTTAAAACAGCATGGTGTGAAGGATTTTGCTTTTAAGACTATTGCAGCTTCTGGAAAGAATGCTACCGTTTTGCATTATTCAGATAATAATTCAAAAACAGAAGATGGCGACTTAATTTTATTTGATGTTGGTGCTCAGTATGAATATTATAACGGAGATATTTCCAGAACATTCCCTGTAAATGGTAATTTTACAGATAGACAAAAGACAATTTATAATATAGTATTAGAGGGTCAGCAGATTGTAATTGATAGAGCAAAGGCAGGTATTGAATTTAAGTCATTAAACTGTATTTTAAAGGATTACTATGTCAAAGCATTGTCAAAAATTGGACTTATTTCAAATGCTGAAGAAGTGAGCAAATATTATTATCATGGGGTAAGCCATTTGCTAGGACTTGAAACTCATGATGTTGGAAGACATAATGAAGGATTGCTAAAATCCGGTATGGTTATGACAGTTGAACCGGGATTGTATATAGCTGAAGAAGGTATAGGAATCAGGATTGAAGATAATATTCTCATTGAAGATAATGGTTGCAGGGTTTTATCAAAGGATATTATAAAAACTGTAGAAGATATTGAGGACTTTATGAAATGATGAAAGCCGAAAAAGAGCTTTTCTTGCCAACAAGGCTTTATTTTGAAAAACAAGGGTTTTCAGTAGACGGTGAAGTTAAGAATTGTGATTTAGTAGCAATTAAAAATGACATTGTTGTAGTGGCTGAACTGAAAAAAACTTTTAATATTTCGTTAGTTTATCAACTTATGGAAAGAAAAAATATTACTCCCTATGTGTATGCTGTTATTTTTAGACCTAAGAATTTTAGAGAAAAGAAAACCAAACAGATGCTTAAACTGGTTAAATTATTAGGGGTTGGATTGCTTGTAGTAAGTGATACAAGTGGCATTATTGAAGAAATTGTAACTCCAAATAATGATAATACAGGGATTAAAGTAAATACTGAAAAGAGAAATACAGTATCTAAGGAGTTCAATAAACGAGAGTTTAAAGAAAATACAGGTGGAGTAAATAGGAAAAAGATACTTACAGCGTATAGAGAAAATTCTATTGCTGCACTTTGTGTGGCTGATACATATGGTGTTGTAGAAACCAGAAAAGTAAAAGACAATATAAAAAAGGCTGTTCAATCAAATTATTATGATTGGTTCTATAGAATAAAAAAAGGAATATATGGCACTACGGAAAAGGGAATTCAAGCTATAAAAAGTAATGATTTTCAAGAAGTAGTTTTATTTTACAAAAGTGAGGTAGAAAAATGTTTAAAATAGGTAGAAATGATAGATGTTGGTGTGGTAGTGGTAAAAAATATAAGGCTTGCCATGAGTTTAGTGATGAACAAAAACTTCAGCCTTTAGTGGAACAGGGCTATCCTATGCCTACAAGAGATTTAATATTATCACCTGAACAAATACAGGGTATTAGAGATAGTGCTAAGGTTTCTATCAATATATTAGATGAAATTGAAAAAATGATAGGTGTAGGCGTCTCTACAGGAGAAATTGATGACCTTGTTGTAAAGATTACAAAAGAAGCCGGTGGTGTTGCTGCTGATTTGGGATATGAAGGCTTCCCAAAAAGTTGTTGTACATCTATTAACGATGTAATTTGCCATGGTATTCCAAATTATAATGAGAAATTGAAAGATGGCGATATTGTAAACGTAGACATCACTACAATAATAAATGGTTACTATTCAGATATGAGTAGAATGTTTATGATTGGAAATGTAAGTGATGAAGCAAGAAAATTGTGTGAAGTAACAAAAGAGTGTATGTTAGAGGGTATAAAATCAGTAAAGCCATATACTCCAGTAGGTAATATTGGAAATGTTATAAATGATATTGCTGATAAAAATGGATATAGTGTAGTTAGAGCTTTGTGTGGGCATGGTGTTGGACTTAAATTCCACAATGACCCTATGGTAAATCATTTTAGAACTAACAGAAAAACTATGATTCTTGTGCCTGGTATGGTATTTACTGTTGAGCCTATGATAAATGCTGGTTCTTACGATTGTACAATAGATGAAGATGACGGTTGGACTGTAAGAACTATTGACGGTAGTTTATCTGCTCAGTGGGAACATACTGTTGTTGTGACAGAAGACGGTATAGAAATTCTTACTTTATAAGGAGGAAATCTCTATGAGGAATATCAATATATGGAACGGAACACCTTTAGGATATAACAAAGAATATGATGATGTAAATCTAGGACTTCCCAGATTAGACGAATTTGCTATAAATGATGGTAAAAAACATCCATGTGTTTTGATTATTCCAGGTGGAGGTTATGACCATTTATCTGACCATGAAGGCGAAAATGTAGCTATTGAGTTAAATAAGTTAGGTATATCTGCTTTTGTTTTATATTATAGAATTGCACCTTATCGTCATCCTATATATTTGTATGACATAAAAAGGACTATGAGATATATACGATATAATGCAGAAAAATATAATATTTATGAGGACAAAATAGGAATAATGGGCTTTTCAGCAGGAGGACATTTAGCTTGTATTTGTGCTGAAAATGTTGACAAATTCGAGTATGAACCTATTGATGATGTAGATAAGGTTTCATCAAGACCGGATATACTCTGTTTGTGTTATCCAGTAGTAACTATATCTAAAGAGATAGCCCATAAACGTTCTGGAGATAATATGGCAGGCAATGATATGGAAGCAAGAAAGGCTTTGTCTTGTGAGCTTGCTGTGCCAGATAATATGCCACCGACTTTTGTATGGCATACTTTTGAAGATAAGAGTGTTGATTGTAGAAATTCTTTAGAGCTTGGAATAGCAATGAAGGAAAAAGGAATACCATTTGAAATGCATATTTTCCAAAAAGGTAGACATGGACTTGATTTTGCCAAGGGTGTTGAAGGAACAGAAAAATGGTTTGAATTATTTTTAACTTGGGCTAAAATACAGGAATTCATCATATAGTTTTATGAGGTGAAATTATATATGAAAAATTGTCAGAGCCTGCTGGATAAAGAAGTTATAAATATTCGTGACGGATGCAGAATGGGTTGTGTATGTGATATATTAGTAAATGTTAAACTTGGTACTGTTGCATATATAATTGTACCTATTGACGGAGGTTTTTTCTCTTTTTCTCAAAAAAGGAAACAGTATGTTATAAATTGGTGCAATGTAGTTCAGGTGGGCGATGATATTATTTTAGTCGATGTTTGTATTGCCGATGTAATAAAAATTTGTGAGGATAAAGATGCTAAATAAAGATGAGCTTGTTTCTCAATTAGGGAATATAATAGATGTGGATACTATTCAGGGAGTAACTGTAAGTAATCCAATAAAGAAAAATACAGAACTTGGAACAAAAATAAAAATTGTTCCTGTACTTGTAAAGAATAAGAAAAGTTTTCAGTTTTCAAAATATGTAGGTGAAAAAGTTTTCCATAATAATTGTGACTTAGAAAATTTTTTCAATGTTTTAGCTGATGAAATGGAAACTAATTTTAAACAATGTGAAATTGTGGCAAATAATAGGCTTACCATTCTTATGAATAAAAAGAAGCAGTTTACATTAACAGGCGTAAAAGAAAATTTAAACGTAAATACGAAGGCTGTTTCTCATAATAAAGCAAAACAATATATTTTACCGGACGGTCAGTATGTTGACTGGATGTATAAATTAGGACTTATGGACAAGAATGGTGTTGTACTTGCTCATAGACAAAAGAAGTTTAGACAAATAAATAAATTCTTAGAAATGCTTCGAGATGTTGAAAAGCATATACCTGAAAATTCAACAATTGTTGATATGGGATGTGGTAAAAGCTATTTAACCTTTGCTACATATTACTATTTTAATGTAATAAAGAATAAAAATGTAAAAATAGATGGCTATGATTTAAAGAAAGATGTTGTTGAGTATTGCAATTCTCTTTCAGAAAAATTTGGCTTTGATAATCTAAAGTTCTATTGTAAAGACATTGCTGAAATAGGCAATGATGATAACAAAATATCTATGATTATTACTCTTCATGCTTGCGATACAGCAACTGATTATGCTATTTATCATGGTATAAGATGGAATTGTAATGTTATTATAAATGTGCCTTGTTGTCAGCATGAATTATTCCATCAAATGAAGAATAGTGCTTTCCCTATAATTACAGAACATGGAATATTAAAAGAGCGATTTGCTGCTATGCTGACAGATTCTATTAGGTCAAGAATTTTAAATCTTGTAGGGTATAAATCAGAGATTATGGAGTTTATAGAAGTAGAAAATACGCCAAAAAATTTGATGATTCGTTCTATAAAAAATAATAAGCCTATGGATAATAATAAAAAACGTGAACTTGATGAAATAATAGAGCAATATGGAATATCTCCAACATTATATAATTTAATATTTAAGCAATAAGATTTTAAAGGATAACGGAAAAAATGTTATCCTTTTTGCATATATATTATTTGGTGATGATATTGGTAGAAGTAATTATTAGATATAACGGAAATATAGAAAATATAATAGAAAGTTTAGGAGGAACAGCAGAAATATTATCTAGTAGTTTTGCTATAGTTCAAATACCACAAGATAATATAGAAAAATTGGAAGATTATACGGAAATAGAATATATAGAATTGCCTAAAAATTTGTTTTTTATGTTAGAGCAGGGTAAAAGAAGTTCTTGTATAACTATAGACAATAGTAATATAGATGGTTTAACTGGGGAGGACGTAATTGTAGGGATAATAGATTCGGGAATAGACTATCAAAATAGAATGTTTAAAAATTCTGATGGAACAACTAGAATAGACAGTATATATGAAGTTGGTGGAGAAATCTTTTACAGTAATGATATTAATTCAGGAAATATCAATCATATAGATAGATATGGACATGGCACACAAGTTGCTAGTATTGCAGTTGGAAATAATGGGATTGCATATAAATCAGATATAATTGTGGTGAAAATTGGGCAAAACGAGTTTTTTGCTTCTACAACAGATATAATGAGAGGTATAAGTTATATTATAAATAGGGCGATACTGTTAGAAAAACCAGTAGTTATAAATATTTCTTATGGTACAAATGATGGTTCTCATGATGGAAACTCTCTTTTTGAAGAGTACATTAATGAAATGGCTGTGTCTTACAAAGTTTCTATAGTTGTAGCATCAGGAAATGAAGGAAATAAAGGACACCATTTTAGAGGCTTTCTGGAAAACAATAATACGTTAGATATGGATTTTAATGTTGCAAGTGATATTTCTGCTATGTATTTAAGTATATGGAGTTCGTTTTCTGATGAATTTGAGGTTGAAATTTTCTCGCCATTAGGTGACAAAGGTGGACCTATGAGAAAAGAAAATGTGACATATAGATATAGATTGGGAGATACTACGGCATCTATAGTTTTTAGAAATTCTACACCGTATAATTCAGATAATGAAATATATATAAGGTTAGAAGGAGCAACTAGATTTGTTGACAGTGGAATATGGAAAATTAGATTTTACGGTCAAAATATAATAAATGGTCAGATTGATGCATGGTTGCCAGTAAATGAGGCTGTTGGTGGTGATACAGCATTTATTATACCCAATACCGATACAACACTTACAATTCCATCTACATCGGAAAGAGTAATAACAGTTGGAGCATATGATTCTGTAAATATTTCAACTGTAGGATTTTCTGGAAGAGGATATACTAGAGCAACAGAATATATAAAACCTGATTTAGTAGCACCTGGAGTTAATATTTTAACAACAACTGTTGGGGGTAGTGTTTCTTCATTTACAGGAACAAGTGCAGCAGCACCTTTTGTATCTGGCAGTGTAGCGTTGCTTATGGAATGGGGAATAGTAGATAGAAACGATATATTCCTTTATGGAGAACGCCTTAAAGCTTTTTTATGCAATGGGGCAATTCGTGATAATAGTAGAGAATATCCTAATAGAGAATGGGGATATGGCAGACTATGCTTAAAAAATACATTAGATTTACTAAAAAAATAGAGGGCTTTTTATAAGCCCTCCAAGTAGATTAATCTAATAAATCAATCATTTCTAATAATAAAGTCTTTGTATCTTCAAAGCTAAGACAAGGGTCAGTAATAGACTTACCATATACATGCTCAACTTCTGGTGAACACTTCTGATTTCCACCTTCGATATAACTTTCAATCATAACACCCTTAACAAGTTTCTTTAACTCAGGGTTGTATCTTCTTGAATGAAGAACATCTTTTACAATTCTAGGCTGTTCTTCGTGTCTTTTCTTTGAATTTGAGTGGTTTGCATCAACAATAATGGCAGGATTAGCATATCCAGCTTTCTTGTACATTTCATTTGCAAGCATTAAATCTTCATAGTGGTAATTCTGAATGTTATTACCATGTTTATTTACAGAACCACGCATAATAGCATGAGCAAGAGGATTACCGGTTGTCATTACTTCATAACCGTTATAGAGGAAGTCGTGAGGAGACTGAGCAGCCTTAATAGAGTTAAACATTACAGAAAGGTCGCCACTTGTAGGATTTTTCATACCAACAGGGCAATCAATACCACTAGCTGTAAGTCTGTGCTGCTGATTTTCTACACTTCTTGCACCAATAGCAATATATGATAAAATATCTTCAACAAAAGGTAAATTTGATGGATAAAGCATTTCGTCAGCAAGAGGCATTCCAGTTTCTTCAATTACTCTCAAATACATGCGTCTAATAGCTTTGATACCTTCAACCATATTTGGAGCACCTTCTGGGTCAGGCTGGTGCATCATACCCTTATAACCCTCGCCAGTTGTTCTTGGCTTACCAGTGTATACACGAGGAACGATAAACATTTTATCAGCAACCTGCTTCTTTACTTCGTTTAATCTTCTCATGTAGTCGCAAACAGCTTCTCCATCATCAGCAGAACAAGGACCAACAATAACGACAAATCTATTATCTTTGCCTGTAAATATATCTTTTAACTGTTTATCATTTTCATCTTTAATAGCCTTTAATTCTGGAGAAATAGGTTCCATTTTTTTGATTTCTTCAGGTGTAGGCATTAATCTTATGTTCTTAAAACTCATTACTTCAACTCCCTTAAATATATCAATGTATTAATAATACATATATTTTTATGTAAAGTCAAGATAATTAGTGCAAAATCGACAAGGTAAGATTAAAATAATAGTGCTAATAATGAAAACTTTTTGTAAATTTTAAAGCTTTTTAAAACATAGAATTGTTTCCGTAGTCTATACCTTCATCTGTAATAATCATTCTTGCTTTATCATCTGATATAAACTTAATACTTATATATCCCAAAGATTCAAGTTCATTTATTGCTTTTTTAAATCGCTCTATTTGATTGGGATTTTTTGTGTTGTATTTAAAACAATAAACATCTCCTCCCATTGTGTAAGATTGATAAAGTTTATCAAAAATATCTGATGCTATTTTATTCATTGTTTTTATTCTCCTTAAAAAATATTTATAGTTGATATTATACAGTAAAAATATATTTAATTCAAGTTTGTAATATATGAATAAAGTCTTGAAAAGTATACACAATATTGTAAGAGGTGATATTATGAATTTTTCTGAAAGTAAAACAAAAGAAAATTTAATGAGAGCTTTTGCAGGAGAAAGCCAAGCTAGAAATAGGTATATATTTAGTGCTCATAAAGCTAAAGATGACGGCTTATTTGTTATAGAGAGTATATTTGAATTCACAGCAAAACAAGAAGAGGCTCATGCAAAAGTTTTTTATGATAGTTTGGTTAGTGAGGCTGCTCAAAATATAAGAATTGATGGTAATTATCCTGTAGATATATACGAAGATACATTACATTTATTAAGAGCAGCACAGCACAACGAATTCCAAGAATATGAGTATGACTATAAGAAATTTTCAGAAATAGCAGCAGAAGAGGGCTTTTCAAAAATATCAAATATTTTTTCTAATATAGCAAATGTAGAAAAGACCCATGGTGATAGATTTGGAAAATTTGCAGATTTATATGAACAAGGAAAGTTATTTGTTTCAGAAATAGAAACACAGTGGATGTGTTTGAATTGTGGGTATATTTTTACTGGAACAAAAGCCCCTGAAAAATGTCCTATTTGCAAACATGACAGAGGCTTTTTTATAAGATTAGAATTTTCACCATACAGATAAAGGGCATTAATTGCCTTTACATAGTGGGCTTATATTGTTAAGTTGAATTTCTTTAGCCAATAATTTACCTGTATTATATATGCTAACATTTGTGGACCAGCCATTAATTGTCCGAACCAAGGCTTGCCGTAGTTTGATTCTCCACATATAAACTTTAATATTTTTGTTTTATCAATTATTGGCATAATAGGAGAGTTGTTGTTACTTATAATTTCTAAAACTCTTTCTTTTAGAATTTTTTCGTAAATAGGATTGTATGTTTTTGGATATGGGCTTTTCTTTCGGAATAAAATTTTTTCTGGTAATAATCCTTTCATACTATCTCTCAATAATCCTTTAACTATACCATTGTGATTTTTATATTCCCATGGAACATTCCATAAATACTCTATTATTCTATGGTCGGCATAAGGAACTCTAGCCTCTAAACCAGAATACATAGAAGCTCTATCCATTCTGTCTAATAAAGTTGTCATAAACCATTTTAAATTTAAAAATGTAATTTCATATCTTCTGCGTTCAGTTTCATCTTTATAGTCTATTTCAGGCATTTCTGAGAGAGAATCTTTATATCGAGCTTTAATATATTCATTTATGTTAAGGTTATCAATAAAATCGTCATCTAATAGTTCGAGTCTAGGCTGTGTATCTATAGACCAAGGAAAAGTATCACTATTCATTAAATCTTCTCTATAAAACCAAGGATAACCACCAAAAATTTCGTCGGCACATTCGCCGGTTAAGGCAACTTTATTGTGCTCTTTTACTAATTTACAAAAATATAGCATGGAAGCATCAACATCAGCCATACCAGGTAAGTCTTTTGCATCTACAGAGCAGTATAACATATCTGCTAATTCTTCATTTGAACATTCCAGATATGTGTGATTTAGATTATATTCCTTTAACATTATATCTACATATGGTCTATCTTGTTCAGGTTGGAATGAGTTGGATTTAAAGTATTTGTTATTATCTGTAAAATCAAAGGAAAAAGTGTTTAATGTCTTTCCTTGCTTTTGTAAGTGATTTGATGCTAAGGCTGTTACTATACAGGAGTCTACACCTCCTGAAAGGAACGAACATACAGGAACATCGGAAACCATTTGATATTCCACAGCTGATGTAATTAACTGATTGACATTTTGTACGGTTTCTTCGTAGTTATGGTTTGTTTTGAGGGTACTTAATTTCCAGTAAGCCTTTTCGGTGAAACCATTAATACTAAATTCACCATAATGACCGTACTTTATTTCGTAAATATTTTTAAAAACTCCAAATCCTTCAGTTCTAGCAGGACCGATACCAAATATCTCTCTAAAGGAATTTATGTTTATCTCTGGAGTTACATATGGGTGACAAAAAAGTGCTTTTATTTCTGATGCAAAAATTAATGTGTTGTTTTCTATAGTATAAAATAAAGGTTTTACGCCACTTCGGTCTCGGAATAAGTATAACTTGTTTTCACCACTATGCCAAATACAAAATGCAAAAATACCATTTAACTTTTCTACACATTTTTTACCATATTCAATAAAAGAATACAATATAATTTCTGTATCAGATGTACCGTCAAATACATAACCTTTCTTCTCTAGTTCTGCTTTTAGAGCCTCTGTATCATATATTTCACCATTGTAAACTATAGCGTACTCAACGTTGTTAATTGTTTTTATCATAGGCTGATTACCATTATATAAATCTCTTATTGAAAGTCTAGTATGGGATAACCCTATGTTCTTTTTTAAATATTCTCCAGTTTCATCTTTCCCTCTATGAGCTAAACTTTCTCTCATATCTACCAATACGTTATGCCATTTGTTATAATTTTTGTTGAAATCTGTATCAAAGCAACAAAAACCGCTTATTCCACACATATAAACAACTCCATATATATCATAGTAAGATTATATTCTAATCAAATAAAAGACTTGACAATAATTTTTTGTATGATATACTAGTTACTGATAAAGACTATGAAAACGAGAGTAGATATAGTGGTTTTAACAGAGAGTAGATGTCGTTGGCTGTGAGCATCTTTGAATAAAGCTATATTGAAGTTCACGTTTGAGTTTATCCTTTGAAATTAGTAGGAGGATACGGTTGAGGTCGTTATTTCCTCACTAAGTGCCTATTTTATAGGAATTTGGGTGGTACCGCGTTTTCACGTCCCTTTTTGGGGCGTTTTTTTATTGCCAAAACGGGTATTGTTTTTAGATTTAAAATCATAGAAAGGATATAAAACAATGAAAGAGAAACTTAATGAAATCAAAATTGCTGCATTGGAAAAATTAAATCAGGTTAGTGATTTGCAGGCTCTTGAAAGTTTAAGAGTAGAAATTTTGGGTAAAAAAGGTGAATTAACACAAATACTTAAGGGTATGGGTAGCCTTTCCAAAGAAGAACGTCCAGTTATAGGTCAGCTTGCTAATGAAGTTAGAAGTGAGATAGAAGCAAAATTAGAAACAGTAAAGACTGCTTTCGAAGAAAAAGCTCAGGAAGAAAAGCTTAAGGCAGAAACTATTGACGTTACAATGCCTGGTAATACTCATACACTTGGACATAGACATCCAATGACACAGGTTATTGATAATATCAAAAATATATTTATTGGTATGGGTTATGAAGTTGTTGAAGGTCCAGAAGTTGAAGATGCTTATCACAACTTTGAAGCATTGAATATTCCAAAAGACCATCCAGCAAGAGATGAACAGGATACATTCTATGTAAATGGTTTAGCAGAATTTTTACTTCGTACACAGACTTCTCCAGTTCAGATAAGAACAATGGAAAAGAGAGGATTACCAATCAGAATTATTGCTCCTGGTAGAGTTTATAGAGCAGATGAAGTTGATGCAACACATTCACCAATATTCCATCAGCTTGAAGGTCTTGTAATAGATAAGGGCATTACAATGGGTGACTTAAAGGGTGCACTTGCAGAATTTGCAAAGGGACTTTTTGGTGAAGATACTAAGGTTAGATTTAGACCTCATCATTTCCCATTTACTGAACCTAGTGCTGAAATGGATGCTTCTTGCTTTGCTTGTGGTGGCAAGGGCTGTAGAGTTTGTAAAGATAGTGGTTGGATTGAAGTTTTAGGTTGTGGTATGGTACATCCTGATGTTTTAAGAAGATGTGGTATTGACCCTAATGTTTATTCTGGTTTTGCATTTGGTATGGGTCTTGAAAGAGTTGCCATGCAGAAATACTCTATTAATGATTTAAGATTATTGTTTGAGAATGATGTAAGATTTTTAAAGCAGTTCTAAGGAGGAAAATAGATTATGGATTTACCAATGAGTTGGTTGAAGGAGTACGTTGACGTAACAGCACCTACTTCTCAGTATATTGAAGATATTACTATAGCTGGTCAGAAAGTTGAATCAGTTACAGAAATGGCTAAAGATATTACAGGTGTTATAACTGGTAAGGTTCTTGAAATAGAGAAACACCCTGATGCAGATAAGCTTGTAGTTACTAAAATTGATGTAGGTAACGGCGAACCATTACAGATTGTAACAGGTGCACCTAACTTAAAGGTTGGAGATATTGTTCCTGTAGCTATGATTGGTGCAACAGTATATCATGGAGCATCACTTGAAAAAATAAAGAAGGGTAAACTTAGAGGTATTGCTTCTGCAGGTATGCTTTGTTCTATAGAAGAGCTTGGCTTTACAAGAAATGATTATCCAGAAGCTCCTGAATACGGCATTTATGTTTTCCAGGAAGAAGTTCCTTTAGGAAAAGATGTTACAGAATTACTTCAGATGAAAGATGATGTTGTAGAATTTGAAATTACTAATAATAGACCAGATTGTTACAGCATTATGGGTTTAGCTAGAGAAAGTGCAGCGGCATATAGATTACCATTAAAATATCCTAAGATTGAAGTAAAAGAATTAGGCGAAGGTAATACTCAGGATATGATTGATGTTGAAATTCAGAATTCAGAACTTTGCCCAAGATATATCGCTAGAGTTGTAAAGAATGTAAAGGTTGAGCCTTCTCCATTATGGCTTCGTCATAGACTTACAGCAGCAGGTATTAGACCTATTAACAATATCGTAGATATTACAAATTATGTAATGCTTGAATTAGGTCAGCCAATGCATGCATTTGATATTGATACAATAGATGAAAGAAAGATAATTGTTAGAAATGCTAAGGAAGGCGAAAAGATAACAACTCTTGATGACCAGGAAAGAGAACTTGACCCTTCAATGCTTGTAATTTCAGATTGTAATAAGGCTGTTGCTATTGCCGGTGTAATGGGTGGACAAAATTCAAAGGTTAGTCCAAATGCTCATGCCATTTTATTTGAATCAGCAAATTTCAAGGGCTCAAGTGTAAGAATCACAGCTAAAAAGGTTGGATTAAGAACAGATGCTTCAGCAAAATATGAAAAGAATCTTGACCCTAATTTAGCATTAGACGCAGTAAATAGAGCAGTTCAGTTGGTTGAAATGCTTGGCTGTGGTGAAGTTTGCAAGGGTATGGTTGATTGCTATCCAAACAAGAGAGAGTCTTGGACTGTTGAATATTCAGCAGAAAGTATTAACAAGCTTTTAGGTACAAAACTTACTGACCAGGAAATGATTGACATCTTTAAGTTAATTGAAGTTGAGGCTGATGGCAAGGTAGCTCATATACCTACATTTAGAACTGACTTGATTTCAGAAGCTGATTTAGCAGAAGAAATTGCTAGATTTTATGGATATGACAATATCGAAACAACTCTTGCTGCCGGTACTCCAACAGTAGGTAAGAAATCTTTTGAACAGAATGTAGAAGATAAGATTATTGATACTATGGTAAGCATGGGTCTTTGCGAAGCAAAGTGCTTCTCATTTGAAAGTCCAAAGGTATTTGATAAGCTTAATATTCCAAGTGATAGTGAATTAAGAAATACTGTAACAATTTCAAATCCATTAGGTGAAGATTTCAGCATTATGAGAACTGTTACATTAAATGGTATTTTAACTTCTCTTTCTACAAACTACAATAGAAGAAACGAAGATGCATTCTTGTTTGAAATAGGAAAGGTTTATATTCCTAATTCATTACCTCTTGCAGAATTACCAGATGAATTACCTAAACTTACTATAGGCATGTATGGTAAGGATGTTGATTTCTATACAATAAAGGGTGCTGTTCAGGAAGTATTTGAAGTTCTTGGCTTTGGTGACAAGGTTGTATACACTCCAGAAAGTGATATTCCATTTATGCACCCAGGTAGATTAGCAAATATTGCTGTTGGTGACAAGAAGTTAGGTTATGTTGGACAGGTTCATCCTAGTGTTGCAAAGAATTATAGCATTGGAACTCCGGCTTATGTTGCTGTAATTGATATTAATACTGTAATTGAGAATGCTACGTTTGATAGACAGTTTAAAGAATTACCAAAATTCCCGGCTGTACAGAGAGATATAGCAATGCTTGTTAAGGATGATGTAATTGTAAAAGATATCGAAGATATTATTAAAGCTAAGGGTGGAAAACTTCTTGAAAGTATTCAGCTTTTCGATGTATACAAAGGAAAGCAGATTAAGGAAGGTTATAAGTCAGTTGCTTATAATATTTCATTTAGAGCTAAAGATAAAACTCTTACTGATGACGAAGTTAATTCTCCAATGAAGAAGATAGTTGCAGAATTGAGAGATAAATTAGAAGCAGAATTAAGAGATAAATAATAGATGTTATAAACGGTTGTCATTATGATGGCAACCGTTTTGCAATTTCTTCACTTTAAAAATTCAAAATCATTGACGAGTTAGTTTAATTATGTTAAAATTTTTATAGAAATAAACATTATTTTTGAGAAAGGTGTTATATATGAATGAAACAAATGATTTGCTTTCTATGTTGCATAATAAAATGCCTGAACTTAGCAAAGGGCAGAAAAGAATAGCAAATTTTCTCATAGAACATTACGATAAAGCAGTATATTTAACAGCATCTAAACTTGGAGAAATTGCAGGAGTAAGTGAGTCTACAGTCGTAAGATTTGCAATAGAATTGGGTTATGATGGTTATCCTAAATTACAAAGAGCAGTAGAAGAATTAGTTAAAAATAAGCTTACAGCCTCTCAACGTATGGAAGTTTCATACGATAGAATGCAAAAAGAGGATAAGCATATTTTAAAGGCTATTCTTGAAGGTGACGAGGATAGAATACACAGTACATTAAATGATATTGATACAGATGAATTTGATAAGGCTATAGAATATATCCTTAAAGCGAAAAGAATTTATATAGTTGGTGGTCGTAGTGCATCAGCTTTATCAAATTTTCTTTCTTTTTACTTAAATCTTATGCTTGATAATGTTATAAATGCGTCTTCTAGCACAACAACAGAAACATTTGAACAGATATTTAGAATAGAAGAAGGAGATGTGTTAATAGGTATAAGTTTCCCTAGATATTCTAATAAGACGGTTAAAGCTATGGAATATGCTTATAATCAGGGGGCTAAAACTATTGCTATTACAGACGGTAAGTTTTCTCCTATGGTAAAAAGTGCAACTGTAGGGTTGATAGCTAGAAGTGATATGGTAAGTTTTGTAGACTCTTTGGTTGCACCATTAAGTTTAATTAATGCTATACTTGTAAGTATTAGTATGAATAGGAAAGATAAAATTGTAGATAGCCTTGATAAGCTTGAAAGAATGTGGGGAGAATATCAAGTTTATTCGTCAACAAACTTGAAGAAATATCTCTAGGGAGTGTATTTATGAGAAATATAGTAGTTATTGGTGGAGGACCGGCAGGTATGATGGCTGCTGGTACGGCTGCACAAAATGGCAATAAAGTTACGATTGTAGAAAAAAATGAAAGATTTGGAAAAAAATTATTCATTACGGGGAAAGGAAGATGTAATGTAACAAATGCTTCTGACCCTGAAAACTTAATAGCTAATACGCCAGGCAATCCATATTTTTTGTATAGTGCATTCTATACTTTTACAAGTGATAGTACAATAAGTTTTTTTGAAAATCTTGGAGTTCCCATAAAAGTTGAAAGAGGCAATAGAGCTTTTCCAAAGTCTGACAAGTCTGGAGATATAGTTAGGGCTATGGAAAGATTTTTAAAAAATAATGGAGTAAATATAAAGCTTAATACAACAGTTAAAAATATTAAAGTTGTAGACGGGGTTGTAAAAGGTGTTGAAACAAGTCAAGGATTTATTGAGTGTGATAGTGTGGTTGTAGCTACAGGAGGACTTTCTTATCCAATGACTGGTTCTACAGGTGATGGCTTTAAGTTTGCAAAAAAGTGTGGGCATAAGGTGACTTCTTTATATCCATCTTTAGTTCCTTTAAAGGTTAAGGAAAAATGGGTGAGTGAATTAATGGGACTTAGTCTTAAAAATATAGAAGTTTCTGTTAAGGTAGATAACAAAGAAGTTTATTCGGGCTTTGGAGAAATGTTGTTTACACACTATGGTGTTAGTGGTCCGTTAATTTTGTCTGCTAGCCGTTTTGTAAATAATATGGTCAACAAAAAGCCAAAGTTATATATAGATTTAAAGCCGGCAATGTCTGAAAAGGAATTAGATAATAGAATTTTAAGAGATTTCACTAAATATGCAAACAAAGATTTTAAAAATGCTTTAGATGACTTACTTCCTCAGAAATTAATACCTGTTATAATAAAATTATCAGGAATTGATGAAACCAAAAAGGTAAATAGTATTACAAAAGAGGAAAGAGCGAAACTTTTAAAAAATATAAAATCTCTTACACTTACAATAATTGATACTACAGGATATAATGAAGCTGTAGTTACAATGGGTGGTGTTGACGTAGATGAAATTGACCCATCTACTATGGAATCTAAAATTGTCAAAGGATTATTTTTTGCTGGTGAAATAATAGATGTAGATAGTTTTACTGGTGGATTTAATTTACAGATAGCTTTTTCAACTGGCTATCTTGCAGGAATAAATTGTTAGGAGGAAATTAAAAAATGGTTTGTTGTATTAGAGGTGCCATTACAATAAATGAAAATACAAAAGAAGATGTATATTCAAATACTGAAGAAATGTTAAAGTCTATTATTGACGAAAATAAGTTGGATATTAGTCAGATTATATCTATAGTTTTTACAGCAACTAGAGATATAGATTCAGCATATCCAGCAGTTGTTGCAAGAAAATTAGGAATAGTTGATGCATCATTAATGTGTGTTCAGGAAATGTATGTAGAAAATAGCTTGAAAATGTGTATACGAGCTATGGTTATGGTAGAAACAGATAAAAAACAAAATGAAATGAAAAATGTTTACTTAAAGGGTGCTACTGTGCTTAGACCAGACTTAGTGAACAAAAGATAGTTATGGAGGAAATAGTAATGAATGAGAAGAATCCGTCTATAGCTATTGATGGACCAGCTGGTTCTGGCAAAAGTACTGTTGCAAGACTAGTTGCAAAAAAACTTGGTTTTGTTTATGTTGATACTGGTGCTATGTATAGAACAGTTGGACTATATTGTGCAGAAAATTCTATAGATTTAGAAAATATGGATGAAGTAAAAAAAGCTTTACAAAAAGTCAATATAGAGTTAAAATATGATGAAGGTGTACAACATATTTATCTCAATGGTGAAGATGTATCATCTGCGATTAGGGTACAAAGAATTGCAGAATATGCTTCAAAAGTTGCTGCTATAGGTGTTGTGCGAGAAAAACTAGTAGAAATGCAACGAAACATAGCCGAAAATGGTAATGTTGTTATGGATGGTAGAGATATTGGTACAAATGTTATACCGAATGCAAAGGCTAAAATTTATTTAGATGCTAGTGTTGACGTAAGAACAGAAAGAAGATGCCATGAATTAGAGGAAAAAGGTGTTTCTTTTGATAAAAATATAATAAGAGAAGAAATTATTGAGAGAGATAATTTTGATAAGAATAGAAAAATAAATCCACTTACCATTGCAGAGGATGCAACAATAATTGATACTTCATATATGACAATAGAGGAAGTGGAAAATAAAATAACAAAGCTATTTATGGGCGAGGTGGAATAAGTGAATGTAATAGTTGCAAAAACAGCTGGTTTCTGCTTTGGGGTAAAAAGGGCTGTTGACTTCGCATATAGTAAAGCTGGTCAAAAGAATATATACACTTATGGACCAATAATCCATAACAAGGAAGTAACAAAAGATTTAGAGAAAAAAGGTATAAAAATAATTGATAACTTAGAAGATGGTAAAAATGGAGAAATTATTATACGTTCCCATGGTGTACCACCTTCTGTCTATGATACTTTGGACAAAGAAAATATCAAATATACAGATTGTACCTGTCCTTTTGTAAAAAAAATACACAACATTGTCAGAAAAAGTTATATTGAAGAAAATAAGTCTATTATAATAGTTGGTAGTGGAGAACATCCAGAAGTTGTAGGAATTAATGGTGAATGTAATAATACAGCTATAATTGTGGATTCAGTTGAAACTGCCGAAAAATTAGAACTAGATAAGAATGTTGAATATGCTTTGGTTGTACAAACTACATTCCAAATAGATGTATATAATAAAATTATTTTGACATTATCACAAAAAAGTGATAATATCAAAGTGAATAATACTATTTGCTCTGCCACAAGTGATAGGCAGAAGGAAGCTGTTGAAATTGCCAGTAAAGTTGACATAATGATTGTGTTAGGTGATAAGAATAGCTCAAATACAAGAAAACTTTATGAAATTAGTAAAAAAATATGCGAAAATGTATATTTTTGTGAAACAATTTCAGATTTAAGGTTGAAAAACTTAAAAAATGATGTTACAATAGGTGTAACTGCCGGTGCGTCTACACCACCGGAAATAATAAAGGAGGCTGTAAGTGCTATGAGTGAAATGGAAAACAAATCTTTTGAGGAGATGCTTAATGAAAGCTTAGTTCAGTTACGTTCTGGAGAAGTTGTAAAGGGTAAAGTCCTCAGCATTAACGAAGATAATGGAGAGGTTGCTGTTGATTTAAAATATAAGTCAGATGGTATTATTCCTAGATCTGAATTTTCAGATGATGATAGTGTAAATCCTGCAGATGTTGTTAAAGTAGGTGACGAAATCGAAGTATACGTTGTAAGAGTAAACGATGGTGACGGTAATGTACTTCTTTCTAAGAAGAAGGTAGATGCTGACAAGAACTTCATTGCTATTGAAGAAGCTTATAACGAACACAAGACAGTAAACGGTAAGATTACAGATGTTGTTAAGGGTGGTCTTATTGCAAATGTTGATGGTGTTAGAGTATTCGTTCCTTCATCTCAGATTTCTAACAGATACGTTGAAGATTTATCTTCTTTCGTAGGTAATAGCTATGATTTTGAAATTCTTGAATTTGATAAGTCAAGAGCAAGAACTAGAATCGTTGCTGGTAGAAAGGCTTTAGCTCAGAAAGAAATCGATGAAAAGAGAGCTAAGGTATTTGAAGCAATCAATGTTGGCGATAGAATCGAAGGTACAGTAAGTCGTATTGTAGAATTCGGTGCTTTCGTTGATTTAGGCGGTGTTGACGGTCTTATCCATATTTCAGAAATGAGCTGGGGTAGAGTTAAGAAGGTTACAGACGTATTAAAGGTTGGCGACAAGGTTACAGTTACTGTACTTGATGTTAATCCAGAAAAGGGTAAGATTTCTTTATCTCTTAAGGACCTTAATGCAGACCCTTGGAACACAGCTGCAGAAAAGTATGCTGTAGGTAATGTTGTAACTGGTAAGGTAGTAAGAATGGTTCCTTTTGGTGCTTTCGTTGAACTTGAAGAAGGTGTTGACGGTCTTGTTCACATTTCTCAGATTGCATACAAGCATGTTGAAAAGCCAGAAGATGAATTAACTGTTGGTCAGGAAATTCAGGCTAAGGTAACAGAACTTGACCTTGATAACAAGAAGATTAGCTTAAGCATTAAGGAAACTCTTGAAAAGCCAAGCAAGTCAGAAGAAACTGAAAACGATGCTGAATAATATATCGGGAGTGATATAATAATGAAATTTAAAAAATTATTTGCTTTAGCTGTTGCAGGTATCATGACAATGTCTTTTACAGCATGTGGTAATAATAGCCAGTCTGCTGACAGTGATACTTTTAAGATTGGTGGTATTGGACCTTTAACAGGTGATGCTGCTAATTATGGTAACTCTGTAAAGAACGGTTGTCAGGTTGCTGTTGATGAAATAAATGCAGCTGGTGGTGCAAACGGTAAAAAGTTAGAACTTCTTTTTGAAGACGATGTAAATGATGCTGAAAAGTCAGTTAATGCTTACAATACTCTTATGGACCAGGGTGTTCAGGCTATTGTTGGTTCTGTAACAAGTAGTCCATGTATTGCTGTTGCTGCTGAAAGTGCAAATGATGGCATTCTTCAGATTACTCCAAGTGGCTCAGCAAAAGAATGTACAGCTGGTTCTAATGCATTTAGAATTTGCTTTACTGACCCACTTCAGGGTGAAGTAATGGCTAAGTACATTAAAGACAAGGGTATCAATAAAATTGCTATGATTTATGATGTATCTAATGATTATAGCAAGGGTATTCACGATTCTTTTGCTGCTAAATTTACTGAATTAGGCGGTCAGTTAGTTGATGACGAGTCTTTCTCAAAGGGAGATATTGACTTTAAGACTCAGCTTACAAAGGTTAAGACTTCAGGTGCTGAAGCATTATTCCTTCCAATTTACTATACTGAAGTAGGTTATATTAGCCAGCAGGCAGCTACATTGGGCTTAAATATCCCATATTATGGCTGTGACGGTTGGGATGGTATCATTAAGCAGTTAAATGGTGATACAAAGAATATTGAAGGTGCGACTTATCTTACACCGTTTGTAGCTACAGACACTTCTGAAAAGGTTCAAGCTTTTGTAAATACTTATAAAGAAAAGTACAACGCAGAACCTGACCAGTTTGCTGCTGATGGTTATGATGCGGTATATGCTATTAAGGCGGCTATTGAAAAGGCAGGCGATGATACTTCAAATGAAGCATTAGTATCTGCTATGACCCAGATTTCTGTTAATGGACTTACAGGTGATATGACATTTGATGAAAATGGTGAACCTAATAAGTCTGCTAAGGTAGTAGTAATCAAAGATGGTCAGTATGTTGCACAGAATTAATTGTTAGTTAATTTATGTAAAGCATTGCCACATATAAGTGACAATGCTTTACTTGTTTTTAAAAGAAAAATTAATCACAGGAGGTAAGCATATGGAATTTATTCAACAGTTTATAAACGGGTTGAATTTAGGTAGTATATATGCTCTTATGGCACTTGGTTATACAATGGTATATGGTATAGCAAAGATGCTTAATTTTGCCCATGGTGATATTATTATGGTGGGAGCGTATACTATTTCTGTTGGTGCTACAATGTTTGGACTTAGTCCTATTGCATCTGTTCTTTTAAGTATGGTTGTTTGTACTATTTTAGGTGTAGTAATCGAAAAGATTGCGTATAAGCCTTTAAGATTAGCATCACCTTTGACAGTTCTTATTACAGCAATAGGTGTAAGTTACTTCTTACAGAGTACAGCTCTTTTAATTTTTGGCTCTGAACAGAGAAGAGTAGCATCTGTTATTACTGTAAAAGGATTTAATTTAGGTCCTATTGAATTAACAGGAGAATCTGTTGTTACTTTGGGAGCAACAACTCTTATAATGATTGGCCTTGCTCTTTTTATAAACTTTACAAAGACAGGTAAGGCAATGCTAGCTGTTTCAGAAGATAGAGGGGCAGCAGAGCTTATGGGTATTAATGTAAATAAAACTATATCAATAACATTTGCTGTAGGTTCAATGCTTGCTGCAGTTGCAGGTGCATTGTTTGTATCTTCATATGGATTTGTTGGTCCATATACAGGTGCTTTACCAGGTATAAAAGCCTTCGTTGCTGCTGTATTAGGTGGTATCGGAAGTATACCAGGAGCAATGCTTGGTGGCATTTTACTTGGTATTATTGAAAGTTTTTCAAAAGCTTATATTTCTACACAGCTTTCAGATGCAATAGTTTTTGGTGTCTTGATAGTAGTGCTTTTAGTAAAGCCGTCAGGTTTACTTGGTAAACAGAAAACAACAAAGGTATAAGGGTGGTTGACTATGAAAAATAAAAAGAATATAGTTTTAGCACTAATTGCTGTAATTATTTATGTTGTTATTTTTTCTTTAGCTCAGTTTGGAGTTTTATCAAGACATACACAGAGTTTATTAGTGCCAATTGGAGTAAATATAATTTTAGCTGTTTCGCTTAATCTTACAGTTGGTTTCCTTGGAGAACTTACATTGGGTCATGCAGGTTTTATGTCTGTAGGTGCATATGCAGGTTGTCTTTTCACAATTTATTGTAATTTACCAGTATGGATAGAGTTTCCTTTAGCTTTAATTATTGGTGGTTTAGTAGCAGCCATATTTGGTGTTATAATAGGTATACCTGCTTTAAGATTGAATGGTGACTATTTGGCAATAGTTACACTTGCTTTTGGTGAAATTATTCGTTCAGTGTTAAACAATGTTAAATTTACTGGTGGTGCTGGTGGTTTAAAAGGAATAGACAAAACAAGTAATTTTACTATTGCGTATATTTTAGTTATTCTTACATTAATAGTTATAACTAACGTTGTTCGTTCAAGACATGGTAGAGCTATTATGGCTATTAGAGATAATATTATTGCAGCTCAGTCTGTAGGTATTAATATTGTATATTATAAACTTGTTGCATTTGTTGGTGCTGCATTTTTCGCTGGTGTTGCAGGTGTTCTTTATGGACATAATCTTGGTATTTTAAAGCCATCTACTTTTGATTTTAATAAATCAATAGAAATACTTGTAATAGTTGTACTTGGTGGTATGGGTAATATTACAGGTAGTGTTATTGCAGCAATTATAATTACACTTCTTCCTGAAGTTTTAAGAGATTTAGCTGATTATAGAATGCTTATATATTCAATAGCACTTATTGTAATGATGTTATTTAGCTCTAATCCAACACTTGTTGAGTTTAGAAAAAAGATTTTTAAAACAAAGAAAGGGGGTAATAAATAATGGCTTTATTAGAAGTTAAAAATTTAGGTATTTCATTTGGTGGACTTAGGGCTGTTGATAATTTTAGTCTTAAAATTGAAAAAGGTCAGCTTTATGGACTTATTGGACCAAATGGTGCAGGTAAAACCACTATTTTCAACCTCCTTACGGGTGTTTATAAACCAACAGATGGTTCTTTTATGTTTGATGGTGAAGAACTTGCTGGAAAATCTGCTATTGATATAAATAAAAAAGGTATTGCAAGAACTTTCCAAAATATCAGACTTTTTGGAAATATGTCAGTTTTGGATAATGTAAAAGTTGGCTTACATAACAGTGAATCAACAAGTTTATTTGATAGTATTTTTAGAACTCCAAAATATCGCAAGGAAGAAAAGATTGTTACAGAAAAAGCTCTTGAGTTGCTTGATGTATTTGGATTAAAGGAAGAAGCAAATTTTAAAGCTTCAAACTTACCATATGGTAAACAGAGAAAACTTGAAATTGCTAGAGCATTAGGTACAAATCCTAAGCTCTTGTTATTAGATGAACCTGCTGCTGGTATGAATCCAGCAGAAACTGCTGAACTTATGGAAACTATAGCTTTAGTAAGAAATAAGTTTGGAATTTCAATTCTTTTGATTGAACATGATATGTCACTTGTAATGGGTATATGTGAAAGACTTGTAGTATTGGAATATGGTCGTGTAATTGCTGACGGCTTGCCTGATGAAGTCGTTCATAATCCTAGAGTTGTTTCAGCATATTTAGGTGAATAGGGAGGATTGCATTATGATGTTAAAAGTTGAAAATTTAAATGTATATTATGGCTCTATTCATGCTATAAAAGATTTATCATTTGAAGTAAATGAAGGGGAAATAGTTTCACTTATAGGTGCTAATGGTGCTGGTAAAACTACAACACTTCATAGTATACAGGGGCTTTTAAAAGCCGCTAGTGGTAATGTTACATTTATGGATAAAAATATAAATGGACTTAGTGCTGATAAAGTTGTAAGACTTGGCTTGGGTCAGGTACCTGAAGGTAGACGAGTTTTTCAGGAATTAACAGTTGAAGAAAATCTTAGACTTGGGGCATTCAGTGTAAAAGATAAGCAATTTATTGCTGACGAATATGCAAGAGTTATGGAGCTGTTTCCTAGATTAAAGGAAAGAAGAAAACAACAGGCAGGAACACTTTCAGGTGGCGAACAGCAGATGCTTGCAATGGGTCGAGCATTAATGGGAAAACCTAAAATGCTTTTAATGGATGAACCATCAATGGGTTTAGCTCCTATTTTAGTAAAAGATATTTTTTCTATTATTAAGGAATGTAATAAAGATGGTGTTACAATTCTTTTAGTAGAACAGAATGCCAATATGGCACTTTCTATATCAGATAGAGCATATGTTCTTGAAACTGGTTCCATTGTTATGAGTGGAGATGCAAAAGAATTAATGGGTAATGATGATATTAGAAAAGCTTACTTAGGCGGCTGATAATAAAAAATAAGTGCATTGGAAAAGTCCAATAGCACTTATTTTTTTATTTACTCATATTTTCTATATTAATTTTTAATGCTCTATATACTTTTGATATAGGTAAGCCGACAATGGTATAATAATCACCGTCTATTTTGTCAATTAATAATGCACCTATTCCTTGTATACCGTAACTACCGGCTTTATCCATAGGTTCTCCTGTTTTTACATATTCCTTTATTTCTTTATCAGTCAGTTCTCTAAAATATACGTTGGCACAATCTGCAAATGTATCAATTCTAAATTTTCCGTTAATAAAATAAGTCATTGTTACACCAGTATATACTTGGTGTATGTGACCAGAAAGTCTTTTTAGTGTATTGTAGGCATCATTTTCATCTTTTGGCTTACCTAATATTTCGTCTTCGTAAACAACAATAGTATCAGCAGAAATAACGACGGTGTCTTTCTCTGGAAGCACTTCAGAGAAAACAGCTTCACATTTTCTAGCTGCAAGTTCCATTACTACTTGTTCAGGTGTTAAATTGTCGGCAAAATCCTCTTTTACTTTGCTTGTTTTAACAGTGAAGTCTATGCCTACTTGTTTTAAAATGTCAGAACGTCTAGGTGAGCCTGATGCTAAAATTATATCTACCATAAATTATCTCCTTATAAATTTAAATATTATTGATGCAATAACCATACCTATTATTCCAGCTATTGTGAAACTAATATGTAAGGCAAATTGAAGATAAATAAATCCTAGATCCAAAACGAATGGCTGAGTTAATCCTATGGTTTTACCATAATTCAGCCAATCTAACCAAGGGACAATAACAGCAATAGAACCTAAATAGCTTCCAATTATTAATCCAGACATTAACATCAACAAAAAAATAATATTATCTTTTTTCATTATTTTCTCCTTTTTATAATACTAACATATATATTATAACAATTAAAAAATTTTTTCAAGTTAAATATTGTTCTATTAACTCATTCCACCATCTATAGATAATATTTGACCATTTATGTAATTACTGTCATCAGATGCTAAATATAGTGCCAGTTTGGCAACTTCTTCAGTTGTTCCAAAACGACCTGCTGGAATTTCATTTTCTAAATCTTCTCTTTCTTCTTCAGATAGAAAATTATTCATTTCAGTATCGATTGCGCCACAAGAAATAGCGTTTACCTTTATGCCTGAAATGGCTAATTCTTTTCCTAAAGCTTTTGTAAATGAGTTTATAGCACCTTTAGTTGCAGAATAAACAGCCTCACAGGATGCACCAAGTTGTCCCCACATTGAAGAAATGTTAATGATAGTACCACTATGATTTGAAACCATGTATTGTAGCACAGAGTGAGTACAATTTAATACGGTATTCAAATTATTGTTTATTACATTTTGCCATTGGCTTGGTTCCATGGTATTAAAAAGGCCTATGTATGATATACCGGCATTGTTTACTAAAACATCTATTTTCCCGTATTTTTCTATAATTGAGTCAACAGCTTTTTTAGCTTCGGTATAATTGGATACATCACATTGTATTGTCATTACATCAGTATAACTTTCTAATTCTTTAGCAGTTTCCATCATTCTATTTACAGAATTTTTACAGTTTAAAATAACAATATAACCTTTTTTGGCAAATTCAGTGGCAATACCTTTACCGATACCTTTGGCTGAGCCAGTAATAAATACAACTTTACGATTCATAACATCACCAATCCCTTGATTTTTTATCTTATTAATGTTATCATAGCCTATTGTAAAACAATATTCAAGAGGAAAGGAGAAAAAATATAATGTTTAGTTTGTTTAAAGACCGTATATTTTTAAGAAATTTGGGCTGGCTAGCAATCCCAATAATAATTAATGAAATGCTGAATTCTCTTATCAATATGATGGATACATTTATGACAGGCAAATTAGGGGCGGCAAGTGTAACAGCAATAGGATTAGGAAATCAAGTATTCTTCCTTTTTTCATTGATTATATTTGGCATTTGTAGTGGTGCTTCAATTTTTATGGGTCAGTATTGGGGAAATAATGATATAAAAAGTGTTCATAAGGTTATGGGTATAGCATATCTTATGGTAATACTTGATTCTGCAATATTTTTTGTTGGAGCTTTGTTTTTCCCAGAAATTATAATGGGCATTTATTCAAAAGACCCTGAAGTAATAAGATTAGGTGCAGGTTATTTAAGAGTTGTAGGGTTTAGTTATGTACTTACAGGATTAATAGTTGTCAATAATGCTGCATTAAAGGCAACAAGATGTGCAATGCAGCCTATGATAACTACTTTTATTTCGTTAATAGTAAATATAATATGCAATAGTATTTTTATTTTTGTAATGAAGATGGGGGTAGTTGGTGCTGCATTTGGTACACTTTGTGCCAGAACTATTGAATTAATTACACAAATTGTAATTATAAAAGCAAGAAACAATGCTGTATTAACAGATTTTGGAGATTATTTTAAATTAGATAAAGCTTTTTTAAAGAATTATTTTATAATTACAACACCCGTTTTATTAAATGAGTTTATGTGGGCTTTAGGGACAACAGTATACAATATTGCTTATAAATATGCTGGAACTATTTCTCAAGCTGCTGTACAGGTGGCAAATGTAGTGCAAAATCTTTTTGTAGTTTTTGGTATGGGCGTTGGAGCATCTTGTGGTATTCTTATAAGTAATGCTCTTGGAGCAAGGGATAAGGATAAAGCTATAGACTATGCAAAAAAATGTACGTATTTAGCTATATTGTGTTCAGTATTTTTAGGAGCTGTATTATTTACAATTTCACCATTTGTTGTAAATCTGTTTGATATAGAAAATGAAGGTAAACATTATGCAGAATTGATGTTGTGGGTAGTTTCTATTGGCATGCTATTTAAAACAATAAACTATATTAACATTGTAGGTATATTAAGAAATGGTGGAGATACTATTTTTTGCTTTATATGTGATACAGCTAGTGTTTGGCTAGTAGGTGTACCAATGGCATTTTTGGGAGCAAAGTATTTAGGACTTCCTATTTATGTTGTTTATGCTATGGTATATTCAGAAGAAGTTTTTAAAACTATTGTAAGTCAAACAAGAGTAATTAGGAAAACTTGGTTAAAAACAGTTATATAGCAAAAGTTTTAAGTCATATATTAATAATACGAGGTGATATAATGAAAAATAAGGACTTTTTAAAGGGACTTATATATGGAGTAATATTTACATTGATAGTCTCACTTGTATTAAATACGGGATGTATCTTATTTAGAAGATTTGTAACTAAAGAAATTAATTATGAAGCAAAAGCTAAAAGTATTTATAAATTGATGAAAAACCAATATGTAGGGGATATTGATAAAGATAAAATGTTTGAGGGAATATATATGGGTATGCTGTATGATACAACAGACAAGTATTCTCGATACATATCTAAAAAGGAATTTGAATCATATAAAATATCTACAACCGGAAATTATGTTGGAATAGGTGCTGTATGTAGTGTCCATGAGGATAATACTATGTATATTAAAGCTATATATAAAGGCTCTGGAGCTGATGAGGCAGGATTAAAAGAAGGAGATGAAATATTAAAGATAGATAATACATCAGTTGGATATGAAAATTATTCAGAGGCGATTGAACTAATAAGGGGAAAAGAAAATACTCAAGTTAATTTAACTATTTATTCACCTACTACAAGAGAAACTAAAGATGTTAAAGTTACTAGAAAAAGTATTTCAGTCCCTACAGTAGCTCATACAGTATTAAAAGGTGATATTGGATATATAAAGATAAGTGGTTTTGAAGAAGTTACTTATGAACAGTATGCTAATGCCTACAATGATTTAAAAAAACAGGGGATTAAATCATTAATAATTGACTTAAGAGATAATCCTGGTGGATTAGTGGATTCAGTAGCAAAGGTTGCAGATGATATTATACCTAAGGGTATTATTACTTATACAGAGGATAAAAAGGGAAAAAAGGAATACATATATTCAAAAGATGGCGAATTAGACATACCTTTAGTTGTTCTGGTTAATGGTGGAAGTGCATCTGCATCAGAACTTTTGTCAGGGGCTATACAAGATACAGGCAAGGGGACAATTGTAGGGGAAAATACTTATGGTAAAGGTGTGGTTCAAACAACATATTCTATGAACGATGGCAGTGCTGTAAAAATTACAACAGCTAAATATTATACACCTAAAGGAGTGTGTATAGACGGCATAGGAATAAAACCAGATGTTGTTGTAAAATCTGATAAAGATTATGAACCAGTAATAATAACAAGTGATAAAATAAGTTGTGATGAGAAAAACGACAAACAATTAGCAAAAGGTATTGAAATATTAAAAAATAAATAACCGATAGATGCATTAAACCTCCAAAATCTTGTATACTAAGATTATGGGGGTTTTTGTGTGTTGAGAAAAATCATAGAATTTATATATAGGTTTTTTGAACTAAAAGAGTATAATACTACTATAAAAACAGAGTTTTTAGCTGCAATAACCAATTATTTTACATTTTTGTATTTAATTACACTTGTACCAGAGATTATTATGGATATTTTCCCAGAAGTTATAGATAAAGAAGGAAAATTTATAAATGATGTAATTGTATATAATGGAATATCAGCAGGACAAATGTTAATATCACTTACAATAGCAGCTTTAATAGCCTCAGGAATAGCCTCTATAGCTGTTGGTATTATTACAAATACACCTCTTATACAAGGACCTAGTTTGACTATTGCAACATTTATATCATATACAGTTTGTAAAAATTTTGGGTATAGTTATTCTCAAGCATTATTTATAGTTTTTATATCAGGAGTAGTTTTTTTCTTATTATCTATGACAGGTCTTGAAAAAAGACTTCATGACATTATTCCTGATAATATAAAATATGCAGTTACTGGTGGAATAGGTATGTATATAGTTCTTCAAGGATTAATTAAAAGCTATATTTTTGAAAAAAGTGGTAATGGCTTTTTATTTATGAATTTGCTGAATTTTAATGATACTCATAATAAGACAGCAATTTTAACTGTTTGTGGGATTATTCTTATAATTATTCTTATTAATAAACATGTTCATGGGGCTATATTTATAGGGAAATTAGTATGTATTTTAGTTGCTGTACCTTTGGGGATGACAGGACATATATATGCAAATGAAGTACTTATTTCTCCTTTTGTTTTTTCAATAAATATGAATGGACTTATTGACAATACAAGTACAAAATCTATAGTGGTATCATTATTTAATATTGTAATGATAGTTTTCGTAATTTGTATAATTGATATATTTGAAACAATTTCAACTACTATAGCTATGAAAAACTTTATTTGGTTAAAACCTAAAGAATGTGAAAATGTAATAGATAAAGAAATGCCTAAAATTTTAGAAGTAGATTCAGCTACTACATCTTTAGGAGCTTTGATAGGTATGACAACAGTTTCTACTTATGTGGAGTCAAATACAGGAGTTGTAGAGGGAGCTAGAACAGGATTGACGGCAATAATAACTGGATTACTATTTATTGTTACGGTTCCGTTTACAGCGTTTACTACGGCAGTTCCATCAGCAGCAACTGCTACAACTCTTATAATGGCTGGAGTAATGATAACAGGCATACTAAAACAAATAAACTTTGAAGATGTTTCAGAGGCTTTACCAGCTGTATTAACAGTTTTATCTATAGTTGTTTTAAATAAAATTATAGTTGGGATTGCGATAGGGATAATAAGCTATGTGCTGTGTAATGTATTTTTATTTAAAAAGAAAATTGATATATATTTAGTTGTTATGTCACTATTTATGATAATTATGCTTATTTTTACGACAATATAATGGTATAAATTTACTAATGTAAAAATATAATTATACTAGAGGTGATAACAATGGATAAAAAATATTATTCGTCCAGACACAGTAGATTAAATAGAAACTATAGAAAAAGAATAAGTGATAAATCTACAAAAGGTACGTTTTTACTTAGAATAAATATATGTTTAGGAATTGCAATAATTGTGGTAGGGTGTTTCGAAATTAAATCAGATGTTTCAAATAGCATTACTGATTTTGTAAAAAATAGTTTAAGTAAAAATATAGATTATACAGATATAAATCATAGTATTGAAAATGTGAAAACGTTCATTTATGGAGATAATAGTATAAAAACATTTGTTTTTAGTGGAAATGAAGTTGTATTGGATGATAATATAATAAATGAGATAAATCAAAATAAGGATTTGTACTACATTAATAATTCAAAAGCTACAGAACCCTAAAGAAGAATGGATAAATCCTTTAAATGGGGTTATAACTTCAAATTTTGGAGATAGAGATAATCCAACAAGTTCTGGAAATCAGTATCATAAGGGCATAGATATAGGAGTGCCTTTAAATACAAAAGTAATGGCTGTAAAAAGTGGAAAAATTACGGATGTAGGATATTCCAATAGCTATGGGTATTATGTTAAATATAAAACATATGACAAATATGATATATTGTGTGCTCACTTAGATTCAGTTACGGTAAAAAAAGGGGATAATGTTATTCAAGGAGATGTTGTTGCATATTCTGGCAATACAGGAGATTCTACAGGTCCACACTTGCATTATGAGATAAAATTAGGAGACGAATATATTAACCCAGTAAATTATTATAAAATAATTAATTGATATATATTAATAAAAATTTATATAAAATTAAAGGTTTAGAAAAGTTGCTATTAATGTAAGTTAGTAGTTTTTTCTGAACCTTTTTCTTTTTATAATAACAATATTATTACAAAAAGAAAAAATATATTGTTTAAAGGTTGCAATTTATGGCTTAGACTATAAATTAGTTGATATTCTTGAAGATAACAGTTATAATTATATGGATATAAAATACGGAGGAAAAATATGATTGACGAAATTTTATTGCAAGTTGAAAAACCAGCTAGATATATTGGAAATGAAGTAAATATGGTTGTAAAAAATCCGAAAGATGTTGATATAAGATTTGCTTTTTGTTTCCCTGATGTATATGAAGTTGGTATGAGTCATTTAGGCTTACAAATTTTGTATTATTTTTTAAACAGGCGAGAAGATACCTATTGTGAAAGATGTTTTACCCCATGGGTAGATATGGAGCAAAAAATGAGAGAAAATAATATTCCTCTTTTTTGTCTTGAAAGTGGAGATGAACTTAAAAAATTTGATTTTGTTGGTTTTACTCTACAATACGAAATGAGTTATACAAATGTTTTAAATATGTTGGATTTAGCAAATATACCTATTTGGTCTAAGGATAGAACAGAAGATGACCCAATAATTATTGCCGGTGGGCCTTGTGCATATAATCCAGAACCTTTAGCTGATATTATTGATGTTTTTTATATTGGTGAAGGTGAAGTATCATATGATAAATTTTTTGATGTTTATAAAGAACATAAGAAAAATGGTGGTACAAAAGAGGAATTTCTTGAAAAAATATTAGAAATTCCAGGTATGTATGTTCCTAAGTTTTATGATGTAAGTTATAACGAAGATGGAACAGTAAAAGAAATAAAGCCTAATAATCCAAAGGCTCCAAAAACTATAAAAAAGGTAATAGTAGATGATATGAATGCTGTTTTCTATCCAGAAAAACAGATGGTTCCTCTCATTGAGACTGTACACGATAGAGTTACTTTGGAAGTGTTCAGAGGATGTATAAGAGGCTGTAGATTTTGTCAGGCAGGGTACGTATATAGACCTGTTAGAGAAAGAGGAAAAGATAAAGTATTAAGTCTGGCTGATAGTCTTGTTCGTACATCAGGACATGAGGAAATAGGTTTAACAAGCTTATCAACCGGAGATTATACAGAGTTTGTTCCTTTAGCTGATGAACTCCTTGATAGATACTCAAAAGATAAGATCAGTATTTCATTACCATCATTAAGAATAGATGCTTTTTCTTTGGATTTAATGGATAGAGTTCAGGCTGTAAGAAAATCTGGTTTGACCTTTGCACCTGAAGCAGGTACTCAAAGATTAAGAGATGTTATAAACAAGGGTATTACAGAAGAAGAAATATTAAATGGCTGTGGATTAGCTTTTGCTGGTGGTTGGACAAGAGTAAAACTTTATTTTATGGTTGGACTTCCAACAGAAACAGAAGAAGATTTACAAGGTATTGTTGATTTAGCAAACAAAATTTGCGAAAAGTTCTTTGAAATACCTAAAGAAGATAGAAAAAATAAACAGATTTCTGTAGTTGTAAGTTCTGCCTGTTTTGTTCCAAAGCCTTTTACACCTTTCCAATGGGAACCTCAGTCAACTGTGCAGGAATTCTTTGATAAGCAAAAATATGTTAAGACTCATATGACTAGAAAGCAGGTTAGATATAATTATCATGAACCAGAGTTAAGCTCGCTTGAAGGTGTTCTTGCACGAGGAGACAGAAAGACATCTAAACTTCTATATAGAGCATGGGAACTTGGATGTAAATTTGATGGTTGGAATGACATATTTGATTACTCAAAATGGATGCAGGCTTTCGAGGATACAGGATTATCAAAGGAATTTTATGCTAATAGAAGAAGAAGCTATGATGAAGTTCTTCCTTGGGACCATATTTCTATAGGTGTAAGTAAAAAATTCTTTATAAATGAGATGGAAAAGGCAAAACAGGAAATAGTTACAAAGAATTGTCGTACAGAATGTGCTAATTGTGGAGCTAAATGCTTTGGAGGGGGTGTATGTTTTGAATAAATATAGACTTAAATTTTCTAAGAATGGGAAAATGATTTATATAGGTCACTTAGATTTACTAAAGTTTTTTATTCGACTTATAAAAAGAACACAGTTACCTATTGCATATTCTAATGGTTTTAATCCACATCAACAATTAACATTTGCAATTCCATTATCTTTAGGAATGTCAAGTTATGGGGAATATTTAGATATTCAACTTACAGAACCTGTAGCTTGTGAAGAAATTAAAGATAGATGTAATCAAGCTTTGCCTTCAGGTATAGAAATTCTTAAAGTCAGAGAACTTAAAGAAGGAGAAAAAAACTGTGCGTCGGCTATTGTAGCAGCAGATTACAAAGTTTGTCTTGACCAAAAAATAGAAAATTTAAACGATGTTATAGATGAAATATTGTCAGAAAAAAATATTGTATTGGAAAGAGAAGTAAAGAAAAAAATTAAAACTGTTGATATTAGACCTATGATTTATTCTCTCGAAGTAGACAATAGTGGTGAAAATAGTATTATAAACACAAGGATAGCTACAGGTAGTCAAGGAAATCTTAAAATAGATTTGTTAATGGAATATATTTATAAAAAATGCAATATAGAATATATTCCGATAAAACTAAAGACTACTAGGTATGAAATGTATACTGAAAAAGATGGTGAATTAGTAGCATTATGAGAAAAATTTATATAGATTGTTTATCCAAATATTATAGGATAGCTTTGCTAGAAGATGGAAAGTTACAAGAAGTAGTGTATACTGAAAAAGATGAAAAAGCTTCTGTAGGTGATATATTTGTTGGAAGAATAGAAAAAATTCTTCCTAGTAAAATTGCTTTCGTCAATATAGGAGAGAAATATCCAGTTTTTTTACAGCTGACAGATAATAAAGAAAAATTCAATACTTCTAAGGCTAAGACTGGACAGGATATAATTGTTCAGATAGAAAAGGAAGCATATAATGAAAAAAGAGCTGTGGCTACAACATGCATTAGTATTTCTGGTAAATATTCAGTTGTAGTTTTTGATAATTCAGGAATAGGTGTTTCAAAAAAAATTACTGATGCTAACAGACGTGAATGTTTAAGGAAATTAGCAGAACCTTTTAATATAGATGGATACAGTGTAATTCTTAGAACGAATTGTGAAAATACTTCTGATAGTGATATAGAAAAAGAAATATCTACTAATTTAGAAAAGCTAAAAGATATAAGAAATAGAGGAATGTATACAAAAGCGCCAGCTTTACTCTATAAAGATGTATCTATGGCAGAAAAAACTTTAAGAGATTTATATTCTTCAGAAGAAGATTTAATAATTGTAAATGGTAAGATAGTTTACGAAGATATTTCTAAGAATAATATGAATGTAGAGTATTATGAAGATAAGATACCTATGTTCCACAATTATTTAATAGAGTCCCAAATAGATAAGCTATTTTCTAAGAAGGTATGGCTTAAAAGTGGAGGATACTTAATAATAGATGAAACAGAGGCAATGACTGTAATAGATGTTAATTCAGGAAAGGCTGTTTCACAAGAAAGTTTTGCAAAAACCAATAGGGAGGCTGCTGAAGAAGTAGCTAGGCAAATTAGGCTTCGCAACATTAGTGGAATGATAATAGTTGATTTTATAAATACTAATGGGAAAAATGATGCACAGAATTTATCGAATTTTTTAAGGAATTATATTTCTAAGGATAGGATAAAGACAAGAATTATTGGTATGACAGAGCTAGGGCTTATGCAATTAACTAGGCAAAAAATTAGAAAGCCTTTAAGCAAATATATCTTGTGCGAATGCCCTTATTGTAAGGGAAGCGGAAAAATCTTTCTTCCAGAAATGATAGCAGATAAAATTAAGACAGAAATCCTTAATATCTTTACAAATACAATTTATAATGAAGTTACAGTTTCATCTAACGCATCGATTATAAAAAGTCTAAAAGCAATATTTAGTGAGTATAAAGAATATAATGACAATATTACTTTCAATACAATTGAAACAGCTAAGGCTGACTACTACTTGATTGAAAAAACTAAAAAGTAGTCATTAATGAGGTGTTAGTAATATTTTGTCGCCTATTGACTTTTAGGCTAAAAAGTTATATTATATTAAGGTAATACTATTAAACATTATGTTTGTGCATAGATATAATGTTTTGATAACAATTTTATTTTAATACTTCGCTGCGAGTTGTATTATATAGAAAGTTGTTTAATGTGTACATTGAAAATTTAATAGGAGGTGTTTAGACTGAAACTGAACGCATTTATGTTTTTACCATTCGTGCTCACAGTCATCGCATCCATTTTAATTTCATTAATTATTGGTATCTTTATTGGTAAATTTTTGAGAAAAAAATTTGCTGAAGCTGAAATAGGCTCTGCCGAAATTGAAGCTGAAAATATAAAGTTAGAAGCTAAAAAGACAGCAGAAGCTACAAAAAAAGAAGTATTAGTTGAAGCTAAAGAAGAAGCCCTTAAAACGAAAAATGAAGTTGAAAAGGAATGTAGAGAAAGAAAGAATGAAGTTCAGCGCCTTGAAAAGCGATTAACTCAAAAGGAAGATGCTCTTGAAAAAAAGAGTAATTCTCTCGAGAAGAAGGAAGAATTGCTTTCTAGTAAGTTAGAAAAGATAGAGGCTGAAAGAAAGGAACTTGAATCCTTTAAAGATAAACAAATCGCTGAGTTGGAGAGAATTTCAGGTCTTACTTCTGAGCAGGCTAAAGATTATATTTTAGATACTGTTAAAGAAGAAGTTCAGCACGAGACTGCTGTAATGATTAAAGAAATGGAAAGCGAAGCAAAACAGGAGGCAGATAAAAAAGCAAAAGAAATTATTGCTTCTGCTATACAGAGATGTGCTGCTGACCATGTTGCTGAAACTACAGTTTCTGTAGTAAATTTACCAAATGATGAAATGAAAGGTAGAATTATTGGTAGAGAGGGTCGAAATATTAGAACTCTTGAGCAATTAACAGGTATCAATTTTATTATTGATGATACACCTGAAGCCGTTATTTTGTCAGGTTATGATGCTATGAAGCGAGAAATTGCAAGGATAGCACTAGAAAAATTAATTATTGATGGTAGAGTTCATCCAGCAAGAATTGAAGAAATGGTTGAAAAAGCCAGAAAAGAAGTCGAAAGCATTATTAAAGAAGAAGGTGAGTCTGCTTCATTTGAGACAGGCGTACATGGACTTCACCCAGAGCTTATTCGTTTACTTGGTAAGATGAAGTATAGAACAAGTTATGGACAGAATGTTTTACAACATTCTATTGAAGTGTCAGAACTTTGTGGAATAATGGCTGCCGAACTTGGTGTAGATGTTGTTCTTGCTAAGAGAGCGGGTTTGTTACATGATATAGGTAAATCCGTTGACCATGATATTGATGGTACTCATATAGAATTAGGTGTTGCACTTTGTAAAAAATATCACGAATCTCCAGTTATTATTAATGCTGTAGAAGCTCATCATGGAGATGTTGAACCACAGAGTATTATTGCTGTGTTGGTACAGGCAGCAGATGCTATTTCAGCTGCTCGTCCTGGTGCAAGACGTGAAACCATTGAAACATATATAAAGCGTTTGCAATCTCTTGAGGGAATTGCAGATTCTTTTGATGGAGTTGAAAAATCTTTCGCAATACAGGCTGGTCGTGAATTGCGAGTTATGATAATACCAGAAAAGATTTCAGATGATGGATTGGTATTGTTGGCTAGGGATATTTCAAAGAGAATTGAAAATGAACTTGAATATCCTGGAAATATAAAAGTAAGTCTTATTAGAGAAACAAGAGCCACAGATTATGCTAAATCCTCTAAAGTTAACTAAGTTATTTGAAACCACCCTAAAGTGAAAACTTTAGGGTGGTTTTTTGCATATTTAATTTAATAATATCATATATATCTATATAGGGGTGATTATATGGATGTATATAAAGTTTTAAATAGATATTTAAATCCAAACATAAGACAAGCCCTAAATAATAGAGAATTATTAGATACAGCAGAAGAGATTAGAATAAGACAAAATAAGCCGATAGTGATAAGAAAAGACTGTGAAAATTTTTTTATGAAAAATGGCGAAGTTTGTTGTATGAAAGATGCTTTTAAACCTCATAAAGATGAGATACAGGATACTTTGTCACGAATGTGTGAATATTCACCTTATGCTTATAGTGATGAAATAAGAAGGGGATTTATAACTATAGAAGGTGGATTTAGAGTAGGAATTGCAGGAACTGCAGTTGAATGCAAAGATGGTATTTCGACTATAAAATATATTAATTCACTTAATATAAGAATTTCAAGAGAATTAACAGGATGTGCTGATAAAGTAATGAAATACGTTTATGGAAATACATTGATAATTTCTCCACCAGGATGTGGTAAAACCACTATTTTAAGGGATATAATACGGCAGATAAGTAATCAGGGAATTAATATATCAGTTGTAGATGAAAGATGTGAAATAAGTGGAATGTATTTAGGAAATATACAATTTGATTTAGGAATATGTACAGATGTATTGTGTTGCTATTCAAAGTCTATTGGTATGAATATGATGCTTAGGTCAATGGGTCCTAAAATTATTGCAGTTGATGAAATTGGGAGTGACGAAGATATTTTAGCTATACATAATTTACTAAACTCAGGAGTTAAGATAATTGCAACAATCCATTGTGATACTATAGAAAACATTTTACAAAAACCTTTTATAGAAAATATCGTAAAGGAAAAAATTTTTGATTCATATATAATTCTTAATAATAATAAAAAAACAGGAGATTTGTATAAAATTTATGATAAGGAGTTGAATATAGTATGGCAATAAAAATTACAGGGGCTGTATTAATTATTATTACCTCATGTATTATAGGCTATTTATTATCTATAAAAGAAGATTTAAGGTGTAGGGATTTATCAGAAATTGAAAAAATATTACAAAATATTTTTTCTCAAATAGATTATAAAAAAGAGGTTTTGACAGTGGCAATAGACAATTCTATAGAGGATTCAAATGTGTATATAAAGAATATATTTGAACAAATATCAACTGCCATAAAAAATAATACAAGTGTTCCTACAGCATGGAGAATTTCATTTGAAAATAATTATCAATTTACAGATATATCAAAAGAAGATGCTACTAAAATATCAGCATTAGGAGAAGTTTTAACTTCTGGAGATATAGATTTTCAGGAAAAAGGGTTCAAGGGTGCGATAACTTATATACATAATACAATACAATCTAGTAAAGAAAAATCAATTAAAGATAAAAAAATATATAGATGTTTATGTTCATCTCTAGGATTATTGATAGTTGTACTTTTATTCTAGGAGGTGTTTTATGGACATAAATATTGTTTTTAAAATAGCAGCCGTAGGAATTTTAGTAGCAGTTTTGAATCAAGTACTGGTGAGAGCTGGAAGGGAAGAACAAGCTATGATGACCACATTAGCTGGACTTGTAGTGGTATTATTTTGGGTTGTACAGTATATAAGTGATTTGTTTCAAACAGTTCAAACAATATTTAGGCTTTAAATTATGGATATTTATAAAATAGCTTTATTGGGAATGATTTCAGCAATTCTTATAATAGCATTAAAAGACCAAGTACCTGTTTTTACAGTGATAATATCTATAGTGACAGGAGTACTAATAATATTATATGTTTTGCCACAAATTAAAGAAGTAGTATTAGAATTAAAATCTCTAGTAGATTATGCAGGAATTCCAGATAAATACATAAAGATTTTGCTGAAGGTAATAGGAATTTCTTATATATCCATTTTTTCAAGTGAAATATGCAAAGATTTTGGACAAGCAAATATTTCTGAAAAGATAAAATTTAGTGGTAAAATTTTAATAATATTTTGCTCTATGCCAGTTATATTAGATTTAGTAGGAAATATTTTATCAATACTATGAAATTAAGGTGGTATTATGAGAAAATTAGCATTAATAATGTTATTTGCTATCATTCTATGTAAAAGTGTATATGCCGATGATTTATTACATTATTTTGATACTTCAGGAATAGAAGCCAGTGTAGAAAAAAATTCTAACATAAATTTTTCTGAATTATTTAACAATATTATATCAGGAAATGCTAGCGAAGTAAAAAATAGTATTATTGATAATATTAAAGAATTATTTTTAGAAAATTTACAGAAAAATGTTTCTAATATAAAAATCTTATGCGTTATATGTTTGTTAATTGGATTATTTAAAAACGCTGTAAATGGAATAGAAGAAAAAGGTGTTTACGAAATAGCCTCTTTTATCGGACAAATTTTAATATTATCTATAGCTATTGTCGCTTTTAAAGAAATGATTAACATACTAAAGGATATTGTTATAAACATAATTGATATTATAGATGGAGCTATGCCATTGATGATAGGGGTTATATCATTAAATGGAAATGCTGTGCATGCTGCTGGAGTTTATGCAATATTAATGTTTGTAACAGAAAGATTATTATATATTGTAGATGGAATAATTATACCCCTTATTAGTACAGGGACTTTAATAAAAATTGTAAATCTATTATCTAAAAAAGAAATGTTAAGTAAAATGTCAGAATTATTTAGCTTTATAACAAATAATTTAATCAGAATAGGAGCATTAGCTTTTATAGCTCTTTTAACATTTGAAAAAATAGGAGGAAATACTGTGGGGTCATTTTTTGGAAACAGTACTAAATCTGTTATAAAAATGATACCTGTTGTAGGAGATATATATGGAAATGGTATTGACATAGCATCTAGTGCTCTAAAAACATTAAATAATGGAATAAGTTTATCTATAATTATAATTTTAATTACTGCAGCTATTTTGCCTATTATAAAAATAGTAACTATTACTTTTCTTTATAAAATTGTAGCAGCATTGATTGAGCCAGTTTCAGATAAGGAGACTGTAGAGATAATAGACAGTATAGGAGAAGGTGGAAAACAAATATTAAGTGCCCTTTTTAGTGTTTTGTTTATGTTTGTTATGACAAATATTATTTGTATGAACTTTATCGGGGGATAAAATGGATATAATAATTGAATATGTAAGGGAAATTACCATATACATAATACTTATGGAGTTTATATTAATAACTGTACCTGAAAATTCATATAAGGGCTATATTAGATTAATAATTGGTTCAGTGCTTATTATAATTGTGTTAAAACCAATATATTCCTTTTTTGAGGTGTTTGGATGATAAATTTAAAAAAGAATAAGAATATAGTAATTTTATTTATATTTGTATTTTTATTCGGTATTTTTTTAATGTTTACTGATAAATTTCAATTAGATTCAAATGATAAACAAAGTATAGAAAATGACACTGAAAAAATAAAGAGCGAAAATTGTGAAAATACAGAGCAAAAGCTTGCAGAGATATTATCTAATGTGAAAGGTGTAGGTGAAGTCAGGGTAATGATAGAATATTCTGAAGGAAAAGAATCTATTATAGCCGAAAATAGGAAATCAGAAAATAATTCACAATCAGAAAATACTCAGAATAAAAATGAAAGTGAAATTGCATTTTCTAATAATAATCCTGTAGTGTTAAAAGAAATATATCCAAAAGTAAAAGGGGTTATTGTTGTCGCACAAGGGGGAGATAATGTCGAAATAAAAAATCAAATTATTAGTGCAGTTATGTCATTATTGGATTTAGATGCGAATAAAATAGAAGTACTAACAATGAAATAGGGGGAATGAAAATGTTTGCTGTAAAGAAAAATCAAGTAATAATTACGGCACTTGTAGCAATGATAGCAGCAGCAGGATATTTAAATTACATAGATTCTGCTCCGCAGAAAGCAAATGAGGTAATGTTGACAGATAATAGTGATATTGCTTTAGTAGGTGATTCAAATAACGTTGCTGTAACGGATGATAATCCAGAAATAGCAGTAGCAGAGTCTACTACTCTTGGAAATACATCTTCTGGAAAAAGTGAAGAAAAAACTACCAATGATAACAAGGCTGAGGCAGATTCTGATGCAGGAGCTGCTGTATTTGTAAATTCGTCTACAGATACATCTTATTTTGTTCAGGCTAAGCTTGATAGAGAGCAATCTCGAGCTAAACAAAAAGATATGCTTAATGAAATGTTAAATAATGAAAAAGCAACTTCCGAACAAAAGAATGAAGCAACTACAGCTATGTTGCAAATACAACAAAGAATAGAAAAAGAAAATGCAGCAGAGGATATGTTAAAAGCAAAAGGTTTTTCAGAGGTTTATGTAAGAATTGATGACGATACTGTAGATGTGGTGGTTGATAAAGAAAAATTGACAGATGCAGAGATTGCACAAATAGAAGATACTATAAAAAGAAAAACAGGGTTACCTGCTGATAAAATTAGAATTACTCCATTTAAAAAGTCTTCTAAATAATTAAAACGCTTAAGGAAGTTTAATTAGTTCCTTAAGCGTTTTTTAGTGTATATATTACGGTTTTGTTACAAATTGCTTTAAATTAATTTATGTTTAAGGTTATATGTTATAATTATATTGTCAGAGATGTAGAATTTATAGCAAAATAAGGCTATAGCATTTAAAATTATAGAAAGGACGTGGGATGTTTTGAGTCATAAGAGACTTATGGCGTTGGCATTATGTTGTACAACACTTTTTACTAACAATATTGGGGTATGTGCTGCAAATAAATATGTCAATATGACCTTGACATATGATTATACACAGCATAAATATAGTGCAGAAGAAGTGTTTGTTGCTATTAATGGTAATAAGCTTACAGGGTTAAAAATGCCACCAATAGTGTTGAATAATTTTACATTAGTTCCAGCTAGAGAAGTGTTTGAGGCTATGGGAGCGACTGTAGAATGGAAAAAGGATTTAGAGCAGGTCTATGTGAAGTATAATGATAAATTGGTTGTTATACCTATAGGTTCAACAAAGGCTTATGTAAATGGACAAGCTACTACAATGCAGACAGCAGCAAAAATTATAAACAATAAAACAATGATTCCGCTGAGATTTGTAGCTACTTCATTAGGTATGCAGGTTAGTTGGGATACAAAAACTAGAGTTGCAGATATAGATACAGGAAATATATCTAGTGGTGACGTTGTAGAGGTGACAGAGGAAACAACAACTACAGTAGCACCGGTAATAACAACTACTACAGAACAAACTACAACAACTGAGACTACAACAGAAGAAACTACTACTGTTGCATCAACTACTGAAACTACTACAGAGCAAACTACAGCTGCAGAAGTAAATAATATTTCGGCTATTACTTTTAGTAAAGGTAACTCTTATAAAGATATAATTACAATAGAAGGTGATTATAATCCAGATGTATCTAAGGCTTTTTCATCTGATAATAAGACTTTAACATTAAGTATAAATAATGCTAAACTTGTAGCAGATAAAGGAAATATAGACGAGGGAGCATATATTTCTAGTGGATATTACTATCAAAATAATGGAAATGTAGTTACAGTTTCTTTAAACTTGAAAGATTCTAATATGGCCGTAGATATAAGACAATTAGGTAATAATAAGACGACTGTAACAGTTACTTATGCATCATCTAACTCAACAGATAGTAATAATTCTTCATCATCAAACAGCAATTCATCTTTGTCAGGAAATTGTGGATATGATGCTGAAAATGCTAGATTTTACTTTAAAAATAATGGTTCGATAAATATAAAAAATATAATTGAATCAGATAATTATAATGATTTGAATTATAAGTTGACTTTGAACGGAGATTATACAAGTATTTTTTCTAATACTACTTATCCAGTGAACTCAAGTTATATAAATAATATAGTTGTAAATTCAACTGCAACATCTACAGTTATTACTTTCAGCGAAAAGAAAATTATGACTGTTTTAATGTCAGAAGCAGATGGATATATATATATAAAGCCAGTATTGCCAAAGGAAAGATATAGTAAGATTATAGTATTAGATGCAGGACATGGTGGTAGTGACCCAGGAGCAAGTGGTAATGGTTTAATTGAAAAGAATTTAACATTAAGTATGTTGAATAAAGCAAGAGCTTTGTTTGACAGTGATGGAACTATTAAATGTTATGCGACAAGAACTACTGATACTTATCCATCGTTTAATGATAGAACAGACCTTGGTAATGATGTTGGAGATGCGTTTATATCAATACATATAAATGCTGCAGCAAATACTTCAGCTGCAGGTACAGAAACTTATAGTTTATATGCAAACGACCAGGGAAATGGATTAACAAGTTATGGATTGGCATCAGAAATATTGAAAAATCTTTTAAGTCAATTAGGTACAAAGGACCGAAAAGTTAAAAGTGAAAATTGGATTGTTTTAAGACAATCTAAAATACCAGCATCTTTAATAGAAATTGGTTTTATTACTAACAGTGGTGATGCAGCTATTATGGGTTCGGATGCAGGACAACAGAAGGTAGCACAAGCTATATTTGATTCCGTAAAGAACTTATTTAACCAATATCCACCAGTTAGATAAATAATTATAATTTTAAATAACCTCCAAAAGTTAGAAGTATAATCTAACAAATGGAGGTTATTTTCTACAAAAAAATGATATAAGGGCATATACTTATCTATTCGCTAAACACACATTTTACGAAAAGATAAGTGCATTTTTTGTATAAAAACTATTTTTTAAATTTTTTTCTTTTATTTGGTAAAATTAACATCTTTAACTTTATTAAATAAAAAACTGAGTAATATTTTTCACTCAGTTTTTTTATACTTAGTATCTATGGTTTATGTATTCGTCTATTAATGATTTTTTCACTGTATCATTAAATACATTTTCATTTTTTAATCTATTTAATACGACTTTACTTGTAGAATGTAAAATCATATTTTTATCGTGTAAAATAATTTCAAATAATTTATTTTTTAAAGCTTTGCTTTTTACTTTTATAAAATATGCCTCAGTATCCTTATAATCAGATAATTCTAAAATTTTTAATGTTGATTTATCCTTTAAGTTATAGTAGTAATTGCTTTTATCTCTATACGAGTTAGCAATTTCTCTATCATAATAATTTTGAGATTCAGATTTAGCTTGTTTGGCCATTGCATTGTAAAATTGATAGTTAAATAACCCTTTGTCAACAGAATCTACATTTTTAAAAGGTTTGTCTTTTAAGTTTAATACTGCTTGAAAATTTTGAGCTAAGTATTCGCTTTTAGTCATATCTCCTTTTAAATACTGGTCTATGAGTGCTTGTCTATAATTAAAATATTCTTGTAAAGCATTCATAAAGGCACCTCTTTCTTGTTTATTATTTTTTAATAATTAAAATTTAAATAATAATCCTTGGGCAATTTTGGCTGCTGTCTGAGTATTTGTCATTATTTCTAACAAAGCTATTGAAAAAAGCATTGCAGTTGCTGGACCTTTTGATGTTATTATATTACCATCAATCACAAGGGATTTATCAATGTAATTAGCTCCCTTTAACTGGCTCTCAAAACCTGGATAGCAAGTTGCCCTTTTACCTTCTAATATTTTGTTTTCGCCAAGAATACTTGGTGCAGCGCATATTGCAGCAATAAATTTATTTTTATTCATAAAATCGTGGCATACTTTGCATACACCTTCGTGTGCCAATAGATTGTTTCGTCCTTCATATCCGCCCGGTAAAACAATCATATCTACATCATCGAAATTTATATCATTAAAAACGACATTAGCTTTAAAATCAATATTGTGTGCTCCATTTATACCTAAGGTATCATTAATAGAAACACCAAGTACATCAACATTTCCTCGTCTTAAAATATCTATTACAGTAAGTGCCTCTATTTCTTCACATCCATCAGCAAGAAAAACAACTACTTTACCCATATAAGTTTCCCCTTTCGTTTTAATCCTTTAAATTATAATAAATTTCAAACCAGTTATATTATAACATATTTTTGTTTTTTTTTGCTTGATTAAATAAATATATTTAAAAAAGCTTAATATAAGTTGATTTTATATAATGTAGAATTTATAATTATATTTGACAACAAACTTAATATAGTAAGGAGATTTTTAATGTGTCAAAAGAAATTTATGAAATAGAACGAAAATTTTTAGTTAAAGAAATTCCTAATAATTTACAACAATACAAATGTTATAAAATAAAACAAGGATATATATCAACAAACCCTACTATAAGATTAAGACAGAGGGATGATGAATATATATTGACTGTAAAAAGCAGTGGAATAATGAAGAAACTTGAATATGAATTGCCTATTACAGAAGAACAATTCAATAATTTATGGGAAAAAGTCGAAGGAAATACAATAGAAAAAAATAGATATTTAATTCCATTGAAAGATAATTTAGTTGCAGAACTCGATATTTATGGAGCAGATTTATCAAATTTTGCTAACGTAGAAGTAGAATTTAATTCGACAAAAGACGCCATTTTATTTACACCACCCGACTGGTTTGGACAAGAAGTGACACAAAATAAAAGGTATAGTAACGCAAGTTTGGCAAAATATGGATTGCCTTCAAAAAAATAAAATTTTAGACTTGATTTTTCAGGTAAGAGGTAGTATAATGTTTTTGTTGGTAAATATTCCCAAGGAATTACAAATTAAATCATTTTAGGAGGAATTAGACTATGGAAAACAAAAAAATGAGAATTTTAATTGCTGATGACAACAAAGACTTCTGTGATTGCTTAAGTAACTATATTAATATGCAGGATGATATGGAAATTATCTCAATTGCTCATGATGGTAATGAAGCAGTTACAAAAATTATTACTGACAAACCGGATGTAGCACTTATTGATGGTATAATGCCTAAGTTAGATGGTATAGGTGTTATGGAACAGCTTTATGCACAAGGTAAAACAGAGTCAACAATGTGTATTATGCTTACTGCTATTACAGGAGAGGCTATTACTCAAAAGGCATTTGCTTTAGGGGTTAAATATTATATAGCTAAACCTTTTGATATGGAAATGCTTGTAACTAGAATACGTCAGCTTAAGGAACCGGTTGTGAAAAAAGGGTCTCTTAATACTGGGGTTTGTTTTGCAAGACAAAATGAAGTCAACTTAGAAGCAAGGGTGACAAATATTTTGCATGAAATAGGAGTTCCAGCACATATTAGAGGATATCATTATATGAGAGAGGCTATAATTTTATCTATTGCTGATATGGATGTATTGAATTATATTACAAAAGAGTTATACCCTGCTATTGCTAAGAAATGCAATACTACCCCAAGTAGAGTTGAGAGAGCTATACGACACGCCATTGAGGTTGCTTGGAACAGAGGTCAAGTAGAGGTTTTAGATTCATTATTTGGTTATACAATATCAAATAGTAAGGGGAAACCAACTAATAGTGAATTTATAGCTTTAATTGCAGATAAATTAAGATTAGAAATAATGATTGGATGATGAATTAAGTAATTTACCTCTCATTGTTGAGAATGAGAGGTAAATAGGTGTTTTTATGATGTAAATTCTACTATTCCATTAAAAATACCTATAGCACAATTTTCCCTAAAACTAGAAGTTGCTAATAAAGCTGCTTCTTGAGGATTACTGATAAAAGCAAGTTCTACTAAAATTGCGGGCATGATTGTATATCTTAGTACGGCAAAGTTTGCTTGAAAAGTACCTAAATCTGGGGTTTGAATCATAGAAACTAAAGAATTATTTACAGTTAATGCTAAGTTACTTGCTACTGTATTAGGTCTGTAGTAGTAAGTGCTTGTGCCTTTGTATATAGGATTTATGTTTGAATTACAATGAATACTTATAAAATAATCAGCACCCCATTGATTTGCTAATGTAGCTCTTTCACGGAGACCAATATTTATGTTACTTGTTCGAGAATATTTTACTTCATAATTTCTGGAGCTTAATAAACGACCTAACCTAAGAGCAACATCAAGATTTACGTCGGATTCTTTTAAACCATTAGGACCTACAGCTCCAGGATTTGAACCTCCGTGACCAGCATCAATAAAGATTTTCAATAAAAAAACCTCCCAATAACATACCATAATATATGATATGTGTTGAGAGGTTTTTTGTTAATGTATATAATTAAAATCCTGAACTTTTAAGCATTTTAACTTTTATATCCAAAGTCTGACCATTTCTAATTAATTTAACATTAACTGTATCGCCAACTTTTGTATTTTTAACGAGTGAAACTAATTGGTCATTTGTAAATGTAGGTTGACCATTAAATGATGTAATTATATCGTTTTGCTTTATACCAGACTGTGCAGCACTACCACCCTGTACTACCTCTTGAACCATTACACCAGCAGTTGGTAAGTTGTAATACTGTGCCATTTCGTCAGTAATAGTTACAACACTAACACCTAAAGTTGCACTGTCAGTTGTATTCATAAGCTGTTCAATAAGTGGCTCAGCAACATTAGATGCAATACTGTAGCCAACACCTTCAACAGAAGTAAGTGCTATTTTGGCTGTGTTAATTCCAATTACCTGACCTTTTTGGTTAACTAAGGCACCACCACTGTTACCAGGATTAATAGCAGCATCTGTTTGCAATACAGTCAATTTTTTACCATTTATATTTACTTCTTTTGCACCAACGCTAATAATACCTTTTGTAGCTGTGTTACCCTGTCCTAATGCATTGCCTATAGCAATAACGGTGTCACCAACTTGTGTTGAATCTGAATCACCAAATTCAGCAACTTGAACGTCTTTTACGCCAGCAGCAGCTAAATCTGAAAGTTTAACAGAGATAACAGCTAAATCTGAATTAGCATCTTTTCCAACTAATTCAGCAGATACTAAATCACATTCGTTTAAAGAAATGCTTACTCTGCTTGCCCCAGAAATTACATGGTAATTTGTAGCAATATAGGCCTTTTGACTATCCTTATAAAAAACTATACCAGAACCAGAACCTTCACTTTCATATGATTGATTAAAGAAATCTGTGCCCTGCACTACAGATGTAATACAAGCAATAGATGGTTTAACTTTCTTTATTATATTAACAGTATTCTGAGATTCCTCATCTAAAGTCTGTATAACACTTAAATCATTGCTATCTTGTTTTGTTGTAGTAGTATTTACATTAGTTGTGCTGACAGTAGGGGTTACAGAATGTACAATACTAGATGTTACAGGTATTGCAACACCAAGGCTTAGACCTACTGCTGAACCAATAATTAGAGATAAAATACTTGTCTTTATTATATTTATATTTATATTCTTCTTCATAAAACACACCTCCACTAATTATTAAAACTGGTCATTACTATTTGCTAATGTAGCCTTTACTTCGCCCTTCTGATTACCGTTTCTTATGACAGAAAGAGTAATGGTATCATTTGATTTATGACTAGAAATAATTTTTGAAAGTTCTTCTATACTATTGATTGTCTGTCCATCAACAGCTGTAATTATATCACTTACCTGTAAGCCAGATTTTTCGGCTGGTGAATTGCTTTCTATCTTGCCAACAAATACACCATTTATGTTTATATTATACATTTTCTTAAAATCATCTGTAATACTATAGCCAGAAATACCTAAGTATGGTTTGTCAACTGTACCCTTTTCCATTAATTCTTTTGCAATAGTTTTGGCTTGATTAATTGGAATAGCATATCCTGTACCTTCAACACTTGTTTGAGATGCTTTTGCTGAATTGATACCGATTACCTCACCATCAGTATTAACTAATGCACCACCACTGTTACCAGGGTTTATAGCAGCATCTGTTTGTATTGCATTATATTTTACACCATCAATATTTAAAACTTTATTTTCGGCTGAAATTATACCTACAGTAGCTGTTTTACCTTGACCCAATGCATTACCAATGGCAATAACGGTTTGTCCGACTTCTATTTTATCAGAGTCACCAAGTTTAGCAGTAGTTATATTTTCTATCCCTGCAGATTTTAAATCTGATTTTGATACAGAAATTACGGCAAGGTCAGATGTAGCATCCTTTCCAACTAATTTAGCATTAATTTGTTCTTTACCTGTTATAGAAATAGTAACGGAATTTGCAGAATCTACAACATGGTTATTAGTTAGGATATATACTTTATCATTATCCTGTGAATATATGATACCTGAACCAGAGCCTTCTTCATCAACAGTTTGATTAAACATATTAGAAGCAGTAACTTTTATAGAAATGTTTACTACAGAGTTTTCAATGTTGCTAACTGTTTTTGAAATGTTTTGCTTGGATGAAGCTGAAGTAGAAACGGTACTATTATTTGTTGTTGAAGTATCATTATTTTTATTGTTTATCTTTGAAAAAGAAAAGCTACCATTTATTGCGTTATTAATACCGGATATTACGGAATTAGATGTGTTTAGTCCAACCCCTAAGAAATAGCCAAATGATGCACCACAAAGTATAGTTCCAGCTAATCCAACAGCAATACTTTTTTTATAGGTATATTTTTTTGTACTTTTTTCTTTTGAATCATCTCCAGCGTCGTTATTTGTAAAATTATAATTTATACTATCGCTTTCAATATCATTTGGAGATTGATTTTCAAAGCTTTCTTCAGTTGTATTGTTTTTATTAATTTCATTTTTATTTTCATTCATAATTATAGCCCTCCTCACAATGACTATGTCATTCTTTAGATTTAATTTAAGTGAATTGTAGCACATTAAAAATAAAAAAGTGTGAATAAATTGTAAACAAAAACGCTTTGCCAATTTTTTAATGCTTGCTTAATTCAAATGTAATAAAAATATAATAAATATAGCCTTGAAAGTGGCTTATTAACTGAAAAATGAGAAAAAGAAAAAATAAAACTGTATATTGTGTGTGTATTGTAAAGTAAAGATGTTTTTGTATAAAACGTCTTTACTTTTGCCTTCAACCCCAAAAATTTGAAATTCATTTTACAAATTTTTCATTTATTTAGGTGGGGGAGTAAGGTCGTGACAGCCTCCCACTTAGAACGCCTGCCCAGAGGGGGGTGCGAATAAAAAATAATACTATTTAGTATTGAAAATATTGCGTTTAGGATTGGAACTTTTCTACAGAATAAAAAATTATATAAATAAAACAAAGACAAATTTCAAAGATATTTTCCGAAGATATTATATAAAACAAGTTGAGTGGTTGTTTATATTTTGTGTAGTTTACCACAAAAAGTAGAAATGTTTATAATGTAAAATCCAATACATAAACGGAGTTTGAGATTATCATTCAAATAAAAATTTAAAAAATTTTAAAATAACACTTGACATACTGCATACAGTATGATACAATATAATTGTAAAGAGGTAGAGGGTTCACCTAGGACGAACCTAGAAAGGAGAAAGCAATGAAGGTTAGAATAAAAAAGAAAACCCTTAAGAGAATAGTTAAAACGCTTATAACCTTAGCCAGTTTTATAGCAAATGTCATAACTATTATAAAATCTCTCAAGGGATAATGGGAAGGGGCGAAAGCCCCGACCCTTTCTAATCTTATTGTAGCATAGATAATATGAAAAGTAAAGTATGGTATTTAGGAATTTTGTCAAGTGCCATTTCTAGTATTTGCAGTTTATTTGAAATTAAATCATTCGCTGTTGTATTTGCAATAATTTCATTATTGGCTTTGATTATGGCGATAATTATGAAGGAGTGAAGGTATGGGATATACATCAACAGAGGTTAAGGAACGCTATAATAAAAAAACTTATACTAATTGGCAAGCAAAGCTAAGAAATGAAGTTTTTGAGGAAATAGAAAAAATAAGAGGAGAAACAGGACTAAGCAGGACAGAGTTTTTAAAAATGTTAATAAATGAAAAATATAAAAAAGAGTTATAAGAGTATAAAAAATAAACAGGGTATGTCTATCACCCTGTTTATTTTTACTCAAGGCTATCTTTTTCCCTTAGTTCCTGATGTGTAAATGAACTTAATTTTTTGTGTGTAAATGAGCTTAATTCTTTATGCGTTCTAGCATAATTACTATAAGTGATTAAAATATGTGCTGGTATATACGCCCTTAGCATTTTTTGTAATTTTCTTAGCATTTCTTCTGTAATTTCTCCATATATAATATGTACGATATATTTTTTCGGCATATATTCTACTTTATAATTGTTTAAATAATCACTACATATTTGCTTTATTCCTTTTAAAGTAACCTTGCTCCTTGTCAACAGCCTTTGTCTCACTGTATTTCGTCTACTTTTTTCTGTAATTTCTTTTTCTGCAATTCCTAAATCTTTTTCAATATTTTCTAAAAACCAAGTTGCGTAATTCAACAGCTTTTGTTTTTCAATGTCTGTCAAATTTTTTTCTTGTTCTTGCAAAATAATATCTAATGTTTTTGTTATATCTATCGTAACTCTATCACCTAAGTACATTTCGTGCATTTTATCTATTAAATTAATAGCCATATATTTGCTCCCCTGCGTTTGTATCATTTTCAATAGTTAATTTTGTGTAAACTTCTTGTATGTCAATACTCTTAAAGAATGGCATTGCATAATCAACGTCATATCTTTGTTTTTTATATATAAAGTACATATCTGGTTTTATTGCTATAGAATTAATACGCATTGTGAATTTTATTGTTTCAGAAACTTTTGTCATTCCTGTGTTATCAGTTTTAATTGTTCTTCCGTTTTGGATTGGAGTAATCATACACCATATAGATTTTATTTTCTCGTACTTGTAATCGGTTGCCCCTACATCATCAATAAAAGGTACTCTAACATACACATCGACTTTATGCTTTAACTTTCCTGCTAGATTTATCATTTAATTAATCATCTTCTTTCAACGTCAATCTTCCTAATGTAAATATTTTTACACCAGTAATGTTTATATTTGTAATCTCACCATTTATTTCTAACTCATTAAAATCTTTTACACCTTCAGTATCAATAATACACTTACCTACTCTTTGATAGCGTATGATTTTTTCGTCGAAAGCTTCTTGTAGATATTTGTTTATTGAGCTTTTTATTGTATTTTCTACATCACTTACAGAATAACCTTCTTGTAATGTTATATAACATTCAACTTCAATACTTTCGATTGAGGGATTTTTAACTGTACAAACGGCTCCAATTGGAGCTATCCCAGCTCCATCACCTGATTGGGTAGGGTCTATGTAGTTTTGTACATTTTTTAATACTTCGTTTGTAACTTGTTGTCCTTCTGAATTAGCAATATATAAATCCACTGTACCAGCTATACCGTCAGGGCAAGGTATACAATAGGCTTTGCCAACACCTGTAACACTTTTAGCACATTCTTCATAAAAAGCAGCATTACCAGCATTAGCTATATTTTTCATAGCCTCTTTGTATCTCTCTCTTACTTCGTCATCGGTTTCTTCATCTTCTCCACCTGTAATTGCATTATAATTATAAACCGAGGAAATAAAATCTATACTTGTGATTATGTTATTTACCGTGCCAATATCTGTGTTTCCATCTGCTCCATATTCTTCTGCTACTATAGGGACCGTTACATTCCCGCCCTTTTCTGTAATTTTTCCTGTTTCTGTTGTTATATAATTTATTTTTCCATTACTTACTATAGTACCATTTTCTACTGTACCGTATCGTGTACTTTTTGCTGTAAATGTTACGTATCCACTTGCTTGTGTAATCCCCTTACGTGTTATATAACTCCAGTTTTCGATATAATTATCTAAATCATCTCCAGTTAAATTGTCTACATGTAATTTGTTTGCAATTTCTTCTTCTTGTGCAGTTAAATCACTTATTGCACAGCTTACAGCTTTAAGAATTTCCCATAACCAACAGCCTTTAACTTTGCTGTACTTGTCGTCTATTTGTTCGAGTAACTGTTCTTGTATTTCACTTGCTTCTTTGTAGTACATATTACTTCTCCTTTTTTTTCAGATAGATATATTTTTTAGTAGCGTCATATTCAGCCGTAAAATTAAATTCTTCACACAGCTGATAAATGTAACAGTAATAACCATCGTTTTTTTTGTGAATTGGCGTCTTAATAGGCTGTTCTTCTACATAGTATGTACCATCTTTTTCTTTGTACTCTATCCCCATTGTATAAAGTATAGGACCTACTTGTCCTAACCAATGTCCGTCAATATTACTTGCCCAAACTTCGTAACCTTTATAGTTGTATCTTACTGTAATTTCTGTCCAAATATGTTGTTCTATTGTAACTTTATGAGCTTTTATGTCGTATTCAGAAGTAAAGTTTAGTTCGTTGCAAATTTGATATAGATATGCGTAGCTAACACCGTTGATTATTATTAATTTGCTTTGCAATTTTATCCAATTATCTAAATAGATTGCTTTTTCGGAGCTGTTCCAAGTTACAGCATAACCCATAAGCTCCAACAACGGTTTAGCTTGCACGATATAATGCCCTAAATCGTTGCTTGCCCAAACTTCTACTCCTCTGTTGTTTTTCATTATTGTTATTTCTGTCCAATCCCATTTCTTGTTTATTATAATAATGTTTTTGGACTTGTCATACTCAGCCGTAAAATTTAATTCTTCCCCTAACTTATACAAATAACAATACGCAGAACTATCTAGTATTGTGTGTTCCGTTTTAACTCTGTAATCACCGTTAACGTAAATAGATTTTTCATCTGCGTTCCAAGTTACATCATAGCCCATTAGCTCTAATACTTTTCGTTCTTTCAACAACCAATGTCCGTTTACATTTGCTCCTTTTGTTTTGTACCCACTTCCACAGTATTTTATTGTAACATCTGTCCAATTATATTTTGCTGTGTTTTCTGCTTGCTTTTGTGTAAACATATATTCAGTCATTTCTAAAGCACAAATTATATCTTTCTTTTTGTCGTAGCTATATGTGAATTTATTTATAGTTATAGCAATGTTAAGTAAAGTTTTTTCCCCTTCGGTAATTACTAATCTTAAGGGTAACTTTTCTTTTGTATATTTTTCAAAAAAATCTATGTAAATCTTTCCATCTTTGTTAGCATCGGGTTGTATGCTTCTGTAATTTTTATTAATCGGCAATAAGAATTCTGTATTTATTGTTTTGCTTTTAATATTTCCTATTAATGTTAAATCTAGGCTGTTTGTTGTAAATGTTTGATTGTCAAAAGTTTGTACTATTTCAGGCAAGGTAGCTGGAGTAATAGGCAATACAAGTACTTCTTCTCCATTATTAACAGAGAAATAAATTTTTACATCAGTAAACATAGTTTTCTTCCTTTTCTTTTGGTATTAATTGTTTTAACGTGCTTTTAGGTATTTCGCCCTTATCAGCCATTCGGTGGTGAGTGGGGCAAAGTGTAATTAAATTATTATTTTCTAAACCTAAATCTATGTTATCTCTTAATTTTTCGATGTGGTGGACTTCTAAATTTCTGTATGTAATTTTTTTATCTCCGTATAGTCCGGCAAGACAAACTAAACAACACCACTGGTCCCTTTCTTTTATTTTTTCTGCTTTTATTTTCCATTTATTTTTTCTTCTAAACTTAACACTTTCTTCGTCTCTATCTTTATAACTATATTTTTTATTGTATTTCTTTTTCGGCTTAGAGGGACAAACATAACCTTTAGGATGTATTTTCCCACAGTAAGAACAACTTTTTAACATTCTGTCACCTTCTCTAAATTCTATTGTTGTACTCTATTGCTAAACCGTCAGTAGTTGCAACAGTAAAACTAATATAAACTTCACGCCCATTAAACGTTGCATTATAATTACTTACATTGTTTATAAAACTGTTACTTAAAAGCTGTTCGGTAATTTCTCTTTGTAACTCGCTCAGCCAGTAACTCCTATTTTTAATTCCTAAATGGTCTTCTATGTTTGTTCCAAAAACAGTACTTTCACCTTTAGTATATACTTCATATGTATTCTGTGCTGTAGTAACAGTTTTCGCTATCAATTGCCCCAATGCTTCTGTCTGTGAGCATTCCTCTAATTCTCCGTTGCTTTTTATTTTATGCTGTCCGTCTATAAATAAAAAATCTATACCATTTTGCGTATTATTTGTTTCAGTTGAAAATTCAGAAAGCTCAGGGAATAACATTGGCATACCTCCTATCTTATCTCAATTCCAATAGTAACTTGTCTACGAAATTATTACATGTTTGCTCAAATTCAGATTGGTATGCCTTTCCAGAATCTCTATAGATGTAAAATTCTCGTACCCTTTCTCCTGTGTTTATCCCTCTCAACCATTTTGTGTGTCCATCTTCTATCAAGTGTGTATGATTGGCCAATCCTTTACCATGTTTACCATATACTTTAATCGAATCCTTTGTTTTATTTTCATTTTCTTTATGATATTGATATGGCTTCTGTACGGTAATACCTTTTAAATAATGTCCAGTCCTCTTTTTTATTCTTCCGTTAGCAGTTATTTTAACCTTGTTTTTTAACTTTGTGCCTTCTTTTTTTAGCATAGTTGATACTTTGCTATCGTAACCTTTGCAAATATTATTCATTTCTTTATGTAATTCGTTTATTCCTGTTATATATATGGCAGTCATGATATATGCTCCTTATTTTATATCTATTTCACCTTTGTTATAGTTTATTTCCAATCCTAAAATATTACAAAGTTCCCTAATAGATATGTAGTTATATCCATTTACATTTATAGCTCTTACTCTAACAGATTTACCATTACTATTTATTTTTACTTCTGTCAGGCTGTTAGTAATCTTTAGCATCTTTGTATCCTCGTCATACCCTACATTAAATCCCATATTTCTAAAGTTTGTAGCTTTAATGTAGTTGTTTCCATTTTTTAGTATTCTGTCAATTTTGTATTCTTTGCCGTTTACAACAGCCTTACCTTCTGTAACCATTTCTTGTTCCTCCTTTTCTTGTTGTTTTACTTTCACTTCTGATGTAAGTTTATTTTTAAAATCTATCCACTCCTTTGAGTTTCTTACCCAAGGCTCAGGACAGAGCTTACCACACACATCGTAATGCCTAATGACATTAGTTACTTGAATGTTATACTTGTTCATAAGATATTTTACAAGCTTAATAGTATTTTCTTTTGTTTTTTCAGATATGTAATAATTACTATCGTATTTTGTACACATTTCCACACCGATACTGTTAATATTCCTACAAGCACATTTTAATTTCATTCCTCTGCTTTCGCAATGATATGCAATGTAATTATCTTTAACAGACTGTATACATTCTTTATCATCGACAAAATAATGTGCTGAAGTGCCAGTAACATTATTCGCAAAGTAGTTTCCGTTGCCGGAAGCTGTATCATTTTTGTTCCCTGTATAATGAACAACAATATATTTTATAGTACTACTTGCTCTTGTCGAATTGTTGTAATTCCCTGTATTGGCTTGTTTAAAAGTATAAGGTAAATTTGTTAAATTACTCATTTATTATTTCCTTTCCTTTGTTGTGCTTTCTCTTAACTGTAGTAATGCCTGCTTTAGGCTTTCAGGTATTGGCATATATGGACTAACGTTTTCCAATAAACTTAGACCCTCGTTGGCAATAAAAAACGTAATGACGACTTCTCTTAATGGAAGCTCTCCACCTAGTAGTCTATTAAGTAAAACAGAACAAACAACAACAATGTAAATCATTACTTTTTTAACTATGCCTTTAAATCCAATATTGCTACTCAATGTCTTTTGCATATAAGCATTAAGTACACCTGTAACATAATCTAATGCAGTCATACATAATAATGTAATGATAAGAATATCAAATCCACCAAACAGATAACCCATAACTCCTCCAAGAATTCCAAATAGTACGCTAAATAAATTAAATATCTTCATTATTTTTTAAACTCCTTTAATTTCTGTTGATTGGCCATAACTCCAAACCGTATTATTATTTTTAACTTTTATTCTGATTCCAGAAGAACTTACGTTTGCTCCTGTGACAACAGATAAGTTATTTTCTACATTAGAAAAATCTATAGTATCACCTGTGTAGTCTTCACCCCAAAAAGTATTTTCTAATATTCTAATTTGCGTTAGATTTTTCAACTCAATAGGATTAAATACTCCTATTATAGCTTCTTGGTTTTCACCCATATTTTCGCAACCGAACAGACAGCCTTTTATTTCCACATCGGAAATGATATTGTTTGTTGTTGAATAAAATTCTATCATAGGGCGATTACTTATATTTGTTGTATCAGGGTTTCTAATTAGTTGCAAATCTTTAATTCTAACGAAAGAATTCATTACAGAAAATATATACCCTCCATTTGTGTTTACAATGCTACTTTCAGCTCCTGCCCCTAATATTGTTATGCTTTTATTTAACCTTAAAGGATTTTTAAAATAATACTTTCCTGGAAGCATGTATATTACACTTCCAGCAGGGGCATTGTTAATGTAGTTTTGTAAAGTTGTTGCATCGTCTTCTCCTGTGCACGTAATATTAGCATAAGTCTTTAAGCTGATGTTTGTGTTGTGTGCTGCAACAGTAAAATAGTGCAAATTTACAGCTTTAATTTTTTCTTTTTCCTCTTTTGTTACAAAATCCATAAATTGTGTTGTTGTAATTTCCTCTGGTGAGTGATTATGGTTAGTATCAGCTTTACCTTTAAGGAGAACATCAATTCCCAATTCTTGCAAAGCTTCTTCCTTGGTTGTTCCTCCTGTACCACCTTTGGACAATGGCAATATTCCTACAATCTTACTGTCTTCTAAGTTGTGTCTGTGATTCGTTACTGCGTCATTTAAATTTTCTACGTTTTTTCGGCTTGTGCCAGCGAATTCATCTAACAAATTAAAATTATTGTTAAAATCTTCTACGTTGTACTTGTCGCCTTGTGCTGGTTTTGTTAAGTTAATATTAGGCGTTTTTATTGCCATATTATCCCTCCTCGTTGTCGTCCTTAAAACTTGCATCTTCAATCTCTTTCCATAAATCTACCTTTTCAGCAAAAACATCAACACAGTAGGCTGTCTTTCCTGTCTGTGTATTCTGTAATACTTTTCCTTCATCTGCAATTAATCTTTTTAATTCTCTTGTTGTCATATTTTTATTCCTCCCAAACAATATTTTCAACATTTGAGGCGCCCCAAGGGGCATTTTCAATACTGTCTACACTTTTATTTATCTTTATAGTTTTTAGACTAGGACATTTGGCAAAAGCGGTATTGTCTATACTTGTTACACTCGCAGGAATTATTATATCTGCCAATGCTGTGCAACCATTAAAACAATTAACACCTATTGTTTCTAAAGTATTTGGCAGCTTTATCTTTGTTAATTTTGAGCAACTAGAGAACGCCCCTGCTAGAGTTATAACAGATGTTTCGCTTATATCGCATTCTTCTAAATCTGAATTACTAAAAGCGTTACCACCAATAGTTGTTATAGAAATTCTCCCTTTAAAATTTTTTAGAGACGTATAAGCTAAACTATACATAAATATATTTTTAAGTGTTTCAGGTAGGTCTATTTCTTCGATATTTGTTCCTGTCAGCGAAAATTGTTGCAGTGAAATAACACCGTATGGGATATATATTTTTTTTATTTTTGCCCTATACTCCTTATCATTTCCCCATGTCGCAAGCGAATTATTGATTGTTGCAATGTTTAAATTCTTAGTACTGTCTGACAGCACATTTGGAACAATGACTTCATCACTCTTTATTGTCGAGTAACCAATGATAAATTTGCCACTACCACTGCCTTCACCCTCTGCTGTAGCGTCTAACACAACGCTTTTCTGTTTCTGAAAGGTGTTGTCGCTTTGTATAGGGTTATCGTGATTGAACCCCCAAACAATGCTAGAATTATTGTAATTACTACTATCTACGGCAGTAACGGTGGAACCTAAATCAATTCGGCAATTTGTTTCTAATGTTAAGTTTTCTAATGCGTTTTTTCCTAATTTTTTTGCCATATTTTCACCTCGTTATTTATGTTAAATTAATGTAATTTACGCTACTTTCTGCTGTAAGTAATGTTATTGTATCTTCATTAACATATATATCTACCCCAACACCGTTACTGTATGTTGTTTTTGCATAATTTGCAGCAAAAGCTAAATTTATATATGTATAAGTTTTGTCCTCTCCTAATACAGCTGTAATTACGTTCCTGTTTTCTATCCCTCCGATTATCCCGTTGTTTGAAGAATAGACAGTATTGGCAATAAGGCTGTTAAGTCTTTCCACTCCGTTTAGCAATTCTTGACTTTTATAATTTTCACTTTGCAAACTTGCTAAATTTTGCTTTGCTGCAGCTGTTGCTGTAGCTAAAGTTGTTGTTGTAGTCTTTGCTGTAGCTATCGTAGTTGTTAAAGCTGTTGTTATCTCTCTACCATTAGCAACATTATTGGCTAACTCTGCACTTACTGCTTCTGAACCATCTAAGTCTGTATTTAGTTGTGTTATTATATTTTTAGCATTTCTAACAACAACATCTAGCTCCGTCTTGTTCTTTTCTGCTCTCTCTACAACAGCTCTTAACCTTGTATATGCTGTTTTTGCTTGTGTTTGTTGCTTGTTTTCTTCACTTACAACAAAAGTTATATCAACGCCTCTAGCCATCTTATCCCTCCTTTAAAATCTACCATATGCGACAGCTCCTTTATTGCTTGAAATTTGTACTTTAGTACCTCCTGCTTGTATGTTTTTGCCGTTACCTATACATATTCCAACATGCGTAATATAACTGCTAGTCTTGTACGTTCCTGTCCAAAATATAAGGTCACCCGGAACAGGACTTTTAACTCTCTTTGTTTTGTTATATAAACCTTGTGCTGTTAGTCTTCCACATTTCCATGCACCACTTTTGTTTAGTACGTAGCAAACAAAGCCAGAGCAATCAAATCCCTTAGGGCTATATCCTCCCATGATGTACGGCACGCCAATGTAATTTTTAGCACAGTTCCAAATCTTATCGTATGTCGGTCGTTTGTTTTTGTTGTCAAGTGCATCTTCGCCACCTATGTTTACATCTTCCCTATGTATCTTTTGGCTTGCTAAGTTGCTTAATTCATCAGATTTTAAAGTATTAAACGTTAATTCCATGCTCCATACACCACTGTTTATAGTATGTTTAACAGAAGCTATCCTAACTTTGCATTTAAGTCCTGTATATTCATCTTCTATATACATTACCCTGTTCTTTCTCGCTGATATATTTCCTATCATTACACAACTTATTTCCCTGTGTAGCTTGTCTTTATCTTCTAATTCATTTTTAGCAAGTTCACCTATTCGGCTCTGGTCATCTGCTTGCACTGCAAAATTAGCTTGTAACTTTCCATATCTCCTAGCATTGTCTTGGTCTTGCAATACATATTCTATTGCTGGTAAATGTCCATCTGTATCGCTGTTTATGTATGCCCTGACGCTATTTTTCATCCCGTTTATACTATGTTTGTAAGTTATTCGACTGTGTTGTTCTGTAACATCAAATTCTGCTAAATTGTCAGCAGGCTTGTGTTTGTATACGCCTACATCGTCCCAAAGTCTGTAAACTTTTAACTTTGCTCCGTTCATCTCGTAATCATATTCTTTACCATCGCTTTGTGCTTGTTGTTTAATAATGTCTTCTATAACATCGCTTGCACCATCTATGTATACTTTGTTTATAACTTTAGGCATATCGCATATTTCGTCTATGCCTATCCCTAAAGTGTTACATAGTTTAATGATACAGTCACTAGCTCCCATATTTATAAATTGTATTGTAACGTCGTTATTTTCTATATAATAAGCAAAATCAACTGCTGTTACATTTCGGTTTGGGTAACTCCTTTCTACTTCTTCTACTACAAATACATAACAAAGAGAGTTGTCGTGTAACAGCCTTATCTTATCTCCTGCTTCTATCATATAATGTTCTATGTATTTTTCGTTAGTGTCAGGCAGAGAAAAAGTTAGCTTCATAACGTGACTGTCAGTGCTTTCTTCCCAGGATATATTGCTACATAACTTAGTAATGTTTGTATTATTGTTGTCCTTGTTAGTCCAATATAATTCAATATTACTCATTTCCTCCTCCTATTGTTGGTGTTGGCTCTTTATTTTCATTTGTCACTTTCTCAATTTCCTGCATAGTAGTTTTTTGATTTGTGTTAGGAGTGTAAATGATACCATTTTCTGTGTCCATAAGTACACTATCTAATCCTAGTTTTATATAGTTAAAACCAAGTGGGGGCTGACCTATCTTTTTTCTTACTTCGTCTAGCTGTAATATATTGCTATCCAAAGCTAGTTTGTAGGCTTCAAACATGCTTTTTAAATCCCCGTTTTCTATATCGCTTAAATCTGCTTTCCAGAAATATTTATCTTTTTCGTTCTCTAACAATAAATTTTCGTTAAGACTTGCACAAAATTCATTTAAGATTGGTACAATACAATTTTTGTACCAGTTTCTGTATTCTGCTTCATTCGCACTGCAATCTATAATATTCTTAGGAACTAGAAGTATTTTTCCTATGTCTTCACCGATGCCTTGATATAGTTCTTGCAACTGCATTTCTGTAGAGCTTTCTACGGCAGGGGTAAATTCTAAGCCGTTATTAAGCACAATTACAGCATTATCTTCGTTGCTGTACATTTTTCTAAAATCCTCTTTTAGTTTTTCGAATGCTTCTCGGCCTATATTTCTTTCACTTTTTAAGAAGCCTTTTTTTACACCGCCCCCACTTATAGAATTATTAAGCATTTTCAACATATTATTGACAAGTCTTATTGCTAAAGTGTTCTCTTGTAATATGCCCTTGCCAGTAACACCGTCTAAGCTGTTTCTTGCTAATGTTATAAAATTTTCAGGATAATATTCTTGGCCATTAATTATATATTTAGCAGTTTTAAAAATTGGGTCGCAATTCTTATTTACGGCTACATTTATACTTTCTACATATCTAAGGCTGTTTACTTTATTACCTGTTTTATCTATATATATGTAGCCATTGCCATATAGCAGATAATCTCGTATCAATGCCCTTTTCATTTCATGACTATTAAGTAAATCTCCGGTTTCTTTGTTAAGTATTTTTACTCTCTCGTCATCTAATTCTACAAGATTGCCTTTCTCGCCTTCGGTAGTGTATAACTTATAATTGATATTGCTTACCATATTACTTATTAAGTTTATACTGCTAGCAAGGACTGGAATGCCTAAAGCGACACTCTTGTTTATGCTTCCTCGTGACATTATTATGTTTAATAACTCACTTTCTATTGTTGGCTGGCTTTCTTCAGCTCTTTCTTCTCCTTTATTAAAAAGTTTATCTAATATTCCCATTTTTCTATATCACCTCAGCTATTTTCCCTGCTACTTTTTCTCCTACTCTGTTTAAGTAAGATTCATCTTCACCATAGAAATTTTCAATATTGAACATTATAATTGGCTGTCCTCCCGCATTACGCATTATCTTATTGGTTTGGTCTGCCGGTATAATCTGGCTTCCGTTAGGCAGGTTTACAAGTTCCCCACCTCTTTCGTTCATTAATGTTACGCCACCGTGCCAATAATTTGTTCCAAGAGCGTTTACCTCTGGCATCATACCTCTTTGCCGAGGAGTTAAACCATCGCCTTTTTTGTTTTCATAAAGACTTGTACCTGTTTGGCTGTTAGATACATTGTCTTTTATTATTCCGTTTTCAATTAATTCTTTCCACTTTTGTATTACTGTTTCTATTTTTTCAATAAATTGCCTTATATATTCTACAACTGGTCCCAGTTTTTCACCTATAAAACCAAAGGCTGTACCTATTGCTTCTAGCACTCCGCCTATAGCAGAACCTAATATCCAACCTAAACCTTGTATAAAAGGAGATAAACAAGTAAGAGCTACCCCGGCTATATCGCCTAGCAAGCCAAAAAAGCTCTTAGCGAAAGGTATTGCCGGGGCTATTGCTTCTTTTGCTTTTTCAAAACCAGTTTTTATAGGTTTTAAGAATATTCCAGCAGTCGTTCCGATTTCTTTTAAACTATCTCTAAACATTTTAGAGTTTTTTATAGCTAATGCTATTGTAGCAACCACAGCAGTAACTATAGCAACTGTTGAGGCTATTCCAGCTAATCCTGCTGTTGCCCCTGTTCCTGCTGCAGCTCCACCTAAAGTAGCTCCCGCTTTTGCTGTAGCTCCTCCTAGAGTAGTAGCTCCGACAGCTGTAGTTGTTGCCATTCCGGCCTCTCCGGCCGCTGCACTTTTTAATGCTCCTTTACCTATTTTTTTAAAGAAGCTTCCACCTTCGTACATTTCGTTTTTTGGGGTAGAAACAGAATATATAGGAATTCCCTTATAATTTAGTGCTTCGCTACCCATAGATGATACTGTTTTGCTTGCACCTCTTTCGGCTTCTGCCAAAGTTGTTTTTAGGCCAACGCCTCTTATGTTTCCGTTAGGTGTTATATTGCCTACTTTATTACTTAAACCATATGTGGCCCCTGTTCCAACTTCTGAAATTGTGTTAGCAGCAATCCAACCAGCAGGACTACTTTTAGCAGCAATGGCACTAGCAGCCGCACTTTGTTTGCTTATTCCTTTAGTAAGATTTTGCAACATTAATCCAGTTTCAACAGCACTTGTACCAAGTCTAAAAGCTCCCATTCCGGCATATGCTATACCAACAGCTGTAGCAATTTGCTTCCAATGCTCCAATATCCATTCTAAATTAGGCTTCCATTCTTCGATTTTTTGACCTATTCTTTGTATTATCTGTTCGCCATTCTCTAGTACTGGGGGTAGTTTTTCTTGTATTACATTCAAAATTTCAGGTAATGATTCTGATATTTTACTTAAATATTTAGCTGTATAAGGAGCTATTATTTCACCTACATCAGCCTTAAAGTTTGTCCAATCACTGCTCCAAACCTGTTTTACACCGCCCCAGCCTTGGTTTACTGCACTTATGTAACTATCAGCTGTATATTTCTTTTCTTCAGCGTCCTTTATTGCTTTTTGTATTTTGTCATACGCTGTACCTTCTTCGTCTACAACTTCTGTAAAACCTGCAATTAACGTCTCAAGCTGTGACCTGTATCTTCCACCAATCTTTGACATTATGCTGTCTCGGTCTTCTTTTTTTAATACTTTCAATTTGTCAGCCATTTCCTTAAACAAAGGTAATGCCTGCTTCATTTTGCCTGTGGTCTTGTCGTATATACTTAAATCTAAAGCCTGCAACCCTTTAGAAGCTTCACCTGACCCCTTAACCAGTCTGGAATACTGACTGTTAAGAAATGTACCAGCTTCTGAACCTTTTAAACCAGCACTAGCCATAATACCAATAAGGGAGGCTGTTTCTTTGTAATCTACACCTAACGAACTCATACCTGCACCGGATTTAATGAGAGCTTCGTTAAGTTGTAGCATGTTTGTGTTAGATGATGACTGTACAGCAGTACATACGTCAATATATTCGGCAGTTTTTTCTGTACTTAGGCCCAGAGCTGTCATACTGTCTGTTACTGCGTCAAGAGTTTCTTTAACGTCTGTACCGTTTATTTTTGCAGCTTTAAGCATAGAAGGTAAACTGCTTTGAACTTTTTTGTCAGTTACGTCCATACCGGCAAGAGCCATATAATATAAGCCGTTGGCAGCGTCTGTATATGTTGTACCTTTTACCTCTTTAGCGGCATCTTTTGCTACTTGTGTAAGTTCTTTAAATGCTTTTTTCCCTTTTTCTGTTAATGTGTCTATACCTTTTACTGCTGCTACATTATTCATAGCATTGTTAAATTCTTCATAAGCACTTAAACAGCTTTTGCTTGCCATAATCGCTGCTGCCCCTACAGCTGTAGTTGTGCCAACGACAGCCTTGTTTACTGTGTCCATTACTCCTTTAAATTTAGAGCTTGTCACTTTAGCAAGTTCCAAATCTCTTTTAAATTTTAAAGTTTCATAACTTGCCTTGCTCATTTTGGCCGTAAATCGGTCTTGCAAGCTAAGTACAACATTTATATTCTTTGCCATTTTTTCACCTTCTTTAGTTGCTTAACTATACGAAATAAAATCCCAATTATTTAGCTGGTCCTGCTCTAGTAGATACATTGCATTAATCAGGCTTGCTATCATATCAATTTTGCCTGTCGATTTTTTCTTGTTTACATATTTATTTAAGTTATTGTCCTCAATACACTTTGCATTTTCAAAGTTTATTTCTAGCAGTCGGTTAGGACTGTAACAAAATTCTTTTTTTAATATCTTTTCTTTCAACAACTTTGTTGGGCTATGTAATACGCTTGAATGCTGTTTTACTTCTACGCATTCATATCCGGCATTTTCTAGCTTCTGCACTGTAGACAATGCGTTGTATCTGTCATAGCCTATTTGTACGATTTCAGCTTCTAGCTCATTTTCTAGGCCAAGAATATATCTTTCTACTTCTGCGTAATCAATAACACTATCTCCACAAGCTATACACTCACCAGCTTTAATTCTTTCTTTGTAATCAAGCTTTTCTCTGTTGCTTTTTATTTGTATTCTTTCCGCCGGTATAAAACACATTCCTCCGTAGTACACAATATCGTCTACTATTGTTGTATATGCTACAGCTGTATTATCATCTGTCTGTGATAAGTCCAAACCTACGTATATTTTTTTACCCTTCCAAAATTCTTTATCAATTTTCTTTTTGCACTTCTTAACGGCTTCTACATCTATATAACCTTCTGTACATAAACCCTTGTACAATATGTTGTTGTGCTTACAAAGATAATTTTCCCTCTTATCTTCGTAAAGAATAGCCATTTCTCTCTTCTTCTTTAGCTCTGTAAATATTGTTTTATTACCTACAGCAACAGGGTTACTTTGTAATATGCAGAGGTCGTTTGTTTCCCATTCTTTGCGAATTTCTTCGTCAGGCTCATACAATAATGCAAAGTATCTTTTGTCTTTAGTAAGCCCATCAAGTACCCTTTTACCATAGTCAATTTCCTGTACCATGACATTCTTGTCGTTGGGATATTGCGTAGAGATTATTATGCCTAGTTTGTTTTTTATTGTTATCTGAGAACTTCGCATTGCTTCAACCGGATAATTATCCATTGCCCCTGCTTCGTCAGCTAAAAATACATTAGCCAGCTTACCGTCCATCTTGTCGTTGGAATAGGCCAGAGGTTGATATGTTATATCGTTTAAAAGACAGTTTATTTCATCTCGTTTTATCTTAAAATACTTTTCTAATGCAGGACTGCACTTTATTATTTTACGTATGGCCAATCTTAACTCACTAGACAGTTTGTAATCTGGGGCTACAGAGAAAAAACGGCTAAAAGGCTTTTCGAATATCATACTTATTACAAATATAATTGCACTGTTAAATGTTTTAAAATTCTTTCTACATATTTCTAACAATATCGTTTCGTAGTATCTACTATTGTCATTTTTTGTGTATGTACAGAATGTAGCAATGACTATAAACCAGGCATAATCTTCTATGCCTTCGTATATAGTAACGCCTAAATCGGGGTGCATTAGTAGTTTTAAGGTCCGGCATATTATGTTAAAGGCTTTTTCGCTTACATAAGCCTCTTTGTCCTTACCATCTGCTATTTTTAGCCACGATTTAGCTTGCTTGCGAACATAACAAGGCACTTTTTTATTACTTTTTTTGCTTGCCCATTTGCAATAAGCATATGCCTTGCTGTCCTTTACTTCCATTTATTTATTCCTCCTGTACACTTGCGTAGCTATATTGTTCTCCTAGTAATAATAGACTGTTGTTGTCGTTTGCAAATTGTACGAAAAAAATTTTTCCTATATCTTTTTCATCTAACCCACTTAGGTCTATATTGCTTACAAAGTTAGTAAATTCAAATTCGCAACCGTTGTGTATTACCTTTAATTTGATTGGATTTATACTAATCAGTTCTGCTGTAGTAGTTCCTATATAGTTAGGATTTTTGTACTTCTTCATTGCTTTTCTTAGCTTGTCATATCCGCTCATTTTATCCCCCCGTTCTTTCGTTTAGCTCTGCTACTAACGCCTCTAATGGTTCTTTTTCCTTTTTAGCTGTTGCTACATTGGCTAGTTTTGCTCGAGCCTGTGGGCTTAAACACATTTCGTTACAAAATCTAAAAAAGTCACGTACATAACTGTTTTTAGCACTTATAAAATCCTTGTCAAATACAAGTCCTGCTTCTGTGTTAGCTTTTTTCTCTAAGCTTTGTAACCTATCTATTGTTATTGCTCCTTGGCTTAATATCCATACATCGTTCATGGCCAACATTTGACTGTCTTCTAAACAACCTATTATGTTGTTGTATATATCTTTTTGTGATTTTGTTAGCCACTCTGGAGCTGGGGGAATACCCTTTTTGCTTAATTGTTCTTCTAGTCTGTTTCTTTCGTCTAATTCCCCTTTGGTTTGGCTGTAGTTGCTCAAAGTTTTTACGCTTTTGCAAGGTCTAGCCATAATCTCACTCCTTTGTTATAAAAAACAGAGGCAGAAAACGCCCTGCCTCTGCTACTATTAGATTGATATTGTACTTAATGGCGTTGGAATAGCACACTTAAACGGTAAACTTTGTGACAACACACCTTTTTTAAGTTCTATAGGGGTAACTTCTGTAAATACTACTTCCTCTACAGAATAACTTTCTGTAGCATTAGTATTCATGTTTGTTAATTTAGTTACTATTGTGTGCATTGGCATATTACCAGTCTTAAATCCTTCAAGTGTCTGTACATTAATGTCAGAATTTACTCTTGTGATTTCTAATGTACCCTCACATTTACAGCCTGTATATGCGTAATCGGTCTGAAAACTGCCACAGCTCTCTATATCTTCAAAATCGCCAGTCACTTTAATATTAATAGTTTTTATGTATGCTATAAGTATGCCGTCGAGATAGATTTTACCGCCAGTTCCTACTAATGCTAGTTTAGATAAACTCATTTTTCCACCTCTATTCTAATGTAATGTACATGGTCATATCTTCCATGCTTTGGCAAGGCTTAATATTAGCTTTCAAGAACACTTTTCGCCCATAACTCATTAACTTTACCTTGCCGTCGTCCCAATCTTCAGCTTCTGATTTACCTTTAGCAATCCACGCATTTCGCTGACTATCTACGTCTACATCACATACATTAGAAAAGTTAGGGTCAAGAATTTCATCATCAGCTTGTCCAGCAAAGTAACTGTTTATAGCCGCTATAAATACAAGCTGTCTGTCGTAGTTATTCTTATATGCACCACGATAATTATTAATAAATACATCTCTTATATCCTTGGCATTCATATCCATAATTTGAATAAATTCGATGTGCTGCATATCTTCTGTTACATTGTTTCCTGTTTCTGCTGTGTTCACGCCTGCAACAACTCTTGCTTTGCCGCTCTGCATTTCTGCATACACATAGCCGTTGCTTGTAAGGTCGTCATAGCCATCAGTTGAACTATCGTTTACAACCTTTTCAATCAACGGGAGAGTATAATTTGTAATGCTTCTATTTACTCCACAAGTTGCAATTACTCCAGCATATAATCCCAACACTTCGTAGTCAGATAACTTTTCACTTGCAATAGAACCGTAATATGTAGCATATTCGTCTTCAGCAACATTAATAATATGTGTATCGTGTAGATTTAAGCCCTTGTTACGGAATATACCAGTAATGCCGTAACCTTTAGCCTTATTAGTTTCGACAATGCTATTTGCAATAGCAGTATCAGTATCGGTACTTTCATCTATTGCGACTACAATAAAGTTTGTTTCCCCTCTGGCAATCAGCATTTCTTTTGTTTCTTTAAAAGAATAATTGCTAATATATACCTGTGCCGGAGCTGAACCGAAGCAATACTGTACAGCTCTATATGCTTTTTCACCGCTTGCTGTACTTGCATATTTTAAAAATTCAGTCTTGTCAATGTCATCAACTTCTGTTGCTGCACAAAGATACTTATTTTTGCTTTTTATATTATAGCCTTCTATCATAAGCACAACAGGAATGTTGCCACTTCTTTCAATCAGCGTGTTTGCAAGCTGGTTAAATATAATACTTATGCTTGGTCTTTCTGCCATTATTTAGTCACCTCCTGCTTTGTAGTCTTTAGTGCTTTAGCCCTTTGGCTCTTTGGTTTTTCAGTCGGTTCTATGTATACACCTTTTTCGCCTTTTCTCTTTGGCTTTTTTTCTTTGCCATAACTTATCATTTTTTCACCTCTTTATATCTCAAATACCATTCCCAATTCTTCCATAACCTCATCATCGGCTTCCGTATCAACATAAGTGTCTATACTCGTATGGAGATATACAATAAGTGCGTCACCTTCGTCTTTAAATTCTAGGTCGTCAAGCTCTATAAATATTCCGTTTTCTAGTTCCACGCACCCTAGCAATAATTCTTCAAAAGCTTCTTCCATTTCGTATGTTTCTATATAATGCTTGTACATATCACTTGTGTAATATATGACCATAATGTCATAGTCTGTGATTCGCACATTTTCATTCATTCTGTGTGGTGTTGGCTTTATGTATATTTTTAGGCCGGGTCTGCTTTTAGGTTCTAATAAATCACTTGCCATTAACGGAATATCCTTACGCCCTATTGCTGCATAGATTGCTCTGTGGATTTCTTTTATCATTTTTATCCACCTCGCTATACTAAATTTTCTCTGTACATATCAAGAGTACTTGCGACAAGCTGATTTATATAATTTTTATCTACAACATATTGTCTATTGTCGTGCATATCTGTTATTATTGCCAACATAGGATGGACTATGTCCGGGAGCTTCTCTAGTCGCTCCCTTGTTAGTCCTGTGTAGTTTTCAATATAACTCACTGCTCTATGCCAGTACTTCTTTGCGTCCTCTTTTGTCAACGATTCATCTCTTAGATACTCTATTATTTCATCGACCATTTCGTCCGAATAAATGTTTGTAACAAAAGTATCGTCGTATTCTGACATATTATCACCTACTTATTTCACTGTAGATTTTGTACTTTTAGAAATTGTATTTATTGTTGTAGCCTTAATCTTTTTAACTTTCTGTGGCTCAATCAACTTAGCGTCCATTTCTAACCATACCATTACGCCTACAGCGTGTTCTTCTGCATACTTTTCTTTGTACACATTTACACTTGGGCTTTCAGCAATCTTAACAAATAAGCCGGAGTAATCGCCGTATAATACTTCGCCATCTTCAAGCTGGTCAGATAATTCTACAGGCTTTCCTAAGAGTGTGTATCCATTGGCCACACCTTTTACATAATCAGTTACAACAAGATAATTGTCCTGACCGTCCTTCAACTTTCTGATAAAGTTCTTTGTCTTGGAGTTCATAATAAATTTGGCATTTTTCTGAAATACTGTCTTTACACTGTCCTGCAAATCAATAAGACTATCAGCTGTCAACTCAGTTGATACAACTTCGACCTTAGACAAACCTTCAATTTTGCTGTCTGTACCCTTTAACAATTCTTTTTCAATCCAATTTGCAATAGTGTCAGCCATTTTTCCACATACATATGTGAATAAATCAACCTGACTGTTATTAATTAAGCTGATTGATACTTTTGTTAATGATGCTGCTAAAAAGCCTGTCATGCTTACACTTGTAAACTTACCGCTTGTAGATGTAAGTTTACCGAATTCATCTGCGTAGGCCATTGTAATCTGCTGTTCACTTTCATCATATTTAGGAAATGTAAGAGTACCTCCTGCTACAAACTTAGTAGCATAATTCCAAATATTACAACGTTCCTTTACTTCTTCTAAGATGTAATTAGCTACACTCGTAGGAATTACTGCACCGTTATCCCCTACAGTCCAATTTACATCGCTTCTTACTTCTTCTGTCAATTCAAGGCCTTTTATAAAATCACAGAAAGCTCGTTTTTCATTTTCAAATTTGTCTTTCTGTTCCTTTTTTTCAGGGTCATTCTTAATAGAATTGTCGTAAGCTTCTTCAGCTTTCTTTATTGTGTCTGCTAATCCTCTTATTTCTTCAGCAAGTCTGTCATATTCCTGCGTTTCTTCTTCTGTAAAGGCTCTTGTTTCGTTAGCAGCCTTGTCACTAAGAGCTGTCATTTCTTCTACAAGGTTGTTTTTCTTTTCTCTTAATGCCTTTAAGTTCTTGTACATCTTTTTTACATCTCCTTTATCAATTTAATTTCACGTTTTCTTTTTTCATATTCAGCTTTGTAATCCTTATTAGAACGAGAATCTTCAACCTCTATAGCTTCTGAACAATAACGATATTCGTTTTCAATCATTTCTTCGCCTCTTACCTCTACACTTGTAGAGCTGTAGGCAGGTTTCTTGTTTATCAATAAACTTATTTCATTAAGCTTTATTTTCTCGAGAACTCTTTCTTCCGTTCCTTCTCCTCTAAACTCGTCCTTTATAGCTACAAACCCAAAGCTCCAACCTTTAGCCCCTTTACTTGCAAGCTCATTTACTGTAGCTTCATCGCTCACAACAGCCTTAGCATACAAGCCAATGTTGTCTTCCCTTAGTTCTAGTGTTGTGCTTGTGTCTGCAACTTTTCTGTCCCACCTATGGTCAATTAGCATTGGTATAGCTCTGTTTTCACCCTTAGCTTCTGCTATAGCTTCATTAAAAGTTCCACTCTGCACTTTCTCAACAAAAGTTTTTCCTTTTCCCTTTAAAGGTTTTGAAAATCTCTCTACAGCATTTACATACCCACTAACGACGGCTTCTCCGCTGCTTCTGATTTCTACCTTCATTCACTTTCCCTCCTTTCCTACATCATGGCCATAAATGGATTTATCTCCATCAGATTATTTAATCTTTCTATTTCCGCTTCCATTACAGCATAGTAAAATTTTTTCTCTAAACCTGTGGCCTTCAATATTTTCTCAGGCTTGAAGCCTTTCAATGCCCAAAACGCAACAAGGGACACCTCTCCGTCTTGGGTAATTAGTTTTTTAAATCTTCAATAGTTGTTTCTTCAACAACTGCTTTTAATCTGTTTGCCATTTCTGTTCTGTCTGCAAGACTAAATATCTTGCCAACAACAGCTTCTGGATTTGCTGTACATTCAAATGTTTCAAGTACTTCCTTAGAATGAAGGTCCGGCATAGCAGCATAAATCAATGTATCGTTAAGCTCTTTCATAGGAGTTTCTGGGTCTGTATTTTCAAATATTTCCATTAACTTATTTTCACTTAATTTATTTAATACAATTACATCGCCGTCTGAATTCTTGTATTCAATAGTACCTGTTTCTCTCTTGTCCTTTAACGCCTTAAGTCTTAAAAACATATCAAGGCTATTTCTCTTTTCTGCCATTTTTTGTTCCTCCTTTTGTATTATAAATGGTGATTTTTATTTTATCACTTTATATTGATTTTATTTGTGCTTTATTGTGTTATACTGTGTTTTATTGTGCTTTTTAACTTTTTTAGGCATAAAAAAAGACAGCCTCTAAGCTTTGTAATTCGCTTATTAGCTGTCTTTTTTCACTTGCCTGTAATTTGCTGTTATAAAAATGAAGCTTTTTTTAATCTTCCTATGTCGTTCTTTTTTTCGATTTCCTTCAGCCCGGCTCCACATATATGCCTAGTATAGTCGTAGCTTCTGTCAATCGCTTTTGATATTTCTTTTAGGCTTTTGCCCTCTATAAATCGCAAATACAATACTTTATGTTGTTGTTTAGGCAATTCGTAGATTGCAAGTATTATTCCTTGCATTTTTTTAATCTTTTCATCTCTTGCCTGTTCGTTGGTTTCTCTCTCTAATGCTTGTTCAAGGAGTTCGTAACAACTTAAATATTCCTTTGCTTTCAACCCGTATCCCCCCTAATAAAAAACAGCTCTAGGCCTTAGTGTACACCTAGAGCTGTTGGTTGTCCCTATTGTAAAGGAACAAGCGGTATTTTATGCCCGGAGAACAAACATACCTTACAAACGACTGAACGATTACTGAATTGCTCCAGCAGTTATATTATAACATTTATATTTACTTTGTGTTGTTGTTTGTTGTTGTGTTATGTTGTTGATTTATTATTTCTTCTAGTTGCTCAAGTGCTTTTATATGCAAAATCCTCGTGTATTGGTATGTATAATTAAGTTTTTTAGATATTTCTTTCATTGTGTAGCCTAAAATATATTTCTTGTATAGTATTTCTTTACTTCGTGCATCGCTTAAACCAAATAATATAACCTCAATTATTTTAGTTTTTTTATCCGTACATTCTTTTACTGTTTTAGCTATTTTTTCTTTCTTTTTCTTATCCTCTGTTCTTTCAAATTCTTCATTTAATAACCTTGCAGTAATATCCATATTTTTTATGTCTTCTAGGCACTTCCTAGCTTTTTCAGTATTCATTTTATCCTACCTTTATCTTTGGATATTCGCTGTACTGGAATGTAGTTCTGCTTCCGTTTTTTAATTTCATCATAAAAACATGTTCACTTTTATGTATTACAATGCCTTCAATCCATTTCCTTCTTACTTTGCCGTCGTCAGCTACTCCACTTACTGCAACACTTACTTTGTCACCTATTCTAAGACGGTCCTTAAATTCCTCTAGTGTTTTGTTCAAGATTACACCTCTTTACTTGTTTTTTAAATCTCTACTTATTCTTGCTCCACAGTTCATTGCATCATATATAAAATCATTTAGTTGTTTATCATTCATATCTTCTATTTGGGCAAGTTCTAAAAACTTTGCAGATAAATCAATAAGATTTTTAGCTTCATCAATATTTAATACATCTTTTTGGCATAATCCATGCAATGTCCCTACCCATAAAGCTACATAACCAGCTATTGTGTTTGGTGTACCATTTTCTGCCGATACACACTTTGTTACCTGTATTCTATTGCCTGCCTTCAATTCTGCAATACCGGCAAAACTCATAAGTTCGTCACTCTCTAATACATTTATAAATTCTTTAACGCCACTGTTTTTTTCTTTGTTCATTTTCTTATCCTCCAAATCGTCTGTTTCGTTTACTACATTTTCTTTGATAAGAGTATCCCTTCTGTTCCATTTGTTTATTTCATCTTTGTCAAATGTTACTATAGCACCACAGTTTGAACACTCTATTAATTTGGGACCAAAGTTTTTTATAAACTCCTCGGTTTTAGCTTCGCCGCCACAAAATGGGCAAGGCTTTAATTTTATTCCATCTACTTTTTCTGCCATGTTATTCTCCTTATCTCAATAAATCATTTTCTATATACACTCCAGCAACATAATTTGGGTATTTTGATAACACCTTATTTATTTTGCCTTCAAGCTCGTCAATATCTATTTCATTTTTTAGTTCGCCTATAGCTTTGTCAATCCAATCACCATTGGTAACTTTTCCATTTCCAATTTCTGCTAAAGTATCTAAAAAGCTAAATACAAAACGCCTTTCATTAGCAATAAAAAGGTCATCACTACGAGCCAAACTATTCTTGCTATTAACATAATCCCTAGCTGTCATAATTAAAAAATCAGGAACTAGCTTATTTGGTTGAAAACGCTCTATGTACAACAGCGTTTCCGGTGCTGTGCTAATTAATTCTCTTAAACTTAGCATGTTTATCTCTCCTTTTCTTCTTTGCAATCCCAAACACCGTTATATACAGTATCAACAGCAGTGTCTTTGGCACAAGCTTGTACAAGAGGTATTTTTTTCATAAGGCACTTTATTGTTTCAGCAATAGCATTTTGCTTTTGTTTAAATACTTCGTTATCAGCCTCTATTATTTCTATTATTGGCTCGTATTCAAAATCAATAACTATGTTTATTACTGTTCTGCCTTTTTTCATTCCCAGTCACTCCTTTTTATCCTAACCACTCTTTGCCTCTGTAGTAGTTTGCATTAAAGCTGTTTTGGAACTCTGCACTGTAATTTAATGCTGTGTTTATTAGTGTTGTTTGCATATATCGTTTAGGATTCTTTACATCTGCAAGTTTCCCTATAACGTCCCATTTTCCTAACAAATATTTTATTTTTCCACTGTCTAGGCTTAACAGTCTGCTATGTATAAATTCCCTTGGATAACACTTGTTTCCGGTTCTTACTAACCCATCTTCGCTAGACAGTAAGTCTATAGCTAAATTGATTATTGTGTCTATAACTTCTTTCTCACTCTCGCTAAATGTTTCATACTCAATCTTGTCCCTAAACAACATTTCAAAATCTCTTATTGCTGTATAGCTTATACATCTGCTATCTCCAGCTGTTTGTATATTAGAGTTATTAATATTATTTATATTATTAATATCATTATCTTTATTAATATTATATATATTATTATTAATATTTATATTATCGTCACTAATAGTATTATTTATATCGTCTTTTTCGCTGTGCTTGTCAAGTGCTTGCGAAGTGCTTGTTAAGTGCTTGCTATTTTGCTTGCGATTTTCTTCTTCGTCAAGTTGGTAAACACCCCAATTTACTATAGTTACAAGCCTAAATTTGTTTGTGATTTTGCTTGTCAAAAATCCTAATTTTTCAAATCTAGCCAGTGCAGTTCTTACTTTGCTTGTAGTAATGTTTTTATCGTCACACATTTCTACAATTTCAGCAATAGAAGTGACAAGTTGTCCTGCTTCGACGATAAATTTTTCTCCATTGTAATCCCATTCTGTAGCTTCGTCATTTACGCTACACAATAGTGTTATTAATATTACTCTCTGTTCAAGAGTGCTGTTTTTCCATATAGGTTTATCAATTAATTTTTTGTGTAGCTTTACCCAACTTGTCATTTCCTTGTCCTCCTTTACAGTTCTAAAAACGCTATAAACATTTGTAATTCTTTGTAGGCTTCATAGAATTTTTTATATTCTATTCCCCGGTCTAACATCGTTTCCACATACTCGTCATAATCTCTTAGGCCGTCATCACGGTAGAAGTCGTCAATACAGCCATCTATATCCTCAGATATAAATTCATCTACAATATCCTCCATAAAGGCTCTAGTTTGCCAAAAATCTAAGCCACTCCAACATAAGCCATGGTTTTCAATTAAGAACCTTACAAAGCTGTCTTTCTCCCTTACAGTAAAATCCCAACCTATACACTTTGACAGTGGCTTTACCGGTACTGTTTCTTCATCTAGTTCAAGTTCATTTATATAATTTAATAAGTACTCCTCTACGGACCTGCAACCAGCTAGTACAGCTAAAGCTCCTAATTTGCTGTATGTTTTTGTGTCTAGTTCAATAACTATCTTCTTTTTGTTCATTTTTTGTCCTCCAGTCTGTTATTTAGAAAGGTAAATAATCGTTAGTATCGTCCATTGGATAAAATCCTGTGTTATCATAGTCGTTGTTATTATTGTTGCTATTATTGCCTTTATTTTCGGTAAATTCAAAGCTGTCTACTACAACGCCAGTTGCTACTCTGGTGTTTCCGTCTTTGTCTTTGTAATGATTTACCTGTATTCTGCCTTCAACAGCTATCCTATTGCCTTTTTTAAAATACTGTTTTATGTTTTCAGCTCTCTTGCCAAAAGCTATACAGTTTATAAAATCAGCTGTAGGCTCTCCCTCTTTCTTGTTTGTAGAATAAGGTCTGTTTACAGCTATGTTAAACCTACCTACTGCCATTGGTTCAGACCCTTGTGTATATCTTACTTCTACATCTTTACTAAGCCTGCCAATTAGTATTACTTTGTTCATTTATTTTTCTCCTAATACTTGCATTTTTATGTTATTTGTGATATACTATAAGTGTAGTCTGTTTTCTTTCTATTGACTACCTACAATATAATGTTGCTCCCCTTTTGGGGAGCTTTTTATTATCTTATTAGACAGTTATATATAAAAACAAGTAGTGTACATAGCACCATACTAGAAATGAAATATAATACACTTTTTTCATAGCTCCATTTATTAATAAGTATCATACTTGCAAATATTAATATGTTTAATACCAATGCGTGTGGTAAGTTAAGTTTCAAAGTTTAACCATCTCCATTCTGTTTTTTCTTACTTCCTCTACTGCCTTGTGGAAATCTCTCCAGTGAAAGTCTAAAAGCCCTAAGCATTTTTTATCTTTGTATTCCTTGCATACTTCGCACCATTTGTTTGTGCTACTGTACTTCATCAGGAACACCTCTTTATATCCGAACCTTTTAGGTACTCCTTTAACCTTTGTGTGTATATTATGTATTTCCCCCTTTTGGAGCGTTCCTCTTTTATATATACTCCAAAAGGATATACACCCGTTTTAATTCCCATTCTTAAGTGTTGCTTTGTTACACCCAATTTGTCTGCAACATCATTAATGTTGGTTGTAATATTGTTGGTCATTTCTTTGCACCTCCCTGTCAGGTGGTTTTGTTGCTCTATTTTATTAGGTCTTTTATGTCTATTTCTAGTCTTTCACATATGTCTATAGCTAAAGCTAGAGATAAACTTTTGCTCCCTCTTTCGATTTGGCATATCATAGCAGGAGTTACTCCTACTGCCTTTGCTAATTCTTGTTGGCTCATTCCTCTTAAAACTCTATTTAGCTTTAAATTCTCGCCGATAGTCATATTTTCACCTTACACATTTCTCTGTCTTAGAGTTGTCATCTACTCACACTATAACATGTTTGTTCTAATTGTGCAAAAAACTATTAGTATTATTTATACAATTTTGTGTATTGCGCGTATATTACGTAATCGAACTAATTCAAACTAAGAAAAATAAAAAATCTTTCGAAAGCCAGTTAGTATGCTGTTTTTTTAGATTTATTAATTTTTTAAACCATTTAATTTATCTGAAAAAACTTCTTTAATCCTCTATTAGGCTTAGATACTGGCTTTCAGCTTGTTTTTTCACAATACTAAATATGTATATTTTGTAAAAATGTTAAAATTTACAAAATATTTACAAATTTGTTTGACAGATATATAGTAACTTATACTTAAAACTACCTTAAAAACTTTAATGATTAAATTCTTGATATTTTAACATCATCAAGGGAATTTGTTATTAATTCTATAGTTTTATTTGGCTGATTTTGTAATTCTAATATAAAACCAGCCATTTCTTTTGGTTCAGCTTTAATTACTATCTTCACAACTACATCTCCTAAGCAATTTTATTGTTTTAGTTTTTTAAAGTATCAAAAACAATAAAAGCTGTAAAAGCAACTGTAGCAATAATATTGCTAATTATAACAATTTTATCGTTAATACTTAATTCTTTAAATTTTTTCATACTTCCCACCTCCGATTCTTAACATGTATCGCATTTATGCGACGCAAATGTTAAAAAAAATAGCATTAACTTCCATTGCAGATAAATTTAAAGAGGAAGCTATTTTATAAACTTCTTCTACAGTAAAATTTTCTCCTTTGTTGGCTAGTTTTCTGTAAAAAGTACTTTTGTTTATTCCTATACTTTCAACAATCTTTTCTACACTAAGTCCATTTTCAATAATTTTACTTTTAAGCAGATTCATATTTGTCATGTTAACACCTCCTTGTCGCATTTATGATACAAATATATAATAGCATTTGATTTTACATAAGTCAATAGTTTTATCGCATTTTTGAGAAATTTATACTATTTTTAAAAATAAGTGTTGCATTTTTGCAAATATATGTTATTATTTATTTGGAGGTGATAAGTTGAACGTAGGCAAAATAATAAAAGAAAGAAGAATTAAATTAAATCTTAGTGCTGATTATGTTGCTGATAAAATCGGTAAATCAAGAGCCACACTGTATAGGTATGAAAATGGAGATATTGAAAAAATGCCAATTCCTATACTAGAGCCACTAGCAAAAGTTTTAAGAACTACTCCAGCAGAGCTTATGGGTTTTACCGACGACATAGAGTTAAATCATACTGAAAAGAAATTATTGAACGATTTTCGTTCTTTAAACGAACAAGGTCAAGAATACGTATTGCAAACAGTAGATATAGTAAAAGATAAATATTCAAGTGAGTTAAAAAAATCTTCTCAAGAAGAATATATACAAGTCGCTGCTAGGGGTAATTCTGAGCTTGAAATTGTTTCTGATGATGACGCAGTTCGCAAGGATTTAGAAAACTATAAACCCCCTACAGATTTATAGTTATATTTTTCCATTTTTGGAAATAGTCCACTAATGTAATATACATTTCTCTTTTTTATAATTAATTTGAAAATTGATTATAAAGGAGAAATATATGGAATATTACGATTACAAAACAGCGAGAAATTTAGCTTGGAAAGTTTTAATTGAGTGTGACATTAGAGAGTTTTCTGTAAATTTAGCAAAGATAATTAATCATTATGGGATATATCTTATACGGTATTCTGATAGTGATTATATTAATAGACACAGCTCACCTAACGAAGATGGCTTTAGTAGATTAATAGACGGTAAGCCAATCATTTATTATAATGACAAAAAACCAATATATAGAGCTAGATTTACACTGGCACATGAAATAGGACACATTTTACTAGGACATTTGGCTAACGGCGAAACTTTACATAGAAACACCGAATATGATGTATTAGATGTAAAAGAACAGCAGGCTAATGTATTCGCAAGGGACATTCTTATGCCAGCTACAGTTCTACATAGCTTAGGCATTAAATCAGCTGAGGATATAGCTAGAATATGTAATGTATCTATGATGTCAGCAAAAATAAGATATAAAAGGTTGACAGAACTTAATGAGAGAAATGTGTTTAACAGACACCCTCTCGAAAGACAAGTATATAGACAATTTAATGAGTACATAAAAAGGTGCTAGATACTGGTTCTATCTAACACCTAATAGAAGATTTATAAAGGTATACAATCCTCTGATTAAGTGATAACACATATTGCATAAATATCTCAATTAAAGGAGGTATAGAGATGTATGAATACAATGAAATGATAGATAGACTAAAAAATTTCATTGATGAACGAAAAATTAGCATTAAACAATTATCAGAATTAGCAGATGTTCCCTATAGAACTCTTTATAAGATTATTACAAAAGAAACAAAAGAGCCGTCGGTTAATATAATGATAAGGGTTGCAAAAGCATTAAATATAACCACAGACAATCTCATTTTTGGAAAAGATACTAAATGTGATGTAAATGATTTAGACCATACTGAACAGAATTTATTAAGTGATTTTCGTTCTTTAAATAAACAAGGTCAAGAATACATATTGCAAACAGTAGATATAGTAAAAGATAAATATTCAAGTGAGTTAAAAAACTCCTCATGAAGAATATATACAAGTAGCTGCTAGAGGCAATAGTAGCTATCAACATAAAAAAGTCTGATGTTGAAGATGACATGAAAAACTATATTCCACCTGATGATTTATAAATTTTGTATGTTTTATCAATGCAGGAGGTGACAAAATGAATTTCTTAGACAATTTGGAACAACTTATGTTAAAGAACAATATTAAAAATATAAGCGTTCTGTCAAAAGAAAGTAACATTCCATATACTACCCTAAAAAATTTTTATACAAGAGGAACTGAAAATGTTGGATTATCTACATTGGAGAAAATTGCTGACTTTTTTGATGTGACTCTTGATTATCTTGTTTATGGAGAATACATATTAAAATGCAATAAAGAAGAATTTGATGTTGTTCAATCGTTTAGGTCTTTAAACCCAGACGGGCAGAATTACATATTGCAAACACTTGATATGGCAAAAGCTAAGTATATAAAATCTGATTTTAATGATATTCTTTAAGCAGGAGGTGACGAAATGACATTTGCTGAACGGTTAAGGATTACAAGGAAAGAATGTAAACTTACCCAAAAAGAAGTCGCAAAAGCTTTAGGAATAACAGAAGGAGCTTATTGTAGTTACGAAAAAGGTAAACGAGAACCAAATCTTGAAAAATTAGTAAAGTTATCTAAGTTGTTTGATGTTAGTGTAGATTTTCTTCTAAATATTAACAAATATAATAAAGATGTCGAACTAAATCAAACAGAGCAAAAACTTTTAGAAATATTTAGACAATTAAATAAACAAGGCCAAGAATACATATTACAAACAATAGATATGGCAAAAGACAGATATAAAAAATCTGATTATATTTCCGACTTGGAAAATATAAATTAAATAAAAATATAATAAGAGGTTATAATTTTAAAGTAGCTTTCACTATTTTTAAGATGTTAAGTACTTTAATAAGGAGAATATGATATATGAGACTTGAAATAAAAAATTTTGCTAAAATAAAAGAAGCTGATATTACACTAGACGGTATTACTGTTATAGCCGGAGAAAACAATACAGGTAAAAGTACAGTTGGTAAAATCTTAAATTCATATTTCAAAGCATTTAAAAGATACCCTGAAAAGATTAAGAGCCAAAGAGAAAGAGCTGTTTCCGGTTTAATATTTAACTATGTTTATGTGAATCAGCATAAGACTAATTCAGATAGTTTATCAGATAATTTAAAAGAAAAACTAAAACAACAGATATTTTTATATTTATCCAATAAATCAAAAGAAAATTATGAATCAATTATTGATGTTTGCCGTAATGAGATTTCTTATAATAGTAGTAGCGAGCTTTTTGATATTGAAGAAGTAAAGAAATTGATTTCAGATGTGGAAAAAGTATCTGAAGTTTCAGATACTATCATACTCAATAGTATAGTGAGTTCTAGTTTTGGTGATTCTTTTGAAAATCAATATAATAATGTAAATAACTCGTCAGAAGCTAACTTGAAAATATTTATTAAAAATTCTGTATCTGAAGTTACTTTTATACGTGATACCTGTGTACACATTGACTCACCCATTAGGATTGTTAATTCATCTTTTTTTATTGACACTCCTAACGCGTTAAATAATCTCGCATATAGTTCATATAGTTCATATAGTTCATATAGTTCATATAGTTATAGACGAAAGAATCAAAATGATTTTGCTTATCGTTTATTTGGAAATGATTTACTTGACAATTCTTCTAATGAAGAACAACCAGACTTTATTTCTCAAATAATCGCAAACGATAAATTAAATGAAATATATCGCTTATTAGAAAATACAGGGATAGGTTCTGTTGAAAAACAGGAAAGTGGACGTTACCTTTACAATAGTAAAAGTCTAAAATCTCCTTTGGAAATAGCTAATATATCAATGGGTTTAAAAGCTTTTGTTCTTTTGAAATCATTATTACAAGAAAATGTTATAAAAGAAAAAGATGTTTTAATATTTGATGAACCGGAAATACACCTTCACCCAGAGTGGCAGGTTATTTATGCACAGCTATTAGTATTACTTCAGGTAACTTTCAATTTAACTATTTTAATAACATCTCATAGTCCGTATTTTATAGACGCCATAAACCTTTATGCTGCAAAATATAGCGATTTAAAGAGATGTAGATTCTATTTATCTGAAATGGAAAATAATGAAGTTACATTCAATGATGTAACAAACGAAATTGATAAAATCTATGAAAAATTAGCTGACCCTTTTGACACCCTCGATACATTAAGATATGAACTTCAGGAAGAAGGTAAATTATGTTAAAAAAATGCCCGGAATTTGATGAAATATTAGCTAATTTCAAAAAGGTATCTAAGGGCGGAGAAGGTAATCACCCAATGATTAATAGCAAAGCCCCTGTTTATAATTTTGATCGTATTGCGAAAAGATATGCCAAAAAGTATAAATTAGATACTCCTAGCACAAGTGATGGTTTATATATAGACGATATTACTAATAAATTTTATTTAATTGAATTTAAAAGTGGTACAATAGAACCAGAAAATGTTTTTTGTAAAGTTTACGATAGTGCTGTTATATTACGAGATACCATTTTTACTAAATCTTATGATGAAATTCGCAAAAATGTCGAATATATTTTGGTTTATAAGCATTCAAAAGTTTGTTCTAGTAGATTTAAATCAAAAAACAGAGATAAATTGGCAAATAAAGTTAGAAAATTATCAAAAAGCGAAAAAGCTCTATTTAAAATCAAACATGCAAAAAATATGGTATATGCAAATGTTTATACGTTAGATTTAGAAGACTTTATTTCTAAATTTGGTCCAACTTTTAATATTAATATATAATTTTAAAACAAGGGAGGAGAATGTTCAATATGAAATGTTTAGCTTGTAAAAACGGTACTATGACAGAATCAACAAATACTTACTTTGCTGAATTAAAGAACTGCTATATCATTATTGAAAATGTTCCTTGTTTAAAATGTGACCAGTGTGGCGAAGTATTTTATAAAACTTCTGTATTAGAGAAGATAGATGACATTATAGAAAAGATTGAAAATATTTCAAGTAAGATTTTTATTATTGACTACAAAACAGCAGCATAAATTAACTTAGGTTAATTTAGTGACAGAGAGTTAGGACACCCCCCTAGCTCTCTTATTATCACACACAATATATATTTATTTTTCTTTGTACCCCCCTGTCAGGTGGTTTTTTGAAAGGAGAATAAATATGAGGAACCCAAATGGATATGGAAGTATTATCAATCTCGGCAAAGGACGCCGTAGACCTTTCGGAGTTAGAGTTACTAGAAGTTATGAAAAAGGTCCTGATGGTACATTCCGTCAAAAATACGACTGGCTTGGCTATTTTAAGACAAAAAAAGAAGCCCTTGGCTTTTTGGCCAAGTTTAATGAACATAGACAACCTGTTACTGAATTTTCTTCAATAACATTTGCCAAAGCATGGGAAAATTACTTATACCGAAACCCAATAGAACCGGGTACATCAAGGTACAATTCCTATACTTCGGCATACAAGAAATGCGAAGCCCTTTATAACAGGAAAATGCAGGACCTAAGACTTACGGACCTTGAAGATGTATTCGTCGAACATCAAGGAAGTTCTGCATCAAGCCTTACAAATATTAAAATAGTTATGATTTTTATTTTCAACTGGGCCATACAGAATGATGTTATCAATAAGAATTATGCTGAAATGGTCGATATTCGCCGTTTTAAAGCGAAAGAAACTGAAAACCATCACCGAATACCGACAGAAACAGTTATGGAAATGTGGAAGAAATCTGAAGAATTTAAGCTAGAACTTATGTACATATACACTGGCTGTAGAGCAAATGAGCTTTTACAACTTCCAAAAGCCAATGTTGACCTTATAAATCAATATTTTAAAATTGATAAGAGCAAAACAAAAGCCGGTATAAGAATAGTACCTATCGCTGATTGCGTTCTTCCATTTTTTAAGTATTATTTTGCACATTCAGAAGGAAATAATCTTATAAATGTTAGCTACGCAAATTATTCTAAAAACTTTATGGCCAAGTTGCCGGGCTTTAAGCCTCATGACACCAGAGTTACATGTAAATCTCTACTTGTAGAGGCTAAAGTACCAGAAGTAATAAGCAAAAAGATTTTAGGCCATAACATAGGCAATGTGTCAGGCGACATATATACCCAGCTTGAGCCTAAAACTTTGCTGGAAGCCGTAAATTCTATTAAGCTAAGTGTTTAAATCAGGAAAAAAGACACTTTAATTAATATCTTATCTCCATAAATTCCATTTTATGCAGATAAGCCAGTTAAAATAAACTGAAATCATAGCAAGTATTTAAAGATGAACATAATACTGGGGATTGTGTACTTAAATAGACCTGTCGGAATTTCCGACAACTTGCCCTATTGTAATCCTATAATATGTTCCAACTGCTGGAGATGACAAAGGACCAATAAACAGTATCAAGTTAGTTTTTAGCTATGTATAGTATGCTTTTATATGAGTTTCTTTAGTAGTATATATTATTTATACTAAATATATATTTGTGTATTGTGCGTATATTGCTCGTATATTACGAAAACGAACTAATTCAAACTAATTCGAACTAACAAATGCCCAACCCCCAGTAAATAAGCTGAACACCAATAAATAAGCCCTTTTCACTTACACCCAAATTCCCTATCTTTTTAATGCTTGCTTAATTCAAATGTAATAAAAACATAATAAAAAGAGTCTTGATAAAGGTTTTTTCTTAATAAATATATCTATAATAATATTAAATATAAATAATATATAGAATGAAATTTTTACAGAAAAAGACCTTCAAACAATTAATTTATAAAAAAATGTTTGAAGGTCTAAGTTTAAATTTATTTAAATTGGATAAATTTTAGAATTTACATCTGCTAAGTTAGGGTCTACGCCAAATTTCTGAGCCTGTCTAAACTTGAAGTAGTCCATAGCCTGTTGAGGGAATAAAGCATAACTAAGAACATCTTCTTCTTGCTGCTTATAGTCTTTCATTTCTGCTTCAAATTTTGCCATTTCTGGTTCAATTAAATCAGCTGGTCTACAAGTAATAGGTTCTTCATCACCTATTATCTTCTTGCGAATTTCTTCTGAAATAGGTACAGGAGTCTGACCGTACATACCTCTTACAATATCTTTTGTTTCCTTTGGAACCATTTTATATCTTTCACCCATTAGCACATTTAAAACAGCTTGAGTACCAACAATCTGGCTAGATGGTGTAACAAGTGGAGGATAGCCTAAATCTGCTCTTACCTTTGGGATTTCAGCTAAAACGGCATCATATTTATCCTCAGCATTGGCATTTTTGAGCTGGCTAACAAGGTTAGATAACATACCACCAGGAACTTGATAAATTAAAGTAGATATATCTACACCAAGCATTTTAGTATTCAAAAGGCCAGACTTTATATCATCTTCTCTTATAGGTTTGAAGTAATCTGTAATTTCTTTTAAGGCTGAAAGGTTAAGATTTGTATCATAATCTGTTCCTTGTAATGCTGCAACCATAACTTCTGTTGCTGGCTGTGCTGTACCCATACTTAATGGAGACATATCAGTATCAATAATATCAGCACCTGCTTCAATAGCTTTTAAATAAGTCATAGATGCTACACCACTTGTGTAGTGACTATGAACTTCAATAGGTACATTAACTTCTTCTTTAATTGCCTTAACTAAATCATATGCTGGCTTTGGAAGGAGAAGTCCTGCCATATCTTTTATACAAATAGAATCAGCACCAAGACTTTCATATCTTTTAGCTAAATCTACATAATATTCAAGAGTATGAACATCACTTAGTGTATAGCTAATAGCAAGCTGAGCATGTGCGTTTTCAGCTTTTGTAGCTTTGACTGCTGTTTCAAGATTTCTGGCATCATTTAATGCATCAAAAATTCTTATAATATCAATACCATTTTCAATACTCTTTCGAACGAAAGATTCAACTACATCATCAGCATAATGCTTATAACCAAGGATATTTTGACCTCTCAAAAGCATCTGAAGTTTTGTATTCTTTAATACAGAACGGAATTTTCTAAGTCTTTCCCATGGGTCTTCCTTTAAAAATCTTAAACATGAATCAAATGTAGCACCACCCCATACTTCCATGGCACCAAAACCGATTTCATCCATTTTACTAAGAATAGGAAGCATATCTTCTATTCTCATTCTAGTAGCAATTAAAGATTGCTGACCATCTCTTAATGTACAATCACAAATTTTAATAGTTTTAGACATTATATTACCTCCTATCCTCTATATAACTGTAAGAATATACCAGATGCAATAGCAGAACCTATTACACCAGCTACATTTGGACCCATAGCATGCATAAGTAAATAGTTGTTAGGGTTCTCTTTTTGACCAACGTTTTGGGCTACTCTTGCAGCCATAGGAACGGCTGAAACACCAGCTGCACCAATAAGTGGATTAACTTTACCACCTGAAAGTTTACACATTATTTTACCACCAATAACGCCTGAAGCAGTTGAAATACAGAAAGCAATTAAGCCTAAAAGAAGTATAAATAATGTTTGAGCCTGTAAAAATTGGTCAGCTCTTGTTGTAGCACCAACTGATACACCGATGAATATACTTACGATGTACATAAGAGCCTCTGATGCGTGATGAGCAAGTTTTTCTGTAACACCACTTTCTTTGAATAAGTTACCTAACATAAGCATACCAATTAATGATGCTGTATCAGGAACGATTAAAATTACTAGAATAGCTGTTATAATAGGAAAAAGAATTCTTTCCTTTTTTGAAACAACTCTAAGTTGTTCCATTTTTATAGCTCTTTCTTTCTTTGTAGTAAGTAACTTCATAATAGGTGGCTGAATAATTGGAATTAAAGCCATATAAGAATACGCAGCAACAGTTACTCTTGATAAAAGATGAGGAGCAAGCTGTGTTGTAGTGAAAATAGCTGTTGGACCATCAGCACCACCAATAATACCTATAGAAGCTGCTTCTTGGAAATTAAAACCAAGACATAACGCTCCTAAAAAGGCTGCAAATATACCGAACTGGGCAGCTGCACCTAATAATAGACTTTTAGGATTTGCTATTAAAGGACCAAAGTCTGTCAATACACCAACACCCATAAAAATAAGTGGAGGGAATATACCTAATTCGTCACCTTGGAAAATATACCAGAGTAAACCACCGTTTGAAGTATCTGTTGGTTCATTCATTATTCCTGCACCAGGCAAATTAGCTAAAAGCATACCAAAGGCAATAGGTAAAAGCAGCAACGGTTCATATTTTTTTACGATAGCTAAATAGAGAAGGAAACAAGCTATAACAATCATTATTAAATATTTATAGTTATCTCCTTGAGCAAACTGGGCAAATCCTGTGTTAAGAAGGAAGTCCTTTAATGCTTCAAATAATTGTTCCATATTTTTTACGCCTCCTAAAATTATTCGGCAACAGTAATGAGGACATCTCCAGAAGCAACTGTTTGACCCTTTGTTACATTTACTGATGCAACAGTACCAGCACTTGGAGTAACAATTTCATTTTCCATTTTCATAGCTTCAAGTACAACAACGCACTGATTTGCCTCTACTCTATCGCCCACATTTACTTTAATATCAAGTATATTACCAGGCATTGGGCTTGTTACTTTTGCACTGCCTTCAGAACCTGTAGGAGCAGGAGCTGGTGTAGCTGTAGGAGCAGCAGCTGGTGTTGGTGCAGCTACTGGAGTTGCTTGAGTAACAGTAGGAGCTTTTGTAGCAACTGCTCCATTTAATTCTTCAACTTGAACATCATAAGTGTTACCATTTACCGTAATTCTATAATTTTTCATTATTATTGTCCTCCTAAAAAATATTATTTTGCTGTTCAGTTACAGCTTCTTTATTCCAACTTGAAACTCGTCTTATACTTCTTACAACTAACTTATCTGGGCCAACTTTGGCTTGTGCTGCAATAGCAGCAGTAATCACAGCGATAAGTTCTAAATCATCTTGTAATGGCTGTTCTTGAACAACTGGTTCAGAAACTTCTTTAACTGTTTTATTATTAGTTGCTTGTTCAACCGTTTCATTTTGAGCTTTGATTTTTTTGTTTTCTAAATTTGCAACAACGTTAAAAATCATAAGAACGAAACATATAAAGGCTAAGACTGCAATGACTATTATAAAACCCATTACAGTAACTTCTACACCTTGTAAAAAAATATCCATTTATAGTCACCTCTTAATAATCATTGCTTGAATGTTTTTTAGCAGGTTTTACTACTCTCTTAGTTAATAACATTTCGATAGCTGAAATAATACGTTTTCTAGTATTTGATGGAAGTATAACAGTATCTACAAATCCGTTTCCTGCTACGGCATATGGATTTGAAATGTCATCAAATTTGCTAGAATCAATTTGTAAAACATTTATTGAACTTGTTTTATCCATTAAAGCTATTGTAGCTGTTGGCCAAGCATAAACAATATCAGCACCGATATGCTTAGAATTCATCAAGAAATAAGCATTACCTATACCATTTCTTAAAATAATATTTATTTTAGGAACAGTAGCATTGGCAAAACTTGACATAAGAATACTGCTATATTTTATAATGCCCATCTGTTCTTCTTTGAGTTCTTTTTCATAACCAACAATATCTGTAAAAGTTAAAATTGGAATATTAAATGCATCACATGTGTTTATGAATTCACTCGCTTTTTTAGCAGCTTCAACATTTAATAGTCCATTATTTGCAACGATGCCAGTAGTAACTCCATCAAATTTTGCAAAACCGGTAATAATATTTTCAGCATAGTTTTCACGAAGTTCAAGGAAAATATTATTGTCAGCCACTGAAGTAATAACATATTTCATATCAATAGGAGTAACATCATCTTCAGGAACAATAGTATCTAAGTTTGAATCTACACGATTTAAATCGTCACTAGTTAATTCAGGTCTAACTAAATCAAGATTATTCTCTGGTAAGAAATCAATTAATTGTCTTACTTTTGTGAAACAAGCTTTTTCATCATCACAACAAATGTGAATCATACCTTCTTTAGAAAGTGTATCTGCCCCACCAAGTTGTTCATAAGATGTAGATTTACCATCAAGTCCAGGCATTGTGGCAGGACTCATCATAAACATTTTTGCATTTTTATTGCACATCACAACAAAATCAGATACTATAGGCATAAAACTTGCAATTCCAAGGCAATCACCTAATATTATACTTATCTGTGGAACAACACCACTAGCGTTAGTTTGGTTTCTAAATATAGTTCCATATGCTTCAAGGGTATTTAAACCTTCTTCAAGCTTTAGACCTTTTGAATCCATTATAGATATAACAGGGCTACCCATTTTCAACGCTAAATCATAGATATTTCCAATCTTTTTTGCGTGTTTTACACCGACAGGGCCATTCTGGCAGAACGCATAAACAATTTTACCGTTAATAGTACCATAACCGGTTACAACACCAGCATCAGTGTTAAACGAACCTATTTCAACAAAACTATTTTCGTCAAATAGATTTTCTAACCTTAAACGTGCTTCACTTGGTTGTTCATTCATTTTTGATATTAAATCATTAATTTGTCCAAGTCTACTCATTTTACTTCCCTCCACTAACATCAACAGGATAAAAAAACATAAAAATTTGTAAAATACCTTGTAATTCTCTATATTTTATTGTACTATAAAATAGAAAATATTCTAATACTTATTTATATATAATTCATATAACGCATGAGTTATAATTAGGAGGTAAATATGGATTTAAAAGAATTTGAATACGTTCTTGCAATTAATGAAGATAAAAGTTTTTCAAAAGCTGCAAAACGACTTTTCATATCACAACCATCATTAAGCCAATATATTAATCGACTAGAAAATCAACTTGGTGTAACTTTGTTTGATAGAAATACCATACCTCTTACTCTAACATATGAAGGCGAACTATATATTGAAGCAATGCAAAATATTGTAGAAATTTTTAATGGAATGCAGAAAAGCTTTGATGATATTTCCGAACTAAAAAAAGGCAGGATAAACATAGGTCTTACACCATCAAAAGCAAATAATCCGTTGCCAGCAATATTGCCGGTTTTTAAAGAGCATTATCCAGATATAGAGCTTATACTAACGGAAGCAACTTCTTTAGAGTTGGAAAATCTGCTTGTCAAAGGTGCTGTTGATGTATGTATGATGAATTTACCAATAAAGAGTAAAGGCATCGAATATGAGCCTATTATGACGGAAAATATCTTTTTAGCTGCACCACCTGATTTTACACCAAAAAATGTTGAAAAATCAAGCCCATTTCCGAAAATTAATATTAAAGATTTAGAAAATGAACAATTTATCCTTCTTCATTCGGACCAGAGATTAAGACAAATTGCAGATAATATATTTGATAGTATAGGAATGAAGCCGAAAATTCTTCTTCAAACAAGTAGTATAGAAACTGCTATTAGATTATCTGCAGCCAATATGGGATTTAGTTTTGTCCCAGAATCTTCAGTTAGATTTTCTTCAATGGTAAATCCGCCCAAATATTATACTTTTGGTAATACTGAAACTAGTTGGACTTTGGTGATAGCATATAGACAGAATGCTTATAGAAGTAAAGCTGTTACTGCTTTTGCAGAAATAGCAAAAAAAGTTGTATCACGATAGGAGAAAATTATGTTTACAATACTTGATTTTGAATTTAATCAAGCTTTTTCAATGAATAATTGCAAAGATATGGTAAATCCTAAATGTAGGTTTGAAATTATACAGATTGGAGCTGTGAAGGTTGATGATAATTATGATATAATAGATGAATTTAATATATTGATTAAACCAAATATATATCCAACTATTCATCCATTTGTAGAAAAGATTACAGGTTTTACAGATAAAGATTTTAAATATAAACCTTATTTTCCAGAGGCGTTTAAAAAATTTAGAAGATTTTTAGGTGATGATACAGTATTAGGAACCTGGGGATATAGTGATATTCGTGCTTTATTTAGAAATTTAACATATTACAATATAGCTACAGAGCCTATGATTATTGAATATGTAGATATTCAAAAAATGGCGACACAGCATTTGAAATATTCCAAAGGTGGAGCTATTGGTTTGAAAAATGCTGTCGAAGCGTTTGAAATTGAAATAGACAGACCTTTTCACCATGCACAAGATGATGCATACTATACAGCTAAGGTTTTAAAGGAAATTGCACCAGAAAAATTACCTGTTAGAATTTTTAATTCTTCTCATCTTAAACCTAAAAAAATACAGGAAAATCGTATTCAAGCAATAAAGTGTAGACGTTCCAAGTCAAATAGAACAAGAAAAAGTAAATGATTATAAAAGAAAATAAAAACATCCTACAAATTTTTATACCTTTATTTGTAGGATGTTTTTTATGAAAAAATTATTTTAAAAAACCGGAAATTATTTTTTCCTCAGCTTGTTCAGCAGTAAGACCTAATGTTCTTAATTTTAAAATTTGTTCGCCAGCTATTTTTCCAATAGCAGCTTCATGAATTAAGGCAGCATCTGGATTTTCAGCTACTAAAGATGGCTGAGCTATAACAGAACCGTTTCCATCTAGTATAGCATCACACTCAGAGTGACCTGTACATACATTCTTACCAATAATCTTAGAAGTATATTCTTGTTTAGAATTGTCCCTGGCAACTGAACGAGAAACAATGTCAGTTCCAGAATTTTCTCCTTCAAGAGTTACAACGAAATCAGTCTTTGCATACTCTTTTCCAGATGTCATAATACGTTCTTTAATAATCAGTTTTGCATTCTTGCCTAAAGTTCCTCTTGTCTTACGGTCTGTGCTATCTACGCCACTAAGTTGAATAGTGTCCATTGTAAGAATTGCATTTTCTCCTAAAGTGCAATCTGTTACAGGGTCGATTCGTTTTGCTCCAGTACCTTTACCTGTACCAATATGTTTTTCTTTATATAAAACATTAGAATTTTTTTCAAGAAAGAATCTATGAACACCATTGTGTCTAGCGTCATGACCATCATCTGTATGAACTCCACATCCGGCAACAATTGTAACATCTGCACCCTCGCCAACAAAAAAGTCATTGTATACGATGTCATCTACATTCCCTTTTGTGACACAGGCAGGAATATATACAGTTTCATCTTTAGTATTAGGTGCAATTATTATATTTATACCAGGAGCATCGTCTTTTGGCTCTATTTTTATATTTTCAGAAGACTGTCTGCCAGCGCACTGACCATCTTCACGAATATTAAATGCTCCATTAAATTTTCCTTTGAAATCGGATACTATTTTTAAAATTTCTTCTGTAGTTTTTTTCATTAGTTGTTACCCCCATTTAGACAACAATCACCAGTGTTAGATACCTCTAAAAGAGTTGGTAAAATTTCTTCTTTTTTACCGATATTTTTAACAACCCCATTCGCAATAACAACTATTTCATCAGCAATATTAAGTATTCTCTCTTGGTGAGATATAATAAGCAATGTGCCTGCATAGTTTTCTTTGATTTCAACAAAGGCATCAATTAATTCATTAAAACTCCAAAGGTCAATGCCTGCCTCTGGTTCATCGAAAATAGTAAGTTTTGTGTTTCTTGCAAGGACAGTAGCAATTTCAATTCTTTTTATTTCGCCACCGGAAAGGCTAGAATTAACTTCTCTGTCTATGTAATCATGGGTACATAGACCTACTTTGCCAAGTAATGAACAAATTTCTTTTTCTTCTATTTTTTTACCTGCAGCGAGTTCAAGTAAATCTCTGACGGTGATACCTTTAAATCGTACAGGTTGTTGAAATGCATAACTTATTCCTTTATTTGCCCTTTCAGTTATATCTAAAGAAGTAATATCTTCACCATCTAAAATGATGTTACCAGATGTTGGTTCTTCTAATCCAGCGATTAATTTTGCAAGAGATGTTTTACCACCACCATTTGGACCAGTAATTACTACTAGTTTTCCAGACGGGATTTCTAAATTTATATTTTTAATAATTTCTGTACCATCAGAAACTTTCCATTTTATGTTTTGTAGTTCTAACATTGTAAGTTCCTCCTAAAATCTAGTGTTATTAATAAAAGTTAGTTGTATTAAAGTGTTTCTAATAATTCATAGAAATTAGGGAAAGAAATAGCTACGCAATCAGAATCAAGAATAGTTGTTTCGCCTTCAGCAACTAAAGCGGCTATAGCACAGGACATTGCAACTCTGTGGTCTAAATGACTATCTACAGTAGCACCTCTTAATTTTTGGTTGCCTTCAATAATCATACCATCTTCGGTTTCTGTGATTATAACACCCATTTTACCTAATTCTGTACTCATAGTTGCTATTCTATTAGATTCTTTAACCTTTAATTCCTCAGCATCTTTAACAACAGTAGTTCCTTCAGCACAAAGAGCAGCCACAGCAAATACAGGAATTTCATCTATCATTCTTGGAATTATACTTCCTTCAAGTGTTGTAGAGTGAAGTTTTGAAGATTTTACTTCGATATCACCTACAAGCTCGCCACCAGATTCTCTTTGGTTAAGAATATTTATTTCGCCACCCATTGCACGTAAAGCATCAATAATACCTGTTCTTGTTTCATTTATACCTACATTTTCAATTATAATATGAGAATTTGGAACAATTAATCCAGCTACCATAAAGAAAGCAGCAGACGAAATATCACCAGGAACGTTGATAGGTTTTGCGTAAAGTTCTTCTACAGGAGTAGATGTAATTACACCATTTACATTTTTGATATTAGCTCCAAAATAATTTAAAATTATTTCTGTATGATTTCTTGAAGCAACAGGCTCATTGATAACTGTAGTTCCATCAGCAAAGAGACTTGCTAAAAGAATAGATGACTTTACTTGAGCACTTGCCATAGGCATAGTGTATTCAATAGAATGAAGTTTTGAACCATGTATTGTGAGTGGAGCAAAGCCGTCATTTGTACTTTCAATATTAGCTCCCATTTCAGTAAGAGGATTTATAACTCTTCTCATTGGTCGTTTTTGAATGGAACTATCGCCATTTAATACTGTATCAAAGTTCTGAGCAGATAAAATACCAGATATAAGTCTAATTGTAGTGCCACTGTTCCCAACATCTAAAGTTTCTGCTGGGGCAGAAAGACCATGAAGACCTTTACCGTGAACAGTAACATTTTCTTCGTCAACATCTATTTCTATGCCAAGTTTTCTAAAACAAGAAATAGTTGACATACAATCATCACCGGTTAAGAAACCAGTAATCTTTGTTTCTCCTTTTGCTAGTGAGCCAAACATAATAGCTCTATGGGAAATAGACTTATCACCAGGAATTTTAATTTGACCGTTTAATTTTTCTATAGGTGTTATAGTTTTATTCATAATTCAAATTTTCTCCTTTATTTATTGAATACTTTGTAATTCATAGACTTTAAAATATCAATTGCCCTATTTTTATGAGATTCATTTTCAAAAGCTATATAAAGTGCACCATCGTTATAATCTCTAGTGTTTCGTATACCTATATTTTTTATATTAACGCTATTAACACTTAGCAATGTTGCTATTGTTGCTATTGCACCAGGCTGGTCAACTACATCAACAGCAATTTCATAAAATTTACATACAGTATTTTCATTTCTGCTTTCAAAAGTGTTTCTGTAATCCCTTGCACTCTCAAAAAAAGAGTATATATCCTCTTTCCTTTCAAGCGATTTTTTTAATTCTTTTATTGTTTCGATATATGTGTCAAGTACTTTTAGTATTGGCTCTCTGTTATCTTGACAAATGCTGTTCCATACATCTGGGCTAGAACTAGCTATTCGTGTAATATCTCTAAAACCACCAGCTGCAAATGAGTGCATATATCCATTATCATCAGCTAAATTTTTTACCGTATTTACAAGAGAGGATGCAATAATATGAGGAACATGACTAATTGCCGCAACAGTATAATCATGAATTTCAGGGGAAATAACAAAAGGAGTTGCTCCTAATATTTTAGCAATATCAGTTATTTGATTTATCTTAGATTGTGGCACATCATTTATTGGGGTGAAAATATAAAAAGCATTTTCAAATAGATGTGCTTTTGCTGATTTATATCCTGTTTGTTCAGAGCCGGCCATTGGATGTCCACCTATAAAGCATATATCTTTAACGTTTGATAAAGTATCACAAATTTTCTTTTTAGTACTACCTACATCTGTGATGATACAATCCTTTTTTATAAACGGCTTTAATTTACTTACATATGTAGGTATTGTGTCAACAGTTGTACATACAATAATTATGTCACATTCGTTAAAAATTGACATATCTGTAAGACTATATTCATCAATTACACCATCGTTGTAAGCGTCTATAAGTGACTTTTCACTTCTGTTCATTGCTACAATTTTAATATCTGTTTTTTCTTTAAGGGCCTTTGCTATAGAACCACCTATTAAGCCAAGACCTATAATTCCTATAACCATTGGAACACCTCTCTAATATGAGCATTATCCATATTATTGTAACACTAATACTACATTTGGTCAATATAATTTGAAAAGTGAGTGTTAAATCCCAAAATAATTTATCTTTAAATTGCAAATTATTGTAAAAATTAATAAAAATATTAAAGGAATTTGAATGAATTTGTTGAATTTATAAATACTAAAGAGAAAGTGTTTGTGCAATTGAGTTAAAATATGCACATAATATATTCTATAAATGTAATAAACGGACAAAAGGAGTGGTGTTTTTATGAAGAGTTATCCAGCAAGTCAAATTAGAAATGTTGCAATTATTGGGCATAGTGGTGTTGGTAAGACTACTATCGCTGAGGCATGTTTGCATGTTAGTGGTGTATCAAAAAGATTTGGACGAGTAGAAGAAGGAAATACAATTAGTGATTATGACCCAGAAGAAATAAAAAGAAAGATTTCTATCAATTCTTCTATGATTCCTGTAGAATGGTTGGAAGAAAAAATTAATTTTATTGATACTCCAGGATATTTTGATTTTCTTGGTGAAGTTAAACAGGCACTTAGTGTATCTGATTTGGCACTTATAGTTGTTGACGCAAAGGCTGGTGTACAAGTTGGAACTGAAAAAGCTTGGCAGATGGCAACAGAAATGGGCGTACCAAAGATGATTTTTGTTAATGGTATGGATGATGAATCAGCCGATTTAGATACAGTTGTAGAGGCTATGAAGCAGGTTTTTGGTAAGAGTATTGCCCCACTTCAAGTTCCTTTTTATGAAGACAATAAATTTGTTGGATTTGTAAATGTTATCAGAAGAGCTGCAAGAAAATTTATGAATGGACTTGTAGAACCTTGTGATATGCCTGATGGATTAGATGATTCAGTTGAGAGTATGAGAAAAATGGTTGAAGAGGCTGTTGCTGAAACTGATGACGAACTGATTGAAAAGTTCTTTAATGATGAAAGCATGACTCCTGAAGAAATACATAAAGGATTAAGAATTGGTATTGTTGATGGTACAGTTACACCAGTTATTTGTGGTGCTGCTATATACACAATAGGAATTAGAGTATTAATGAATTCTATAAATAAGTTTTTACCACCGACTAATGAGGTTAAAGCAACAATAACAGCTATAAACCCTAAAACTGATGATTACGTTGAAATTAATTGTGATGAAAATGATCCATTGTCAGCTTTTGTATTTAAAACAATTGCAGACCCTTATGTAGGAAGGTTGAGCCTTTTTAAAGTTTGTTCTGGTATTATGAAAAAAGACTCAATGGTTAAAAATGTAAATAAGAATATTGCTGAAAAAATAGGAAAGTTGTATATACTTAGAGGTAAGGAACAATTAGAAGTTGATGAGTTGAGAGCCGGTGATATAGGTGCGATAGCTAAGTTACAGAATACTAGTACATGTGATACCTTAGCTTCAACTGATAGACCAGTACAGTTCCCTGAAATCAGTTATCCTAAAGCTCATATGAAGAAAGCTATTAGACCTAAAACAAAAGGTGATGAAGATAAATTAGCAAGTGCAATCAACAAGATTCTTGAGGAAGATAAGACTCTTAATTTTACAGTAGACAAAGAAACTAAGCAATCTATAATAAGTGGTTTAGGTGACACTCATATTGATGTATTTGTTAGCAAGTTAAAAAATAAATATAAGATTGATGTGGATTTGGATAAGCCTATTGTTCCATATAGAGAAAAGATAAGAACAAAAGTACAGGCTAGAGGAAAGTATAAAAAACAGTCAGGTGGTCATGGTCAGTTTGGTGATGTAGTTATTGATTTTGAGCCAATTGAAGACCAGACTATACCATATGTTTTTGAAGAGAAGATTTTTGGCGGTGCTGTTCCTAAACAGTATTTCCCTGCTGTAGAAAAAGGATTACAGGAGAGCATTAAATCTGGTCCTTTGGCGGGATATCCAGTTGTTGGCATAAAGGCAACTCTTATAGATGGCTCTTATCATCCGGTAGATTCTTCTGAAATGGCCTTTAAGATGGCGACAACAATGGCTTTTAAAGATGCTTTTTCACAGGCTAAACCAGTTATTCTCGAACCTATATCTTCTGTAGCTGTTACAGTACCAGATAGCTATACTGGTGACATTATGGGAGATTTGAATAAACGTAGAGGTAGAATTTTGGGAATGGATAAGGTTGGAGATAACCAAATTATACAAGCAGAAGTTCCTACAGCTGAAATGTTGGAATATTCTACAGATTTGAGAAGTATGACTCAAGGAAGAGGCTCTTATACTGAAGAGTTTATAAGATATGAAGCTGTTCCTGTAGATATTCAAAATAGAGTTATAGAAAAACGTAAAGCAGAGATGGCAACAAAAGTAGATAAATAGTACATAGCAACAAATAAGAGGAGACATCATTTAATGTTAATGGACATCTCCTCTTATTTGTTGTGTATATTATAATTTTATTATACCCTTTTCATACATATTGTTAATTGCGATTATTATACCGAGCTTTGCATGAGCCCAAGTTAAACCACCTTGTAAATAAACTGTATACGGAGGTTTCATTGGAGCATCGGCACTTAATTCTATTGATGAACCCTGAACAAATGCGCCGGCGGCCATAATTACTTGACAATCGTAACCAGGCATATCCCATGGTTCAGGAGTAACAAAACTATCTACAGCAGCACCCTTTTGTATTCCTTGACAAAATGCAACAACACCTTCAGGTGTTTTCATCTGTATAGATTCTACAATGTCTACCCTTTTTTCTTCTGGCTTAGGCATTACTTCAAAACCTAAATCTGAACAAATTTGAGAGGCAAAAACAGCACTTCTAAGACTGGCATTAACAACACTTGGAGCTAAGAAAAGTCCTTGAATTAGCTTAGGAGTTACTCCAAGGCTTGGACCTACTTCTTTACCCATACTAGGAGATGTAAGTCTGAATGCAGCATTTTCTACATATTCTTCTTTACCTACTATGTATCCACCAACAGGAGCTATACCACCTCCAAGGTTTTTAATAAGAGAACCAACTATTAAATCGGCACCAACTTCAGTTGGTTCAATAGTATCGACAAATTCACAATAGCAGTTGTCAACCATACAAATAATATTTGGATTTATTGATTTAACAATCTTTATTATTTTTTCAACAGTTTCTATTGATAAACTTGGTCTATATTCATAACCTTTTGAGCGCTGTATTTCTACAAGTTTAGTACTTGGTGTAACAGTATTTTTTATTCCGTCAAAATCTATAGTTCCATCACTAAGCAAAGAAACCTCTTTATACTTTATTCCATGCTCAACAAGAGAACCTTTAACTTCTCTTACAGAGCCAATAACACTTTGGAGTGTATCATAAGGCTCACCAGCAACGCAAACTAATTCGTCGCCGTATTTTAAATTTCCAAAAAGAGCAACAGTAAGAGCGTGTGTACCTGAAATGATTTGTTGTCTAACCAGAGCAGACTCTGCCTTAAATATATCAGCATAAATTTGTTCTAAGGTGTCACGTCCGATATCATTATATCCGTAACCAGTAGTACCATTGAGATGAGCTTCTGAAAGTCTATTTTTTTGCATGGCTTTAATAACTTTACATTGGTTATATTCAGTTATTTCATCTATTTTTTTAAAATATTTTTCAACTTTTTTCTCGGCATCAAAGCAGATATCAGCAACCTTAGGATTAATACCAAATTCATTTATAATGTATTCTTTAAACATATTCTATTCCTCTCTATTTCGCTTTTTATGTGTTGTGCTATTTCATTTGTAGAGTTAAAATTATCTACATCTATCCAATTTCCGTTGCATTGATGTTTAAACCATGTTAATTGTCGTTTTGCAAAATGTCTTGTCTCTCTTTTTAGTAACATTACAGATTCATCAAGAGACAAATCTCCCTTTAAATAGTACACAATTTCTTTATAACCTAATCCCCTCATAGAAACCAAATTTTCATTGTATTTAGGATATAGAGATTTTACCTCATCTACTAATCCATCTTCCAACATTAAATCTATTCGTTTTTCTATTCTGTCATAAAGCTTTTCTCTGTCCATATTTAAAACAAAAAAATTCAAGTCATAAATAGATTCTTTTAATTTCTCTCTTTTATTGTATTCGGAAAATTTTTCGTGATTTTCTAAATAATACTCTAAAGCACGAATAACTTTTTTTGTGTTATTTTGATGTACTATACTTGCGTATTCAGGGTCACATTCTTTCAATTTGTTATAAATAAACTCAGCACCCTTTTCATCAAGCAAGGTTTGTAATTCCTCTCTTACAGTATAGTCACGTTTAGCAGAACTAAAATCATTATCATTAATGAGTGCATTAATATAAAAACCTGTCCCACCAACAAGTATAGGTAACTTGCCCTTTTTTAGAATTTCATCTATAGCCTTTTTTGCCATATTTTGAAAAATAGCTACAGAAAATTCTTCGTCAGGATTAAAACAGTCTATCAAGTAATGCTTTATTCCTCCCATTTCTTCTTTAGAAATTTTAGCAGTACCTATGTCCATACCTTTGTAAACTTGCATAGAATCAGCAGAAATAATTTCTCCGTTTATCATTTTGGCAAGTTCCACTGATACAGCACTTTTTCCACAGGCTGTAGGACCTGCAATGACAATTAATGGTTTCTTCATAATATATCCTCCAGCATAAAACTCTGTATATTATATATTTAATTTTTGAATTTGTAAACTGTAAAAATGATATTTTTGGGTATGTTAATATAAAATGGTAAAAAAACTTAGACCGTCATTAAAAAATAATATAATAATATGTTGAAAAAGCCTAAAAAAAGTTGTATTATAGAGCTATATGTAATTTAGCATTTTTAATGTTAATAAACGGAGGTAAATTGATGTTTAATAAAGATATGGGAATAGACTTAGGTACAGCAAATACTCTAGTGTACGTTAGAGGAAAAGGCATTGTAATGAATGAACCATCAGTTGTTGCAGTGGATTCAATTACAAGAGAAGTTTTGGCTGTAGGTAGTGAAGCTAAGGCTATGCTTGGAAGAACTCCAGGAAATATAACAGCTATTAAGCCTATGAAAAGTGGTGTTATAGCTGATTTTGACGTTACTGAAGCAATGTTGAAGTATTTTATTTCATCAGCTTATCCAAAGTCAATGTTTGGACCGAAACCTCGTGTTGTAATAAGTGTTCCTGTTGGTGTTACAGAAGTAGAAAAAAGAGCTGTTATTGAGGCTGCCGTAGCTGCAGGGGCTAAAGATAAGCAGGTTTTAGTTACTGATGAACCTATGGCAGCAGCTATTGGTGCCGATTTAAATATTGCTGAGGCAACAGGCAGTATGATAGTGGATATAGGTGGAGGTACAAGCGAAGTTGCAGTTATTTCTCTTGGTGGTATAGTAGCTAGTAAGTCTGTTAGAGTGGCTGGCGATGATTTTGATGAAAATATTATTAATTTTGTACGTAAGGAGTATAATATTGCTATCGGTGAAAGAACTGCTGAACGTATAAAAATTAAGTTAAGCTGTGCTTATATTGATGCAACAACTCAATTAAAAGAAATGAAAGTCAAAGGACGAGATTTAAGTACAGGATTACCTAAGCAATTAACAATTAATACCCATCAGGTAAAAGCTGCAATGGCTGAATCTATAGAAACGATTGTAGATGCTATAAAAATAACATTGGAAAAAACACCGCCAGAACTTTCAGCTGATATAATAGAGAAAGGTATATATTTAACAGGTGGTGGAGCTTTAATTGATGGATTAGATAAGCTTATTAGTATAGAAACGCATATGCCTGTGTTTGTTGCTGATGACCCTCTTACTTGTGTTGTTAGAGGTACTGGGAAAATTGTTGAAGATGAGACAATCGCTGATAAGATTAATACATCTACAAAAATACTTAGACAAGGAGAATTTTAGTTGGAAAATTTTTCTGGAAAACGTAAAATTGTTATGACTTTTTTGGTGTTAATATCAATTCTGACAGCTATATTGTCTGTGGATAGAAAGGCACCTACTTTTATTGAATCTTCTCTAGGATTATTGATTGCACCTGTTCAAACATTTAATACAGGTGTCTTTTCTTGGTTAAAAGATAAGAAAAAATATTTTACTTCTGTAAAATCTCTTTCGACTGAAAATGATATTTTGAAAAAGGAACTTCTTGATGCTAGAGCTGAATTAAATAGATTAAATCTAATAGAAAACGAAAATTCACAATTAGAAGCTTTGTTAGATATAAAAAATCAATACAAAAATTATTCCGTTGTTGGAGCTAGGGTTATTGGAAAAGACCCAGGTAATTGGTTTTCCACTTTTACAATTGACAAAGGAACAGATAGTGGTTTAAGTAAAAATATGGTTGTTATGACACAAGACGGTTTGGTAGGCAAAATTACAGAATGTGGTTACAACTATTCAAAAGTTATTTCAATAATAAATGATTCAGATGCTGTTAGTTCTCAAACACTTAGAGGAGATAATATTGGATATGTTACAGGTGATTTAAATGAAAATGGTATGTGTAAAATGCAATATTCCGAAGATGTGTCTGATATTCTTATAGGTGATACTATAGTTACCTCTCATTTAAGCAACATTTTCCCTGAAGGAATTACTATAGGTAATGTTCAGAGGCTTACAGTGGATAAAAAGACAGGAATGCATTATGCTATTATCAGCCCTTCTGTTGATTTTAAGCACTTAGATTATGTGTTGATTATTAATAAGAATTTTGAAAAGACATTGGTCGAAACAACAACTAACAATCAATAGGAGGAAATTATGAAATATTTGATATATATTATGCTTATGATTTTCTCTTTTATTTTACAAACTACATTTATTCAACATATAGCCATAGATGGCATAATGCCAAATTTAATGCTTTTACTTGTTATTTGTGTTGCTTTTATGCAGGGAGAAAGTGATGGATTGTTTCTAGGAATAATTGGTGGACTGTTGCATGATTGCTTTTACGGTCAATATATTGGTTCAAATCTTTTTCTATATGCCATAATAGGATATATCGTTGGTATAGTGTGTAGAAGTTTGTACAAGGATAATTTTTTAGTTTCAGTTGTTACATCTGTTGTAGCAACATTAGGCTATGAGTTTTTTTTCTTTGTATTAAATGTTCTCTTAAAAGGTGCGACGAATTTACCCTTCTTTATTGTAAATAAAATAATACCTTCCATGATTTACAATGGAATATTTTCGTTTATAGTATATTTATTATATAGAGTGATATATAACTATTTTTTGTATCGTGGAAGCAAGTATACTAATAGAATGTTTTAGAGGTCTTTACTATGTATGATATAATTGAAGCTATTAAAAATAAAACTTCATATAGAATTAGATTTATGCATATAATTATGGGGCTGCTTTTTATTATGCTAATTGTTAAGTTATATTCTTTACAAATTACATCGGGAGATTATTATAGTAAAGAAGTTAGTGGTACTGCTATTCGTAATGTTACTGTATCAGCACCTAGAGGTATAATATATGATAGATATGGAAGAGAAATTGCAACTAATACATCTTCGTATGCAGTTAATATTGATCCTAGTATTGGAGTTGACAATTTAAATGATGTGCTTCAGAATTTAATTACACTTTTAGAAGCTAATAACGAAAAGATTGTAATTGATTTTCCAATAACTGCAGAGTCTCCACATAGTTTTTTATTTAATGAAAGTGAAAAAAGAGAAAAACAATGGAAAAAGGATATGAATATAGATGAAGGTTTAACAGCTGATGAATCTTTTAAGGCTTTAAGGGAAAAGTTTGAGATAGATGAAAATCTTTCGGATTTGGAAGCTAGTAAATTATTAGGATTACGCTGTAAATTATATCAACAAAGATATTCAAAATATATTCCACTTACTATAGCATATAATCTTTCTGAGAAAACAGTTACATCTTTACAAGAACAAGCATCTTCATTTCCATGTGTTTATGTAGATATGCAACCATTAAGAAATTATCCATATGGAAAATATTTTGCACATATTTTAGGATACATTGGAAATATAACTGATACTGAATTAGATGAATATTCAAAATATAATTATACAATGAACGACGTAATAGGAAAAGATGGTATAGAAAAAGCCTATGAACTAAAATTAAATGGACAAGATGGGTCTCAATACATTGAAGTAGATAGTTCAGGAAGAAGAATTAGAACTGTGGAAAATGAAGGAACAGACCCTATTGCAGGAAAGGACGTATACCTAACAGTCGACTCTGAATTGCAGAAGAAAATATATGATGCATTAGAGACAGAGTTAAGGAATGCTCAATTAGCGAAACTTTCAGGAGTTGATAAATATGGATATTCAATCACAGATGTTTTTAAATCTATGATAAAAAGCGATAATGTTCATATAAAGAATATTCTTAATTCGAAAGATGGTAATGTACAGGATAGCATAAAGAAGTATATTATTTCTCAGGATAAAGATTCATTAAAAGACGTAGATAAGGCAAGAGAAATATTCTTAAAAGGATTTGAAAGTGGAGCTATTTCACAAAGTCAAGTTTTTTTAGCCTTATTTGAACAAGGTCAAATTACAAATAATGATGGAGTTATAGATAATGTTAAGTCTGGAAGAATGTCTGGTGGTAGTGCTTTACTAGAAAAAATTAAATCCGGAGAGATTACCCCTCAGATGACAAATATGGACCCTTGCACAGGTTCAGTTGTTGTTACAGATGTGAAAACTGGTGGGGTTTTAGCTGCTGTATCTTATCCTTCATATGATAACAATGAATTAGTTAATGATTTTAACAACGAATACTATCTTGAATTGCAGAATGACCCTACTACACCTATGGTAAACAGACCTTTCAGTGAGCCAAGAGCTCCAGGTTCTACTTTTAAAATGATTACGGCTACAGCTGGATTACAAGAAGGAATTATATCACCAAATACAGGTATTTACGATAAGGGTACATTTAAAGACGCAGGTAAACCATATGCTAGATGCTGGATAGGTAGTGGCAGTGGTTCTCATGGGAATGTAAATGTTTCAGAGGCACTTGAAGTATCTTGTAATTACTTTTTCTATACAGTAGCCTATAGAATGAATAAAGGGGCTGGAGATTTAAGTGGTATAAATACATTAAATAAGTATATGGAAGCTTTCGGCTTAAATAGCCCTACTGGTGTTGAAATTTCTGAACTCTATGACTCTATGAGTCAATACCCTACTCACATTTCATCTCCAGAGTATAAAAAATACATTACACAACAGAGAGATGTTGAGGCAAAGGAAAGTGATTATAAGTGGTCTGCAGGTGACACTATTAGAACTGCTATAGGACAATCTTATAATAATTATACATCAGCTTTAATGTCAAAGTATGTAGCTACATTAGCAAATGGTGGAACTAGGTATTCTATGCACTTTTTAAACAAGATTACTACTAACGATGGAAAAATTGAAGAAGAATATCAACCAAAAGTTGAAAGTAAGATTGAAATAAAAAAAGAAAATTTAGATGCAATTTTCAGAGGTATGTTTCTTGTTACTACTGGACCAAGAGGAACATTGAGGAGTTACTTTAAAGATTTCCCGGTTAATGTTGCAGCCAAATCTGGTACAGCACAACAATCTTCTAAAAGAAGTGAGCATACAACTTTTGTTGCGTTTGCTCCATTAGAGGACCCACAAATTTCAGTATGTGTTATTATTCCTTTTGGAAATGGAACAACGGGTCCTGCACCTAAAGTTGCAAAAGCCGCCATATCTGAATATTTAAAGTTGGATTATGAGTCAGAACTGAAAAGTTATGACACTTTACTTCATTAATTGCAAAAAGTTGTAGTAATATAGTGTTCGATTATCTATTTATTATAAATAAAAATATGTTATTATATGAGGGTAAAGACACTATTATAACCTACAAATTCTAAAATTAAAAAGTTTTACATTAAACATATTTAGAGGAGGCAAAAGAATGAGCGAAGTAATAGTAATTACATCTGGTAAAGGTGGCGTTGGAAAAACAACAACAGCAGCTAATATTGGAACTGGTTTGGCTGCTGTTGGAATGAAAGTAGTAGTTCTTGATGCAGATATTGGATTAAGAAACTTGGACGTAATAATGGGTTTGGAAAATAGAGTTATTTATGATTTAGTAAATGTCATAGAAGGTAACTGTCGCTTGAAACAAGCTTTGGTAAGGGATAAGCATTATGAAAATTTATTTCTACTCCCAGCAGCACAGACGAGAGATAAAAATGCAGTAACACCTGAGCAAATGGCAAAGTTATGTGATACATTAAAAGATGAATGCTTTGACTATATAATTATTGATTGCCCTGCTGGTATAGAACAAGGATTTAAGAATGCTATAGCTGGAGCAGATAGTGCCATTGTTGTTACTACACCTGATATTTCAGCAATTAGGGATGCTGACAGAATTATAGGAATGTTAGAAGCTAATGGATTGCATAAACCAAAGTTAATTATTAATCGTTTAAGAAAAGATATGGTGAAAAGAAATGAAATGATGTCACCAGAAGATATTAATGAAATTTTAGCAGTTGATGTTTTAGGAATAATTCCAGAGGATGAAGATGTTGTGGTAGCTTCAAATAAGGGCGATTTGCTGGTTTCAAATCAACAATCTAAAGCAGGCTTAGCATACAGAAATATTGTAAAAACTATTTTAGGTGAAGATAATAATGATGAAAATTCTTTTGAAAAGAAAACATTATTAGGTACAATAAAAGCAATGTTTGTTAAGGGGTGAGTTTTTATGATAAAATTTGAAAATGATTTTAATCAGGAAAACGCATCAGGTTGTGTAGCTAACCGAAGATTAAAGTATATTATTACTCAGGATAGATTTAAATTTTCACCTGAATTACTTGCAGAAATTAAGAATGATATTATAAATATTATTTCAAATTATGCAGATGTGGACTCATATGGTGTGGTTTTAAATTTTACGAATGAAAATAATACATCTATGATAAATGCTTCAATACCTTTGAAGAAAACTTAAATTACAATTAGGATGTGATAGATTTGGAGATAAAAAAGAAGCTCCAAAATTGTGATTATATTTTGGTGCTATCTGTTTTTGCACTTGCGATATTTGGTATAATTATTATAGGTAGTGCAACACGAATAAACATTAATGGACCCCAAAGTGAATATATAAGCCAGATGATATGGTTTGTTACAGGGATTTTTTTAATGATAATAGCAGCATTAATCAATTATGAGAATTTGTGTAAATTTTACATTTTTATATATATCTTTAATATAATCATATTAATATTAGTATTGCTTATTGGTACAGGAAATAATGATGGAAATGTTAGAAGATGGTTATTTGGATTACAGCCGTCAGAGTTCGCAAAAATTTTTATGATAATTTATATTGCAAAATTTATTGACAAATTCCGAGAAAAGATTAATAATATAAGTATACTATGTTTGTTGTGTATAGCTACTGCTATTCCAGCAATATTAATAAAAATTCAGCCTTCTCTTTCGGCCAGTTTGGTCCTTATGGCTATTTTAGTGACGGAATTGTTTATTGGTAAAATAAGTTTTAAGTATATTAAAATTGTTTTATTAATTATAATACCGATGGCGATAATTTTCTATTTGGATTTAATAAGCGAGAACCATAGGATATTGAGTTTATTTTTAAACGAATATCAAATAGATAGAATACTTCCTTTAGTAAATCCAGATTTAGCATCGTCAAATTATTATCAGACTAAAAATTCTATTTGGGCGATTGGTTCTGGACAGTTGAGAGGAAAAGGATTATATAATGGTACAATAAACCAGCTTAGTTACTTACCCTATTCTCACAACGACTTTATTTTTTCGGTTGTAGGTGAAGAATTTGGTTTTTTGGGATGCTTGGGGGTATTAGCTGTTATGTTTGTTATAATAAGCCGTTGTATAAAAATTTCTTTGGCTTCTGAAGACAATCTTGGAGCTTTGGTCGCTGGAGGAGTGGCTGGTATGCTTTGCTTTCAAACTTTTGTAAATGTTGGTGTTGCCACAGGTATTTTACCTAATACTGGAATGCCTTTTCCTTTTATGAGTTATGGGGGGAGTGCTATGTGGGTTGATATGATTTGCATTGGCATTGTATTAAGTGTAGGAATGAAAAAACCAAAATCTATGTTTTAGAGGTGATAAAATGAACATTGCTTTAGTAGCACATGATAACAAAAAGACTTTAATGGAAAATTTATGTATTGCATATAGGCATATTTTAGTGAAACATGAATTATATGCAACAGGAACAACAGGTTTACTTATTGAGGAAACCTCAAATTTACCAGTTCACAAATATTTAGCTGGTCATTTAGGTGGAGAACAGCAGTTAGGGTCTCAGATTGCTAATAACGATATAGACCTTGTAATATTTTTACGTGACCCTGTTGCGTCAAAAAATTATGAACCAGATATAGGTTCAGTTTTAAGATTATGTGATATACACAACATACCTTTAGCTAGTAACCTTGCTACGGCAGAAGCTCTACTTCTTGCTCTTGATAGAGGGGATTTAGATTGGAGACATATTGTAAGGGAAAGTTAATGATTTGTAATATACTTTTTTTATACTATATTGCTGTAAATGTATTTCTGTTTGTAGTTATGGGTATAGATAAATACAAGGCTAAAAGACATTTGTGGCGTGTTCCTGAATCATTCCTCTTTTTTGTGGCCTTTTTAGGAGGCTCAATTGGTGGCTTTTTAGGAATGTTTTGTTTTAGACATAAAATAAGAAAATATTATTTTTATATTTTATATCTTATTTTTTTGATAATGCATTTATATTTTTTATATAAGATAATTTTTTCTAATATATGAAAACCCCATTTCAAACTTGTTGAAATGGGGTTTTCTGACTGTTAAATATGTATTAAATTTCTTTTCCAGTACCATCATATATTTTTAAAGTGAATGTAAAGGTACTTCCCTTCCCTATTTTACTTTTAACAAAAATTTCTTCATTATGAGCTTTAATAAATTCTTTTACTATAGATAAACCTAATCCTGAACCTGTTTTATCCATTCCTCTGGAAGAATCAGCCTTGTATAATCTATCAAAAACTCTAGTTTGTTCGTCTTCTTTCATACCTATTCCATTGTCTATTATAGATATGTATGCTTTATCATTTTTTTCTTCTATTTTTAAAGTTATTTTACCATTTTTATTTGTAAATTTAATAGCATTATCCAATAAATTGTAAACAACTCTCTGTATTTTTTCATAATCGGCACATACAATTACAGGATTACTTATATTTTCAAAATCTATAGAAATTTTTTTATCGAAAGCTTTAACTTTTAAAGATGCTGCGACAAATTCCAATAATTCATTAATATTAAAATTTGAATACTTTAATTTTGTCCCATTTAATTTATTTTTACTTAAATCTAAAATAGTATTTGACATTTTATTAAGTCTTTCAGTTTCAGAATATATAATGTTGAGATACTTGGAAATTTTATCTTCAGGAATAACACCATCAATAATAGCTTGCAAATAACCCATTATAGAGGTCAGAGGTGAACGTAAATCATGAGATATATTTGATATAAATTCATGTCTTTTTTGTTCTTGGTCCTCTAAGCTGTCTGCCATGGAGTTTAAATTTCTAGCTAAAATAGAAATTTCATCCATACGATTACCAATTTTGATTCTTTTACTAAAGTTTCCAGATGCTATTTCTGCCGTTACATCACTTATTTCTTTTATAGGACTTAATGCTCTGTCAATAAACATTCTAAGGAAGAAAAATCCAACAATATTTATAACCAAAACAAAAATTAGTATAACTATATACTCTTGTAATAGAGTTTGATTTATATTTCCTCTGTCATAACCTAAAATAATAGTCCCTATTTTTCTATTAGATATAATTATATTATATACTATACTATACTTTGCACCATCAAAAGTGTTTGAAAAATCACTAGTTACCCATTTGTAATTATCTGTTTTCTTTATACTTTTTGTATCGGGTATTGTAGAAGTGTATTTTTGTCCAATAAATTTATTATCAACATTTTGTGATACGCATTGAATAATATTATTAGTATCTAAAACAATTATTGATGAATCTTCATACGCATCTATAAGACTAAATTTTGTTTTAAAATTATTATTAAAGTAGTTCTTTCCATCATATGAGTCTAAGAGAACATTTTCTATTCTTATGGCATTATTAAGTATTATATTTTGTTGTTGCTTATAAAAGAAATCTTTGAAGGCAAAACTTAGCCCTATTCCTAATACCGAAAAACCGGCAATAAATATTAAGATATATAAAACTAGCCATTTTTCAAGTAATTTGAACATATTAGCCCTCCCTTTTATACTATAATATCCCTTTTACTCATTATATACTAAGGCTGATACTATTTCAATACTATATAACATAAACTATATTAAAGTGAAAGAGATGAAAAATATGAAGGTAAATATAGACAGTGTTTTAAGAAATCTTGATTTGCCTAGTGATGTGGTTGAGTTTTTTCCTAAGATTTCTATTATTTCAAATGTGCGATTATTGATAGAAAATCATAATGGAATTAAACTTTATACGGAAAAAGAAATAATTGTTAAATGTAAGAAATTTAATATTGAAATATTAGGCGATGAATTGTTTATTAGAGAAATAACGGATGAATATATATATATATTTGGAATTATAGAAAACATAAAGTATAATTTGTGGGAGTGATTAATATTATAGATAAATTGTGGAATTATTTAAATGGATATGCTATAATAAGCATCGAAGGATTTAATAAGATGAAACTTATTAATAATGCTGTAAAAAAATTTATAAGATTTTCAGATATTACATCTGATAAGATAAAATCTACAGCAATTATACCTATAGAGGATTTAAAAAAATTAAATGAAATAAATAAAAGTTATAAATGTATTATAAGAATAGAAAAAATAATTAGCTTTAAATTTAGAGTATATAGATTTTTAAATAAGTATTTTTTTTTGTTAGGGTTATTTAGTTTCATTGCTTTATTATTTGTTTTGTCAAATATGATTTGGTTAATAAATATAAGTGGAAATGTAGAGCTAAATGATTCAGATATTATACAAGCTTGCTCAGAAGAAGGAATTTATTTAGGAAAAAATATAAATAAATTAGATTGTAAAAATATTTCTAGTAATCTCAAAAATAGCATGGGTAATATTGCTTGGATTAATATTAGAACTAGAGGTGCAACCGTTTTTGTTAAGTTAGCTGAAGAACAAAAATTAAATAATGAGGTTAGTAATGAAGATAGACCTTGTGATTTGGTTGCTAGCTCTGATTGTGAAATTACATCTATTATTACTAAAAGTGGTCAACCACAAGTAAAAAAAGGTGATATTGTTGCAAAAGGTGATGTATTAGTTTCAGGTCAACTTATTAAAAGTGGTAATGAAGAAATTGAAATTACAAATCAAGTAAAATCTAAGGCGACTATTTTTGGAAAAGTAGAAAGAGTAAAAAGAATAGATATTCCATTTTCATTTCAGGAAAAGAAATACACTGGTAAAATCTATAATACATATTCTTTAAAAATATTTAACAAAAAAATAAATATAGATTTAGTTGACAAAAGAAGTGTAAATTCTTATGATAAAAGTACGGGGGTAAAAGTTTTTAATTTGGGAGAAGGATATAACCTTCCCTTTGTACTGTATAATACAAAATATAGAGAATATGTTATAAATAATATTACCTTAAGTGAAAAGCAAGCAGAGAACAAGGCGAGTAAATTAATATTTAATTATATTATAAATACCTATCCTATTAATTCGGATATTTTAGATTGTAAAATAAAGTATGTAAAAAAAGATAAGCTATTGTCAGCTTATGCATATATTACATCCAATGAATCTGTAGGATTAGAAAATTATGATATTCAATTTTTGGGAGGAAATGCTTTAAATGATTCAACATAAAATTCAAATTCCTAGTGAACTATTGTCAAGTATATTTGGAACATACGATAGTAATATTAGAAAAATTGAAGATGAATATAATGTATCTGTTGTCAATCGTGGAGACGATGTTGTAATTTCTGGAGAGGAAGCTGGAGTTTTAAAAGCAAAGACAGTTGTTAATGCTCTTATTAATTTAGCTAAATCAGGACAAATAATAGAAGAACAGAATGTGAATTATATTGTTTCAGAAACAAATGACAATAATGCAACACAATTAAATGATATAAATGATGATTTTATATGTCTTACAATGAATGGTAGAGCACTTAGACCAAAGACATTAGGTCAGAAGAAATATGTTGATTCCATAAGAAAAAATACAATTGTATTCGGTGTAGGTCCAGCAGGTACAGGTAAAACTTATCTCGCTATGGCGATGGCAATTACAGCTTTTAAAAATAATGAGGTAAATAGGATTATTTTAACAAGACCTGCTATTGAAGCTGGTGAAAATTTAGGATTTTTACCAGGTGATTTACAACAAAAAGTTGACCCGTATTTAAGACCTTTATATGACGCTTTATATGAGATAATGGGTGCCGAAAACTTTGCAAGAAATATGGAAAAAGGAGCTATTGAGGTTGCCCCTCTTGCCTATATGAGAGGACGTACACTTGATAATTCCTTTATTGTTTTAGATGAAGCTCAAAATACTACCCCAGAACAGATGAAAATGTTTCTTACAAGAATAGGATATGGGTCCAAAGCTGTTGTAACTGGGGATACAACCCAAATTGATTTGCCTAGAGGAAAAAATTCTGGACTTATCGAATCTACTAAAATCTTAAAAAATATAGACGATATAGCTATATGTAATCTTACAAACAAGGATGTAGTGCGTCATCCACTTGTACAAAAGATTATTGCTGCATATGAAAAATTTGAACAAAAGAAGGCTAAATAAATGGATGTTTTATTTGAAAATAATACGAAAGAAGAAGTTAATTATAAATTAATAGAAAATGTAATTTCAGAAGCTCTAAAGTACGAAGGGGTTAGTGATAATACAGAAATTAGTGTTACAATAGTTGACAATGAAGAGATTAGAAAGATTAATAATAAGTTTAGAAATATTGATAGAGCAACAGATGTGTTGTCATTCCCTTTAATTGACTTTGATAATGAAGATTTGCCAAACGATGGTTCAAAAATCTATCTCGGTGATATAATAATAAGTATAGAAAGAGCAAAAGAACAGGCTAATGAATATGGTCATTCTCTTGACAGAGAAGTTGGATTTTTAACTGCTCATAGTATGTTGCATTTATTAGGATATGACCATATGGTGCCAGAAGAAGAAAAAGTAATGTTTGCAAAACAGGAGGAAATACTCAGTAATCTTGGGTTAAAAAGGTAATATGGATGAAAATGAAAAATTATATGATATAGCAGTTAAAGCAAAGGAATATGCTTATGCTCCATATTCTGGATTTAAAGTTGGAGCTGCCCTTCTTACAGAAGATGGAATGGTTTTTATTGGTAATAATATTGAAAATAAATCCTATGGGGCATCAAATTGTGCTGAAAGAACTGCTATTTTTAAAGCTGTATCAGAAGGAAAAAAGAATATACGAAAAATAGCTATTGCATCTGATAGTGATGACTTTACTTATCCATGTGGAATATGTCGTCAAGTTATGGCTGAATTCATGTTAGATGGAGAAATAATTTTGGGTAATGGTAAAGAGATTAAGGTTTATCCTGTTAAAGACCTAATACCAAATACCTTTGATACTGATTTTTAATGGAAGTGTACTTATGACTTGGGAAGAATTAGAAAAGGCATGCTTAAATTGTAGAGGATGTCAATTAAGTGAGACAAGACATAATGTTGTTATTGGTGTTGGGAATAAAAATAGTGACATAATGTTTGTTGGAGAAGGTCCTGGATATAATGAAGATATGCAAGGAGAACCTTTTGTAGGAGCAGCAGGACAGTTATTGGATAAAATGTTGCATGCAATAAATTTAGATAGAAAAGATGTATATATTGCAAATGTGGTTAAATGCAGACCACCTAATAACCGTGACCCTCTACCATACGAACAGGAAATGTGTATTAGATATTTGAGAAAACAATTTTTGTTAATAAGGCCACATATAATTGTCTGTCTTGGTAGAATTGCAGCACAAGCGATAATCAGCCCCGATTTCAGAATAACACGTTCTAGGGGAATATGGTATAATAAAAAAGGAACAGCAATAATAGCTACTTATCATCCTTCTGCTCTATTACGGGATGAAAGTAAAAAAGCTGATGCATGGAAAGATATGCAAAGCATAAGAGATAAACTAATTGAATGGAGAAAAACTAATGGCGAAGAAGTTTAAATCAGGATTTGTTACATTAATAGGTAGACCTAATGTTGGTAAGTCAACGCTTATGAATATGCTTATAGGAGAAAAAATATCTATTATATCTAGTAAACCTCAAACTACAAGAAATAAAATTCAGACTATTTTAACAACTGATAATGCACAGGTTGTTTTTATAGATACACCGGGATTACATACAGCTAAATCTAAATTAGGAGAATACATGGTAAAGAGTGCGGAAACTACTATGAATGATGTAGATTTAGTTCTTTACTTAATTGAACCATTTGAAAAGATAAAGGATTCAGATAAAGCAATATTGGAAAGATTAAAAAATGTAACAACTCCTGTATTTTTAGTTATTAATAAGATAGATACGATAAATAAAGAGGAGCTTTTCAAAGTAATTTCTTCATATAGAGAAGTCTATGATTTTAAAGAGATTATACCTATATCTGCTTTAAAACAGCAGAATAAAGAAGATTTATTGAAATATATAGAGAAATATTTGCCTGAAGGACCTAAATATTTCCCTGAAGATATGATTACAGACCAGCCGGAAAAGCAGATAGTATCTGAAATTATTAGAGAAAAAGCATTATATTTATTACAAGAAGAAATACCACACGGTATAGCTGTGGAAGTAACGTCTATGAAAAAGAGAAAAGAAAAAGACATTTATGATATAGATGCTACTATATACTGTGAAAGAGATAGTCATAAAGGTATCATAATAGGAAAACAAGGCTCTATGTTGAAAAAAATAGGAACTAATGCTAGAAAAGATATTCAAAGATTTTTAGGTGCATCTATTAACTTGCAACTTTGGATTAAAGTAAAAAAAGGATGGCGTGACAACGATTTTCTTTTGAAAAATTTTGGATATGATTCTAAACAAATATAATTTTTATACTTAAAAATATTTTTAATTTATGATTATATTTTATATACAAAAATTGATATATTATCCTAAATTATAACAGAATATTTATTATTTTTGAGGTAACCATAAATATCAAGGAGTTGATATTAGTGGATATGTTGTTTTGGAATATATTTGAAAAAAGTGGAGATATAAATGCTTTTCTTGCATATAAAGATTTTGAGGAATTGAAAAAGGACAAATGTAATGATAGTAAGTAGCATTAGAGGTGTAGTAATAAAAGAAAATTTTTCTGGAGATTCAGATAAATATATTGTTATCTTCGCTAAGAATATTGGAAAAATTTCAGTGTTTGCCAAAGGAGCTAGAAAATTAAAAAGTAAATTTTTAGCTGGTACTGCCTTATTTACCTATGGGGATTTTATTGTTAAAGAAAGCAGAGGAAAATATTATCTTGATTCGGTTGATATTATTGAGAATTTTTATGGATTAAGAAATGATATTTTTACATTGGCTTATGGAACTTACTTTTTAGAAGTTATAGATAAAGCTATTCCTAGTGGTGTTTCTGAAAATTTATTATTATTACTATTGTTAAAATCATTACAAAAATTGGTTAAATCAGAAAATAAGGAGCTTGTATCATCAACTTTTATCATAAAATTGATTAGTTTACTTGGTTACTTTCCAAATTTGAAAAATTGTGTATATTGTGGAGATGAGAACGCAAAATATATATGTGATGAGGGACTTTTATGTGAAAGGTGTTTAAAGAAAGAAATACCTTTTATTAAAGTTTCTCCCCCAACTATAGAGGCATTAATATACATAGATAAGACAAGTATAGATAATGTTTTTAATTATAATTTAACTTTAAAATATTTAAAAGAATTAGGTCGAATAGGATATTTTCTTGTGTATATAAATTTTGGGAAAGAAATTAAGTCATATGAATTTTTAAAAAATTTGTGTTGACAAATTAAAAAAATAGTGCTATATTATGGATATGGAAATTGAATATTTTCTTCAGGGATTGGTGTAATTCCATACCGGTGGTAAAGCCCACGAGCCGTAAAGGCATGATTCGGTGTAATTCCGAAGCCGACAGTAAAGTCTGGATGAGAGAAGAATTTTGCGTATTTATTATTTTATGTAATTGCATTTGTTTAGGTACCCTGAAGTTTTAGGGTACCTTTTTTGTTGTCAAAATAACATTTTAAGGGGTGATTATATTGAATTATATGGAGGAAGCAATTAAATTAGCAAAAAAAGGAGCAGGATATGTAAGCCCTAATCCAATGGTAGGTTGTGTTATTGTAAAAAACAATAAAATTATTGGAAGTGGTTGGCATAAAAAATATGGTGAGGCACATAGCGAGGTAAATGCTATTAATTCAGCAATAGAGAATATAGAAGGTAGCGAAGTTTATGTGACACTTGAACCTTGTTCACACTATGGAAAAACTCCACCTTGTGCAAAAGCTTTAATTGAACATAAGATAAAAAAAGTATACGTTGGTTGTTTAGATCCAAATCCTCTTGTTTCAGGTAATGGTGTTAAAATGCTTAGAGATGCTGGCATAGAAGTTGAAATTGGGGTTATGGAAGATGAATGTAAAAAAATTAATCCTATTTTCTTTAAGTATATTAAAAGTAATACCCCTTTTGTTGTTATGAAGTCAGCTATCACATTAGATGGGAAGATTGCTACATACACTGGAGACTCAAAATGGGTATCTAATGAGCAATCACGTCAATTTTGTCAAGAATTGCGTCACAATTTAAAAGCAATAATGGTAGGAATAAATACTGTTTTAGCCGATAATCCACATTTAACATGCAGAAAAAAAGGTGGTATAAATCCTATTAGAATCATTGTAGATTCAAAATTAAGAATTCCTTTAGATGCAAATGTACTTAAAATTACAAATGATGATAGATGTATAATAGCTACAACTAAGAATATTGATGTATACAAGTCTAAATTATTGGAGGATAAAGGCATAGAGATATTACAATGCAATAGCTTAAATGGTCAAGTTGATTTAAAGGACTTAATGAAAAAATTGGGTGAAATCAAAATTGACAGTATATTACTCGAAGGCGGAGGAACTTTAAACTATTCTGCATTGGAGGCTGGTATAGTTGATTATGCCCTAACCTTCATATCTCCTAAATTTATTGGAGGCGAAAATGCCAAAACATCTGTTGAAGGAACAGGCTTTGCAAATATGAAAGATGCAATAAAGATAGAAAATCCTAATGTAACTTTTTTTGGTGAAGATATATTGGTATATGGAGGAATTAAATGTTTACAGGAATAGTTGAAGAAGTTGGTAGCATTATTAATCCTGGAAATAGACTAAAGATTAAATGTGAAAAAATATTATCAGACGTAAATTTAGGCGATAGTATTGCTGTAAATGGTATATGCCTTACAGTTACAGAATTTGATGCTAATTCAATCACAGTTGACGTTATGAATGAAACTTTAAATAAAACTTATTTAGGTTCTATGAAAAAAGGTGATTTGGTTAATCTTGAGAGAGCTATGCCTGCGAATGGACGTTTTGGTGGGCATATTGTTAGTGGACATATAGATGGAACAGGAATAATTAGAAATATAACAAAAGATGGAATTTCTATTTGGTATAGTATAACAGCTGATGATAAAATACTAAGCTATATTGTTGAAAAAGGTTCTATAGCTATTGACGGTATAAGCCTAACGGTTGCTTATATTAATGAAGAAATTTTCAAAGTGTCAGTAATACCACATACGCAAGATAATACTACTCTTTTGTCTAAGAATATTGGAGATAAAGTAAATTTGGAAAATGATATAGTTGGTAAATATATAGAAAAGTTATATAAACCAAAGAAAAAAGAAAGCAAAATAACAGAAGAATTTTTAATAAAAAATGGTTTTTAGGAGGTAATATGATGTATAGTTTTAACACTATTCCAGAAGCGATTGAGGATATTAAAAATGGAAAAATTATAATAGTAGTAGATGATGAAGACAGGGAAAATGAAGGAGATTTTATTGTTTCAGGGGAAAAAGTTACTGGAGAGACAATGAATTTTATCGCTACATATGGAAAAGGTCTTATTTGCACCCCTATTTCAGAAAAAATAGCCAAAAGACTTGGCTTAGACCCTATGGTAGCTAATAACACTGATAACCATGAAACAGCTTTTACAGTAAGTGTAGATCACATGGATACTACAACAGGAATATCTGCTTTTGAAAGAGCATTTACTGTAAATAAAATGGCTGATAAAAATTCAAAACCTAGCGATTTTAGAAGACCTGGACATGTATTCCCTCTTATTTCTAAGCCAATGGGTGTATTAGAAAGAAATGGTCATACCGAAGCGACAGTTGATTTTATGAAACTTGCAGGACTTGAAGAAATTGGTATATGCTGTGAGATTATGGCTGAAGATGGACATATGGCAAGGACACCAGAATTAATGGAAATTGCAAAAAAATATGATTTGAGAATAGTAACTATTAAAAGTCTTATAGAATATATTGAAAATAATGTAAAAGTAATAGAAAAAGCTATAACTACAAAATTACCAACTAAGTATGGTATATTTGATGTTTCTGGATATTATGATAGAGAAACAGGTAAAGAACATATAGCCTTATATATGGGAAATATAGATAATGGAGAACCTGTTTTAGCAAGAATTCATTCACAATGTCTTACAGGAGATACATTAGGCTCTTTAAAGTGTGATTGTGGACAGCAGTTAGATTTTGCTTTAAAAAATATAGCAAAAGAAAAAAGAGGTGTTCTGTTATACATGGAGCAAGAAGGCAGAGGAATTGGATTAATAAATAAGTTGAGAGCTTATGAATTACAGCGAAATGGTATGGATACTGTGGAAGCAAATCTAGCATTAGGTTTTCCGGAGGATTTACGAAAATATAATTGTGCAGGACAGATTTTAGAAGATTTAGGTGTAAAATCTATTAATTTAATGACTAATAATCCAGATAAAATTGAAAAAATTCAAGAAGCTGGAATAGTAGTAAATAGACGTATTCCAATAGAAGTTGCACACTCCTCAGAGGCTGATTTCTATATGGAAACAAAGAAAAATAAAATGGGACATATTTTAAAATTGGAGGCTTAAGAAAATGAAAGTGTATGAAGGAAAATTAGTTAGTAATGGCAAAAAATATGGTATAGTTGTATCAAGATTTAATGAATTTATAACATCTAAACTTTTAAGTGGTGCTGAAGATGCCCTTATCAGACATGGTGTTGGCGAAAATGATATATCTGTGGCTTGGGTTCCTGGTGCATTTGAAATACCTTTAGTTGCTCAAAAAATGGCAAAAAGTAATAAATACGATGCAGTTATTTGTCTTGGTGCTGTAATCAAAGGGTCTACATCTCATTATGACTATGTTTGTGCTGAAGTATCAAAGGGAATTGCTACAGCAGGAATGAATACAGAGGTACCTGTTATATTTGGTGTAGTTACTACAGATAATATTGAACAAGCTATTGAGAGAGCTGGAACAAAAGCTGGTAATAAGGGATATGATGCAGCAGTTACAGCTATAGAAATGGCAAACCTTTTTGATAATTTATAAAAAAATAAGCTCTCATATGCAGATAAGCTGGTATGAGAGCTTATTTTTAGTAAAAACAACTATGACCTATAAATTCTCTTAAAATTGAATTACTTGGAACATCAGTTTCAGGGATGGCAATAAAACTATTTAATAAGTTTAGCAATCGCCTTGCTTCTAAATAAGTTGAATCAGTTCTGTCAATATTAAATAGTAATGGTTCAACCATTAATTTTAAAACGCTAAGTTCATAAACTAAAGCAGAATTAAATATAGCATCTGCTTGTTCCTGATATGGGAATATATTTTCTCTTTCTCCAGCTAAAACATCTGGCCACATATTTATAGTTGTTCGTAAGTCAAAACCTCTAAAATAGTGGTCTCTGACTAAACGTCGGATTAATCGGTTATCAGTAGTTGCTATTCGATTGTGCTCATCTATATTTAGCTGTGTTAAAGCACTAATATAAATTTTAAATTTATCCTCTTTTGGAATATCTATAGTCAACTGTTCATTTATACCATGTATGCCTTCAACTATTAATATAGAATTATCTTCTAATTGAATTTTTTTAGATTCAACTTTTCTCAAGCCAGTTGCCATATCGTATAAAGGAGTATCTACAGGTTGGTATTTTAATAAATTAAGCATATCCTTATTAAATTGCTCGATATCAAGAGATGAAAGGTTTTCAAAGTTTTTCCTGCCATTACTATCTTCAGGAACATCATCTCTATTTTTATAGTAATCATCTAATGATATTACTTGAGGAATTTTACCTGTTGCTATAAGTTGTATAGCTAATCGTTTAGCAAAAGTTGTTTTACCAGATGAAGATGGTCCGGCTATAAGAACAATTTTCTTGTTTTGCTTATTTATTTTGTCTGCTATTTCAGCAATCTTTTTTTCATGGAGAGCCTCAGCAGTAAAAATTATATCCTTTGTTTTTCCTGAACAAATCAACTTATTAAGGCTTGGTAATGCTGATACTCTTAAAATTCGGGACCATTCCTCATATTCATTAAAAACAGTTGTTAATTTAGGATATTTTTTTACATCATTTAATTTATTAGAATCTTCTTTGTTTGCAAATATAAGAAGAAAACCATTTTCAAATTTTTTTAGATCAAATTTTTTAATATATGACGTAGATGGTACAATCTTATCATTAAAGAAATCATAAAAATCTTTTAATTTGTACAAGTTTATGATTCCAGATTCAACGAATTTCAATGACTGCAATCTATTTATGAGATTATTTTCTTTGAATATTTCATAGCAATCCTCTATTGGGAATGAACAACTTTCAATTTCGTAATCTTTTTTGATAATATCCAGCATACATTTTTTTATTTTGTATAAATTTTCTTCGGTTACATCAAGACCGTTTAAAGTACAATAGAAATTATAATTTATGGAATGTTCAACCCAACAGGAAACTTTGTCTCCATAAAGTTTGTGAATAGCAGCAACTAATATAAACATACAGCTGCTTTGATATGTTCTAAATCCATAATTAGAATCAATATTAAAAAATTCTATATGTGAATTGGAACAGATTTTATAATTTAAGTCACAAAGATTGTGATTTACTGATGCAACAAGTATTGGGCTTTCAAATAGGTCAGAAAAATCCTTACTTAATTCAAGTAAAGATGTTCCATCTTCAATTTCAATATCTTGATTACAATTTACTATATGAACTTTATGTAAATCCATAAAAATCCCCCCTAATATATTCTATATTATATCTAGTGTTTGACCATTAACTTTTGAACATACACATTCTATGTTGGATATTTTACTTTTAATATATTCACATAATACAGGCACTATTATTACTTCTGTAAAATAGTGAGTTCCATCTATAACACATAATCCTACTTCTTGAGCGTATTGAGCATCATGATAGCCTAAGTCTCCTGTTATATAGCATTGGCAGTCATTCTTTTTTGCAATTTGCATAAATTCAGAGTCTGTACCCTTTCCTGTGCAAAGACCAATTTTTTTTATTTTAGTAGATTTATTTCCAGAAATAACTAAGTGGTTTAAGTTTAATTTTTCTTTTACAAAGATGGCTAATTCACTTAATGTCATTTCAGATTTTAAATAACCTATTTTACCTAAAAATGAAGATTCTCCTGTTCTAAATAATCCTGTAACATTATTTAATTCTAAGATATTGCTTAATGTTGAGTTGGTACCACCTTCAGCAATATCCAAATTTGTATGGGCAGAGTATATGTTAATATTATTCTTTATTGCTTTTTTTATTTTTTTACCAATTGGAGTATCAAAATCTAAAGTTTTTAGGGCTTTAAAAATAAATGGATGATGAGTAATTATCATATTTGCACCAATTTCAATTGCCTCATCAATTACAGCTTCACTACAATCTAAAGCAAAAAGAATTTTATTTATATTATCATTTTGGCTACCGAGCATAAGACCTACATTGTCCCAACTTTCTGCTAAGTTTTTAGGAGCAAGAATTTCCATAGCTGATATTATCTCGTGACATTTTACAGACATTTTAACGCCTCCTCATATAAACTCTTTAAGTGCTTAAGTTGAGATATTCTCTCATCTGCATTTTCAACTGCATTATTAGATATATTATCTAATACGATGTTTATTTTTTTATATTCATGGTCAATAAATTTCTTTAAAACAGCTGACTTTTTGTTTAATAAAAATTTACCAAAGTAATACTCTATTTCAGAATATTCTTCGTCAGAACCCTTTACAGCATTAATTATTGTATAATATTTTCCAGATTCCATAAGCATCTCTTCGTTTATTATTTTATAATTGATGCTATGTAAGTATGCCCTTACCTTTTCTATATCTCTTTGAGGTTGCAATATTAATTGGTTTGCATTCTTTACAGCCTTTTCGTTAGACTTTAAAACATCTATAGTTAAAAGGCCACCCATTCCAGATATAATTATTGTATCTATTATTTCGGAATCTTTTATTATTTCTAATCCATTGCCACATCTAACGTCTATTTTGTCATTTAATCCGTATAAAGAAATATTAGTTTTAGCTTTGTCACAAGATCCTTTGCTAATATCAGCTGCTATAGCTTTTTTTGCTATAGAATTTTTAATTAAATAAATAGGAACATAACCATGGTCGGTACCTATATCAGCAATCAAATTCCCTGTATTGACTTGTGAGACTACATTTTTTAATCTATTAGATAACAAAAAATAACCCTCCTATGTTTAAAAAAGCTGCCCAAGTTCAGGGCAGCCCATAATATCTTATAAATAATCTTTGAGTTTTTTACTACGACTTGGATGACGAAGCTTTCTTAATGCCTTTGCTTCAATCTGACGTATTCTTTCTCTAGTAACGTTGAACTGAGAACCCACTTCTTCTAAAGTTCTTGCTTTTCCATCTACAAGACCAAATCTCAATCTAAGAACATCTCTTTCTCTCTCATTTAAAGTATTGAGGACTTCGTTTAATTGTTCTTTTAATAATGAAAATGCAGCAGCATCAGCCGGTGCTGGTATATCATCATCAGGAATAAAATCTCCTAAATGGCTATCTTCTTCTTCACCTATAGGAGTTTCAAGTGAAACTGGCTCTTGAGCGATTTTTCTTGTTTCTCGTACTTTTTCTACTGGCATTTGCATTTCGGCAGCTAATTCATCATCTGTAGGTTCACGACCTAATTCCTGAAGTAACTGACGAGAAACTCTGATAAGTTTATTAATAGTTTCAACCATATGAACAGGAATTCTTATAGTTCGAGCTTGGTCTGCAATAGCTCTTGTAATAGCCTGTCTAATCCACCATGTAGCATAGGTACTAAATTTATAGCCTTTGCGATAATCAAATTTTTCGACAGCTTTCAAGAGACCTAAATTACCTTCCTGAATCAAATCCAAAAATAACATACCACGACCCACGTACTTTTTAGCTATACTAACAACCAATCTTAAGTTAGCTTCAGCAAGGCGTCTCTTAGCTTCTTCATCTCCGTTTTCAATTCTCTTAGCAAGCTCAATTTCTTCATCGCCAGAGAGAAGTGCTACCTTACCAATTTCTTTTAAATACATTCTTACATGGTCATCAATGTTAATGCTATTTTCTGCAATAGATAAATCAAGTTCTTTATCTTCTGGATTTTCTTCTTCAAGTTCGATGTTAGAAACTACATCTATTCCTTGAGATTCAAGATAATCGTACACCTTATCGATTTGTTCCTGGTCTAATTCAATATCAGAAAGTTGTTCTTCAATATCCTTATTGTCAAGTATTCTCTTTTTCTTTTTTGCAAGTGCCATGAGACCTTTCATTTTAGCAGCAAATACTGCCTCATCTGTGGATTTCACGCTATCCTTCCTTCCTCGTATGTTTTATAGTTTAACCATTTGAAAGTGATATATGCAACTTTGAGATATTTCGCTTTTCTTTTATAATTTCCAAAATATCTGGACTATCCATACTTTCACTTATTAATTTGTTGTAATAGGCTTCTTTTACTTTTTTTATTTGGTCATTTAAAGCCTTTTCATTTTCTTCGATAGAAAAATTTGTTTCCAACACAAAAATTTTAGATACATTGTTTTGTTCTTCAACAGTTTCAAAGTTACTTACTATACTATTCGGCAAAACAGGTTTATTTTCCTTGTATAAATTATAGATTATTTCCAAAACTTTTATATAAATAGGGTTTACGAGCTCTTTTGGTAACAATTTATCTTTTATTGCCTCATAAATAGCTTTATTAGAAACTACAAGATTTATTATGCCCCTTCTAGCTAAATCAACACCATTATCGGAAATTCTTTTATTTATATTTGAATATTCAATATTATTTTCAGATGTACCGTTAATTGAATTAATTTGGTCTCTAATAGCGGAAATATCAATTTGAGTTATCCTAGAAACTTCTTTCAAATAAGCATCTTTTTCAATAGAGTTTTCGACATTTGATAATAAAGTAGCAATTTCGTTAGTGAATGCAATTTTATCTTCCAGTAGTGTAAGGTTATATTTTTTTTGTATTTGTTCGGCTTCAAATAAAATATGGCTCTTGGATGTCTTCAATAATTCACCGAAAGCTGAAGATCCAAATTTTTTTATGTACTCGTCAGGATCTTTAGCATCTGTTACCTGAAGAACTTTTACTTTTAATCCTGCGTTTTTTAAAACTGGGATAGCACGTAAAACAGCTTTAACACCTGCTTCATCACTATCAAATAATAGTATGGCACTATCGGCATAGGACTTGAGTACTCGAGCATGGTTTTCGTTAAATGCTGTGCCCAAAGATGCGACAACATTGGTAAAACCAGCTTGATATATTGTTATTGCATCCATATATCCTTCGACTAAAATTAGTTCTCTAGTATTACCCTTTTTTGCTAAATTTAAATTATACAAGTTTTTACTTTTTGAAAAAATTTCAGTTTCAGGAGAGTTAAGATATTTAGGAATACCATCTCCTAGAACACGACCACCAAAGCCTATAATATTTCCATAAACATCAATAATTGGAAACATAAGTCTATTATAAAACTTTTCATAGTAACTGCCATTTTCATTTTTGTATACCAGACCACTTTTTAAAATAGCGTTTTCAGAAAAACCAGCTTCCACAAGTTTTTTGTATAAAGCGTCTTTGTGTATAGGGGCGTAACCAAGTCCAAAAATTTTTCTTGTCCTTGGTGAAAGTTGCCTTAAATTAAGATATTCTACAGCATTATGGGCATTTTCAGTTTGCAACTGCTCATAATAAAATCTCGCAGCAACTTTATGAATATCGTATAGTTCTCGCTTTAATTGTTGTCTTTCTGCAGATATTTTAGAATATCTATTTTCTGGAAGATTATATCCTATTCTGTCAGCCAAGAATTTAACAGCATCGGGAAAACTTAGATTTTCATATTGCATAACAAATCCTATTACGTTACCACCAGCATTACAGCCAAAACAATGAAAAAGCTGTTTTGTCTGGTTAACGTGAAAAGAAGGTGATTTCTCTCTGTGGAAAGGACAAAGGCATATGTAATCCGAACTTTGTTTTTTTAACTGGACGTAACTACCAATAACATCAACAATGTCATTTCCAGAAACAATATCATCTATAACTTCGTCAGGATAATACATCTTTACACCTCTTTTCATATATCTTTAACCTAATTAATCTTCGACATTTTGTGAAAATATCCTTGCTTTTTGAAAATAAAATTTAATTAAAAAAATAATTTTTTGTATGTTGTCATTGCAAATCTATCTGTCATACCAGCAATATAATCACATACAATAGTGCTTTTTTCGCTTAAAGTGTCATCTTTTTCATACATACATATAAATTCATGTGGAATTTCTGAAAAATTAGATATATAGAACTCGTACATTTTGCTAAGTATATTACAGTATTTCTTTCTTTCAATGGCTAAATTATTCGAAAAATAGACATTTTCAAATAAAAATTGTCTAAGACCATATAAGGCCTCTTTTACAAAAGTTGATATTATAATATTATCTTTTTCATAGCTATTTTTAATTATATTTTTTATGAGAAAGTCTATTCTGTTATGTGACGAATCCCCTAAGATTTTGGTATACTCCTTAGGTAAATCATTTTCTTTTAATATACCAGAACGTATAGCATCATCAATATCATGATTTACATATGCAATTTTATCAGATATTTGAACAATTTTACCTTCTAAAGTTTTTGGATTACCCTTCCCTCTATGGTTTAGTATTCCATCAATAACTTCTTCTGTTAGATTTAATCCTTTGCCGTTTTTTTCAATAAACTCAACAACTCTTACACTTTGTTCATTGTGCCTAAATCCACCACAGACAATATTATTCAAATCAGATTCTCCTAAATGACCAAATGGAGTGTGACCTAAATCATGACCTAAAGCAATAGCTTCAGTTAAATCTTCGCTCAGATTTAAAGCTCTGGCAATGGTTCGTGCGATTTAGGCAACTTCCATTGTATGGGTTAATCTCGTTCTATAATGGTCACCTTCAGGAGATATAAAAACTTGAGTTTTATGCATTAGTCTGCGAAAAGATTTAGAATGTACTATTCTATCTCTATCTCTTTGAAAACATGTTCTTATTTCACATGGATTTTCATCTTTTTTTCTGCCGGCAGAATATTTGCTTTTAGTGGCAAATGGACTTAAGGTGTTGATTTCTAAATCTTCTCTAAATTCACGAATATTCAATAATTTACTCCTTTCCAGTATTGTTGGTTCTAAATTACTCATACATAATAATATTTTCGCTTTGTGTTGGTAATTCCTTTTATACTTTTATAAAATAATAAACAAAAAAACGACTTAAAAAAGCCGTTTTATGTATCAACCACCGAAAAATATATGTTGTACTAATATTTTTATACCCATTCCAATGAGAACTAGACCACCTATTCTCTCGGCGTATGTTTTGAAAAATGGTCCAATCTTCTTGCCTATCATCAAACCTGCATATGAAAGTGCAAAAGCTACAATGCCTATAACAGAACAGGCGAAAAATATACTTATATTACCTATAAAAGCAAAAGTAACGCCTACAGCAAGAGCGTCAATACTAGTTGCAATAGCAAGCATAGTCATATTTTTTACCTTTAGAATTTCTTTCTCCTTAGGTATATCGTCTTCATCATCAGAAAAAGATTCTTTTATCATATTAAATCCAATAATGCCGAGAAGTATAAAAGCTATCCAATGGTCAAATTGCTGTACGTATTTGGTAAGTTTACTACCTAAAAAGTAACCTATAACAGGCATAAAAAACTGAAATAGACCAAAATATAGACCAAATGTAACAGCATCTCTCTTTTTTACATTAGGTAAAATTAAACCATTGCTTACAGAGACGGCAAATGCATCCATAGCTAGACTTACAGCAATCAAAAATAATTCTATAAAACTCATAAAATATCCTCCTTAAATAAAAATACAACCTTGTTATACTACACATTTATTAAAGTTATGTCAAGATATATACGAATAAAATTATTTTTCTTTTGGATTAAAAATTAAAGCCATAATAAAAGCAAAAGCTATAGAGGCTGTTATTCCGGTTGCAGCAGCTTTTATTCCTCCTGAAAATATACCTATCAAACCGATATTGTCAATTTCATTTATGACACCTTTTGCAAGGTTGTTCCCAAATCCTAAAAGGGGAATTGTGGCACCAGCTCCAGCAAAATCAACAATTTTGGGATAGATACCTATCCCTCCAAGGATACACCCTATAACTACAAAAAGTACAAGTATTCTTGCAGATGTAAGTTTTGTTTTATCTATTAAAATTTGACCTATTACACATATTAAGCCTCCTACGCAAAAAGCTTTTAGATAATCCATAAAATCACCTCAATTTTCAATAATAACACCATGAGCAATGCCAGCTATATTTTCCCCCTGTTGGAGGCTTGTGGGGCTCATTAATGCTCCTGTTGGAATAAATAATATTCTATTTAAATTTTTACTTTTAAGTTGGTGGAATATTTTTCCGCAAAATGTTACAGCAGAACAAGCACAACCACTACCACCTGAATGGGTATCTTGAGTTTTTTTATCATAAATTTCAATACCACAATCAATATGTTGTTTATCTATATTGTATCCTTCTTTTTTTATCAACTCTTTTAATAAATTACTCCCAACATATCCTAAATCACCTGTAATTATTAAATCATAGTAATCTGGCTGAAGATTAAAATCTTGGAAATTATTTAATATTAAATCTGCTGCAGCTGGAGCCATAGCAGCACCCATATTATTTGCATCAGTAATTCCATAATCTACAATTTTTCCAGTTGTTATACCCTTAATATATGGACTACTGTTATTACCAGAAAGAATAGCACCACCATGACCAGTAACTGTCCATGTAGAAGTTTGAGGACGTTGGTTGCCTAATCCCATAGGAAATCGAAATTGTTTTTCTGCTGAACAAAAATGACTTGATGCTCCTACAATTATATTTTTAGCTCCTCCGCTTTCTATTAATATTGCACCAAGACTCAATGCTTCGCCCATTGTAGAGCAAGCTCCAAAAATGCTGAACAGTGGAATATTAAAGTTTTTTACTCCAAAGGTTGAACCACAACATTGGTTTAATAAATCACCAGTTATAATGTAATCTATTTTATCATTAGTTAAATTTGATTTTTCTATTAAGTTTTTGATGTTAGCATTTACAAACTCGCTTTCAGCTTTTTCCCAACTTTCTTGTCCAAACATAGAGTCTTCAACGATAATATCAAAAAATTCAGATAAAGGACCTTCTCCTTCTTTTTTCCCTACAATAGACGAAGTTTCTCTTATGGAAATATTTTTTTCGAATAATATAGATTGTTTTCCAATATGCTTTGCCATAATTTTACCTCTATTTGAATATATAATAAAAAATACCTACAACCATAGATGCTAGTATGCCATACAATATAACCGGGCCAGCGATAATAAAGATTTTAGCTCCCAAACCTAATATTAAGCCTTCTTTTTTAAATTCTATTGCTGGAGCTGTAACAGAGTTGGAAAAACCTGTGATTGGAACTATGGAACCTGCACCAGCAAATTTGCCTATTTTGCTATATATACCAAGACCTGTAAGAAGAGAAGCAATGAAGATTAGTATTATAGATGTATAAGAAGTAGACTGTTCAATAGTACAACCTAATCTTTTAAATGTATTAATAAAAAATTGACCTAAATCACAAATCAATCCCCCTATTAAAAAGGCTTTAAAACAATTATTAATAATAGGACTATTAGGAGAAGCTTTTTGTACCATTTTAGAATATTCATTATTAGAAACAATTTTTGACATATTATATTCCTACTTTCTGTAAAATCCAAATATTGTATAATATAAGATTGATCCGAATGCCTTTCCCAAGGCTAAAGATAACAAAAAATATTGCAAACCTTTATTTAAATTGAACCTTCGATGTATTATAGGCAGTACATTCAAAACCTCAGCAAGAGAAACTGCAACAACACCATAAAAAATACCAATAGACAATGAAAATATAATGGTGCCAATTATTCCGATTGGGAAATAAAAGTCAAAAGAAAGACAAGATGCCCCTAAGATACCACCCCATATTATAGCTTCTTCATATAATTTAATATATTTTTCTGTATGAGATTTCTGGGCAAGTCTTGGAACAACACCAATGATAGCAATAAAAGCAAAAACTGCTCCGGATATTACAATTCCACCACCGAAGCCTAACAAAGAGAAGACAATATATTTAGCTATTGCCATTTGTTTTGCCCCCTTCTGTTGATAAAGTGTCAATTATATTATCCTCTATTTGTTTTTCATATTCAGTCATTTCTACTTCTATAGGTGTTGGGTCACTTGTGATTTTTTTGCCACAAAAATGATTAAAAAATACTATAATACCAACAGCTATACCTATGGAATAAGGTAGATTTATAATCATAGGGTTTTCTATCTTTTTTTTGAAGAAAATATAATAGTAATTTTCAAAAACAGCTGCCATTTGTACATCAGAATGAAAACTCATTATGGCAGTAGCAGACCCTGCAAATAAAATTATCATAATTCCAACGATTTTTGTCCATTTCCAGTAATTATTCTGTTCTAAATTCTTTCTGTATTCAACAACTGTGTCAATCTCCCCTACATTTGATATTGTATTTCCTTTTGCACTGTTATTTATGATATTAATAATATCTATAACGGTAATTAGATAACATTTATTGTTATTATCTTTAATGCTTAATACGGTTAAATTATTAATGTGTTTTAAAAGAGACGTATCATCAACGTATACTTTAGCAACATCTTTAATTTTAACCTTCCCTAACTTAGATGTAATAATTTTTTTTTCAGGTTTAATGTATATATCCATAGTTACCACCATATAAAAATAGTATTGTACTTTATTTGCACAATACTATTTTTATCAGAATATTAAAATTTATACTACCCAGCCAAAAGTTTTTTCATTTTTAACAATATCTTTTTTTCCATTCTTGATACTTGTACTTGAGAAATGCCCATAATTTTAGCTACTTGTGTTTGAGTTTTGTCTTGAAAATAACGTAATTGTATTACCTTTCTATCTTCTATGGATAGTTTGTTCATTGTTGTATTTAAATCAATTTTATTAATTATTAATTCACTTTCATTTATATTTGACGGAAGTTTATCTTTAATAGAAAAGTTGTTTTCAGTATTATCTTCGTTATCTATAGATTCCACAATTTTGCTTGAGTCTAATGCTGAAACTAATTCTTCAACGCTAACATTTACGATTTTTGCTAATGTTTTTATATCTGGTTCAATATTATAATTTTTTATATAGTTTTCTCTTTCTCTATTAGCCTTAGTAGAAATTTCTTTCAATGTCCTACTTACTTTTATTATTCCATCATCTCTCAAAAATCTTCTGATTTCACCGTATATCATAGGAACAGCATAGGTTGAAAATTTTACATCATAAGTTAAATCAAAGTTTTTGATACATTTTATTAATCCTATAGAACCGAGTTGAAATAAGTCATCTTTATCTGTATTCCTGTTATTAAATTTATTTACTATATTCCATATTAATCCTTTGTTTTTTTCGAGAATAATTTCATAGGCTTTTTTATCTCCAGCTTGAGCTTTTTTTATTAAAGAAATTATTTCGTCCATAAATTTACACCTATAACTGTTTTTCCATTATTATGGTTGTCCCTTCTCCAACTTCAGAAATAACCTCTAAATAGTCCATAAAAGCTTCCATAACGGTAAAGCCAAGTCCAGAACGTTCTTCGTGAGGTTTTGTAGTGTATAGAGGTTTTCTAGCTTTTTCCACATTATCTATACCACTTCCTCTATCTACTACTTCTATGTGTAGTTTTTTTTCTTCTATTTCTGCATTTAAAAATATTTTTCCACCTTTGTTGTCATAACCATGAATTATAGAGTTAGTTACTGCTTCAGATACAGCTGTTTTAATGTCTGCCATATCATTAATTGTAGGGTCAAGATACATTATAAATCCAGAGATAGCCATTCTAGCAAAGGCCTCGTTTTGTGGTATAGCATCAAATTCAATTTTTACTTTGTTCATATGTACATCCTCCGTTAATATATTCTATAGCCTTTTCAACGGTATCTTTGTTTTCAATTATTTTATAAAGTCCTGATAAGGTATATATTCTTTCAAGATTACCTTTTATACCACAGACAGCAATTTTACCTCCAAGTAGAGTTATATCTTTATATCTACCTATTAGCATGCCAATGGCAGAGCTATCCATAAAATCAACCATCGAAAAATCTACAATTAGACTGTTACAGTTATTAATATTTAATTCTTTTCGTACACGATTTTTAATTAATTCTGAATTGCTATGGTCAAAATCTCCAAATAAATGTAATATTAATATTTTATCTATTATTTCTGTATGATATTTCAAAATGTTACCCTCCCTTTCGTCTATATATTTATTTTACAATATTTATCTAATCTTTCAATAAAAATAATCGAACAAATTATCCTAAAATACTTGCGTTTTCGCCAAAATATGATAGAATAGTGGTAGAAAATAATTTCGAAAGGTTGGTTACTATGGATGATTTGACTCCAAAGCAACGAGAGATATATGAATTTATAAAAAAAGAGGTTCGTTCTAAAGGCGTACCTCCTACAATTAGAGAAATGGGAAAGGCTGTTGGTCTTTCGTCTACATCTTCTATTCATCTGCATTTGAATAACTTAGAAGCTAAGGGATATATTGATAGACCTAAGTCAAAAAATAGATGTATAGAAATATTGGAAGATGATTTTTATAATACCAATAATGATAATGTTGAGTATTGCAATATTCCTATAGTCGGAACTGTTGCAGCTGGTGAACCAATATTAGCAACAGAAAATATAGATGGGTATTTTCCTGTACCAGCAGAATATATTTCTGGTACTGAGAATTTTATGTTAAAAATAAAGGGAAATAGTATGACAAATGCTGGTATATTTAATGGTGATTTAGTATTGGTAAAACAGCAAAATACAGCTGAAAATAATGATATAGTTATTGCTATGATTGATGATTCTGCAACTTGTAAAAGATATTTTAAAGAAGAAGAATATATAAGGTTACAACCAGAAAATGATTCTTATGAACCTATTTATGTAAAAGATTGTACCATACTAGGACTAGTAAAAGGGTTGTTTAGGAGTTTTAAATAATGGATGCTTTCCTTGATTATTTAATTAAAAAGTCTGATATAAATAAAGAATTTTCGATAGAAAGCAATAATACAAAAAAGAAAATAAGTTGTAATGATATAAATTACAAAAAGATATTAGTTCCAAATGTTGATAGTTATGTTGTTTTTGATTTTGAAACTACAGGGATGAATCCATCAGTAAATAGAATTATTGAGGTTGGTGCTGTAAAGGTTATTGATAATAACATTGTGGATTCTTTTAGTCAGTTAATTAATCCAATGCAATATATTACAGCTAGGATATCAAGAGTCGTTAATATTACAAATAGTATGGTTGAAGATAGCCCTACGATAGAATATGTTCTGCCTAAGTTTTTAGAGTTTATAGGTGATTTTCCATTAGTTGCCCATAATGCTCGTTTCGATATGGGATTTTTGATTTCTAATGCTCATAGGCTGGGTTATGAAATAAATAACAATGTTTTAGATACACTAGTATTAAGTCGTAAATTCAATAAGGATTGTACAAAGCATAACTTAAATTATTTAACAAAGCATTTTAATATAAAGTTAGATCATGCTCATAGGGCGTATTATGACGCATTGGCGACGTGTTCATTATACAAGATTATACAATGTAGATACAACAATACCCTAGTCAATTAATGACTAGGGTTATTATTATGTATTAACCAATAAACATTTGACACCAGTACACAGTTCCATTAGTATATCCGAGTCCCATTTGTGTATAGTTTGCATTTAAAATATTAGATCTATGCCCTTCTGAATTCATCCAAGCATTTACAACTGCTTCAGGTGTTTTTTGACCCTTAGCAATATTTTCACCTGCTGTTTTATAAGATATACCAAATTGTTTCATCATATCAAAAGGTGAACCATATGTAGGAGATGTATGTGAAAAATAATTGTTATTTTTCATATCTTCTGCTTTAATTTGTGCTACATCAGATAAGTTTGAATTTAGTGTAAGTTCTTTTAAACCATTTTCTCTTCTGTGCTTATTTACTAAATTCAAAACTTGAGTACTATAGTTTAAACTGTCCTGAGAAATGGTTGTAGTTTCTGTAGATGCCTCTGTAGTAGGCTTTGTTGTAGTAACTTTTGTAGTTGTTTCAAAAGTATTTGTTGTATTAGTAGTTACTTCTGTGGTGAATTCAGTAGTTGGTTTAGTTTGAGTAGTAGCTTCTGTAGTAAATTCAAAAGTTGGTTTAGATTCTGTAGTCACTTCTGTGGAATCTTCAGAAGTTGTTATTTCCGTAGTAGGTAAAGTTATTGGCTTTTGCTCTGTATAAGTAGTAGTTTCAGTTGTCCATATACAATTTAACTTTGTAGTTGTTTCACAATTTTGTGAAAAAGTAGTACTTTCAGTAAAATTAGCATTGCATTGTTTATTTATAGTTTCAATATGTAAATTTTTATTTGTTGTTTCTGCATTTACAGAAAATGTCATTGCAACAGTAGCAAGTACCGTTATTATAATTGTCTTTTTCATAATATTCTCCTTTTCAAGTTGCAAATTTATAACAGTTTCAGATAGACGTCTATGAAAGCTATTATACGGTAATATACACTATAAATAAATGATAAATATATGGAATATGTGGAAATAATAGTTTAAAAAGGAACTAAATAGGTATATATAAGAGCATTTATGTAGATTATTTAATATAATTTCAAAATTTTACTTGAAACAATCACCAATATATCATACAATAGAAGTATTGTAATCATAGAAAGGAAAAATTTACTTATGGCAACACCAGATATTAATTTAATAAATAAACGAAGAATTTTTGGTATTATTTCTCACCCAGATGCAGGTAAAACTACATTAACTGAAAAATTACTTCTTCATGGGGGAGCTATTCACCAAGCTGGTACAGTTAAGGCTAGAAAAGGTAGAAGTGCTAAATCTGACTGGATGGAAATTGAAAAACAGAGAGGTATTTCTGTTACTTCCTCTGTAATGCAGTTTGAATATCAAAATAAAATAGTATCTATTATGGACACACCAGGACATAATGATTTCGGTGAAGATACGTATAGAATACTTACGTCTGTTGACTCTGCTGTAATGGTTATTGACGCAGCGAAGGGTGTAGAAGCACAGACTGAAAAACTTTTTAAAGTATGTAGTATGAGAGGTATTCCTATCTTTACATTTATGAATAAGTTAGATAGAGATGCAAATGAGCCTCTTTCTTTATTGGAAGAACTTGAAAATGCTCTTGGTTTACCTTCTGTTGCTGTAACATGGCCAATCGGAAATGGTGCGTATTTTGAAGGTGTATATGATAGATTAAAAAATGTTGTTCACTTATTTAAAGAAAAAAGAACAATACAGCTTTCGGAAGAAGGCGTCTTTGATAAACAGTTAGATGATATTTTATTCCACGAAAATTTAGCTAATTTAAGAGATGAGATTGAACTCCTTGATGGTGCAGGCAATGAATTTGATATGGACCTTATTTCTAAAGGAAAGCTTTCTCCAGTATTTTTTGGTACTGCTCTTGCTGATTTTGGCGTAACAGAATTTTTAGAGCACTTCTTAGATATGTCCCCTGCTCCAGGTGCAAGAAAAACTACTACAGGAGAAGTTCAACCTACAGATGACTTTTTCTCTGGATTTATATTTAAGATTCAAGCAAATATGAACCCTGCTCATAGAGATAGACTTGCATTTTTAAGAATATGTTCTGGTACTTTTGAAAGAGGTATGGCAGTTACACTTTCAAGAACTGGCAAGGCTATGAAATTAAATCAGTCTACTCAGTTAATGGCCAATGAGAGAGAAACTGTAGATACAGCAATAGCTGGTGATATTATAGGTATATATGATTCTGGTAATTATCAGATAGGAGATACTCTTACAACAAGTAAAGAGAAACTTTTCTTTGAACCTCTCCCTACTTTCCCTCCAGAATTATTTATGAGAGTAAGACCAGTAGATACGATGCGTGCTAAGCATTTCCAAAAAGGTGTAGACCAGTTGGCTCAGGAAGGTGCTATACAGATATATAAGAATGAATATAATGAAGTCGTTCTCGGGGCTGTTGGTGCTTTGCAGTTTGAAGTTTTTGAATATAGACTTTTAAATGAATACAATTCTAGTGTAAGAATGGAGCCAATGAATTTTAGTGTTGCAAGATGGGTAAGAAATAAAACTGGTGAGGAACTTCACGAATATGAAAATTCAAGATGTACATTAGTTTATGACCATTTCGATAGACCAATATTGCTTTTTGCAAATCAATATACATTAAATACATTTATGGACAAAAATCCAGATATTGACCTTGTAGAAGCTCTTGCCGTTGATGATAATTTCTAAAAATCTAAAAATGACACATTTGAGATTTATATCAAATGTGTCATTTTTTTATGGTTTAATTATAAACCTGCAACTTGTATTGAATCAAATGCTAAAGATGGAGAACCAATAGCAGATGAATTAAATTTTAAATCATTTCCTATATCTTTTACATCAGAAAGAAGATTGTAGAAATTTCCAGCTATAGTTATTTGTTCAACAGGGGCAGTGATTTTACCATTTTCTATTAAAAATCCTTCTGCTGCTAATGAGAAATCACCTGAAATACTATTTGCTCCAGAATGAAGACCGGCAACATCTGTGATCAATAATCCATTGTTAATATCTGATAATAAATCTTCAAATTCTGTAATTCCATTTTGTATAAAGAAGTTAGTTGTGCTTACTCCAACAGTTCCTCTAAATGATGACTTAAAACCATTTCCTGTACTTTGTACGCCATCTTTATTTGCTGTTTTTAGATTATATAAATATGTTTTTAAAATACCATTTTCAACAACATTTTTATTATAACTTGCTACGCCTTCGCTATCAAAAGGAGTTGTGGCATAACCATTATCCAAAAGAGGATAGTCACAGATAGTAATTTTAGAACTATAGACTTTTTCACCGAGCTTCCCTGATAATAAAGAAAATCCTTTTTGAACATTGTCAGCTAAAAAGGCACTACTAAAAACTTGTAACATATCTGCAACAACTTCATTTTTTATAATAGTTTTGTATGTATTGCTCTTAACACTTGTTCCACACAAAGAGTTTATAACTTTTTTGCCAGCAGTGTTTGCTAACTCAATAGGATTAAAGCTTGATATATCATTGCCAATCCATATCTCTCCAGACTCTTTTATGCTATTATTTTCTTGAGCCATTATTCCAATATAAGCAACTGCATAATTTTGTTTGTCAGATAGCTCCATTCCTTTAGAATTTGCGATATATACACTTGAATCTCCTGTATTTATAAGAGAAGTATTTACAGCAGTAATTCTTTTATCATAGGTGTAAGCAGCTTTTTCCATTTTTAAAGCTAAATCTATTTTATCGTTAGCTGTAAGTTTATTTAAATTTGTATTGTATAGGTCTAAATCTGGATATTTAGAACTTCCTTCATAAATAAATTCTTTTTCATCATTTTCGAGCAATTTAGCATTTATCTTAGCTGTTGATATTACTTCTGGAATAATTGATTCATCTACGGTTTCACTGTAATAATAGCCCATTTTTCCGTTATAAATACCCCTAAAACCAAAACCAGAGGTTTCGCTATTTTGATATTTTTCTATTTGCTCTTTATATATATTAACACTAAAAGATTTTCTTTCACTATAGTATATTTCATATTCACTAAAACCTTCATCTTTTGCTTTAGCAAATAAGATGTTTTTAAAGTCTTTTATATCCATTAGTTTTTACCTCCTACTGTAATATTTTGAACTCTTAGCATAGGTTGACCAACGCATACAGGAATAGAACCACTGGATGCACCACACATTCCTTCGGCTAATTCTAAATTATCAGAAACCATATCTATATTTTTAAGGACTTCGTGACCTTTTCCAATAAGAGTGGCACTACGTACAGGTTCGCATATCTTACCATTTCTGACGATATATGCTTCATTAACAGCAAAATTAAATTCTCCACTAGCAGTATTAACTGAGCCACCACCCATATACTTAGCATACAAACCATATTCTGTATTTGATATAATATCCTCTTTTTTGTCCTTACCAGAAGCTATATACGTATTAGTCATTCGGGAAACTGGTATAAATTTATAAGATTCTCGCCTAGATGAACCTGTAGGTTTCATATCAATCTTAGCACCATTAAATCTATCAACCATATAATTTTTTAATATACCGTTTTCAATTAAAATATTTTTCTGGGCTGGTACACCTTCGTCATCTACATTAATTGAACCCCAGCTATTTGGAATGGTGCCATCATCTATTGCAGTAACTTTGTCAGATGCAATTTTTTCTCCTATTTTATCGGTAAATACAGATGCTTTTTTTGCTATAGCAGCAGCTTCAAGACCATGACCACAAGCTTCATGGAAGATAACCCCACCAAAACCGTTATCCATAATAACAGGCATTTTACCACTTGGGCAATCTTTTGCATTAAGCATTGTAACTGCAGAACGAGCAGCTTCATTTGCTATCTCTTTTATGTTAATATTATCTAAAAATTCAATACCCTTCATTGCACCAGGACCAAAATAACCAGTTTGCTTTTCACTTTCATTAGAGGCTACAGCATTTATTGATAAACGGCTTCTAGTTCTTTCGTCTGTTACATAAAGATTTTCAGTGTTTGCAATTAAAATATTTTGTATAGAATCCATATAACTAATATTTGTTTGAGTGATTAATGAATTATATTTAAAAGCAGTATCACTACCCTCTTTCATAATTTCAACAATTTTGTTACTATATAATGAACTAGGATAAATTTTTATATTGTTATTATTTATTTTTCTATAATCTATATCGTTAAATATAATTTGTTTTTGACTAGAATTTCCACTTATTGCTGTAGCCCCATTTTTAGCTAAATTAATAAGACTTTCTCTATCTTTTTTGTTTGTATACACGTAAACCATACGGTCTTTGTTTATAATTCTTATACCTATACCAAAATCTATACCGCTTAATGCTCTTTCTAATTTACCATTTATAAGTCCTAATGAATTTTTTTTGTTGCTTTCGACAAATACTTCTGCAAATTCAGCACCTGTTGAAGTTGCAGCATATAATATATCACTTACTAATAATTTATCTAACATATCATACCTCCGTTAAATATATAGGCATATTAATAATTCAAGATTTATTGTATCATATATTTTAGGGTTAAGCTATAAAATTTTTAATTAAATTAAAAGACCTACCTTTGGGTATTAGGTAGGTCTAAGGTAATATTAAATTTGAGGAAAAGTAATTTTAAAGCAAGAACCATTACCTATTTCACTTATAACATCAATGTGTCCGTTATGTTGCTCAATAATCCATTTTGCAATAGATAAACCTAAACCATTTCCGTCAATTTCCTTATTTCTTGATTGGTCGGCTCTGTAAAATCTATCAAAGATATGGTTAATGTTTTCTTGTTCCATACCAATACCCTTATCTGTTACAGAAAAAAATGGTTTTCCATCTTCATAACCTGTATTTACATCAATAATTATTGGCTTATCTGCACTATACTTTATTGCATTATCTACAAAGATCCACATTAACTGTTTTATTAAATGTTCATCAATATTAGCTGCAACAGAGTTGTTTCCAGTAAATTTTATTGATATTTTTGGGTCCATAACAGTTGCTTCTTTTACAACATCTTCAGCTATAATAGAAATATTCTCAGGTTTTAATTGTGCTGTTTGGGTTTTATTATCTGTTCTAGCCAAGAATAACAGTTGTTTAATTAAATTAGCCATATGTTCAGTTTCATACTTAATAGATGAAATAGATTCTTCTAAAACTTCAGTATCTGATTTGCCCCATCTGTCAATTAAATTGACATAGCCTTGAATAACGGATATAGGAGTCCTTAATTCGTGAGAAGCATCAGAAATAAATTGCTTTTGTTTTTCAAATGATTGGTCAAGTCTTGAGATCATATCATTAAATGTAATAATAAGCTTTTTTATTTCGTCATCTGTTTCAGGAACTTCTATTCTTTGCTGTAAGTCGTTTATACTTATGTTTTCAGCCGTTTCAGTAATATTCCTTATAGGCTTAAGTATTTTGTTTGCTATATACTTACCAGCATAATAAGATATGAAAAATGCTATTATATTAATAATAATAAATAGAATAACAAAATTCCTCATTATAGAATATTCATGGCTATATGTTCTAAATATACCTATATCATATACCTTATCATTGTACTTCACTTCTCTGTGAGTAAACATATATGGTTGATTGGATATTGTTTTAGTGTGAAACCTATTATCTGAACTATTTTTTTTCTGTTGCCTATTATTCTCCATAGGTGGTTCAAAAGAAGGGAATTCATCAGGATTTTTCATTGTATCTGCAAAAAATTTATTATCCCTTAGAGTAACTCTAATATCAATATATTTATTATCTGTTATTTTTTGTAGGTTTTCTTTTGTTATTTCTCCACCATTTTTAATATATTCTTCTACTTTAGTAGCTGTATCATTAATTTCTTTTTTAGAAACACTGGAATAATACATCCACGCATTAAATACTATTAAAATAGAAATTATAAATAATACAATACAAAAGAAAAGAGTGTATAAATAAGTAACTTTTTTACTTATAGGCATATTTTTAAATTTAGTTAATTTTATTTTTTTACTCATCTTTTGCAAAATAACCAACACCTCTTATAGTATGAATAAGTTTAACACCAAATCTATCATCAATTTTAGTTCTTAAATATCGTATATATACATCTACTACATTAGTTTCTCCGATGTAATCGTATCCCCAAACTTGATTTAAAATTTGATTTCTAGTAATAACTATATTTTTGTTTTGTAATAAATAAACAAGTAATTCAAATTCACGCTTTGTAAGCTCTATTTCCTCCTCTTTGTATTTAACACTGTGTTTTTGCAAATCGACAGACAAGTCTTTTAATGTAAGAATATTTTCATTATTCTCCTTATTATTTATAGTAGTGTGTCTCAAAGCTACTCTAATTCTGGCCAATACTTCTTCTATTGCGAAAGGTTTTGTTATGTAGTCATCAGCACCATTATCAAGACCTAATACTTTATCCATAACTTCCCCTTTAGCTGTAAGCATAATGATAGGAACACTAGATTCTTTTCTTATTCTTCTACATACTTCTATACCGTTTAATTGAGGAAGCATTAAATCTAATAATATTATATCAGGTTCATGTTCAAAAAAGCTTTCTATACCACTTCTACCATCATTTGCAACAAAAACTTCATATCCTTCGTGTTTTAACTCTAGTTCTACAAATCTAGCTAATTTTGTTTCATCTTCAACAATAAGTACCTTTTCTTTTTTATCTTCCATGTATAACACCCTCTTTTATAAATTATCAGTTATATAAAAATAAACGGATATGGTTTATTTCCATTACCCGTTTATTATAGTACAAAAATATTTTTAAAACACAATTAATCCAACATTAAAAATGGATTAGAAAATTACATAGTTTCAGGTTCTGGATATTCAACACCGAAAGTTTCAACTGTAACATTTTCCATAATCTGATCTTCATATGGTCTATCATAATGGTCAGTTGGACATTCTGCAATTTTATTTACATTTTCCATACCTTCAATTACTTTACCAAATGCAGCATAAGAACCATCAAGATGAGGAGCATTCTGATGCATAATAAAGAACTGTGAACCAGCTGAGTTTGGATTCATAGCTCTGGCCATTGATAATACACCGGCAGTGTGCTTTAAATCGTTTTTAACACCATTTCCAGCAAATTCGCCCTTGATACCGTAACCAGGACCACCCATACCAGTGCCATCAGGACAACCACCCTGAATCATAAAACCTTTGATTACTCTGTGGAAAATAAGACCATCATAGAAACCATGGTTTATAAGACTGATAAAGTTGTTTACAGTATTAGGTGCAATCTCTGGATATAATTCAGCTTTGATTACATCTCCATTTTGCATATTAATTGTTACTATTGGATTTTTAGACATAATTTTTCTCCTTTTCATTTTATAATATTTTAATTGGTGTAAAGCCAAGATAATCGGCAGAAACCAATGAATATTCTACATTATTTTTATTTCCTATTAAACTGTTGTCGTATTTCTTTTTGCTATGTAAATGACCATACACAACCCTTTTTATATTGTATTTTTCAATTAGTTCAATAAATTCTGACCTATCATGTTTATCATTTGTTGGTGGAAAATGCATCATTAGTATTATATTATCATTAAATTTACTACTATTAACGGCACTTTCTAGTGAAAGTTTTAACCTACCAACTTCTCTAAGATATATTTTTTTATCATGGTCAGTATATCTTGTATCTCCCGGACAAATCCAACCTCTAGTTCCACAAATTAAATAATTTTCAAATTCATAAAAATTATTTTTTAAAAAGCTCATACTATCAAACATTTCGTTTAATTTTTGTGTAGAATTCCAATAATAGTCATGATTTCCGGTTAATAAAATCTTTTTACCTTTTAAGTTATCTATAAATTCTAAATCTGGGGTAGCTTCATTTAAATTCTTTCCCCAAGAAACATCTCCTGGGACTAAAACAGTATCATCTTCTGACACAGTAGAATTCCATCTTTCCAATATTTTCTGAGGGTGGTCTTTCCATACAGAATCAAATATATCCATAGGCTTTTCTTTATAAAAACTTAAATGTAAATCTGACATTGCATATAGGGACATAATTTTCTCCTAAGCTGAGTAAAGTTTTAAGGTTGCTTCTAATTCTATATTAAATTCAGATAGCTTTTTAATATTACCTTCTCTATACAAAAGCAAGAAACGATTGTTATATTCAGCCATCTGTTCATTATTTCCATGGTAATAAAGATTATGTATATTCTCCATAATTTTATTGACAATAATATCCTTTGTTTCTTGGATATTTTGTGTTTCAAAAAGCTCATTACGAATATAGTCCATTTCTTTATCCAAATTAAATGCTATTTCAGCAGAACTTTGGAGCTTATATTTAAGTTCTTCTGGAATTTTTCCTTCGTACTTATATTTTAAGGAATGTTCTATTGTTGACCAGAAATTCATTGCAAGAGTTCGAATTTGAACTTCGCACACAACATCTTTTCTAGTTTCTCCATATAATATAGGGTATTTAATGGTGATATGATAGCTCCTGTAACCACTTTCTTTTGGATTTCCAACGTAATCTTCTTCCTCAAGGATTTTCATATCAAAATCACTACGTTGCCTTATAATGTTCACGACAGTGTCAATATCAGCAACAAATCGACATATTATTCTAATACCGGCTATATCCTCTAATTTATCAATAGCTTGATTAATAGGTATATTCCTTCTATAGCTTTTTCGAGTATACTAGAGACTTTTTTTACTCTGCCCCCAACCTGTTCAATGGGACACTGCTTATCAAGTCGCATATAATCTCTCTTTATTCCATTAAATTTTACAACTAATTCATCAACTGCCTGTTCAAAAGGCAATAGCTCTTTTTGCCAATTTATTATACCCATTAAATCCCTCCTTGTTCATTAACTAATTTTAACATACAACTGAGTAAATTTCAATCTTACTTGTCAATAAATTGGCATTAAAATTTTTTAAAGACTTGCCTTTTTATATAATTACATTATATAATGTTTATATATGATGTAAAAGGAGTGATTTTTTGATTAGACCAATTATGAAAGATGTTTTGTTTTTAAAACAAAAGGCAGATATTGCAACAAAAGAAGACTTGCAGATAGTAATTGATTTATTAGATACATTAAAGGCTAACGAGGAGCATTGTGTAGGTATGGCTGCAAATATGATAGGTGTTGCAAAGAGAATTATTGCAGTAAATGTAGGTTTTATGAATATAGCAATGATTAATCCATATATAGTACGGAAGGCTAATCCTTTTGAAACAGAGGAAGGTTGTTTATCTTTATTAGGTGTTCGAAAAACAACTAGATATGAAAATATTGAAGTTGAATATTTGGATATTAATTTTAGAAAACAGAAACAGAAATTTACAGGTTGGACTGCACAGATAATACAACATGAAGTTGACCATTGTGATGGTATCATTATATAAAAAAGGACGGAGTAATTTCCGTCCTTTTTGTAAATTATCAATTAACCAAAGTATCTGTTTAAAAGACCAGCAAATGCCTTACCATGTCTTGCTTCATCTCTAGCCATTTCATGAACTGTATCATGAATAGCATCAAGATTCTGCTGTTTAGCAAGCTTAGCTAATTCAACTTTACCAGCTGTTGCACCATTTTCAGCAGCAACTCTTAATTCAAGATTTTTCTTAGTAGATGCAGTAACAACTTCACCTAACATTTCTGCAAACTTAGCTGCGTGTTCAGCTTCTTCAAAAGCAATTCTCTTATATGCTTCTGCAACTTCAGGATAACCTTCTCTATCAGCTACTCTGCTCATTGCAAGGTACATACCAACTTCTGTACATTCACCATTGAAGTTTTCTCTAAGACCTTCAACAATCTTAGGGTCAATACCTTCTGCAATACCTACTTCATGTTCAGCAGCCCAAGATAATTCACCAGTCTGTTCCTTAAACTTTTCAGCACCTGCACCACAGATAGGACACTTCTCAGGTGGGCAATCACCTTCATGTACATAACCACAAATAATACAGACAAATTTTTTCATAATCGTTTACCTCCATAGAATAAATTTATTTTTGTTTAATAATTATTATTAACTGTAACCTTATTATACACAAATGAGAGTATTTTGTCAATAGGTAAAATAAAAAAATAAAAAAATTATCGTTGAATATCAAATACCACATTTTTTTAATTTAGAATAGAACAAAATTTATAAATTCAATATTGGTAGTAAAAGCGACACATAAAACTAAGTTGAAAGATGAAAATCAGATATTATATATCACAAAAGTATGGTGGCAACCTCACGACAAAATATTAAAACTGTAAGTCAGAGTAGATAAAGGTGAAGAAATATTTTATTGATATATAAAAATATAGTTTAAAAGATGGACGAAGACATTCGGAAGTGTAGTAAAAAATAAATTATTATATAAAAAACGTTTAAACTTCCATATTCAAAATTATATAGTAGCAAAGTATTTAAGCGTAATGTAAAATTTGATTACAATATAAAGAACTCTAGTCAATTTGCTTTGCAAAATCTCTATCTTCTCATTGAATATTCTTTTTAATGTTATAGAGCAACCAATCGTTGATATTTTAACAATGCAATATACATTATTAAAAAAACCTCTTGACAATATATATATATAATTATATGCACAATTATAACATTTTTATTATGTTGAGAGGAGATAAAATTATGAAGAAAAAAATTTCTTTATTGTTAAGTTGTGCTACCATGATATTAGGTTCGTTAAATGTATTTGGCGCTGTTGGTTTAATAGTTAATAATAAAACTTATGTTCCCGTTAGAGGAGTGTTTGAAGAACTTGGATTTAATGTAACTTATGACAAAGAAAATGCCACAGCAATTATAATTGATTCAAATTTTACTATAAAAATACCTAAAGATAAAACTTATTTTTTTGTTAATAGCAATTCTATAAGTCCAGATTCTCCTCAAAAAATTATAAATGGAAATATGTATTTACCATTACGAGCTATAGCTGATAGTATTGGTGCAGATATAAGCTGGAACTCAGAAACAAAAATAGCACATGTATCATATAAGGGTAAAGATTCATATATTTCCACTAAAACTACAATACCTGTAAAATCTACTACTAGCAGTTCTTCTATTATTGACAATACGACTACCCATCCTTTTTATTTCTTTAATGGAATTGAATTAGGAGAAAACTTAGATACTAGAGATGGTAGTGAAGTAAGGCAAAAAAATAGAGCTAGAACCAATCTAGTTACAGTACCGTATAACTGTACAATTACAAGCACAGAATACAGTGTTCGAGTGTTCTATTACAATGCAGATGGTAGTTTCAAAAAATGTGAGGCTAGTAAAAATAAAGACCTTTACAAGGGAGATAACGTAAGACTTGTATTTATTCCTAGTGACGGCAATGAAATTACAGATGCGACAATCATTTACAATGATGTTAAAATTACAGAGAATACCTGTATTTGGTATGCTTTAGGAGATTCAATAACACAAGGCTTTTATAGCTATACAGATGGAGATGGTACTGAAACTGGTAGTTCTATTAAAGTAACAAGTGATTGTTGGGCAAATAAGGTAGCTGAAATAAATAATTTTAAATTAATTAATTATGGTGTTGGTGGTTAGGGTTTTGTACATAATGGAACAGTTTTAGACAAGTTAAATGCAAAAGCTCACGTTGATACTATCGATTTTTCTAATGCTGACCTTGTTACCATAGCATTCGGGGTAAACGACTGGAAATATAATATGGCTTTAGGTAGTATGGAAGATGATGTTGCAACAGGTGAATCACTTTATGCAAATATGCGTTATGTAATAGAAAAGATTTTGGGCGATAATCCTTCGTGTAAAATTGTTGTAATTACTCCTATTAATTGTTCTAAATGGGGAAATGAAAATACAAATTATGGACTTGGAGTTAAATTTCCGAATAATGGGACGCTTGAAGATATTTTTAATGCAGAAGTCGAAGTTTGCAAATATTATGGAGTTGAATATATAGATATGACACACAGCTCTTTTATCAACAATAAAAACATTACGGAAATTCTTCCAGATGGAGTTCATCCATCCTTGGAAGCACATAAAATAATGGGTGAGGAAATTGCGAAAAAGATACAGTATATTGTTAAGTAAAAAAGATGAAATGTAATATATAAGATATGTTGTATCATTTTTTATTACAAGGCTAAAAAATGATATATTATTTATTTGGATTTGATTACAGTTATTGGAAGTTAAAAAACATTTCAGTCAATATCCTAAAAATAGTAAAATTTATAATCTTTAACAGGTTTTTATTTCACGGTTTAAATCGTGGGATGAAAGCCTGTTTTTTTATGTTATAGAGTAACAAAAAAATTAGTTTTATTAGGGATAGGCAAAGAACTTTGGCATAATTTGAATTCCACAAGGGGTTTAGTAAAAAAATAATTTATTTTTTAGAATAAATTAATAAATATTGCAAAATTATGATATGATTATTTTGCAAAAAGAAATGGTGTAATAAAGGAGGATTTTTATGAAAAAAGCTTTTATGAAGTTAATGCTACTTACCACATTAACTGTGAATTTTTTGGTACCGGTTTATGCTGAAGATTATATAGATATTAATAACGCTTATATGGAAACGATAAGCACACTTCATAGTGAACTTAGTTATAATTTTAAATATGACGATTATATAAGAATACATAGTATAGCATTGTACGATATAAATAAAGATGGAATAAATGAAATGTTTGTAAAAGTTGGAGGCTGTGAAGCAAATTATATATATTTTGTTTTTACATTTGTTAATGGAAAGGTAGATATGTTAGGATCTTTTAGTGGTGGTCATTCAAGTTTATTTGAATATACAGGAAATGGAGTATCATTGTATTATGTAAATCAAGGATATGAAGTTTTATCTACGATCTCAATGACAGATAACTATCAACTCTCATTGAAACATGAATCTGAAAACAATAATAATATCAGTGATAAAACAATTCAACCTTCAACAATAATTGATGAAACAGTAGTTGATTTATAGTTCTTTACTAGAAAAATACATGTTAGATGCGAATATTAAAAAATTTTAAACGGGAGTAGTTTTTTCTTATTCTTGTTGTAGTTCTTGAATTTGATTTAAGGGGGGGTCAGATTGTCTGACTGCCCTTCTTTTGTATACATTTGCATTATAGAAAAGAGGAATTACCAAAAAGATAATTCCTCATGTTATAACTTGCCCTTAACGTATTAAATTTTTTGAACTTTTATTATACGGTCCAAAATAAATCCCATCTTATAGAAATCTATAGGATTTTATCCCTTATATAACGACTTTGTAAAAATAACTAAACAAGCTTTATACGTAGATATATAAACCCTATAAGAACGCATTAAAAATACTTGATTTTAGTTCATTGCCTTTGCAACTTCGTCAGCAAAGTTTTCTTCCTTCTTTTCGATACCTTCACCAGTTTCGAAACGAACAAAGCCCTTAACCTGAACATCAGCATTGATTGACTTAGCAACATTCTGAATGTACTGAGCAACGCTTTCCTTGTCACCCTGAACATATTCCTGATCTAAGAGGCAAATTTCTTTCATTTCCTTCTTTAATCTACCAGTAAGCATCTTTTCAAGGATATTTTCTGGCTTACCAGCATTCTTAGGGTCATTCTTAGCCTGTTCAAGAAGAAGAGCTTTTTCATGTTCGATAAAGTCAGCTGGTACATCCTTTTCAGCAACATACTTAGGATTCATAGCAGCAATCTGCATTGCTACATTCTTACCACATTCAACTAAAGCAGCATCCTTAGAATCAGTAGCAAATTCAACGATAACAGCAATCTTACCACCTGCATGGATATAAGAAACATAGAAAGTATTACCATCGTTAGTGTACTTTTCAAATCTTCTGATAGAAAGCTTTTCGCCGATAACAGAAATCATATCATTTAAAGCATCCTGAACAGTAGCAAATTCGCCACCCCATGGAGAAGCTAAAAATTCATCAACGTTAGCACAGTTGTTTGTAACAACATGCTGAGCAACTTCCTTAACGAAGTTCTGGAATTTTTCGTTCTTTGCAACGAAGTCAGTTTCACTGTTTACTTCTACAGCAACAGCAACTGAGTTATCTTCAGAAATGTAAGCGTAGCTTAAACCTTCTGCAGCAATTCTACCAGCCTTCTTAGCAGCATTTGCAAGACCCTGCTTTCTTAAATATTCAATAGCAGCATCCATGTTACCGTCAGTTTCAACAAGTGCATTCTTACAAGCACTCATACCAACGCCAGTTCTTTCTCTTAATTCCTTAATTAAAGCAGCAGTTACAGCCATTTTAAAACCTCCTGTTTTTAATCTTAGTTATTTTGTATTTTAAAATCATAACCATCATAGGTTATTAATATTTTTTAAATCAGAACAAATTAACGACCTTAATTTGTGACCTGTGCTACAAGCCATCGAATTTATCTTTCTGATTCACTAATAAAAAGGCTTCAGCCTTATGGCTAAAGCCTCATTAAATCATTTATTAATTATTCAGCATCTTCTGCAGGAGTATCCTGTTCGCCCTGCTTAGATTCGATAACAGCATCAGCCATTCTGCCAGCAATAAGCTTAACAGCTCTGATAGCATCATCATTACCTGGAATAACATAATCAACTTCTTCAGGGTCACAGTTTGTATCAACAATAGCTACAATAGGAATATTTAAGCTGTGAGCTTCCTGAACAGCAATCTTTTCTTTTCTTGGGTCAACGATGAACATTACATCAGGAATCTTCTTCATTTCCTTAATACCACCGATGTTCTTGTCAAGCTTTTCCTTTTCCTTCATAAGCTTAGCAACTTCCTTCTTAGGAAGAACGTCCATAGTACCATCTTCGATCATAGCATCGATTTCAGCTAACTTCTTGATTCTAGTCTTGATAGTTTCGAAGTTAGTGAGCATACCACCTAACCATCTTTCGTTTACATAGTACATACCGCATCTTTCAGCTTCTTCTTTGATAGAATCCTGAGCCTGCTTCTTTGTACCAACGAAAAGAACTTCACCACCATCTTTAACGATGTTAGCAATTGCCTGGTAAGCATCTTCAACCTTCTTAACTGTCTTCTGAAGGTCAATAATATAGATACCATTTCTTTCAGCAAAGATATACTCTGCCATCTTAGGGTTCCATCTTCTTGTCTGGTGACCGAAATGAACACCTGCTTCTAATAACTGTTTCATTGAAATAACGCCCATTATTTCGTCCTCCTTATGGTTAATTTCCTCCACGAACCTTACAAAGAACTTGCGATAATACAAGCACCATCTTTGCTAAATAATTCGTGTGCGTTTTTTACAACGTCGATATTATAACATACAATAAATATAAAAGCAAGCATTTTTTTGTAAAAATAACTATAAATATTCATTGTATAAAAAAAGTAAGCCTTAGGCTTACTCTAGTGCACGATCAGGGACTCGAACCCTGGACCTTATGATTAAGAGTCATCTGCTCTACCAACTGAGCTAATCGTGCATATTAAATTATAAAAGGTAAAGTGCACGATCAGGGACTCGAACCCTGGACCTTATGATTAAGAGTCATCTGCTCTACCAACTGAGCTAATCGTGCAT